>Ga0208694_1000077_pt1 | contig 137365 bp, 125 predicted proteins | sample AD_UKC078_MetaG_FD_184442 | JGI IMG/M metagenome (GOLD analysis project Ga0208694, IMG submission 184442) | Active sludge microbial communities of municipal wastewater-treating anaerobic digesters from USA - AD_UKC078_MetaG (SPAdes) (version 2) | ecosystem: Engineered > Bioreactor > Anaerobic...
GTAATTGTTGTCGCTATTAAAGCATCAAATACTTTTGGATTAGCATCATTTACATCTAAAATGCCATCTCCATCATCATCGTCATCTAAGTAATCTGGTGTTCCATCGCCATCTGTATCTCTTAATATGTTTACTGTAACTGTTCTTTGTAATGTTTCAGTTGAACCTGAAGCTACACTTGTCACTGTTACTGGTATTTCTACTACTGTTCCCTCTTCATCTGCACCCCAAGCAATTCCTGTTGGTGTACCAATTAAGTTACCATTTTCATCTACTGATAAACCTTTAACTGTTGAAGATGAAACTGTAGAAGTCTTATTTGTTTCTACTGCTTTTACAGATGCTGGTACTGCTTGACCTTCAATAACTGTTCTTGTAATTGTTGTCGCTATTAAAGCATCAAATACTTTTGGATTAGCATCATTTACATCTAAAATGCCATCTCCATCATCATCGTCATCTAAGTAATCTGGTGTTCCATCGCCATCTGTATCTCTTAATACTGTAATTTGAACATTTTTGGTTTCTGTTGAACCATCAGTGTTGTTAACTACTATATTAAATTTATAAACTTTAAATTCTTCTGTATTATCCCAATCAATCACATTTAATGTACCTGATATTGTCTTAGGACTTTCATTATAAATCACACCATTTGGAAATTTTGTCGTCTCAACTACTATAGTTGCGTTTGGATCTCCAGGAGTAATTACAATATTATCAATTGGTTTCTTGTCAATCTTTTCTTGAACACTATTGGTTATCACTGAAGGTAAAGCTTTCCAAATGGCAAATACCTCTTTATCTATTGTTAGATTGTTTAAAACTCCTTCTTCAGGTGTTTTGGCACTAGGTGTAGATGCCCAGCCTAAAAATTCATAACCTTCTTTTATAGGAGCATCTGGTTCAATTACTGTACCATTAATAATCTCTACTAATTTATCTTCAGTAGACTCATCACTCCACTTACCACCATTAACATCAAAACTTACCTTATATGCTCCAACTAAGACAGTTTGAAGTGAAATCATAGGGTTATTCCCATCTGGAGAATACGCGACTAAAACAACTTCGTCACCATCTGCAAAAGTGCCAGCTGGTATATTCAAAGTAAAATTACCATCTACTAAATCAGCAAAAGATATTGTTGTTTGTCCTTTAATCTCATTATCTGAATAATCAGTATCTTCTTCAACATATAGGTATGCTCTGACAATAACTTCACCTGCATCAGGATTTGTAGCAGCCAATTGTTCTGTTGGATTGGCAGGATTATTATGAATCGTTTTTGGAACTGTTCCGATAATTGCTTGATTTAAATTCGCATTTATCTTTGTTGTAGTCACTATTGGAGCTACAACTAAGTACGATTTAGGATCTATTGGATTAGTATTATCAATTAATACTTCCACATTATCAGGAACTCCATCACCATCTGAATCAACAATAAATTTATTTGAACCTATTTCATCTTCCACAAAGTCAAATAAACCATCTTTATCAGTATCTATTACTTCTAAAAAGCCATTTGCATATGAATTTTGAAGCATTTTGTTTGGCTTACCACCATCAGGATGTCTACTCCCAGCTAAAACAGATGTATAATCTACAAAATCTGCCTCTAGCCATGATTCAAAATTTAAATGATTATTATTAGCTTGAATATATTCATTTAAAATCGCAACAAGATCAATATTGCTATATTGAGATTTAATCTTGTATTGAATTGTATATGATCTTCTTTGACCTAATGTACCCCAAAAAACTTGATTATCCAAAAGTTTTCTGACAGTATCAGTTTTTTTCCAGTCTCCACCTACAATGCTTAAAGCAGGAGTATCTTTAGTAGTAATATGACCACTTCCGTTAGGGTCAACCACAATTCTGATAGGACTAGATCTTGTAAAATTTCCCTGAGGATCAGAAGTTCCTAAATATACATTATCGGTGTCAATATATTTCAATAATTCCTGAGGTATCACTTCATTTATATAAAGAACCCAACCAGTATTTGCCTGTAAAAAATTTTCGGTAGGCTTAAAAGATACCGTTGATCTAATAATTTGATTTTTAGCATCATAACTTACTACTTTAGTTAAACTGCCATAAGTGAAAAGTCCATCGGTAGTTTTTGTTCCATCTGTTACACCGATAGATGCTATAGAACCTTTATGAGCTAGATAGTACTCATTGCCAACATCAGGATTTGTTGGTAAAGGTTTAATGTTTGGATTATTCTTTAAAATAAATCCATTATCATTACCATTAATATCAGCATAATTATCTCTTCTAACCCAGACAGTGGTAAAATCTATTTTAGTATCTGCTAACCCTAAACTTTCTAAGGTAGCATCATTTTTTAACTTAATTATTATTTCATCATTAGTGACTACTCCTATTGCCCCTGAAGAAAAAGTAGAAACATTAATAGGAACTTTCCATAATGCACCATTGGCTTCTTTTACAAATTGAATTCCATTAACTTCAACAGAAGCAATTTGACTATAAAATTCTCTTAAGAAGAAATTTAATAGATATCTTCCTCTATATGGGCCATCTTCAGTCCTGCCCCAGCTGGTTGACATTGTTGCCCATTTGGTAACATTTAAGTGGATTCCCTCAGCATCTTCATGAGTAAAGTCCGTTCTACCATAAACTAATACACCTTCAACTTCACCATCTATTGAATAATGAACTTCATTATCTATGGTTAATGTTGGTGGATCAGCAAAAACTGGTATATAAGATAGCAACATTGAAAACACTAAAATACTAGTCATCATACGAACTGATATTTTTTTCAGTTTACTACTAGTTCTTTTTTTACTATTTTTACTTAATTTCTCTTTATTAAGCATCCTAAAAAAATCCATTTTGCATCTCCTTAAAACTCTTTGCTCTTGTAGTCATCAAGCTTTACCATTTTTTAAATGTCAGGTATTACTTAAGGGCTTTTTTTATAATTTAATACATCACAAAGCAGTTTTATAGAAGTGTTTTTACAAAGTTTTTATTATAATTCTGCAAAAACATTGCTTTTTTAAGATGTTTCATTACAAATCGACTCCCCCATTTAAAGCCGAAATACAAAGTATCACAATTACCGACTTTTGTCAAGCGATATATTTAAATATTTTAATGCATTTTTTTTCATCGTTTTTATAGTATTTCCCATATGTCTACAAACTATTTAGAAAATATACTATTTGTTTTCTCCACCATGGCCAATCATGATGAACATCATAACCCCAAAAATCTATCCAAGCAGGTACTCCTTTATCATGAAGCACTTTACCGAGCAATTCAGTATCTCGAATAGAATCCTCTTCCCAATTTCCTTGACCTGTACAGATTATTATTCTACCTTTTCTATATAAATCTAGATAATAAGAATCTTGCATCCCTTTTAAATAATCAACTGGACTATTTAAATAAACATCCACATCTGAAATATTGTTTCCAACAAAAAATCTGATATCATAGATGCCACTTAAAGCAATGACAGTATCAAAGACATCTGGATGCCTAAAATAGAAGTTGGCGCTGTGAAATCCGCCCATACTACATCCTGTTGTTACCATTGGGCCATCCCAGCCTGAATGTTTTTTAACAAAAGCAATAAACTCTTCAACAATATATCTATCAAAAGCATTATGCATCCTAGCCATATCACCTGGCCATTTTCCTTTTGCTAACCAACTTTCATTATCAACACTATCAACTGTATAAAAGATAAATTTACCATCATTAATAAAGTCTTTAACAGCATCTATCATCTTGAAATCTTCATATTCATAAAATCTTCCCCCCGAAGATGGAAATACTATTACTGGTTTTCCGCTGTGTCCATAACTTTTAAATGCCATTGTTCTATTTAGATTCGAACTAAAAAACTCATGATATTCTATTTTCATATTTGCCTCCAAATTAAAAAACACTTCTGCAGGTAATATATTCTGCAGCATCCATTAATTCTTTAAAATCCTTAGACCTAATGATATAGCAATAATTACCCATCACACCAGCAAAAATATCAGGCATTGCTCCACTTTTAACTATCAAATGGCCATATTTATTATAACTATCTTGATGATTGTGTTTTAATTCATTTTCCAGACCATATCTTACCCCAACAAAAGCACAATGATATTTGATTTCTGGTTTTTCTAAACTCTCTTGACCTAAAATCATTTTTGCATATAAGTCAAAAACACTAATATCGCTGGTATAGTTAAACATATCTAATGACCAGCCTCCAGGAGGTCTAACATTAATTTCTAAAGCTACCAATTCATCCTCTTCGGTTCTGAAAAATTCTAAATGGAAAAATCTATTTCTTATCCCAAACTCTTTAATTGATCTCAGTCCTGCCTCCATCAAATCTTCAGGAATTTTAAATTGATTATAATAAACAGTATCAATGGCATCTCTGACCGTTTCCATTACCCCACCATAAACATAAGAGTTCAAATATAATATATTGCCATCTTTATCTATCAAACCATCAAAAGTATTGATTTCTCCACTAATAAACTCCTCCATAATGTAGTCAACATTTGGCTTTATTGCAAAAAAATCTTCTAATTGTTTATCAGTTGAAATTTCATAAGCTCCCTCAGCGCCAACACCAATATCTGGTTTTACACATATCGGATAACCAACTTTTTTGATAAACTGTTGTGCATGTTCTTTATCTTTTATAATCTCACCTCTAGCAACAGCTACTTTTGCTTTTTGAAAAACTTTTTTCATTTCTGATTTCTTTTTAATTGGTGGCATATCTTTACTCTTCAATCCATTTACGTTGAAATCTGTCCTTAACTGAGCCTCTTTTTCCAGCCAGTATTCATTATGCGATTCAATAAAATCAATTTTCCCATATTTGAAAGTAAAGTATCCACACGCTTTTAAAAGTTGATTATAGTCCTCCATGTCATCAACTCTATAATATTCAGTTAATCCTTCTTTTAATTCATAATCTAAATTTTCATAAGGTTCTGAAGCTATTCCTAGTACATTAATTCCATATTTGTGCATCGCAGTAACAAAATGTTTGAAATTATCAGGAAAATGTGGTGATAAAAATACATAATTCATAATACTTTTCCTTTCTTAAGAATTTTTTAATAACTATATTTTAAAACCAATTACATTAAATAATCGGCTTCAATAGATACTCAAATTCTTTTGTCAATTTTAACCAATAAACTAATAAATAGCAATAATTAAAGTAAATTTATTTATAATAATTAAAAATTTGGTTTTACCCCTAAAAACTTCGTTTGTAAATAAGACGAAGTTTTATTTTCATTTAATCATATCTATTCCACGCTTTAAAGTTGCTAAATCAATAGCCCCAGTAGCATAAGCTACAAGGTAACCTTCAGAGTTAATAAAGAAAGTTGTTGGCATTGAACGTACACCATAAATAGAAGATGCGTTTGACTTTAAATCATATAATACTGTAAAAGTATACTTATTATCAGCAATATAATCTGAAGCTGTTTTTAATGTTTCTCTTGAACCATCTGTCACATTAATCATTAAAAATTTTATATCTTCACCTAATTCTAAATGCATTTCATTAAAATCTGGCATTTCCATTTTACATGGCGGACACCAACTAGCCCAGAAATTAAGCACAATAGGCTTTCCAATATAATCACTTAATTTAACTTCATTACCCTGCACATCATAGACAACAAAATCTGGAGCTTGTTCTAATTGTTTAGAATCATCTTGATTTTGCTGATTGCTTAATTGATCTACATTAGTGCCTTTAACTAATTGTTTATAAAGCACACTAGCTCCACCAACAAATAACGCAAATATCAGTAGTATAGTAAATATCTTTTTCTTATTATTCATATTTTTTCTCCTTAGCCTAACAATCCTAATATTTTTTTCATCATACCAGTTGCCATAAGCATACCGATTAAAACAAGCATGATACCACTAATAGTATTGATAACTTTATAGTTTTTCTTAATCCAATCAAATGCTCCTTTTAGATAATCTATTAATACAGCACTAAGAATAAAAGGTATTCCCAGTCCCAAAGAATATAATAGCAGCATTAACATTCCTTCAATTGCATGAGCTTGTTGAGAAGCAAGCATTAAAGCAGAACCAAGAAATGCTCCCACACAAGGTGTCCATCCAATCGAGAACACTACCCCAAATAACATTGCTGAAAAAAATCCCATACCATCAGTATTAACAGATCTTTGACTGTCTTTAAATAAATTAAATTTAAAAACACCTAAAAAGTTTAATCCAAAAACAATTACTATTAAACCTGAAACAAGATTGACCACTGTTTGATATTCTTTAAGAAAACTACCAACCGTTCCAGCTAATGCTCCTAATATTACAAAGACAATGGTAAAGCCAGTAACAAATCCAATAGCACCTTTAAGTGTCTTTGATATAGTTCTTTGTTCTCCACCAGCAAAATAGGAAATATAAATTGGTAGCATCGGTAACAAGCAAGGAGAAATAAAGGTAATTATTCCTTCAAGAAAAGAAATCACATATTGCATCCTCTACCACCATCCTTATCAAATGCACCCGCTAACAAAAATCCCATTACTCCCATATAAGCCATTGAAGTATATGGATTTGATGTAATTATACACCCTCCTGTTGGACAACCAACTAATTTATAATATATATATCCAAATAATGCCCCTACAGCAGTAAACAATGCAGTCCTTAGCCATTTTTTCTTTTTGTTACTCATACAAGTATCCTCCTTTAGCTATAACTATTGCAAGAATATTATATTATAGGTATATCCTAACTTCTGTGATGATATCACCTTTTATAATTATCCAATAAATCATTTGTCTCTAACGATTATATGTACAATAATCAACGAAATATTTAGGAGAAAGAAATATAGAACTAACATTTATTATCTTTAATCAATCTTTATGCTAATTCTTATGCTTATAAATTTCTATTAATAAAAACTAAACTATTAACATGTTCTTTTTATTGTTCTACAAAACTATTTAAAACTAAAAATCCAGTTGATACAAGTGCATCTACTCTTTCAAATGATGCATTTATGGGTGTACCATTAATTTCAACTGCCTTAGGTGAAGAAGTAGTCTTCTGCTTGTCAACTCACACTGCTATTAACTTCTTATTTACTTGGACCTATTTAATTAAAATATATTCTCCAAAACAAAAAAAATACTAGTAATATTATAAAAATACCAATAACAATTGACACAGTTATTGGTTTAATTATCTTTTCCCCCCAAATAAAACTACGTAATTTTATTTTAACAATAATATATTCAATTAAAACACTCAACACTCCACTAGCAATATTTGTCTTAGGATTATATATCGCTAATATCAGTTTTACTAATTTTAGAAAAATCTATCAACACTAATATTGCCAACCTTTTATAAATTAATTCTATTCCCTTTAATAGCATTAACAATTATGCGTTTATTACCAGATACATTTAACAATTTAAAAGTCATCAATATGATAGTTGCTGCTTCACCAAGTGCAATAAATGTGGCTTTATTCGCTAGAAAGTATAATTCCAACTATAAAAGAGCTGCAGAACTTGTTTGCTTGACAACCATCTTCTGTTTTTTTAACTATTCCCATATTTATTTATTTTATAAATTAAGGAATTTAACAATTTTAAAAATTGTAATCACATTCACTCAATGAACAACACCATTCTAATTAAATAAGAATTCCTTTTTTTATATCTCTTAAAGGTTTTATTCCGTCTAGTTGTAAATTTTCGGTTATTTTACTTCCCCTTCTATACAATTCAATGTAATATTTTGAGTCTTTATTATGAAAGTCAATTGAATAAAAAGATCCTAATTCCCAAGAACACCATCCTCGAATATTACCACTTCCTTTTATCAATAGTTCACTATTTATAGTTCTTAAAAACAACAACTGTTTAGCTAAAGATAGTTCTTTTTCTAAATTATTTTTTATTTCAATTCCTGAACTAAGTTTATCACACATCAACCAATCTACATATAAAAAAACACTTTGCTCTAACATATACAAAAACAAACATACAGTATATAATTGATCATCAAAGGCATGTGATAGGAATACTCTGTTTGTTATCCCTTTAGGATTAAATCCCTCAAGTGCATTAAGTTTGAACTTTCTATTTTCGTAGAATTTTACCATATTAAATTTATTTTTTTTAATTTCATCATTATTAATATTATAAAGTAATGTGAGGAAAGAATTAAATGTATAAGCAGCATCTCTTCCTCTCTCCAAATTTTTATTTATTATTGTTTTAAATTCATATATTTTATTAACATTTTTAGTTGAAATTTTTGAAGATAAGTTGCTTGTATTTCTTTCATAAATTGATAAAAACACTTCATTATTAAACTCTTTCTGAAAATTTTTATTATCAACTAAAAACACATTTTCAATATCATTCAGTAATATAATATTTAAATTTAATAGTTCCATGAAGTTAGTAAAAAATGAGTCTCCAACAATTATTTTTATCCATTTATATTTTTTCTCATCACTTATTAAATATTCTCTAATTCTTGAATATAGTTCAATTCTACTTATGTTTCTCATTTTGATACTTCCCCTCTACTTTTTAGAATTATAATAGTATTCTAGAGATTGTTACTATAAAATATTACCAATAGTTTTATAAAAAAATACATAACAACGAATTATTTATCCCAAATATATTATACCTAGCAGTTAATTTATATACTGTCAATATTTTTGTGTAACTCAAGTGCTTTTATTATTTTATAGTTTATCCATTTTATATTCGCTATCTTTTTATCAATTAACACAACAAAATATGTTCATTTACTCAATTGTTCATAAATCCATTCTTTAATTTTTTTGACTTTTCTCTTAGTTTTCCCAATCACAATTAGGAAAGGTAGGATTTTTATCCACTTTTCTCATATTACTGATTTGTCCAGATTTCCAATTATCACCATAGTTAAAATAGCTTGAAAGGGGTTATAATAATATTCGAAAATTAAAAGAGTTTTGCTACTTGGAAATTTGACTCAAGAAGAATTACCATTAATTCAACATTGGTGGATTTTAATATTAAAAACTATAAATTGAAAGATAGATTACTGCAGAGAGAGCAACCTAAAATAATAGTTAATAATATCTAATGTGTTATAGTTAAACTCTTTTAAATCATAATCATAAGACTAACTCATATTTCTTTCAAATTTTGTTTGATTCAGACAATAGTATAAAACTGAGAACTTTAGCAAAAGAAAAACTGTTGCTCTTATGTTCATAGTCCAAAGAGCGATTTAATTATTGAATTGGAAGAAACAAAAAAGAAGACATAAAAAAGACAGTTTAATTGTAAATAGGACAACCGTTCCATACATCTCTCACCGTTTTTTAACAAGATCATACCCTAATGCATCGTTTTCACTTTTGTCATAGGCATTATTTATATATTTGGTCGGATTCTCAAGGAATGTTTCTTCTTCAACATATGCAATGTACGAACCCGAAAGAGCATTGACAGTTTTGCACACATAACAACTGTATTTTTTAGGGTTTTGGTTGAAACGATTATTGTTAATAATATCATACACTAAGTTTTCTTTATATGACGATGAAATACATCCATCATCATTAGTAGATGTCGTTTTGAACCAATCATAACCACCGTTATATTTCATAATTACTCCAACCACACCGTTTGTGTGTGAAGTTCGATTCTTTCGTGTATTATTTTTTAAACAGTATTCAATTTCCCAATCAATCCATTTACTCTTTTTAATGTTTGGGGAAATAATGACAATAGTAACCGACGTGTCATACATCATATCTCTTAAGTTCTTTTTTATGTTTTCTGTAGATGTATCTGTTAAATCTGGCGAGTCACTTGTTTCCCCCCTATAATACGTAGCATTATCACCAAGAGCTTTGATAATATCATCTCGAAGCTGTTGAGCTTCGCTCCATTTGTATGAAATAAAAGTTTTATGTGACATATTCTCTCCTTTATATCATATGCGTAATGATAATAATCCCAGTACAAACTAGTGCAAGTGGCACATAAAAACCTACTTCTGTTTTTGAAAAAAGACTACTACAAAAGTAGTTTTTATTGCTTTCAAATTCAGTTGTGGTAGCTTTCAATGAAAAATCTATTTTATCTTCATCTGTTTGACGCACTTTTTCATACAGTGCTCGATATAAACGCTCTTGTAATAGATAATATGAATCTAGACACCAAAAGACAATTATAGGGATATATGCAACCAAAAAGTAAAGTTTATCGGTATCCTTTTCAGCCAATACAAAAATACCTGCTACTAGGGTTACTGCCCAACCTTTTAACATGAATGAATTATTAGCCATACGGTTTATAACGGTTTGAATTAATTCAAGATGCTTTATTTTTTTCTCCATATCAACTTCTCCATATCATTTATTGTGATTTCTTGCCACCACTTCTATCCACGACGCCATATTAATATAGTCATTCTAAATATGCAATCATATACCATTACAAGTACTATCAGAGTAAACTAAAGTAATATCATTATCATAACTTATGATAAACATAGAGACTTCTTTTGCATTAAGTCATTAATGTTCCAAATCCTTTGTTCCTGGCATTACCAAGTTATTTCGGACAATCACGGAACAGGCAATATCATTATCATAATTAAACAAAGAGCTTCATGTTATACTTTACTACCTTATTTAATAAAAATCTACAAAAAACAAAGCTCTATCAACTATAAAAATCTGAGCGTCAATCTCCAAGTGCGTTTTTTCACCATTAGACTATAACTCTTCTTTTTTTGATAATATCACAAAAAAAATATTCAGTCAATTAGATGGTTTTTCTCACGAAATAAATACACGCAATAAACTAATTTTAATAAAAATTTGATTTTGAATCTTAGCTTAAGATTATCAGTTTTTATATATGTATTTGATTGAAAATTGTAATAAGTAATTTCCTTTCTACATCTTGAATAGAAAATTCTTTACTCTGTTCCTAAGGTTTAATTGCATCTTCTTTAATTACATCATCTAAAACTAGTTTATCAAATTGAGGGTTTTATTTAGTAAGTAATGCTTCTACCATAAAGTTTGTAAGTTTACTCATACTTTGAAGTTTACCCCATTGATTTGGATATGCATTCCAGTTTTCATCGACAAAGGCAATGTTACCAATTTTTAAAACTAACCTTGAAGAGGTAAGGCAATTAGGTTTCCTAATTCTCCATTTTCAATAAAATCTTGGATAGGAAGCATGCGACCATAAAAACTAAACGATTTCATATTTACCGATTCTGCACTTTTATCTAGTAGAGTAAACCCAAGTTTTCTTGCAATACTAACAGCTATAGGAGTTTCAGAAAATATCCATACATGAACTCCTTTAACAGAACGTGAACGTTCAACTAACATAGTAATTCCTAATTCTTTGTCATTTTTTCTAAGTGCATCAACCTCTATAATCCATTTATTATCTAAGTTATCTAAATTTTAGTTGCTAAATTGCTACTTGCGATTCATGTTCAGCGTATTCTATTGTCTAACGTCATTTATATTTTTGATACTAACATCAAGACCAAAAGCCTGTAATCTGTTTTTCGTATGTCTAAAAGAAACTTTGCTGAAAAATGGAAGATGAGGTAACTCAGTGCACTTTTTAGAAATTATACCAAAAACCACCTTTATTCCTCGCCTATTATGTATTTGAAATTTTTCATTTCCTTTCTTCGCAATTTTTTCATTAGCCAAAGAAAGAAAATTTTTATCTGATATAACTAATTCAGCAGACACTGCTGCTTGACTAAACAAATGGCTTAGTGTGGCTGACCCAGAATAAGGTTTAATATGAATAAGCTCCCCATCACACGATAAAATATCACATAACTCTATTTTACTGTGCCCTCCACCATATGAAATATTTTCCGCATCCATTAAAATATACTTGTCTTGGTGATTTTTCTGAAAAGCCTGGCTATAAGCAGATTCTGAATTAAATTCATGAGTATAATCATCAAAATCAATGTCTGATATATTTGTGCTCTTATAATCATCATCAACCTCTTTAACAAAATCATTATCAATGCAATACCACTTCCCATTATTGATGCAATATGAGTTCCCATTTATGCTGAGTTCACCGAAAAGACATTTATTAGCACTCCAACTATAACGTTCCGAATAATCGATAGCACTTATTGCAATAATTCTCTTGTTCTTGAGTTGTTCAACACTTTTAAGTGACTTTTTAAATGAATCTATTACTGTTTCAATATTAATATCGTCAAACACTTCCGTTCCAGAATATTTAAACCCTCCTATCTCTGACCAATTAATAATCTCTGGTACCGCCATCCATATATCAGTAGATTTGCTATTAATTTTAGCTATTAATTTCGAATTTAGTTTCTCTATTAAACGTTTATCCCTTACCTCTTGGATTTGATCAATCCATCCGAAATTACTTTTATAATTGCTTAAAGAATACTTTTGATATGTCTTACCAAGAAATGACATAATATTATTTATATCAACATCAGCAGTAACGCTAAGCATATCTCCACCAGATATCATGCCAGTAACGTAATCTTCATCATCTGAAACACCAGTAATATTGCTCACTAAATCACGATTAATATCAAGACCAAAATCTGTTATTCCGGATTTTAAAGGCAGTTGTTCATTACTTATTTTTTGATTTCCACCAATATTAACTTTGCTAATTCTTCGCAAACTATCTTGTCGTATTGTGTTTAAAGTTACTTTAAGCCCAAACCTCTCTTCTACAACATTTTCCTTTAACATATGTTTTCCATATCCCATAGTAAGAGCAAATATTCGGTTTTTATCTTTTCCGTCAACTGGAATTGACACTAACAAAACTGCTCTGGCATTTGCAGTGAAAATATCATTCAAATCAATACTTCCACAAAAAAAGGAATTAATCCAAGCAGGAGTAGATTTATATGATGGAATAATAAAAACTGTACCAACACCGTCTATCACTATACTCTTGCTAAAACTTTCCACTATATCTTCTGTTTTCTTAAAATCTTCTTTAATTAAATAGATTGATAACTTGTTCCTGTTTGCCATTAAATCATCTCCTCCATTTTCTAAATCTACCAATATTATATGCAAATCCAACTCTAACATCCTTAAAGCTAACTACGTTTTAAGAGTTTTACTCCATCTATAATAGTCATAAATAAACATATTATATCTTTGCAGCCAATTTTTGATATTTTACAAATAAGTTCAAATTCCAAGGCTTTATTTTCTTTGTTTGAAGTTGAAACCATTTTATTAATTAATATTCCACTTTTTCTCATTTAAGTTTCAGAAATATCCCTTGAATACATTTCTAATGATAACTACTTTATCAATAATTTTTAACATAAGCTCCAAATAATTGTCTTGTCTATCAAAATTTAAACCGGGAATATAATACTTAATTCTAGATGCCTTTTTATCATCGAGCCTTTCCCAGATCATAGGAAAATTAAGCTTTGATTCTATCTCTTTTTTATGTAAAAACAGATTATCGTATATATCCTTATTGTCACTTATATAGACTTCAACACCTATATTACTATCCTTATTAACTAGAGTAATACTAATATGTGCTTCACTTGTTCCTAACGCAACATCATACCAATGGTCTGTTGTTGCCTTTCGAATATTAAAGGGCTTTCCGTTTTCCGAAATAACACGATTGAATTCTGTCCAGAAATTTAATCTCTCAGACTCTGCTTTACTTAATTCGCCATCTCTAGAGATTTTCGTGCTCTTAACAAAATCGTTGGGCTTTTCAATAACTTCAAACTTTGGAGCAGGAAGCGAATCTCCTATTTTATACGCATGAATTTCTAATAGAAAAAACGAAATCTCTTTTACCATGTTGTTATTAAGCCACTCAATGGCACTTTTATGCTCTTCTCTTGCTTCTTTAACAATCCAAATAACTACATTTGCATCAAGCCCTGAAGCATAAGTTATTATTTTCCCCAGGTGATCATGATTTGTTGCATCCAATTGATTCTCTATTATTATCTTTATACCTGTAGTCTCATCAACAGCAACAATATCGCATCGATAAGAGCCAACATAGACTTCTTTATCTATATCAGTCAATGTTAAACCCACTGTTTCGTTTAATAATTCTATATTTTCTTCTTTTGCGAGCCAATTTGAAAAATTATGCTGCTCATGTACCCATAATTCCCTTATGTCTACTTCTTCTAGTCTTCCTAATTTTTTGCTTGCATTCATGTATTTCACCCTTCCAATTGTTCCTAATTTGAGCTAGCTTTACTCATTTCCTCTATTTTCACAGAGTTTTAACTTCATGCAGTTTAATTAGCAATGCTATTTTTTATTGCCATAATATAATCATCGCAATTGACTATGCAATGAATAATGAATTGATATTTCTGCATTAACATTAATCAATAATCTTCTAATAAGCATAGTGTCTATCGCCTTTATGTTCTATTTTCCCATTTTCCTGAAGCTCACTCATCGTATGCTCTATAATTCTTGATTGAACATTCAATTCCACAGCAAAGTCTTTTTGAGTTATATGTGGATTGCTTCGGACTATGTTAATCAGTGTATCCCATTTAAACCCTAATTTATCCATTACAAAACTTGTCAATTCGTTACAACGCAATAACTGTTTTGTGCTACCGCTACGATAAAATGGTACGCTTCATCATAATTGACCAGAAAAGAAGAAAGGTTTACTACAATTTCGTTGTATTCAGGCTCGCCTTCTGTAAGTAAGTTGATATCCGACAAAATGCCAAATTTGTTTTGAGTTTTATTTGGCAAATCACCGAGCAATCGCTTAGTATTTTAAACACTAACAATACTTCTATCATTACGAATCCCAATATATGTTTTTCCACCCTAAGCATTGACAAAGCCACAGATCCATTTCAAGTATTCATCTTACCATGACTCTTTCCACTCAATGTTTTGGCTTTCTTTCATTCCTAAAACTCCACTTATTTCATTATTCCCACTCAATTGTCGCAATTGGTTTTGGACTTAAATCATACAGTACTCTACAAACACCATCTACTTCTGATAGGATTCTATCAGTTATGTGTTTTAACACTTTATAATCAATTTCTGGAACAGTACAATGTAGTGCATCTACAGTGTTGACTGCTCTAATGATTACTGGCCAGTAATCTAATCGTTTTCCATCTTTTACTCCAGTTGAAGTAATATCAGGAATAACTGCGAAAAATTGCCACACTTTATCAGTTAAATTTGCCTTATCGAATTCTTCTCTTAAGATGGCATCAGCTTCTCTTAAAGCATGTAGCCTATCTTTAGTAATAGCACCTAGACATCTAATACCTAACCCAGGCCCTGGAAAAGGTTGTCGATCAACCATTGATGAAGGTAGTCCTAGGGCTTTTCCTACCACTCTAACTTCATCTTTATATAAAGATTTAACTGGTTCAACTAGTTCTAATTTCATGTGTTCAGGTAAACCGCCGACATTATGATGAGCTTTAACTCCTTTAGATTCTATAATGTCTGAATAAATTGTTCCTTGTGCTAAAAATGAAATATCTTCTAGTTTTGCTGATTCTTCATCAAATACTTTGACAAATTCATTGCCGATGATTTTTCTTTTTGTTTCTGGATCTGATACCCCTTCTAATAGTTTTAAAAATCTTTCAGTTGCGTCAACATAAATTAGATTGGCATCTAATTGCTTGCCAAAAACTTCAACTATTTCTTCTGATTCATTTTTACGCATTAAGCCATGATTAACATGGACTGATACTAGTTGTTTACCAATAGCTTTGATTAATAGTGCTGCTACAACACTTGAATCAACTCCACCAGATAAACCTAGTAGCACTTTTTTATCGCCTACTTGTTGTCTTATTTCTTTTATTTGTTTTTCTATAAATTCATTAGCCAATTCTAAAGTGGTAATTCTTGGCATGCTTTCATCTTTTAACTGCATACGTTCTCCTATTAATTATTGTGAAGTGTCTTTATTTTTAACGATGACATCATGTGCCCCACCTTCAACAATTGAAGTAGAAGAAACAAGAGTAAGTTTGGCATCTTTTTGTAGTTGTTTAATAGAAATACAACCACAGTTGCACATTGTTGATTTAATCTTATTTATTGTTATGGCTACATTATCACTTAACGGTCCAGCATAAGGAACATATGAATCTACGCCTTCTTCAAATGATAGTTCACTTTTGCCACCCATATCATATCTTTGCCAGTTTCTAGCTCTTTTAGAACCTTCACCCCAATACTCTTTAACATAATGACCATTAACCATCAATTTGTTTCCTGGAGCTTCATCAAATCTAGCAAAGTATCTTCCTAACATTACAAAATCTGCTCCCATAGCTAAAGCTAAGGTAATATGATAATCATGAACAATACCACCATCTGAACAAATAGGAATATAGATACCAGTTTCTTTATAATACTCATCTCTGGCTTTAGCTACTGCGATAATCGCACTTGCTTGACCTCTACCAATACCTTTTGTTTCTCTGGTAATACAAATAGAGCCTCCACCAATTCCTACTTTAATAAAATCAGCACCAGCATCAGCTAAAAACCTAAAAGCTTCTTCATCAACGACATTTCCTGCTCCTACTTTAACACTATCTCCATAATTTTCTCTAATCCATTTTAAGGTGTTTTTCTGCCAGACTGAATATCCTTCAGAAGAGTCAATACATAAAATATCAGCACCTGCTTCTACTAAAGCGGGAACTCTTTTTTCATAGTCTCTTGAATTAATGCCAGCGCCTACTAGATATCTTTTTTGTGAGTCTAACACTTCATTAGGATTAGCTTTATGAGAATCGTAATCTTTTCTAAAGACAAAACAAACCATATGATCATTTTCATCAACTATTGGTAAAGCATTAAGTTTATGATCCCAGATTATATCATTAGCTTCTGATAAGGTTACTCCTTCTTTGGCGTAAACTAACTTATCAAATGGCGTCATAAAATCTTTTACTTTCGTATCTAAAGGAGTTCTACCAACTCTGTAATCTCTACTAGTTACTACACCAAGTAGTTTGCCATTATACAAGCCATCTTCAGTTACCGCCATAGTTGAATGATGAGTAACTGCCAGCAAATCTAAAACATCTTGTAAAGTATCATCAGCTTTAACTGTTGAATCACTTACCACAAATCCTGCTTTATAGCTCTTTACTTTTCTAACCATCTCTGCTTGATCTTCAATAGTTTGAGCTCCATAAATAAAAGATAGTCCTCCCTCTTTAGCCAGCGCAATAGCCATCTTGTCATCAGAAACCGACTGCATAATCGCAGAAACAAGAGGGATATTAATTTTTAGAGCCTTAAAACTATCATCATTAGAATATTTTGTGATACAAGTAGACAAGTTAACATTGCTTATTACACAGTTTGCATCAGTATAGCCTGGAACTAATAAAAATTCAGAAAATGTATGTGATACATCTTTTAGATAATGAGCCATAAGTTTGCTTTCCTTTCATATATACTAATAATTACATTATATTCTATACTATTTTTAATAGTTTTTGTTGAAAATCAGAGAAATATTTTCACATTCTTTAAATATTTATCGTTTTTTTTCTTTTTGATTGAGAAATAAAAAAATCCAGCTGTTAACTGGACTTGATATTTATCGTCTTTTAAGTTGTACTTCTTTATTTGGCATTACTCTTCTCAAATATGAATATATTTCCGATCCCACACACTTACAGAAGAAAAATGTTTCACCATCCTGAAGAAAGAACAATATTTCAGGATTATATATTCTCTGTTGAAAATGCCATCTTTTTATTTCTGATAAATAATAGATATCACACTCATCTCTATTGGTTTCATGATATATAACAAAGTAATCTTTGTGACCAGAGAAAATCATTCTCTCTTCTTTAAAGGTCATAATCAAACCATAGATGCCTAAAGGAATTGCCAAAAACTTATTTTCAAAAGAAAATATTACTAGCAAAAACAAAACCCATACTAATATTATCAAAGCTATATGTTTATTAGAAATTGAACATAGTACTCTACTTTCAGGTAAATTAGAAACTTTTACCGTATGGGATTTACGTTCAGTCATTGTTGCACCTCATCAAGTCCATTTTAACAATTTGCTTTTTTTTGTTCAATCAAATTAAATTCGATAACACAATTTCACATAAACTATAATAGTTCAATTTGGTTATTACGACAGGCTTCAATCATATCTTTTGGCCAGATGCTAGCTTGCACTTCACCAATATGGGCCTTGTTTAATAAAACCATACATAATCTAGACTGACCAATACCTCCACCCATAGTTAAAGGTAATTTATCATTTAATAAATCCTGATGATAAGGAAGAGCCATCCTTTCAGAATTATTACTTTTAATCAGTTGTTCAATCATTGATTCTTTATTTACTCGAATACCCATACTGCTTAATTCAATTGGCATCTGTAGCAAATCATACCAAACCAGCAAATCACCATTAAGCTGCCAGTCATCATAATCTGGAGCCCTACCATCATGGGGTTTGCCATCTTTAAGCTTATCGCCAATTTGCGAAATAAAGACTGTTGGATGTAATTTACAAATTGCATATTCTCTACCCTTGCCATCTAAATCAGGATACATATCTGCCAACTCTTGAGAAGTGATATAAAAAACATCTTCATCCGAAATATTTTTAGGCAGCTCTGGATAGTGTTTTAAAAGCTCATCCTGAGTAGCTCTTAAAGCTTTCATAATTCGATCAACTGTCCCATATAAAAACTCTAAAGTTCTATCTTCTTCTTCAATTACCTTTTCCCAGTCCCATTGGTCAACATAAACAGAATGAATATTACCAAGTTTTTCATCCCTTCTAATCGCATTCATATCAGTATAGATACCTTTAAAGCGTCTTAAACCATATTGTTTTAAAGCCATTCTTTTCCATTTAGCCAAAGAATGAACAATTTCAAATTCTCTTCCCGCCAAATAGGGAACATCAAAAGAAATTGGTCTTTCATAACCGTTTAAATTATCATTTAAGCCACTGGCTTTATCCACCATTAAAGGGGCTGATACTCTTGTTAGACCTAAGTTGTCAGCTAAACTTCTTTCAAAATTATCTTTACAAATCTTTATAGCGATTTGAGTATTTAATAAATCTAGGTCACTTTTATAATCTTTTGGAATGTTCATTGTTTTTACCTCTGCTAACAAAGAATTATATCAAATATAGTTTTAGATATCAATCTCTAAAACAACTGGACAGTGGTCAGAACCAAATACTTCATTTAAGATTTTACTGTCAATAATTTTTTCTTTTAAACGCTCAGAAACAATAAAGTAATCAATTCTCCACCCTGCATTGTTTTTTCTAGCATTAAAGCGATAACTCCACCATGAATACTTAACAGTATCTGGATATAAATATCTAAAGCTATCAACAAACCCGTTACTTAACAGTCTTCTCATCTTATCTCTTTCCTCATCAGTAAAACCAGCATTTTTGCGATTTGTTGAAGGATTTTTTAAATCAATTTCTTCTTTGGCTACATTTAAATCACCACAATAGATAACTGGTTTATGCTCATCTAACTTTTTTAAATGCTCCAGCATATGATCTTCCCATAACATCCTGTAATCAAGTCTGGCTAAACCATCCTGACTATTTGGCACATAGGCATTTACTAAATAAAAATTATCATATTCAAAAGTCATGATTCTACCTTCATTAGGGTGGTCGTAATTATCTTCAAAATCATATTTTTCTTTTAGTGGTTTTTTTCTGGTATAGATAGCTGTTGAAGAATAACCTTTTCTTAAGGCTGAATGATAATACTGATGATATCCTTCAAGTTCTAAATCTATTTGGTGGGGTTGAGCCTTGGTTTCTTGAAGACAGATAATATCAGCATCAATCTCTTTAACAAAGTCTAAAAATCCTTTCTGTAGCACTGCTCTTAAGCCATTGACATTCCATGATACTAGTCTCATAACTGTTGTTTAACTCCTCTACAATATACTTCATAAACTTTAATGTTTTCATCACATACTACTAAATCAGCATCTTTATTAACTTCGATACTACCTTTACGGTCATCACATTGACAATATTTTGCTGGATTGATAGTTGCACTGTTAATCGATGTAACTAAATCAAGATTGGCTTTTTTATGCAAATTGTTAACTCCTTCATTTACATATAAGGCACTACCAAACAAAGTTCCATTAGGGAAACGATAAGCACCATCTTTATTTAAGAAATTATATTTCTTGTCATCTTTCTGCACTGCTGAATCAGTCACTAAAATCAGTTTATCCTTGCCTTTCATTTTACCAATTAGATGAGCAGTTTGAAAATCAACATGTATCCCATCTCCAATAACCTCAGCATAAAAACCATCTAAGTTAACTGCAGCACCAAATAAACCTGGTTTACGATGATGGAATGGTTTCATACCATTACCGGTATGCGTTATAGCACTGGCACCATTTTCTAAAGCTTCTTTGGCTTGATTAAAACTGCAAGCACTATGACCTATACTTGCTACAATTTTTAATTCATTGCACTTTTTTACAAAACTAAAATCTTTATCTAGTTCAGCCGCATAAGTAACTGATATGATATTATTTCCTGATAATATTTGATATTTTTCTAATGCTTCCCCATCAGGATCAACTATATATCTTTTATTTTGAGCGCCCTTACATTCTTTAGAGATAAAGTTACCTTCCATATTAATACCTAATATTTCAGCACCTTCATCAATTCTATCGATTATTCTACTATAAGTAACCATTGCTTTTTCATTTTTATTGACTGATTGAGTTGAAGTTGTCGCTAAAAATGCCGTAACTCCTTCTTTAGGCATATGTTTAGCCCATTTTCTCATTCCTTTTAAAGTTGGTTTATTGCTGTCTGTCCCATTATGACCATGACAGTGAATATCAATAAAACCAGGTAAAATCCATTTATCCTGATAATCAATATCAACTACTTTTTCATCATAAGGATATAAAGCGATAATCTTATCATTTTTTATTTCAATTTGAGCTGGTTGTAAGTTTTCATCAATCCAGACATTTTTACTTTGAATAATCATTATTTTCACCTTCTCTTTTATTTTTTATTTTCGCAAATCAATTATATCAAATTATTACTCTTAAATAAAATCATAGCGATAAGCTTAAAAATAAGGTACAATTAAATCGGATATTATTTTTGGGGAGATTTATATGAAAAAATTATTTAAGATGTTGAACAATTCCAAAGTCTTCAGAGATTTAGACCAACAGGAATTTTCCTGGGTTTTATACGATGTAGGAAATTCAGCTTTTACCATGCTGGCTTGTTCTTTGATACCAATCTGGTTTAAATCAATTGCTATTGGAACAGGTCCTGGTCAAATTACTTCTGATGCTGCTACTGGTATGTGGGCCCTTGGAACTTCTGTTGTTACAGTTATTGTTGCTTTAATTGGTCCAGTTTTTGGTGCTTTAGCGGATAAAAAAGATATGAAGAAAATCTTTTTCACCACTTCAGTAGCTATTGGCGTTTGTGGTTGTATTATTAACGGCTTTGCCACTAGTTGGGTTTTATTTTTAATCATTTATATTTTAACTAAAGTTGCTTATAGTGCTTCATTGACATTTTATGATTCAATGTTAAATGATGTTACAACCGAAGAAAGAATGGATGAAGTTTCTTCTTATGGTTATGCTTGGGGTTATATTGGCTCATGTATTCCATTTTTAATCGCTTTAATTGCCTATATCTTAGGTCCTGATATGGTAGGCATTTTATCTAGTGGAGTTAGCAAATTTATTGGTTTTGCCATTACCGCTATCTGGTGGATGCTGGTTACTCTGCCATTAATCAAAGTTTACCATCAAAGAAACTATGTAGAAACCGAAGATAATAAAGTATCTTATGCCTTTGTTAAAATTTATAATACATGGAAAACTATCTTTACTGAAGATAAAAAAGTCTTATACTTCTTAATTGCTTTCTTCTTGTATATTGATGGAGTTGGAACCATTATTGATAATGCCATTAACATTGGTACCGACTTAGGATTAGATACTGTTGGACAGGTTGTATTTTTACTTTTAACCCAAGTTGTTGCTTGGATTGGCTCACTGGTATTTGCTAAATTAAGTAAAACACAGGATACTGTTAAACTAATTCTAATCTGTATTGCTGGCTACTTTGCAATTTGTGTTTATGCTCTTTCACTTCAACACTTATGGCAATTTGGTATTATGGCTTTTGGCATTGGATGTTTTCAAGGATCAATTCAATCGCTTTCAAGAAGTTATTATTCAAAAATTATTCCAGCTGAAAACTCAGGAGAATATTTCGGTATCTATGATATCTTCTCTAAAGGAGCATCATTTATTGGTTCAGCAGTCATCGCTGCTGTTAAATTTGCTGGTGGTACCATCAATGTGGCAGTAAGTTTATTAACCATCTTCTTTGCCTTAGGATTTGTCTTCTTAAAAATGGCTGATAAACAACCTAACCAAAATGCTTAAAAAGTGATAAAATATTATTACCTATAACAAAAGAAAGATATAGCGAAAATTTGCTATATCTTTTTATTTACCACATACTTATCATCTAGATAATCAATTTCCAATACTGCATCTCTTTCAATATTATCTTCAATTATCTTATAAGCCAGTACCGTTTCGATATTCTGCTGGATATATCTCTTTAATGGTCTAGCACCAAAGGTAATATCACTGCCATTATCGATAATTGACTGTTTAGCTCTATTTGTTAGTTGTAGTTCAATATGCTTATCTTTTAAACGCTCTCTTAATTGATTAATAAACTTATCAACAATACCATCTAATACTTCATTAGTCAGTGGATTGAAAATAATAATATCATCAATTCTGTTAACAAACTCTGGTTTAAAAGTAGCTTTTACTGCTCTTTCATAAGCTTGTTGTTTTTTATCATAATCTTCTTCAAAGGCATATTCACTAGCCAAGTTACTAGTCATAATGACAATAGTATTTTTAAAATCAACAGTAACACCTTTATTATCGGTGATTCTACCATCATCTAATATTTGAAGTAAGATATTGAAAACATCAGGATGAGCTTTTTCAATTTCATCTAATAAAACGATTGAATAAGGTTTTCTTCTAACTGCTTCTGTTAATTGCCCTCCTTCATCATAACCAACATAACCTGGAGGAGCACCTATTAATCTAGAAACACTAAACTTTTCCATATATTCACTCATGTCAATTCTGACAATCTTATTTTCATCATCAAACAGTTGCTCTGCCAAAGCTCTAGCTACTTCCGTTTTACCTACACCAGTAGGTCCTAAAAACAGGAATGAACCAATTGGTCTATTAGCATCTTGAATTTGTGCTTTACTTCTTAGTACGGCATTAGAAACCAGTTTAATAGCTTCATCTTGACCAATTACTCTTTGGGCTAATTTATCTTTCAAACCTAAAATCTTTTGACGTTCGCTAGCCATTAATCTACTTACTTCAATTCCAGTCCATCTAGAAACAACTTTAGCGATTAGCTCTTCATCAACTGTTTCCTGAATTAAAGCATCAGTTTTAGGACTATTTTTCGCTTCTTTAATCTGTTTTTCTAAATTAGGAATAGTTTCATATTGAAGTCTAGCAGCATCTTCATATCTGGCTTCATTTTGAGCTCTATCTAACTGCAGTTTAGCCATTTCTAGTTTTTCTCTATTTTTCTTAACTAAATCAAGCTCATCTTTTTCATCCTGCCATTTGCTGTGAACTTCATTTCTTTTTTGTTTTAGATCAGTAATTTCTTCTTTAATGGCTTGTAATCTTTCAATAGCTTTGACATCTTCTTCTTTCTGTAAGGCTTTTTCTTCAATTTCTAACTGCATGATTTTTCTGTTTAATTCATCTAACTCATAAGGAACTGAGTCCATCTCTACTCTAATAGATGCACAACCCTCATCAATTAAATCAATTGCTTTATCTGGCAAAAAGCGATCTGAAATATATCTATTAGACATGGTAGCTGCGGCAATTATCGCTTCATCTAAAATTTGAACACCATGATGAGCTTCAAATCGATCTTTTAAACCTCTTAATATCGAAATTGTTTCTTCAACTGTTGGCTCATCTACTGTAACTTTTTGAAATCTTCTTTCTAAAGCTTTATCAGTTTCAAAATACTTACGATATTCATTGTAAGTAGTTGCCCCGATACAGCGCAATTCTCCTCTAGCTAACATTGGTTTTAATAGGTTAGCTGCATCCATACTGCCTTCAGTTTTACCAGCACCAACAAGATTGTGAATCTCATCAATAAATAAGATAATCTCACCATCTGCTTGTTTTACTTCTTCTAAAACTGCTTTTAATCTTTCTTCAAATTCGCCACGATATTTAGCACCCGCAATCAAAGCACCCATATCCAATTCAATGAGTCTTTTATTTTTTAAATTTAAAGGTACATCCTGTTTATATAATCGCCAAGCTAAACCTTCAACAACTGCTGTTTTACCAACACCTGGCTCACCAATTAAAACTGGATTATTTTTGGTTTTACGCGATAAGATTTCGATTATTCTTCTAATCTCTTCATCTCGACCAATAACAGGGTCTACTTTACCATCTGCGACAGCTTCAACGATATTGCTGCCATATTTTTCTAATGCTTCTAAGTTTTCTTCACTTGTTGCTTCATTCATTTTTTTACCACCACGTCTCTCTAATTCCTGATTTATTACTTGTGTTTTGGTTAATCCATATTTTTTAACGATATCATTGGAAATTGGTGAATCATTAAATAACAAATGGATAAAAACTGTAGCGACAGTTAAAAATGTTTCATCATTGTCCTTAGCCCAGTTTAATGCCTCAATAATGGCATCGTTAACTTTACGATTAAAGATAGGCTGTGGGATATAATCAACAGTCGCAATATTATTCAATCTATTTTCCGCATCTTTTAAACAAGCCTGTTTATCAATATTAAGTCTTCTAAATAAGCCATCAATTGTATCATCAGAAAAGATGGCACAAAACATATGCACAGTAGTTATTTCACTGTGACGCAACTGACTGGCTTGCTGATTAGCTTTTAATAGTATATTTTGTAGTTTCTGTGAAAATTTATTAAAATCCATAAACTAACTCCTTTCTGGCACTTCTATCATTAGAGTGCTAAATTGTTTTTTGAAGAAAAGTAACATTGCTGTTACTTAAAAGATTTTCTAAATCGCTGAAATACCGATTTATTTGATTTCGTTTCGATATCTTTCAGTTTGTTGAACAATTCTTTCTCTTCTCTATTTAGTGATGTTGGAACTTTAACATCCACGATGACGTATTGATCACCATAGTAAGAACTTCTAATATCCTTGACACCCTTCCCTTTTAATCTGAATCTTTGTTCTGGTTGAGTGCCTGAAGGTATTGTCAGCTGTACATCACCTTGAACTGTTGGAACATCAATCTTGGTACCTAAAGTCGCATCTATTATTGATAATGGAACAGTGATATAGATATCATTACCATTTCTTTGAAAATACTCATGTGAGGCAACAATTACCTCAATATATAAATCACCATTAGGCCCACCATTGAATCCTCTATCACCTTTACCAGCGATACGCAGTTGCTGTCCCGATTGAATTCCAGCTGGAATAGTTACTTCAACTTCAATTTTCTTTTTACTAAATCCTGAGCCTTTACACTTAGGACATTTATTTTCAATAACCTGACCTGCTCCACCACAATTTGGACAAGTAGTTTGAATTTGTGACATGCCAAACATTGTCTGCTGGGTTCTTACTGTTCTGCCTGTTCCCTGACAGGTTGGGCAGGTTTTGATATCATTTTTACTTTTAGCTCCTGAGCCTAAACATTCTGAACATTGTTCTTCGACATCCAGTTTCAGTGTTTTAGTTAAGCCTTTAATTGATTCCATAAAGTCAATTCTCATACTCATGAACTTATCTTGACCTTTTCTAGGAGCATTACTGTTACGTGAACGAGTTTGACCACCCATTCCACCACCAAAGAAGGAACCAAAAATATCGCCTAAATCACCAAAACCACCAAAGCCAAAGTTTTCAAAACTGAAGTTATCAAAATTGAAACCACTGCTTTCTAATCCGGCATGACCAAATTGATCATAAGTGCTTTTAGTTTGTGGATTATTTAAAACTTCATAAGCTTCCTGAACTTCTTTAAACTTTTCAGGTGCATCTTTGTCTTTGTTTAAATCTGGATGATATTTTTTCGCTAGAGTTCTATAGGCTTTTCTAATATCATCTTCACTAGCTGATTTGTCAATACCTAAGATCTCATAATAATCTCTTTTTTGTGCCATAATTATCCCTTCTTGTAAATCTAATGACTAGCAATTGCTAGCCATTAGATTATATATCATATTTTTACTTTTCAGTAAAGTCAGCATCCATAACATTATCATCATAACTGTTTGCACCAGCATCGTGATGAGTGTTTTGCTGTTGTGCTTGTTGCTGATACATTGCTTCACCCATAGCTTGAGCAGCCTGCTGTAAAGCTTCTATTTTTGTTTTCAATGTATCGTAATCGTTATTATCTAAAGCTGTTTGTAATTCGTTTTTAAGCTTTTCAATTTCAGTTTTTTGATTTTCATCAATCTTATCAGCATTATCTGTTAATGTCTGTTCAATTTGAATGATTAATCCTTCTGCTTGGTTACGTAATTCAATTTCTTCCTTACGTTTTTCATCTTCTTCCTTATGTAATTCAGCTTCTTTTACCATTCTTTCGATTTCTTCTTCTGATAATCCTGAAGAGTTAGTAATAGTAATTGATTGCTCTTTACCTGTTCCTTTATCTTTCGCTGATACATGAACAATACCATTAACATCAATATCAAATGTTACTTCTATTTGAGGAATTCCTCTTCTTGCTGGTGCAATACCATCTAACTTGAACATACCAAGTGACTTGTTGTCCTTCGCCATTGGCCTTTCACCCTGTAAAACATTGATATCTACTGCTGGCTGATTATCAGCTGCGGTTGAGAAGATTTGTGATTTACTGGTTGGTATAGTTGTGTTACGATCAATTAATCTGGTCATAACTCCACCTAATGTTTCGATACCTAATGAAAGTGGTGTGACATCTAATAATAATACATCACTAACATCACCTTTTAATACTCCACCCTGGATTGCAGCACCCATAGCTACTACCTCATCTGGGTTAACACTCTTATTAGGCTCTTTTCCTAATTCATTTTTAACAGCTTCTTGAACTGCTGGAATTCTAGTTGAACCACCAACCAATAATACCTGATCAATATCACTCTTTGTTAGACCAGAATCGCTTAATGCTTGTCTAATTGGTCCAACTGTTTTATCAATGATTGGTTTAATCATATCTTCAAATTTCGCTCTAGTTAATGAAGTTTCAACGTGCAATGGTCCATCAGAGTTAGCTGAAATAAATGGAATTGAAATTTGAACTTCCTTCATTGAAGATAAGTCTTTTTTAGCCTTCTCAGCAGATTCTTTAATTCTCTGTAAAGCCATCTTATCTTTCTTTAAATCAATACCATAATCTTTTTTAAAGCCATCGCAGATATAATCAACAATTAAGTTGTCGATATCATCTCCACCTAATTTATTATTACCAGCTGTTGCCAACACTTCAAAAGTACCATCAGCCAAATGTAAGATACTAACATCAAATGTTCCTCCACCAAAGTCATAAACTAATACTGTCTGTTCAACATGAGTCTTATCAATACCGAATGCTAAAGCTGCAGCTGTTGGTTCATTGATAATTCTAGCAACCTCTAAACCAGCAATTCTTCCTGCATCTTTAGTAGCCTGACGCTGAGCATCGTTGAAATACGCTGGAACAGTAATGACTGCATCGGTAACCTTCGTGCCTAAATAAGCTTCAGCATAATCTTTCATATAAGCTAAAATCATTGCTGAGATTTCCTGAGGAGTATACATTTTTCCTTCTAATTCTACTTTTTGATTTGAACCCATTAATCTTTTAATCGATGTAACTGAGTTTTTATTTGTTACTACCTGACGTTTTGCAGCATCACCAACGATTTTATCACCGCTTTTAAATGCTACAACTGACGGAGTAGTTCTGTTTCCTTCTGGATTTGTAATAATTGTAGCTTCACCATTTTCATAAACTGCTACACATGAGTTTGTTGTACCTAAGTCAATTCCTATAATTTTTCCCATAATTTATTCCTTCTTTCTTTTATTCACTGACCTTAACTAAGGCCGCTCTTAATAATCTGTCTTTTAACATATAACCTTTTTGCAAAACTTCAATAACCATATTAGGTTCGACACCTTCAACTTTTTCTGTCAACATCGCGTTTTCGAAGTTTGGATCAAAAGGTTTATCAATACTATCAATTTGACTAACCCCTTCATCGGTTAGTGCTTGAATTATCTGATCATAAGTTAATTTAACTCCCTTAACAAAAGGATCAGATATATCTTTTCCAGCCAGCGCTATCTCTAAAGCATCTAAAGCTGGTAAAATGCTTTGTGCGAATGATTGGATACGATATTTATGTGCATTTTCCGCATCATTCAATAATCGTTTCTTCAGATTTTCAGTATCTGCATAAGCCTTATAATAAGCATTTTTAGTGATTGCCACTTCCTGTTGAAGTTCTTCAATCGTTTTTTGTAGTTTTTCAGTTTCAGTCAGTTCTACTTCTTCCTGTATTTCTTCATCGACTATTTCTACTTTAATTTCACTGTCTTCAACTTTGTTCTTCTTTTCTTTTTTGCTCATTTTAACCTCATTTTCTACTTTTTCTTCTTATATTGGCTTTCTATAAACTGTGTTGCGAAATCCAATATCGAAACAATCTTGTTATAATTCATGCGGCTTGGCCCTACAACCATTAATTTTCCTTCCTCTTCACCAATATTGAAGACTGAAGAAACAATAGCCACATCATTAACCCATATTAATTCACCTTTATTGTCTGGTGATTTGACCTTTATGCTTGATTCACTTGTGCCAATCGATCGCCACATCGTTGAATCATCAAACATTCTCATTATTTCTTTTAATTTTTCAATGTCACTGAATTCAGGCTGATACAACATATTGGTTGCTCCTGAAAAATAGACATTGTCACTGGCAAATTTTACAAATGCTTGGACAAAGGCATTAAATAATGCTTCATGTCTTTTAACCGATCTTTCCAAGATTGGTTTGATTTCATTTAGTTTTTCAACAACATCATTAATCAGTGTTCCAACTAAATAATCATTTAAAATAGCAGTGCAATTTTGAATATCTTCAACTGATACCTTATCTTCAAAATGGAAAGTCTTGTTTTCAGCATGACCTTGGTCAGTGATAATTACTGCCACTGCACTTTTATCTGTAAGTGGAAATAATTTGATATGCGCTAAACTTTGCTTGTTAGCATCCGGACCTAAGACCAGTGATGTCAAGTTGGTCATATTTGATAATATGTCACAACTGGCTTGGATTACATCCTCAAGTGGTAAGTCGTTAGAAAAGAATGTCTGTAGTTGATATTTCTCTTTTTCTTCCAGCTGGGAATCCATTAAATATTCAACATAATAACGATAACCATATGTTGATGGAACTCTTCCAGAAGAAGCATGAGTTTTCTCTAATAAACCTTCTGTTTCCAAGTAGTTCATTTCATTACGAATTGTCGCACTTGAACAACTTAGCCCATACTGCTCTAACAAGGTTTTGGAACCGATTGGTTCAGCTGTTTTAATAAACTCTTCAACAATCGCTTTTAAGATTATTTCTTGTCTACGTGATAACATCCTTCTCCCCTCTTTCTGGCACTTAACAGTTGCCACTGCTAATATTATAATACACATAATTAGCACTGTCAACAAATAAGTGCTAATTTTTTATATTATAAATATAAAAAACGATTACTTTTAAATAATCGTTTCATTACAGCTGTTTTAACAGTTTTTATAAAGCTAATCTTGTTTTTTCTTTTCAAATAATTCAAAGAATTTGTCAAAACCAATTGCTAGTAAAATAGTAATAAATAAAGATAATACAAAAAACAAATATTTATTACTTTTAGCTAAACCTAAATTGTTAAGTGTAATCATCGGTAGTCTCTGTAAAATATAGATACTAAAAACATGATCACCAAAGAAATTTAAGATTTTATTACCAAATGTTATTTTCATTGTAGAAACAACTATAAACAGTGTAAATGCAATTCCCCAAACAGTATAACTGATAAGTCCTAATATTCCTTTAAATTTTGCTGAAACAAGACAGATAAAAATTATAATAACAAATATAATAAAGTATCTTCTATCATTTTTCATCACAAAAGCATCGATTTTATTTTTAAGTAACGAATACCAGACACCTAGCGGAAAAAGAATTGCTGTATCATACCACCAGTATTGCTTACCAGCATACTTTAAAGAAAATACCAATATTATGGTTAATAAGGTAAATATTGTTGCTGAAGTATAGTATTTATTGTTCTCTTTTCTTTTTAAATTGTAGAAAGAAATAAAAACTAATACATAGAAAGAAAGCATAATAAAAATATACCAGTTGGAGTTTCCTAAACTGCTATATGCTATCCAAGAAGTCCAAAAAACAAAACTATCAAATCTGACATTAAAAATAAAATGTTGAAGGATAAAGTATAGAAGTACTGCCACATCAAACCTGATTAATAGTTTTGGCAGTCTTTTCTTAAGCAAATCAGCAACATAACTAAAACCTTTACGCTTAATAGATTCCATTATTCCATATCCAGAATAAAACAAAAACATAGCTACCATCATTTGTCCTAAAAGTGACAAAAATATATGACAATGTTTATCAAATATGCTATCCTATAGATATATATGATTTAGCATGAGATAAGAAAACCAAAAAAGTAAAAATACCCTTGATAGGTTTTGTTTTTTCTATTGATAAATAATCTGATACAAAACTACCTCTTTTAGCAATTTTCATATCATAAACCATTAATAGCATAAATAGTGCTAGAACTATTGTCATATCGATGCCAGTCTCCTTTATATTCTTGCTTGTTATTTTATCACACAAAAATAAAAAAGGCGATTAACTCGCCTTAGAATGATACTTCATCTGTTTTAGCAATAAACATATATAGCAGCAGTGACAAGATTGTTGCTACTGTTAAAATTGTCGCATAGGCCGCAGCTATACCGTAGTTTCCTCTACTTACATAAGTGTAGACAGCTAAGGTTAATGTAACTGTTCTTAAATTATAGAGAATGATTGCTGTTGACAGTTCAGTAATAATAGTTACCCAAGACATAATGGCACCAGATAAGATACCATTGGCCATCATTGGTACAGTTATGCCAAAAAATGCCTTCATCTTAGTCGCTCCAAGAGATATGGCTGCTTCTTCAATTGACAGTGGAATCTGTTGAAGGGTGGCCACTGAAGATCTAATCGTATATGGTATACGCCTTATAACCAAAGCTATAACCATAATAGCCACTGTGCCAGTAAGTACAAGTGGTTTTTTAGAGAAAGCCATAACTAGGGCAATACCAACTACTGATCCTGGAATGATATAAGGTATCATTGATAGGGTATCAATAATTTTATTAACAAAGTTACTTCTTCTAACAACTAGATAAGCAATGATGATAGCCAAGAAAATTACAATTGCCAAAGCAGCTAGACCAATTTTAAAAGTATTAGGAACTGCTCTTCTTAAATTTCTAAAAGCCAGTCTATAACTATCTAATGAATAGCCCTTAACAAATAACTTACCACTAGTCTTCAAAAATGAAGTATAAATTACATATACTTGTGGCAAAAAAGCTAAACCAACCATAAACCAGCAATATAAATTGATTAATACTGCTTTAATCCCCTTAAGTGGTTTTCTTTCAATTGAATTCATAGCATTCATTGTGAAAGTAAACTTGCTATTAACATAGCGTTGAAATAAGAAGATTATTGCGGTAATGGCAATGGCGATAATACTTACTGCTGCTCCAAAGCCTCTATCAGAACCTGTTTCTGAGAAATAGGCATTATAGATAACTACTGGGAATGTTTGATAACCTTCGCCAATTAAAAGCGGTGTTCCAAAATCAGCAAATGCTCTCATAAATACCATTAATGTCGCAGCAATAATTGTCGGCATAATTAAGGGAATAATCAATGTTAAAAAGCGTTTTGTACCTGTACATCCCATGTTTTCCGATGCTTCCAACAGTGAATTATCAATATTTTTCAAAGCTCCTGAAACATATAAGAAAACTAGCGGAAACAATTGTAAAGCCAGTACTAACAAAATACCATTAAAACCATAAATATCTGGTATTGTAAAACCAGTTAAGTTTTTAATAGCCACAGTTATAACACCACTTCTTCCAAGTAACATAATCCAAGAATATGCTCCAATAAAAGGTGCTGACATACTACACAAAATAATAATTACTTGCAGTAAGCCTTTGCCTTTAATTTCATACATTTGATAAAAGTAGGCTAATGGAATACCAATAACAAGGGTTAATAGCGTTGCCAAAGAACTTACTTTCAAAGAGTTGGTGATTGATTTACGATAATATCTTTGGCTAAAGAAGTTAACAAATTGTTCTATTGTGAATTGTCCTTGTTTAAAAAATGCCTGAAGAAACAACTTTAATAATGGCCACATTAAAAATAACAAGTACATAGCTAGCACAACTATTGATACAACTTTCCAAATATCAAAATTTTTATTCTTCTTAGTCATAATTAATCACCTGTGTATAAATCAAGATCGTTTATTACACCTTTAACCAAATTATACTGACCATTTTCATCGAAAATATTAATCTTTTCTTTTTTTACCTGAAGATAAATTTCCGTACCTTTTTCAATAATGCTGTCAATCTTAGATTCTTGAATAATTTCAATCTTATCACCATCATCAGTATGAACGAAATAATGGGTATTTAATCCTAAAAAGACTGCATCATCAATAATAGCTTTAATACCTTCTTTATTTTTGGTATCAACCACTAATTCTTCCGGTCTGATTGAAACTTTAACTTTTTGATCATATTTATATTCATCCAAAATATTATCCATTTCACAAGCATAACCACTAGGGAAATGTAACATTGTTTTGCCATCTTCAATTTTTAACTTTCCATCAACAATATTTGTTCGCCCAATAAATGTTGCTACAAATAAATTGGTTGGTCTTTGATACAGAACTTTTGGTGTACCAATCTGTTGAATATCACCTAAATTCATTACTGCAATTCTATCACTAACCGCCATTGCTTCTTCTTGGTCATGAGTTACATATACCGTTGTAATACCAATGGTATTTTGAATTTCTTTAATAACTGTACGCATTTCTACTCTTAGCTTTGCATCTAAGTTACTTAAAGGTTCATCCATCAATAAAACATTTGGTGTGATTGCCAAAGCTCTTGCCAACGCAACTCGCTGTTGTTGTCCCCCAGATAATTTTTCTGGCATTCTTGATCTATATTCCTCAATTTTCATTAATTTAAGGAAACGATCAGTTGTCTCTTTAATTTCTTCCTTTGGAAGTTTTCTGTTTTTTAAACCATAAGCGACGTTTTTTTCAACTGTCATATTTGGGAAAATAGCATAGTTCTGGAATACCATACCAATATTACGCTTAGCTGGGTCCATATCATTAATTCTCGTATCATTAAAGTAAAAATCTCCACCTTCAATCGAGTTAAAACCAGCTATCATGCGCAATAAAGTCGTCTTACCACAACCAGATGGACCAAGAAGGGTGAAAAATTCACCCTCCTTGATATTTAGTGATAAGTCAGTAATTATTGTATTATCGCCGTATCTTTTAACAGCATGATTTATTTTAATATTAACACTCATAATTCTAACCTCTCATTTTCAATTAAAAATTATTAATCTGTTTTTTCTTTTTATTCTGGATGAGCTTCGTTATACATTTGCTCCCATCTAGCTTGCCAATCCTTTTTGTTTTGTCCACAGAATGCTCTATCTTCAACTACAACTTTAATTTGATCAAATGGAGTCATCTTGTCTGTTGTATTAGAAATAGCTGTATTAACTGGACGAGCTGTAGTTTTAGCAATTTCATTTTGTCCTTCTTCTGAAATTAACCAGTCTAAGAATTTCTTAGCATTTACCATATTTGGAGCATTTTTAATAATTGCTGCACCAGCTGGTAACCAGACTGCACCTTCTTCTGGATAAACAAGTTTAACATTTGTAGCTCCATCTACTAATAAACCAACACATGGGTCTTCATAAGAAACACCAACTGCATATTCACCATTTACAACACCTTTGTAAATAGCTGAAGATGAAGATAAGATACCTGTTAAGTTGTCAATAAATTTGCCAACCCATTCCCAAGCTTTTTCATCATATGGCTCATCACCCATAACTAATAACATATTAGTTAATTCAGCCCAAGCACTTGATGAAGCAGCAGGATTACCCATAGCAATTCTTCCTTTTAATGCTGGATTTAGTAAGTCATTGTAGCCTTTGAACTCTTCTGGATCTAAACCTAATTCAGCAAAGATATCCAAGTTAATTAATAGTGCAGCAGAACCATCTAAACAATAATGAGTTGCTACCCCATTTACATTACGATATGCTTCTGGTAATTTGTCATCACCTTTTGCTACGTAAGGCTCAAAATATTCCGCATAATTGTGAGCATTTGCATAGTTTACACCACCATACAAAATGTCAGCTTGAGGATTTTCAGCTTCAGCTACGATTTTCTCTAAGCATTCGCCTGTTCCCTGGCTTTGAACTTCAACATTAATTCCATATAATTCACCAAATCTATATGCCACATCAACTAGGGCATCTGAGTTAGGTGAATAAATTACTAAAGTATCAGTTCCTTCTTCTTTTGGTCCACAAGCAGTCATTGATAAAACTAGCATTGCAGCCATTAAAATAGTTAGTAATTTTTTCATTTTTCCTCCTTTTTGTTTATTACTTGTGTAATAAAATCTACTACCACCCCTATTTTAAGAAATATTGTAAGCGGTGTCAATGAAAGTGCTAGACTATCAGTCTTTTCAAATTTGTTTTATAATGAATTTATGAAAAACCCTTTTAAATATTCTTTAGACAATAAACGTTACCTAACTTGGAATTATTATGGTAAAAGTAACTTCCAAAATAAAATCATTAAAATTCCCCTTGACGGTCCTTTTTCTTGTCCCAATCGAGATGGTTTAATTGGGAAAGGGGGCTGTGTTTTCTGCTTTGCAGGATCAAATGCTTTTCCAAAGTTAAGTGATAATGATTTGATGAAACAGTATTATCAAAGAAAAGAAATATTCTTAAAAAAATGGCCTAATGGTATACCATATGCTTATTTTCAATCTTTTTCTAATACTTACGGGTCTTTAGAAAAGCTAAAAGAAGTCTATCAGCCTTTTATTGATAATAAAGAAATTAAGGGGATCGTTATTTCAACCAGAAGTGACTGCTTAAATGATGAAAAAATCGATTATCTAAACTCATTAACTTCAATTAAACCACTATGGATTGAACTTGGTTTACAATCAATACACGATAAGACCCTCAAAGAAATGAATAGAGGTCATAGTTATCAAAACTTTCTTGATGCTATTGAAAAACTAAAAAACACTAATATTAAAATCAGTGTTCATTTAATAAATGGTTGGCCAACTGAAAGTGAAGAAATGATGCTGCAAACAGCTAAAGAAGTGGGAAAACTGCCAATACATGCCATTAAATTTCATATGTTACACATTTCTAAAAATACCATTTTAGGCAACAAGTATCAAAAAAAGCCTTTTGAACTTTTAAGTAAAGAACAATATGTAACCATTGTCGCTAAACAACTTTCTTATCTAAGAGAAGATATTATTATTGAAAGATTAACAGGAGACGGTCTAAAAGAATATTTGTTAGCTCCAATGTGGACATTAAAAAAAGTCAGTGTTATTAACGATATTGATAAAAAAATGGTAGAGTTAGATCTCTACCAAGGTAAACATTACTCTGAAAGTCGATAATGACCGACAATTTCACCGTAATGTTCTAAAACATCTTCTAAGTAATTTTTTTGATAAGGGCTGGCATTATGATAAATAAATGGTATCCCTTTTTTATTTCGATATTCACTGATAACAGCAATATGTCTTTTAAAGATAATAATATCTCCAGGCTGCCAACTTTCTAGATCATAAATATCAGTAGTTAAAGAAATAAAATTATTTCTAAAAAAGACCTGCAAGTCCTGTACTCTTCTAAAATCAATGTTAATATCTACTATTTCAATATCATACAACTCTCTATTAGCCAAAACATGCTCATTAACTAACACCATCAAATCATAACCAGCATTAAGCATTCCAAAAGCTACAACATCCGTACAGACCCCATACTCATCATCTGGATAACCAGTACCATAATATTTGCTTTTATACTGTGGGTTTGTAGCTAAGTATTCTTTAACTGACTGCAGCATATCACTTTGATCATCAAGACCATCGCCATCTTTATCAACACTGCTAACAAAAATTTCTATTCCAAAATCTTCATTTGTGTATTTACGATGAGGAATATAGTTAAAAACATAAAGAAACCTGACCATTACAATTAGCAGACCAACAATCATTAATATTAATAGTATCCTAAAAAACTTTTTCATTTTTTTAAATTCCCCTAACCCTCCCTAGTAATTAGTCAATGCTCGGTACTAACAATAATTTATAAATAATACCTCTATAAACAATCTGGGGATTACAATAACTGCTATACAGAAAGACTTACCCCCTTTGTCTGATTAACCACCTGCGGAAATATCATTCTCAATTTCCAAGAGATCGCATTCCAACCAATTACTTTAACACCAATAATTTACATTAATTCAGCAAGCCAATTAATCTGTTGAATTTTATTATCCAGTTCTCTTAACTGTTTTGATAAACTGTCAACCATCTTTTGGATTTCTTTAACTTCAACTGTTGGTTTAATCAAGATTTCAGTTCTAGTTGCTCTAGCGGTATTTTCACTAGCACTTTCAACCAAATCCTTATATGCATTGATTCTGATTATTAGACAATCTCTTTGAGCCATTAATTGAGTTAAACTCGTATTTTCAACAGTAGTATAACAATTAGTTAAATTAATTCTAAAAATAAGTTCCTCTAATTGATTAATACTACTATTAAGCTGTTTTAACAACTCATAGGGATTTTCATTTGGTGTTAAACCATCTTGAACCAAGGCATTGTTGTTAATTCTATTTCTTAATTGAGCAATTTGACGATTTAAGTCTGCTCTTAATTGTAAAGCTTCTGCTAATTTCATTTTCTAACTTCTCCTTTTAATATTTAAAACATACTCCATATTTTATTAACTTTTCATCGATATAAGCCAGATAGCCCCAAGTATCTATAACTTGGAAAAATGTCTTATCTTGATATTCAATGTATTTATAACCAACAACCCAATGTAATCCATAAGGACTGATAGTTTTGTCAACTTTATTTAAATATAACATCACCGGATAACCAGCTTTAATACTTTTTTTGTACTGATTTATATTTTTAACTTTATAAGGTAATAGCTTACCTTTATCAATGTTACTATATTTACTGTTATAAAACCACTTAATTCCCCTAATAATATCTTTTCCAAAAGCACCTGGCAAAGGTGGTTCAATATGTGGTTTTAATAAATGTATCAACCATTTGGCAAAATTTCCATCAATAAACGAATAAGGTTCATTAACAATAATTTGATTGTCAATATTATTATTCAAGTAACTTAAGCAAATGGCAGTGCAAACACTGCCACAAATACCAAAACCTAAATAACCATAACCATATTCTGTTTTAGTTGAATTAATCCACTGTCTTCTAGTATAAATGCGAACCTTAGAATCCTCTATTCCATATTCATTTAAACCCCATAAAAACTCTGGCTTAGTTTTTATTACTTTCGCTTTGGTTTTTTTCATTTTCATTTAACAGTTCTTTTAACCCATTCCAGCTAAGTGTGGCACAGCTGATGCGATTGGTTTGTTTTCCAATTGTCTCTAATGCCACAGCCTCTTTTAAAAGATTTTCATCATATTCCTTTTGATTAATCATCGCAAAATAATTTTCAATAATTTCATTTGCCTGTTTAATACTACAGCCTTTAATTAATTCCGTCATAATTGAAGTTGCAGCCGTAGCAATAACACAAGCTTTACCTTCAAATCTGACATCTTCAATAATATCTTTATTGATTAAAATCTGAAGGTGGATATCATCCTGACAACTTTGTGAATATACATGTATTTGTCTATAAAAACTATCATTGCTTAACTGAAAATTTCTTGGACTTTCATAATGGTCCATCATTATTTCTCTTTTCAATATAGGATTATCTTTAATAGTGTGCATTTGTTAATCTCCTTTTTATAAAATCACGTCGATACACTTTTCTAGTGTTGTGGTTTCTAATACTTCAATTAACTTATCAACTTCCTCTTTAGTATTGTAAAAATACAAAGCACATCTGACTGTTGAATCAGTATTTAAATACTGCCATAAGTTTTTGGCACAATGGTTACCACTTCTTAAACATAAACCATGTTTAGATAAATAAGATGCCACATCTTGACCAAAGATAATTTTTCCTTTATCTAAGACATTGAAACTAATAATTCCTATATCTGCTTCTGGATTATAGATAATGACATTATCTAACTTTTTTAACCTGTTAATCGCATAATCTTTAAGCTGTTTTTCATAACTGGCAATTCTGTCCAGGCCAATTTTCTGCAAATAATTTATCGCTGCTTCTAAACCTAGTACTGCCTCAATATTTGTGGTACCAGCTTCAAATTTATATGGTACATCCTTTAACGAAACATTAAAGTTTGTATCAAAACGTGTGTTCATACCTCCACCTAACATCAAAGGTTGTGTATTTTCCAGCAGATGATATTTGCCATACATTACTCCTACCGCTGTTGGCCCACACATCTTGTGACCACTAAAAACTAAGAAATCACAATCTAAAGCTTTTACATCAATTTTAATATGCGGTGCTGATTGAGCTGCATCAACTACTAAAATAGCATTAAAATTATGAACTACTTTAGAAATCTCTTTTATATTATTAATACAGCCTAAAACATTAGATACATGGGTAATTGAGACAATCTTGACCTTTTCATTTAACATTTTCTTAACATTTTTGGCTGTTATTCTACCTTTTTTATCTAATGGAATAAACTTTACTTTTGCTTTTGTAAAAGCAGCTAAACGATACCAAGGCAAAGTGTTTGAAGCATGTTCAGCTATGGTAATTAAAATTTCATCATCTTTTTTTAGATTATTTAATCCATAACCATAAGCAATCTGATTTAAAGCGTGGGTTGTACCATAAGTAAAAACGACTTCTTTGTTTTGACAATTGATAAAATTAGCTACTGTTTCTCTAGCACTTTCATAAGCCTGATCAACTAAATAAGCTAACTTGTAATCTCCTCGATTAATGTTGCTGCTGATATTTTGATAATAATTATTTACTGCCTCAATTACACTATTTGGTTTTAAGGTAGTAGCTCCATTATCTAGGTAGATTAAAGGTTTTCCTTCATTTGTTTTACCCTGTAACATTGGAAAATCTTGACGAATTTTATCGACATTAAACATCATGCTTTCACCTTCTTTTAATATCTTCTTCTTAAATATTATAACACAATCTATTTGTGTCGTTAATAAACTACACATTGAATAAAATCTACAAATAGCCTATAATTAGTGAGTTACAATTGGAGGTTTATATGAAAGAATTTCTTAAACAAAACTGGTTTGTAGCTGTAATTGCGTTATTCTTCATTGGAATATCTATCTACTATGCCTACGACCAGAATAAAGATAACTTGCCTAATAAAGTTGTTGATGGGAAAGATGTAGTTTTTTCAGTTGATGATACTAACTTTACCGCTGATGAACTTTATGATGAGTTATATAAGACTTATGGTAAATCAGAATTGTTCTTAAAATTCTATATGGGTGTTATTGATGCCAATGTTGAAGAAACAGAAGAACTTAAAAGTCAAATCAACAATGCGGTTACTCAAACAGTTAGTTACTACACCAACTACTATGGTTATGGTCTTGATTATCTGAACCAACTGGCTAAATACTATTATGGCTATCCTGATTTTCCAAGTTATGTGGAATATCAGATAAAAGCAGAAAAATTATATTCAGGTTATATTAAAGAGCATGCCCAAGAATATGTTACTGAAGAATTTATCGCTAAACACAGTCCTAGAGTTATCAGTTATTGCTTAATAAAATTTGATGATCCAAAAAACCCAACTGCTGAAGAAACTTCAAGGTTAAATACTGCCCAGCAAGCTTGGACAAATGAATATTCTGTCGAAAAATTTGCTGAGTTTGCGATGAAGTATTCAGAAGATGCTTCTACTGCTGGTGATGGTGGACTATTAGGTTATGTTGATGATAATTCTTCTCTTGTTGATGCTTTTTTAAAGGCAGCTTTAGATTTAGAAGAAGGACAGGTATCTGAGTGGATTTTTGATGAAAACTATGGTTATTTTTTGATTAAATGCGATTCAAAGAATTATGAAAATTATGCTACTGATCCTAACTTCTTATCAACTGTCTTAACTGATAATGCCAACCTAGCTAATGAAATCGTTTGGAAATATGCACAAGGTGCTAATATTACCTTTGTTGATGATTCAGTTAAAGAATACATCATGCAGCAATTAAACGTTGATAAGGATGGTGAATAATTATGAAAAAGATTAAAGTATTAACTATTACATTGTTAACAGTTCTACTAATAGCAGGCTGCGGCAATAAAACAGCTAAAATTTCCAATGGTAGTGATATCTTAATTCAATTTGGCAATACTAAAATTACAAAAGCCGATTTATATTCTAGTATGCTAGAAGCAGATAGTGGTTATACCATTATAAATATCGCCAACAAAATGATTGCCAATGCCGAAATTGAAACAACTGCTGAACTGCTATCTGAAGCTCAAGAGCAAATTGATACTTATAAAGCATCATTAACCGAAGATTGGAAAACAGCTTTAGAAAAATTAGGTTTTGAAACCGAAGAACAGTTATTAGAACAAATCTTAACATCTATTAAAAGCGATAAATTGATAACAAAATATATTGATGAAAACTTTGAGGCATTAGCTCAAGAATACGCTCCTTTAATGGCTAGAATGATTTACATTAAATATGAAGATAATGATATTGAAAAAGCTAAAGCCAATGCTGCTTTAGCAATCAATGAAATTAAAACTGGAGTTGACTTTAAAACTGTAGCTGAAAAATATTCTACAACTGTCGCTTTGGCAAATGAAAATCTATATACTAGATATTCAGAAATGGACTATAATGTTTTACAGTATTTGTTAGCTGTAATGGAACCAACATTATCACCACCGATTGAAAACAACAATTCTAGTGGAATCTATATCATTCAGGTAACAAAAACCAATATTGAACAAGTTAAAGAAGCCTTTATAGACTTTCTAAGTGGAAATGATGAGTTTATCACTAAGGCAAATAACTATTACTTTGCAAAACATAATTTCACATTATATGATGTTAAAACATTTGAGTTTATCAAAGAAGGTTATCCTTCTTATTTACCAGAAAAAAAATAAATTACAAAAGCTAGCTTGAAACTAGCTTTTTGTTTGCTCATTAACTAAATAGATTCTTTTGATACATTATGTATTCATTCAGGCAGTTTTTATTTCTTCAGCTGAATTAATTTCAAATTTTAAATATTTTATCTTTATTATCCAATAGATTATCAAATATAATAATGAAGTAATCATCCAACTTAAAGGATAGGCAAAAATAATTGTCTTAGCATTGCCTGTTTTTGAAGCATATAATATTATCCAGCTAAACCTGATGACTACTACTCCAAAAAAAGTAATAATAGTTGAATAGATTGATTTACCCAAACCATTGATAAAGGCAAAGAAAGTTTCTACAATCACATAAAAAATAAGCAGAGGTTGAATAAACCAAATTATAGAAATAGCCTGCTGGGCCACTGCGGGTTCATGAGTAAACATGGAAACTAAAGGTTGAACAAACAGTAAAACACTAGTACTTAAAGATATCGTAATTGTAAAACAAACCAGCAAACCTGAAGGTATGCTCTTTTTAACTCTATCAATTTTACCAGCTCCATAGTTTTGGGCAACAACATTAGTAAGTGCGACACCAAAAGCCGACATAACAATCCAGAACAAATTCTCAATTTTATTGTTAATAACAAAACCAGCTACAACTGTTGATCCCAGAACATTGATAGCTGATTGTAAAGTAGCAATAGTTAATTGATATAAAAACGAAGTTATTGATGCTGGAATACCGATCATCATAACTCTTTTTAATATTGAAAATTCAAATTTACTATTACTAGCAAAAACTCCATAATCAATATGAATCATTTTTAATAACACTATAGCCATTAAACTTTGAGTTGTAATATATGATAATGCTACTCCAAAAATATCCAATTTTAAAATTACAATATAAAAAAAATCAAAGAAAATATTAACCAAATATAAAACTATTAACAAGATGGTTGGTCTTTGACTTTCACCTAAGCCTCTTAACATATTTACAATCATCAATACTGTCATATTAGAAACAAAACCAAAACAGTAAACTCTTAAATAGTTGGTTGATATTTCTAAAATATCAGTTGGAACTTTTAAAATGGTTAAAAAATAATGACAGTTAAAATAATACAAGATACTAAAAAATAGTGCGATAACAAAAACAATTGTCAGTGATGTTTTAAAATTGTTTCTGCATTCATCTCTTTTTCCTCTTCCAACATCTTGTGATAAAACAACCATTGAGGCAGTAACTGCTCCACTAGAAACGTTGACAAACATATTAATCAAGTTATTAGCTGAACCACCAACAGCTGCTAAAGCTTGTGAACCCAGAACTTTTCCAACCATAATCCCATTTAAAATTGTATAAACCTGCTGAAATAACCCACAGATTAAAATAGGGTAAAGAATAAATAAAATATTTTTGACAATCGATCCTTTAGTTGCATCAATAAATCTTCTATTCATAACTTCTCCCTCTTTTTACAATATTCATATTATAGTACTATTATTTGAAAGTATCTATAGTCTAATAAAATAAAAACTAATGCCAAACATCAGTTATCTTAAAGTGGTGCCCGAGGACGGACTCGAACCGTCAAGGTATTGCTACCGGTGGATTTTGAGTCCACTGCGTCTACCAATTCCACCACTCGGGCAATTTGCTTATTTATATTAGCATAAATCACAGAAAATGTATATTGCTAAATATGAAAAATATCACTATCTTTACCAATAATTACATTATCAATATTTCTCTTTTTTAATTCTTTTCTAGTGTACAAAGACATATGAGTAACGATAATCTTTCCTTTTAATGCTAACTTTTCAATTATTTCTGGTCCCATATGTTCTTTGCTATTATATGGAAAACTACACTCCAGCACCGATACATCACAACTGTCAACTAAATGATCAATGGCTTGACAATAACAGCTATCTCCTGAAAAGCCAATCTTTTTGCCATCTTTTTCAATAATATACCCATAACTTGGTTTGGTTTCACCATGCTCTACTAAAATTGATGTAATTAGATGACCATTAATTTCTTTTTCTAGATTATCAAATTCAACAATTGAAGTGTTACCAGCAAAAAATAACTTTTCAACATCATCTAAATCTGCATAACCTATTTCAAATAAAGCATTAACCTTTTTTTTCAAATTTTTTGGTCCATATATTTTCAAATTATTTGTTATCTGATTAAAGCTTCTTAAAAGAATTATATAAGGAAGATCAAAAAAGTGATCAGCATGTAAATGGGTGATTAAAATAGTATCAATATCAAAGATATTAATTTTTTGTTTCATCAACTCTTTAATTACCCCAGTACCACAATCAATTAAAATGTGATCATCTATTAATGAACTAGCACTTGTTTGTGGAGCAGTAATTGAACCTGTCCCAATTAATTGAAGTTTCATAACTCTATCCTTTCATGATTTAATTAAACTTTTCATATATAATATCCAAGCATTTAAACTTTCAATATTGAAATTTATTAATGCCTTTTTATACAAATCATATGCTTCAGGATGATTTTCTTTCATCCATTTCAACGCCTTTTTAGGACCAAGATATGGATGTTCAACTATATCACAGAAGATTTCTAAACTTTCAACCAGAAGCCAATGAAAGCGAAATGCACCCTCTTCGTCTTCTCTTTTTGATCTTTCAAGCATCTTTAAACACCAAGAAATACTATCATTAATACCGTTTTTTATTTGTAATTGTTTGTTTTGAAGATATTCTATAACCTTATTTTTTAGATTTAGTCCTTTATTTTTGGTATCTAAAACAACTATTCCATCATATATCTGAACAAATTCATTATAATCATATTCGCCTTCAAAGTAATCTTCAGGATAAATAAAAACATCCAATTGAATATCACTTACTAAAGATGTATCATGAAACATTTTGTGATTTTTAGAAATAACTAAAGCATCAAAATCGCTACTTAGATTATTGCTTCCAGCAGCAAAAGAACCATATACAATGATAACAATAGGCTGATATTTATTCTTAATATATTCAATAATCTTATCCATTAAGTTTGTTCCTTTAACTAAATTTTATCTTTCAACTTTTTACCACAACAAGACATCTACTAATTGCCAAAATAAACAACTGAAAAATTATCACTCTTAAAAATCTAAATGCCAACTTAATTAATCCCCTTTATAATTAGCTATCCATTGATCATCAGTTTCAATAACTCTTTTTTCTTTTCCTTTATAAGCCATTAATTTGGCTTCACTATTTTCATCTAATACGACAAAAGGGAAATCTTCCAATGTTGAACAGGCACCATAATTACCATCTTTATCTAATGCAATTAAAGAGATTGAACCAGTTTTATTATTTACTCTCTCTAAATAGGTAAATAAAGCTTTTTCACAGGCTTTTTGAGCATCAAAACCTTGTTTCATATAATTGACTACTGCTATTGATAAACATCCTCTCATAATATCCTCACCCACACCAGTAGCAGCTGCTCCTCCTATTTGACTATCGCAATAAAAACCTGAGCCAATAATTGGAGAATCTCCTACTCTTCCAGGATGTTTCATAAATAAACCGCTGGTACTAACTCCAGCTGCCATTGAGCCATTTAAGTCTTTTCCAATGACACAAACTGTATCATGACTTTCTTCTTTTACTTTATTTTGATATTTTTCCTTGGCCTTTTTTGTTAGCATTTTTCTGGTTTTAAAACCGTTTTCTTTAGCATATTTTTCGGCCCCTTTTCCTGTTAAATAGTTGTTAGTTTTGCCTTTTATCAAAGAAGCAGCCACCAAAATCGGATTTTTAATATTTCTTGCTGCACTAATAGCTCCAAAAGCTAAAGTATCACCATCCATATATCCAGCATCAAGTTCTACTACTCCTTCTTTGTTTGGTAAGCCTCCATAACCAACACTACGAAAATTAGGGTTATCTTCGACATCCATAATTACTGCTTCAATTATTTCTTGTAAAGAATACTTTTTCTTTAGCATTTTTTTGACTTCACCCATCTTTTGATAAGACATTTTCCATGTTGAAATAAATTTATATCCCATAAAATAGTTTCTCTTTTCTATATCTTTTTTTTAATTACTTTGCATTTCTTAAATAGTAAAATACATTGCCTATTTTACCATCCAGTCTATTACATTCTGGATCATTAATATCACACTTTGCTGCTGCATACATTTGTTCATCGGTAAAACCAAATGGTATTTTTTGACGGGCATCTGTACCAGCTACAATATTTTCAGCACACTCCAACACTTCTTCAGCAAAACCTTTCTGCCACCATAAACCGTGATGTAATCTCATAATACGATCATATTTGTCATCAAAGGTCTGCAAATGTTTTAATGATTTAACTAAATCGGAAGCTGTTGAAGTAGACCATAAACCAGATTTTCTTCCCACAGCATCACCATAAATCATTATTCTATCTTCAATCATCAAAAACATTGAGCAACCAGGAGTATGTCCTGCTACTTCTACTACTTGTAAAGTCGTACCACCTAAATCAATAATATCACCATCTTTATATGGAATAAGTTCACCTTCAAATTTTGGCGCTAATTCCTCAATAGTTGCATCAGGATAACCTCTTTCCAGTAATACAGGTAACCTGTCTTCTTTTTCTTTAGCTAAAAAACTGTCAAAATCTTTGCCGTTTAAATAGGCTTTATCCCACCATCCTACTCCATCAACATGGTCAGGGTGAGAGTGAGTCAGCCACACTTCATAAGGTTTATCAGTTAATTTATCAACATATTCTTTTAAATTGCCAATGCCATTTCCAGTATCCAATAAAATTGCTCTGTCATTACCTTCAATAAGAAGCATATAAACTTCCTTGTCAATAATTTGAATCACATTGTCTAAAACTCTTTTATGAGTAAACCTTTCCATTTGTTTTCCTCCAGCAATAATTTATTTTTCAATAATCTCAACAACTTCACCAATATACATTCTATGTGGTAGCTCTTCAGTATAATATCTATTAACAACTGCACTTGGCATCTGATTAATATCCATATCCTGATAATAAATCTTTTTTAAAACAATTGTGCAGTTAGCTTCTTCAAAACTCATTGAACCATTTACTTCAACCGGAGTTAAAGAAGTTAATGCTATTTTGTCAGTATCTTTACCTGATTTTGTTCCTAAAATTGACATGTCTTTTTTATATTTTTCATCATAAAAACTGACAGTAAAATAATCATTTTCATTTAAAAAATTGTAGGTATATCTGCAAGGTTTAATATAAATCGTTACAATAGGTCTTGACCAAACAGTTCCCATTGAACCCCAAGCAACAGTCATAGTGTTAAAATGATCCTTTTTACCAGCCGTTACTAAGGCCCAATGCTGATAAAATTTTTCAAATGGATTAATTAATTCTTTCATACAAACTCCCCTCTTTTTCTGCCATATATCTTTTCTCTTTATATAAAAATATAATTATCAAGTAGTTAATATAAAAAATAGTAATCTTGATAATTATCAATAAAAACTATCATCAAACACAAAAAAACACTATAAGATAAACTAAAAATCATTTTCAGCAAGTAATCTATTAGTCTTTATTTAATGTCTTAATAGGTACATACATATAATCTTTTCCAGTTTTAGGACAGGTAAAATCATGAATTGCCCCAACTATGCTGATATTGCTAAAAGTTAAGTAATCCAATACTTTAAAAAGCGCATCTTCAGCATCTGTTAAAAAAATTAGATATTCATAACCTGGAATAACCCATTTTGTCCAGCCAGCTGGTGGTTGCACATTTTCATCACATTCCACACCTACTAGATAATACCCTTGGGAAAAATTTTTTTCCCATGGTTTAAAACTACGTGAAAAGTCATTCATCGCACCCCAAAAACCTAATAGATTTCCTTCATCATCTCTTTTAGCCAAATGTTCTATCTCTGAAAAGTGATCGCTAAAATCATTCCAAAGATTTAAAATAAAGCGATTTCCTTCTAAAGTTGAACCCTCTTTGCCAATTACAACAAAAGATTCTTTTTTACATTTTTCTAACTTCATACTTTCCCTTTCATTTATTTATACAACATATTTCTAATTATATTATAACTTATTATTAATAATCAAAAAAGAAAAAGATAGGCAAGCGCTTATCTTTAATTTACTTTTTAACAGCACTGAAAAATATTTTATTACCTTCAACTATTCCTTCCAAGGTAAAATCTGTTGAATTTTCAACTTTAAACCCCTGTTTTTCTAACATCTTTTTAACAACAATAGGATCAAAAACAAATTGCTGATGATGCTCTTTTATCATCATTCCTTTTTCATCTTGAAAAATAAATGAATAATATAAATTCTGACCATTAGAATATACACACCACTGATAGCTTATATCTTCAATATAGCCTTCTTCAATTGACTCTTGTTTAAAATCTTCAAGTGTAGTTAAAGAGTGAATGTCAAATAAAAAGACACCATTTTCTTTTAAGGCCTTATAAACATTTTCAAAAACTTTTTCCAATTCTCTATAAGATTGCAAATAATTAAGACTATCACAATAACAAGTAATTCCATCATATTTTTCATTTTCATTTAAATCCAACATGTTTAAAACTTGCCAGTTAACCAGGTCGCTTCCTTTTTTGGTTTTTGCTACTTCTATCATCTCACTAGATAAATCACTAGCATCAACCAAAAAGCCTTCTTTAGCTAATCCAATCGCAAAATCTCCAGATCCACACCCAAGATCTAAAGTTTTCCCCTTTTTGACATATCTTTTTGTATATTTAATCCAATCTTTGGTGGCCTCTTTATCACTTACCAATATGTCATAATAACTAGCTAAAGTTTTATAGTTCATTTTATTTTTTCAATAAAATCTCTTGCCACTGTTTTTCTTTAAAACCAACTAAAACAAAATCACTGCCAACTACAATTGGACGTTTAACCAACATGCCATTAGTAGCTAATAATTTTAACTGCTCATCTTCACTCATTGTTGGCAGTTTTTCTTTTAGTTGTAATTCTCGATACAACATACCTGAAGTATTAAAAAAACTTTTTAATGGTAAACCACTTTTTTTATACCATTTCTTTAACTCATCATAAGTAGGATTATTTTCTACCATGTGACGCGCTTCATATTTTACTTCATTATCATTTAACCACTTTTTTGCTTTATTAGATGTTGAGCATCTTGGATATTCCATAAATAACATAATATTTTCCTCCTAGTATCATTAGTATTTTACTATACTACTACTATTATCAACAATAACCTTCTCTAACTTTAGTAGTTCAATCTTATTAACTATTCCCCCACCATAGCCAATAATAGAACCATCTGAACCTATTACTCTATGACAAGGTATGATTATACTTATGGGATTACAGCCAACTGCACCACCAACTGCTTGAGCTGACATTCTTTTTATACCACGTTTTAATGCTATTTCCTTAGCTATCTTTCCATAAGAAACTGTTTCTCCATAAGGTATACTTAATAATCTTTCTAACACCTCTTTTCTAAATAGTGTAATATCACCAATTTTATAATTTATGTTAAAGTTAGGAATTTCTCCTTCAAAATACATATCTAGCCATCTTTTTGTTTCTTCAAAAATAGCCAAATCTTTTTCTTCAAATTCTTTTTCCAAATTATTACCCATTTTAGAGCCCACAAAATATAGCCCAGTCAAATACTTTCCATCACTAAACATTACAATATCGGAATAATTTTCTTTTGTCTGATAATAACTTTTATATTTCATAATATTACCTATTTACAATTTAAAACTTTTCTTAACTATATAAAAGCAATAGAATTTACTATTGCTTTTATATATTGTGTTTTTCAATGTTAAATCTCACTTATCAATTTTCTAATTTTATCATTAAAAGTTTCATCATCAATAAGACCTTGGTCATGTAAATGGTTGACTTTTCTAATTCTATCTTCAATTGTTTCTTCAATTAACGATTGTTTTGTTTCGTGAGAATCTTCTTGAGAAATTGCAGATAACATTAAATCATCAATATCATCTGTTTTCTCGGTAAAATCAGCTTCAATAATCAAATCATCCTCTTCTCCAGTTGGCATTTCATTTTTGATGAATACTTTATATGCGTTATTACCAATTGTTACTGTGCTTGCAACATCAACTCCACCACCGATTATTCCACCTAAAACAGGAACTAATTTACCTAAGTTGATAATACCTGTGGTTCCAAATTTTGTCACAAATCTAAAACCAACAGCTTTGTTTATTTTTGTTAAAGCTGCTACAGGAATTTTCTTTATCATGGCAGTTGTAAACTTTGTGCCAAATCTTACTCCTGCTTGTTTAAGGATATCTGTCATTGCTGATCCTGTTAAACAGGCAAATATTAAGGTTTGAACTTGATCCGAATGAATATCATAACCTCCCATAGCTGCTATTGCACAACTCATTCTTAGTTGAACATACAAGACACTTGTTATATTAGCTGGTAATGCAGCAATCATTGTTGTAAAACCACCCAAACTAGTTAAAAAACCTGATGTTCCACATTTTATAGTAGAATTTTTAATCAAAGATTTTACAGCTGATTCTATATCTGGATTCTTTTTCATATAATCATCTACTAAATCTTCAATTGGCAACGAAACTTTTGGAATACCATTAATAGATTTAATATAAAGTGTGTTTAAAATTTCCTGTACTTTTTCTTCCGTTAATACTTCATCTTTTTTCTCAGTGATTTTTTGTGCAGTTTTTTTAACAACTGTTTTTGTCTTTTCTGTTGTTTCTTTTACTTTAGGAATAACTTTCGTTTCAGTGTATTCTTTGACATCCTCGCTCGCTTGTTTTATTGCAGGCATAGCCTTCTCACTAACAAAGGTTTTTGCTCCTTCCGCTGCCTTTTTTGCTGCAGCGGTAGTTTTTTTAGCAATTTCTTTTATATTACTTTTCTTTTTACTATTTTCTTCATGCATAGTTTTTTCCTCCTATAACACACTATGTATTTTTCGCGAATTTTTATAACTTAATTATAACAAATTATATATATAATATTATGAATATTTTTTTATATAATGACAAAATATTTTTCGATGTTTTAATCAAACATAAAATATTTTTCGCTTTTAATTGATTATTTACTTTTTTAGTAGTATTATATTATCACACTATTTATAAGGGGGTTTTCAATGGGTAATAACAAAACCGCTCGGATAAGAATTAAACAATTATATAGAACCATGAGTCCTAAAGAAAAACTCATTGCTGATTATATTTTGAAGGAAAGTAACGATTTTTCAAGAAAGACAATTAGTGATATTAGTCACGAACTACATATTGCCGATTCTACAGTTTTCCAATTTACAAAAAAATTGGGTTATGAAGGATTTAAAGATTTTAAAATTGCGATAATTTCTGAAGAAATTGATTTTAAATCTAGTGTTCATGAAAAAGTGCTAAGAGATGATGACTTAGCATCGGTTGTTAAAAAAGTATTCGATTCCGCTAAGCAAACAATTATTGATACAAAGAAGATGATTGACATTAATGAGTATAGAAAAAGTATTGATATTCTTATACAATCAGAAAGGTTATTTCTATTTGGTGTTGGTGGTTCTAACGCTATTGCAATGGATGCATATCATAAATTTTTGAGGTCGCCTATCTTCCCTATTTATTCCAGTGATTCACACATTCAATTAATAAATGCTTCTTTAATAACTGAAAAGGATTGCGCTATTATTGTTTGTCATTCTGGTATAACTATAGATATACTACATATGGCAAAATTAATAAAAAATAATGGCGCTAAAATAATAACAATCACTAGTTATCCAATCTCACCTTTAGGTGAGATGTCTGATGCAATTCTTACTACATATTCAGATGAAACTAATTATAAATCTGAATCTTTAGCCTCAAGAATATCACAGTTAGCAATTATTGATTCATTGTTTGTAACACTATCAATAAAAAATGAAGAAAAATATTTAGAATCTCTATCGAAGTTTAGAAAAGCAATTTCAAACACCAAACTGGAAATGTAGCATAGTTTAATTATTTTTTTCAAATCATCTAAAAAAGTAGGATTACCTACTTTTTTTAACATATAATACCTTTTTTTTATTTCAACTATTCATCATTTCCGTAAGCATATGCTACTTTTCTTAATAAATTTTCATCTACTGGATAAGGGCAATAGCTCAATTTACTCTTATTTTCTTTTAATTCTTTTAATGATAAATCTAATATCAAATCATCTAAAACAGTTAAATTGCAAACCTTAATTAAGTAGTCTTTTAACTGTTTTAAATCATCAAAACCTAATATATCTAATATTGTTCTAACATCTTTTTTACATGCGTATTTTAAATAACCATATATAAAATAACCTACTGCTTTACCATGAGGAATGCCTAAGTTATAAGTTAAAGCATAACTAAAGCCATGCGGAAGTGAGGTGCCACAATGAGCTATGGCCATACCCCCATAGACAGATGCCAGCATTAGATTTTTATAGTCTTCTTTATTTAAGTTTTCTGGATTTAATAAATTTTCCTTATTTAATCGCCAGACTCGTAAACCTTCTAAAGCAATCATATTAGAGAATTCAGTAGCTTTTGAAGAAATATAACTTTCAATTAAATGAGCTAAAGCATCAACGGCACTATTAGTTAGCACATGTTTTGGCAAACTATATAAATACTTACCATCTACTAAAGCCAGTTTGGGATAAATGCGATAACTTATAGACTGTTTGAGATTATCTTTTTCATTAGTAATAACAGCTGCACCTGTTACTTCACTTCCTGTTCCACAGGTTGTAGGAATAGCCACAACTGGCAAACTATTGTCATCTGCATCTTTAGCAACCAATTTATATACATCATCAAAACGATGATATAGCATAACTGCAATAGCCTTACTGGCATCCATTGGACTTCCACCACCAAGTCCAATTACAAACTTGATGTTTTTATCTTTATGATTTAGGTATGCTCTTTCAATTGTTTTTAAAGAAGGATTTTCTTCTACTTCATCAAAGATGTAATAAACTATGTTATTGCTTTTTAAAACTTCAGTTAAATCATCTAAAGATCCACTAACTTTACTTGAAGTTTTACTTGTTACAATTAGACAAGTCTCACCAAAACTTGCTAATTCTTCTTGATGGTTTTTTATGCAATCTTCTTCAAAATATACCAGTGTTGGAATCTTAAAAAACATCACAAATTCACCTCCTTTTTTCATTAAAAATTAACTTTTATCAAAACTATCTAACCTTTTTAAATAATTTGGCTGTAAAAAATTCCATTCCTAACATTTCAACATAGAAATTCAATGCCCTCTTATAATCTTTAGTTGCTGAAATTAATTGTATTACATCAACTTTATCTTTAACATTTTCTTCAATATACTGATATAGCTTTGAACCTATCAGCTGATTTCTGTAGGTTGGCAAAATATAAAACTCTTCAATATCATAAACAATAGAGTTTTTCTTTATTGTTGGTGATGCTTCACTTTCTTTATATGTTTTAGCTAAAGCATAACCAATTATTGAATTATTGTTATAAACAACATAAATATCTTTCTCTAAAAAATCTATAACTGTATTTTCTACTAGTCCATTAGTAATTTTTTCTTTTTTCCATATAACAGATAATGGAATTAGTTTTTCAACTAGTTCACCTGAAAACTCTTCTTTTTTAATAGATAAGTTTACAATGTTACGATAGTAAATCCTTGCATCGGTATTATAAATAGTGTTTTTGTTTTCTAAATAATTAAATCCAAAGTTTTCATAAAAACCTTTATGCTCAGTAGCAATATAAATCTTTTTATGGCCCTTTTCTTTAGCAATCTCACAAGCTTTTTCTATTAATATTCCTGAATATCTATGACCCCGATACTTTTCAAAAGTATAAACAAAGCCAATCCATGGAGTTAAAGATGCATCATCAACAATATATCTTTCCGACAATGTTAAAAATGAAATGATATTATCATCCTTATCCAATAACAGCAACAGCTTACTTTCATTTCCAAGTTTTTGATAAAAACTATCTGTTTCAATTAATTTTACTAGGATTTCACTCAAAGTCCATTTACATTTTTTCAATTGTTTTAAAGCACTTTCTTTTAAATCTCCATCATAATAATCAACAATTCTCATACAAATAATCACCTCAATTTCTTTATTTATTACCAGATAAATGGTATTAATCGATATTTAACTTTTTCTTTGTATTCTAAATATCCTTCTAAGTTTTTATCTAAAACTTCTTCCTCATTCTTTATTCTAATAACTATAGCCAAAGGATAAATCAGCATTATCATAAAACCTATATAACTTCCTAAAACTAATGGAATAGCTAAAAACATTAATAATGTTGCCAGATACATGGGATGACGAATAAGACCATATAAACCTGTATCTATTACCTTCTGATTTTCTTGAACTTCTACTACTCTTGATAAATAGGCATTTTCTCTTATTACCTTCATATAAATAAAATACCCCAAAAGCAAACAAATACTAGCTACAATCAATACTATATCATTAACTTTAGTCCAAGAAAAACGATAATCTAAACCTGAAACAAACTTAATAAAGGCTTCAACAAAAAGTTTCATTTTCTCAACTTCTTCTCTTTAATTTTACCACAATAATAAAAAGAAAAAGATGTAATTATTATAAATACACCTTTTTCCTAAAATTATGCAATACGAATTGCTGAAAGGAGTTTTTCAAATGACAATTAAACTTGTACATCTATTGTTGATTTAATTATAGCATATTACATTAATGTTTATATAGAAAACTCTTAACTTTCTAATGTTTATATTTGTTTTTCAGTACACACTTTCTCTAAAAATTCTTTAAAAGATTTAGCATATAAGCTAAAGTTTTTGTTTTCTTCTGAAAACCAAACCTGTCCTCTACTAGGCCCATTTAAAATTAAATAATAGGAATATATCTTTCCCTGTTCTGAATTAGTTAATTCAAGTGTACCATTGTAAAATGTAGAATCACAATCTACTTCTACTCTAGAATGTATACAATCATATCTATGGTCACAAACATAACATATTCCATATATCTCAGGATATTTTTTTATCATACAGTCTTTAAATTGAGGAAAATTAAAATCTTTTTTGTTTACAAAAATTTTATTACCAAACATAAAAGGTTTAGACAATCTATCATTTAAGATTTTCCTTTTCCAGCTAATTCCTTTAATTGTACGATATTGTATTTCTTCTTCATATTCATTATTCTTTTTTTTATTTCTGAATTTAAAGCACAAAAACTTTCTTACATAACTTTCATCAGCTTCTGATTTTTTGTAAGCAATTGTCAAACCATTGCCTTTTTTTAACAACATTTCACGATATTGAACTGGTAATTTTATGTTATTGACTTGTTCAAAAAAAGATATTTCTTCTTTTGTAAGAGTTAATCCTGCTTTATATTCAATTTCATTAAGACATTCAAATAATCCTTCTAAACTAGTATCTTCATCTATATTATCTTCAATCGGAATATAAAAAAGACTCTTTTCTTTAGAAACAGGTTCATTATGTTTTTTTATCAATCTTGATATTTTCTTCAACTTTTCTAAAACTTCTTCATCCTTAATATCTTGAACTTCTCTTAAATTAACAACTGTCACTACTTGATTATATCCTTGTGCCATGACTTCGACATAATCACCAACTTCTAAAGAATAATCTTTTGTTAAATAAACATAAAATGAATTACTACCAAAAAATTTAACTTCACATAATCTATATCTTTTTTCTTCCATAACCATTTCCTTTCAAACAAAAATTAACTATTTAATTATAATAAACAATATAAACCAACTCAAATTTATATTTCCTCACAAAGACTAAAAAAGCATAACATTATTAATTATAACAAGCTTGATTTATTCTTTTAAACTGACCATAACAAATTACTTTAAATTTGTAACCATTAAATAAATAATACATTCTTTTTCTTCTTTAGAAGATCTTTTTAAAAATCACCATTAATAATCAAAACTATAAAAATAATAAAAGTAAACGCCATCATTAGCTCCAGTAACGAATTGTACAATACTAATTCCTAATGTTTAATATCTAAAAAGCATTTCCTCCATAAATAAAGTAGTTAAATCATCAAAATCTTCTAAGCATAATCCCTCTAATAATATTTTTCTATTATCATTATAAAGTGATTATTCAAACTTATAACTACAACTTTATATATTGTATTATAAACTGTTTAAACTTGTATTGTTTTTACCTATTTTTTGTCAGATAAATAATACAACTATGTTAAAATAGGATAGAAGGAGGAAAAAGTTATATGCAAATTAAAAATACAAAAGTTCCAAAATACCAAATAATAGAAAATGATTTAATCGATAAAATTAATCATTCTGTTTATAAATATAAAGAAGCTATCCCTTCAGAAGCTGAACTATGCAAACAGTATAACTGCTCAAGAGTAACAGTTAGACAAGCTTTAACTAATTTAGCTCACAAAGGATTTATTAAGAAAATTCAAGGAAGTGGTGCTTTTGTTGAAAAACCAAAAGTGATTCAAAGAAATCCATATATTGTTGGTTTTACTGAAGATATGATTTCCAAAGGAAAAGTGCCAAGAACAGAAGTAAACTCTTTTAGTGTCGTTACTGCTGGAGAGACTATTTGTAATTTGCTAAACATAGAAAAAAATTCTCCTGTCTATTTTATCGAAAGAACTAGATATGCTGATGATATAGCAATAATGTTTGAAAGAACATATATGTCAATTGATATACATCCTAATATTTCATTAAATATCCTTAAAAATTCAAAGTATCAATATGCAGTAGATGAAGGATTAAATATTGAATATTCTGACCAAAACATAACTCCTATATTCGCTAGCGAATACATAGCAGGTCAACTTAATATTTCCACTACTCAACCAATGATAAAAGTAGCTAACACAACCTACTTAGAAGATGGTAAAGTATTTGACCATTCAGAACTATATTTACATCCTGAACTATATCAATTAAATATGGTTAAGTATAAAAAGAGATAGTTGAGTTTAATCAATTATTAAACCAACTCTATTTTTCGTTATATTTATCAAAAACACACACCTTTATTAATATTTATTAATAAGGTGTTTTTTATATAAAATCATATTTTTAAAAAATTCTAACAAAAAATAATAGTTAGTATGTAAGACTGTAAAGCTTGTTAATTCCTAACATTTTTAAATTTTATATCCTTTATAAGAATGATTTATATCTAGGTTTAGCAGTTAGTACAACAACATCTGCATTAGTGCGTTAATCCTTTATAAGAATGATTTATATCTTGATTTTGTTGTTGGTAGAATAAGTAAAAATAGGGTTAGCGTTAATCCTTTATAAGAATGATTTATATCTAATTAACGTGTTTAACAATAGGTTAAATCACATTAGCGTTAATCCTTTATAAGAATGATTTATATCAAAATTAAGAGCACTTTGTAGTGATTTGTTTATTGTGCGTTAATCCTTTATAAGAATGATTTATATCTTATGGAAAAAGAATTATTAAAAACCTCGTTAGAGCGTTAATCCTTTATAAGAATGATTTATATCGAGAATACAATCGTATAAAGCAGCAGGAATACAGAGCAGCGTTAATCCTTTATAAGAATGATTTATATCCCAGACGGAATGTATAGATATTTTACGCATGAATAGCGTTAATCCTTTATAAGAATGATTTATATCGAAAGACTTTTCAACAAGTGGCAAGGATTTAGACCGGCGTTAATCCTTTATAAGAATGATTTATATCTTAGAGAAGATGATTCCGTTGAAAGAATAGGTGCTTAGCGTTAATCCTTTATAAGAATGATTTATATCACTTAATCTCGACCTGATACTTCGTTTCATCTCTTTTTAGCGTTAATCCTTTATAAGAATGATTTATATCATGGTAGAAGCAAGTATAAAATATAAACTTAACACTGGCGTTAATCCTTTATAAGAATGATTTATATCAAAACTCAAATAATGGTCAGTTATTAGAGGTGTCATTAAGCGTTAATCCTTTATAAGAATGATTTATATCACACTCCTTTGTCGCTTTTACAATATTGTACCGCCGGCGTTAATCCTTTATAAGAATGATTTATATCAAATTGCTCAAGTGCAAACATTAGATAAATTGTTTGAAGGCGTTAATCCTTTATAAGAATGATTTATATCTAGGTTTAATGTCCATATTGACATCTAATCTAACAGCGTTAATCCTTTATAAGAATGATTTATATCAAAAAGGTGCAAAGGCTAACAAAAAGCCAAGTAATTGCGTTAATCCTTTATAAGAATGATTTATATCTATTTTTAGTTGAATCATCTAATATCGTAGCTGTTGGGCGTTAATCCTTTATAAGAATGATTTATATCAAGACAGGTAGATATTTCATCACTACTGGTAACAAGCGTTAATCCTTTATAAGAATGATTTATATCAAAATAAATAATGTTGTAAAATTAGGAGATTCTGAGCGTTAATCCTTTATAAGAATGATTTATATCAAAGAGAAAAGGAGAAAAAAAATGAGAATATCAATGCGTTAATCCTTTATAAGAATGATTTATATCTTATATTTTATCATGATAATCATATTTTTTGGGCTTTTTTTGTTTTAAGCCATATTATTTGCTTCATTTTTCATAAAAAATGTTTTTTTATTTCGACCTTTATTTTAAAAAAACAAAAAATATAGTATTTTTATTCATTCAATAGCTTGATAGTCGAATTAAATTATAATATTGAAATTTTTAATTGGCTGTCCCAATGAACTTTTATAAAGTTGTTTATTATTGTATGTATAATAAATTCTAATTGAATCATCTTCTATTATTATGTTCGAAATTTTTTCTTTCAATTCCTCTAACTTGTTAGGATTCAATTCTCCTTCAAATACTGACTTTTGCACATGAAACAAATATTGTCTCAGTAACTTCATTATTTTATTACATCTTTTAGCATCTACATCATAAGTTATAACAACATACATACATTCACCACTTCATAATAAAAGGATTATAACTTTTTTTATTTCCCTTTATAAACTCAGACAATTTATGAACTTCCCTAGAAATCAAACTCTTATAACTATAGTATTTATTATTAATTTTTATTGTCTTTTTTAAATTATTATCATACTCTCTCACAAACATATTTAATCCTTTTTTATTTAAAAAACAACGTTTATCACCTTTGAAATCAAAGAACTCTTTTTTAATTTGCTTTTTTCTAATCATTCTTATTACTAATCTATCAATCAAAACTGGTTTAAGTATATCAGCTAAATCATATTGTAATGAGTCAGTTGTTTTTGATGTGCTATGCACAAAACTAATTTGCGGGAATAAACTACTTCTATCTAAAACAGCTAATACTGAACTATATAGCAACGCATACCCATAACTTAACATAGCATTTACTTCGTTTTCAGGAGGATTCTTGCTTCGTTTTTCAAATACAAAATTATCATCTCTTAAAATCAGGTCAAAACTATCATAATAAATTTTTTTGATATTTGCTTCAATTATTAACATATAATTAATATCCTGAATATTAGAAATTTTTTCTCTAAAAGCAATAATTTTTGTTATCTTATCAGAAAGATCAATTCCTTTCTTATTATAATACTTTAATACAGCCAACATATTGCTTATTGAACTATATTCTATTTTGCTTGCTATATAATACCTTCTTTCATCATTATAGCAATCAACCTGTTCAATTAAAGATTTACCGTATTTATGAATTTTAGGAGAAAACCTACCAATCAAATTTCCATAATAATTAAAAAACATTATCGATACTTTGTATTGTTTCAATAAAGACAAAACTCTTTTATTTAAATTAATCTCCGAAAAACAAATAATTATATCTAATTGTTCAATTGGGATATATTCATTTCCTTTCGATGTTTTTAATACTAAGGAGTTATCTTTTCTAATTAGATCTCCATTTTTATATAAGTAAAATATACTTTTCATTTTTTTACTTCTATCATTCCAAAACCTGCAGACCCTTTTGAAGACATTCCTGTATTATACAGCAAAGAAAGAGTTGGACTATCTACTTCTACTATCATATTAGCAGTATAGCCTTTATAGGTGGTATTTTTAAATTTTACAACATGAGATTTTTCACTTATTACTTTAGTTATCTTAAAATTGACATCTTTTTTAATCCCAATAGAATCAAATTTCTTTTCTAAATTATTTTTAACTAATTCTTCAAAATCATCATCACTCGGTGCAAAGTAAGTAACAAAATTGTTCTCTGTAGTATAGGTAACAATAGGCGATAAAGTATAAATTTCAACTTCTTTTATTCCTTTAAATGACCTCAAACTTAAAATGTCTACTCTAGCAATGTCAATCACTTGATTAGCTAATACAACTTTTTTGTTAACATTAAAATAATTGAAAAGAATTTGCAAGAATCTTTCATCTTCGCTACTAATATACAAAACAAACTCATCTTCAAAATAAATCTTTCGGTTTTTAAAATCGATTATTTTTTTACCGATTAAACTACTGAAAACGAATAATTTTAATTTGTTTTCTCCATATCCAACTTCATGATAAAATTTGCCTTCTTTTTCTTTAGATAAACTATCATATATCAATCCTTGAATCGAACTTTGATAATTCAAGGGAAGGCAACAATTTTCTTTTTTAAATACTATTTTTAATCTCACAACGTCCACCCCCAATTACATTGTTAACACCCATTGATGTTTTTATGAGTCCTAACGAAAGATTTGATGCCTCACATTCAACATCTCCAACAAAACCACTTCCCTTAATAAATTTACCTTGAAGTCTTATAGATGGATATTTTTGATAAGTTAAATTATTACTTTTTTCATTAATATTTGCTGAAAAAAAATTAGTTTTGTAGTTTTTATTATATATATCTACCGTCTCATTGTATATTTTTTCAACACTGTTTTCTGTTAATGGGTTTTTGAAAGATAAAACAATATTCCCATCAAAATATTCACTTTCTATCTCTGTTAGTTTAAGATATTTCAAACAGAAAAAATTACCAAAAAATGATTGTGCTAAGTGATGCTCTATGAAAAGTGATATTGTTTCAGTTAAGTTTTCAGCATTACCGACAAAATATATATCACATGAAAGTTCTTCGTTTTTTTCATATCTTCTTTTACAAAAGATATCAATATCTGTCAAAATTGCTGAAGGTAAAATAAACTCATTTCCAGTGTATAGATAATACCTACATCCTTCGCTTTTTATACAACTACTACATTTTCTTTCCACATTAATACAAAATAAAGATTTCAAAAACGAAAGGTATCGATTGAAAAATAAAACCATCGGATTCTTATTAAACTGTGCCCCTAGTGGAAAGCTTAAAGTAACTGAATACTTGTTAATCATCGAGTAATCCCTAAATATCCAGGAAGACACTCCTTGCCATCTAATATACTTATAGTTCTAGTTTTTGGCATAGTTTTTTTATTGCTTTTTTTAGGCCTAGTTGGGGAAAAAATTAAATCATAATTTTCCTCATAAAATCTTCTGTTATTTTTCTTAACTAAAATACTAATTGATTTTTCATAATAATTTGTATATTTACCAATTCTAAGAATTGTTGTATCTTTTAGCTTCTCATTTAATTTATTTAATTGATCAATTATATCTTTGTTATAAAAAGATAATTCCTTTTCTACCTCTATCATATCCTTAGTAAATTCGTTAATTGCTTGCATTATCCTTTCTTCATTAAACCAATAATATATTTTGTTTTTTAAAGAAGGATTAAGATTTTCTAAATAAAAATCAACTTTATTTTTATTGATGCTGAACAAATTGCTTTCACATTTATCTTTAGGTAAAATAGCTTCAGAATCTGGCAAATCCATATCACCTTGATCTTTACCCACATTTATTCTGATGTTGATATTTATAAACAATTTATTGAAATACAAATCTTCACAAACCAAACAATTAGATAAACGATTAAATAATTCCCTATCCCCATCTAAAATGTAAATAAAAATATCTGGCAAAGTAAGATTTCTTCTACCCTTTTCTAAAAGAAACTTTTCAATATTTAATTTATGATAGTTTTCTTTTATTATCGAATACAGTAAAGAGTGCAAAATTGCCCCTTTAATCGAAGACCCTGGAATATAAGGCCTATTCATCGTTTTAATTTGCTCATCGACATCACCATAATGAATAGCATTAATATTACTTAACTTATAGATTGGTTTTATTTTTCTATAGTCAACATAGCTATAAAGCAAATTACTAACTTCTTCATTGCTAGTTTGTTTTAATGATATTTTTCTCAATAGCTTATCGTCAAGCATTTTTTCTAATGGTATTGTTTGCATTACATCAGCATATTCATATCTAAAAATTTCATTGTTGCTTTCATGATAACAAACATTATCAACACTTTCTCCTGTTCCAATATGAATTGGACTTAATACTTCAATTATCATAATTACACCACAAAACCTATACCATAATGGTAAACAGTTTCCCTTCCCTGAATTATTTCAACTATTTTTCCATAAAAGTCTTTTTTATGATAGAAATCCATCAAACTTCCTTCTTCAAAATGACTAAAACTTCCTAATAATCTCTTATTTTTAATTCCACCAATATAATTGTTTAGTGATAAACTATAACTCGAATTTTCAACATTAAACTCATCGCCATTAGGAATATATTTAGAAAGAATCATCTTATGATTACTTGTTGAAGGAAAGTTTATCTCCTCACATTTTTCAAGTTTAAATAAATTTCTTCCTATAGAACCCTTAGAACCCAAGGCAAAGTAATTAAAACAATTGAATATTTTACTAATTTCTTGCTTTTCTTTTCTTGTTTTTACATAAATAGTATATTTTGTATCTTTCGAATAAAATATGACTTTATTGATAAATAGTTTGCCTTCTTCTTCTTTCTCATTTAAACCATCTAATCTTACCCTATATGTTTTTTCTACAAGTTTATTAGCATTCTTAATACTTTCATCGTTTTCCTTAAGAATATTTCGTTCATCAGAGATTAATTTTTCCTCAATTAAATCAACAGTAATATCTTCAGTTTTTCCTAAGCAAATATACTTTCTAAAAACATTTTCTGATATACCATTTATTTTTTTATACTTTTTAAAATTAGATAAAACATCAAGTTTTTCTTTAGGCGATTGATTTGAAACAACATTATTAACAGTTAATAAATCAAATATATTCTTTTTGATTGAAGGAAAGATACCTTCAACAAACATTGATGAGTGTATAAACCAAGGTTCATCATTATTAAATGAACTTAAATAATCATCTAAAGCTTCTGGTCCTTTTGTTAATTTTATGACATTACAAACAGCCCCAAAAATAGTTTGAGAATCTGGCAATTTATCGATTAATGAAGAACTTGTAAAGACTAATTTATAAGTTTTCATTTTTGTTCCTCAAAATCTTGATATTCAATTTTTACCTTTCCATATCCACGTGAGCCACTTCCACCTAAATAGTTTAGCTCTAAATATTCTAATCCTTCTTTGATTAAATCCTTTAGTGTTTCTTCATTATCGTCATCAAATACCATTAAATCTATTACCCCATCAAATTCAGTAGTTGCAGGAACTCTTTCTATCATTCTTGGATTTGCTGCTTTTCCTTTAATTGGGTTAATTGAGTTTTCTGCTTTTATTTCGGTGAAAATTCCTTTTCCTAAGGTTTTTTCTAATTTTTCTTTAGAATCAGCAGATAAAACTGCATCTCTAAAAATGCAACGTGTTACTTTAATTTCATCATCCTCAGTTGGTTCAAAAAGTTTTTTAATATCATCCTTATCTTTTGGAAAAACTAATTTATCATTTTGATTAATTCCATTTCTATATAGAAATAAAGATTTGATTTTACCTTTAATAGAACTTCCTGGAATATAAGGCTCTTTTGTAAGAGCATTTTTTATTACCTCAGCATCCGCTCCTCCGATATCAAAATTATCTGAAGATCCTCCAATATGCATTCCTGTTAATAAAATGATTTTGTAATTTAAGCGATAAATATTTTTAAGCATTTTGTTACTCCTTTCTATCCCCTATATACACTCTTGTGAAAAGCAATTATAGCTGTAAATAAATCATTGAATAATTGTATATCTTCAGTTGTTTTAATTGTATTTTCGTTAATATTTTCAACAACAAATTCATACAACCCCCTTAATTTACCATCTCTTCCTGCATTATAAGCAGCCATTGGTACTGCGCTGAATAGTTTAATTTTTGCTTCATTAAAATTCTCGTCAGCACTACTTTCTTTACAGACTTGAAGAATTTTTCTTAATTGATGTGGCGGAATACGATTGAACTCTTCAGCTTTTTTGTAAGCTATTCCATCAACAAGATATATTTGTTCTTTATTGTTGTAATGAGTAGTCAATGGTACACTTATCTTTTTAAAATAATTTGATGGTTTTTGAAAATTTTGATTTCTGTTTCCTCTTGCTTTGTATTGACTCATATTTTATACCTCCCTACTAATTAACATTGCAATTTTAATTTCTAATACTTTTTTCTTTATTTGTTTATCATTCCTAATTCCTACAACATTTGCTTTCAAAATTCTTTTTGTTGTTTCATCTTTAATATTTCTTTCGATTGAATACAATAATAATGGCATCGTTTTAATAAATTGATGATATGACTTTTCATCCATTACTCTTAGATGTTGATACAATATTCCTCTTGATACTTTATTTTGCTCTAATAAATTTTTGTACTCTTCAGCTTTTTGTAGAACATTAGAATAGTCTAAATATGATAGTGTGTTATCTAATAACGAAATACTATTTTTACCCTTATTATTCTTAGAATCTGAAAGCATTTCTTCAGCTTTTTCGATTCCAAATCTTATTGGCTCTTTTGGTTTTTGAATATAAATACCTGTAGATAAAGTTATGTTTTCATTTGAAACAAACTCATCAAATTTATTTCTTATTTCCAAAGCTAAATATAATACTCCCTCAACTGGACCAATTATAACCAAATCATCTCCACCAGCATAATTGATATAAAACATTGTTCCATTATCAGCATAGTTTTGAATATTAGAATTTAGTTCTTTTGATGTGTTTTTACAAATATCAACTAATTTAATTCCAAAAAAGTTTTCTAACATTCTACTTAATGTTAAATATTTGGAAATTGAACGAGTTCCTTTTTTTAATCCATAAGCAAATATCGCTCCTAAATTGTCAACATCCATTTTTAGAATCCCCATCTTTTTATCCCCAAGGGAATCTTCAATCATGTAATTACATATTCCTTCAAAATTAACTACATCTCCATTTTTTATTGGAACACTATTAGCTAAATATTTAACATTTCCTTCTTTACTACAATTTATTGATTCTAGATATTGATAACTTTCTGGTTTATCGACATCTAATTTACATAATTTTATTGAATCGTTTTCAATTATTAAAGTTGATTTATCCATCAAGCTATCAAAACTATAATAAATCAAGAAATTATCATTTTTAGATAAAAATTCTGAAATAACTGTTATTTTTTTGCAAACATCACACATCTTCTTTCCTATTTCAATCAAAGTTGTTTCACACATTGGACATTCAACTTTATTAGTACTTGATGTAAAATAAAAATCATCATTTAAAAGCAAATTATGTTTTTTAAACTTTTCTTTTTCCAAATTAGCTTTTAGTTCAATTGCTTTATCGACCTTAAATTCTTCTAATTCAGTTTCATCACATTTTACAGTTGAATAAACAAATGATATTTCAGTTTTAAAAAGCGCATATAAATTTTCGCTTAATTCAATATATTTCTTTTTTATTATTTCCTCACAACCTTCTGTATATGGTAAAAGAAGTAATGCTCCACCACCAGTATTAAAAATAATATTGGCTTGTGTTAAAGAGAAAATATTTAAAAATGCATAAGCAACATAATTACAAATTAATGAAACTAGAAAAGATCGACCTCTTAATGCTTTAGCAATTCCCTTTTTAGCTTCTCTTCCTTCAGTTACTTTGTAAATGAATTTTTGTATCCCAGAAATATCAAATTCTAACATGCAAAACTCTTTTTTATTATTTGTGATTGCTAAACACCCTGCAATTGCTGATGTTAATTTCAAATGATCAAATAAACTAACAAATACATTTCCACCCTCATAAGTTGAACTAGGAATTGTTGAAGTATATTCTTGTAGTTTTGCATATAACACATCAAAGCCTTTTCTAGTTATGTTTTGACTATAAGGATAATTTCTTTTTACATCGTCAATAAACTCTTTGTATAACCCAGCATATTCTTCGCTAGCATCATCAACGTTTTTAGTTTGATAATTTACAGTCGGATTAGACAATCGGCTTAATTTGCACAAATCAAAAATAGCATTTTCTTTTTGTTTGCCAAAATCAACTTCATAAAAAATAGAATTCATCCTTTTAGTGATGAAATGTCCTCTACTATTGTTTGATTCAAAGTCAAAATCCTCATCACTTCTATCAATTTTAGAAGCTATAACGTCAGCCGACTTTATAATTTGAAGCAAACCATTATCTTCATTTTTATGGTGTGAACTTGTCAATCTTTCAAATTCATTTTCTAATCTTAAGATATCCATAAAAAACCTAGAAGTGTAACCACTATGTAAATGTGTATAATGATTATCTCTAGTTGGAACTGGAAACAATTCTTTTTCATTTAAATCTGATTTTATTACAGTTCGTTGTCCAAATTTACCTATATCGTGTAATAAACCAGCAAATGAAGCCTCTAAAACTTTATCAACCATTTTTACCACCCCTTTCATGTATAACTTTAATTACTTTCAACATTGACCCATTTAGAGTATTTGCTTTGTTAATATCCACTGCTTGCCCATGATTAACTTTATTTCTTACTTCTGAATAAAATTCATTTATAGTTGAAGCATTATTTTTAACTATATTTTTTATATCTACATCTATTTCAATATATTGATCAAATCCTGTAATATTATTATCATTTCGACTATCATTTATATTCAAATAATTAATTCCATATAATATCCTCTGAGACAGAAGATAGTTATGTTCCTTATTATTAGCAAATACTCTATCTTTGACACAACAATTAATTATTTCATTTCTAAACAATTGGTCAATAAAGGTAATTGCTGCTTGTGTTCTACGATGCAAAATAAACAACTCTATAAGTTTAATAGACTTATAACAATCATTTCTTTCTTTATTTATCACTTTAAACTTTTTATAGATACTTCTTACAAATGGTTCAATTATGATATAATTTTTTGTTTTATCTCTAATTATGCTAATACATGCATCACATATATTTTTACAACTTTTAAGTGAACCTTCTAAATCTGATGTTTCCATTTTTAAATTCATCGATGACATATTACTAACTAAATTTATTAATTTTCGATCTTTAGTTTTCAATTTTTTGATTACGTTTACATCAATAAATAATGTGTTTTCAAATAAAGATAAAGCTTCTCCAAGTTCTTGATTTCGATAATCTACTACAAAATCTTCTAATATTGATTCTTCAGCATTTTTATCAAGTTTTCCATAATAAATATGTTTAATATTCACCCCTTTACTCTTTTCAATATATCTAAGCATAAATAAAAACTTAATTGTTATATTTCTAAATGAGTGAGTTATATCAATCACTATTTCTTCACTTTTAATTTCTTCTTTTAATACTTCAATAAATTCTTCAGAAGAAATATTTTGACTAATAATCTTTTTTTGAAATTCAACATCATATTTTTTTACCATCTCATTAAATTCAAAACCATATTTCTCCCACGACTCCTCAGTGAAAAAAACAAACATTCTATTAATCTCATTTTTTGATTTTTTTAGAACAAACTCTTGAACAAACTTGGTGAAAAACAGATCGTTTTCATAAGAAAAACCAACTTTTTTATATCCTTCTTTTCCTCCAAGTCCCAAAAAAGAAAAATAGTCCATTATGTATATTCTCCTTTCATTTTATTTGAAATTTGTCACTTTGATTTTAACATATTCTTTTCTATAAACAAAATCTTTGAAATAATTAAATCTTTTCTCAAGATTATTTAAAAATAATTTCAAATAAAATTTAATAATACAGCAATTAATATGTTTGTGATTCTAACAATTCAAATAACAACAATTACAATCATAGTCTGAAAATAAAGTCTAAATTCTTCTAATTATTAAATTTAAATTTAAATTTATATAAATTTATTGATATTACTTTAAACTTGACCTATATCAGTTGACTGATGTATGCTCATCAATTACCTTTTTATGATATATACCAAATACTTTTCTTGCTATTTTATCATTATTTATCCCTGCATAGATCTCTGTTTTGTCATTAGTTTTTCTAATTCTTAATATTAATGTCTCTACAAAAGTGCCTAAAGGATACAATACAGCATATTCTTTACCTTTATATTGAATGCGATCTAAAAAAACAAATTCTACTTCATTACCATTTTTATCTTTTAAAATAGTGAAACCAGTTTCCTCATCATATCCAACATAATTGTAGATATTTTTGCCACCATCATTTATCTTAACAACTAAATCTTTTATATTCATTTCACTTACCTTCTTTTATATATTTATCTTCAAACTCAAATAATATCTCACTTAAATATTTGTCAAGATACTCAATAGCCTTTTCCCTAATATCATTAGGAATACCATAATAGGCAGAAGCAATACTCCCAGCAATAGCAGCAAGAGTATCACTATCACCACCTAAAGATATAGCATTTCTAACAGCATCTTCAAAATCAACAGATTCAAAAAAAGCAACTAAAGCTTGAGGAACGGTCCCTTGACAAGATACATCAAATTTATAATCATCACGAATATCGTCTAATTTAAAATCAATTTTATAATAATGTTCATTAATATAATCTTTAATTTCCTGAATACTCTTTCCAGTACGTGCCATATAAATAGTTACAGCAGTTGCTTCGGCACCTTTTATTCCCTCTGGATGATTATGAGTGACTTCAGTCACTTTTTTTGATAACTCAATAACCTCTTCTATAGTGTTTCCAGCATAAGCAACAGAACTTACTCTCATCGCTGCTCCATTCCCCCAACTGTTATATGGTTTAGGATTAGAAGAAAGTAACCAACCAGCAAAATTACCACCATAACCACAATAAGGATATTTTCTTCCTAACTTTTGCATGTACTCAATAGCCTTTGCACTAAGATTTTCAAAATTTGAATCACTTTCCATTATCGCTTTAGCAATAGCAAAAGTCATTACTGAATCATCAGTAACAAAACAATCATCGGTAAATAAATCAAACTCTTTTGTTTTAATATTATCCCATTCAAAACGAGAACCTACAACATCTCCAATCATTGCACCTAACATATATACACATCCTTTCATTTATTGTATTTCTACAATAATATTATACAATGCTTCACTAATGTACATTGGACAAATTTTTGGACTTCAATTATTAGGTTTAATTATTAACAAAATTATACATGTATTTTTTATATAATTTTTATTTAATTTATACTATTAATTTTTTTATGTTTTTATTAATCCATTAAAATTCTTAATTCAACTTGTGCACTTCAGTATAGAAATCAACTTTACATTTTGATTCTTTAAAATTGAAACAAATTGTTATCATTATCAATTTAAAAATAATATATTAAATTTTTATATATATTTAGAAACAGAATGACTTTATTTCTTTTTTCATTATAAGTACATTCATTTTGAAACCACAAATTTATAAACTAACTCACCAAGTGGTTTTTTTGTATATAATTTGTGAGAGTATTTCGATTAACTTTTAATATTTTTGAAATCGAAGTTTTTGATAATCCTTTATTTAAAAGATCTATTATAACTTTTTCTTTTCCAGTAAGTTTATATTTTGAAGATTTTTTACCCTTTGGTCTTCCAAGAATTATACCTTCACTTCTCTTTCTTGCCAGTGCTTCTTTTGTTCTTTGACTTATTAAATTTCTTTCAATTTCAGCACTTAATCCGAATGCAAATGCTAAAACCTTAGATGTTAAATCATCGCCAAGGCGATAATTATCTTTTATTGTCCATACTTTGATGTCATTTTCCATACAATAATTCAATATAGACATTATCATAAACATGTTTCTTCCCAATCTAGATATTTCTGCACAAATTAATATATCACCTTTTTTTAATCTATTTAGTAGTTTGCCCAATTTTCTATCATCTACTTTTTTTGTGCCTGATATCGTTTCCTCAATCCATGAATTAACAATTAATTCATGTTCTTTACAAAAATTACTAATTTCAAATCTTTGATTTTCAACCGTTTGTTTATCGGTGCTCACTCTAATATAACCGTAAATCATTTTTTACCTCCTTATGGTTAAAAAAAATTGAGCGATTATATTGAGCATAATTTTTCTATTATGTCATTTACTGATGATGAAAATTGGATTATCCTATCAAATAAAATTGAGTCATCAATAAAATCAAAAATCAAAAATATAGGTACAAAATTAAAAGATTGGGATATTAGAATTAATTATGGAATCAAAACAGGTTATAATGAAGCATTTATTATAGATGAAATTATAAAAAATGACTTGATATCATCAGATCCGAAAAGTGCTGAAATTATTCGACCGATTTTAAGAGGCAAAGATATTAATAGATATGGATATTCTTATCAAGGTTTATATTTAATTTGTACATTTCCAAGTAAAAAATACAACATAGAAAAATATCCTGCAGTAAAAAAACATCTTCTAAAATTTGGGGAAAAAAGACTTGCCCAAAGTGGAGAAAAAAATATTGATGGTATAGAAGGATATAATGCACGTAAAAAGACATCTAACAAATGGTTTGAAACTCAGGATCAAATAAATTATTGGGACGATTTTAATAAGCAAAAGATTATTTATCCATGTATAATGACTGCTGAACCACGTTTTATGCTTGATAGAAGTGGTTATTATTATACAATCGCACCAGGAAACATTATATCTGGCAATCATTTAATGTATTTACTTGCTTTTCTTAATTCGAAAATATGCTATTTTGTATTACGTAAGTTTTTTATGGGTGGAGGAATAGAGGGAGAATTAAAGACAAATAGATTATTATCCCTACCCATACCATTACCAAATTCACAACTAGAAAGTTTAATAGTGGATAATGTTGAATTATTACTATATGAATATGATAATAGTGGTTTTATAACTGAGTCAATATTACAAAAAATTGATTTGCTTGTAGCACAAGCATATAACTTATCAGAAAATGAATTTAAATATATTAAAAATTATGAGTATTGATTGTCCAGAAGAAAATCAACTTCCTCTTTTGTAAAGTTGTATAGATAGGCAATAAATTCTTTAGCTTCATTTTCTTCTATAGAGCAATTAACAAAATTCTTAGATGACATCTGATCATAAATTTTTGTTAAAATTTTTTCAGATTTATTATCAAGTTTAGGAACAGGCATATTTAATAGGAATGCTTTTTTATAGCGAACTCCTGAAGAACCTAATCCTCCTCCAGCATAATATCTTTTGAAAATTTGAAATGTAATGTCTGAATTTAATAATACAACAAGAGGTTTTAATTGCTCTCCAATAATGAAAAAAGAACTGGCTTCAGGATAAAAAACACACTGTTCATCATAATAGAATCTAGGCTCTTGAACAATTTCACTATACAATATTTTTGGCTTATAAAAATCGTCCATATAATTACAACTTCTTAACTCCCACCAATAATCACCTTGATCATCGCGTTTATAAAGCCCTTTTGATTTAGGGTTCCTTTTTCTAGATAATTTTTCTTCTTTTTCAACCAAATAATTGTAAATTGATGTATATTCTTCTTTAAACCATTGTTCTTTATCACGTGTCTTGGTCGAAAAACTGTTGCTAAAACCGCAAGGAATGCAGATTAACCATTCATTCTGAAAATCATATGCATATCTTTTTATGTTTCTTCCCCTTAAAATCGGTCGAATAATTTCAGCACTTTTCGGATCTGATGATATCAAGTCATTTTTTATAATTTCATCTATAATAAATGCTTCATTATAACCTGTTAGAATACCTCTTTTTATAGATAAATCCCAATTAGATAGTCTAACTCCATAATCATTTATTTTCTTTCTTATTGATGACTCAATTTTATTTGATAGGATAATCCAATTTTCATCATCAGTAAATGACATAATAGAAAAATTATGCTCAATATAATCGCTCAAATTTTTTTTGCAATCATCTCCAATAGTTACAGCAATTGTTTCTTCTTTATTTTTCTCTTTAGAAGCAAGAAGAATATTAACATCCACTGTTGCTGTTTCAAAAATTTTATTTCCACCAAAATCTATTAATTTTATAGGATTAGAATTTTTTGCAAAATACCCTCTTAAATTTTTCCCATAACTAGCTCTCATCCATTTGTTTGAAGTAATGTAACACAATATCCCTTTTTCTTTTAACAAATCAAAAGCTTTTTCATAAAAAATACAATAAATATCTCCCATTCTGTTGAATGTCTCATAGCCTTGACCCTTTAATTCATTCGCAAGTTTTCCACCATCTTTTTGCAATTGTACATATGGAGGGTTAGCAATAACTATATCAAAGCCACCTTTTTCAAAAACTTCTTCAAATTCAAGTTCCCAAATAAAGAATGGTTTTGTCTTTTTCTTAATCATCTCCTCAATTTCTAAAAATAATCTAAATTCATCCTTTGCAACCAATTCAGCACGTATTAGTTCCATTTGACATCCTTCAATCTGATTAGCTAATTCTTGTTTCTCTTTATCATTAGAGATAACAAAGAATTTTTCCTTAGCATTTTTTAATCTGGTCATTATTGCATCAACAGTATCAACATTGAACAAATTCATTTGATTTTCAACTTTCGCCTTCCTTTTGCTGATTCTCCATCTCGGATTCCAAAGAGTAATTCCATTGAATGTATCCACTAAAGAATTTCCTACCCTTAAATGAAAATTCAAGTTAGGTAATGGTTTTGGTGTAGTACCATCGACTTCTTGATCAACAAGCAAAGATAACCACAAACGTAATTTTGCTATTTCAACAGCATCATATTCTATATCAACACCATATAAACTATTCTGTATAATATCCTTTTTCAATTTATACTTGTCAATCTTTTTGCCTGTAAACTCAGATAAATTCGTTCTCAATTTAACAATTTGGTTTAACATACCAACCAAAAATGCTCCAGAGCCTACAGCTGGATCAACAATTGTAAAATTAGAAATGCAATCATCAATATCTTTTGCAAGTGTTTGAATATTTTCAGTTTCTTTAAGTGCATCTCCATACCTAATATAATTTGCAATTGAGTGATAGTCTAATTTTGTCTCCTTGGACAATCTTGCTGCAAGTGACTCTTCGCACATAAAATATACAATTTCTCTAGGTGTGTAAAAAGCACCTAATGAAGATCTATTTTTTGTGTCAAGTAGTGACTCGAAAATTTTTCCAAGCATTTCTGGATCAATAGCAACCTCCTGCTCTTCTGGATTAGATTCATCAACTGTAAAGTTATAATGTGATAAAATATTCAATAAACCATCTTCTTTACTACTATACCAGTAATCATTAGGAATAAAGAAATTAGTATTTTTCCAATCATAATCTTCAATAGGATGAAACAAACCTCCATCTAAAAAAGGAACCTTTTTGCCAAGATACAAATCATTTAATCTTTCAACATTTAATGCATTGTAAAATAATGGTTCTAAAACATCATTAAAATAATTATCGCCATTATATAATTTTGTTGTATTTAATAAATACTGTTTATCTCCATCACCCCAATTTTTTTCTACGCCCATCCATCCTTTCTTTTGAACAAAATGAATAAACATAATTTGTCCAAGCGTTTTTTTACAAAAAGTTGTAGCAAATTTCTCAATTTCATCATAGCCAATTCTTTTAGCTTCTTTAATAAAATTATTATTTATAATTAAATAATCATATAATTCAAAATATTTATTCTTATATTGTTCATAAAAATCTCTTGATAGTCTTGAAACACTAAATGCATCTGTAATTTGATTTAATGTAGGTTTATCGTTCGATTCATAAATAGGATTTAGTTGTTGAACATATGTTTTTGTTGGTTCATCTTTGCCGACGATAAAAGAAAATCTTTTCGCAGGTTTATATTTTAATTCAACACCTTTTTTGCCAAGGGAGTATTCTATTGTTACAAAAGATAACTTCCAATTCTCTCTAATATCATCGTAGTAAGCAACTAGTGCTGCTTTATAACTAATAAATTCATTTTCTAATAAATAAGCTACGAATTGACGATGAGCTTTTTGAGCAGAACTATTATTTTTCACCTTTACGGACAAAATAACAATCTCATTTTTGTCTATATCTTTATAAGTCCCAAAAACTGTATAAGATTCTATTGTTTTTTTAAAGGTTATAGGTGGACTTTTTTCTAAAAGAGGTAATGTATCCGTGCTCTTTAGAAAATTAATGATAAACTTTTTATAATTAGGCTTTGAAAAAGGAACAGTTAATAAATTCTTTATATTTTCCATAGTTTAATTCTCCTTTATTAAACACTCTGTTAAAACTATTATTTTTTGATTATTAAGCGAATTCATCACATCATAATTTTTTCTTTCTTCAAGATATATTTCATCAATTATACTTTTAAATGATTTGATTATTGCATCAATTGACTGATTATTTTTGCTAATTTCTTTTATTAAGTCTTTAAAAATTCTTGAATTTAAAGAACCCCTTTTAATAGATGCATCCACTTTTTCTAAATATTCTTTATCAGAAAGTTTAATGTCCTGTGAAGCAAGTAATGCTTTTAAATATTTTCTTATTTTTTTCTCATTTGGAGAAGATGTCGAACCAATATTTTGCAACTTTGATGTATTAATAATATCAACAAATGTCTTTTTATTTGCGTTGAGAATAGAAAAATAGTTCTTGGGTAATACAATACTTTTTTCATCTTTACTAGCCTCTAACATTCTTATTGCTTCTTCAAATTCAATTTCACTTGATTTTCCATATTCATATTTAATAAATTTTTTTATCAATCCTTGCTTAATAAATGTAATTGCTTTTGTTTCATCACTATGTTTTCGTGCTAATCTAATTTTATTTGGAAGATTTTGAATTTTTTCAAAAAAATTAGGTTCATCTTCTATTATTTTGTTAATAATCTGAATATATGACATCTGTAGTGCATTAGTACTTAATTCTATTTCATCAGGAAGTTTATTTGCCATCATCAAAAAATTATACAAGTTATATGACTCAACTTTTTCATCATCAGTAATATATTTTAAGTCCCCTCCAAGTAGTTCATTAAACATTTGTATTTTTGATTTTATTGAATCTTCCAATGATAAATGTTCCTTGGTATTATCTCTTGGGAAAAAATTATAAACATACAATTCCTTATTTTTAGAACCTACTCTATTTATTCGACCAACTCTTTGCATTATCCTTGTCGGATTCCAAGGTAAGTCATAGTTGATAATAATAGAAGCATTATGTAAGTTAACTCCTTCGCTTAATGCATCTGTAGTAATCAAAATTCTCTTGTCATTTATATTTTTCCAAGCAAAATTTGGGTCAAAATTGTTTTGAATATATTTTTTCTTTCCTAAAGAATCACCTCCACTGAAATCAATGATAACATTTTCATAATCACTAGTAAGTCTTTCTTTTAAGTAATCTACCGTATCTTTAGCTTCAGAAAAAATTATTATTTTTTTATTTTCTTCAATTGAATCAATTTTCTTCTTTAAAACATCATATTTAGAATCCTGTTTTTTTATATCAAACTTTTTCCAAATATTATAAATATCATTTAAAAGATTATCATCAGATTTAACATCATAAAAAAACTTTTCTTCAAAATCTCTTAGTTCATAACAATCAATGTCATATGCGTCTATCATTAGTTGAAAATAATCATTTTCCATTTCTTCTAAATCTGCATAATCAAACTTGCTTCTTGAAACAGAACCAACAACTACCTTTCCCTTTTCAAACAATTTTATAAACCCCTCTGAAGATTCTTTCAACCTTTTTATCGATTCTATAAAAGCATATATAGAGCTTTCTAATCTTTTGACAAGCATTGTTTTGACAAATCCTCTCATATTTTCTTGTCTAGCCTTATCAGAACCTATTCTCTTTTTATCTTTTAAATACAACAATGGTGTATATCTTGCATATGTAAATTTTTTGAGTAATGCTATTGTATCATCAAAAACTTTATCCATCTCTTCATTATACATATACTCTAGACGAATAGGGTCGTTAACTTTAGGAAACTTTAATTCCTGTTTTTTTAAATCTTCAGCATAATATGTTGCTATTTCATTTCTTGTTCTTCTGATAAGCACATTCCTTAAAACTTTATCTCTAATATCTGAAGCAACAGACGAAACAGTTATAGGATCATTATCTGATTTTTTAAGTTGACGGTGTAATTCACTAAAATATTTGTCTAAATCCTTACAACCTGGAATGATTGATGAATTTCTAGAATCTTGGAATAATGTTATTAAATTAGCTATATCAAGAATTGTATTATTTTGTGGTGTTGCTGTAATTAAAATAACCCCTTTTCCATAACAAATTTTCTTTAAATATTGAAATTCCGTAGAGGATGCATTTCTAAAACGATGTGCTTCATCAATAAATATATATTTATATGAACCTAAATCTTCCCATTCAGCCACTTGATCAATAATTCCTAGAGAAACAACCTTATCTGACATTTTATAACCAAAATCAGATAAAACGTGTTCCCAGTTATCTTTTACTACTGGAGGAACAATGAATAATTTTCTTCCTTGTAGTAATTTGCCTAACATTGCTGATATATATGTTTTTCCTAAACCTACAACATCAGATATTAAAACACCACCATGTTTAGCTAGAATCTTCCTGGCTTGTGTTACTGCATCTTCTTGATACTGTAGGTTCATATAACCTTCTGGCCATTCATAATTCTCTTTACGCGTACTTATTTCTTCTTCAAAATAAACAGCTAAAGTTTTTAAATATAGTTCATATGGCGTAATATTTTTACTCATCCATGTTTCATTTTTTATTGTTTCTTCTATGTCAGAAGTAATATCTTTTGAATTTTTCCATAATTCATTAAAGAAATCTAAAGCGTATTGAACATTATACTGGTCCTTCAATTCAACATTGAATTCAACATTCTTTTCTAAACCACCGTATGTAAAATTACTTGATCCTGTTATCACGTTACCAAATTGATCTGGTACTATATCTGGGTCTTTTCTTATTATATAGACTTTTGCATGAACATTTTGATCATAGCATAATCTTACTTTCAATTTTCCAGAAGATATCCATTCACAAAACTTTATGACACCATTTTCCATTTCAACACTGTCGTCAGTGGTTAAACTAAACTCTTCCTTTACAATTTCTTTTATTTTAAATACAGCATTTGATCCACTAATTTCAAATATATTAACCGCTTTTATAGTTTTTTCATCAGTTCCCAAACCAATTAATATGCGAATTTCTTCAACTGTTTCTAATTTTTGGGATAATAAATAAAAACCTGTAATCCTAAAATAACCTGATAAAACATCAAAATATTTAGAGTTAGTAAGTACAGAATTTAATCTATCGGATAATTTTATTCCATTCTCATTTTTATTGGTAAAAATAGATAAATCACTTGGATATATAAAAGATTTATTCATTTTTAAAATCCTCCTATTCTCGTAGCAACTATAAAACAAACATTTCTTGGTTAAGAAAAATAACACATTATAACCACTATTCTTTTATAATTTATTCTCCAAAATATACTCATAAGCTTCTGATAAGACTTTCTTTGCTCCTCTAAACTTTAGTTTTTGTAGACTTTGTTTAAAGTTTAATAATAAAATTGAATCTATTTCATCTTTTTGAACTACTAAAGGTTGATTATAGTAAGTTGCTAGAAAATAGATGACTGTTTTAACTATTTCTTTATTTTTCCCTGTTAAATAAACATCAAAAGTTTTAAAACCTTCAATGATATCAACATCTAAGCCTACTTCTTCTTTTACTTCACGCAAAGCTGTTTGTAGTTCTGTTTCATGATCTTCAACATGTCCCTTAGGAAAACCATAGTTACCTTCTAAGTCTTTAATTATCACAAACTTTATTTCTTCTTTATCTCTAGTAAAGATAACTGCTCCACATGATTTTTCTTTGTTCATAAATTCTCCTATCTATATTCTACACCAAAATGATGCTATTTAGATTAAAATAGTTGAATTAATAACATATAAAAAATTGTTCCACAAACAATACTTAGTAAAGTGTTTCTTTTATAGATATGTAACATTGCTACAACAAGTACTGCAATAAGTTCTTTTAAGCCATAAGGAAAAATGGTAATGTTAACATCTTTTAAACAATAAACAACTAACATTGCCATAATAGCTGTTGGCAAAACTTTTCCTAAATAAGAAATAATATCTGGTAGTTTTTCTTGTTTATTAAAGATTAAAAATGGAGAAAATCTAACTAACATTGTTACTAAGGAGATAGTAATTATTTGAAGTAACGGGAAATAATTATTCATTTTCATTACCCCCTTTTCTAATAACAATTAGTAACACCATTATCGCTAACATTGCTGGAATTAAAAAGTGTTCCGGTCCAAATAAAATTAAACATACTATTGCACTTACAAATCCAAGGATAGCAGGCAAATGATCTTTAGTAGTTAACCACTGCTCAACTACAATAGCGACAAATAAAGCAGTCATTGAAAACTCAATGCCAGCACTATTAAATGGGATAAGAGTTCCAATTAGATTACCAGTTAAACATCCAATTATCCAATAACAATGGTTGAATATTGTGATATAAAAATAATAGTCTTCCTCTTTACTTTCTTCTTGACATAGTAAAGAATAAGTTTCATCAGTCATGCCAAAAATCAAATATGGTTTTCTTTTAATGTTTTGATATTTTTCCAACATTGATAAACCATAAAACAAGTGTCTACCATTAACTAACAAAGTAGTTATCGCAACAGATATTAAAGAAGCAGCAGAATCAATTAATGAAATTGCTACATATTGCATAGAACCAGCATAAATAGTTACACTCATTAAAATGGCATATAATGGTCCATAACCAATCTTAGCTAACAAAACACCAAAACCAACACCCAAAACTAAATACCCTGCCATAACAGGGATAGTTTTAATAAAGGCTTGTTTAACAATTTCTTTCTTCATATTTTTTTACCTTTGTTAAACATTATACCAAAAAGAAAAGAAAGATGTTATTTATCTTTCCTCATTCATTCTATTAACAAAATTTGTCAGTCTATTTATTAAGAAATCTATATTCTCCACATCAGCTACTGTACCTTTAGTTGTGTGAATGTATGGTGTATATAATTTAATGATTTTTCCTTTGTGGCAAGCAAACACTCCTACACCATTTTTAAAATGCTTTTGGTCAGAATTACCCATTGCCTGTTTCTTATTATAGAAATGCACATTATATCTTAAACTGTTGACAACTGTTTCTTTTAACAAGTTTGCCAGTGGCATTTCTTCATTATTTAAGATAACTACTATTTCATTACCATTACCGACACAATCTAAATTAATCAGTGTTTTATCTTCCATTAATGTTTTATGCTTATTTTTAAATTGTTTAGATCCAACTAAACCTTTTTCCTCATTATCAAAGAAAATAAATGCCACATTGCTATTTTTATCAATGCTTTTTATCAGTGATAGTACCGTTGCTACTCCAGAGGTATTGTCGTTTTTATTGTTTTTATTATCAAAAGCCATCATCATTAAATAGAAAGATGCAAAATAAATAACTAAATAAATTAGGATGGTTATTTGACGATTGTCAATTCCAAACACTCCACTTATATATCTAGCCAAAGTTATACTAACAGTTACAATTATCATCGCAAATACAATAGTATAACCAAAATAAATTATTTTATTTACAGGCATCATAATATTAGGAATTACTGATCTTGCTGGTGTATCATAATGGGCACTAAAAACTACCTTGGCATTTTCAATATTTCCAATAACGATATTTCTAGTCTTCTTTTGTTGCTGTATATCAATATCATATTCAGTTACTTCTTGTTTAATATATTCAATAAATTTTGTTTTATCTTCATATTTTCTTCTTGTTGGAAATAACTCATTAATTTCATTTAAATAGTCTTTCATTATTTCTCTCCTATCTTAATTTCGTTTTCAAAAATATTAAGAAATTATTATAACATTTTTCCTTTCAAAGTCAAAAATTATATTTAAAAGGGGTGGGGGCTACATGTGTAGCCCCCGGAGGTTAAAGATTAAGAAAAACCTTATTTATGTACTGTCCCGTTTTTCTATTAAAGTAAAACGTAATAATAAACCTAATACTAAACCAATTAATGATGGAACAATCCAACCTAAATTTATTTCAAAGAATGGTAAAATCTTTTTAGCAAACTGCAATAAAATATCAGCATTTAATATATTTTGTAAATTAGCAGGTAAGGTTTTAATCAAATCAAAGATTGCTGCTAATAGTGTAAAACTGCTAACACTTAGATAAACAACTTTATCATGATTAAATAAATCTCCTGTTAAAGCCAATAAAATTAAAGTAATAGCCAGTGGGTATAAAAACATCAACACTGGTATAGAATAATTAATAATATTTGATAAACCGATATTAGAAACCGCAAATGAGAAAACAGTAAAAATAATTGCCCAAAGATTATAAGACAAACCATTTGGAAACATTCTTACAAAAGCTTGCGAACAACTTGTTACCAGTCCAATAGATGTTTTTAAACAAGCAAAGGTAATAGTTAAAGCTAATACTAAACTTCCAACTTTACCTAAATAATGGTTAGAAATCTGAGCTAAGGCAATACCACCATTAGCTGAAAGTTCAAATAAGCCTCTAGATTGAGCGCCCATGACAATAGTCGCGATATAGATAACAGCCATTAAAATACCAGTAATAACTCCTGACTTTAAGACTTCTTTAGCAATATCACCATTATCTTTTAAACCCATATCTCTGATAATATCAATAACTACAATACCAAAAGCAAGTCCTGCAATAGCATCCATCGTGCCATAACCTTCAATAAAACCAGAAAATAAGGCTGAACTTTGATAAGCATCAACTGGAATTACTTCACTGACATTGATTGAAGGATTTAACAGTGCAGTTACTACTAAAATACCTAAGAAAAGCAAAAATAATGGATTTATAATTTTCCCAATCCAAACAGTAATCTTACTTGGTCGCAGTGAGAAAAATAAAACCCAAGCAAAAAAGATAAAAGAAAAGATGAACAACACCAAAGATTTATTTACACTTTGAGTAAGCATTGGTTCAACACCAGTAGTAAATGAAGTTGTTGCACATCTTGGAATCGCAAAAAATGGTCCAATTGTTAAATAAAGTAAACAAGTGAAAAAATAACCATATCCTTTCGATACTTTAGTTGAAAGTGAATGTAAGCCATCACTATGAGTATTACCAATAGCTGCCACTCCTAAAATTGGAATCGTAACTGCGGTAATTATAAATCCTATCATAGCAGGTACAACATTTTTACCAGCCAACTGTCCTAAATGAACCGGAAATATTAAATTACCAGCCCCAAAAAACATTCCAAATAAAGTTACGGCTACTAAAAGCCTTTGTTTTGCGGTTAATTTGCTTGTCATATAACACTATCTTTCTTTCTATTTTTTTCATTTTATCATTATACTTGAAACTTGAGAAACAACTTATTATAATATGGGTATGATAAAATGTAATAGGCAATTAATGTCAAGGGGTACAATATGGATAGCAAAAAAATAGAAATATTATTAAAAGCTGTTGAGTTAGGCAGTTTTACCAGAGCCAGTGAAGTTGTTGGTTATACTCAATCTGGTCTTACTCATTTAATGGATTCTTTAGAAAAAGAAATAGGTTTTGATGTCCTGGAAAGAGATCATAATGGCATAAAACTTACTGAAAATGGACAAAAACTTGTACCAGCTATGAGAGAGTTTTTATTTGCTGGCGAAAATTTAGAAAAGAAAATAAAAGAAATCACCCAAATAAAAAGTGAAGAAGTAATAAGAATTGCTGCCTATGCTAGTGTTACCATGCACTGGATGCCAGAAATATTCTATCGTTATAAACGTATCTGTCCAGATGTAGGTATTGACTTAAGAATGGTGGACCATGCTCTTGAACCTTTTGAACTGTTAGACAAAGGAGAAGCAGATTTAATCTTTGCCAGTAAACAAGATTATAGTTTCTGTGACTGGACTCCTTTACATAATGAAAAAATGTATGCAGTATTGCCAAAAGATTATCCTTTAAAAGACCCAAATTTTTTCCCAATAACTGAATTTGCTGGTAAAGAGTTTTTGATGCCTTATGGTAACTTTGATCTTGATGTTTATAAAAACATTGATCCTAATATAATAAAAATGAATGTCAAATCATTTTTGGTTGATGATGAAACCGTAATTAGGATGGTAGAAAAAAAATTAGGAGTAACTATGATGGCTGAGTTAATGATTAAAGGTAGAACAAATAATGTGCTGGCTGTACCTGTTGATCCACCTGCTATACGAGAATTGGGAATGGGTACCCATAAAAGAAAAAAAGAATCTCCTAGTGTTAGAAAATTAAAAAACTGCATTATACAGTATATTGAAGAAAATAAATAAGTTAAAAGCAAGTTCAAAAAACTGAACTTGTTTTTATTGAATGCTAATTATTCTTTTTAAATAATGAAACTGAATTTATTAAAATTGATGCTACTACACAAAATAGCAGCATTCCACTTAAAGTTGGCATTGAGTCCATAAGTGCAGACCAGTCTTCATTTATCACTCTTTTGGCTCCATCCAAATAAAAATCATATAATGTTAAAGTTGTTAATGATAAACTGATAAATCTATACCACTGAGTTTTTTTATCATTAACTTTACTTGCTAAATTTAATAACGCAAATATTATTGCTCCTAATCCTAGAAATAACCACATATTATTTACTTCCACAAATTCAATTATTTTCTACTAACAAGTTCTACAATAACAATTTCAGGTCGATTGTTAATTCTGATAGGAACAATACTATTTCCTATTCCTCTGCTTACAACCATGGTAGTAAACTCTTCTGTAAATTTACCTGCATCATATTTTGGCCATTTGCCTTGATTGGGAGCATAATAACCTCCCACAAAAGGAATTCGAAATTGACCTCCATGAGCATGACCTGCTAACACCAAATCTATGTTATTTTCTACATAGACACTAAAAGTTTCTGGTCGATGAGATAACAAGATGCAATAATCATCGGTTAAATTCATCTCTTTTAGGTGTTTATCCAAAATACCTTCATGATAATAAATATCAGGATTATAATAATCAGGATCATCTAATCCAGCAATTTGAATTATTTCATCATTTCTTTTTATTTCTACTACTTCATTACGCAAAACAATCACACCAACATCTAGTAGCTTTTGCTGTAATTCTTCATAGCGGTTAAAAAGCCATACTTCATGATTCCCTATCACATAATAACAGGGAGCTATTTCTACTAATTGTTTTGCCAGACTAACAGCCAAATCAATGTCAGTTTTATTTGAATCAACAAAATCTCCAGTAATTGCTATGATATCCGGATTTTGTTGTTTTACTTTTTTTACAATATCACTATTGTCTTTGCCAAATTCAGCATTATGCAAATCAGAAATAACCGCAACTTTAAATCCATCAAAACTTTCAGGCACTTTACTGCTTCCAACACTATACCTAGTAACACCTACTGTTAAATTTCCCCAAATAGTCCATAATGTAAAAAATATTGCTAATAATAGAAAAATAGATAATCTCATTTTTCTTTTCATTTCTTTTCCTCCCTGTTAGTCAATTGCTGTTTTGCTAAATAGTTTTCTATTAAGGAAACCTTTTGACTTCTATCCATTAGTTTATAGTAATATAGCCAATTATCCAGTAAATCTAATGGTACATCTTCATCATTTATTAGGACACTTTCTTTAATATCTTCTACTTTTAAACTGCAGTCATATATAACATCATCTTTAATAATTTTAAATCCCGCCATAACATCAACCTCAACACCAGCAATTATAAACTCATAAAAGTATTTTGTCGCATAACTTCCAGAAGTTGATTCTTTTAAATCGCCCATATTCATCAATATCTCTTTTGCTTTTAAAGCATCTTTTTCAACTACCATTAAATCTAAATCATTAAACTCAGCAACTATATTTCGACAGTAAAGCATTGTTGAAGCCCCAACTGCCCAAACAATATTATCCTTGTTAAACTGTTTAGCTATATTAGTTAAAACCTTTATTTTTTCATTTATTGTTTTCATCTTCATCTATCCAAATTATATCTGCACTGAAATTATTTCATTTCCGTGTCTTTTAATAACCTCAATTAAATCATCTGTCTTCAACCAAATTGTAGCAGTATTATCATTTGGGTGAATCCCAATCAAACCATCTTTAAAAGCTTCATCAATAAACAATATGACTTTGCGTTCAGCATCATTTAAAAGTCCAAAAGGTGTAACTGAACCTGGATCAAGTTTTAATAGCTTCATTAAATCATCATTAGAAGCAAAAGAAAGAGATTTTAACTGTTGCATTTCAGCAAATTCTTTAAGCTTAACACGCTTATCTCCCTTGATAGTTATTAAATAATAATTTCTTTTTTTATTATCTCTGACAAACAGATTCTTCGCCTGACAATCGGGATAAGGTAGATTAACACTTTCCAGTTCTGCCATATTGAAAACAGCTTTATGATTAGTTACTTCATATTTTATATTACAACTATCCAATAAGCTGTAAATTTCGTTTTTATCCATACTTATCAACTCCAATTATAATTTAACAATTTTTAATTTAAAATCAGGATAATCAGTTATAACCATTTCTATAATAGCATCATTTATACTAAGGGTAACTTTAATCCTTTATCTTTCAACTGTTTTGTAATTATTGAAAAATAAGACCTATCAAGATAGCCTTAATAGATATTACTTGTATCATAATTAGAATAGTTCTTTATAAAATAAGCTTTTAGTTTACCAATGAAATCTAATATTGCTTTATAGGTAAATAGAAGATTTTCTATTTGTACTATAATTGTATATTTTTTTCAGTTTATTTAAATCTTCCATAATTACTCTTTTATTAATCACTTGATTCTAGTGGTGGATTCCACCTAAACTTTTCACTATTTGCGCCAATAAAAATCTGACCTTCATAACTATAAGGTTTTTTATCAAGCCACACAAAAACAGTATGCATTATTTCTTTGTAACCATCATAACGATATAAAAACTCTAACTTCCACTTATTACTATTTATTTTTTTTACTAATTGTTCTACATTATACTCTTTGACAACTTTCTTTTTTCCCACTTTTTTAAAAACATAAACATACACTTCATCTAAATAATCTACCACATACTCTACTGCTGCTTTAGATGTATTTGGCCAATGATCACCATATTCACTATAGAATATTCCTTCAGGAAAATATAATGTTAATTTATTATCTTCTAATTTTGCTTTAGTCACTAAACAATCATGAAGACTAAAGTGTTCTTTATTGTTACTTTCAAACTTATAATTCATCTTTTTTCACTTGTTTACTAACTCTTTTTCCTTGTTTAATATTGTTTTTATTAATCTGACATAATTTTCAGGGTAATTGATAGAAAACTGTCCATGGTATAAATTCTTAAAAATCTTTAATTCACTATTTTCAATTTTATTACAAATTATTTTTGCTGATTTAAGTATCTGTTGGCTTTCTTTTTGGCCAACTAAGACATAAACCTTTGCTTTAGTATTACTTATTTCTTTCTTAAGAGTATAAGAAGTGCTGGCTTTAATAAAGGAAACTATATTGTCCTTACTGATTTTACATATATCTTGATAATAGTCATCAAACAACTCTTCTTTTATTTTTAAAGACTTAAATTGCAATTTCGCAAAACCTTTATTTTTAATTAGACTATAACTACTCATTAAAGCTGGAGTAATTAAAACACTAGCAACCTTTGAAGGAAAAACTGAGGCACTTTCCACTATTGCATAACGACAAATATCGCTTTGCAAAGAAAGCATCTCCAATAAAATTTGTCCACCCAAAGACAAACCAGCAATCAATAGTACTTTTTTTTCTAAATGTTCATTAATAAAAGATATTATCTTTGTAGCATTATCTTCAATGGAAGTAAATGCTCTGTCACTTTCAGCATGTCCATCAAGGATAGGCAAAATAACATGATAATTTTTCTCTAATAACTTTATTTGATCACGATAATTCCACCAAGATAATCCACCACCATGAAGCAAAATAATAACTTCTTTATTATCTATTCCAAATTCTTTATAATTCAATAGTCATAACCTCCTACAAGTATTTTAACTAATCTGGCAGTAAAGTAATTTTTAAGTTAAATACTTTATCACCATATAGATTATACCACTTTTCATTTTCCAGAGATATTTAAGTAACTTTTATTTTTAACCTTTCTGTCCTATAATGTTTAAGTATTTCAACAATTACGTTATTTGAGGTAAGATTAAGCATATGAAAGAATTTATTAAGAAATATCTGTGGATTTTAGCTGCCCTTTTCTGCACTATGCTTTGGGGATTAGCATCACCAACAATTAAGTTAGGCTATCAGCTTTTTCCAGTAGATACTTCAAACCCCTTTAATATCATTTTGTTTGCTGGTATCAGATTTGTAGGAGCTGGTATTATTGCCCTGCTTTTAACTAAAGTCTTTACTAAAGAAAGTCCCAAATTGGATAAAAGCATGATTGGTCCAGTTATTGTCTTAGCTATCTTACAAACAGCTGGTCAATACACCTGTTTCTATTTGGGTTTAGCGGTAGTTGAAGCTGCTGTGGGCTCAGTTTTAACAGCTACCAGTGTTTTCTTTACTGTTATTTTAGTAACTATAATCTTTAAAACTGAAGCCTTAACAGCCAGAAAAATTTTCGCCACGATATTAGGTCTTTTAGGAAGCATTGTTTTAAATATCGATCAAAACTTTACTTTGCAGTTTCGTTTTTCTGGTGAAGGTCTTATTTTACTATCATCACTGATGAACGCTTTTGCCAATTTTTTAATGAGTAAATTTAGTAAAAAACATAATCTAATGGCTGTAACTGGCTATCAGTTTTTAGTTGGTGGTCTATTAATGGTAATTATTGCAATAATAAAAAATGGAACCATCAATATGCCAAAAGCAAGTGGTATGATAGTAATGTTAGTTTTAATGCTAATTGCTTCATTAGCTTATGGAATTTGGTCGCTTTTACTTAAGATTAAAGCTACCAGTCAGGTAGTAATCTTTAAATCATTTACCCCAATATTTGGAGCATTATTTAGTTGGTTATTATTAAATGAAGACATTTTTAATATTCGACTATTAATTTCTCTTGGTTTAATAACTCTAGGAACTCTTTTGGTTAACTATGTAGCTAAAAATTCCAATCAATAAAATAAAGATTCTAACTAAATTTAAACTAAATAAAAGTTAGATTTGAATTGAAATACAAATCTAACTTTTTTGCCTTTTCACAATTATTTTTCTAATTCTTTTTTCATTTTAGTTAACTTTATTCCACAGTGAATTATTCCCCAAATATATAAAGCAAATACAACTAAATAAATAATGGTAAATACTATCTCTGATGGACTAAAATCCAACTTATCTAATCCACAGAAATTTGGTAACATTACTGCTACAAATATGGTAAGTACAGGAAGCATTCTTGTTTTAAATACTTGCTCAATCATCTCTATTTTTGATTCCGTATCCGAAAATATTTCCTTGTCACTTTCACTTATTGCTGCACTTTCATACTTTCTAAAATAATTCCAGCCCAGATAATATCCCAAATGCTGCCAACCATAATCCTCATACATCTTGATGTAATCATCAGTTGCTTCTTTTTCCTTAAAGTCAAGTTGATAAATTACCTTTTCTGGTTGAACTTTTTCAAAAGTATAGAAAAAAGGTAAGTTAATTTTTATCAGCTTCCAACCATTGCTGTGTTGATTTTCTAACCATTTTTCTTCTTCCTTATAATCCGCAATGGTAAATATCTTCATTTGTGTTTTTGTTTTAGCCATAATACTTTTCTCCTAAACTATTTTTATAAATTCTTTTAATTCGATTTAATTCAATTTTTAATACTTCTTTTCCTAAATCAGTAATCTGATAAATCTTTCTTTTATCCTCTTCTTTTACTAGATCAATCAAACCATCTTTTTCCATTTTAGAAAGGGTGCCATACATTGTTCCTGGACTAATACTTACTTCGTCATTTGTCATTTCTTTAACAGCTTGACCTATACCATATCCATGTTGAGGTTGCTGTAAACTATACAAGATATAGAAGGCTGTTTCAGACATTGGAACATATATTTTTCTTAATTTTGAGTCCATATAAATCTCTCCTTATATCTCAACGCGATATATCGTACCTCGATACATCTATACTATATCGAACTACGATATACCTGTCAATAAAGAATTGATAAACAATAAGTAAAATAAATGTAAAATCATTTTAATTAAGTATTGACTTAATTAAAAGGCTTTGTTAAACTCTGATTAAGTAAACACTTAATCAAATTTGGAGGATTGAATATGGATAAGATAAAAATGTTAAAAGCTCTTAGCGATAATACGCGTATGAATATTATTATTTTACTTTTAAAGTATAACTACTGTGTTAGAGCTTTAGCCAAAAAGCTAGAACTCAGTGAAGCATCAATTTCTCAGCACTTAAAAGTTTTAAGAGAAGCTGGATTAATTGAAGGAGAAAAACGCGGATATTTTATGCATTATGATGTTAATCGTTTAGCTTTAAAACAATTAGCTAAAGAAATTGAAGATTTATCAAACATCACAAAAGAAGGATGTACACCTTCAAAAGCAATTGAATGTCCCACTTTAGAGATAAAACAATGCCCTAAAAAAGACCACTGTAATGATGAAGTCAAATCATTTTGTCATGGTCTAGATAACGATAAATAAAGATAAATGTATGACAATGATTTGTGTAAAAAATCTTACAAAAAAATACGGAAATTTCACTGCTGTAGATGATATTTCTTTCGATGTTAAAAAAGGAGAAATATTCGGTTTTTTAGGACCCAATGGTGCTGGGAAAACATCTACCATAAACATGATGATTGGTTTATTAAAACCAAACTCAGGAAAGATTACGATTAATGAAATTGATGTAATTAAACAGGCTAAAAAGGCTCAAGAAATAATGGGTATTGTTGCTGATGAAAGTAACCTATATAACGAAATGGATGGATTTGCTAACCTTTGTTTTTGTGGGGCTTTATATGGAATGGGTAAAAAAGAGCGTGAATCTAAAGCAAGAGAACTTTTAAAACTTTTTAGACTACAAGATGCTGGCAATCGACCTTTTAAAGCCTACTCTAAAGGTATGAAGCGAAAACTTACTATTGCTGCTGCATTAATCCACTCCCCTGAAATGTTGTTTTTAGATGAGCCAACAACTGGAATTGATGTTGAAAGTTCTCGTCAAATCAGAGAACTTATTTTACAGTTGAAAAATCAAGGAACCACTATTTTTATCACCACTCATTATATAGAAGAAGCAGAAAGACTTTGTGATCGCATCGCCTTTATAGTACAAGGAAAAATTGTAGCTTCTGGTACAGTTTTTCAACTTATGAATAATGTTTCTCATAGTCATAATATTAATCTAATCACAAATAAAGATGTTCAAGATTATACTACAGCTCTTCAGAAACGTTTTAAAGAAATTACAGTTACCGTCAAAAAACCTGATGAACTTGTAATTAAAACAGCTAAACGCATTCCCCTGCTACCAATATTAAAATTTTTACATGAAAAAGACATTGAAGTATATGAAGCAAAAGAAATTCATCCATCATTAGAAGATGTCTTTGTAAAACTTACTGGCATCGAAACTTCTGTTTTACAAAAGGAAAAAGGAGGTTTTTAATGAAAAGTTTAATTGCATTTTATAACATCTTAAAAAAAGATATTACTAACTATTATCTAAAACCACCAAATATCAGTTGGGGGATTATCTTTCCTCTTTCTTGGACACTGATGCAATTATTACGTTCTGTTGACAGCAGTATATTAGAACTACTTCCTGGGTTAATTTCAACTAGTGTATTGTTTGGCACAACTTCAATGTTGGCTGTAACTATCACCTTTGAACGCAGTGGAAGATCTTTTGAAAGATTGCTATTGGCACCAATTAGCTTAAACACCTTGATGCTTGCTAAAATTACTGGGACTATCCTTTTTGGAATGTTTAATGCTTTTGTTCCAATCATTTTTGCTGGTTTCTTTATTAATCTAAGTGATATAAATTGGATAATTGTCATACTTGCTGTATTTTTAATTGCTGTAACTTCTTCATTAATGGGACTATTAATAGCTGTTTCTGCTCAGCAAGTTTTTGAAGCACAAACAATTTCTAACTTTTTTCGTTTTCCAATGCTGTTTCTTTGTGGATTATTTATTCCTATTTCAAGTTTACCAGTATTTTTAAAACCACTTTCTTATTGTCTGCCACTTACCTATGGAGCAGACATCCTTAAAGGTGCAATAACTAGTAATAATTCTTTTTCTTATACATTATGTTTTGTAATGCTATTAATCTTTACAGTTGGATTATTTACTGTCAGTAAATATGCCATTGAGAAAAAACAAAATCAATAATTGTCCAACAATTTAACTATTGATTGCACCATACTAGCAACAAAGTTAACTTTGTTTGCTTTTTTTATCAAAACTTATTGTTTAGTTACTAAACAATATTGACAAGAAAATATTAATTATATATACTACTTCTGAAGGAGATGTTTATATGCAATGTAAAATAATTGGAAATCTATACAACACCATTAATAACATTAAACTTAGGCAAAAAGAGCCAATGATTTTAAAAGGTATTGATGGTTTAAATAAGGCTGATATCAAGTTTATTGATACTATATCTTTAAACCTAAATCAAAATGCTACAACACTAGCTACTATCTTAAATGTTTCTAGAGGAGCTATTACCCAAATAGTAAATCGTCTTGAACAAATTGATGTTGTAGAACGTGTTCCAGTTAAAGGAAATCGCAAAGAAAAAATAATTCAACTTACCTCTTTAGGAAAAGAGATTAAAAAAGAAAAAGATAAAAATCATCAGAATGCCAATAGGGAAATGTGCAATTTTCTTAGGAGCCTTGAAGCTAATGAATTAAAAGCTATTATGATGTTTTTAAATAAAATAAATACCTTAGATATTAGTCGTTTTGACTGTTTAGGGCACGATTGTGCATTAGAAAGTAAAGGAGAACAACATGCTTGAAATTAAAAACTTATCATTTCAAGTTGAAAATGATACAACAGAAGAAAAAGAAATCCTTGACAATATCAATTTAAGTATTTCTTCTGGTAGCTTTGTCGCTATTACAGGGCCAAATGGCAGTGGTAAATCTACTCTTGCCAAGATGATTATGGGCATTGAAAAACCAACAGAAGGACAAATTATCTTTGAAGGAAAAGATATCACTAATGCCAGTATTGACGAAAGAGCCAAAGCAGGTATTGGTTTTTCTTTCCAGCAACCAGTCCACTTTAAAGGAATGAAGGTAATTGATCTACTTAGTTTAGCTGCTGGACATAAACTTGGTGTTGAAGAAGCTTGTAGTTTCTTATCACAAGTTGGCCTATGCGCTATTAATTATATCTACCGTGAATTAGATAATAGCTTATCTGGAGGTGAGTTAAAGCGTATTGAAATTGCCATGTTGGTAGCTAGAAATGTTAACTTATATATCTTCGATGAACCTGAAGCGGGAATTGATTTATGGAGTTTTCAAAACTTAATCCAAGTTTTTAAAAACTTGATAGCTAAAAACAATGGCATTGTCATTGTCATTTCTCATCAAGAACGTATTTTAGAAATTGCTGATCGTGTTATCGTAATTGAAGAAGGACGCATTGTACAAGATGGAAGAAGCGAAGAAATTATACCTCATTTAATGTTTGGGATAGATTCTTGCCACTTCTATGGAAGGAGAGTAAACTTTTGAAAACAGAATTAAAACAAATATTAAAACAAGTTTCAGGAATAGATGATATTCCTAGTGGGGCTTATAATTTCCGTATTAACGGAATTAGTGAATTACACAACAATAGTGAAAACACTGAAATTGTTAAAAAACTAGATAGGTCTGGAATTGATGTAGTAGTAAAAGCTAATACCAAAGGTGAATTAATCCATATTCCTACTCTTATAGATGAAAGCGGTCTTGATGATTTGGTTTATAATGACTTCTTTATTGGAGAAAACAGTGAGGTTCATATTCTGGCAGGTTGTGGGATCCATAACGATGGACTACATGCAACCCAGCACAGTGGTATTCATACTTTTTATGTTGGTAAAAACGCTAAAGTTAAATATGAAGAAAAACATTATGGTCAAGGTGTGGGGACAGGAAATAAAATTATCAGTCCTCAAACAATAATCCATTTAGCTGAAGGAAGCACTTTGGAAATAGATAGTGCTCAAATTGAAGGAGTTGATTTTACCAAACGCCTTACCAAAGCTACAATCGGTGATAATGCTTCTTTAATTACCAAAGAAGTCATCTTAACTACCGGCAATCAAACAGCTTATACTGATTTCCGTATTGACCTAGATGGCGAAAATTCTAGTGCTAGTATTGTTTCACGCTCAGTTGCCAAAGGACAGTCTAAGCAATTCTTTTATTCAGTAATAAATGGCAACAACAAGTGTCAAGGACATTCAGCCTGTGATGCTATTATTATGGATTACGCAACAGTAAAAGCTGTTCCTGATGTAACAGCTAATCATGTCGATGCTCAGCTTATTCATGAAGCTGCTATTGGTAAAATTGCTGGTGAACAAATTATAAAACTAATGTCTTTAGGTTTAAATTATGAAGAAGCAGAGCAAGAAATTGTTGCTGCATTCTTACGCTAGTTACAGTAATACTACATTTTTAAAATTTCACCTAAAAGTTATACTAGTGTCAGACACATTCGAAAATATATATGTCTTTTTTTAAAAAAAATCTAATAATTTTTAAATAAACAAATAATTAATATTTAGATTACATATAAAAATATGTAAGTATAAAATCATATAAAATTCAGAAAAAAACGTATAAAATAAAAAAATCATGCTGATTAAAGAAAAAGCTCCATTTAAAAAATCTAATAGAGCTTATAAAGTTTAATAAATATATTTATTCATTTTTTCTATTGCTTTAGTTTAATAAACTACCAATAACTTATAACTCATTTCCATTTGAAGAAATAACTTTTTTATACCAATCATAACTCTTCTTAAGATATCTTTTTCCTGTTCCTTTTCCATCATCATCCAAATCAACATAAATAATTCCATATCTCTTTGACATTTGACCAGTACCATTTGAAACAATATCAATAGGTCCCCACATTGTATATCCGAATAAATCCACGCCTTTTTCTATTGCTTTTTTCATAGTTTTTATATGCTCTCTCATATAATCAATACGATAATCATCATTTATAATGTTTCCTTTTTCTAATTTATCAACCGCACCTAATCCATTCTCTGATATAAATAGTGGTTTTTGATATCTATCATATAAGTCTAATAGAGCTATCATAAGACCATCAGGATCTACTGACCATCCCCACCCCGTCTTCGGTAAGTACGGATTTATAATACCCTCTAATGTATTTGTATCTATTATCTTTTCTGTCGCTTCTTTTTCACTGGCTGAAATAACACGGCTCCTATAATATGAGCAGGTAATAAAGTCTACTGGATATGAAGCAATTATCTCTTCATCTCCTTGTTCAAATTCAATTTTTATATCATTTTCCTCAAAGAATTCCCATATGTAATCAGGATATTTACCTCTAACTTGTACATCAGAAAAGAAGTACTCTTTTCTTTTTTCTTTTTCAGTTGCAAGAACATCTTTAGGATTACATGTATAAGGATAAACTGTCTTATAAGCAAGCATTGCACCAACTTTCGCATGTTTAGAATTTTCATGAATGTATTTTACTGCTAATGCACTGGCTATAAATTGATGGTGGGCAGCTTGATACATCCTTTGAAGTAAGTTTTCACTATCAGGATTGATGCCACCTGCATCCCAACATATAGGTTTTACAGCTACATTCCCTATCTCATTAAACGGCAACCAAAAATCTACAACATCATCAAAATTATCAACAATAGTTCTTACAAATTTCATATAAAAATTGATAAATTTACGATTATCCCAACCACCATATTTATCAACAAGGTATAAAGGAGTTTCATAATGAGAAATTGTTATCATAATTTTCATACCCAATTTACGACAATAATTAAACATTTTACAATAATAATCTAAACCTTTTTTGTTGGGATTTTTTTCTTCTCCCGTTGGATAAATTCTAGTCCAGTTAATTGATGTTCTAAAAATATTAAAATTTGCTTCAGCCAATAATTTTAAATCACTCTTATAATTGTGATAAAAATTTATAGCTTTGTGAGTTGGATAGTAATCAGCATCTCTTCTTATGCCACCAAAAAAACCTCTCGCTTTTATATCAGCAGTAGACATTTGTTTTCCGTCTTCTAAATATGCCCCTTCACATTGATTTGCCGCTACTGCTCCACCCCAAAGAAACCCTTTTGGAAACTGTTTTCTTACTTTTTTATTTAAAATCGCCATTCAAATCCTCCTTGTTATAATACGCAAAAATAGTTTTACCTTTTATAGCAAAGCCATTATTTTTCGTAAGTTTAATTTTCTCAAAACCTGGAAATAACATCATTGTGGTTAAATCATACCCTTCATTTTTTAGATCGTATGTATTCATACGAATTACTTTATCACCAGCTTTTACTATATCACCTTGTTCAACATATCTTTTAAATCCTATGCCATTATTATTTATTGTATCAATGCCTATATGAACAAGGATTTCAATACCATCTACATTTTTTATACTAAAAGCATGCTTAGTGGGAAACATCATAGTAACTACACCATCACATGAAGCAACAATAAAGTCATCGTTTGGAATAATTGCAATTCCATCACCAAGCATTCCTTTAGAAAACACTTCATCTTTTACAGCAGTAAGTGGGATTATTTCCCCACTTACCGCTGCTACAAATTCATTTGATTTTACATCATCCTTTTTTGAAAAAAAGTTAAACATCGTTATTTGATACTCTTTCCATCATATAAGAAGTATGTGCATATAAACGAAACAGCAAATGACACAGCAACACCAGCTAAAATAGCTCCCATTGTTTTTTCAAATATTACAACTCCAAGAATTGAAGAATAACCCATTGAAAATGCTTTAGCACCCATAAATCCAGCAACAGCACCACCAGCAAGCCCGCCTATAACCAAACTAAGCATAGGTTTCTTTAAACGAAGGTTAACTCCATATAATGCTGGTTCTGATACGCCAGATACTAACGCTCCAATACCTGCAGATATTGCTGTAGTCCTGAATTCTTTGTCTTTAGTCTTCAATGCCACTGCAAAACAAGAACCACCTTCTGAAATATTATGTAAAATCCATCCTGGTCTAAATACATTGTCATAACCAGTACGTGTAAATAATTCCATCATTGGAGCTACAGGAAGCATGTTAACACCCATCATAACCAAGAATGGTTGAGCTGCAGCTATAATGCCAGGAGCAAACCCACCAACTTTTGATTGAAGCCAAATAATTCCAGCAACAATCCAAGAACCAACTACATTACCTACAGGTCCTAACAATAATATTACAATTGGGAAACCAACAAGGAATACACATAAAGGAGCAAACACGCTTCTTAATACACCTGGAATAATTCTATAAAATAACTTTTCTAAATATGCACACAAAATTGCAGTAAAAATACCTGGAAGTAATGTACTTCCATATGTTGTTAAATGCACAGGGAGTCCAAGCATTTTAATAGGTTCCCCAGCTTCCATTATAGTATTAAATGCTGGGAATACTAAAGTCAAAGCAATAGCCATTGAAAATGCAGGATTTGCTTTTAACACCTTACTAGCTCCATATGCTACTAAAACTGGCATAAAGTAGAATGGTGCACTAGACATAAAATTCAACATTTTATACGTTGTTGTAGCTGATACAGTCGGAACAATATAATTCAATAATGAAAGAATTACTTTTAACATGCCCGCGCCATATACTACTGTAATAAATGGTGTTAATGATTGTGCCATGAAAGTAATAACGCTTTCAAAATAATATTTAAAATCCTTTTTACTAGCTTGCTTAATCAATTCTTCATCTAAATTTTCATCAATAGCTTCTTCGGTTTTAACAGTGTAGTTTTTAACTAAACTATCATAAACTGGGAATAAATGTTCCCCTAAAATTATTTGATATTGCTGATTTCCATATACAACCCCTAATACATTTGGAAGGTTTTTAATCTTTTCTTCATCAGCTTTATCTATATCATTTAAATATAATCTTAATCGTGTAACGCAATGTGTAACAGTATTGATGTTTTCAATACCACCTAAATATTCAACTATTTTTTTAGTTAAATCATCATAATTAATTTTAGACATTATTATTTTCCTTTCTTTGTAATTCGTGTAATCTTACAATATGAATCATTAAATATATACAATCTTCATTAGTACAATTATAGTTATACTCATCAAATATAAAATCTTTTATTTCAAAAACACAATTCTCAACTTCTTTATACTTAGTTACAAGTTGACCAAATATGCTTGATAACTCACTAGTATTATTAAAAGTTTGCTTGCGAATAATTCTACTTAAAAAGAATTTTAAATGAATAATATAACGTGAATAAGCCAATGAATCTTCATCAATTTCTATTTTTAGATGCTTTCCTGTGATATCCACTATCTTCTTAACACTAAACATCAGTTCCCTTGTTTCAAAATTTGTTATTTCTTGCGATGCAACTATCAAGTGAAACGCAATTGATGTAGCTTCATCTTTGTGTAGTTCAATTTCGAGAGTTTGGTTAATTAATTTTATAGCATAAACACCAACCTGATATTCTTCCTTATAAAATCTTTTTACCTCTTCATTTACTAATTTTGGTGTAACATTTCCTTTATGGTACTCATTTACACTGAAATTAATGTGATCAGAAAGACTTGCGAGCAGATTTACATTATACTTTTGTTTCAAAGTTTTTGTAGCATAATCTATTATTTTCTGAGCTACTTCCACAATTTCAAAAGGGACTTCTTCAAATAATAATAGGTTTGAATTTTTATGTTTGTCGACATAAACATAAGTTTTCATAACTTCATCAGAATACACAAAGTCATACTTTTTCTTTCTGTATCCCAGTCCCTTACCAATCGCTATCATCTCATGGCCATTTAAGTCTTTAACGATTATTATATTGTTATTAATCACTTTGATAGTTTTATAAATCTGATCTCTATTAAACCCCAAAATCATCACCCCTTTCTTTTTTTAATCAAAAAAGGCAAATCCATGCTAGTTTATTATCTCAAATAAACTAATTAGAATTTGCCTTAATAGCTCTGATTAAGTAACAAGTCTTGATCTATAACTACTATTATTATACTTGTAAGCGTTCACAGTTGTCAACACAATTTTAATAAAAATGATGCATTTATCTAAATGTTTAAATAATTCATTAAAGATGATTATTAGTTATAGCATTCCTATTACCACATCTGCATTTTAATATTTCCTATTGCTGTTGCTTCAATTGGTAAAGCAATAACTTTTTTTCCTGTTTCTTTTTCAGTCAAACTGTTAAGAAAACTGTTTTTGGCACCTCCTCCAACTATATAAAGATTAAAATAAGTTTTTCCAGTATTTTTTTCTAACTCTTCAATAGCTTTTTTGTAAGAAAGTGCAAGTGAGTTATAAGCACATCTAAAATAATCATAAATGCTTTCTGGTTTATTTTTTAATAGTTTGTCAAAAGCATCCTTCATGCTTTCAGGAGCTAATAAAGAACTATCATTGGCATTAATTATTTCTTCAAAACTACTTTTGCTAGCTTTTTCAACAATATCTCTAATATTTTCGTTGGGACATAATTCCTTTTTTAATTCATTAACTAACCACAAGCCCATAATGTTTTTCTGATATCTGTTATATCCCACTCCTCCTTCATTGGAATAGTTGGCTTTCATACTATTAATATCAGTTATTGGTTTTTCTGTTTTGACTCCTAAAAGTGACCAGGTCCCTGAAGAAATATAAAGTTCATTATCTCTCATAGGTATTCCCTCTACTGCACTGGCAGTATCATGAGTAGCACATAAAACAACTTTTATGCCATCATAATAACCAAGCATTTCTTTTGGTTGATATAGTTTTTTAAACAAAATTTTTGGCATGCCAAGTTTATTAATAATCATTTCATCAAACATTAGACTTTCGTGATTAATCATTCCTGTGGTTGTGGCATTGGTAAATTCTTTTTTCTTGACACCAGTCAATTTGTAAAGTAGATATTCTGGCATCATTAGAAAATCAGTAACCCCTTTTAGTCTCCCCTGTTTTTTATCATCATAGAGCTGATAAATAGTATTAAATGGCTGATACTGACTTCCAGTGCGTTGATATAGTTCTTCAAAAGGGATGATTGAATGCACTTCATTAATTATTCTTTCGGTTCTATTATCTCTATAAGAATATACTGGGAAAACTTCTTGACCTTCTTTCATTAAAACATAATCAACTCCCCAAGTAGCAATAGATAGAGACTCAATATTGTATCTTTTTTTTACTATAGTTATTCCCTTTTTTATTTCACTTAAAAGATACTCTACATCCCAAATTAAATGATTATCTTTTTCTATAACTCCATTATCAAAACGGTATAATTCTTCAGTATGTATTTGTTCATCTTTTTTCCACCCAACAATGTGTCTACCACTAGAAGCCCCAATGTCAATTGCCAAATAATATTTCATTTTCTTTTACCATTATTTATTGTGTTCTCTTTGAAAGCACTTTTCTTTCATACTCTTCTACTATTTCAAACCATTGGCCATCTTTTGGAACGTTGCATCTATTACAATATTCATCCCAAATTTCATTAAATGGCATGGTTTTTAATTCTTCTTGTTTTACCATTAATTCAGTAAATTTTTGCTCCTCTTGCAATTTCTTTAATTGTTCAATAGGTTGAAGTAAGCCATATAACAAAGCTTTTTGAACATTTCTATAACCTATAACCCAGGCAGCAACTCTATTAATAGATGCATCAAAATAATCTAAAGCGATATTTACCTTATCAATACCACATCTAACAATTTCTCTAGCAATTTCTTTTGTTTCATCATCAAATAACACTACATGATCACTATCCCATCTAATTGGTCTAGTAATATGTAAAGCAATTTCATCAAAAAAAGTTAATAAGGCTGAAATTTTATCAGAAACTACTTCCGTTGGATGATAATGACCATTGTCCATTAAAGGAATACATTTATCTTTATTAAAAGCAGCATAACTAAGTGCAAATTCAGCTGAACCAGTTGTATATGCTTCTACACCAATACCAAAAACCTTTGACTCAATACATGGTTTTACTTTATTGAAATCATAAGGTTCCTTTAATATCTCATCTAAACTTTCCTTATAACGAACTCTTGGTCCCAATCTATCCCCTGGAATATCTTTTAAGCCATCTCCTGTCCAAATATTCATAACACAGGTGTCGTTTAACTCTTGAGCTAGATAATTGGAAACACGAATACATGCTTTACCATGATCTATCCAAAACTTTCTTGTTTCCTCATTTGCTGAAGATAAAGTTAATGGGTCACATTTTTTATGAGAAAAGAAAGTTGGATTAAAGTCACATCCCAGCCCTCTTTCTTTACAGAAGTTTACCCACTTTTCAAAATGCTTAGGCTGAAGTTTATTTCTATCAGCCCAATTTCCATCTTCAAAAATTGCATAAGAAGCATGAAGATTCATCTTTGGTTTTCCTGGAATTAGCTTTAATACTAGGTCAATATCATCCATTAACTGCTGATAATTTCCAGCTCTTCCTAAATAATTGCCCGTAGTTTGGATTCCACCAGTTAATGGCTTGCTGGGATCAGTGTCAAACCCTCTAACATCATCTCCCTGCCAGCAATGTAGACTAACAGAAACATTCTTTAGTGTTTCAATTGCCTTTTCTGTATCTACTGATACTTCAGCATATCTTTCTTTTGCCTTTTTATACCCATTCATTATTTATCCCTCAAACTTTCTTTATAACTTATTACAAATTATATTTACCCCTTGTTGCTTATCTTTAACCTTTTATCATTTTTATTATGCCTTTAATAAAATGACCATTAGCCATTTCCACCAACCCTTTAAAGACACCACCATTAATCCCACCGCTTATTTGCATTGATCTTAAAGGTGCTCCAGCACTGGAATTCATTAACATCACAAAATCAGGATTATTGTAATCAATTTTTCCATCAAAACCTTTAGAAATTACCTTTTCAACAGCTTTATAAATTATCTTCATAATCCAAGAATGCTCTTTCATCTCTGCAACAGAATTATCCATTGTAAATTGCCCTTTTATAAGTTTTACTGGTTCATACCTTCGACCCAGCATTTTTTCCCACTGTGTTTGATTGATACTTCCTTTACAATTTTCGTACCAACTGTCCTTTTGCCACTGTGGTATATTTACCATTTCTCCATCAATATCAACATCCTTATGGAAATAAATATCTCGACTTGATGTACCTATTTCTATACGATAATTACCTTTAACCTTTTTAAAGGAATTATCCCAAACCGCAAAATCATTATCTGTTAATTCAAAAATAACTTCTTTTGATTCACCAGGATTTAAACTCACTTTTTCAAAATGTTTTAATTCTCTTAAAGGTCGATGTAATGTAGGATTGTTTTGGCCAACATATAATTGTACTACTTCACTGCCAGCATATTTGCCAGTATTAATAACTTTCACTTTAACTTTATTATCACTTATTTTAAAATTATCAAGTTTAAAACTGCTATAGCTTAAGCCATAACCATATGGCCATCTAACTTTAATATCAGCCTTGTCATAATAACGATAGCCAACATAAATGCTTTCTAAATATAAAGCATCTCTGCTCTTAGAATAATAAGAAGATGAGACAACATCACTATAACTATATGACCAACTTTCCGATAGTTTTCCTGATGGATTTATTTTTCCAAACAGCAAATTATAACATGCCTGACCTGCCCCTTGTCCTGGCAAGCCCATGTACAGAATTGCCTTAGCATCATCTGTCCATGGACACTCTACCGCACTGCCACATAAAAGTACCACAATTGTATTTTCATTAGCTTTAGCTGCTGTTTCAATCATCTCAATATGCCCTTTTGGCATTTTCATATGTTCTCTATCAAATCCCTCTGACTCATACTTGCTTGGTAAACCAGCAAAAACAACCACAGCATCAGCTTCTTTTGCTTTTGTATGTAAATCAGAAAGTAATTCTTCAGTTGTCTCGCCATCAGTATCACAACCTTGAGCATACTGATACTTACCTAAGTAATCAATTGGATGCTCTAAGTTTGTTGGATTAACATGGCTACTTCCAGAACCTTGATAACGAACAGATTTTGCCATATCACCGACAATAAGAATTTTCTTATCTTCTTTCAAAGGCAAAATATTATTTTCATTTTTAAGTAATACCGCACCCTCTTCAGCTATTTTTACAGCTAACTTATGATTTTTATTATAATCAGCTTTATATTCATTTTTAAATAGTTCTTTTGCCTTTAATGCTATTTTTATGATTCTTTCACAGCACTTATCAATATATTCTTCACTTAACTCTCCTTTATTGACTGCTTCAATCACATCTTTTTCCATATAATCACTGCCTCCTGGCATCATTAAGTCATTGCCAGCGATAAAAGCTTTAATACGATTATTCATTCCCCCCCAATCTGTCACTACTAAACCATTAAAACCCCATTCTTCTCTTAAAATATCATTTAATAGTTTTTTATTGTCACTACAATAAACACCATTAATTTTATTATAGGCACTCATTACAGTTATTGGATTAGCAGTTTTTACTACAATTTCAAAAGCCTTGAGATAGATTTCTCTTAATGTCCTTTCATCAATAACACTATCTGAAAGTAAACGGTTTTTTTCTTGTGAATTACAAGCAAAGTGCTTTAATGAACAACCAACTCCCTGTGACTGCAAACCTTTGACAAATTCAGCTGCTAATAGACCTGTTTGCAATGGATCCTCACTAAAGTATTCAAAATTTCTTCCACACAGTGGGTTTCTTTTAATGTTGATTCCTGGACCTAACACTAATGCTACATCTTGATCTCGGGCTTCTTCGCCAATAGCTTTCCCCATTTGATATAGTAGCTCTTTGTTCCAAGTATTTGCTGTCGATACTGCTGATGGAAAACAGGTTGCTGGCAGGGAATCATTAATCCCCAACATATCAGTACCACTTCCTAACTGCTGTTTTCTAAGTCCTGCAGGACCATCGCACATAAAGAAAGAAGGAATACCATATTTCTCAAATTTTTTGGTTTCCCAAAAAGATTTACCGACACATAGCTGGACTTTTTCCTGCAAAGTCATTTTAGTTAATATTTCTTTTATCTTCATATTATTTATCCTTTCCTCAAATAAAGAGTATTTGATTATTCTTCATAAATTGTTACGCCTGCCTGCTGAGTGTATATTTTTCCGCTGGGAAGAATTACCTTGGCAGTGCAATTAGATGGTATTTTGATAGTATATTTATATCCATCAGCAGTTTTCTGCCAACCTGATTTAACCAGTCCATAGATACTTTGATACTGGGCATTAGCATAATTGAAATTACCACCTGGCACAGGTTTAATCACAAAGTGGTTTTCACAAGAAACATTGATGCCACACATTGATTCAAATAACCAGCTACAGACTGCACCTTTAGAATAATGGTTTAAGGAACATAAACCTACATTAGAGTTAGCATTGCCCTCCCAAGCTTCCCAGATAGTTGTAGCTTTATGTTTTGGCATAGATAGCCAACCTGGTAGTTCTTCATTTTCTAACAATCTATAAGCATATTCCTTATCAATTTTTTCAAGCACATATAGAATAAGGGGTGTTGATAAAAAACCTGTTCCCAGTCTCCAACCGTAATTATCCAAAGCTTGAATTAATCTTTTTTCAGCATATTCTTTCTGTTTTTCATTTAATAAATTAAAATACAATGGCCTGACAAGTCTAGCTTGTCGATTAGTATCCAAAGTATAATTCTGACATTTTTCTCTTAAAGCTTGATAAGAATTGCGACATTTATCGGCGAATTTTTTATAAGCTACAGCTTCTTCATAATTGTCTAGCACCATTTCAATTTCACTCATTAAATCCATTATATAGATAGAATAAGATGTAGCTGTTTCTGGATGAGTAATTACACAATCTTTCCACTGCATCTTATGAACATCTTCAGGTTCAGCCCACTCACCATAGTGCTGTCCAGCATTATTGATAAATTTTTTTTCTTTTTTATTTAAATTCAATTTTTTAGCTGTTGGATAAAAACTACCAAACCTTTTCTGTATGAATCTAGCATATTTTCTCATACCTTTAAGATATCTTTTTAAAATATCTTTATCATTATATTTCTTGTATAGTACATAAGGCATGATAATTCCAGCATCAGCCCAACCATTTGAACCATTCATCGCATACATATAGAAGTCAGCTCCTCCATCAGGAACGATATGTGGCAAACAACCATCTTTTCTTTGCCAACTATACATATCTTTGATAAATTTTTCTGCAAATGTTTTATAATCAAAAAGGTATGAAGCGGTATTGCAGAAAATCTGAGCATCACCAGTCCAACCATGTCTTTCCCTAGTCGGACAATCAGTTGGAAGATCATTACTATTACCTTTAGTGCTCCAGATAGTGGCTTTAAAGAATTGATTTAATAATTTATTAGAACTATCAAACCAACCAGTCTGCTCCATATCACTGTATACAGCAATTGAAGTAAAATCATTCTGATTAAAATCTATTTCAGTTTCTACCAGTACATATTGAAACCCAAAAATTGCAAATTTAGTCTTATATTCATTTAACCCTTCCTTACAGATATATTTAATTTCCTGTAAAGGGGTTGTTTTATTTTTCGTTTTTAATTGGATGTTTCTTTGAGTAAACTCACCATCAAAATCTAGCATTTCACCAAAGCGCAGATATACTCTTTGTCCAGCTTTTGCATTAACTTTAAAACTGATATATCCAGCTATATTTTGACTAAAATCTAAAACCTTTTTGCCCTTTGGAGTAACAATCAGTTTTGGTTTAAAGTGTTCATGCTCCTTTACCAAAACATTATTGGAAGCGGTTGGAATGACATTATGAGTTGTTTCTTTAGCATAATCACTATAAAAAACCATCATATTAGCATCAACAATCTCACCATCTTTATTATCCGCAAAACGAATACTGCTATTATTAGACCAGCTCCAGCTTTTATCGGTAATAATGGTTTCTTTTCTACCATTATTATACTCTATAATCAGTTGAGCCAATATTTTTGTTTCTTTACCATATTGATTTCTTAAACCCCAAGAACCAACTGAACCACGATACCAACCATCTGCCAGCAATACTTCTATAAAATTACTTCCCTGTTTTAAATAATCAGTAACATCATAACTTTGATAATGAACCTTTTTACGATAATCAGTAATACCTGGAGTCATTACAGCATCTCCAACTTTTTTACCATTTATGCTAGCTTCATATAATCCACAGGCAGTAATATATAATCTAGCTTTTTTTATCTTTTCACATTCAAATTCTTTTTTAAAACAATCAACAGGATAACGATTTTTCTTGTTAATCTGATAATTGCCAGTAATCCATTTAGCTGGCCATTTTTTATTTTCAGGTAAACCTATTTCAAAGTAAGCTTTTGCATAATCCGAAACATTATCATTTTCATCAAACACTCTTACCTTCCAGTTTACTCTGGTACAATAGTTTACTGGTTTTTCTTTCCAAACATAATTCATCGAGGAACTATTTACTTTGCCAGTATCAACAAGCAACCTGTCATTTTCATCTTTGGCAATTACTTGATAAGCGCTCTGTTTAATACATCCTTCTACATTCCAGAAAAGATGCGGAGAAGTAATATTAATACCAATCGGATTAGTTAAATATTCGGTTTTTAGTCTTATTACTTTCATCTTAAGATCTCCTTTAGAATAGCTATTGGTTTTATTTTTCAATAGTCTTTCTAGCACGAATTTCTTTTTGCATTTGCGGAAGTTTTTCTTCTAAATCCATAAAATACAAAATGACAAATACAGTGACATAGTGAGCAATCGGAACTATATATCTAACAAAATATAACCAGTTAATAACTCCTTGTGATTGATTTACGCCAAGATGAGCTTGATAACCAAAAAAACTTAAACCTGTTTCATATGCTCCTGCAAAAGCTCCTGAAATTATGGTGGCAATTGCAGTAGTTACTGCTAAAGCAACCGTTCCTTCAGGTCTAAAATGAAATTTATATTCTACTTCATCATTAGCAGATAAAAGGAGTGAATCTAAAACATAAACACTGGCTAAAGTTCCAACATTATTGATGAAAAATGCAATAACAGCACCAGTAAAATTATCTTTGACAAAAAGTCCCATTATACAACCAATAATAGAAATCAATGTAAAAGCCATTGTGGTCTTGCGGATAGTAAACTTCTTGCTTAATGGATAGATTATCAAAATGCCTATACCCATCGGTAAACCTGATGCTATTGTATAGAATAAATTATAATTATTTTGAGCATTGGCACCTAATATTACCGTACAAAAGTTGGTGTTTAGATTATAACCTTGTAAATTAGCAACAATCAAATTTAAAGTTGTAATCGCAAAAGCCATATTCCAATACTTACATTTGAATAAATCTAAAAACTTCTTCCAATCTGTACTATGTTCCTTATTATATATAGCTCCTTCAATATCTTCAGCCTCCAAAGTAACTCTTTCTTTGGTATAAAAATAGTTAATAAATGATAATGGGATGCTGAAAAAAGCAATAACTCCAATAATCAGAAGCCAGTTTTCTTTTGGATAACCGTGAAGCATAGTATAGTACAAAATTGAACCAACAACCAGGGTAACTGCTACACCTACCAGCATAAAATTAGATACTCTATCAAATAAATTAATTTGATTACGATCATTTTGATTTCTAGTAGCCAGAGTAATCATATTTTTTCTTAACATGAACATTGTTATACCAAAACCATTATATAGAATATTAAAAATATAAACCCAGATAAGCTTTCCAACCTGTCCAATTTCTGGAATCAAAAACATAAAAAAACCAGAAAAAGCACACAACAATTGGCCAATTAAAACAAAAGGTCTGATTTTTCCTTGCGATGAAGAACTATGTTCTACAATGTAAGCTACCAGTAAACCTGCTAAGATGGATACTATCTTTGTGACCCAAGACATTACCAGATATGTACCTACTTTAAATATCTGATCAATATAGAAAATCTCGGTATAGTATAATTCAGCAAGCTGATTAATAACTGCTTGCAAAGATAGCATGCCAAATGGACCAACCAAAAATCCAAGAATCTTTTCCTTCATAGTCATTTCTTCAGTTGTGATTTTTGAATTCATATATGGTTTTTCAAAGATACTGTTTTTCATAAATTGTTTTTTCATATTATTATCCCTCTTTTACATCTATATGATAAAACATAAAAGTCAACACTTTCTTGTATATTTGTTTTATTTTTGATATATTTGTTTTATAATGAAAACGCTTACTTTTGATTTGGAATATCTTTGTAGCAAAATGACAGATATGTCCGGTCTACCTATCAGAATATATGAAAATAGCCAACTAAAAAGAAGATTTTCTGTTGTAGATTTTTTAGTTGACCCCGCAGACCTCTATATTGATGTTCTACTAAAAAAAGAAGAAAATGTTTCATATTTTCTTACTGAACGCTATGAATATTACGGAATTATTAAATCCAATGAGATTGTGATTGTTATTGGACCTGGTAGAGAAAACCCTTTAGATAACCAACAAATTAAAGATTTAGCTTTTCAACTTAATATTACCAATAAAGACTATGGAAATTTCTCAGACTTTATTTTATCAATTGTTCCTATGCCTTTAGAAAGTATGATTCAAATGATGTGTACAATAAATCATATTCTTAATGGCGATAAACTGAGTATCTCTGATTTTCATCTTAAAGAATCACCAATTTCAGAAAGGATTGATTATCACCAGGATTCAAGTTCAGCTGATGCTTATAAGGGCTATAATATCGAAAAACAGATATTGGAAATTGTTAAAACAGGCGATTTACAAACACTGGAAAAATGGGCAAAACAGGCTCCCACATTAAGAAGTGGTAAACTCTCTGATAATCTTTTAAGACATCGAAAAAATACATTCATTGTTACTACCACCCTAATAGCACGAGCTGCTATTGAAAGTGGAATAAAGGTAGATGAATCTTTTAAACTTAGTGACTTGTTTATTCAAAAATGTGAAAATTGTAATAACCTTGATGATATAAATTACTTGTTTTATGAAATGACGTTTGCCTATACTAAAGAAATTGACAATCTTATTAAGTTAACTACTGAAGCTAAAATATCAAAAGATGTCTATTTCTATATCATTAAAAATATATCCGAACCAATAAAAACTGAAGAAATCGCTAAAGCTTTATATGTATCACGAAGTTATCTATCTACTATATTTAAAAAAGAAACTGGAATTAGTTTAAATAACTACATCCATAGAATAAAAATAGATAAATCAAAAGAACTATTACTGGATAATTCTAAAAGCATTACCTTGATTAGTGATTATCTTGGTTATTCATCTAGTTCACACTTCAATCGTGTTTTTAAACAAATAATAGGAGTTACTCCTACAGAATATCGTAAAAAAATATAGATATACTTTCTTAATGCTTCTGTTTTTCACCTGTATTTTAACTACATATTATTTCTTTAAACTTTTTCTTTATTTATATTATAATTTTTATTAAAAATCCCAATACTATACATATAATCCATATTACAAACCATATATTGGATATGTGCCATATTCAGTAATTTCAGTATAGTGGCTATATAATTGTTTGTTAGCATTATTCCAATAATACTAGCAAGTAAGATGCCAATAACGTTACTAGTCAATAAACAATTCATTTTTTATTAGATATTTTGATATATCTCTTTTCATTTGAACCTTTTAGAATTAAATGCAACAGAAATTATCATATTCAGTTTTAATCTCTTCAATACTTAAATCTAAAATATCATTAAACAATCTTTTTTGACAAAGATAATTAATAAACTTTTCGCCCAAAAAATATCCAGCATCTGAATAGCCATTATATGAAACCCAATCCCCAAAATATCTTTGCGTAAATCTATCATTTAATATATACATATCTTTTTTAAAATCTTCTTTTAATTGTGGAAGCATCTTTCCTAAACCAACTTCCCAAGAATTTGTATTTTGATAATTAGCAATTACATTACCAATAATATTTTTCTCAAAATATCTGGCAATACCTTCTGTATATAATTGCCAAAGCAATTTATCAGCATTATTATCAAATTCTTTGTTTAAAACACCATACTGATTTTGATAGACATGACCTAGTTCATGGTAGATTAGTTCCCTTAATTGAGCAGGATTATCGAGGTTTAATTCCAAGATTTTCTCTACCCCTAATAAAACTAGGGTTTTACCATTGTGCTCTGTTACCCAGCCTGCCCCATTACCCAATCCTAGATATAAAATTATCTTACATTGTAAATTTCTACCAGTTTTCAGTTTTATTCTTTCATCTGTATCTTTAAGTAACTCGTATAATAAGTTGTTCAATTCAATTATTCTTTCTTGGTTTTGATAGACATTATTTATTATTGGAAGAATATCTTTTTCAAAATCATAACCACTTGAATCACTTAAAACAAGTTGTCCTAATCCTGGCAAAATGTTTTCTATGTATACTTTCCATTTGTCAATTGAAAACACTCCATTTATAAATAATTTATCTAAATTTGTTATTTCACTTCTATACATCACTTTAATCTTCCTTAATTTCATTCTATATTAAAAACAATAAAAAAACATCATTTTTCAATAAATGGATGTTTTTCTTAAATTACTATATTTGCCCTATTTTTTTGCTGATAAGAATACCAAGCACTATTTTCATTTAAAAACTCTCTGGCTAAGGATAGTATTAATTCTTCACTTTCACCACTAACAACTACATCCTCTTGTGCCTTTTTATACAATTCAATCATTCTTTTATGATCTTCTATGGCATTAGATAAAGACATCTTTCCATAATAACTTCCTAAAAACAAAGTAATTGCGGACATTGTTCCAAGTAAAATTTTTAATATCATTCTAATAATATTTATATTAACTACCTCATTGTTAAATACAAACAACTCAAAAATTAAAGCTACAAAATATATTCCTATAGTTATTATCGTTGTCATTTTTGATATTGTCTTATCTCGATAATTTTTAATTTCAGTTTTAGCAAGTGCTCTTTCATGATATTTTCTCTGGTCAATTATCCAGCATTGAAGAATTGAATGTTTATTTTTAATTTTTGTTTGTGGCAATGACTTTAATATTTCTTCAATCCAACCAATTCCTTTACGCAAACTCCAAGGTAAGATATCAACTACCCTTGTTTCAACTACAACAAGTGAAAGAAAATATTGTAAACGCAGCGCTTCTGCTAAAATACGATATTGTAAATACTTGCGATGACAATCTAGTTTATCTGTCAAAAAATTAAGTAGTAACAAACATAGAACCATTACACCACAAGCAATAATTAGACCATAAAACTCCAACTCATCATAAAGAAGAAACATAAAGGTTAATATAGTTCCACCTATTGATAACAACAAAAGAATATAGCGATGTTTTTTCCCGTTTTTGATACTTAGACTATCTGCCACTCCATAAATTCTATCAATCTCTTTAAGAGCAGATTCAATATCAGTTTCCACAATACTTGCTGTAGAAAACTTGTAATTATTAAGTTCCTGTAAAAAGATTTCCTTTTGATTCATTCTTTTGCCTTTCTATTTAATCTAACTTGTAAATACGAAGTCCATCAAACTTTTTAATTAGTTTAAGCATACTATTAAAAGGTTCAATATCTTTTCCTTTTTCTTCTTCTGGCAACATATGATAATGCTTAGTTATTTCTTCCTTACTTGGGTTGCCTTCCATAACAAGTTTGTGCATTCTTAATTGTTCACGTAAAGCTTTACGAGCCATTTTTTCACTATCAAAACTAACAAGCATTTCTTTTGGTAACTTGACAGTTTCATATAAGTTACCACTTATCCACCCCATAGAAATATGCTCTTTCATCCAACGCTCATGCTCCATTGGGGCAAATTTAGCAATCTGCTCTGGGGAAAAAGCAGTAATCATTTCATAATTTACTGGTCTATCAGTATAGAAACAACCAAGAGCATCTAAATATCTGGCAAAACTTTTGGCTTGGTTGATATTTGAAAGTTGATATTCTAAAGACAATTCTTCAAATTCCTTTTCCATTACTTCATCTTCAATAAACTTTTCTTTTCCTTGATAGAAATATCTAGCATTTAAAGCCACCGCAAAATCATATAAATGTAAGAAATTACTATTGGATAAATAGGTTTTCTTGCTTGTTCTATCTACTTCCTTTGTTTTTGGTATAACGATTAAAGGTATTTTACTCATATCGACAATCTTTTTAATATCTGAAGTAAATCGCTGTTCTTTTTCAGCCATATCACTGTAAGCTTTTAATCTTGGAGCTTCTCCCTGTTCTCCATTTTCTTCCCAGTTGTGATATATCAGTTCAAAATCATCAATTTTTTCCTGTTCTTGTTTATCGTAATAGTAAATTGCCTTTATCGCATTATTTCTAAAGTCAAATTCTGCCGACATTGGATGAAGTTCACTGCGAGAATTACGTCCATAAGCAGTACGATCCCAACATTGTAATTCATCAGTAAGCATTAACAAATAAGCTAATGGGTGAGTTTCCATTGTTAAAGGATCCTTTTTCTTTTGTTCATCTTTATAAAAAGCAATAGAAAACTTATATAAACTATTGTGTAACAATATTGCTGTCAAAGCATCGATATGTTTTTTGTTAATTTTACTAATTCCAATAGAATTTTCAATTTCACGATAAAGTCTTACACAACTGAAATAGGCATGATCCATAAAATAACCAAAATCATTTGGATTTAATGGTTTATTAAATATTTTTTGATAGATATAATCTTCATCAAAGTCATAGGTTTCAGAAAGTTTTTTAGTAATATCATAAGCCATCAATTGCTCAATGCTATCAAAGGATTTACCATAAAGCTGATTGAATTTCTCTTTAGCCTTATCATTAAATTTTATAATTGTGTCAACATCACGATAGGCAAAATAAAGACTTCCTTTCCCACGTTTATTGCCTGTTACTTCAAAATAAGATAATACCTGCTCAAAAGGCAATTCAAAAGGATAACCAATATCATGAAAAAGAGAGGTTAAACCCCAATATTGTAAGAAGCAACTGGCTGCCAATTGATCTGCTTTTATATTAGCCTCATCTACATCAAAACCATAGTATTCTTTAAATGTTTTTCGATAAATTTCATTTGATTCATATATGGCAAGCCCTAAAGCAAAAACATATATTGAATGAGAATAGTGATCTCGATGTTTCATCAAAAGAGAACTGCCATTATACTCATATTCTGAAAGAAGTTCAACCATCTTTTTTGATTTACCATAATGACCAAAAAACATTTCCAAATAACAATAATAAACAGTATAGGCATCTTCTGAAATGCCAGAATCAATAAACTTTTCCAGTTCACGCAACAAACACAGGCGATTGATATCCATTTGCATATTATAAGGAATTTGATTTGGCATTAAACTTGTTCCATAATATTTATTACTTGTTATTTCTAAGTTTTCTTTTTCAGCATCAAAACAAAGGTTTTCACATCTTTGTTGTAGAAAACGTAAAGCTAACGATTTTAAATCATAACTGTTTTCACAATAATGCTCTTTTGGCTGTTTTGGACCAACATTATCACCAAAAAGCATTTCATTTCTTTCTTTCATCTTTTGCAGTGCTGTAAATGCCATTTTGACACCTCCTTTAGTTAGGGGCTATATTTTTAATCTGGTTTGTGATATTTATTCTAGGAAATAAGCCTTTCTTTCTTCTGTGGTTAATTCTCTACCACTTAGCATTTCTTTAGCTGATTTTATTAAGGTATTAATATCAACATAATGAATAACATAATAAGTGTCCTTTAATACTGAACTAGTTTCTTCATAAACAACTTCCAATGCTTCTCCATTTCCTGAAGAAGAAACGATAATAACATTCTTTTGAAACTTCATAATTGTTTCACCACTATCAATATCATAAATAATATTATCTTTAGCTTTAATTCGATGCTCGCCAAAAAAGTAATAATTATCTTTTAAAAGTCTATTATTATATATTTCTAAATATTCTTCAGTTGGAATTTTTTCTTTTAACTCACCACTGTATAAATCATAAATATCAGCTTCTTTTTTCGAGTAGATTCTTGATCTAACATATAATAGGCCATTATCTTCATCAACAAAATAGCAATTATCTTCTTCAAGGTTTAATCCACTTGTAATTTCTAAAAAATATTCAGCTTTACATTCTCCTGTTCTGCTATCTCTTATCTCAACTGCCCCTTTATAAGGTCTATCTCCCTTATAATTACAATGATAAACAATTAATATCTCTTTACCGTTATTAATAAACTGTGCTCTCATACCAATGCTATCATCATTTCCTAAATCAAAATCTAGGTTGTGAACACTATATTTGCCAGATAAATTCCAAAGTAGTTTGTGGCTTTGACCATCTAAAATAAATAATGATGTTGGATAACTTAAAAGATCATAAATATCCTCTACCGAAACAAGTATTGTATCAGTTTCTTTGGAATATATCACATCAAAGCCTTTTGTTTTAACTTTCTGTTCATCAGGGTTTCCATCATTATCAAAATCAGGAACAAAAAGAATTGTATCTTTTATTTCCCCTGAATCTCCATCAAACACTGTGGCATAAGCATATTCATTGTCCTTATCTTTTTCTAAAAGATTGGTTGCTAAAAAATATATCTCATTATTTTCCAGTGCTTTAAAATAATGACTATATGTATTAACTTTATGGGTATTTAATACCTCGCCAGTGAACGTATCACTAATATAAATATACCTATCAGTTAAATGACCTATTATATAAGAAGCAACTATTTTACCACTATTAGAAATAGTCGAATAATTAGGTTTTTTTATCGCCATAGTATCTTTTAAAGGAGTAATGACATCAAGTGAAGAGGAATTACCAGCCATATAGACACGTATAATATTTTTTCCACTAGCAATAATATAATCATCCCTAACTGCATTGCCATAACCATCTTTATAAAAGTAATGTGCCTTTACTAGTGGAAAGTCTACCTTGAAATTTTGTAGCATTTCTCCATTGCTAGCATTAAATAACATTATCAGTTTTCTTTCAATACTATAAGCCAAAATTCTTGTACCATCAGCATTAAAACTAAAGCCATCTATTGGATTAGACTGATTATCCATTCGGCAAATAATTTTTTTATTTTTAATGTCATAAGTATAAACATTTCCAGAAACTGTTTGAAAAGCTAAAATAGATTCTAAAGGAGCAATGTTAAATTCTTTAAAAAAACTTTTATCGAAATCTGGATAGAAAAGAATGTTGTTTACTTCTTCAGTTGCATGATCCCACACTATAATAAATGGCTTGTAAAGAGCGGTAATATAATCGCCATCTTTTGTTGAATCAACATAAAGCAGACTCTCTCCATCATTTTCATAGTAATTGAAATAACCGCCATCACGATATTGCTTTAAATCAACACTGTAGTGATGACGAACTAGATATTCATCATGCAAATAAATATTATGATTATAATCTGCTGTCAAATATATTGTTTGATAATTTTTTAGGTTAGCTAACTGGTTTTCCCCACGATAAATATTGCAACCCTTATTATATTTACTTATCCCCAACCTTTCAAGATCTTCTTCTGTTAAACTTTCAGAAGCATCCCATGCTAATTTACGATAATCTTTAGCAAAAGCATCATCTTCTAATAGGGATTTTTTATCAACATCCAAATTAATTGTTCCATCTACTTTATTATAGAAATTTATTTCTTCGCCATTTTTAATTGCTAGATATTCATATAAACCAAAATATTCTTCATATTCTGCTTTAATATCATAAACAGCTGAGTATTGATCATTAGCCCCATAAATAAGCCCATTATAAAGAGCACTAACAGCTGCATCAACAATTGGTCGATCTGGTTTATCAGCATCCTTTGGTAAAGCTTCAAGTGATAATAATAATGATAAATTTTTATCACCATTTTCAAGAGCTTGATTGGCTGATTGAGCTAACCATTTTGATTCAGCAATGAGCGCTGCATTTCTTTCATCAGATATCTGTTTGTTTTTAACTACTACATACATTAAAAACGTTGATAATAGTAGTATTACACTAGCGCTAACAACAGCTCTAATCTTATTTCTTCTAACCCGATCTCTTTGTTTTAAATCATCATAATTAACATTGAGCATTGGAGCTAAGATTCGATGTTTTTCATTATTTAACTTTTTTAGTGATTCTTTTAAAGAAGATGCTCTAACATCAGCAGCAAGTGGTTCTTTCTCTACCATTTTGCCATTAACTTCTTCAAAACGAATAGATAATGGAAAAGAATCAACTGGTTCCCCCTCAACTAAAATTGCCAAAATCTTATCTCTTTTCCCTAGAGAAATAAAATAATCCACTTCTTCCAGACACCACTTTGACTCTAAATATCTTGGCGAGCAAACACATATTAACCATTCTGAATTTCGCAGTGCCTTACGAATATCTTCCCCAAGATTAGAAGACAGTGGTAATTCTTCCTGATCACGGAAAACCCTTCCCATTTTAGAGATGCCCAAAGACTTCTTCAAAGAGGAAGGGATATTATAGTTTTCTATTTGAGAGTGTAGCTTTTTAGCTATTTCCTGGTCAGGACTGACGTGCCGATAAGAAATAAAGGCATTATATTGGTTTGTTTTCATAAATAAATTATAAAGTGAGCAAAAGTCAGTGTCAATTAATTAAAAATAATACTCTAAATAACAAATATCTTCATTTTTAAAAGCATTTTACACATTATACTTAATAAATTGAAAGTTTCAATTCATTTGATAAATGCTTTAAACTTTTTGCCGCCACAATACTATTGCCTGCTTCATCTAATCTAGGACTAAAGGCAGCTATACCTAGTTTGCACTTGCTGCAAGCAAGAACACCTCCACCTACTCCGCTTTTAGCTGGCAAACCAACCTCAGCAGCAAATTCGCCAGAATGATTGTACATGCCACAAAGAGCCATAATTGATCTTATAATCTGGACATTTTCTGGACGATATAGTTGTTTTTCTTTTAAAAGATGATAACCATCATTAGAAAGCACATGACTAAATTTAGCCAATTCAACAGTATTTACCATAATAGTGCAGCATTTATAATATATTTCTATGACTTCCTTAATGTTTGTATCTTTTGGTAAAGTGCCTGCTTGAGTCATCAAATGAATACCAGAAATATTGGTATAGGCTCTAGCCATTTCAGGTATAAATATTTTTTCATTATAATCAAGTTTATTGTTTCCAGTAATCTCTTTAAGATGATTTAAAATTACTTCAAAAGTTTTTTCTTGATAAATCTGATATAGAAGAGCTATTGTCGCAATCGCCCCAATACTGACCATTGGATTTCTTGGTTTTCGATTACCTAACTCCAAATCAATAATACTATTATAAGGTAAAGCTGTAGGCTTAATATCAATCGTTTTTGTTATTTCATCCAAAAATTTATGTTCTAGTAAAATAAGGAAAGTCAAAACCTTAGAAATGCTTTGCATACTAAAACGATGCTCTGCATCCCCTGCTTTATAAATGTTTCCTTTTTCATCCATTAAAACCAAAGCCCACTTATTCAATTCATTTTCATCTTTTATACCTAAATAATCCATAGTTGTTCCTTGCCCTTGATATTTTAAACCAAAGTTCAAGGATTCTGTTAATATTTCATCATAATTTACATGCTTTTGTTTACTTTTTTCCATTTTAAACTCCAAAATCAAAGGATGACAGTTAACTGCCATCCTTTATGTTAACTTATTTTTAATATTTTGCTTCAGAAGGGATGAACTTACCATGACCTTTTTCAGTCTTCAACATTCCATTTTCAACAACAACTTTACCACGTACCATTGTTAAAACTGGAGCACCTTTCATTTTCCAACCATCATAAGGTGAGAAATCTGAAAGACTATGTAAATCATCAATCGATAAAGTATATTCTTTATCTAAATCAACCATAACAATATCAGCATCATAACCGACATCAATCAATCCTTTTCTTGGCAGTAAATTAAAATACTTAGCACAATTATAACTTGATATTTCTACCAACTTTTCAATTGTAATTCTTTCTTTATTAACTCCTTCTGTTAACATAATTGGTAGCATTGTTTCAATACCAGCCATACCTACTACTGCCGACCAGAATTCTTGTTTATGTTTTTTTGCACATGGAGCATGGTCAGAACCCAAGGTTTCAATAATACCTTTATTGATGCCATCCCATAATCCTTGATTATCTTCTTTAGTTCTAATTGGTGGATTAACTTTACTTAAGATTCGATCAGCATCATCATAATTCATAACTAAATACTGAGGACAGGTTTCAGCAATAATATTAATACCTTCACCACGTAATTTTTCAATTAATTCAGGTCCCTCTTTAGTACTAAGATGGACAATATATAAAGTTGCACCCGTGATCTTAGCAAAATAAGCACAACGAATAATCGCTTCCAACTCAACGAAATTTGGTCTAGTTTCAGCCCAACGTACTATTTTATTAAACTCTTCATCCTGTAAGATTTTATCTTTGTATTGGAAAAATATTTCTATATTTTCAGCATGGACTTGAGCTTGAGCATATTTAGAAGTTTTCGCAATCTTATCAAAGCCAAAATAAATTATTCCATCATCAATACCAACTTGTGGTGGAACAGCTTCTTTGCCACGATAAGGTATATAAAACTTAAAACCAAGAATTCCCTTTTCATATAAACTAGGAATTTCTTCAAGGTTTTCAGGGGTATATAAAGCACATTGCAATGCACAATCAACATAAGAATTAGCTTCAAGAACATCAATTCTTCCACCTTCTTTGAAGATTTGTTCTTCAATTGGACCATTATCAAGATTCATTCTATCAATCATGGTAGTCACACCACCAAAGGCAGCAGAGATTGATTCCTTTTCATATGATTCTGGGATATTCCAATCAGGCCATCCAATATGAACATGGGTATCAATCAAACCAGGAATTAGATATTTCCCCTTGGCATCAATAATGTGGTCTGCGTCATTTTCACAAATAGATTGTCCAATTTTAACAATTTTTTCACCATCAATTAAAACATCAAGTTTTCTTGTACTGTCCGGACTAACTACATTTCCATCTTTAAAAAGTATCTTACTCATATTTTGCCTCCTTTTCTTTTTCTAAAGTGTAAGCACTTCTAGTTATCATTATTATAGTATATTTATAGTCACTATTCAAAAAAAACAATACTTCAAAACAATTAATAAAAATAAAAATCCCCTCATTGAGATAACATTTTTTCATATTCAGCGTATCTTCAATAGAGGGAATTTCATAATTTTAGTATATTTTTATCTAACTTTAATAACTGATGATTTTAGAAGGAGTAATCCAAAACCATCAACTCTTCCTTGAATATCATGACCATCTTGTGGATAATCAAGTATTGTAATTCCTTTCACTTTTGTTCCTTGTTTAATCGTATCAGATCCCAGTTTTAGGTCCATAGCTATAATAGCTTCTGCCCCATCTACAATTTCATTTCCAAAAGGATCTCTTATTTTAGCAGCTTCCTCTGCTATCTTTAAACCTTCCTCTGTCCATTCATAAAAACACATCGGACAAACCAACATATTACCATCTTCATAAGTATATGAAGCATTACATTTAGGGCAATTTGGTAAACTCATATTTTCTCTTCTTCTCCTTTCTCTATTTTATTATATATTACTTAATGTAAATTTTTTTCAATTATAATATCAACATTACTTTTTAAAATAATATTTCCAACAATATTGTTGTTAAAAATTATAACATTTCACTTAATTAAGCTAATTTTTCTTCATTTTTATTTGTTAAATATGTTAGTTCTCCTGTAGAAACATTTACTCTTGTGACCATTTTATTATGACCAAACAATACAATATCTCCCAGTGTCGCAATGCTACGAGTGCGAGGAATTTTAAGATCAAATGCTTTAATTATATAATTTCCTTTAGTATCGATTTAAAAAATAATCTTACGTATCATTTGCGCGTCACTTTTGAAACGAATAATCCCAATAATCGCGTCAAATGTGAAGCGTATTTGAAGCGAATAATTTTGCGCGTCATTTACGTGTTATTTTTGAAACGAATAGTACTTAATTAACAACTAAAATATTATTTAGTTTTAGCATTTAAGCTTGTCCAGCCTCATACATCTGAGCATAATAACCATTTTTATCTAACAACTGCTGGTGAGTTCCAACTTCCACAATTGTTCCACTATCCATAACAATAATCCTATCAGCATCTTTAATAGTTGAAAGTCTATGAGCTATTATAAAACTTGTTGAATTAGCTGCTAACTGTTTTAAACCATGTTGAATTAGTAGTTCTGTACGAGTATCTACTGATGAAGTAGCTTCATCTAAAATAATGATTGGTGCTTTTTTTATCATCGCTCTTGCTATGGTAAGTAACTGAATTTCTCCCTGACTTAAGTTGGATGCTCCTTCAGCTAAAACAGTATCATAACCTTGAGGTAAACGTTCGATAAATGAATCTGCTCTTGCTAATTTTGCTGCTTCTTCAACTCTTTCAAAATCAACCTCTGATAAATCTTCTTTATTAGAGATGTCTGCTCCATAAGCAATGTTATCTCTAATACTTCCAGAAAAAAGCCAAGTGTCCTGTAAAACCATCGAATAGGCTTTTCGCAGTTCTGTTGTTTTATATTCTTTTACATCTTTATCATCAATAGATATTATTCCAGCGCTTATTTCATAAAAACGCATCAATAAATTTACTAGAGTTGTTTTACCAGCTCCAGTTCTACCAACAATGGCAATCTGCTCTCCTGGTTGTACTTTAAGATTTACACCATCAAAAAGTAGGTTTTCTGTATAACCGAAATTAACTTTATCAAATTCAATCTTTCCTTTAACAGCACTAGCATCCATAGAAGCATTTCCTAATTCTACAATCTCTTCAGCATCTAAAAATTCAAATACTCTTTCAGCTGAAGCTAAAGCTGACATAATGGTATTGAAAATACCTAAAACCTGATTAAATGGACCTCTTAACATTTGAGTATAACGCAAGAAAGCTTGAAAATCCCCTAAAGACAATACACCATTGATTACATATCTACCACCCCATATAGCTAGCAAAACATAATTTGAATTTAAAATTAAATCACCAGCAGGTCTGGTAACAAAGGAAACCAAGGAAGATTTCCATTCACTATCATAAAGTTCTTCGTTTAAAGAAGCTAACTCTGTTTTTAAATCATCAGCAATATCATAGTGTTTTACAATATCTTCTCCCATATAGGCCTCTTCAATCTTTCCATTAAAGACACCGGTTAATTTAGCATTTTTCTGAAAGATAGGTTTTGCTTTTTTAATTAGATATTTAACCATAAAATATGATACAGGTATTACTATCATTGAAAGAAAAGCTAGTATTGGATTAATGACAACCATCATTATGACAACACCCACTAGTAAGACAATTGCTGACAATGAACTTGTTAAACCGCTCTGCAAGGTGTTAGCTACATTATCTAAATCATTGCTTAAAAGTGAAGTCATATCACCTGCTGAAGAACGATCAAAATAATTTAAAGTAAGCGAATTTAATTTAACTTGCATTTGATTTCTTAATGATTTAATTACTTTCTGAGAAACTCTTACCATTAATATGTTAGAAATGTAGTTTGAAAGAAAATTAAAAATATATAAAATCAAAAGAACGATACTAATTTTACCTAAAACTGTCCAATCTAAAGCAATATCTTTAGTTATTAATTCCATAAAAATATTTATAATCTGCCCAATTCTTCTTGGAATTAATATTTGAACAATAGAGGTTATCAAGGTAAGTAAAATTGCCATAATGAAAAGCCACTTAAATGATGCTAAGTTTTTAAATAATCTAAGAAGAGTTTTTTTAGCATCTTTTGTTTTTCCTGATGTTAAAAGACCAGAAACACGTCCTGCTCCTCCAACACCTCTTGATACTGTTGGTAAACCTTCTTGTTGTTTATCTTTATTGTTTACATTTTCTGTATTCATCTTATTTCTCCCTCTTCAGGTTTAAGCTGGGAAGCAAGAATCTCTTTATAAATCTTTGATTTCTTACAAAGTTCTTTGTGGCTTCCTCTATCGACAATTTCTCCTTTTTCAAGGACTAATATTTCATCAGCATCTTTAACAGTCGCTACTCGTTGAGCCACTATCAAAACACCTTTATTTGCTAATTTTTCACGGATTGCTTCTCTAATCTTCTTTTCAGTTGAATAATCTAAAGCTGAAAAACAATCATCAAAAATATAGTATTCCGATTCTCTAATAAGTCCACGTGCAATTGAAATCCTTTGTTTTTGACCACCAGAAAAATTGACAGCATTTTGAGCTATATGAGTATCTAAGCCCTGTGGAGATTCTCTAAAGAAATCTCCCATCTGAACCATATCTAAAACTTCCCAGATTTCTTTATCAGTTGCATCTTTTTTTCCTGTTTTTATATTTTCTCTTATCGTTCCAGAAAACAAGAAACTTGTTTGAGGAATATAGGTTATAGTCTGACTGATTTGTTCTTTTGAAAGTGTTTGAATATTTTTACCATTCAAGCATACTCTTCCTTGGTAAGCATCATAGTCACGTAACATCAGTTTAAGGATAGTAGATTTACCACTTCCAGTTGAACCGATAATTGCCTTAATATCCCCTATTTTTAAGTGAAAATTAAGATTTCTTAAAGTAGCTCTACGAGAACCTGGATAATAGAAATCTACGTTTTTAAACATTATTCCTTTTTCATCTGACTGTAAAATATCTTCTTTAATTGTTAAAAGTTCTTCTGTAGCTAAAACTTCAGAAATTCTATCAATAGAAACCTTTGATCTGGGAATAATAGTTATGATAGAAGCAAATTGCTGAATATTATTTAAACTGATAGTCGCATATTCAACTAAACCAACTAAAACACCAAGTTTAATTGTGCCTATTTGAGTTCTTCCACCACCAATTAATAAAATAACTAAAATTAAAATATTAGTTAACAGTAAAATAAGTGGACTCAATAACATCATCGTTGATTCTGATTTAACATTTGCCTGGTAGGCTTCTTCGGTGGCCTTGGCAAATTCTTTTACTTCATAGTCAGATTTATTAAAAGCTCTTATTACTCTAATCCCTCTGATGTTTTCTCTAAATAGTTGGTTTATTTTATCAATTGAAAGACGGATACGAGCATATTGCGGTAATGCTTTTGTTGTCAAAAATAAACCTAAAAGAAAAATTGCTGGAATAATTATTAAGATTATGAAAGATAATTTTACATCTAGTGAAAATGATACTGCCAGTGCTCCAATAACGGTAATACTAAGAGTAAAAATCTTCCTTAAAGATAAATCTATAAAATTGGAAACCTGTTTAACATCATTTACTGTTCTAGTAATCAAAGTAGAATTAGAAAAACTTGTTCGTGTCTCCTTTGACCAATCAATTATCTTTTCAAATAAATCAGCTCTTAAATCTCTAGATATTCCCGCAGTTACTCTTGTAAGAAAAGAAATGGAAATCATCAAAGATATAATATTAAAGACTGTTGCCAGCAACATTAAAAGACCGCGATTGATAATTACATTCATATCTTTCATCATAAAACCAACATCTATGATATCGACCATATAGCGAGGTATCATAAGCTGTGTAAATACCCAAAGACTAGCAAAGAAAAGTTGCCCGACAATGAGTGTTGCATATTTTTTTACATATTTAATTAACACATTTATTCACCTTCATTTATTCTTTTAAAATACATTAACAATGTCACAAAAATTAGAAAAATATATTTTCTAATAGTAAGTTGTATTATAGCAAATTATCATTAAACACGCCAACAACATCAATACGTATTTCATAATCATTTCATCGTGTAAAATAAAAGTAAAACAAGTTATTAATTTTATACACTTTTTTTATGTGTGATATAATTATATTAGATAAAAGGAGGTAGTTTAAATGAAAAAAATTTTGTTAAACGGGGTAGATGGTAACTTTGGTGAAAAAGCAGCAAAAGTACTATTAAATAAATATCCTCACGAAGATCTTATTTTTACAGCACCTACTGAAAAAAGTTTAAAGAAATATGCTGAGATGAAAATTGAAACAAGAGTTGCAAATTTCAATGATAAAGATAGTTTGGTAGAAGCATTTGCTGGAGCAGATACCATGATTCTTATTTCTATGCCATTTATTGGTACAAAAAGAAGAGAGGCGCATAAAGCAGCTGTTGATGCAGCGGTAAAAGCAAAAGTAAACCGTATCGTTTATACTTCTATTGTAGGAGCAGGAGATGAGAATATTGATACTTACGAAGTAAATGACCATATTTGGACTGAAGAATACATAAAATCTCAACCAATCCATTATTTATTATTAAGAAATTCTCAGTATGCAGAAGCAATGATTTCAATCTTCTTTGATTCCTATGAAAATTCAAATGGAGTTTTAGCTAACAACATGGGAGAAGGCAAAATGGCTCACATTTCACGTGATGATTGCGCTTTAGCAGCTGCACATGCTGCAATGTCAGATTGGAAAGACCGAGTTGTTAATGTAAATGGAGCAGAATCTTTGACTATTGAACAATTTGTTGCTATTGGATCTGAAGTAACTGGAAAAACTGTTAAGTATCACTATATTAGCGATGATGAAATGTATGAATTCTTTGATTCTATTGGTGTTCCTAGAACAACAGAAGATTTATGGGCTGATACTGCCAAAAACTTCCCGTTTTGTTCTGAGGGAATGGTAACATTTGGTCGTGCTATTCGTTTAAACCAAATGGCTGTTTATACTGATGATTTTGAAAAATTAACAGGGCAAAAACCTTTGACTGTTCGTGAAATGTTTGAAGATTTTGAAAATCATTTGATAGGCGCTAGAACTTCAACTGAAGACTAAAATAGGTTTATAATTCATATCTAAAATCCTCTTTTGAGGATTTTTTTAATAATAATCTTGTCAATAATACTTTTTACCACCAAAAAAAGAAAAATAAATGATGGGACAAACTAAACAAATACCCATCAACAACTATTATATATCTTTAATTTACTTGCATATATGATTGTTATATTGGTAAACTATATTTATTAAGTTATATATTAAACAACAAATAGAATAATTACTCAATTATGTATTAAAAATACAAAATATGACAGGAGGTGAATGTCATGAGTGTAGAATTGTTTAATTGTCCATCTTGCGGGATGCCACTTGACATTAATGTAAATGATGAATTTGTACAATGCAAATATTGTAATAATACCATTCGTATACAAAAAAGAAATGTTAATCCTGATGGCAGTACAACTTTGGCTGATAAATCAACTGGAATGGTAATAGGAACTGTTAGAGTCCCTTTTGGTTATCAAGTTTATGGAATACTTCGACCAGATGTTTCTACTTATACCTATCCATTTGGTGTATTTGCATCAGCATATAATGATAAGGGAACTACTATCTCCTACTATATTGGTGAAGGTTACACTGACCGTTCAAAATGTCCATCACTTTCAGGGCCTTATTCTCAAGGCTTAGAACAAGTCTCTAGAGTGCAATACAAGGATTTTATGGATGTGCATCAATATGTCCATAGTTATGCCAACATGTATGCCAATGCCTCTAAAGCAACAAATCTTAGATTTATTGAAGAAAGGCCGATGCCCTTATATGAACCATTCAATGAAGCTGAAGCTATGCAAAATTACAGAAGAAGACTGGAATTTGAAAAGCAACGTATTGGAAATCCTGGCATGGCCAAAGACACAGGTTTTTACTTAAAAGGTCTTTGCCACATCTATGAAATGACTGTCAATGAAATAGATATCAGATTTGCAGTCACAACGGTGCTAGAAGGATATAAATATCAACTTCCTGATTTGATAGGAGGATTTGGCAATTTCAGCGGTTTTGGAAATATGCTTGGTGGCTTATTTTCTAAAAACAAACCTCAAGCACCTCAACCACAACAAGGTGCCTTCAACGACATGCCACCAAACTCGATAATCGAATGGCAATCTGAGGGTATATTCATTATGCTTTGTCTTCCACAAGAATTTGAACAAGCTTTTAAAGGTGCTTATACTGATTTTTGTTCAACCTTTAAACTTGACAATGGTATTCGCGAAAGGCTATATAATATGCAGTCTCAGATCTTACAAGATGTTTCCCGCTATACTCAGCAACGTCTTGACCAAATGAATCGCGATTTTCAAACTTGGCAACAAATACACGCTTCACAACAAGCTGCTTTTGATTCCTACAATCAGTCATGGTGGAATAATTCAAATGCTGCCCATGCTGCAAGGCGTTCCGCTGGTCAGTCAAGAATGGAATCTGGAATGTTCGATGGCTTTTCTGAAGCTACTAGAGGCGTAAATACTTATGTACGACCAGATGGTACTGAAGTCGAAGTTTCTGTTACCTATGATAGAGCATATACAAATTATTCTGGCGATGTATTAGGTTCTCGAAGTGCATTTGAACCTGGTGGAAACTGGACTGAGATGAAAAAGAAATAATATATTACAATAATTATGTAAATAGCTATAACCTTAAATAAAACACCGATATTATTATCTAAATCGGTGTTTTTTTATGGCTAAAGTGGTTTCTTATAAATCCATCTATTATTTAATGATTGGATAACCCTTTTCAACAGCATCCATAGCTTCCGTTTTACTTCCTGTAGTAGAAAGTATTGAGAAAGCAACATTCACAATATGGTCTGATATTCTTTGCAGTGAAAATAAAACAGAATAAATGGCTTTTGATACTTCACCAGGATACATCCCTGCTCCTAAGCGAATAACATGCTCTTCACGTGTATGAATTATTAGTCTTTCTATTTCTTTGTGGATACCAGAAATTAAATCAAAATTATCAGTACTTCTTTTTATAAATGTTTCAAATCCGAAATCAAACAGTTCACAAATTAGTTCATAAATTTCGTTAAGTTCACTTTTAGTTTGTCCTAAAAATGTTACCTCTTTTTCCTTCATGTAGTTGGTTTCTTTTATTAAAAGAACAGCATAATCACCTAATCGCTCAATGTCGTTTGCGACATGGTGTAATCCCCCGATTAGCTTTTCATCAGTAGCAGATTTAGTAACTGCTGAAATTTTAATTAAAAAACTAGTAATTTCATCTGTCAAGAAATCAATACGATACTCGACCTCAGCTACTTCTTTACTTTCACTCATATCTTCATTAACCAGTGAAGCAAATGAACGGTCTATATTCTTCCTAGCCAGAAGCAACATGGCATGCAATTCCTTTAACACCTGTTCAATAGCAACTGCTGGAGTTTGCAAGAAATTTTCATCAATATATAACAATTCTTTCATGCTTTCTTCCTTATCTTTAATTAACTTTGTAACTAAATTAACTAATGGATCAAGCAATATAAGTAATGCTAATGTATAAATAGTATTATAAAGTAAATTAAATGTTGCAAGGCTAAACTGCGGTCTTCCAGGAAAAATAGCCTCAAAGAAATTAACTATAGGTGCTCTAAAAATCATTAAAATTATAGTAAACACTCCTGCTCCAATTGTACTAGTAAGCACATGAAATAATGCAATACGTTTTCCATTAGCATTAGTGGTAAGTGATGCCATAATACCATCACTGCAAGTTCCTATATTTGCCCCCATTACTAAAAAGAATGATTGATCAATACTTTGGATAATTCCAGTAGCTAAAAAGGCAATAAAAACACCTGTTGCAGCGGTAGATGACTGTATGATACCTGTAAAAACAATTCCTAGTATTACTAACAAAATTGGATTATGCATAATTTCATATCTAAATACTTTAGATAATTCCATACTTAATGGCGAGTTAGCTCCACCTATTGCCACTTCCATAACCTCAAGACCAATAAACAACATTCCAAATCCTATTAAAAATGGTGCTATATTATTAAGAGTTTCATTTTCAGTTGAATAAACAATTAAAACACCAATAAAGGCAACTGAGGCAAAAACATAACTTATATTAAAATCACCTTTGCTAATGCCTGAAAGAGCAAACATAAATGCTGTAAGAGTGGTTCCTACCTTTGCTCCCAAGACAAAACCTGAGCCTTGTTTTACTGTTACAATATTTGCATGTGCAAGACCAATAGTCATTATTGAAGTAGCTGATGAAGATTGAGCAAGTACAGTTGCTCCAATTCCAATTATGTAATTAATATACTTGTTTACATCTATTATTTTAAAAAAGTGTCGCACTCCTGCTCCTGCACTTTTTTCTAGACCAGAACTCATCTGTTTCATTCCAAACATAAATACTGATACCCCACCTAACATCAGCAATAAATCCATCAAGATCTTCATATATATATTTCTCCCTTACATCTATATTACACTTTTTTTAAAAAAACCCAAACAGTTTTTAAAGTTTTATGCTCTAACTTCTTATAGCAGTGCTAGATAATAAACTTTTTTATCATTAGTCAAACTTATACTTATATTTTCAATGATTACCAAATAGATGATTGTAAAACCAATTAGTTAATATGATATAATTATGTTGTTCTAACTTAAGATGTTAAATTAAAGGAGAATGCTCATGTGGGAAAAATTTACTGATTTCTTATTTAAAGATAACACAATTAAAACTACCATCGTAAGTAACCATAATATGAGTTTGGTTGATTATGAATAATTTTTACTTTATTGGTATTAAAGGTACAGGAATGGCTGCTTTAGCATTAATTTTAAATAAATTAGGTCATAATGTATCTGGTTGTGATTTAACTAAGCATTTCTTTACTGAAGACTTACTTGTAGAAAATAATATTGAGATGCAATCTTTTAAAGAAGCTGTAATTCCAGATGATTCAATAGTTATTATTGGAAATGCTTTTTTAGAAGATTTTCCTCTTGTTGTTCAAGCAAGAAAAAATAACAAGTGTTATAGATATCACGAGTATCTTGGTTTATTCATGGAAAACTATCATACAATTTGTGTAACAGGAAGTCATGGCAAAACTACTACTACTGGAATGCTTTCTTCCATGATGTCTAATTTTGATAAAACAGGATATTTAATAGGAGATGGCAGCGGAAAAATAGAAAAAGATACAAAATATTTTTGTGTAGAAGCAGATGAATATAGACGTCATTTTTTAGCATATTACCCTAATTATGCCATCATCACAAATATTGAAATAGATCATGTCGATTATTTTAAAACTGAAGAAGATTACCAATTAGCTTATCAAGAATTTGTTGAACAAGTAAAAGAAAAAGTATTAATATTTGGTGATGATGAAAACTGTAGAAAAATTAAAGATTCTAATAAATTAATTTGGTATGGGATTAATGATAATAATGATATCCAAGCCAAAAACATTGTCGAAACTACTTCTGACATGTCTTTTGATTTGTATTATTTAAATGAATTTAAATATCGATTTAATTTAAATTTAGTAGGAAGACATTTATTGTGGAATGCTTTAGGTGTCATTGGGATAGGTATTTTAGAAAATATTCCATTTGAAACGATAGAAGAAGGAATAAATTTATTTAAAGGTGTTAAAAGAAGATTTGTAATAGAAGAACATAAAGAAAATGTGTTCATAGATGACTACGCCCATCATCCAACAGAAGTAGCTATTACTATTGATGCAGCCAAAACTAGATATCCAAATAAAAAAATAGTTGCCATTTTTAAACCACATAGAGTATCTAGAGTTTATAAATTTGCCAAAGAGTTTGCTTCTGCTTTAGAAAAAGCTGATGAAATATTTTTATGTGACTTTACCAGTATTGATGATAAAGAAGACGGTATCGATATAAATATCCACTATTTAAAGAATATGATTTACCGTAAAAAAGCTACAGTAATCGAAGAAGATGAAACAGGTGCTAGTATTTTAGCCCAAGAAAGCCCTGCAGTATTCTTATTTATGTCTAGCAAAGATATTTATCCACTTGCTGAGATGGTTAAACATTGCTTAGAATAATTAAAAGATTTACTTTAATTTGTAATCATTTTATAAACTTTACAAAAACAACTAAACCTAAAATGGTTGTAGTTGTTTTTTTATTAAACTTCAATTTTTGATAATAATATCGCTATTTCGACATACATCGTGTGTAAAAATATGTCGATTTTTATCATTAGCAGAAGACATATCCATCAGAGGTTAATTATCTCATTATACTTTCAGGGTCAAGTAAAAAATCTATCACACCAATTATGAGTATTCCATCTTCTGTTCTCCAAGATTTAATAGCATCTTTTACTACAATTATTTTTTTAAAACTATCTTGAATATTATTTAACGATCTGCTCTCCTGCATAGTTTTTTCAGGAGTATCTAGAGTCAGTGCTGACTGTATGTAAATGCGATTTGTTCCCATGTTGCATACAAAGTCAACTTCAGTCTGCACACGTTTACCCTTCTCTCTAATTTCAACAACTCCCACATCTACATTATAACCTCGATATAGTAATTCGTTATAAATAGCATTCTCCATCAAATGAGTTTCTTCTTGTTGTCTAAAGTTTAGTCTTGCATTACGCAAACCAAGATCAGCAAAATAATATTTATGTGGTGTATTAATATACTTTCTGCCTTTCACATCATATCGCAATGCTTTTTTAACAATAAAAGCATCTTCCAAATACGAAAGATATGAATTCACCGTATTCAATGAGAGTTCTTTCTCACCATAACTTTTAAACGTATTATATATCTTTTGTGTGTTGGTCAAAGATCCAACTGCTGAAGCTAAAACATTTGTAATGGAATCCAAAAGGTCTGTTCTTCGAATCTTATTACATTCAACAATGTCTTTAAAATATGTTTGACTAAATAGTTCGATTAAATATTTTGATTTTTCTTCATCTCCTGACTTGGACAAAATTAGAGGCATACCTCCAAACATCAAATACTCGTTCCAACATTCAAATTTTTCCCCTCCACGAGCAGCATAGAACTCAGAAAACGCAAGAGGAGCAACGCAAATTTGATCACCTCTACCTCGAAATACTGTAGCAATATCTGATGATAAAAACTTTGAGTTACTTCCCGTGACATAGACATCTACATTTTTCTCATACAAAAGACCAGATAAAACAAATTCAAAACCTTCAACAAGCTGTATTTCATCTAACAATAAATAATATGGATTATCATCCTTTATAAGCGAGCTAATATAATATTCAAATGCTTCTGCATCTTTGTGATATTTTATATTAGATGCTCGATCCAATTCAATCTTGATAATGTGGTCTGCTGGTATACCTTCCTTAATCAGGTGATTACGAAAAATAGGGTCAAGCAAATATGATTTTCCACATCTCCTGATTCCAGTAATGACCTTTATCATTCCATTATTCTTTTTATTGATTAATCTATTCAGATAAACATTTCTTTCTATTTCCATACATTCATCTCCATTGATTATTTTTGCCATATTTGTCACTTTTCTTCAATCTAATAATAAATTATTTTATCCATTAAGTCAATAATCGTTGATGTTTTTTGCCCTATACGGCATTTTTCTTCAATAAAACTGCTCTACCATCATGCTTCCTATCCCTGCTTTTTTGTCATACATAGTCTCATTTTTTTATTACTTTACTGTTTAAAAGAAGGCTCATCAACTTTTGTACCTAATAAGTATCTTTGTTTTAACACATTATTTTTACTAAATCACACACATCTTTTTCCTTCATTATACTTTGCGCTTTGTACAACGATTTTTTCTGCCATTTACCAAAATCGAATTTTTGTCTTTCGCATTAAAAATAGAATTCGATTATTCTCGGTCTCTATTATAATTGAATAACTTATTTATCTTTAATCTTGCATTCAACAATTACTTTTATTTGTTCTTTTTTATCAACATATTTAGATTTATTATATTGTCTATGCCATTTTTTTGTTTTATAAGGCATAATAAATTCTGATAATATTAGTCTCTTTTTCTTTGTATACACGCTATACACTCCACATGGAACGATAGGCTCACCTCGATGTCTGGTCTGTATTTTTCATTTTGTCCGTTCGCGGAAATAGGTCGATACTGGATTTGATGGGTACTATCTGTTCGCGGGAACAGTTCAACAGCTTTTGCCCGTTCGCGGAAATAAGGCAACACAATAAAACGCACGAAGTTATTGCATCTTGCGCTTTGAGTTCGTGATGTAAGTATCCTCTGTAAAAACACCTTTATATACCTCTTCATCGAGAAAGCCTAAAATCTCCTTGAGTTTTTTCTTGTCTGCAGGTATAACTATTTTTTCGTTTTCAACGGTAATCTCTAAACCACAGTTTTTCGCTAACCTTTTAATTTTAGATGCTTTGTTGTTCTTAAGAACGCCTGAGTCGTTTATTACTGCAATTTTTCTTCGTATCCAAGTATCGGCCATTGACTGAAACTGGTCTTTGTCCACTATACTCAACAACTCTAGCTCACTAAAACTTTGAACTTCTGCATCGGTTGCTGAGCGATAATGTTCGCTTAGGTCAAATATCTGGCGAGCATAATAGTATGATGAAAATCGTAACTCATTCTGAATCAGAACACAGTCGATGGTATCTGTAATCCCGATTCCCCAACGGGTTTCACGCTTAAATGTATTTTCTTCAAAAAAAAGACTAAATTTTTTCGTTGATAGATATTGCTCTTTACGGAACCGCTGAAATGCAACAGTGAAAATTTCGGTATTGTCAGCTTCTGTGCGCTCACCGACAAAGACTGCCCTAATATCCGGTTCTGCATCTTTATCGTATGAAAAAGTCTGTAATCCAAGTGGATTCCTGATTGCGTCCGATATGATCTCTGGCAAGTGAAAATTGCATATAGATAGCACCTCATCCTCATTCGGTTTATAGCTGCCGTTAAAAGTAACAATTTGCTTACCAGACAGCAATGGCACGGCAGCCTCAGCAAAGCTACTGCAAATAGCCATTTGAGTGGGCTTGTCTACTTCTAGCAACTGAACTGGATTCTCATTCCCATCGTTCAATAGAACCATAATTGAACTATTGTCGAACATTTTATTTTTCCCCCTTTGTATCTATAAGCAATTTTTCAAAGACTCTCAATACCGTTTTTATATCGGATTTATTTCGAATTCGTCGTCGCTTTGAGATTAGAATATAATCACCGACCCCTGTGCTTTCAGTTTCTATTTCATAAAAGTGGTAGCCTACAAAAAACAGGAGAATGTTTGGTAACGCCATAATCGCTGGAATAAAAACTAAGATAAGCATAAGTACGGCCACTATAAGCGAAACGATATGGTAGTCCGACATAACCATATATGCAAATGGTAACACGTAAGCTACCACATAGGCTACTAACCATGAATCCTTTGAAGTTATTTTTGACACATTGATACTTTTAACGGAACAGTTTTTACTCCCGTATGAAAAGCAAATTGCAAACAAAACCGTCACAGTTGCAGCAGCAACTATCAGGATGGCCGGAACCCACCAAGATTTAAATTCAAGATGCCAAGCTAAAGCCGTCATAACTGCGAGTGGGACGGCATTCGCCAGATTATAAATCGCCCGTTGAAATCCATTTGCCACAGTTTGATTCTCCTTTTATTTCTACGCCCAAATCCATAAAACAACTTGCAATCACAGACTTTTTGCGAGTACTCTCCGCAAAGAAAGTTTATTATAATAATATCGAGTATCGGATTTAACAATTTCATTAATGCTGCATTATTGATTCCTAAGCGAAGCATAATCTTTTATAATTCCTCTGCTTCGCTCGTTTCAACGTCTTTCAAGGTTTTGCCTTCAACAGTTTTCCAAGCGGTATATCCATTAGAACTTGCACCCGTTACAAACATCGAAGCAGCAGATGGTGACGAAAAGAGCATGTCTTCTAAAAGCGTATAATTTTCATCAACCTTGGCCTTTTCACGAGCCTTTTTTGCTACCCCTGAGCAAGTCTTTTCATTGGTTTTAGAATTGATAACACTGCCACGTAAAACGATATACCCTTCACTTGAACGTTTGCATTTCGCTTTTACTGTCATGCCGGTGTTCTGCATTTTTTGCTCCATAAAAAACTCAAGGTTGTCGTCGTCCTCTTCATGATCTGTATTATGGATTGTTCGATTTTGAACTAATGGCTCGAATACCAAATGTCCAAGTACACCCATCACAATTTTTGCATATTCCACATACTCTTCAAGTTCGCTCTCTTTTTCTTCTGTAACATTTCCGGCATTAGGTTCATTTCCGTTCTTAGCTTCGTAACGATTAGCATTTACGGCAAGGGCAAAGAATCGATTTTCAAGCCAACTAATCTCGGTTGCCCCAAAAATGTTATTTTATGTCGTGAAAGCTACAGCTTCATACCAATCTTCAAGGCCTTGTTTCGGGGAGGCGTGATGTTCTTTTAAACGGTTCAAAATACCTTCTCCATTTTTCCGAGTCCCAGATTGACCGACATAAACTAAAGGTTTGTCGCCATCACCTTTACTGAAAAGGAAATATACCCCACTCTGTTTAAGGTAGTCAATGTTCTTACAGTCTACAAGTTTTACCCGTGGAATTTTATAAGCGACACCTGTCCAATTAGCAAGCGTACACTTGATGCGTCCGTTTGGGGTGCTGTCCATCAGAAAATAATTCATATTTTTGCCTGCCATGGCGTTTGCCTCCTTAAAATTTATCCTCTGGCTTCAATCAACAAATAAGTCGGGGTTATTGATACTCATATTCTCAACCTCAGAAATCACACTAAAATTACCGCAGTTGAGAATATCTTTTTTTATTTTTACTGGTCTGCTATCATCTAATCCAACCACATACTTACTCCGGTTCTTCCGTATAAACAGAGCCGTCTCACGGGAAAACCCGTTCCGCTGGAGGAATATGGTCAGTTTGTTTGTTGTGCCGTATTCGACGAATTCATACCAATCGTTGCTCATGTCACCCTCAATGCCGTGAATCCGCTTGTACGCTTCTGAAAACCTCAAAAAGTAGTTTGCAAAGCTGAACAGAACGACGCTCTCAATCGCTTGAAGTGTTTCCGACATGACGATGTTTCTGTGCATCATTGATTGATGATTATAAGGAATTAATTGACCGCCAATGCGGACTTTGTAGTTGGGGCTATTTTGTGCATAGGTAAGCGATTTGTCGATAATCATTCCGAGCCCATTGCCACTAACCCAATGACGTAGAATGACGGCATACCAACTAAGGCGTTTTTTATTACCGATAGTTTCGGAACTTTCACATTTACCCCAACCAAAAATATCATATAACTTCTCAAGGAAAGCTTGTGGCTCACCATGCTCTGTGCGTCCATCACCATCAATAGTGGGATACTCTAACCCCCACGCAATGTTGGCAGATAAGCTTTTAGTTTGATCAACAGATGTATTGATATCGTCGTCCGGTCTTATATCATCTCTTTCAAATATCGCCTTGATTTTGCTTTCATCTTCCGGTGTTAAGAATTCGCTGAACTCTCGTCTTACAATGCTGTTTCTGCCCTTCATTATGTCTCTGAGCAAAATTAGGCAAAACTTTCTTGTCAAATCAAAAGAGTCCTGCGATTGCCCTTGGTCTTTTACCAAGTTGGTGTGTCCTTGCAACAGGCATGTGACAATTTGCTTTTTTTGCTTGGGTTTTAGTTCAGTGACAAGAGAGAGTTTCTGTTCCGGTACTTTCTTTTCAAGTAGCTCAACAAAATCTTTGACCTGAAGATTCTCCTCAAGTCGAACCAAGAACACATTGCCATATAGGTTGTAATTGATGCGCCCGACTCTTCCGACAAGATTTCTAAAATCAACGGCAGTCATTTTTGTTTGTCCACGGCCTTTTCTGTAAGTAGTGATAAACAAATTATCAGCAGGCAGATTAACTCCTTCAACGAGTGTACTGGTACAAAACATTGCCACGATTTTTCTGTCACGAAACAGCTTTTCTATTTTCATGCGAATAGAAGCTGGTAGATAGCCAATGTGGTAAGCAATACCTTTTTTAATTAATTTTGCGAGAAAATAATCCTTGTGGACTTGATTCGCGATCTCCCTGGCAACAGCATCGAGTTCACTGTCATTTTTATCCTGTTCGTATTTTGCATAATCAATTGCTGCTTGAATAGCTTTGTCTTTTGAGTTGAAGTATATAATAGTCTGAACACCCTTACCTAAGTGGGAGACAATATTGCTGAACGGCACTTTTATTGCAGCTTTGCTGATTTCCATTAGTTGACTACTACGGTCATTAAACAGATGTATGCCTCCATCAACACAGTCAATTAGGTATTTTACTTGGCTTACAGGTGAAAAACTTGTAGCCAGTTTATTGCAATCCAGATCGGTAGCTTCAAACGCTTCAGGAACTAACTTGAGATAGACCTCAGGATTTGGAATATTAGGTGAAGCAAAAATGATGTGAGGTTTTCGTTCTCGCTGAGCGAGCATATCTATGTTTTTATAATAGAAGGTGCTACGCTTGTCCTTGGATGTGATTTTGTGTGCTTCATCGATAAACAAGTAGTCAATATCTTTATCCTTGTGGCGAATCAGAAGATAAAGCAGTCGCTCAGGTGTGAGAACATAGATGAAGTTGTGTTCTTCTTCTAGTGACAATGCTCCAGCAGATGTAACGACACGATAATTCATTTCTTTAAGGAGTGCGCCGAGGTCGCTAATAATTTTACTCGACACTTCATTAATAAGTGCTTTGGTAGGTACAATCAGAGCGTAATTGAACTTCATACCGTCCTGTACTTGCTTCTTTATAAACATCCTCATAATAAAGGACTTGCCCATAGAGGTGGGACCCGAATAGCTGAAATATGGCTCTGTCAGACGGTCATAGATTTGTCGTTGTGGTCGAAAAAACAACTTATCAGGCTCAGCAGGAATGGACACCAGTTCTTTACTGTATTCTTCATGAAAACGTTCAAGCAGATTACGGCGAACGGATATCGGGGCAACTTTTTTATTCTCAGCTGTTTCAAGTCCCTGATAATTACCTGTATTTGAAAGTACCGAATTAAGGTATATATCTATTTCCGGATTATTAGGCTCTATCTCCTTTAATAGTGCGACCATTTCTTGTGCCCAAGTCATATGGCTGTCAGCAGGTGATTTTGACAATATGTCGGCAAAACGTAGAGCATCAGAAATATTTACAGGCTTGTATTCACTCTTAATTTGAAAGAGGCGCAACGAATAGTTGTATAAGATATTCTCATACAACTCATTAAGATAGGGATTCTTGTCAATATCATCAAATATGACATTACCTAATGATACAGTGTTCCTATTCGCCACTTTGCACCCCTCCCTTAAATCCAAGAAGGGACTTCATAATCTCTTGCTTATCTTCATCCGCTTCATTGAATGGCAAAAAGTAGAAGTAAAAAGAATAGAACTCCATTCCCGCAGTTTTAATCTTTTCTATGATATAGGAAACATGAGCTTGAATATCTTTTCGCATTTTTTTTGCTACTAGTTCGCGAAATTCTGCAGATGGGCGGTTTTTTTCTATTCCCAACGAGTAACCGAGAAACACGCCAAACGCAGTATCATGGGCAATAGTTTGTCCTTTGCTTGGTATGATGATGTTCTTTAATTGTTCGGCAACTTCCGGTGCAAACTCCTTATCAAACGCTGTGCTTTCTACAAGTCGGATTTCCCGTGAAGTGTCATTCTTTATCGCTTCAAGTGTGATAAAGGCATCGTCGATTGCATCCCTTGGATCTCCTACGATACGAGACTTGCCAAACACCATTTGAAAAGATGGCATTCCCGCGCCGGTCTGCAGTAAATGAACGCAACTAGTGCCGGTCGTCAGCAACTCATCGGACGGGGTGTCAAATTTACTGAACACTTTTGGAGCATCAAGTATCTGTTCCAAAAACACATACAGCATCAGGTCACCCAGTTCGTCACCAAGCCAAGTCAAATCGCCGTTGCAACGGTCGTGCAACAATTCGACTGCTTTCAGACCAATGAGCGTTATCTCATCATCATTCATAAACTTCTTTATGCGTTCTCGCGAGTAAATGTATTGACCTATGTTTTTCAATAGAAACTTCTTTAGGGCATCGAAAGAGAACGCATTGTCAACCACGCTAAGTTGAAACAAGCGCAACTGGTAAGGATTTATTAAACCCAGCTTTTCGTCATGTAACACTTCTGTGAAAACACCGTCAAAACCGGCATCCTTAAGCGTCTTTTTCAACACACTCGATGAAGCATCGTGAGTTTGCTCCCTTAAATGCGATTCCTTAGAAACAGACTTGGTTGTGATAAAGCTAATGATTGCATCTATAGTGTTTTCTGGTTGCATATTGTTAGTGTCACGTATAGCTTTCAGAAAATCACCGATTATCAGGAGGATTTCGCTTACGCGCTTTATCTCTGCAGTAATGCTATCAATACTTTCTGCTGGCAAGCTCTTAATCTGTTCTTCAAGTGTTGCTTTTTTGTCATTCCAATATCGTATGTAACGTTCGTGATTTGCTACAGTGTAGACATTCAGATCGGCATTCCCAAGCACAACATACATAGTGCGGGCTTTCCAATTAACATCCTTGTATAACTGACAGGCCTCATACATGCAATTGATAGACTTCAAATACTCATCTGAAATGAGAAGTACAGCGTACTCAGCTTGGCGAATACGGTTCATGAATTCCTCAATACTACCCCACGGAGCAATGTCATTTGTATCGCGCAGGATAGGACAAACTGTGCG
>Ga0208694_1000078_pt1 | contig 137035 bp, 115 predicted proteins | sample AD_UKC078_MetaG_FD_184442 | JGI IMG/M metagenome (GOLD analysis project Ga0208694, IMG submission 184442) | Active sludge microbial communities of municipal wastewater-treating anaerobic digesters from USA - AD_UKC078_MetaG (SPAdes) (version 2) | ecosystem: Engineered > Bioreactor > Anaerobic...
ATTCGTATTCGTGGACAATTTTTAACTTTAAGTCTTCCGAAAATCTTCGATAGTGACGTACTTGTTTTCCTGTTTTCAACATAATAATTACTGTTTGAAAACGGTCAACGTATATCAGGGAATGACATCTATGCTCTGAGTAATTTTTAGGAAAAAGAGGCAAAACCCGTTTGATTTTGGGAAATTTTGTTATCTTTGCGCCGCTTTAAAAGGATCTGTTCCTTTTGGTGCAATGGGGTCCGGAAAGACCGGACTGAGTAACACATTTTAACTTTTATACACAATGAAACAGATTGAACTCAAAGGTGAGCTCAGAACCACCGGCAAAAAAGCTGATGTAAAAAACATCCGCAGAGCAGACAGAGTACCCTGCGTACTTTATGGACAGGGAGTAGAGAACACATCCTTCTCAGTTGACGCACAGGATTTGAAGGCTATTACCCACACTCCCTATTCCTACATCATCAATCTCAACATCGACGGAAAGAAGCAACTTGCAAAATTCCAAGCGGTACAGTATCATCCCGTCACCGACAAGGCCATTCATGTTGATTTCCTCGCAATTTCAGCTGACAAACCGGTAACCATTGATGTTCCCGTTGTCATCACAGGTAGCTCCGAAGGTGTAAAAATGGGTGGTAAGCTTATGGTACACTCACGCAAGCTCAGTGTTCGTGGCTTAATCAACGAGCTTCCCGACGATCTTAAAGTTGATGTTACAAATCTCCAGCTCGGTAAGCAGATTTATGCAGGAAACCTCTCATTCGACAAAGTTCAGATCGTTTCCCCGAAGAACACTCTCATCTGTGCTGTCAGGTTGACACGTTCAGCTATTGCAGCTGCTGCTGCCAAGGAAGAATAGTCGATGCTTTAGTTTATGAAGTATCTAGTTGTCGGATTGGGTAATATAGGTGCAGAATACGCCGGAACCCGCCACAATATAGGTTTTATGGTATTGGATGCCTGGGCTCAGGCGTCCAATGCCGTATTTACGGTAGACCGCTACGGCTCAATCGCCGAAATATCATTCAAAAGCAGGAAATTCATCCTGCTCAAGCCCTCTACATATGTAAATTTAAGCGGCAAGGCTGTCAATTACTGGCTCCAAAAGCATAAATTGACCAAGGAGAATCTCATAGTGGTGGTGGACGACCTTGCCCTGCCTTTTGGCACACTGCGAATGAGGAAAAAGGGCAGTGACGGTGGTCACAATGGTCTGAAAAACATCGATTACACGTTGGCATCCAACGATTATGCCAGATTGCGAATAGGCATTGGCAACGGTGGTTTCGCCGAAGGCGGTCAGGTGGATTTCGTACTTGGAGAGTTTATTCTTGAGGAAAAACGCCAATTGCAAACCGTGCTCGATGCGGCTATCAATGCCATCAAATGTTATGGCACGGAGGGTATCGATCAAGCGATGACTCTCTTCAATCACCCATTATCATCATCCATAAAGAAAGAGGAATAGAGCTCGTCCATCTGGCGACGTTCCTTTTTGGTGGGCCTTCCGGCTCCCCTATCTCTCTTTATGAAAAATGTCTCCGTAGGAGCTCTGAGTTTATCCAGTTCGCTCTGGGGAGTGAGGTTTTGAGCATATTTTTCAACCTCCTTGGCCCCCTGTCGTTTGTCCAGCGGACTGAGCACCTTGTATGTGTAATATACCGAACCTTTGCGTATGGAGATTGTATCCCCCGTTTTGACCTCTTTTGAAGGCTTGGCCTCGTTACCATTTACCATCACCCTGCCGCCCCGGCAAGCATCAGTGGCTTCTGCACGGGTCTTGAAAACTCTGATGGCCCAAAGATATTTGTCTATGCGTGTGGCATCCATGGTATCAATGTTTATGGTTATGTCCGCAGTGGCAGTATTCCCCTTCCTCATCGTCACAATCGTCATCATCGCACTCTTCGCTGACATTTTCGTCAATATAGTCATCCACCTCTTCAGCAGGCCTGAGCCAGACCTCAAGCAGCAAAGTATTCTTTTCCAGCGGAACTATGAAGAAGTCGTCCAGAGAAGCCGGAATCAGGATTGTTCCTCCCTTTGAAATATCATATGAAACCTTTTTCCCTCCTTCCATTACCTGGAATGAGGCAGAACCCTGAGTGCATATATAAATAATGAAGCTATCGAAGCGTTCAGTATAGATATGCAGGGTATCCTTTAGGTCAAGTGCCGTGATTATAAAATTATCACTCTCACACAATGGCCCTTGAGTGGTATCTGTTGGTATTACCAGCGATGAAGGAGTGGAGGCAGAATAGTCTATGCAATCGATTGCCTCTTCCAGGTGCATTTCTCTGGCAGTATTGGAGTCGAACTCACGTTCCCAATCATAGAGACGGAACGTAATGTCCGAAGGTTGTTGGATTTCCACCAGTCTGATCCCACCTGTAGCGGAGTGTACAGTACCTGGCTTAATGTGAAAATTGTCGCCTTTACGGGGACGAATCTCGTTGAGCAGTTGAATCACGGTGCCGTCCTTACACTTATCGTAAAATTCTGTAGCAGTAACCTTTCTTTTGAATCCGAGGTAGATTCGTGCATTCTCATCTGCGTCAAGGACATGCCAAAACTCCTCTTTGCCATAGTTATCATAGCGTTCGAGGGCAATTTCGTCATCGGGATGAACCTGTACGGAAATATTTGTACTAATGTCGAGCAATTTGACAAGTACGGGGAACTGTAGATTGTACATTTCAAATACCTTGTCCCCTACAAGATCTCCAAGATAGGTCTCGAGGATATCAAAGAGAGAATTTCCCTCAAGGAAGCCTTCGCTAACCATGGAGCTGTCATCACCAAGATCAACTATTTCCCAGGACTCCCCGATATGAGAGGGATCGATTTCCTCTTCGGGATCGTAAAATTTGGAATATTCCTTGACCAGGCGGTTACCGCCCCAGATTTTAGTTTTGAGAATCGGCTGGAATTTCAGCGGATAGAGTTTTTTTGTCATCTTTAAAATTGAGTTTCTTTTGAAACAATATAATGATTAAGGCAAAAAGAATCAGCGCAACAGAATATAACACTACGTACCATACAGTGGGAAGCTGCTCCGAAAATGTCATGTCCACAGGAATATCCGGGAAAAGTCTGGCCAGAAGCATAGATGTGGAATTATTGACAAAATGGAGAAAAATGACTAACCAGATGGAGCGAGTCCTCCAGTATAGCCAGCCAAAAAATGTTCCAATAGCGAAAGCCGGTATAGCCTGCCAGGGGTTGAGATGTATCACTGCAAAAATAAATGCAGACCACAGGATAGCTTTGGCTGGAGAAATATGCTCCAGCATACCTCTGAGCATCATTCCTCTACAGAGAAACTCCTCGCACAGCGGAGCAAGAATAGTTATGGATAAAAGTGAATCCACTAAAGGGGAATCACTAAGAAGCATCTCAAATATCCTTTTTATACTGTCAGGCATGGGTATGAAGGAAGTAAGTGGCTCGATAAGTACCGAAATGCAGAGAGTAGCAAGGCCGGCAAGAAGGAAGACCGTAACAGGATGCAAAGAGCCGAAGGAGGGGCTATTGATTTTGCGTGGTTCTTCCAGACCATTGAGCTCATATCTTCGATACTCCATCTTCGCCATATAATAGATAAAAACGAAGACGGGAAGCATCATACACAAGTACATAAAGGAAGACGATCCCCAGAAAACCGAGTCGCCTGCAAACAATTTCGAAATAACGCCGAAAATCGACCCAATAAATACAAAAACGAGTGCCAGAAGCCAACTCTGACCCAACGAAGGAGTGTAATAACGCAGGTTCCGAAGTGTCCGTATCATCTCTTTTTTATTTCAAAATTACTATTATTTGACTACTTTTGCAAAAAAAGAAACAGCAATGAGATTGTGGAATAATTTCCTGGAATTCAGACAAAGGGTATTGTCTTACAAGGTGTGGCGGATAGTCTTCAGCAAATACACCATTGTCACCCTTATTTTCCTACTTTACTTGCTGTTGGATACTAATAACCTTGAACAATGGTTCAGAACCGGATCAACTCTCCGTTCCCAGGAGCGCCAAATCAGGTCCTACCGTGAAGAGATAAAACAGACTGAAGAGCAACTGACTACTCTCCAGTCAAATAAAGATTCCATCGAGAGTTTCGCCCGCGAAAAATACTACTTTCTGGAAGATGGCGAAACCGTTTATATCGTAGAGTAATTCCCGTTGATATCAGATCTCGGGAATTTCTTCATTATCCTCCTCATCCAGACGATTTTCCCAAAGATATTTTCTGGTTTCCCTGACGATCACACCTGAAAGCAGCAAGACTGAAACCAGATTGGGTATGGCCATGAAAGCATTTGTGATATCTGAAATATTCCACACGAGATTGAGAGACATTACTGCGCCGACATAGACTCCCACAATCCATACAAACCTATAAATCCATATCACGATGCGTGACAACTTGAAATTGTGACCGCATAAGTATTCTATAGCCCTCTCGCCATAATAGGCCCATCCGAGTATGGTGGAATATGCGAATGTGAAAATGCCAAACGCAAGTATGAAGGGTCCAACAACGGGTATTTTGCTAAAAGCGGCCTGGGTCAAAGCAGCACCCTGTGTGTGGTCAATATCGGGATAGGCAATGATACTGCTCACAAGCACAAGACCTGTAATGAAACATATCACCACTGTATCCCAAAAAGTTCCGCTAGAAGAGACGAGAGCCTGACGGACGGGATTGCGGGTCTTCGCAGCAGCAGCTACGATAGGGGCAGAACCCAGACCAGACTCATTGGAGAAAAGACCGCGGGCTATTCCGTAACGACAGGCCATCAAAACTGTTGTACCGACAAAGCCGCCTCCGGCCGCACGGGCACTAAAGGCTGATTTAAAGATAAGTGAGAGTGCCTCACCGAGATAACTCCAGTTTAAAGCGAGAATCACAAAACATCCCAGCACATATATAATGGCCATGAAAGGTACCAGGGCCGAGCAAACATTGGCTATGCCCTTGACCCCAAAAACAATAACAAGCATCACCAAAATCGCCAAAACTATTGCTACCAACTTTGCATTAATATCGAAGGTTTCACCGAGAAGCAACGATATGGAATTTGCCTGTACGGTATTGCCAATTCCGAAAGCAGCAATGGCTGTGAAAATTGCAAAGATCACTCCCAGCCACTTCATGTTGAGACCTCTCTCAAGGGCATACATCGGACCTCCAAGCATTGTACCGCTCTTGGTCTTGACACGGTACTTAACCGCCAAAAGTCCTTCAGAATATTTGGTAGCAATACCGAACACACCGGTAATCCAGATCCAAAATACCGCACCCGGACCTCCAAGAGAAACAGCAGTTGCAACTCCCACTATATTTCCCGTTCCAATAGTCGCCGCAAGGGAGGTCATCAGCGCTCCAAACTGACTCACGTCACCTGAAGCACCCTTATCTTTTTTGAAGGAAAGCCCGATTGCCTTGAAAATTTTCAATTGGGGAAATTTGAGACGAATTGTCATGAAAATGTGGGTTCCGAGGAGCATAATTATCATTGGCCATCCCCAAATAAACGAAGAAAAATCGGAAATAATCTCGGCAAAAGTATTCATATATCAGAAAAAAAATATTAGTGAATAGTTTTTTTATATCTTTGCAAAGATAGAGAAATGATTTAATTCAAAAAATAGAATAATGAACCGAAAAATACTGTTCAACACGTTTGCAATTCTTATTGCAGCCTTATTGCTTTCTTCATCCGGTTGTAATGAGCCCATAACTCCAGAACCCCCTCCTGAGACAAAGGACCCCGATTACTTTGCCAAGGTCTTTTTGAGAAGGGAATATATGGATGTATACTATTATTGGTACAAAGATGTAAAGGCCGCCAATGCCAAACTTGACCCTCTCAAATACGATATTTATGAATTCTTCGACGAGATGCTTTATATGAAGGATAGATGGAGTTGGATGACGGACAAAGAGAGTTATCTCAAAAGCGAGGAGGGAACTGTCACCGGCACATACGGCGCAACTTTGAAACAGCCTGTCAAATATTTCGGTGATTACGACGTAAAAGTGCGGTTCGTCTATCCCGGCTCTCCTTTCGACAAAGAGGGTGTCACCAGAGGATGGACTTTGACGGCCGTGGGAGGCACAGCCACAATGGACCTTATCAGGGCAGGCAAATTCAATGAAGAGTACAACAAAAGCCCGCAAAAATTTACATTTACCGATGTGGAAGGCAACTCACACACCTTCACCGCAACGGCCGCCACGACGCTCAGCACCAGAAGCGTTCTGATGAGCAAAGTTTTCACCGGCGAGGATTTCGAGGGATTGACCTCTCCCGTCGGATATATGCTTTACCTTACTTTCAACGCCAACATGCTTGACGATATTGACAATGCAATGCAATTATTCAGGGAGGCCGGTGTAAAGCACCTCATTCTCGACTTGAGGTATAACGGAGGTGGTGATGGCCGTGCCAGCCAACGAATTGTGGACTATGTGGCTCCCAAGTCAGCCATCGGAGAGACCTATGTAATACGCAAGCACAATGACCTTCTCGCCTCTCAGGACAAATATTCCAAGGTTGAGGGTATTGCAGGATCTCTCGAACTGGACGCCCTATATTTCATAACTACCAAGAGCAGCGCTTCTGCCAGTGAAATGGTTCTTAACGGTCTGGAGCCCTTAATGAATGTCAGACATGTGGGTGACACCACATACGGCAAGCCTAACGGAATGTATGTGCTGATGTATCCGGGCGAAGATGCCGATTACACCAGGTACAATAAAGGTGACTATAGCAACCTGAAATGGGTTTTCCTCCCCATTTGCTTCTACAACCAAAATAAGGATTTCCGTGATATTCCTGATGGTGGTATTGTTCCGGCCAATTATCGTCCCGATGACCTCTACCATGATTTCGGCCCTTCCGAGGACAATATTAAAGCCTGCCTGACACATATCGCCTCCGGTACTTATCCTCCCCTGCCGGCAAAGAAAACCAAAGCCGTAACCAAAACATCAAAGGAAAGGCTAGTCAAGATAGCTCTGACGGAGGAGGAGACTAACCCCAAATATGGCTCATACACAATACCTTGGAAAAACCGTTAATTACTGAAAAAATAAATTATTTTTCATTTATTAAAAAATTATTCCTAACTTTCCGAAAATATTTATTCACCTAACAACTATAATTATATGAAAGAACTACTTGACGCAATCAAAGCTGAAATTGAAGTTTTCTCCAAGAACGCTGAAGCTCAGCTTGTTAAGGGCAACAAAGCTGCCGGTACACGTGCAAGGAAAGCTGCTTTGAACTTGAGCAAAATGATGAAAGACTTCAGAAAGGTATCTATGGACGCTTCCAGGTAACCTTTGGTTGTCCGAAAGATTAAGGGGTGTCCCATACGGACACCCCTTTTGTTTTGACTGATTTACTCATCTAAAATGATTCCCGTTTTCTGGAGTTCATTCCAGAGCCAGACGGTACGCCCCTTAATCTGGGCTACGACAAGCTTGACGATAAGTATGGTTTCTTCACCTTTTTCCTTTGTATAGGTGATATTGCAAATTACCTCCTGATCCACCACGGCAGGAAGTTCGCCAATAAATACGATATGCACATAGGTTATCTGGTCATCGCTCTGAATGCGATAAGTCCTTCGTTTTTCATTGAATGACTTCTGGAATGTCTCTTCCGCATAACGGACAATACAAGCGCCTTTTACATAAAGTCCCTCGTTAGTATTGGCCATAAAGGCTTTTTTCTCAAACGACTCGGTCGGAGGCGGAAATTTTGTATCCGGCGGATCGGGTCCGGGACAGGAAACAGCCATGGTTACTGCCGTCATTAATAGCAGCAATAACCTTGTGACAAATGACCATATCCTGTTTTTAGAAATCATATCAGTCGCTTATCGTTTTTTTCTTCACTATAGACTCTACCGAATTGTCCGGATAGGTAATTTCCGCTTTTATCTCAAATATCCCGTTCCGGTCAAATTTTATTTTTCCGTTAGGTACTTCTGCTCCATTCACGATCCAACGGATGGAAATCACTTCCTCTGCAATGTTGAGAATGGTCAGATGAAGCTCATCCCCTACCTTGTATGATTTATCCATATCCGCAATCATAGGGAATATGGAGAACATCTCCCTTGTGGAGAAACTCATCTGGTAACTCTTTCCGACAATGTTGTTTCGTGAATAGAATAGACGGCAGTTGTAAGTGCTTCCGGGAGTAAGGTCGGTAAATAGATAATCTCTCCGTGTGGCAGCAACGACTGAAGTATCGGCATAAACACTGTTTTCCAGACTCCAAACTATGTTCCAGTTGCCCCGTGGATCTTCCCTGTCAGTACTCCACTGCAAAAGTGCAGTCCGCTGCTGTGGTTCAATGGAGTATTCATTGACCACCGGTATATCCCATCCATTGTCAACAATGATGTCAAGCAACATTCCTGCAGAACCTTTGTGAATATTTATCATACCGTACCCTAAACCTTTTCCGGTCCAATCCAACAGAGGGAAGGATTGTGACGAATGAATGTGCGTGACGTTGTTTTTACCGGGAAAAAAGAGTATGGAAACATCCGAGTAGCTATTACCTGAAGAGGCAATGGGACGTGCACAGGGATGTGAGGCACAACCGTTGACTGCATTATTGCTCCAGCGCATCCGGGCACTCATAGAACAGGCACTCCTGTATGACTTATCGATATGATATACCACAAGACCTTCACCTCCGATATGAGCATCCCAACCTGTACCATCTCTGTATTCAAGGTAGAAGTACTCTCCATTGGAATAGGCCGGAATGATGTATGCTTTTATTTCCTGATAAACGGGTAGCAATTCTATACTTGTGGTACCATAAAGTCGGCTTGGATATACCGCACCCAGCATTTCTCGTTCGAAAACAGTCAGATAGGGCGGAGTTTTGCCGCCATTGTTGTAGTTACCGCTATCCATTATTGACAGAGGACCTAAAAGCAGCGGAGTGTATCCCTCCGTTTCACCGTTGACATCATACATATCCAAAAGACCCAGCATATGGCAATATTCGTGGCAAATAGAGCCGATTCCTGCAAAATTGCCACCTGAAGAGCCCGAAAATTCGGAGTAACAGGAGAAATTGGATATCTTCTTACCATCAAAGTAGAGTTCCGAGGAGGATATATTCCAGGACTGTGGCCAGATAGTGGCATCCCCTCCCCCTTCAGCTTCGTTGTAACCGGCAAATATTATGAATACATTGTCCACAACACCATCACCGTCTGCATCAAAATTGGCAAAATTGACTTTATTGTCAACCATAGTGCAGGCCTGCTCCACCATTTCCTTCACATTGCTGTCGGAAGATGTAGGTGTATGTTCTCCATAATATCTGTAACCATTAGGGAGCGTTACAGGGTCGATAATCTCAAATGTCAGCTCATAACTCTCTCCCAGATTGTCCCTGAAATACTCTCTTACACTGCCTGTAGCGCCGTCTTCGGAGTAGTTGATCTGATTGAACAGGTTGAAGAGTCTTGATCTTATGGATTGTGTCGTAAATTTTAGATCCGAAAACTGCACCGGAATGACTACGGTGCGGATTGTTCTGACTGCCCTTGTAGCTACATCGGGAGCGAGAAAACTTTTGAAGGACTCTGAAACTATATGTCTCTTCGTCTGGTATGTGATAGGAGGTATGGATTTTGCGTATCCGCCGATAGGAGAACTGTCCACACGTCTGGTCGAGATATTAAGCACTCCGCTGTTGAAGTCGGCATAGTAATAATATCCATCAGTGCCCTGTGCCACAATATGACCGGCAAGTGTAGTTTTGAAGGAGAATGATTCGTCCCCGTTTATCCTAAGCATTAAGAAGGAGCCGTCCGGCTGGAATACCTTGACAGGATATGGCACACTTCTGACTCCGGCTGCCTCGAAGGCAAACAAAAAGAATGTTGTAAGTATTGCAGCGAAATGACGCATATGCTATTGCGTGGACGATTAAAATTACATAATTACAAAGAATTATTGAATTTTCAAAAAACATAATCATAACTTTGTGCAAATAAATGGAAATGAACCCAACCTCAAAATACGAATTCACAATCATCGTCCCCTTTTTCAATGAAAGGGAAAATATTCCGAGACTGGAGGAAAAACTCTCCGATTATCTTAAAAAATCTTTGTGTAAATCTGCCTGCGTACTCTTCGTCAATGACGGATCTATTGACGGTGGAGATATCCTGGTTCAGGAAGCCTGTAGCAGACATGATGATTTCCACTATATCTCGCTGGAGAGGAACACCGGTCTGAGTGGAGCCCTAAAAGCCGGCATTGACCATTGCGAATCACCTTATATGGGGTACATCGATGCCGATCTGCAAACAGACCCTGACGATTTCGACCTTTTGCTGGCAGAACGTGAGAATTACCAGCTTGTGCTGGGAATTCGTGCCGAGCGCAAGGATTCATTCGTCAAGAGGGTATCTTCTCGTATAGCCAACAGTTTTCGCAGGATGATGACAAAAGATGGAGTTTCGGACACGGGATGCCCTCTCAAGGTAATGCAGAGCAGTTATGCCCGCAAAATCCCCTTCTTTAGCGGAATGCACCGATTTCTGCCCGCGTTGATTCAGATGGTAGGAGGAACTGTACTGGAGATTCCCGTCAGACACTATCCCCGTACGGCGGGAAAAGCTAAATACAACCTTAGAAACCGCCTCGTTGGCCCATTCAAGGATTGTTTCGCCTTTCGCTGGATGAAGAAAAGATATATCGATTACAAGGTTGCATCCGGTAGTTTTAACCAAAAGCAATCTTAATGGAGAGCATTCTTGTATATGCGCTCGGATTTTTGGCCCAAGGACTCTTTTCAGCAAGGATTCTGGTTCAATGGATATTGTCCGAGAGAGCCAAAAAAGTGGTCTCTCCCACCATATTCTGGATTCTTTCGCTGATAGCCTCCTATTTGCTTTTCATATACGGATGGCTTCGCGACGACTTCTCGATAATGCTCGGGCAAGTGATTGCCTATTATGTATATATCTGGAATCTCGGTGCAAAAGGAGCCTGGAAGAGCATCCGCAGCGGATGGAGGCAAATATTGGTGACGATACTGCTACTTACCCCTGTCGTAGGGATTTCTCTTATGGCAGACCATGCGCAGGACCTCATCGCCCGACTTTTCGAGAACAGTGAAATTCCGCTGTGGCTCATACTCTTCGGTTCGTTGGGACAAGTGATATTTTCGTTCAGATTTATCTACCAACTGATTTATTCCTCCCGCAGGGGTGAATCGATGCTTCCGGCCGGATTCTGGATTATCAGTCTAACAGGGTCCGCCATAATCGTCATTTACGGTATAATACGCCTCGATCCTGTGATCATTCTGGGTCAAGGCATAGGTTTTATTTCATATTCACGCAACTTGATCTTATGGAGAAGAAACAAAAGAGAGAAGAGATCATCCGCTTCATAATCTATTTTCTGATACTTCTGCCGCTTATGCTCCATAGAGACATCACCCCCAACAACGAGCTGAAGTATCTAAGTATAGCAGATGAGGCGTTACGCGATGGCCATTTCTTCACAATGTACAATCACGGTGAAGCCTACGCCGACAAACCGCCTCTATATATCTGGATGGTGATGCTATTCAAGTGGCTTTTGGGCAGCCATAACACCTTTGTTCTTGCACTTTTCTCCCTGATTCCCGCGTTTATCACTCTTGCGATATTTAACCGCTGGTGCGGTAAAGAGCTCACTAAAAAGTATATAATTGCTGCGGAACTGGCGATGATGACCACCGCCTATTTTATCGGTGGAGCAATTGTGTTGAGAATGGATATGTTGATGACGATGTTCATCACTCTTGCGATGTACACATTCTGGAGGATGTACGAGGGAGATGACAGGGTAAAACTAAGGATACTCTTTCCGATCTATATTTTTTTGGCCATCTTCTCAAAGGGACCTGTAGGAATTATGATTCCTTTGCTCTGTATACCGGTGTTTCTGCTGATTGATAGAAAATTCAAGAGCATTGGCAGATATTGGGGATGGAGCACATGGCTTATCCTGGCTCTTCTTTGCGGAGGATGGTGGCTCGGAGTGTGGCTTGAAGGAGGTTCGGAATATCTCAATAATCTACTGTTCCATCAGACCGTTGACCGCGCGGTGGACTCTTTCCATCATAAAGCACCCTTCTGGTACTACGGCTACACCATCTGGTATGCTATGGGACCCTGGTCTCTACTTATCATCCCGGTGATTATATGGGCTCTGGTCAGAAAAATGAAGATGAGTTTACCGGTAAAATTTATGCTGAGCGTCGCTGCCTCTTTTCTGTTGATAATGTCGCTGGTCAGTTCCAAACTTGCAATATATTTAATGCCTGTATTCACCTTTATCACCTATCCTGCCTTTATTCTTATGCAAAACTCCGGCAAACCACGTTTTGCCGAAGGTGCGCGAAAGGTCGTGACCTATGGTGCCGGGACTCTGTTGGGTGTTTTTCTCATTGCCGGATTTATCATACCCCGTTTCAACAGCCGTCTGGGATATGGAAATGTGGCACATGAAGCACTTGAAGTGGCACGAGCCAATTCCATTACCCGTTTCGGATATTACGACCTGCGTTCCGCGGAGAATATGGATGTATATCTTGGAGCCGGCCTCGAAGAGGTTTCGCGAGAGGAATTTGAGGCCCCTCGTTCCATTCTCAATTCCGGTGAGGGAATTATAATTTTTTATAAAAATGAAAACGGAATTGTCACTTTCAAAACTGTAAAGTGAATATCAGGAGAAATATTTTCTAACTTTGCGAAATTAAAAACATCCGTGATGTCGACAAGTGTACCTCATGCCCAACTGCAACTAAGCAAAAGTGGAATGGTTAAGAACTACCACTATTTCCGTTCATTACTCAAAGCGAGTACCAAAATGATGATTCTTCTCAAAGCCAATTCTTACGGACACGGTGCAGTAGAATTTGCCCGCATGATGGAAGAAGCAGGTGCAGATTATTTCGGAGTAGCGACTCCCGCTGAGGGCATTGAACTCAAGAACAACGGTATTACACTCCCTATAATCGTACTGGATAGTGGTATTGATAGCTACCCGGATATCTTGAAATATGATCTGGAAACAGTAATCCCAAATTACGAGTCCCTCATTCGCTTCAGGAAAGAGCTCAAAAAACAAGGAATAACAAGATGGCCCGTACACATTAAACTTGATACCGGTATGCATCGTCTCGGCTTTATGGAGCGCGATATCCCCGCTTTGAAAGAAATTTTATCGGAGTCTCCTGAGATGTTCGTCAAATCCATATTCACCCACCTCGCAGCAGCCGATGATCCCCGGCACGATCAGTTTACCCTCAGCCAGTTAGCTCTATACGATAAATTGAGCAGTGATTTGATGACCATTCTCCCTGAAAAACCCTTAAGACACGTTCTCAATTCAGCAGGCATAGAAAGATTCTCACAGTACCAGTATGATATGGTACGCCTCGGCATCGGCATATACGGCATCAGTTGTGTTGACCAAAATAAAGTGGTCCCCATAGTTTACCTAAAATGCCCGATTATCCAAATTAGGGAACTCAATGCTGATGACGGCACTGTCGGATATGGTCGTCAGGGCAAACTCGGTCCCGGAACAAAAAAGATTGCCACTATTTGCGTCGGATACGCTGACGGAGTCAACCGCCGCCTGGGCAGAGGCAATGTCTCATTTGAAGTCAACGGTCAAATGGCCCCGACCATAGGCAATATATGTATGGACATGTGTATGCTGGACATTACCGGTATTGATGCAAAAGTGGGTGACACCGTCACGATATTCGGTGAAAAGCCGAGGGCACTCGATCTCGCGAACATCCTTGAGACAATACCTTACGAGATCTTCACTTCAATATCAAAAAGGGTTAAGAGAGTGGTTGTGGACTAAGAGTCCGCTATCTTTAGAACAAGCTCCTGAAGCAACTCTCCATCAGTAGCATTACCACGCGCGTTGCTTTTGCTTTTCTGGTCATAATCTTTAAGCAGAGATATTACCTTCATCGTCTTCTTAGCCGGATAGTGACGGATAGCCGTATCATACTCGCTTCCGAAATAGGGATGAATACCGAGCTGCGAGAGTATCATATTTCTTGGCACTCCATCCTGAAGTAGCGCATGATATCTGAGAATCCTGACAAAATGCGACGAGAGTGCGGCCATAATCATCTGTATGGGATATCTGTTCCCCGATTCGGAGAAAAACCGGACTATTCTGAATGCCTTCTGCATATCCTTTATCGAAAGGGCTTTCGTCAGCTCAAAAACACTATAATCGCGACTTACGCCTACATTTTCCTCTACAGTGGCAACTGTGATGGATCTATGGCCTTCAGGAAGAATCTTTATGAGCTTATCCATCTCGAGTACCAGTTTGCTAATGTCGGCACCTGCAAATTCAACCATCAGTTTTGCAGCCATAGGCTCAATGGAGAGGCCTTGGCTGCGGGCATATTCTTCTATCCATCTGTCAATCTTGTAGTCCGGAATCTGGTTGGACTCGAACACCGTACCGATCTTCTGAGCCCTTTTGTAAAATGAAGTACGTTTGTCAATGTTCCTGGAAGATCTTGCGGGATCGTTGGGTGTCTTGTAACAAATAACGAGAACTGTAGTGGGCTGAATGCCGTCAAAATAGACATCAATGTCCTCAACTCTCCTCATCATCTGCGCCTCTTTCACCACTACTATCTGACGGGAAATCATCATCGGGAATTGACGTGCGGCATTGACCACCTGATTGGCAGAAACGTCAGATCCATAATAGACCAGTTGGCCGAAATCTTTTTCCTCCGGAGGCAAAACTTTATCCATCAAGAGATCACACAACTTGTCGATATAGTAGTGCTCTTTACCGAAAAGCAGATAAAACGGCTTGATGTCTCCCGAAAGAATCTCTTTTGAGATTGCATTAAACTGCTGAACGGTATCTGTCGTTTGTTTTGCCATGATTCACAAAGGTAACTCTTTTTGGTCATAAAAAAGGGGACCGGCTAAAAATAGTCGGCCCCACCCAAACACACAAACTATGTAATCATAGAAATCTATGAATGTCTGTCGTAAAGTTCCCTGATGGCCTTAGCGAGGCGCTTGATACCCTCAATGATTTTCTCGTCAGAGGCATATGAGAAGTTCATACGCATTGTATTCTTACCGCTGCCGTCACAGTGAAAGGCCTCTCCTATAACAAATGCCACATTCTCCTTGATGGCAATGTTGAAGAGTTCGCGGGTATCATACTGCGGAGGGAGATTGAGGAATAGGAAAAGACCTCCCTCGGGATTGGTCCAGGTAACACCTTCGGGCATATAATCCTCAAATGCCTTGATCATCACATTCTTCTTGTGTTTGTACAAATCCTTGATCTTGACAATGTTCTTCTGGAAATTACCCGACTTGAGATAGCGGGCTGCCACCATCTGGTTGAATATCGGCGTACAAAGGTCGGCAGATTGTTTTGCCACAATAAGCTGATTTATAACATTGTCGTTCGCAACTACCCATCCGAGACGGAATCCCGGCACGAATATCTTGGAGAATGTACCCAGAAGAACTACCCTCTCGGGACACATGGAATACATTGAAGGGAGTGACTTACCTTCAAAGCGTATCTGCTTGTAAGGACTGTCCTCGATTATGAGAAGGTCATATTTCTCGGCAACTGCAATCACATTTTTTCTCTCCTCAATAGTCATGGTCACACCTGAAGGGTTCTGGAAATCGGGGATTGAATAGATAAATTTGGGGCTCTTACCGGCCGCTACAAGGGCGTTAACTGCCTCTTCCAGGCGGTCGTCCTGGCGCAGACCGTAAGGCTGGCACTGGTATGCCCAGAACGCCTGCAATGCTCCAAGGTATGAAGGCAAACCGCAGATAATGATATCACCGGGGTCGATGAAGATACGTGATAAAAGATCGATAGCCTGCTGCGAAGCAGTAGTTACGAGAATATTCTTGACGGGAATGTCAAGTCCCTCTTCTTTGTAGAGTTTGGAAATCTCTTCACGGAGCGGAACATATCCCTCTGTTGAACCATACTGGAGGGCTGCCGCGCCCTGCTCATCCATCACATCCATCATGATCTGCCTCAACTCAGCGATGGGAAAAGAGTCCGGGCTGGGGAAACCACCTCCAAATGAAATGATTTCGGGCTTGTTTGCAACACTCAATAGGTCTCTGATAGCTGAACGCCTCATACTCTTCGCGTTAGCCGACAATAAATGGTCAATATTCATTTTACTATATCTTTATTAGTTCTACAAGTCTACGCAAAGATAATGAATTGAAAGCAATATGCAAATTTTTATTATCAATAATAAGCAACATTGTGAAATTTCTTACATTTTAATATTTTGCACCTCTCTTTTAATAACAATGCCTATTATTTCAGGAATGCTTTTGCTGGAAAACCTGAAATATTTCTTACATTTGTAAGATGAAACGGGATGAAAGACTGGGGAAACTCTTCCTTATCGACGGACACTCACTGATATTCAGAATGTACTACGCATTTCTGAGAAGGCCGATGATCAACACCAAAGGCCGTGATACATCAATCCTGTTCGGATTCACAAAATATCTCCTGGAACTTGTTGCCAGAGAACAACCCACACATATTGCAGTTGCTTTCGATCCTCCCGCAGAAACATTCAGGCACAAAATCTATCCCGACTACAAAGCCAACCGCAGCGAAACCCCCGAACTTGTGCGCAGTTCTCTCGAGCCGCTTATCGGTCTGCTTGAGGCAATGAAGATCCCGGTGCTGATTACGCCCGGTTACGAGGCAGACGATGTCATTTCCACCATAGCCGTAAGAGGGGCAGCAAAAGGTTATGATGTCTACATGGTTACACCGGACAAGGATTTTGGGCAGGTTATATCGGACCATATCTGGCAATACAAACCGGGCAGGTCCGGTAACGAAAACGAAATTATCGGCAAGGAGGAAATCTGCGCTCAATATGGCATCAGCGATCCCCGACAGGTGATTGACATTCTTACCATCTGGGGAGACTCTTCCGACAACATAAAGGGCGTTTACGGTATAGGCGAAGTGGGTGCGAAGAAACTCATTTCTCAATATGGTTCGATTGAAAACATTCTCGAACATATGGACGAACTTACTCCAAGACAGCGCAAGGGATTTGAAGAATCTGCGGAGCATCTTCCGATGAGTAGGTTTCTGGTGACCATAAAGACCGATGTGGAGGTGGAGGTCAATGAAGAGGATTTGCGCTGGAGTGCCTGTTTCAACGAAAAGGTCAGGGAACTCTTCAATGAATATGAATTCAATTCCCTAAAACCGCTGTTGGATGACGACACCTGCGACAATAACAATCATAAGGCAGCTACGATTTCATTTAGAGAGGTAACTCCCGAAGAGTTAGAAAAGCGCATCTCCGGCAAGGTGGCTGTGAGGTCGGATGAGCGCATCATACTCAGCGACGGTGAATGCTGTTGCGCTCTTCTGCCGGAAAGCCCTATTACAAAACGCATTCTCAGCAACCCAGCCATAGAGAAAATAGGATTTAACCTCAAGAGTACGATGCTTACCCTTTTGAAGCACGGCATCAATCTGGAGGGAGACCTATACGATATCGAATTGATGCACTACTTACTCAACCCTGAGAGGACCCATAAGCTGGAAATTCTCGTACAGGGCTACCTCAACGTATCACTCGATTCTCCCCTCTCTTTCACTTCGATGCAAGAGCAGCCGGTATTGGATCTCTTCTCAGCTTCTGAGGTGAAAGATTCGGCAAATGAGGAGCTGCGGATGGAGGCAGAGAGAAGACTTATGCGTGAAGCGGTAGCAGTATGGCAGCTTTATGACAAAATCTCCGAGGAGATGGATCAGGAATCGCTCCGGGATCTCTACAAGCGTATCGATATGCCGCTGATGGAGGTGCTGGCCAACATGGAGTACAACGGAGTCAGGGTTGACACCCAACTGCTGCAAGATTATAGCAAAGAGCTCTCTTCAGAACTTGCTGTGATAGAGGAAGAAGCGCGTGCTCTTGCGGATGAGCCTCAATTAAATGTAGCTTCTCCAAAACAGGTCGGAGTGGTGATCTTTGAGAAACTTGCTCTCAACCCCAGAGCGAAAAAGCGAAAGAATGACAATTGGCCTACCGACGAAGAGACGCTCATGGAACTTGTACACAAGCATCCGTTTGTGGAAAAAGTGCTCGAATACCGCGCCCTGCGCAAACTGATATCTACCTATCTGGACCCACTTCCTTCGCTGGTCAATCCCAATACAGGACGTATCCACACCACATTCAACCAGGCACTTACAGCCACCGGACGCCTAAGCAGCGTAAGGCCCAATCTCCAGAACATCCCTATAAGAACGGAGCGTGGGCAAAAGATTCGTATGGCGTTTGTTCCATCAACTGAGGATGGATATATCCTTTCTGCCGATTACTCGCAAATTGAACTGCGAATAATGGCCGAACTCAGCGGAGATAAGAGACTCATCGAAAGTTTTCTGCATGGAAGCGACATTCATACCGCTACTGCAGCTGCCATATTTCATATTTCACCCGAAGAGGTGACAAAGGAGCATCGCAGACAAGCTAAAGTCGCCAATTTTGGCATCATATATGGAATCTCCTCATTCGGGCTTTCCCAAAGACTAGGGATTCCCCGTAACGAGGCGAAGACTTTCATTACCAAATATTTCAATACCTACCCGGGAGTACGGCGATATATGGACAAATGCATCGCTGATGCGCGCGAAAAAGGATATGTCTCCACCATCTTTGGTCGCAGACGCTATTTGCCGGATATTACCTCACGCAATCACGTAGTCAGGGGGCTTGCCGAGAGAAATGCCATCAACACACCCGTACAGGGTAGTGCGGCCGATATTATCAAGCTCTCCATGATAAATGTTTTCCGTAGAATGAAAGCAGAAGGTCTAAAAAGCAAAATGGTACTCCAGGTGCACGACGAACTGGTATTTGATGTTATCCCTTCGGAGCTGAACCGGCTCTGCGAAATAGTTAAACAAGAAATGGAGAGTGTGGTTAAGCTCTCCATTCCACTGACAACAGAATGCAGCTATGGCAAAAATTGGCTCGAAGCACAGTAACAGCGATGATTATAATCTGATAATTGCAGCCCGCAATGGCGACCAGAAGGCATTTGCAGCCTTGTACGACAAATACCGCAGCGCGTTGCTGGCATTCCTGCTCAAATATGTCTCAATCACGGAAGACGCTGAAGATATCTGTCAGAGGAGTTTTGAGAAGGCATTTATGAATCTTGGCAGGTACAACCCCCAATATGCATTCTCCACCTGGCTCTACATAATAGCCCAGAATGAGGCAATAGATCATATTCGCAAGGCGCGCAATGCGCTCAAATCCGTCTCTCTGAGTGAAGGTGAAACAGATTTGAGAGATGTATCTGAGACATACAGTCCCGAGGAGGTAGTGATACTAAAACAGGATATGGATCACTTTACAGCCCGTATCTTTGATCTGCCGGAAAAATATCGAGAAGTGGCAAGACTGAGATTTCTCTGTGATTACGCCTACGAAGAGATTGCAAACGAACTTCAGATTACCCTGGGTGCGGTCAAAACCAGGATCAACCGTGCCAAAAAAATTTTGAGGGAAACTATTTAGGAGAATGAATGAGATATTACGATATTTTCCCGATCTGACACAGCTTCAGAAGGAGAGGTTTGCAGCACTGGAAGAGCTCTATGTCGACTGGAATTCCAAGATCAATGTGATTTCGAGAAAGGATATCGACTCATTTGTTACGCATCACGTATTGCACAGCCTGGCTATCGGCAAAGCAGTATTGTTTGCTCCCGACGATTCGGTTATTGATCTGGGTACCGGAGGGGGATTCCCAGGCATTCCGCTTGCCATACTCTTCCCGGAGACGCGGTTTACGCTCTGCGATTCCATAGGAAAGAAAATCAGAGTAGCTGAAAGTGTAGCACAATCATTAGGCTTGGAGAATGTCAAGTGCCTCAATAGCAGAGCTGAGAGCCTAAGCGCAAGTTTCGACTATGTGGTATCGCGTGCGGTAGCACGCCTCAAAGCTCTTTATCCCTGGGTAAAGGATTCATACCGCAAATCCGTTATCTGTTTAAAGGGCGGCGACCTGCAGGAGGAAATAAGGGAATTTCAAAGAGGATGTCGCGTAAAAAGAGAACAAATCAACATAGTCGATATAACCTCTTTTTTCCGGGAAGAGTATTTTGTAGGAAAAAAGATTGTTATAATCTCCCGATAAATTTGTATTTTGAAACAAAAACATTACCTTTGCACTCCCAATTTCGGTAAATAATAAAAATATAAATAATGAAACGTACATTTCAACCCTCACAGCGAAAAAGACGCAACAAACACGGATTTCGTGAGCGCATGTCCACTCCAAACGGACGCCGTGTATTGGCAGCACGCCGGCGTCGTGGACGCAAGAAACTTTCCGTATCGTCAGAGGAACTCTGGTAGCATTGAAAATACGGTTTGAAAAGAGATATAGACTGACTATGGTCGGTCTATTTTTCATTATAAAGAATGGTTTATATGGAGCCCAATTCACATAGATACGAATTTGACAGGTTGATGGAACTCTATTCAGCCGACCTGGAGCAACTTCGCGCGCTGGCACTGGCAGAACGCGAGGCCAGATACGGACGAGCCATTTTCTTCAACCGTAACTTCCACATAGAGCCGAGCAACGTCTGTATCCACAGATGCAAGTTCTGCTCCTACAGACGCGACAGCGAAGATCAGCCCGGAGCCTGGAGTATGAACCTCGAGCAGATTAGGAAGTATTGTCTGAAAAAGTACGGCAAGGGCATTACTGAAGTGCATATAGTGGGCAGTGTACACCCGAAAAGGGATTTAGACTATTACATTTCCATCATCTCGATGGTGAAAGGGCTGCTGCCAAAAGAGGTAGCAATCAAGGCCTATTCGGCAGTTGAAATAGATGATATGTGTATCTCCTCAGGGCTCGGTTCTGAACAGGTGCTGACCCGTCTCAAGGAAGCCGGACTCGACGCTCTCCCGGGAGGCGGTGCCGAAATCTTTGACAATTCAGTCAGAATGCAGATATGCCCTGACAAGACCTCAGCAGAGCGCTATCTTGAGATTCACCGCACAGCCCACGGATTGGGGATTCCCACCAATTGCACAATGCTTTTCGGTCACATTGAAAACAGAGAGCACAGGATTGCCCATATGCTGAGGCTGCGCGAACTTCAGGATAACACTGGAGGATTCAATGCATTCATTCCTCTCAAATACTCCTGCGCCAACAACTCCCTTTCTGAAATTGGAGAGGTCTCACAGGAGGAAATTCTGCGTACAATAGCCATTTCGCGCCTCGCGCTGGACAATATTCCCCATATCAAAGCATATTGGCCCATGCTCGGTAAGAAAACCGGCATACTTGCTATGGAGTATGGTGCGGACGATATGGACGGTACGATAGAGAATAGCACCAAAATTTACAGCATGGCGGGCTCCGAAGAGCAGAATCCGACACTTACTGTGGAAGAGCTGAAAGAACTGGCCTCCGCCCGCGGATTTCACATTAAAGAAAGAGACAGTTTTTACAGAATTATTTCTTAACTTCGCAATATGAAAATCAACTGGATTGTACGCAATATTTTGCTTGCCGTCGGCATAATTATCGCCATTATAATCATAGCTTTCGGCTCACTCAACATCATAACAAGGCACAATAGGGAGCTGACCGTGCCCGATTTCACCAATATGTCCCTTGAAGATGCCCTGAATCTTGCGGAAAAACGCGACGTACGTCTTGAAGTCACTGATTCGGTATTTGTTAAGCGCCTTGGCAGGGGCTATATCTATTCGCAGAATCCTGTTGCCGGCAGTAAAGTCAAGAAGGGCCGTCGTATCCTGATTACCATCAACGCCATCAATCCCCAGATGGTGGAAATGCCCTCTCTTGTGGGTTTTTCGCTCAGACAGGCATATACCGAACTCACCTCTAAGGGACTAAGTCTAGGGTCACTCATATATGTCGAAGACATTGCCACCAACAATGTTCTCGAACAGCGTTACAATGGTCAACCCGTGGCTCCAAAGACGCTCCTTGAAAGCGAAAGTGATATCGATCTCCTGCTTGGACTCAATCCTGAAGATTCCCAAACCTACATTCCTCATCTGACCGGATATACATTTCAGGTTGCAAAAGATTACATCATAGACAACTCTCTCAATGTCGGCTTGGTAAGGTTTGATGAGACTGTCACCAATTATACCGACTCCCTCGAGGCGGTTGTTTACAGCCAATCTCCTGCCTTCTCAGACTCAATGACTTTTGTGTGTGGCACAAAAGTAAGCCTCTATCTCACTAAAGATCAGTCCAAACTGGCAATCAAACAGGAGAAAAATGAATGACCTGCCAACCGATCCCGATTTACTCCTGGATGAGGAGCAGGAACTGTTTGAGCATTATCGCTTTGTAGCGGAAAAAGGTCTGACATTGCTACGTGTGGATAAGTTTATAACTAACCGCATGGAGCAAACCTCCAGACACCGTATTCAGTTGGCAATCAATGCAGGTTATGTGCTGGTAAATGATCGCACCGTAAAGGCAAACTACAAAGTCAAGCCGCTCGATGTGGTCACCATCATGATGCCATATCAGAGGCGAGGATTTGAAGTGCTGCCTGAGCCTATCCCACTGAATATTCTCTATGAAGATGAGGACGTGCTTGTAATAAATAAACCCCCGGGAATGGTGGTTCATCCCGGTCGCGGTCACGCAAGCGGCACTCTGGTAAATGCTTTGGCCTTTCATTTGGGTATTTCACCTGATAGTGATCAGATCGATGAGAGAATGGGAGTATTGGTTCACCGCATAGATAAAGAGACATCCGGACTACTTGTGGTGGCTAAGAACGAGGATGCGCAATTCCATCTGTCAAAACAGTTTTTCGATCGTACGGTGCAGCGCAAATACGTAGCACTTGTCTGGGGCAACGTTCAACAGGATAACGGCACAATAGAGGGAAATATCGGCCGTGACCCCAATGATCGACTTAAATTCAAGGTATTTTCCGATGAGGAGCAGGGAAAGCCCTCCATCACCCATTATAAAGTGATTGAACGCTTCGGATATGTAACGATGGTTGAGTGCATTCTTGAGACGGGACGTACTCACCAGATACGCGTCCATATGAATCATATCGGCCACCCGCTCTTCAATGATGAACGCTACGGAGGTGACAGGATTTTAAAGGGTACGGTCTATACAAAATACAGACAATTCATCGACAATTGCTTTGAGTTACTGCCGCGCCAGGCACTTCACGCGAAGAGCCTTGGATTTATACATCCACGTACAGGCCAGGAGATGCTATTCGATTCCCCCATACCTTCAGATATGGCAGCTCTGATTGAAAAGTGGCGTAAATACGCCGGAGTTCGCGAACTCGAAGAGGTGTGATTATAGACATTAGCGGCGCATACCACCACCGTGTCCCCTACCCATACCTCTTCCGGGGCCACCCATACGGCCACCCATAGGTTGGTTACCGAAAGTACCGAAACGATAGGTCAAATTCACCATCAGATATCGACCGAGAGTGTTGTTGCGGGTATCCTGAACGTAGTTGTCCGTTGTAGTACGGAAGGTATTTCTGGACTGATTGAGGATATCATAGCATTTGACACTGATAGTCAGATTTTTAATAATCTGGCGGCTTATCTCTGCATTCCAAACAAAGGTAGGCTCATTGTAGCCCTCTTCATAACCATAGTAAAATGTATATCTGCAATCAGTAGCAAAATTGATGATATCGGGAATATTGGCTATGACATTTGCGTTGACATTGTTGGTCCAGGTAGGTCTGACATTTTCTGCCGTAATGGTGTACCAAGCCTGAGAGTAGCGGACATTTCCACCGACGGAGACCTCGAAAACGTCATCACGATAGACAAATCTGAGGTTTTCGGAAAATGAAAGGTTTTGGTACTCATTCTCTTCAAAATTGTCCACGTTGAGATAAGTAGCGGGATTGTCTATGTCAAGTAATTCGTCTTTGCCCACAAAGCTGACCCCTGTCGAATAACTCACGTTAAAGAATGACATAACGGAGAATTTGCTCTTGGCAATCGGTGAATTATAGGTCACTCTTGCATTAGAGGAGAATGTGCCTTTGTCATTATTCATAGGAATGGTGTACTGCACTCCCTTTTTATCATACCAGCTGGCATTGACGATATTTCTCTGGTTGTAGTTGAAGTCGGCATTAACCATCAATGAAGAGAATTTCTGCACATTGTTCTTGTTGTACATCATATTGAGCCTGTGTGAGAATGAAGGGTCAAGGTAGGGATTTCCGAGAGTCACTCTCTGAGGGTTGGAGTTGTCAGGAACGGTCTGCAACTGGGTGATCGAAGGCTGACTGGTACGTCCCCTATATCTGAATCTCAACATCTCATAATCGCTGAAATTGAAGTCCACCCTGGCGTTCGGAGCCCAGTTGACAACTTTACGGTCAATGGTAGTGGACTTTCCACCCACCTCAGTAACATTGATAGTCCTTGAGGGTTGTGCCGTGGCACCTACCGTAATGTTATATTTCTCCTCCTGCTTCATAATATTGATACCGGCTCTCTGCAACATGGATTCATTCGTGATATCGTTGGTATATTCGTGATTGATTACAGCGCCTGTCTCAAAGTCGTCGTATGTTACCTTGTAGGAGTTCCTATAGTTATAATCGTAAGAGTAGGTAGCCTCGGCAAAGAAGTTTTTACCGAGAGGCTCGGTATATGAGAGTCGCCCACCCGCTCCATATGATTTGGCAGACTGGTGATAGAACTGGTCAACTACAGTTGAATCGGCAAGTATATTATTTCTGTAAGAGTTGGTCAGAGAGCGGTTGATGCCGTCCATCTGATTGTTTGAGAAATCATAGTCAAGATTGAGGGAGATAGTTCTTCCCGGCTTGCCCAGACGCTGTCTGAACAGGAGAAAACCTCTTGCGGTCTGGTTGGAATTTTCGCCGGTTGAGAGACTATAACCATCATTGATTTTGGATTTTTGTCCGGAAGCGGAAATGTTGTCAGTTGAAAAATCCGAACGCTCCTCAAAATCACCATAACCGAAGTTGAATTGAGGCTGAAAAAGAATTGATGTCTGATCTGAAATCTTCCAGTCAGCGCGTGCTCCCGCCCTATGACCGTAGGAATTTGTGATATTGTAGCCGTTGTCGATGGCAAAAAGCGATGTGCCGTCCTGTTTGAATGTAGTCTTGGCGGTACTCTCCTCTACGACTCTTTCATTGCCGTTAAACATATAGTTACCTGTCAATTCCGACTTATTGTCAAATGTCTTACCTCCGTTAAGGCCAGCCATATAGGAGGTGGAAATACCACTTCGACCTCCCCATCCGCCACGCATACCGCCACCACGCATACCACCGCCACGCATACCGCCCATCATACTTCCGGCAAGGTCGTTAAAACCGCGGTTGTTGGTGTTGTTGGCATTGCCGATAAAGGCAATGTGGTCGCTCTCAGAGAATTTGGCTATCATAGTAGCTCCCTGAAAACGAAAATCATTCTTTATGGCCACACCATCAGCATCCTTACCACGGACATCACTTCCACCACCCGCCATGACATTACCAAACCAGCCATTCATCATCCCCTTCATGACACTGAGGTCTATTATGGTCTCTTCTTCTCCGTCATCAATGCCGGTAAACTCGGCCTGCTCCGACTGCCTGTCCACCACCTTCACCTTCTCTATAATCTTTGCAGGAATGTTTTTGCTGGCAAGCTGGGGGTCATCGAGGAAGAAAGTCCTGCCATCAATGGTAATTTTCTTAATCTCCTTACCATTTGCCGTAATTGTACCATCCGATGAAACCTCGATGCCCGGAAGGCGCTTGAGAATATCCTCCAAAGTTTCGTTGTCGGTGACTCTCATCAACCCTATATTATGCTCAATGGTATCTTTCTTAATGACAATAGGATTACCAAGGTCGGTAACTGTTGCTCCTTCAAGAAAATGGAGCTCAACATCCATCTTCTTCTTTCCCAGATCGAGGTTTTTATCCACATTAATGGTATCCTGATAAGGCACAAATCCCATAAGTTCACCTTTTATGAAATATTTGCCCGCCTTTACGCCTTTAATCTCAGCAAAACCTTTTTCATTAGTAAGAGCATATTTGTAGGCTTGGTCGGAACCCTCCGCAGTGAGGGATACCGTTGCAAATTCAACTCCGGCTCCGGTATCAGCTTCAGTGAGGGTAACCTTTACTGTAAATCCTCCGCGCTGTGCGCTTAGAAGTGTCGGGAAAAGGAGCAAAACAAATGCGGCCGCTTTCAGAAGTTTGTGTCTCATTTAGTGGTATCTTTTTACAAGTGTTATCTAAAAATTAATCAACTTGTTATTTTAGACTTGAAAATGGGACAAAAGTTAAATCCGGTGCTCACTTTTTTACTCTTGTAGGATGGGATTCGATAAAAGATTTCCAATTTGAAGAAGCAGAAACATCCATCAATGGATTTGTAAGCTGGTAGAAATGGCACATGGCGATTGCAAGCGCATCAGAAGCGTCCATAAATGAGCTCTCCATCTTAATGCCGAGAGTTTTTTCCATCAGTATCCTCACCTGTTCCTTGGAGGCATCCCCACGACCCGTTATTGCCATTTTGACCTTTCTGGGAGCATACTCCGAAACCGGAATGCCTCTATGAAGAGCCGCCGCAATGGCAGAGCCCTGTGCACGGCCCAATTTGAGCATAACCTGTGGATTCTTACCGTAAAATGGAGCTTCAATTGCAAGATCATCGGGAGCATATTTATCCATAAGCTCCCCTATTTCCTTGAAAATACGTCTGAGTTTGAGAAAATGGTCTTTCTCCTTGCGCAAATCTATCACTCCCATATCCACATAATGGACCTTCTTTTTATCAACAAGAATGACTCCATAGCCCAGAATAGAGGTGCCGGGGTCAACTCCCATAATGATTCTTTGTGGATTTTCTCTCTGTGTCATTATCCTATGATGTCGAAACCTGTGTATTTGCGCAATACCTCAGGCACTACAATCTTGCCATCAGGAGTCTGGTTGTTCTCGATAATAGCGGCAAGTATTCTCGGTAAAGCGAGAGCACTGCCATTTAAAGTATGGGCGAGCTGAGACTTGCCCTCTTCATCCTTGTATCTGAGCTTAAGACGATTGGATTGATAAGACTCGAAATTGGAAACGGAACTCACCTCAAGCCATCTCTGCTGTGCTGCCGACCACACCTCGAAATCGTAAGTTATGGCCGATGTAAAACCCATATCTCCCCCGCAAAGCCGAACGATCCTATATGGAAGAGCAAGTTCCCGTACCAGAGATTCAACATGAAGCACCATCTCATCAAGCGCTGCATAGGAATTTTCAGGACGCTCAATTCGTACAATTTCCACTTTGTCGAACTGGTGCAGACGATTGAGACCCCTCACATCCTTGCCGTATGAGCCGGCTTCACGGCGCCAGCAAGGAGTATATGCAGTTATCTTGATGGGAAAATCGGAATCCTGAAGTATGACATCGCGATATATGTTAGTCAGAGGAACTTCTGCTGTAGGAATCAAATAGAAGCCGTCAATTGTGATGTGATACATCTGACCCTCCTTATCGGGAAGCTGTCCGGTACCGAAACCCGAATCTTCGTTGACAATATATGGGGGCTGATACTCTACGTAGCCCGCAGCCGTATTGCGCTCAAGAAAATAGGCAATCAGTGCTCTCTGAATTCCGGCACCTGCACCTTTGTAAAGGGGAAATCCCGCACCCGTGAGCTTTACTCCGAGATCAAAATCGATTATATCCAACTCCTTTACCAGCTCCCAATGGGGCTTGGAAGTCTCTCCCAAATCCGGAATGACACCTCCCCGGCGCACAATTACATTATCTTCCGCAGAACGACCCTCCGGCACTTGTGCAGAAGGAAGGTTGGGAAGAAGTACCAACAAGCGGTCCTGCTCCTGTTGAGCAGCGGCCATCTCCTCTTCAAGAGCCCTGGAGCGTTCCTTGAGAGATGCCACTTCCAATTTGATCCGTTCAGCCTCATCACGGCGTCCCTCTTTCATGAGTTTGCCGATTTCAGATGCTTTGATTTTCTGCTGAGCAAGGCAAGAATCCAGTTCCTGCTGTGCCGAACGACGCTTTTTATCCAGGTCAATTATATCGTAAACAATCTCTCTTGCATCGAAATGCTTGACTGCAAGACGCTCGATTACAAATTCGGGCTGCTCTCTCAATAGTTTTAATGTCAACATAAATTCATGATTTGGTATGCAAAGGTATAAAAAAAGAGCCACTTCTACACGAAGCGGCTCTATTTTTCGATAGTGGCCCCTTTATGCAAAGGGGAGCACCGATACGTAAGACTTGTTGTTAGCCTTCTTTTTGAAAACGACAGTACCGTCAATCAAAGCGAAAAGAGTATGGTCTTTACCCATTCCAACATTTTCACCGGGATTGTGAACCGTTCCTCTCTGGCGAACCAGGATATTGCCGGCCTTGGCACTCTGTCCACCGAACAATTTAACGCCCAAGCGTTTGCTGTGTGATTCGCGGCCGTTTTTAGAACTACCGACACCTTTTTTGTGAGCCATAATCTAATACGTTTTAATTAAGCGATTGTTTCAATTTGAATTTGTGTCAAATACTGGCGATGGCCGTTTTTCTTCTGATAACCTTTACGGCGTTTCTTTTTGAAAACGATAACCTTATCACCTTTCAAATGGTCGAGGACGGTGGCTTTTACAACCGCACCTTCCACATAAGGAGCACCAACTTTGACTACTCCGTCATTGTCAGTCAATAATACTTTTTCAAAGTCAACGGAAGCACCCACTTCAGCCGCCAGGCGGTGAACGAAGATTTTCTTACCTGCTTCAACTTTGAATTGCTGTCCTGCAATATCAACAATTGCGTACATAAAATAAATTTTAAAAATTTATAACCGCAAGCGGATACAACTTAAGTATCTCTTATTCAATAGCTTAACGGTTGTCTATCAACATTTTCGGACTGCAAATATAATAAAATTGACAATTACTACAAATTTTTTTGTCAAATAGTGTCCTATTGGCTATTTTTGTAACATTGTTGTGATAATAACCTTTGTGCTACAAATGAACCTGCCTTTCAACTACGACCGCATTGCAAAAAATCAAGATATCATAGGACGCAGATCTGAAGCTGACCTCTTTTTCAAAAGCATCCGCGATAAGAAACGCAGCGTTGCCATTTACGGCGCGCCAAAAAGCGGCAAGGAGTCATTCATCAGATACTCTCTTGATGCTCTCGAATCCCGCCGGATGAATTTCATTCTCTGTGAGATAGACCTCTTCAACATCCGAACGATGGAGGATTTCATCTCACTATTCAAGGAGAAGATGCTTGAATGTTACGACGAAATCCACTACAATTCCATACTTCCCTTTGAAACACACGTGGACTCACTGGATGAACGTAAAATCCTCAACCTTCCTGAAATAATAGCCACCGATGCCGGCAGGACTATAATAATCTATTTCAAAGAGTTCCAGAATCTTCTTCAATGCAGCAATGACGAACTGGAGCTGGATGATTTGGACAAAATATGGTCAAAACAAACCAATGTGCGCTACATTTTCAGCGGTTCATTTGTCAACCAGATGAAGTACATATTCGAAGAAAAGAAATATTTCTACTATATGTGCGATGTCATTCCACTCGAAAAGCTCAAGAAAAAGGAATGTGTGGAATATATCGTGCGCTCATTCCAGATATTGGGCAGAGTTATACAGGAAGAGCAGGCAGGTCTTATCTACCAACTCGCCGACGGCAATATATGGTATATTAAGCACCTCTGCTCAATCTGCATGTCCATGCCGATAGGTTATGTTAACAATAACATAATCAGACAAGCCACCGAGAGTCTCATCTCACTCCATACACCTCGATTTATGCAGATAATGATGGATCTGACACCCAACCAGATTAATTTTCTCAAAGCGGTGATAGATGGCGTACAACGATTCAGCAGTCAGGAGATTCTCGAAGGTTACCGACTCAACTCCTCGGCTAACGTATTCCGTTTGAAAGATGCACTCAAGAAGAAGGAAGTGCTGACATTTGACAAGGATGATAATGCCATCATATTGGATACGCTATTTGCCTATTGGCTCAAAAATACTTATTTTAAATAGAAAAATTCATTATGAAAAAAATAGTATTTCTTACAGGCGCAGGTATAAGCGCTGAAAGCGGCATAAAGACATTTCGCGACAGTGATGGATTGTGGGAAAATCACAGAGTAGAGGATGTGGCTTCCATCGAGGGATGGTACCGAAACCCAAAACTGGTTATAGACTTCTACAACGAACGCCGGCGACAGCTTGAAACCGTGAAGCCCAACCGTGCACACGAAATTATTGCAGAACTGGAAAAAGACTTTGACGTAACGGTTGTAACCCAAAACGTAGACAATCTACACGAGAGAGCCGGCAGCAGCAATATCATTCATCTTCACGGTGAACTGACCAAAATCCGTCCCGTAGATGGAGACGATTATGATGCTGTAGATATCGGTTACGCAGATTTAAGCATCAACGACAAAGACAGCCGCGGAGTGCAGCTGCGTCCGCATATCGTATGGTTCGGAGAGGCCGTACCTATGATAGAAAAAGCTGCGAGAATGGTCTCAAAAGCCGACATACTGGTAATTGTAGGTACATCTATGGTGGTTTATCCTGCTGCCGGACTGATACACTATGCTCCTGCAGGCATTCCTATCTATCTGATTGACCCCAAACCTTCCGGACTTCACCATTCCCGACTCACTCAATTCGTCGAGAAGGCCACAACCGGTATGGAAAGGCTCAAAAAAGAGCTGCTGAATGAGTAACACTAAGCAGATAGTACTCGGAATCACGGGTGCCAGCGGAGCCATCTATGCTGAACGTTACATTCGCGGATGTGCCCAAATCCGAGACATTTCGCTCAGCGTGATACTCACCGAAACTGCACGCACCATTTGGTTGCGGGAACTCGGATATGGCCCCGAAGAACTGATATCGGAATGCGGAGCCTCCATTCTGCCAAATGATAGTTTCGATGCCCCTTTTTGCTCGGGATCGGCGGCAGCAGATACGCTGCTGATACTCCCCTGCTCCATGGGAGCTCTCGCAAGAATAGCAGGCGGACTCGCCTCGGATGCCATCTCCAGGATAGCGGACGTACAGCTCAAAGAACGGAAACAACTGATCATAGTGCCGCGTGAAACTCCCCTCAACCTCATCCACCTCCAAAACATGCAACTTCTGACACAGGCAGGTGCAGTAATATGCCCCGCCTCGCCCTCCTTTTATCACAATCCGGCCACTATCGATGACCTTGCGGATTCATTTATCGGCAGACTGCTTAATATGACGGGAGTCAAACCTCTGGAGAAGAAATACCAATGGAATAATAATCAGGACTGACAATATGAAAAGAATCATATTCATTGCAGCGCTCTGTCTCTCGACTCTGATGCTCGCTGCGCAAACTTCTGCTGTAAAATTTGCATTCATTGCGGACACTCACATTGCCGAAGGCTCCGGCAACAATGATGACCTTGTACAATGCATCAACGACATCAATAAGCTGCAGAAAGAGCTTCAGTTTGTCATTTTTGCCGGTGACATAACGGAATTCGGAAGCGATGAAGAGATTTTTCTCGCAAAAGAGCTTATCGACAAACTGGAGATTCCCTATTACATTGTAGCCGGCAACCACGACTCAAAATGGTCGGAAAGCGGCTGTAATACATTTGAAAAGGTATTCGGATATGAAAATTTTGAATTCGAAGCCGGAGGCATCAAATTTCTTGGAAGCAACAGCGGTCCTAATATGAGAATGGCACCGGCATTGATGCCCCACGAGAGCCTGGTATGGCTGGATTCCATAGCAAAGGTCATCCCTCGTGAACAGCCGGTGATATTTGTCAACCACTACCCTCAGGATACCTCGATGCTCAATTATTTTCAGGTACTAAATGCTCTTAAGCAGACAAATATTCAGCTTGTAATGGGCGGTCACTGGCATCGTAACACCGTACTCGACTATGACGGTATTCCCGGAGTGCTTGGAAGAGCTCCTGCTGCCGGACGCAACGGCCATGTTGGGTACAACATTGTGACCATAAGCAACCAACGCATCTCCATCTGCGAACGTAAGGCGGCTGATAATGACGGCAAAGGCGGAAAGACCGGCAAAGCCTGGTATAGCAGAGAGATGTTTCCGGAACCGCAGTTCACTCCTGACATAGCCTCAGGCAGAAACAACAAATATGCACTTCCGGCAAATTTTCCATGGATGACATTCGATGTAAACAACGAATATCCACAGGTAAAGGCTATTTGGGAAATCCAGGATGAAAGCGATATCGGATGCGGTGCAGTACATGCAGGGAAGTACGTGCTCTATGCCAATACAAAAGGAGTTGTCAAAGCGCTGGACTCTGCTACCGCTTCCTTCAGGTGGAGCTTTGCTACCGGGGGAAAGATCTTTTCGACTCCGGCTATATCAGGCTCAAGAGTGGTCATCGGTTCTACAGACGGTTATATCTACTGTCTAAACCTTCGCAAAGGCAAACTTTTGTGGAAATATAAGTGCAACAAGTCCGTACTCGGTTCGCCCGTAATTATGGACAAGGTGGTCTATATCGGAGCTTCTGATAATACATTCAGAGCTATCAGCCTACGTAGAGGCAAACTGCTGTGGGAATATGGCTCTGTGAAAGGTTTTGTCGAATGCAGGCCCTTTGCAGACAAAGAGCAGATTGTGTTCGGAGACTGGGGCAATTCCCTCTACTCTCTTGACCCTGCTACGGGAAAAGAACAGTGGGTGTGGCGAAATAAGGGCAGCAGAATGTTCTCCCCTGCGGCAGTCCGGCCAGTGAAGAGCAACGGCAAAATTTTCATAGTTACTCCTGACAGGAAATGTCACGCAATCGACGCCCGTACCGGAAAAGAGATCTGGACTGTTGATGGAGGGCGTGAATCAATAGCACTTTCTAGGGATGGATCTAAAATTTTCGTAAAAAATATGTTCAATTCCATCCAGTGTTGGTCAACCCTGTCGGATGATCCCCGTTTGGAATGGAATATTCAAAGCGGTTTGGGTTATGACATAGCTCCCACCCCGTCAGTAGCGCTCCTGTTGAAAGATGGCAGGGAGATGCTTATAGTCCCCACCGATAAAGGCAATATATTCTGCTTTGAAGGCAAAAATGGAAACCTTGTTTGGAAGCACAAGATCTCCGTTGCATTAATCAACTCCATCGAACCTATCGGTCAGGACAAACTCCTGATTTCAACAATGGATGGGGTAGTGACAATGTTGTTCATGACTTTCTGACCATCTCAATAGTCTGTAAAAGACGTCCCTTACTATTGTAAGTCTCCTGTCTGACACATCCGATGTCCTTTACCATCCAGGTAATTATAATCACCTCTTCAGTGATTATTGCCACTCTGGTTTTCTGTTTTTCCTGCACTTTGGCGGCATTGAAGGTACCCGCCGGTACAGTCACGCTCTCCATACCGAGTACCTTACGCTCCGTAAGCTCAACCGTACCACCGATACTGCCGATCTTTATCGACAAACTTCTGTCAGGCAGTTTATCACCCGCTTTTATATCCGAAGGGACAAATACAACACATCCTTTTACCATGAGGTCCTTTGTTGCTATTCCTTTTCTGATGGTCTCGAGTTTTACGGTCAACTCTCCATCTTTGAAATAAAGGAACATATTTGCCGTTACATCTTTGAAAAGATGTTCCCCGTTTTTATCAAAATAGACTTGCTCTAAAATTACGGTAGCATCGTCAAATGACTCGCCGTTTAAGCTTTTGAGGGTTTCATCATAAGAGCCCCTGAATTCGCCTTTGTTGTCGTAAACCCTGAAACTCGCCTGCGAACCGGGCTGCGTGGCAAAATAATACTGGGCTCTGACAGGCATTACTGCTGCCAGAGCAGCAGATAGTATCAGAAGAATTCTTCTCATTCCTTACAAGATTAAATTTTACTGATGCTCTCAACAGCAATCCAGCCCTGACGTCCGTCAGATAGCTCAATTCTCGTCCATTCACCAAGTTCATCAAGCAAAGAGATCTTAGTGCCTTCGTGAAGCACGAAAATGGGGTTTCCTGCCTCTCCAGGCGAGCTTCTTACAGAGACAACGGGTAACATGACTATAGCCGAATCCTCCTTTATCGCATCATTTTTCTCACTAATGGAGAACGCAAATGCTATGCCGGCAAATAGGAGACAAACACAAGCCAGCACAAACGAAGTTTTGCGAGCGCGAAGCGAAGATCCGAAGCGGAATCCAAGCATCAGCATAGCCACTAAAAATGCCAATACAACTGCAATCCAGGCCCATATATCTGCCGAGAAGAGATATTTTACCTTACGTACCCAGGTTACAAGTATCAGTTCGGGCAACACATCTATCTTATCGAGAGTGAATCTCTGTGCAATGGTCAGGTTGTGTGCCGCATCAGCATGTGAAGGATCCAGTTTGAGCGCTTTCTCGTAATAGAGGATAGCGCGGGAATTATCGCCGCTTTTGAAGTAGCTGTTAGCTATATTGTAATAGAGATCCGGCGAAACCTTCTGCTCGCCCTCTATCATAAGGTAAAAGTTAAGCGCGTTGACATAATCGCCTTCGGCATAGTAATCGGCGGCCATTTCCCAAAGATCATCTACACTTTCCTGGGCAGAAGCAGCAAAAGGGCTGAGTAGCAGGAGTAGCGCAATGATTGGCGCTACTTTGCTCCTTGAACGTTTGGTTGTAGTTTTCAATTTTGATTCAATTTCTGAAAGGACACTCATTGCTTCTTCATAGAGACTCTCCATCTCTGCAGTCTTGGCATCAGGAGCGTATCTTGCAAATTCACATTCATCCAGGATGGATATGAAACGAGTTATGAGTTGTTCAGGGACACTCTTTTCTGCAAGAGATGAGGAGATTCTCTCTTTGGAGAGGTCGGCAACAGGGATAATCAGTTTGTCGGAGACATAACCGAGCATCGCCTTATGAAGTTCCTCGTAATATGCTCCGCTTAGACCCTGTTTGAGATAGGTGCCTGCCTGTTGCAGACGCACACGGGCCATTTTTTTGGCCCTTCTGTTGCGTGTTCCTACTATGTCGCTACGAAGTGTAGCTCTCTTTTTGAGGATTGCGCCTGCAGCGAAAAACATAAGCACGATAAGCGCAATCAACCCATAAAAATATAGCGATCCGGCAAAGAAACGCCCTTTATCTCTCAGCAAAGGAGCACCGGTTGAGATATACCGGATATCTTCAGCCAGATTCTTGACACTCTGTCGGGTAACACCCGGCATTACAACCCCTCCATGATCAATGCCACTGCCACGCCCTACCTTAACGGGAAGAGCACCGCTATTTAAAGTTTTGTATCGTTTAGCTGAAAGGTCATAAAATGAATATTCAATCGGGGTAATCTCAAAATCACCGTGGCTACGTGGTATAAAGGGATATTCAAAGGTCTTGCTGCCTGAAGTGCCATCATGTGAAACCTTTTCGGTAGTTTTAACGTCGTATAGTTCAAAATCGGAGGGAAACTCCACTTTTGGGGCTTCCAACATCGAAATATTACCGGTTCCGCTGATCGTAACAGTCAGCGAAGCAGCCTCATGTGCAGTAAGACTATCTTTGCTCAATGATGTACTGATCTTGAAATCTCCAACTCCACCGCCAAAAGAGGCCGGAGCAGCCGGCAAAGCATTTACCGTAACTGTAGTCTCTGGATTGAAAAGTCGTTTTCTGACTGTCTGGAAATTGTCAAAAAAGTCATCGAAAATGCTTCTCGGACCTGTTGTGCCGGCACGTATCCTTACCACGCAGATTATCTCAGCAGACTCAATATTGATCTTGCCGGTCTGCTGGGGAATAAGCATATATCTGCGAAGCAAAGCGGCATTGTAGATTGTGCCGTCTACATTTTCCCTGTTGAATTCTATATTCTGCGGTGTATCAATCTCCCTGCTCCAGAAACCGTTGAAGGTGGGGAACTTCACATCCTCAAAACTTGCGATGTCCACCCTGGTATACAGTTTTAGCGTGGCAATTATAGGCTCACCTTTGACCACGTTGCGTTTATTCAGCGTCAATCTGAGGAAAATGTCGTCGGACGAGGCACTTTGTACTTTTGAATCGCTCTGGCTCTGCTGTGTATCAGCCTCCTGATTCCGGTCCTGACTTTGTGTCTCCTGCTGACTGCCTACCACCTCTATGGTGATACTGCGCGTACTATACTGCTGTTTATTAATGGTAGCAGTTGCTACCGGCATGGTAAAACTCCCTACTCCCTTGGCCTGGAGCAAATAAGTCACAGTCTCTTTGTGGGTTGAAGTCCGTTTGCCGTTGATAATGCTCACACTGCTGGAAGTGCCTTTTTGTGGCCCCCACACTACATTGAAATCGTCACTTCCTGGCCAGTCAAAGTCCGACATCTTGCCGTCCGAAGTAAAGACTATTCTAAATGTCTCGTCCATCGCTACTACGCCGGGAGCCTCAACGGTGAGTCCCTGACCGAAGGCAACCTTGGCCGAAACAAGCAATAAAAAAAGGAATGTCAGTATTCGTTTCATACTATCTCATCCGGTGTAATCACCAGTTTTTTTCTTTCTGTTTAGATTTCAACAAGAGGGCCTTTTCCTTCTTTACCTTCTCCTGAGTCTCCTTTTCTTTCTCCTGTATAGCCTGAAGCATTTGCTGGGCAGCCTGAGGCGTTATTTTAGGAGGAGGAGTCTGTCCATCTCGCCGGTCCTGCTTGTCGTCATTATTGTCCTTGTTCTGATCTTTATTATTCTGATCCTGATTTTGATCCTGGTTTTGGTTCTGGTCCTGATCCTTGTTATCGTTCTGATTTTGGTCTTTATTCTGGTCCCGGTTCTGATCTTGATCCTGGTTTTGGTTCTGATCTTGGTTCTGATCTTGGTTCTGATCTTGATCCTGGTTTTGATTCTGGTCCTGGTTCTGCTGCTGGTCCTGAAGCATCTTTTGAGCGTAAGCAAGGTTAGACTTTGTCTCCATATCGTCAGGATTACGGCGCAGGGAATTTTTGAAAGCCTCTATAGCCTCAGCATATTTTTTCTGACTGAGCAACGAATTGCCCATATTGTGATAAATATCAGAACCATGCTTCTCTTTTCCAAGGGAATCGGCCACCGAAGAGTAATATTTATCAGCTTCGGTAAAATTTTCCATACGGAAAAAAGTATTGCCGAGATTGTAACCGGCTGCATTGGAAAGTGAGTCGGTTACAAGCGCCTTCTTGTAGTTAATTTCAGCCTCCTGATACTTTTCCTTACGGAAATCTCTGTTGCCCCGGCGTACCTGTGAACGATCTGCCTGCGCTGAGGACGTTAATACGGTCATAAAAAGCACAAAAAATATCAAAACTATCCTTTTCATCATTTATCCTCCATTTTGAAGAGTTGTCTGCGGCCTTTCTTCTCGGAAATCAGCATTTCGAGTATGAGGAAAAAGAGCGCAATGCCGAAAAAGTACATATACTGCTCATCAAAATCCTCAAACACCACAGACTGAAATTCCTGCTCATCCATCTCCTTAATATGGTCAATAATGGGATTTAAGCCAAATTCACTATTGCCTGCACGCACGTAAAGACCATCTCCTATATCGGCTATCTTTCTGAGCGTATTTTCATCCAGACGGGTTACCACTATTTCCCCATCCTTATCTTTCAGCAGCCCTCCATTCATGGGAATAGGTTTACCCTCCGGCGAACCCACACCTATGCAATAAATCCTGATACCACTCTCGGCTACGGTACGTGCGACTTCCATTACATCTCCCTCATGGTCTTCTCCATCGGAAATGACAATGATTGCGCGGCTATTCTCACTTTGGGTACTGAAGCTGCGGGCGGAGGTAGCTATGGCGTCAGCCAGTGCAGTGCCCTGTATAGGTACCGAACCTGTAGTGATGCTATTGAGAAATATCTTGGCCGATACATAATCTGTAGTAATAGGGAGCTGGACGAAGGATTGACCCGCAAAGAGAATCAATCCGATGCGATCACCACGTAAACGATCCACCAGTCGTTCTATTGCCAGCTTGGACCTTTCAAGACGATTGGGAGAATAATCTTCGGCAAGCATTGAGTTGGAGACGTCAAGTGCTACCATCACTTCCACCCCCTTGCTCTGTCTCTCCTTAAGACGGGCTCCGAGCTGGGGTCTTACAAGGCCCAACACAAAAAAGAACCAGGCAATCGCCAGCAGAGTGATTTTAAGCCAACCCCTGCCTCTGGAGACATCGGGCATCAGTTTAGAAACAAGTGCAGTATCACCGAGTTTTGCAATCCTCCTTTTCTTGATACGAAGTGAAACTCCGTAGAAAATGAACAGGAAGGGTATTATGAGTAAGAGGAGCAGATATTCTCCTTGTGCAAGGTGTATCATTCTATGGTATCCTCCTTATTACAAATAATCTGAATAAAAGTTCCGCCAAAAGAGCCAGAAGCGCTATAGACGCATACTTCATAAAGAGTTCCGAATAGATCGGGAAACTATCTACCGTCGTTTTACTCTTCTCCATGGCATTAATCTCACCGTAAATCTCGAGCAGTTTGGTATTGTCAGTGGCCCTAAAATATTTACCACCGGTCTGGACAGCTATCTCCTGAAGGAGTTTCTCGTCAATTTCCACCTCTATATCTTGCAGACGAACTCCCCAGGGGGTCATTACCGGATAGGGTGCCGTGCCCATCGCTCCCACTCCTATTGTATATACCCGGATATTATAAGTTTTGGCTATCTCCGCAGCCATCAGAGGAGCAATTTCACCGCGGTTATTGACACCGTCAGTAAGCAGAATTACCACCTTACTCTTGGCATCGGAGTCCTTGAGTCGCGCAACCGCCGTGGCAAGTCCGTTACCTATGGCAGTACCATCCTCAATCAGTCCGGTCTCTATCTCCTTCATAAGATTGATCAGCGTCACACGATCTGTGGTAAGAGGTGATTGGGTGAAACTTTCACCGGCAAAAACCACTATTCCAATACGATCGGTTGGTCTTGAAGCTACAAACTCGATTGCAATATCCTTGGCGGCGCCGATACGGTCAGGTTTGAAATCTCGGGCAAGCATCGAAGTGGAGATATCCATTGTAAGCACGATGTCCACACCTTCGGTATCCACAGTCTCGAAGGTTTCCGAGGTGCGCGGGCGGGCAATGGCCACTATGATGGCAGCTATTGCAATCATCCTCAGCACAAAAGGTATGTGACGCAGCACTTTTTTAAGTGTCCCCCCTTTTGCCTTCCACGGAGTGGAATTGGAGACAATCACAGATGGTGAAGAGCCCCTGTATTCCCTCCAAATGTAAAGGGCAATCAGCAGAATGAGTATCAACTCCAGCCAGAGCAGATATGGATATTCAAAAAACATGAACTACTTCTCCTTTTCTTGTTCAATTTCCTGCAGGAAAGTTGCATTTACAAATCTTACTGCAGTGGGGATAGCCTCCTCATTTTCCCCAATGGAAGGGGTATGCTTGGCAAACTTCACAAAATCAGCCGTGGTAAAGAGTTCTCTGAGGCGTTCCATCAAATTGGGGTCAATCTCTTTGTCTTTCAGATCCTCGAACATCTCGTTTGAGGTCTGCTCCATGGCTGCAATATGATATCTGTCGCTGATATATTTACGCAGGGTATCGGTTACCGCCGTATAAAATTGCTTATGACGGTTGTTCTGCCAGAGTTTCTGGCCACGTATCTTCTCAAGCGAGCGCAATGCAACGATATGCGGAGGATCCTTGACTATCGGACGGCCGAATAAGGAACGCCCTTCCCTGGTTCTTTTGATAAGTAGCACTATGAGCCATACGAGAGCAACTGCAACCACCACAACGCCACCCCAAAGCACTATTTCGGAGAAGGTTACCGGATACTTTATCTGTCCCTTGATGTCGAAAGGAACGAAAGTGGCGGTATCTATCTGTATGGTATTGACATCGAGTATCGGTCCGTCATAGAAAAGGGTATCGACGGAACCGTCAGCCCTCTCTATATGTACAAGCACCGGCGGCAGGAAATAACTGCCGCTATCAAATGCCGTAAGTGTCATTCTTCCCTCCACTTCAAGTCTTCCTCGCCTGAAAGAAAGGGTATCTATGTGGAATCCCTTGATGGTCTCAACTCCGGGAGCAACAGGATCGTCCGGTCTTTCTATGTAATAATCTTCTCCTTCGAGTATCCTGACGGGAATACGCCACTCAATCTGGTCTCCTATCAATATCGAATCCCTGCTGAGCACCGATTTGTACTGCGGCTCACCGTCATTCCGGGCGAATAGGGTAATCGCACAGAAAAATAGCGTCAATATGGTCAATAAATATCTCCTTGTCATCAAGCTCTGTTTTTGAAAAACGAAATCAGCTCCTTTACATAGTCCTGGTTGGTGCTGATGCTGACATTGTCCACCTTATACCTGCGCAACAGATGAATTGTATCTTCGTAAAGATCCCTGTTCCACTGCGCAAAACTGCTGCGTACCTTGGAAGAAGAGGAATCGACCCACATCCCCTGGCCGGTCTCCGCATCAAGAATCCTTATCAGACCAACGTCAGGGATTTCCCTTTCGCGAGGATCGTAAATATTGATTACCGAGAGATCGTGCCGTCCGGCCGCAATCTTAAGAGCCTCTTCATAACGCGGAGCTGCATTCTCATCAGTATCCAGCATATCGGAAAGCAGAAACGCAGTACAACGCTTTTTAATGGCATTTGTAAGATAGCGCAATGCCTCACCAATGTCGGTTCCTTTTTCCTGCGGCTTGAATTCGAGAATCTCCCTGATAATCCTCAATAAGTGGGTACGCCCCTTCTTGGGAGGAATGAACTTTTCCACCTTACTGCTGAAAAAGAGAGCTCCCACCTTGTCGTTGTTGATTGATGCAGAAAAAGAGAGCACGGCAGCTACCTCGGCCATCAGATCCTTCTTGGACCTGACCACCGTACCGAATGCCCTTGAGCCGCTCACATCTATCAGAAGCATCACGGTGAGCTCCCTCTCCTCTTCGAACACCTTGATGTAGGGAGTTCTGAGACGAGCGGTGACATTCCAGTCCATACTGCGTACATCGTCGCCGTATTGGTACTCACGCACCTCACTGAAAGCCATACCACGCCCCTTGAAGGCGGAGTGGTACTCACCTGCAAATATCTGATGAGACAAAGCGCGGGTCTTTATCTCGATCTTCCTTACTTTTTTCAACAAATCTGTTTCCATCAACAATAATCTACTATGGAACTTCTACTGCATTTATGATATCGGCAATAATAGCCTCTGTAGTAACATTTTCGGCTTCAGCCTCATAGGTCAGTCCTATCCTGTGTCTGAGCACCTCATAGCAAACCGCCCTGACATCCTCCGGAATAACATAGCCCCTGCGCTTGATAAAGGCATAGGCTTTGGCTGCCAATGAAAGCGATATGCTGGCACGGGGGGAACCGCCGAAGGCAATCATATCCTTAAGTTTTGGCAGATTATAATCTTCGGGATAACGAGTGGCGAAAACTATGTCAACTATATATTTTTCAATTTTTTCGTCCATATATACATCCCTGACCACCTCGCGGGCACGAACAATATCTTCGGGTTTGAGCACCGTGGAGGGTTTGGGAAAAGTCCCTAAGTTGTTCATGCGGATAATGAGCTTTTCCTCCTCCTTTTTGGGATAACTGACCACTACTTTAAGCATGAATCGGTCTACCTGAGCCTCAGGCAGAGGATAGGTACCCTCCTGTTCAATAGGGTTCTGAGTTGCCATCACAAGGAAGGGTTGCGGTAGCGGGAAACTGTCATCACCGATGGTCACCTGGCGTTCCTGCATCGCCTCAAGCAAAGCTGACTGCACTTTTGCAGGCGAACGGTTGATCTCATCCGCAAGCACGAAGTTGGCGAAGATGGGACCCTTCTTAATCTGAAACTGTTCGCTCTTCTGGCTGTAAATAAGTGTACCGATGACGTCTGCCGGCAAAAGGTCCGGGGTAAACTGTATTCTGCTGAATTTTGCATCCACAATGGATGCGAGAGTATTGATGGCCAAAGTCTTGGCAAGACCGGGCACGCCTTCCAGGAGAATATGGCCATCGGCCAGAAGTCCGATCAGGAGGTTCTCCACCAGATGTTTCTGCCCTACAATGACTTTATTCATCTCCATCGTGACAATATCGACGAAGGCACTTTCGCGTTCTATGCGGTCGTTGAGTTCTTTGATGTTTACGCTGTCCATATAGATAAATTGAATATTTTTGTACTTTTGTAATTTATAACCTACAAAATTAATATATTTTTTCCAATGCGGCTCTTTGTTTCAATCTCTTTTAACGGCGGTGCCTATAGCGGATGGCAGATCCAGAAGAATGCTATCTCCGTGCAGGCCGTTCTGGAGAGAGCACTGACTCTCGCAACAGGAGAGACGATTTCTGTTACAGGCGCCGGAAGGACGGATGCCGGAGTCAACGCCAAAGGATTCATAGCCCATTTCGACATTTCACCGGAATGCACCAGAAAGCCTGAGTATATATTAGGCAAATTAAATGCCATTCTTCCTTCGGACATCATTGCCCAGAATATTTGTCAGGTTTCTGATGATGCCCACGCCCGTTTTGATGCCATAAGCCGCACATATAGATATTATGTCCACACCGAAAAGGACCCTTTTGCCATTTTTTCATATCACTACAGACATCGCCTTAATATGGAAAGGATGAACAGTGCCGCAAAGCATCTGCTCGGAACAAAGGATTTTTCCAGTTTTGAAAAAGTCGGCAGTAACAACAATACATCCATTTGCACTGTCACATCGGCTCTATGGGAGCATATTGATGAGACGCATCTCTGCTTTTGCGTTACTGCAGACCGTTTTTTGAGAAACATGGTCAGGGCAATGGTTGGCACACTTTTGGATATCGGCAGAGAAAAAAGAGAACCGGAATGGATCAAACAACTATTAGAGGAAAAAGAGCGCTGCAAGGCAGGGCAGTCAGTTCCCGGCCATGCGCTTTTCCTGACGGAAGTCAGATATCCCTATCCCCTTTTTGAAAACAATAAAAAATAAAAACAGATACATTTATGCTTTTTACATTTCTACAGACAAGCACTGAAGTGATCGAGGGCACAATCGCCCCGGTGCAAGAGAACATGTCATTAATCGATATGGCAATCAAAGGTGGATGGCTGATGATAGTGCTCGCACTACTCTCCATCATTGGCCTATATATTTTTGGCGAAAGATGGTGGGCAATCAGAAGAGCCGGAAAAATCAGCAAGACCTTTATGAAAGACATCAATGACTACATCCTGGACGGTAAAATCAAGTCTGCTCTGGGTCTTTGCAAAAAAACCTCTTCTCCGGTTGCCAGGCTGGTTGAGAAAGGGATCGAAAGGATTGACAAACCCCTTACAGACATACAGACAGCAGTGGAAAATGTCGGCAACCTCGAAGTTGCCAAACTCGAGAAGAGCCTCCCCTTCCTGGCCACAATCGCCGGCGGTGCACCTATGATCGGATTTCTCGGTACTGTAATGGGTATGATCCAGGCATTCTTCAATATGTCACAGGCAGGGAACAACATAGACATTTCCCTTCTCTCGGATGGTATTTATACAGCTATGGTTACCACCGTAGGTGGTCTTATAGTGGGCATCATGGCATATTTCGGCTACAACTACCTCACCGCAAGGGTATCTGACGTGGTGTTCAAGATGGAAAATATCACCATCGATCTTCTTGACACATTGCAGTCCAAACAGGAGGACTCAAACCTTTATTGATCAGGTTATGGCCATCAAACGTAAAACCAAGCCGGAAGCATCATTTTCCATGTCCTCAATGACGGACATCGTGTTTCTGTTGCTCTTATTTTTCTTAATAACTTCCACGCTGGTCAATCCCAACGCACTCAAGTTACTGTTGCCTAAGAGTACGGGGCAGATATCGGCCAAAGCTACGGTCAGCGTCTCCATAAAGCACTATCCCGAGCAGAATATGGTATCTTACCACATTAACGGTAATCAAATACCCATCCGCTTTGACCAGATTGAGGGAAGTGTAGTCAATCTCCTTCGGGGAGAAGATGATCCAACCTTCTCCATCTATGCAGACGAAACCGTTCCCATTAAGGAGGTAGTGGCATTGATGAACATTGCGAAACGCAATAAATTCAAAGTAATAATGGCGACCTCGCCGGAATAATAGACTGAAAATGAGTTTCGGAAGTAAAGACGGCAAATCCAATATGTTCGGTATCGGACTGACGGTGATATTTCATATCGCCCTGCTCTTTATTGGTGTCGGCTCCGGACTCAAATACAACTATCCACCTCCCGAAGAGCAGGCAATCCTTATGGATTTTATCTCCGAAGAGGAACCAAAACCCATTGAGGTGGCAGCCGGCATCGAGCCCAGGGCTCCAAACCCCAACCCTGAAGAGGAGGTAAGGCTTGTGCAACGTTCCGAAGGTCCTGTGGAAGGGACAAAGAGCAATGAAGCCCTTGAGGCTACTGTCGGTGATGATGGTGATGTGGAAGTACCCGAGCCGCCCCGCAAGGAGATTAACCGCAGGGCGCTCTTTCCCACAGCCAACAACGATAAGAATGACACACTTGCGCCTCAGACAGCAGAACGCCCCTCTGACAATCTTACAGCAGGGCATCCCCAGGGTAATACACGGACCGGCTCTACTGACGGCACTCCCAGTGCTCAGCTCAAAGGACGCTCATTAATGGGTTCCCTACCTCTCCCCGAATATTCCGTGCAGGCCTCCGGCCGTGTGGTGGTAAAGATAATGGTGGACAAAAATGGCAATGTGACCTCTGCACAACCCGGTGTTACAGGTACCACAGTTACAAACAGAACCCTCTGGGAGGCTGCAAAGGAAGCCGCTCTCAAAGCCAAATTCAACACCAGCAGCGCCATATCTCAAGAAGGCACCATTACCTATATTTTCACACTGAAATAACTCGCTTTTCATTATATTTGCGGGTAATTCATCAATTAACAGAAATTCCGCAATGAAAAGAGTCATTTCCACATTTATGATGCTGATGGTTGTCATCAGCGTTTGTTTTTCACAAGAATTGCCAAAACGTGAGTTCCGCGGCGCCTGGTTACATATTGTCGGTAATCAGCAGATGCGGACAATGACCATGGAGGAGATCCAGGCATGGTTTGTAAAGTCACTGGACAAACTCCGGGAACTTGGCTGCAATGCCATTCTTTTCCAGGTAAGACCCCAGGCAGATGCTTTCTATGAGTCGGATATAGAGCCCTGGACCCGTTTTCTGACCGGAGAGCAGGGCAAAGCACCCGATCCATACTGGGACCCTATGGCATTTCTGATCAAAGAGACTCATGCACGCGGAATGGAGTTCCACGCCTGGCTCAATCCATATCGTGTAACTTCAAACGATACCGAGGTGCTCCACCCTGACCATCTCTATTTCAAGAAACCGGAGATTTTCAAAAAATACGGCAAACAACTCTATTTCGATCCGGGTGAGCCCGAATCGGTATCCCACACCGTAAAGGTAATCGTGGATATCGTCAATAGATATGACGTGGATGCAATTCACTTTGACGACTATTTCTATCCCTATCCCGTACCCTACGAAGAGTTCCACGATGATGCATCTTTCGTAAAATATGGAAAAGCCCAGGGATTTGAGTATTGGCAAAAGAATGACTGGAGAAGAAATAACGTGGAGACCCTGATGAGGGAAATAAATACCGCAATAAAAGCCATAAAGCCATGGATAAGGTTTGGTATTTCACCTTTCGGAATCCACAGAAATCTAAAGGACACCCCCGATGGCAGCGGCAGCAAGACAAACGGCCTCTCCAACTATGAGCAACTCTTCGCGGATGTTCCTGGTTGGGCTGAGAAAGGCATCATCGACTATATGGTGCCCCAGCTTTATTGGAAAATAGGTCATCCCGCCGCAGATTACGATGTGCTTATAAATTGGTGGAACGATAGCAATTTCAAAGGACATCTTTATATAGGACAGAGCATCTCAACCTTCAATGAGCCCGACCTTGACAATCCGCAAATCACTCAGATGCCCAGAAAAATGGAACTCGTACGCACCCTACCTAATGTTGATGGTAATGTATGGTGGCCGGGCTGGACATTGACCCCCGCACCTGTGATCAAAGCTGAAGGGCAGCGCAGGGAAACTCCTCGCAGAGCTGAACAGGCACCCTCTCTCCCCTTCTCCATTACTGACTCTTTGGAAAATGTGTATCAGCGCCACCTTGCTCTTATACCGGCATACACCGACCTCGATGCCATCAATCCCGACCCCGTAGAGTCCATAAAGATAAAAAGAGGTTCTATCGTATGGGAAATAACACCCACTGATGACGTAATGCAGGAGCCCCACTTTTATGTGGTTTACAGATTCCCGGAAAATGAAGAGATAAATTTGGATGACAGCCAATACATCCTGAAAATCACAAAAGATCAGAGCTTCAAACCCGAAGGAAAGCGAGATCGTAAATTCAAATATGTGGTAACTGTGGTGGACAGATGCTGGAACGAAAGTACAGCATCAAAAGCGGTTGTTTGGTAAGAAACTCCATTCCGACTGCTCTTCGGGATCTCCATAAAAATTCAATTCAATGTCGGGAGAATAATAACAAGTATCTTTTTCATTAAAAATCACAACGAAAGCGGAATTTTTCACAATATCTGACAAGAAAAATTGAAATTCTTCATATTCTTGAACATAAGAATCATATAATTGTTTTGTTTCAACCGGATTAGTGTAAAAAAGATAGTGGTGACATGAATCCCGAGACAATGTTATTGGACTGTAACGACAATATAAAGGAATCGTGTCATTGTTAAATAAAAGGAATGCGTCCCCGATACCTAAATCTGATGTGCTGATAAACTCTTTTCTATTTCTGATTAACTCAATATCTTTTACCGATACAAGCTCTTTTTTAGGATATAAACTGATTGTGGAATCTGTGCTGTTATTTATCTTGATTTTATAGAAAATCCACCAGGGTCCCAATTCTTCTCCACTTTGTTGCTGATTTGAATAGATATCTTCAAACTCAATCAGGTTGTTTTTGGTGTCAGGACCATAATTATTTTTTGTTTTATTGACTTGACAACTACTCAAGGTGAATAAAAAAACCAAAATAAAAAGATATATATTCCTCGTTTTCATATTTAATGTCTTATTTTCCAACAATATAGACGGTTATTACTCCCAATTGCTCATATTGTACAACCTTTACGGTTTTGATTCTCCATTTTCTCAGCCCGATAAGCTGCATTACCTCATCCTTTGTCTCTACTTCCTTGTCATTATAAACATAGATTATTTTAATGTTGTCCGGCTCACGATCTAAATCTACAACACTATCCATTATGTATTTATTCACATAAAGATAACCCTCTTTTGCTTTTCTAGTACGGATATGCAGAATACCATTTGTACTTAGAATATCGCTTTTTTCGATAAAGAGTTTTTTAATCGCCTTTTGGTTTATCGAAGAAAAAGGATCATTAACGGAAGTCTTGGTATGACTGCAATCAAATAAATAATTACAATAATAATTTGTTAATAAAACAGATGAAATTTTGTCAAAATCAACACAGCATCTTTTACCAACAAATATATTGTCAATATAAACACTAAGGCTGTCGCTGTTTGGACTATGTGCATTAGCATTCAGATTGAGACACAAGCAAATGGTGATAAATAGTATTTTAATGGCGTGCTTCATAATCAATTTTTTATAATGCATATTATCCTTTCATTGTTTTTTGCACAAGGTGGGGGTTTTTAACATAAACCCTGAAAGTTTAGCTCTAACTTCCAGGGTTCATATCGTTTTATGCCGTTATTTTATTTCATATAAGAGTATCTGTAATCTGTAGAAGGCACCAGAGTCTCTTTTATTGTACGGGGGATGGTCCAGCGAATGAGATTGAATTCTCCGCCGGCCTTGTCGTTGGTGCCTGAGGCACGGGAGCCGCCGAAGGGCTGCATACCTACAACTGCTCCGGTAGGCTTATCGTTAATGTAAAAGTTACCTGCCGTATAGCGTAGTTTGTCGGCAATCTTCTGCACTGCAATCCTGTCTCTTCCAAACACTGCGCCTGTAAGACCGTAAATGGTAGAGTTGTCGCAAAGCTCCACTGCTTTATCAATTTCTGCATCTTTATATACATATACCGTAAGCACGGGACCGAAAATCTCCTCAACCATAGATTTGAAATGAGGATTTGTAGTCTCAATAACGGTAGGATGAACAAAATAACCCTTGCTCTTGTCGCATTTACCACCCATTACTATCTTGGCATCCTTGCTATTGCGCGCCAACTCAATATAAGAAGAGATATTATCGAAAGAGGCCTCGTCAATCACTGCATTTACAAAGTTTGAAGGATCACAAACATCACCCATCTTGATGGATACTGCCTGTTCCTTGATACCCTCGAGTATTGCAGGCCAAAGTGAAGCGGGAACATACATTCTTGAGGCTGCCGAGCACTTCTGACCCTGGAACTCAAATGCACCGCAGAAAGCAGCAGTAGCCACCTCTTTCACACATGCAGAGGGATGTACGAAAATAAAGTCCTTGCCGCCGGTCTCTCCTACCAAACGGGGATATGAGATATATTTCTCAAGATTGTCAGCAGCCTGCTTCCAAAGTGTATTGAAGGTTGCATTGGAGCCGGTGAAATGCACACCGGCCATATATTTGGAGTTGAACACCACATTACCGATTACCTTACCGGGACCGGGGAGGAAATTGATCACGCCGTCAGGCACGCCTGCCTCCTTGAAGACCTTCATAAGATAGTAGTTGGATAGAATCGCGGTAGTCGCCGGCTTCCAAACGGTCACATTACCCATCAATATAGGCGACATATTTAGATTACAAGCGATAGAGGTAAAGTTGAAGGGACTTAATGCAAACACAAAACCCTCAAGGGCTCTATACTCAACGCTGTTGATCTGTCCGGGAGCACTCTTTGGCTGGAATCCGTAGAGTTTACCTGCGAAATGCGCGTTGTAGCGCAAGAAGTCGATCAGTTCACAAGCAGCGTCAATTTCAGCTTGATAGATATTTTTGCTCTGTCCGAGCATAGTGGCAGCATTGATGACTGCGCGGTACTTACCTGCAATCAAGTCGGCAATCTTCAGCAGGATAGTGGCGCGAACGGTCCAGTCGAGTTCCGACCACTCTTTGTGGGCAGCCATTGCTGCATCTATAGCCATCTGTACTTCCTTTTCTCCTGCCTTGTGATAGGTGGCGAGCACATGCCGGTGATCGTGTGGCATCACCACTTTACCTGTGTTACCGGTACGCACCTCTTTGCCTCCGATGATCAGAGGGATCTCTATCACTTGCGAACTCTGTTTCTTGAGTTCTGCCTCAAGCGCTTCCCTTTCAGGAGAACCTTTGAGATATGTTTTTACCGGTTCATTTGCCGGCAGCGGAAAAGAAAATATTGCATTTTTCATAACGATTATTGTTTTAATTATTCCGCTAAGATAGCAAAATCAGAATAAATTTTCTAATTTTGACACCTATTATTAACAAATTGATATGAAAACAGCACTTGTTCAACATGATATCGTATGGGGTGAGCCAGAGATAAATTGCAAACACATATCCCGATTGCTTGAAGAAATACCACAGGTAGACCTTGTGATACTACCGGAAATGTTCTCCACAGGATTTGCCACAAAACCTGAAGGTATAGCAGAGAATGAGCCCAGTTACTCTCTGGAATGGATGAAGAAAAGTGCTGCCAAAATGGATTGTGCCATAGCCGGAAGTGTGGCACTGAAAACAAAAGAAGGCTATGTCAACCGATTCTATTTTGTAAAACCTGACGGTAATGTGGTAACCTATGACAAACGCCACCTTTTCACATACGGAGGTGAGCATCTGACTTTCAATCCCGGAAATGAACGAGTTATAATTGAGTGGCGCGGAGTGAGAATACTTCCCATTATCTGCTACGACCTGCGTTTTCCGGTATGGAGTCGCTATCGTGGGGATTATGATATGATAATTTGCGTAGCCAGCTGGTCTATACCCCGCCGATATCATTGGGACACACTCATCAGAGCAAGAGCTATCGAAAACCAGTGTTATATGGCAGCAGTAAATCGTATCGGCACTGACCCTAACTGCGAATATGATGGTGGTACGGTCTTTATCGACCCCTACGGATACCCTGTTGCAGCCTGTAATAATAACAAGGAAGAGGTAATCATTTGCGAAACCGACCTGCAGATGCTCAAAAATTATAGAAAAAAATTCCCTGCTCTCGGGGACAGGGATAATTTTTTACTCCTTTTATAAAAATTCCGGAACAACTTCTGTAACAATTATTGCTACGAACAACTTTTCAGACTTCCATAAACTATCTAAGCCGGTAACGAAAATCTGACGATGAGCCCTGCGCCCGAGGGACCGGAAGAGGCGGAAATGGTGCCTCCGTGCGCCAGAACAGCATTTTTGACAATAGAAAGACCAAGACCGGTGCCGCCGGCCGCCCCTTCTCCGCGTGTGCGTCCCTTGTCAACACGATAAAACCTCTCGAAAATACGGTTCAGATGCTTATCGGGAATGCCGGAGCCATTATCAGAAAACTCAAATTCAATACTGTCCTCTCTTCTTAAGCAGGCAATCCTCAAAGTATCTGCTCCTGAAGCGTATAGTACAGTATTCTCCACCAAATTGCGGAAAATTGAGTAAAGAAGTCCCTGGTCACCTCTGATAAAAAGATATTCAGGAATCGCCAGTTTAACTGAAATACCTGCCAAGTCGAGTTTGCCCTTGAAATCCTCTATCACATCATTTATGATGCGCTCCAGATCCACCCCCTCCTCCATTGTAACTCTACCTTCGTCAAGGCGAGAAACTGTAGACATATAAGCCATAAGACGTGTCATCCGCTCGCTTTGCGAGAGACAGCGCTCAAGAAAGTGGCGACGCTTCTCCTCCGGAAGATTCGGATTGGCCACCAGAGTCTCCAGATATCCGTGGATACTGGCAACCGGAGTTTTGATTTCATGCGCGACATTCTGCGTCAGCTGCCGCTTGATACGGCTCTTGTCCATTTCGCTGCGCGTAAGACTCCTGTAAAGTTTGACATTATAGAACAATAGGACTATCGCCACGAGCAGCAGAACTATAGCGATGATGCTTATGACCAGAAGACTCTCTTTCATATCATTCTGTTTCAAATGAATATCCATACCCTATGCGGGTCTTTATACAACTGCCCAGAAGACCCAACTTGCGGCGCAGGCGAGTTATATTGACATCTACGGTACGGTCGGTCACTATAACATCCGAAGGCCATACCGCCGATATTATCTGCTCTCTGGAAAAGACCTTAGGAGAGTTACCTACAAGCAACCTTAACACTTCAAATTCAAGTTTAGTGAGTTTTAGATCGCGTCCGTCAGCAAAAGCCGCTTTTTGTTCTGCATCTATTGTAAGCACAATACCGGAATATACCACATCATTCTCACCTAATACCTCACTTGCCTGCTGTGGTGCACAACGTCTGAGCACCGCACGAATACGCGCTTTAAGTTCCGCTATCCTGACAGGTTTGCAGATATAGTCGTCACCACCGGCTTCCAGGCCTCTAACCACATCGGAACTCTCGCCAAGCGCCGTTGTGAAGATAATAGGTATATTTGCGGTGGAAGGATTCTCACGTAAGATTGACGCCAAACGAAAGCCTGATATGCCTCCCAACATCACATCGAGCAGCAGCAGATCGTACGAAGAAATATCCATTTTCATTGCAGCTTCCGCTGAATGAGCGATATCCACTTGATGTCCATCCTGCTCCAGATTGAATTGTAAGATCTCGCAAAGATCAACCTCATCTTCGATTACCAGTATACGTGCCATTTAAAGGGTATTTTGCGCAAATTTACAAATATCTGTGCCATTACAAGGACATTTTTCGAATTTTCAATAAATGTCACACAATTGTAATACAACTTAAACGTTAGTGTAAAATATTATTAGCACTTTTGCAGCCTATTATACCCATATCAAAAGTAAACATTATGCTGTTACAGATCCTCACTCTTTTAGGAGCCCTCGGAATGTTCCTGTTCGGTATGAACATGATGAGTTCCGGACTTCAAAAAGCAGCGGGAGACAGACTCCGCAGGCTCCTCTCCTCCATTACATCAAATCGTTTCAGAGGGGTTTTGACAGGCCTCATCATCACATCCATAATACAGTCTTCCAGTGCTACCACAGTAATGGTAGTAGGATTTGTAAACGCCGGACTGCTGACGCTGTTACAGGCTATCGGAGTGATAATGGGTGCCAACATTGGTACCACGATGACAGCATGGATCATTTCGCTGCTGGGCTTTAAAGCAGATATCTCCATCCTCGCAGTTCCATTGATGGCCCTGGGATTTATTCTCAGCATGATGAAGTCCGAAAAAAGAAAAAATGTGGGAGAGTTCGTCATAGGATTTTCACTGCTCTTCATCGGACTCGCATTTATGAAATCCTCAGTACCAGATCTGGAGTCAACACCTGAAGTGCTCTCATTCATTCGGGGATGGGGCAATTACGGATTCGGTTCAGTACTTCTATTTGTGCTTCTCGGCACAGTTCTAACCCTCATACTCCAATCTTCCAGCGCTACTGTTGCTTTGACGATGATTATGCTCACTTTGGGCTGGATGCCCTTTGAACATGCGGCAGCTATGGTTCTGGGAGAGAATATAGGCACTACCATCACAGCTAACATTGCAGCCGCTGTCGGCAACACATCCGCAAAGAGAACGGCACTGGCTCACACGGTATTCAATATTTTCGGAGTTATCTGGGCACTGATATTATTCCACCCTTTCGTGGAATTCATAGGCAGTATCATAGCCTCAATGGGACTTCCCAATCCAGCACATATCGAAACTGAGGTAGCCTCCGGAGACAACCAAACTGCTCTTCTTTACGGTTTGTCGATGCTCCATACTGTATTCAACATTATAACCACTCTTATTCTCGTATGGTTCTGTCCCCAGATTGCAAAACTGGTGAGTGCCATCATCAAGATGCCCAAGAGTACTGAAGAACAAGAGGTTTTCCGCTTAAAATATATCGAAGGAGGTCCCGTCTCTACTGCCGAACTCTCTATCAAACAGGCACTGAAAGAGGTTGTAAACTTTGGACGCATTTCTCAGAAAGGTCTCGACTATGCATTGAGTGCTGTGAACAGCAAAACCGGCGATGAGTTTGACACCTACCGCAATAAACTGGTGAAATACGAAGAAATATCTGACAGGATAGAGCGCGAAATCGCCACCTATCTCCACAAAATTCCTACTGCCGACATCAGCACCGGCACTTCGGAGCAAATTCGTACTATCTATAGGATTAGCAGCGAACTTGAAAGTCTGGGTGACAGCGGTGAGAGAATCGGCAATATTATAGTTCGTCGCAATCTTCACAACAAGAGATTCAACGAGGAAGAGCTCAAGAACATCTCTAATATGTTTGACAAGGTCAACAATGCTTATGATGTCATGATTGCAAATCTCTCACTTGCGGCCGAAGGAAAACCTGTGGATCTCATTGCTGCTCAAAATGCAGAGGTACAGATCAACCAGATGCGCAACGATCTTCGTGATGAAAAGATGTACAAAATGGAAGGTAAGGGTGACTTTCTTACAAGCGTCTATTATCTCGACCTAATCTCCGAACTCGAAAGAATGGGTGACTACATTATCAATGTCTCTCAGGCGCTGAAATAAAGAACTTTTAAAAAATATCAAAGAAAGCTGTAAATTTTTAGCCTTCTTTACATTTATAGCTTATCGAGTAACATTGCAAAGGCGTTTGGCGATAATACGTGCAAATTGTAATACAATTGTAACATGACTTAAATAGCGGTAAAAAATATTATTGCCACTTTTGCAACCGAATAGAAAAGATTATGTTGTTACAGATTCTAACACTTTTAGGAGCTCTCGGAATGTTCCTGTTCGGTATGAACATGATGAGTTCCGGACTTCAAAAAGCAGCGGGAGACAAACTCCGTAGGCTCCTCTCCTCCATTACATCAAATCGTTTCAGAGGGGTGTTGACCGGCCTTGTCATAACATCCATAATACAATCCTCCAGTGCTACCACAGTTATGGTAGTAGGATTCGTAAATGCCGGACTGCTGACGCTCTTACAGGCTGTCGGAGTAATAATGGGTGCCAATATCGGAACCACAATGACGGCATGGATCATCTCGCTGTTGGGATTCAAGGCAGATATCTCCGTCATCTCAGTTCCTCTAATGGCTTTAGGCTTCATCCTCAGCATGATGAAGTCCGAAAAAAGGAGAAATGTAGGAGAGTTCGTCATTGGATTTGCGCTGCTCTTCCTTGGACTTGCATTCATGAAATCTTCCGTACCCGATCTGCAATCAACACCTGAAGCACTCTCATTCATTAGGGGATGGACAAATTACGGATTCGGATCTGTACTGCTTTTTTTGCTCCTTGGAACAATACTGACCCTTATACTACAATCTTCCAGTGCCACAGTCGCTTTGACAATGGTCATGCTCACTATGGGCTGGATGCCTTTCGAATTTGCGGCAGCAATGATTCTAGGCGAGAACATCGGCACTACAATCACAGCTAACATCGCAGCCACAGTCGGCAATACATCCGCAAAGAGAGCAGCCCTGGCTCACACGATTTTCAATGTCTTCGGCGTTGTTTGGGCTCTGATTTTGTTCCGTCCCTTTGTGGGATTCATAGGTAACATCATAGCCTCGATGGGACTCCCCAACCCCACACAAATCGGGCATGAGGTCACTACAGAAGCAGATCAGACCGCTCTTCTATATGGTCTGTCCATGCTCCACACCGTATTCAATGTAATAACCACATTCATATTGATATGGTTCTGCCCCCAGATTGTAAAACTTGTAAGTGCCATCATTAAGATGCCCAAGGGCACTGAAGATCAGGAAGTTTTCCGCCTAAAATATATTGAAGGCGGCCCGGTTTCTACTGCCGAACTCGCTATCAAACAGGCTCTCAGAGAGGTTATCCACTTTGGACGCATTTCCCAAAAAGGTCTCGACTATGCATGGAAGGCAGTTAGCAGCAAAACCGGCGATGAGTTTGACCTCTACCGTAATAAACTGGTGAAATATGAAGAGATCTCTGACAGGATGGAGATGGAAATCGCCACCTATCTCCACAAAATTCCAACTGCCGATATCAGCCGTGCTACGTCAGAAAAAATCCGCTCGCTCTACAGTATTATCGGTGAACTGGAAAGTCTGGGCGACAGCGGTGAGACCATAGGCAACATCATCGTGCGCCGCAACCTCCACAACAAGACATTCAATGAAACTGAGCTCAAGAACATCTCCAATATGTTTGACAAGGTCAACATCGCTTACGATGTCATGATTGCAAATCTGACCTGTGCAGCAGACGGTAATCCGGTGGATATGGCTTCAGCAAGAAATGCCGAGGTACAGATAAACGAGTTGCGCAACAATCTGCGTGATGAAGAAATGTACAAAATGGAAGGCAAATCCGACTTTCTGACGAGTGTCTATTATCTCGACCTTATCTCCGAACTCGAAAGAATGGGTGACTACATCATCAATGTCTCCCAGGCGCTGGTATAAGCAATTTATTAAACGATATGAGAAGGCCGCGGAAAAATCCGCGGCCTTATTTATATTATCGTTTTCTAAGATGGTATTACTGAAGTAACAATGGTCTAATATAGCTTGACTACATCATAGTACTGTTTCCACCAGCCATCATCACCATCCACAAACTTGAGGATGCCTTTAGATTCAGTCTCCATCCATACATACCAGTAGATGGAGGTGCCACCATCATCGGTCATACCCATAGGGTTACCACTGGCGACATTATCGGCATAAAGATATCTGGGAGCAGTATCAATCCAGAAAACAACCTTCTCCCCTTCATATTCGATAGCTGAAGGAATACGAATATACTTGTTGTTGTCAAAAGGACACAAGGTAGTTTCAGGTGCAACGAGTGTAAGTACACCATCAGGAGTGAGGGTAAAATCGAGATCCAGATCAGAACCCATAACATGCTTGATCCGATACTTGGTATTGTCATAGTTGTTAATCCAAAGATTCGAATGAAGTACCTTTTCCGATTTGACGAAAGCGTTAAGCCTCGACTGGTAGAATTCCACTTGTGCATATTTTGTGTAATCGGCATCTTTGTTGGGGAGAGGGTTAAAGTTGACTACATCGTAATACTGTTTCCACCAGCCATCATCACCATCCACAAACTTAAGGATACCCTTGGATGCGGTTTCCATCCATACATACCAGTAAATGGACGTACCTCCATCTTCTGTCATGCCCATAGGATAGTCACCTGAAGCGAGATTGTCAACATAGAGATAGCCTGGATCTGGATCAATCCAAAATGTCACAGGTTCACCTTCATACTCTATGGTGCTGGGGATTCTGATGTAGTTTCCGCCATCATAAGAACAAAGAGTAGGCTCTGGAGAGATAAGAGTCAGTTCACCCTCTTTGGTAAGAGTGAAATCGAGATTGAGATCTGAATTCATAACATTGCGGATACGATACTTGCTCTTGTTATACTTAGATACCATAAGGGTTGAATTGAGCTCGTCATAGAGAGTAACGAAAGCGTTGAGACGTGATTGGTAAAATTCAACAGTAGCGTAGTCTTCAAATTCCGAATCGTCACCGCCAGGCATTACTGCCAGGCCGGCAAATTGATGCCATCCGCTTGGGGAAACCATACTTTTGTCAAACGAAACAAGAAAGGTATAAGCCTTACCGGCCTCAACAAGAGACATATCATATGCAACCGCGATATCAGCCTCATACTCTCCTGCTGCAAATGAAATAGTGGCGGGAGTACTTAGAGAGAAAATGGGATCACCGGTAAAAGAAAGGGTGACAGTAAGCGGGACGTCTATAACGCCACGAACTAATTTGAAACTAATCACCGGTTCTTCGTGAAGCAAATAGTTGCCTGTATTAGCACTGAAAGTCAGGCACTCATTATCAGGATACCAGATATAGCTCTCTGTCTTACATGCAGTGAATCCGAACAGTATTACCGCAATCAATGCTATGGTTTTGATAAAATGTTTCATATATCTAACTATTTTTTGTTCTGGAAAAAGTCAAATCAATATCCGGGGTTTTGCTGTCCGCGAATCTGGGGATTGGAATCAATCTCCGACTGGGGAATAGGCCAGAGGAAGAAGGGATCGTCTGCACTCTTGCTGAGAAACTCGGTAAAGGTACTGCCCGCATTGTTGATGATTTGGTCATCCTGTGCTGCCGAACGTGCAAAGCCCTTGTTCCATCGTTTGAGGTCTTTGAGTCTGAACCCTTCACCGAAGAGCTCTTTTGCGCGCTCTTTCTTGATCTGTGTAATCAGCTCTTCTCCGGAGTAATTACGTGAGGAGTATGATTTGAGACGTTTTGCACGAAGTGCATTTAGGTATTTGTTGGCATTTACGGCATCACCGGAAGCAGCATAAGCCTCCGCTGCAATGAGGTATTGTTCCGCAATCCTAAAAGGTTTTACCTTATTGAGATAAGTTGAAATAGTCTCACCAGGCATAAGTTCGGGATTGCCCGGAAATTTGATGAAAATGTAGAGATTACTGTTCAATGTCCCGAATACGACAGGAGTCTTCTTAAACCAGGTCTGGAAGCGTATGTCATCGGAAGTAAACTCATCTATAATCCACTGTTCAGGCATATAGTTCGGTGAATATGTCCCGTTGGACTGTAGGCCTACATAATCATAGCAATTTGAACGAGGTAAGGACTGGTAGTCAGCCCATAGCTGCACGATACACTCCCTGCCATTATCATTTGTCCATAGTTTATCAAAGTCTGGCTTGTTGTCTATCAGCGTGTAAGTGCCTTGATTAATCAGAGAAGTGGAGGCAGTTATGGCAGTACTGTAGTCTCCTTTTGTAAGGGCTATACGTGCCTTGAGAGCGGTAACCGCATCTTTTGTGAAATAAATTGAACCTTCAACTCCGCTTACATTGCCGAGCAGGGTTTCGGCCTTGCTGAGGTTGCGGCTTATATAGTTGTAAGTTTCAGCGAGAGTTGACCTGCCGGGATATGAGGCTTGATCGCTCGGTGTTGTAAAAGGCTCGTCGCTAAGCATTACACCATAGTCCGAAGAGGCATTGGATGAATAATTGTTGCAAAAGAGTTCTGTTAGCACAAACATCGTATATGCCTTGACGAATGCACACTCACCGAGAATGATATCGAGTTGTGCCTTGTCGGAGTTACTTAATCTGGTCTGATCCATCTCAGGAATTCCTTGTTCCAGAAAGTTTGCGAGCATTACACAATAGTAGCTATTTGACCAGAGTGATTCTACGCTACCGAAAGTAGAGCGCATCTCCCATTTGTAATATTCACCGTTTCTATTGCCGAATACAATCGAGGCATGAAATGAGTCGCTCATCAACTCAGGCAGGTAAATAGGTGGTCCTGACACGATATAGTCCCTGACCGTGATGTAGAGATCGCGTCTGAATTTCTGGGCATCCTCAACTGAAGAGAGAGAGGAATCCGTCGTTATGGAGTTGGAAGGGAGAATATCCAAATCACAAGAGCAGACCAGAAGCATCGCTGCACATATACTGAAGATAAATTTTTTCATAATCAAATCGAATTAGTGTTAAAAATTGAATTCAAGACCAACGATGTACTGTCTTGTGTTGGGATAGTTACCCATCGCGGTGATTTGGTCAATTTCAGGGTCCCACCCTGTGTATTTGGTAAAGGTAAGGAGGTTACGTCCGGAGACGTAAATCTTGGCTCCACTGAAAACATTTGTTTTGGTAATCATTTTCTTAGGGAAAGTATAGGCAATCTGAAGATTTTTGAGTCTTACAAAACTTGCATTTTCAATGAAACGGCTATCATGCTTTACCGGCTCTGACGCCTTGGGAATATCAGTAATCTGACCCGGGGTGGTCCAGATGTTCATCATTCTTTTTGTCATGTTTGACTCGTCTGCGAATGTCGGATTCTCCACAAAGTAACGATCATAGTTCTCAATATATTTTCCGAAAACTCCTGCAAAGGTGGCGTTTAATGAGAAGCCTTTCCAACTTATATCTAGAGCGGCACCACCCGACCATGGAGCAAAACGGTTGCGACCGAGGAATGCAGCATGACTTTCTGAATAGGTGCTGGTAATATTGCCGTCAGCGTCATACCAGAGGGATTTGCCATTGACAGGATCAACACCAGCAAACCTCACGACAAAGTATTCACCATAAGCATGCCCTGTCTGGAATTTGAGTCCGCTGTCTCCATCCACAAACTCGTCACGTCCGTCATAGAGTTCAGTAATGGTATTTTGATTATAGTTCATATTTAGGCTTGCGCCCAAATAGAGATCCCTCTGCTGTATGATATCAAACCTCAGTTCGATATCAACACCGCGGTTTCTCATAGTTCCCACATTGCCCCATCCACCGGAAAATCCGGAAATAAAGGAATAAGGAATATACATCAACATATCCTTGGTGTTCTTGTTGTAGAACTCAAAGTTAAAGGTCAGAAAGTCGAATACCGTACCATTGACACCTATGTTGAAGGCTTCCAGAGTTTCCCATGTAAGATTGGGATTGCCCAGTGAAGAGATGTACCATGAAGACTCTCCATCGTAAGTTTTGCCTGTTTTGGTAAGGCCGTAAGAGAGGTAGTTGCTGATACCGGAGTTACCCATAGTACCGTATGATGCCTTTAGCTGCAGATTATTTATCCAGGAAATTCCTTTTATAAAATCTTCATTGGTCATTTTCCACATCGCGCCTACAGACCAGAAGTTGGCATATCTCCTGTCTGCTCCGAAGAGTGATGAGCCGTCGATACGATAGGTCAGGTCGAGGAAATACCTGTCCGCGTAGTCATAAGAGAGGCGGGAGAAGAAGGAATTGTATGCAATCTTGGACTCGGAATAAGAGGGAATAAATGCCTCCGTACCATGGTCTATGTTAGTAAGGCGGGGGTCAGTCTGTCCCTGCGTATGAGTAGAGAGGTAATCGTCTTTAGATATTATGGACTCATGGCCTACGAGAAGGTCGAAGTGGTTTTCCCCGGTAATTGCAAATTTGTATTCTGCGGTATTGGTTGAAGTGAGACGGTAGAATCTCTCAAATGCCTCCTCGGTAATCGGAGTAACGGAAATCCTTTCTGTAGGAATAGTTTTACCGGTATATCGATAGTCATAACCCTCAACAGCCTGTACCGCTCTTAATACGAGACCCTTGATCGGTGTGATTTCCTGATACATATTAGCATTGACCCTTACTGTTTGTTTCCTCGTAGGACTATGCTCCATTATGGTGAAGTAGTTCTTCATACCAAGATCAGTAATGAAGTCCAGTTCCTCACCGTATCCGGTGAAATTGCCATTTGAATCTGTGAGAATCTCATAGGGGGTTGCATAAGGAAGACCCCATGCAATGATGTTCATAGGGTTGTAATAACCTGTGCTGACAGTCGAGTATCCCGCATTGCGCTGAGTCTGATAAGCAAGATTAAGATTAATTCCAAATTTGAACCAATCGGTTATTCTGGTATTGGTATTAGAGCGTATGGAATATCTTGACATATCGGAGTAGGGCTCCACACCTTCGCGAGCGAATGCTCCCAGAGATATGTAGAAATCAGTTCTTTCGCTCCTGCCGGAAGCACTGATGTCTGCCTTCCAGGTAGGAGCTTTTTCGTTTAAAATCCATTTTCTCCAGTCCGTACCAATATTATTTTTAAGACGAAATTTCTTAAGCTCCTGGAACTGTTCGTTTTCAAGAAGGCTCGGGTCAGCTATCTCACGAAATTGAAACCATTCCTCAGAACTCATAAGATCCATTGGAAATTGCGCCAGTGAAGATATACCGTAAGATGTGCTGGCTGTGATGGTGGGCTTTTCACCTGAACCCTTTTTGGTGGTAATGTAGATTACACCGTTTGCAGCACGTGAACCATAGATGGCGGTGGAGGAGGCATCCTTCATTACCATCACATTCTCTATATCATTTGGATTGAGAGCAGTGAAAATGGCCACGTCAACCGGTGAACCGTCAAGGATAAAGAGAGGAGTATTGGATGCATTGATGGAATTGACACCGCGTAGACGCATGGACACAGTCGCACTGGGCTCACCGGAACTGGTAAAAACCTGCAGACCTGCAACCTTTCCTTGGAGAGCATCACCGGAACTGGCAGCGGGTATGCTTGTGAATGCGTCAGACTTTACTAGAGTCGAGGCACCTACCACGGAACTGATCTTTTTGGCACTACCATAGCCGACAACCACAAGTTCCTCAATAGTTTGCACGTCACTTTGCATTGTGACATTCATGACACTTGACGTACCAACTGTCAGACTCTGTGACTCCATGCCAATGTAAGTAAAATTGAGCACATTACCCTGATTTGCCTTGATGGAGTAGTTTCCCTCGAAATCAGTTATAGTGAACTCCTTGGTGGTCACATTTTGGATGCTGACACCCACCAGGGGCTCCCCTTTGTCATCAACAACAGTGCCTGTTACGACCCGCACGTCGGATGCGGATTTCTGATGCTGGGGTTCATTGAATTCCTTGGGAAAAATTGTAATCTGTTTGTCGATGATACGATAAGCGATAGATGTGCCCGAAAATAGGCGATCCAGCACTTGATTGATCGAAGCATTGGAAACAGAAATGGTGACAACCTGATTCACATCCACAAGGGTGTTGTTGTAAATGAAGTTGTAAGAGCTCTGTTTCTGAATTTCCTGAAGGACTGTTATCATCTTTTCTCCCTTAAAATCAAGTGAAATCTGCTGTGCAGAGGCCTCAGTGGAGAAGAAGAGTGACAAAACCATGAACTGGAAAAAGATTCCGATCTTCAAGAGATTGTTAGTTCTTTTCTTCATAGATTTTGAAATTGATAGTTTATAATATCAATACACAAAAAAAGGGATCTCTCCCTAATTTTTGTCATAAATATGTTACAGAATGTAACTATTTATATAAAGTAACATTCTTATCCTTAATCCTGTAACGGATATTTGAAGAAATTTTTAACAGATCAAGCACCTGGGTGACAGACTCTGATTGGAAACGCGCCGTAAAACTGTATCCGAACAGTTCTTTGTCGGAGAGCGTGATGTGCACTCCATACCAGCGCTCCAGTTTTTTAACCACCTCCTGCATCGGAGTGTTGGCAAAAATCAAGTAACCTTCTTTCCAGGCTGAATCATCCTCGGTGCTTACGAGATGACTCTTGCGTACAGGGACAGCATGGTCGCTGATAATCAAGCGTTCGTTGGGCAAAACACCTATCTTCTTATTGTGTTGGTTATAAACTTCCACCTTGCCATTTACAAGTGTCAGTTTAACCTCAGAGTCATTAGAGTAAGAGGATAAATTGAACTCTGTCCCAAGTATTCTGGCAGTTACGCCCTTGGAGGTTTTAATGTACATCGGCCAATCGCTTTCGGTACGCACCTTGAAGTAACCTTCTCCATCGAGCTCTACATAGCGTACTTCGGAGGCGAACTCTGCCGGGCACCTGAGGGTACTATTGCTGTTGAGCCAAACCTCGGAACTGTCTGGAAGCAGCACTTTGCCCTTAACTCCCGAGTGAACTATGTACTCAATGAATTGCTCACTCTGATATCGCTCAATAATCTGCGTAACTGACGGTTCCTGAGCAACCTGAGGCATCTTCGGCTCTCTTAGCAGCAGCCAGGCTGAAAATAGGGTCATCGGTATAAAGAGCACAGCAGCAACTTTTATGAGTATATTTGTTACCCTACGCCTGTGAATGCGGGATAACAAACGATTAGCTGCACTTCCATTGTCTGCCCTATAGGGCATAGTACCGAATGTATCATCCGCTTTAAGGCGGGCGAACTTTTTGTCCTGATGGTATTTGCTTTCAAAATAAACCATTTACTCTTTTTTTTCTCATTAGTTATACACCGATTTGGGACTCATTACCTAAAAAATCGATGCCAATTTTTTTGCGGAAGAAATGTAACGCCTTGCGTATCTTGTACTCAACCGCCTTTACGGGAACTTTCTGACTATCGGCTATCTGTGAGTAAGTCATTCCAAACTCGCGGTTTAACTTAAAAGTGGAGCGCACATCCTCAGGCAGTTGGAGGTATGTCTTGTTTATGAGTTCCTCCAGCGAGAGGGCATCTATTCTTTCAAGCACATAGTCGTCGGAAAGTGCGGTAAGATTGAGTTGTTCAAGGTCAGCATCAACGCAGTTGCGACGGTACTTATCGTCGCGAAGGAAATTGAGCATCTTGTTGCGAGCGATTTTGTAGGTATAACTGCGGAGATTCTGATGCTCGTCGATAAGAAAGCGTTTGTCCCATAGAGTTATGAATGTATCCTGTACAATATCCTCAGCAGCAGAACTGTCTGTTATATACGAAGTGATGAAATGGACCAGGTTATTGTATTCCATACGGAAGAGAACCTCCAGAGCACGTTCATCTCCCGACTTTATGGCAAGAGCCAACTTTGTACCTTTGTCACATTCCATATCCCAAATTTATGAAAATAATCAATCCCTTACAAACTAATTCAGCCCCGAAACGGAATTGCCAAGTAACTTTGGCAGTATCTAAACCCTTATGATTTCCGAAAAAAACATTTAAATTCCATTATTTGCAGGAAATATACTACATTTGCACTCCCACGGAGAGATGCTCGAGTGGCTGAAGAGGCACGCCTGGAAAGCGTGTGTACGCCAAAAGCGTATCGAGGGTTCGAATCCCTCTCTCTCCGCTAGGTGCGGAAAAAACGGCATCAAGTTTACTTGAACGCCGTTTTTTATTTCGCACCTAGCATAGCCCCGCCGCAGGCGGGGAGGGATGTGCGAACGCAGTGAGCAAATCCCGGAGAGAGAGGAACATTTTCTCGGAGATGTGCGAGTGAAACGAGCAAATCCCGGAGAGAGAGGAACATTTTCTCGGAGATGTGCGAGTGAAACGAGCAAATCCCGGAGAGAGAGGAACATTTTCTCGGAGATGTGCGAGTGAAACGAGCAAATCCCGGAGAGAGAGGAACATTTTCTCGGAGATGTGCGAGTGAAACGAGCAAATCCCGGAGAGAGAGGAACATTTTCTCGGAGATGTGCGAGCGAAATGAGCAAATCCCGGAGAGAGAGGAGTTCTCGATCGGAATTGTCGGAGCGAAGCGACGAAATAAAAACATCACTAAATTATATTATTTTTTGAATAAAAATATTATTTTTGCAATAATAATTTATCCGATTTGTTACAAAAAGGAGAAAAAAAAACTATGTATATAAGCGTAAAAGACAAAATTAAGTCACTCATAATCAGAAGAGGAAGAGGCAGGTTCTGGTTCATTGGTGATTTTGCTATGTTTGAAAATGCTTCTGTGAAAAACGCTCTTAGGCACCTGACTAACGAGGAAATGTTAATTAGGATAGCAAACGGAGTATATTATTATCCTAAAATAGATCGCGAACTTGGGCTAGGTCCTCTCCTTCCTTCAAAAGAAGAAACCGCCAAAGCCATTGCAAAACATCATCGCCTCAAAATTGCACCTACTGGCGTATTCGCCTTGAACGCCTTAGGACTAACTATGCAAATGCAAACTGTTGTTGCTTTTCTGACCAATGGTAGAGCACGTAGAATCAATCTTGGCAATGGACGTTATATTAAACTGTTACATTCTTCGTCACAAAAAATGTTCGACTACAGTTCATACACCATGATACTGATAATACAAGCTATGCTGGAACTAGGCGAGCAGCACATTACCGACTCAGTACGACAGAAATTGGCTGAACACTTAAAGCAAGTTTCGGAACGAGATTTTTTACATGATTTAACCATCGCTCCCATATGGGCGCAAGAAATTCTTAGAACATTGTATGAAACTCACTGATTTAACCATAGAGCAACAAATTCGACTGTTGGATCAGATTAATGCTCGAACCAATCAAGACCAGCAGACAATAGAAAAGGACTGGTGGGTTACTCAGGTGTTAAAAGCCCTATTTTCACTACCTTATGCAAAAGAAATGTCGTTGAAAGGCGGAACCTCATTATCAAAAGCGTGGGGATTTATTGAACGATTTTCAGAAGATATCGATATAGGCATTGATAGGCGATTTCTCGGTTTCACTGATGAATTGTCAAAGACACAAATCAGCGATAAACTACGCAGAAAAGCGTGCACATTTGTTAGAGAAAAAATGCAATTTGACTTAAAAGAAATGCTATTGCAACAAGGAATATCAGAGAGCAACTTTGACGTTAAAGTGAACATTACTCCTATTACAACCACTGACCCCGAAGTGATTTTGATAGATTATCAATCTGTATTACCTATGTCAGAATACATTGAGCATACGGTAAAGGTTGAGGTTAGTGGACGTTCAATGCTCGAACCCATTAATGAGGTGTTGTTGGAATCGCTTTTGGACAAATATCTGCCGGACGTGCCTGTCGCCGAGCCCGCTTTTTACGCATTTGTCGTTGACCCCAAACGCACATTCCTTGAAAAGATAATGCTTCTTCACGAAGAATTTGCAAAAGCACAAAACGATCTTCGTACAGAGCGTATGTCGCGCCATTTGTACGACATCTACAAGATGATGCTAACGACTATTGCGACATCTGCAATAGAGGATGAAGAACTTTATCGCTCGGTTGTAGAACGCCGAAGGAAATTCATTGGAATGAAGGATTTTGACTATAATTCACTCTACTCTGATCGCCTTTCGTTAAAAATTCCATCAACGATTATCAATCTGTGGAAAATAGATTACGAAAAGATGTGCAAAACAATGATTTTCGGTAACGCACCTTTATGGGACGAACTGATTGAATCAATTCAAGCACTTAACAATAAAATCAAATCAATGCACTATTATCATATAAAGTGATAATGGTGCAAAAACAGTGATAATAGCTATGAATTTATCACTTAGCTTACACTAAATCAAACAAACTATAAATCTGATTATTGATTAAACACGCAATAATTTCAAATATTGCATAATAAAGCAATACTATGACCCACTGTTTATATACTATAATAATATATTCGACAGAAATGCAAGCATTGCGAGCAATCCCTCCCCCATCCAGCCCCCACCTTTTTGTCAACAAATTGTCATACACATTCTTAGCGTAATTGTCAATTTTACATTATTTTTACAATCACCATTCTGGCATAAAATTAGCGTATGAAAAACTATTAGTTGACTAATCAGAGTATCATGAAAATAAAATCCCTCCTTACCATTTTGCTTGTTGTCATAGGAATGACAGCACAGGCACAACAAATCAAAATAGTTGAGCAACCAAATACCATAGTTACCGACACGCGTATGCTGGAAATCTCAAAGGTAACCTTATCGGACACTACAACCATACTGGATATAAAAGCTTTTTCCTCACCCAGCAATTCTATCAGGATAGCGTCTGATACCTATCTGCTTGCCGGCGGCAAAAAGTATATGATTCGCGGGGGCGAAGGTATTGAACTTGATTTGCTGTTTTGGATGCCCCAATCAGATGTAGTCGAGTTTAAGTTGATATTTGAACCGCTGCCGATTGAAACAACCACATTCGACTTCATAGGTAACGATAGCGATGATTATTATAAAATATATGGTGTCGACTTAACGGCAGAGAATAAAAAGCAAACAGATTATAAAGTTTTGGAACCCCTATATGATGTAGACGAGCAACTATTTCCAAACTTAATAAAACCTTTTAAAGGAAAAGTAATATTGGTAGATATATGGGCTACCTGGTGTGGCCCGTGTCTGGTATCACATCTGCTGATGCAACCGATAAAAGTGGAGTTTGCCGATACGGATGTGGTATTTTTATACATTGCCGGAGAAGATTCTCCCGAAATTGTATGGGAAAATATGGTTGTGGATATATCCGGTTCTCACTACCGCTTGAGTGCCGAACAATGGGACTATCTCCACGACATCTTAGACGTGAGAGGTGTCCCCACTTTCATAATTATCGACCGTGATGGGAATCAAACATACAATTCAGTCGGTTTCCCGGGTGTAAGCAAAATAAGGCGTGAACTAAACAGAGCATTGAAAAAATAATGCGAATCATTATTCGCCTCATTTGATTTTCATAAAACGTTATACAATCACTTTTTCTCGTACTTATACTGAATATCCGAAATCCAGCCGCTCCATTTGTCGAAATAGAGATTGCCTCCCTCCCACTCCACTTCACCGCGCTGGAAATCCACAGTCTCGCTGCGGATAAATTTCTTGGCAGGAGAGAATTGGCCGGAATAGTCACTGTTCACGATCCAACGGAAAGCATCCAGACCCTTTGTATAGAAGTGATATTCGTCATCATTATCCTTAACATTATAGCGTCCACGTCCGAATGACTGGTCGGTGGGGACCCATCCGATACCCTCATAATATACCTCGAGCCAATCGTGCATATTGACGCTATTCGGGTGAAGCATCCAGCCGCTCTGCCATCTTGCAGGCACTCCGGCATAACGTGCCATAGTGATCAATAGAAGTCCTACCTGACCACAATCACCATGATTGTTATCAAGCACATACTCGGGAATATTCTCCACAGTGGAATACTCACGGGCACTGGCCCAGGGATAGTTGTCGGCAATCCAGCGGTAGATCTTCTTAACCTTAATGTAAGGATTGGTTTCCGTGCCTATGATGGAATCGGTAATCTTCTTTATACGGTCGCTGAATATGACATGGGTAGCCCTTTCAGCTGTGTACTTCTTATAGAGGCGACTGTCGATGTCGTAGGGCTTTATATCCTCAGGATTGAAGTCATACCACTCGTTGTAACCCTTGAAAGAGAGTTCGTATGAGAAGACGGTCGGCTGTCCGGCAACCGCAATTTTCTCCATATAAATGCTCTTGTGAACATATTTGTCCGAAGAAATCTTGTATTCCGGCTCAGAGGTGGAAATCAAGCGAACATCTTTAACGCTGTTTTGATCCTCACGGGGATAAGGCATCCAGGCACGCAGTACCGTACTGTCGGGTACGACATCTGGCTTGACAGTCAGAGTATACTTGATAGTCATTGTGACAGGAAGCACAAGACTTTTCTTCTGTTCTCTTGCGACCTTAATAACCTCTTTATTATAGCCATCCAGAAATAGGTGAAGTTGATCCACCTGCACTCCCTCAACTTGCTCGTATACTTTTTTCGCTTCCTTATCAATACGGAAAAGATTGCGTCCCGCATTGCGGAAATAACGCTTCTGTCCATCGATATATTTATGCTCGAGGGCATTTGTGGCCTCCCAGGCAGCTACTTGTTCTGCTGTCAGTTCCGGATAATAAAGTTTCAGATAGTTGACAATGTAATTGCTGTCGCGGGAAAAATCAATGGCGATCCTCGCCTCTCTTTCATCTTCCGTTATATTGACCGAAGGATCGGAAGATGAAAAACGCCCACATCCGCATACCACGGATATGGACATCAATATTACAAATAGTTTGCGCATGTGTGTAAAAGGTTAAATCATATTAAAACTACCTTACCCTTTCACCGTATGACCTGTCAGTGGTATTAACTCTGATACGGTCACCCTGGTTGATGAACAGGGGAACCATAATCTCAGCTCCCGTCTCCAGAGTGGCAGCCTTCAAGGCATTGGTAGAAGCGGTGTCACCCTTGACGGCGGGTTCGGTGTAAGTCACCTCCAACTCGACATATGTGGGAAGTTCACAAGTGAGATACCTCTCCTCTTCGGCGAAATAAACCATCTGAACCGTCTGTCCATCCTTCATGAGATCGTTATTCTCAACCATATCTTTCTCAAGATGGACCTGATCGTAAGTCTCCGTATTCATGAAGTGAAAACCATCCTCATCAGCATAGAGGAACTGGTAAGTGCGGTGCTCAACTGTTATGGTTTCTATTTTCTCACCTGCGGTGAAGGTATTCTCGAGGATACGTCCATTCTCGAGATTACGAAGCTTGGTTTTGACAAAAGCAGGGCCTTTGCCGGGTTTTACATGCTGGAACCATACAATAGAGCAGGGTTTCCCGTTATAATTCAAATAGAGTCCGTTCTTAAAATCTGCTGTTGTTGCCATAAAAAGTATATAAATAATTGAAAAATAGTCCCAAAATTATTTAACTTACAAATATACTGAATTTATTTCAATCTTGAAGATAGGCTTGCCATTGCCTCTTCCAATTGCCACGATGGAGTGGAAGTGGCACCGCAGATGCCGATAGTGTCGCCGTCGCGAATCCAGGCAGGATCCACCTGAGAGGCTTCCTCTATCCACCAGGAACGGGGATTGACACTTTTGCAAAGGTCGAATAGCACTTTACCGTTGGAGCTCTCCTTGCCGCTGATGAAGAGTATCATCGAGTGACTTCGCGCAAAGTTCACCAGAGACTCGTGTCTTGTACTCACCTGCGCACAGATGGTATTATGCACCGTCACATCCTTTCCCTTGTATCTCATGATCTCCACTATGGCTTCATACTCCACAGGGTCTTTCGTAGTCTGAGAAAAGAGCTCTATCGGCCTGGAAAAGTCCACAGCGGGAATATCATCAGTACTGCCTATGACCACCGCACGCCCTTCAGTCTGCCCCACAAGGCCATTGACTTCAGCATGCCCATGCTTGCCGAAGATTACCACTGTACCGCCCACACTCTCCATCCGAAGAAAAGCCTTGCGTACCTCCTTTTGGAGGCGTAATACCACCGGACAGGTACAATCAATCAGAGTGATTCCCCTGGCAGCTGCCGCTTCATAAGTGGAAGGGGGCTCACCGTGTGCCCTAATCAGGAGCACGCTACCCGAAATGCTCTCCATTGAATCTATATCCACGATCCGTAGTCCCTTGGCTCTAAGGCGGTTGATCTCGAGAGAGTTGTGCACTATGGGGCCCAGGGAGTGCAGGGTATCATGGAGAGCAAGATAATCTTCAGCTCGCCGGACCGCTCTTACTACCCCCGGGCAGAAGCCGGAAGAAGGATCTATTTCCAGTGTAACATTCATCAGAACTCCATATTAAACTTGGCCTTGAGTACCCAGCCCAACCAGATCATCTGCTGGTCGACCGAGATATAGCTATTATCCAGCACCACTGCATCTTCAGCCTGACGCAGGGGATTCATTTCACGGTGTGAGTCAATATAGTCCCTGTCGAGTACATTACGGTAAACATCATCGAAATTAGCCTTCTCACCTTTAGAGACCAACTCATCAACACGTCTCTGCGCTCTGATTTTAGCGTCTGCAACCATAAAAATCTTCAGATCCGCCTCCGGGAAAACTGCAGTGCCGATGTCACGTCCATCCATTACAACTCCCAGAGGGCCATAGCCACGAAGAAGTGAGTCCACGAAATTGCGGACGAAAGGAAGCGTCGCTACCGGACTAACACTAGCCGAGACATCGAGCAAGCGTATGCGAGACTCGACATTTACCCCGTTGAGACAGATTTCAGCCCTACCCTCAGGATTATCTCTGTTGTAGGAAATCTTCACCTTGCCGGCGGCAAGATCTTGTTCAAGAGAGGCAGTATCTATAACATTGCCTGCAATATAGCTGCGCTGCAGCGCGAAAAGGGTGACCGCTCGATAAATAGCCCCAGAATCGAGGTATATCAGTCCCAGACGAGCTGCAATGAGTTTGGCAAATGTGCTTTTGCCCGTCGAAGAATAGCCGTCAATTGCAATAATCATATCTCTCTCATTTGGTGTGAAAATACAAAAATAGACAAAAAAACTCTATCTTTGTCTTTCACAAAAATATATAACCCTCATGAAAATCCTGATTATTGATGACGAACGCAGTATCCGCAATGCTCTGAAAGATATCCTCGAAATGGACAATCACACCGTGGCGTTGGCCTGTGACGGCAAAGAAGGTGTGGAGGCAGCCCTCAGCGGTAACTACGATGCCATATTCTGTGATATCAAAATGCCCAAAATGGATGGAATTGAGGTGCTTGACACCCTCGCCAAAGAAGGCTGCGAATCCTCCATAATCATGATTTCCGGCCACGGCACCATAGATACGGCCGTAGAGTGCATAAAAAAAGGTGCATTCGACTTCATCGAAAAACCGCTTGACCTCAACAGAATCCTCATAACTCTCAAGAATGCCACCGACAAGACTCAACTGGTAAAGGAAACCACCATTCTCAAGAAGAAAGTCAGCGCTAAATATGAGATCATAGGTGAATCGGCAGCCATCAAACACATCAAGGATATCGTGGACAGAGTGGCTCCCACTGAGGCCAGGGTTCTAATCACCGGATCCAATGGTACGGGCAAGGAGCTTGTAGCCAGACGCCTTCACGAGAAGAGTTTGCGCTCCTCATCTCCCTTTATTGAGGTCAACTGTGCGGCCATCCCCAGCGAACTTATCGAGAGCGAACTTTTCGGACACGAAAAGGGAGCATTTACCTCCGCTGTAAAACAGCACAAAGGTAAATTTGAACAGGCCGACGGCGGTACTCTCTTCCTTGACGAAATCGGAGATATGAGCCTTGCTGCACAGGCTAAGGTACTTAGAGTGCTCCAGGAAAACAAAATCTCCAGAGTTGGCAGCGACAAGGACATCACCGTCAATGTCAGGGTTGTGGCCGCGACCAACAAAAACATTACTGAGGAGATCAATAAAGGCAATTTCAGAGAAGACCTTTACCACCGTCTGAGCGTTATTCTGATCCATGTGCCCACACTTGCCGAACGCATCGAAGACATTCCTCTTCTGGTGGAACATTTCATAAAGCAGATAAGCCGGGAAATGGGCATTGCTCCCAAGAAAGTAACTCCCGAAGCCTATGAGGAACTGAATAAACTCCCGTGGAGAGGTAACATACGCGAACTCCGTAATGTCACCGAACGTCTTATGATTCTCTGCGGACCGAAAATCACCAAGGAAGATATTATAGCATACGCCACCCCGGCGATCTAACATAGGTATCAATATGAATCTGGTAGCAATTGTAGGCAGACCGAATGTAGGGAAATCTACCCTTTTCAATCGCCTCGTGGGTATGAGGCAGGCAATAGTCGACGAGACCGCGGGCGTGACACGTGACCGTCACTATGGTACCTGTGAATGGTGCGGCAACGAATTTTCAGTGGTAGACACCGGAGGATTCACATCCAAATCCGATGACATATTTGAAAGCGAAATACGCAAACAGGTGATGATTGCCATAGAAGAGTGCGATCTCGTCCTCTTTGTTGTGGAGGTGGGCACCGGTATCACCGACTTTGATGCTGAGATTGCGGGTCTGCTACGCAAGAGTAATAAACCGGTCGTTCTTGCCGTCAATAAGGTTGATACCGGTGAGAAGATGTATGGAGCGCACGAATTCCATGCTCTCGGACTGGGTGATCCCTGGTGCATCTCATCTGCCAATGGCAGCGGTACAGGCGACCTGCTGGACAGAATTGTGGAACTGCTTCCCAAGGAAGACACCGTCCGGAATGATCCCTATGCCAATATACCACGTATAGCCATAGTGGGTAAGCCCAATGTGGGTAAATCTTCACTCGTCAATGCATTTCTGGGTGAAGAACGCAATATCGTAACTCCGATTGCCGGTACCACACGCGACTCAATTTCTACCTATTACAACAAATTCGGGCATGAATTCATGCTCATAGACACGGCGGGACTTCGCAAGAAAACCCGTGTCAAAGAGGATCTGGAGTTCTATTCGGTGATGCGTTCCATCAGGGCCATAGAAAATTCCGACGTATGTGTGCTGATGGTTGATGCCTCAACCGGCATCGAAGCTCAGGATATGGCCATTTTCAACCTCATCGCCCGAAACAAAAAGGGTTGTGTGATAGTTGTCAATAAATGGGATATGGTGGAAAAAGGCAACAACACGATGAAAGAGTTTACCGAAGTGATCAAAAAGCGCATTGCTCCATTTAGCGACGTTCCAATTATATTTACATCCGTAACCAATAAGCAGAGGATACTTGATGTGCTCAATGCAGCGGCCACAGTCTATTCCAATTATTCGAGGAAAATCCCCACTTCCGAACTAAACGAAGTAATGCTTCCCGAAATCGAAAACTATCCTCCCCCCGCCTGGAAAGGCAAATATATCAGGATAAAATATGTGACTCAGCTACCTACGCAGTCACCTTCATTTGCTTTTTTCTGCAATTTACCCCAATATGTGAGGGATCCTTACAAGAGATTTCTTGAAAACAGACTCCGGGAGCATTTCGATTTCAGCGGTTGTACAATTCAGATTTACCTCAGAAAGAAATAGATTTTTTGGCAGGAAGAAGTATTGTAAAGCAAGCTCCTCCCAGAGATGATCTGGAGTAAGATATCGTGCCCTGGGATTGCTCTATGATGTTACGACAGATAGCGAGTCCAAGACCGGTACCTCCGCTTTTTGTAGTGAAATTGGGATGGAAAAGTCTCTCCATATGCTCTTCGGCGACTCCCAGACCGTCATCTTCGAAATTCACTTTGTAATAAAGTCCTTCCTCATGCTCCACAGCATCGATCATGATGAGAATATTTCCTGTCCCTTGTGAATTTTGAATTGACTCAATGGCATTCTGTATGATGTTGACAAAGACTCGGGAGAGCTGTTGTTTTCTGGCGGAGACCACAGGCTCGGGAACATTGTTGCGGATTTCAATGTTGATATCGTCATTGGTATCAAAGAAAAACACCTGCTCGGAAATAGCCGTATTCAGATTCACATCCACTACTTCTTCGTTATAGAATCTTGAGAATGACGAGAATGCATTCGCCACTTCGCTAAGATTGGCTATCTGTCCCATAATAGAGTTGAGAGTAGGCTCTACCTGCTCTTCCCATCCCGGGCGTCCCTCCTCCTTCATTCTAATCAGGTACTGGATGCGTAACTTCATCGGGGTAAGAGGATTCTTTATCTCGTGCGCAATCTGACGAGCCATCTCTTTCCAGGCCTGCTCACGTTCGGCCTGTGCCAGCTGCTGTCTACTCTGGTCGAGATCATCCACCATCTTATTGTAGGCACTTACCAGCACTCCTATTTCGTCTCTGTTATTGTGGTAGGAAATATATCTATTCCTGTTGGATGATGTGGTCAATCCCTGTATCCTCTCCTTAATCTCTACCAGAGGTCTGGAAAGAGAGTTGGAGAGCAGCACACTTATTATGAAGGCAAGAATTATCAATACAAGGTAAATGTCGATGATAGTGGCAATCATTGAGGACGACGCACTCAGCATATCTGCCGAACGGGAGAAATAAGGGAGGTTGATAATGGCCACCATGGAGCCTTGATTGTTGAAGAGCGGCGCATAGACTGAGAAGTACTTCATTCCGGCCACCTCCTCCATTGTGGTATATTTAAGGGCGTTGTTGTGCGCAATCTCGTGATATGCATTGGCATTCATACGTTTACCCATCAGGAACTGTTCGTATATATCAGGCTGGGTGGTACGGATAAGACCTCCGTGGGTGTCATAAAGGTTGATGTCGGTTATGATCACTTTTGAGAGTTCATCCATCGCGGTATAGAACTCCAAGGACTGTACCTGACTGTAAACGTTTGCATATTTACAATACTCTGACAGCACACTGCGGGCGGTAGTGATTTTCTCGTCCATCTCACGTTCGTTGCCGGTTCTGTTCAGTCTGCTGATATAGTGGATGCTGGCTACTCCAAGGAAGAGGATGGAGAAGATCATCGCCGAGGTAATGATAATGGTGATCTTTCTCTTGATTGAATTCTTGGGAAGAGAGAAGAGCTTACTATCTCTCCCCCAGAATGTCATTATGGCGAAGAAGAGTCCGAAGAAAATGGCTATATATGAGAATGAGACCACATTTGAGAAAAACTTGTGACTGGGACGGCTCACAAGTGTGATTTCATCAGATGAAAACTTATTTATAAAGTGGACGTAACCTTTTTTAATTTGCATTGAATACCCGTCAGGGCAACTCTCATCAAAGATTACAGGATACTCATAATCGCCTCTATAAGTAATTATACGCCCATTGCTATATCTTGCAAAAGAATAATTGCGCGGAATCTGCAGGTCACTAAAATTATCATCTCCACTCAATAGGGTCGGCAGACCTCCTAACTCTGAAGAGTATTTGGAATCAATTTCCACAAAGAGTCTGGTGACCCTCGAGCTCACAGGATCGAAGAATGTAAACAAGCCCAGATAAGAAGTCAGACCATTGTACTTGTTAATATAGTAAAATCTCGAATTAGGCGCCAGCGGTGTTCCGAACCTCGTTATCTGGTCCTGGTAGAAGGGATAGCATTGCACCAGTTCACTACCATGACCCAAATCCAACAAGTCATTAGGGGAACAAACGGTCAGTTCTATATTATATTTATGAGCAATATTACGGTACAGGTAACGTTCAAGCAAACGACTGCGAATCACTTCGCGCCTGTCAACCGCTGTCAACAATGCAATAATAGGGTCATGGGCTATGGTCTCCTCAACGCTGCGCAACTGTAGTTCGAGACTCAGGTCCCGCTCCATCGCAAGTTTATTGGTTCTGACACGATTTATCTCATACTCCTTTTCAAAACCGTAGATCACTATCATCGTAACGCAGTAAAGCGAAATAACCAACACATAGAGCGTCATATTGAACCAACTCAAGAGTGAGAAAGTCCGTCTGTTGCGGAAAATCAGCACCAGTAGCTGCAGCATTAGCAGCAGCCCCAGAAATATCATAGCCGAAGAAAAATAAGCTAAAATGGAATACCATGAAAGCTCGTCAATTCGAAAGGGCTCCAGGACAATATTTGAGTTAATGACCAGCGAACGAAGCGTCAAATGGATATAGAGCACCAAAAGAAAAGTCACTAATACGGCTACCCCGGAGAGCACAATCCTCATAGTCTTACCGGATCGCTTTATGTGCTTGACGATCTGGAGGCGGGTTATAAATACGGCATAGGCCAGAAGGGCAACTAAGACATTATTGAGTAAAAAATTGCCCAGAGAGTCAAAAAAGCGATTATCCGCATAATAAATCGGCGAAAATATATCTCCTGACATCTCATTAAGACCCACTACGATGAATGCCACTACCCTAAACGCCAGAAGGGCAATAATCGTTATCAAAAGTGACAACCAACTGCGGTTTTTTATATGGAACAAGAAGAGAGCCAACACCGCAAAAAGCATCGAAATCCACATCGGGGTGAGATTTGCACTCCTTACAAGACTCGGACTCTCGGAAACCAATGAGAAAAGCGGCAGACCCTCAATACCATATACAACACCGGCATCATCCACGTTGACGCTTACCGGATCAAAACCTGCACCGATACGAAGTTTCTTATTTGAGTAGTTTTTCAGACCCTTGTCATCCAGATATTCTGTTTTTACCAGAATACCGGTTATGACTTTTGTACGATAGGAAGGGGAAATATAGGTATTGACTATGTACCAAGCCGAGCCTAGATTGACATACTGCTCCTCAAGCCCTAAATAAGCCAGCGGTGAACTGAAAAGGTTGGCATTACTAAGATAATGGAGGCGGTATGTAAAGGCGTAAGCATCCACTTCATCATTGCTTATCGGGAACTGGTTGGCCCAGGACTGGAGAGTATCGGCGACATATTTATAAATGACCATATCATCCGGCAAGTCTCTAAGATCCACCCACTGGTCATCAGGTGTATTGATAGCACGGTGAGCATATTTTTCGATCATGTGTTGCCGATTATGAACCTGCTTTTGTACTTTGCGCACTTCACGGCGGAGATTATATGTACCTGTACTGCCAACAAAGGAAATGACGGCAAACACGATTGCAAGAACCGCCATCAATACCGTGAGATATTTGTTACCGGCTCCCGCAATACGCTTATATATACTCCTTAATCCTTTCACTTGTGGTGGTATGGCTCGCCTTTAATAATAGTAAATACCCTGTATAATTGTTCAACAAAAATCAGGCGCACCATCTGATGGGAAAAAGTCATCTGTGAAAGGGATAATTTTCCATCAGCACGTTGATAGACTTTTTCTGAGAATCCGTATGCGCCTCCGATCACAAAGACCAGGTCTTTGGATCCGTATGTCATTTTTTGCTCCAAATGTCGTGCCCAATCCTCCGAAGAGTACATCTTGCCGCGCTCATCAAGCAAGATCACCTCATCCGAGCTCTTAAGTCCGGCAAGTATAAGATCCCCTTCCCTCTCCTTGATTTGTTCGACAGAGAGCGCCGATGTCTGTTTCAGTTCGGGGATAACCGTCATTTCGAAAGGCACATAATGCTTTAGACGGCTGGTGTAGAGTCTGATTCCTGACTGGAGCCAGCCCTCCACGCTCTTGCCTACAAGGAGAAGTTTGACTTTCATACTACAAAAATAACATTTTTAGGGGGATTATTTCGTTCGATGGCTTGATTTTTGCTCGTTTACAATAAATAAGCAGTTTTATTATTTCTTAAACCTATAACGCCAAATGAAGAAGATTTTACTCTTGGCAATGTTCGGGATATTCTCTCTTGCTGCACCGGCTCAGTCAATGCAGTTTATGAGGACTTCCAAGAGCAATGTCCAAAGCAACACCGAGCAGGATGTATTCACCCCTATCGGCAAATATATCCAATCTGGCGACTATGAAAAACTCTCCGCCTGGTTTGCCGACAACCTTGAATTAAATATTTTGGGTGCCATCAACAACTGTACCCGAAATCAGGCACGTCTTATCATTAAGAACTTTTTCACCAACTATACCCCCAAAAAGTTCACCATAATCCACAAGAGTGGCAAGGCCCCTATGAAATATGCGGTTGGATCACTAACCGCAGGTGGCGAAAAATTCAGAGTGATACTCTACGTCAAGACTACTGACGGAGTCAATTCCATTCAGCAGCTTAAGGTCGAACGGGAGTAGGGATATCCATTCTGCCCACGATTACACCTTGCCCTCCGCATTGGGTAATAACTACCTTGCGACCGGCAAGGTTTTCTATTTCTACGGCATTCTTGAGAAAAGTATGGGAGTGACCTCCAATGATAATATCTATATCTTTTGAGTTTTGTGCCATAAGAATATCCGAAGGATGCTCCATTGTGCCGCCCTGATGTCCAAAATGAGACAGAAGAATTACCAGGTCACATTTTTTCTCATGTTTGAGCCAGTCAGCCCATTTATTGACCTCTGAGATTGCGTCCAGACGCACAAGACCGTCAAGATGGCTGTTGAGTACAACTCCCTCAAGGTATGATGTCACGCCTATTATGCCGATTTTCAATCCGGCACGGCGAACAATGGTGTAAGGCTTGACATAATCCTTCAAAACCGAGCCGGAGAAGTCGTAATTGCAGGTGACGGTGATAAATTCAGCTGATGAGAGACGTCTTGCAAGCTCTTCCTGACCATTGTCAAACTCGTGGTTACCCAAAGTTGCCACATCATATCCGAGAGCATTCATAAGTTCAATCTCCAGATCTCCCTTTGCCACCGTAAAATAGGGTGTACCCTGATTATAATCACCGGCATCTAGCAACAGGACATTGCGACGACCTACCTCATCCCTTACGGCATTGATATACTGCAGACGGCGTTCCACGCCACCTTTATCACGGTCACGACCAACCCTTACCGGCTCTATCTGGCTGTGAGTATCGTTGGTATGAAGTATTACAAGGTGTCTGGGCGAACAGGATACCGTCATTGCAGTTAATGCAACACACAGAAAAGCATATTTTATGATATTATGTCTCATCTTCGGGGGTCCTCCATATTCTTTACAATCACGCGACCATCATTTTTAAGAGAAATGATTTCACCACGTGCAGTCATCTCCCTAATATAATCCACAATGGCGTCACGGATGAAAATATTCTCCAAATGAGTAATATTTGTGGCATAACCGCCTACACTCAACCTGTCACCGCCATCCATCAGAAAATTTATGGTAGCAAACCTATAAATTTTTTCCGGATCAATCGGTTCGCCTCCAACCGTGAGCGACTCGAGTGTCCGTCCGTCAAATATCACCTGCACATTGCTCAACGCCTCAACACGACCACGTGAGGCCATATTTCTTAGAAATTTGTCCAAATCAGCTCCTAAAATATCAAAGGTCACAAGATAATTGTCGAATGGAAAAATTGAAAAAATATCATAAACCCTCACTGCTCCTTTCGGGAGAGAGGTGCGGATACCTCCGAAGTTGGTCATGGCCACATCTATCTTAGCGCCGGTCTCCTTCTCGGCAACTGCACGGATTACATCCACGGCAAAATTGGAAAGAGGACCTTCGGGAATGCCCTTATCATATTCATCTTCGGAATAGCCTATGATTTCCATCAACGGAGCTACCATCGGTTCATATTTGCTGATTATTTTGGTAGCTGTAAAATCCTTAATATCACCCCAGGTTGCATCCATAGCGACTGTCGTCCAGCTATACTTGATCTGGGCGTGCGCTGCGGTAATCCCAAGCAACAGCAATGCGGTAACAAAGATTCTTCTGATATTCATTGTTCTAATTCTTTGTCTTGATCCATTTCCAGAGATCTTTGAAGGAGGCCTTTTTGCCGTAGGTAAGTATACCCACTTTATATATCTTAGCCGAAATCACGGCCATAAGAAGGAAAGTTGCCAGTAGCAGAAGTATAGAGAGAGCAAGCTCCCAGAAGGGCACCACACCGAAAGGAATGCGCGCCATCATCACCATAGGAGAGGTGAAAGGTATGATGGAAGCCCAGAAAGCAAGCTGGCCGGTGGGATTCTGGAAAGTGGGAAGCATAAGGAATAGGCCTATAATTAGAGGAATGGTTACAGGCATGGAAAGCTGTCCCGTATCCGCCTCATTGTCCACTGCCGCACCCACTGCTGCAAACATACCGGCATATAGCAAATATCCGAGTACAAAATAGATTAAGAAGCAGGTTAATATATAGCCGAACCTTATCTCAGATATGCCCTTCAGGATAGAGCCCATGCCGGCTACATCTGCTGTCTCCATAGTCCCAACGATATCTCCACCCATCAGAAAACCTGCCACCGCAACGAGAACCAGAGTGAGCACCACCCATATCAAAAATTGTGTCAAAGCAACGAGGGCAATTCCTAAAATCTTACCTATCATCAACTCCACCGACTTTACTGAGGAAACAATCACCTCAACTATACGCCCACTTTTCTCCTCAATCACTCCGCGCATCACCATATTGCCAAACATAAAGATGAACATATAAATCAACAAACTCATTATGTATGAGAGCGCCATATAGATCTCAGCCGACTCCTCTTTCTCCCCTTCATCGGTGAGAGTCAGGGTTGTGATCTGCACATCGGTTTTCACCTCTGCAAGAATACGATCCAGATCGGAGATATTGTAAAGTGAGAGTTTCATTGACTCCACGGCTTTGTTGACTTTACTCGAAATATCGCTCTTGATATCCACATTTAAGGGCTCAGCAGAGTAGGCCACCACCTTTACGTTGTTGGCAGAGTCAAGCTCGGAGATCCCCACGAGCGCATATACATCCAGATTATTGAAATCTAACTTTAGCTGCTCCAAAGTAGCTCCTTCAGGCGCAACGACATATTCTACGGTAGAACTGCTTTCGAGATAAGGGACCACTATGCCTGACCCGTCCTGTACCATAACCTTCTCCGTATCCTTGCCGCCCACAAACATCAGTACGGTGGGCACGATGAAGAGTGCAGCCAGTAGAACGGGAGTAAGGATAGTTGTCAGAATGAATGATCTTTTCTTGACGCGTACCGAATATTCGCGTCCCAATATTATACCTATCTTATTTAGATTCATGGCTGCCTCCTATTTTTCGCTTACTAGTTTAATAAAAATGTCTTTCATTCGCGGAACAAGTTCCTTGTAGGAAACAATATCCACAACACCCAGTAATTCCGGAAGGATCTGTTGCGATCCTGCGCCTTCACTAACATCGAGTATAGCTCTTCTCAGATGTTTATATTCTTCATCCTTTGAAATGGTGAAATAATTGGACCAGGTGGCAAGAGGTTGAGAGGAGCGATAGAGCACCTCTACCTGATTGGAGCCATATTTTTCACGAATTTGTCCTGTAGGACCCGATACCACTAATTTAGCACGGTTGATAAGTGCTATATCGTCGCAGAGTTCCTCAACCGATTCCATATTATGGGTAGAAAGGATTATGGTAGCACCCTCATCTTTCATCCTAATGATTTCGTCTCTGATGAGCTGCACATTGACCGGATCAAAACCCGCAAAGGGTTCGTCCAGTATTAGCAAGGAGGGTTTGTGGAGCACTGTAGTAATAAACTGCACCTTCTGAGCCATGCCCTTTGAGAGTTCTTCCACCTTTTTATCCCACCAGCTGCGGATGCCGAATTTGACAAACCACTCTTTGAGTTCTTTCCTTGCTTCCGCTATGGAGAGTCCTTTCAGACGTGCAAGATAGATTGCCTGCTCCCCTACCTTCATCTTTTTATAGAGACCGCGCTCTTCCGGCAGATAGCCTATTTCACGTACTATTTCGTCGTTCATCAGTTTACCGTTATAGAAAACTTCACCTTCAGTAGGGATGGTGATACGGTTGATGATACGGATGAGGGTTGTCTTACCGGCTCCATTCGGACCCAGTAAACCGAAAACACGCCCCTTTCCCGCCTCTATCGAGACATTGTCAAGAGCCTTAAAGTCACCGAACTTTTTGGTGACGGATCTGCATTCCAACATTTTTTACTGTTTTTAACAAAAATCGCGTGTAAAGGTAAACAAAAAATTCGTCTGTCCCCTGTAATAAAGATTATTTATGGTATTTTGAAAGTTTTGAACCCCGGTCAGGAGTCAGTATATTATTGCGCACAAGATCACTAAAACTCCATTGTGACGTATCGGTGACACTGCGGTAACGAAGTATACCCTTTGCGGCAAAGGACCCGACATAAGGGTGTGCGCTTAGTTCTTCTTTTGTCAAAGACCAGAAATCAAAATGCTTTATATGATTGCTGTCAGCTTGAATCGAAGAGGCGAAACCATCGTAACGCTCCCGGTCTATACCATCAATCTCCATCAATTGCTGCGGATTAAAAAATCCGCCCAGGCGTTCTCTATATTCTAGAATCCTACGCGCATAATAAGGTCCTATGCCTTTGAGTGTGACCAACGCCGCACTATCCGCAGTATTGAGTTCCAATTTCGGTATGTCGATAAATGGCTCCAGACGCTGATACAAAGTATCCGACACCACATACATTCTGGCGAAGTCCTCTTTTATACGAAATGTTCCGCCTTTGTTTCTGTAATTTAGGATCACCTCCGCCTGGCGTGCGGAGAGCCCGAGCCTTACCAGATCCTCTAAAGTGACCGTATTGGGATCAAATGAAAATGACTCCACTTTTCGTGGTGGCCGGCCAGGCTTACTGTAACTCTTTTGAGGGGCAGGATAGCCACCAAAACGAGTCCGCCGACCATTATCTGCAACTGAATTACTTCTGCCTGTGTTCTTGCTTCCGGAATATGTTCCGGGAATAAACTCCGGAGAGTACTGTGATGAGGGTTGCAGTAGGGAATCATATGCCCCGGAATGGTGGCGTACCACATCTGTAGTCTCTTCCGATTCCGTTTGCGGAGCCGGTCTGTTGATCACCTTTTCAAAGAAAATCGCCGCCTGAAATCCTATAATAAGGAATATAAGTGCAATAACACCTGATGCTGCGCTCTTTTTCACTTTTTCTTTTCTTTCCATATCTACCTTGCTCATAAAAGTGTTTGTTAACTATATTGTCGATTGTCAGCTCTCCGGCTCCTGATTCTTGGACGTATATTGTGCAGAGACCACTATCACTATTTCACCTTTGGGCTCATGTGATGTGAAATATTCCGCCAGCGATGAGAGAGTACCGCGATGCGTAGTATCATAAAATTTGGAAATCTCTCTCGATACGCTTGCCTGGCGCTCCGCGCCAAAATACTCTGCAAACTGGCTTAATGTTTTAGCCAGACGATAAGGCGATTCATAGAATATCATCGTCCTGGTCTCCTCCTGAAGTGCCTTGAGACGTGTCTGACGACCTTTTTTTTGAGGAAGAAATCCCTCGAAGACAAATCTGTCACAGGGGAAACCCGAATTAACCAGCGCAGGAACAAATGCAGTAGCACCGGGAAGTGTTTCAACCTCTATGCCTGCCTCAACACAACTTCTTACCAGCAGAAAACCGGGGTCGGATATTCCCGGAGTCCCTGCGTCGCTGATCAACGCTACTTTTATTCCGGAAATAATTTTCTCTGTAACGGAAGCGACAGTCCTGTGCTCATTAAATTTGTGATGTGACTCCATCCGGGTGGAAATCCCATATTTGCGCAATAATACCGAACTTGTTCTGGTATCCTCTGCCAAAATGAGATCCACCTCTTTGAGAATTCTTATGGCTCTCAAAGTTATATCTTCAAGATTGCCAATTGGTGTAGGGACTATATAAAGTCTGGACATTTTTGATTACCTTTGTCTGGAGTTCCATGCAAAAGTAAGAAAAATGTTTATAGAAAGCGCAAAAAATCCGGGCTCTATCGAGGTCATCTGCGGATCAATGTTTTCGGGCAAGACCGAGGAATTGATACGCCGTCTAAAGAGAGCCAAATTCGCCAATCTGAATGTTGAGATCTTTAAACCCAAAATAGATGTCAGATATTCCGATGCGGAAGTGGTATCGCATGACTCGAACACCATACTTTCAACTCCTGTAGATTCATCCAACAACATCTTGCTGCTCACCGGCAACGTGGATGTGGTAGGCATTGACGAGGCTCAGTTTTTCGATCCGGGCATAGTGGATGTTGTTCAGCAACTGGCCTCACAGGGCATCAGGGTAATAATAGCAGGACTTGATATGGATTATCTCGGCAATCCTTTCGGCCCTATGCCGGCTCTGATGGCGGTAGCCGAATATGTAACCAAAGTACACGCAATCTGCGTCAGATGCGGCGACATTGCAAATCATTCACACCGTCTCTCTTCCAGCGATAAACTTGTTGAACTTGGTGAAAAAGACATTTACGAACCCATATGTCGCCACTGCTTCAACAAACTCAAAAAAACGACTTAGTCGCTTTTTTAGTTCTGAGTTCCGAATGTGTAGTTCCGAGTAACTACATACTACGCACTACACACTTATAACTCCACATTAAAAACGGCCTCAATTATGAGGCCGTTTTTAATGTGTTACTCCCTTTCCACAGGTCTTTCACGCCTGCGGGGTCTTGAAATATTCAGTGCCTTCTGGACATCTTCCATATTGCCTACAACCAGCTTCTCAAATGAACGCTGGCCTGTACCGGCGGGAATAAGGTGTCCGCAGATTACATTTTCCTTAAGACCCTCCAGGGTATCTTGTTTGCCACGAATTGCAGCATCGCTCAACACCTTCGTAGTCTCCTGGAATGATGCGGCCGACATAAAGCTGTTGGTCCTCAAAGCAGCACGTGTAATACCCTGGAGTACCTGTTTTGAGGTTGCGGGGGTAGCATCGCGTGCGATGACCGGCTTCTTGTCCTGACGTTTGAGAATTGAATTCTCATCACGAAGTTTGCGAAGAGTAACAATCTCACCTTTATGCAGTTCGGTGGAATCTCCCGCATCGGTAACAACCTTTTTGTCGAAGATTTCGTCATTCTCCTCCATGAATTCCCACTTGTCAACAAGCTGTTCAGGGAGGAAATGGGTGTCACCGGGTTCGACGATTTCTACTTTACGCATCATCTGACGTACGATAATCTCGAAATGTTTGTCGTTAATCTTCACACCCTGCATACGGTAAACCTCCTGAATCTCATTCACAATATACTCCTGTACCTTTACAGGACCCTGAATAGCCAGAATGTCGGAAGAAGATATTACTCCATCAGAAAGAGGGGTACCTGCCTTAACGTGGTCATTGTCATTTACAAGAATCTGTTTGGAGAGGGGTACCAGATAGACCTTCTTTTCACCGTTCTTGGGGGTGATGATAACCTCTTTGTTGCCTCGTTTAACCTTGCCGAGTGAAACCTCACCATCAATCTCGGATACAGTAGCGGGATTTGAAGGATTTCTGGCCTCAAAAAGTTCTGTAACACGAGGAAGACCTCCTGTGATATCACCTGACTTACCAATTGCCCTGGGAATTTTGTGAATAATATCACCGGCTACAATCTTCTGCTTGTTCTCCACCATGATATGGGCATTTACAGGGAGGTTGTATGTCTGGATGACATTTTCATTATCGTCAACAATGATGACACATGGAGTCTTGGACTTGTCACGGGACTCGATAACGACTCTCTCGATATGTCCTGAAGTTTCGTCTCTCTCCTCACGGTAGGTAACACCGTTGATAAGATGCTCATAAACTACAGTACCGGTATATTCGGAAATGTTGAGGGAGTTATATGCATCCCAGCTGCAAATCCTGTCACCTTTGGCTACAAGGTCACCGGGGACTTTAAAGAGTTCCGCACCATAAGGAATAGTGTACTGTGAGAGGTTAATGCCTGTGGTATCGTGTACAATCTTCATTTCTGTAGCACGGCTTACTACGATGGTATGTTCACTCTTATCGTCCACTTTAGTAATGGTCCTGAGATCCTCAAATTCGAGTTTTCCTTCATACTTGGAGATGATTTCACTATCGGAAGTAATGGTTCCGGCAGTACCACCGACGTGGAATGTACGAAGAGTAAGCTGTGTGCCCGGCTCACCGATAGACTGTGCCGCAATAACGCCCACTACCTCTCCCTTTTCCACCATGCGGCCGGTTGCAAGGTTGCGGCCGTAACACTTGGCACAAACACCCTTACGTGACTCGCAGGTAAGCACTGAACGGATCTCAACACTTTCGATAGGAAGAGTGTCGATAAGATCTGCAACCTCTTCGGTAATTTCTTCACCTGCCGAAAGAATTTTCTCAGCGGTCAGGGGGTTGTAGATATCATGAACGGAAGTACGACCGAGAATTCTCTCGTTGAGAGTCTCCACAATTTCGTCCTTATTCTTGATGGCAGTAGCTATAAGGCCTCTGAGTGTACCACAATCCTCCTCATTGATAATCACATCATGAGAAACGTCCACAAGACGGCGTGTCAGGTAACCTGCGTCAGCAGTCTTAAGTGCGGTATCCGCAAGACCTTTACGAGCACCGTGAGTGGAGATGAAATACTCCAGTACCGAAAGACCCTCCTTGAAGTTGGCAAGAATAGGGTTTTCGATAATCTCAGCACTGGTAGCACCGGACTTCTGCGGCTTGGCCATCAGACCACGCATACCGCAAAGCTGACGAATCTGCTCTTTGGAGCCACGGGCACCGGAGTCGAGCATCATAAATACGGGGTTGAATCCCTGATTGTCTTTGCGTATTTGTTCCTCAACGATTCGTGTCAGATTGTTATTGGTCTTGGTCCAGACGTCAATAATCTGGTTGTAACGCTCATTATTGGTAAGGAGACCCATATTGAAACTCGCCTGAATGCTTTCCACCTCCTCATAACCTGCATCCACAAGACGCTGTTTCTCTTTCGGTACGATAACGTCACCAAGGTTGAATGATAGACCGCCCTGGAATGCCATTTTGTAACCTAGGTCCTTAATATCATCCAGGAATTGCGCTGTGCGAGCCACATCTGATGTCTTGAGTACCTTACCGATTATATCACGGAGTGATTTCTTCTTGAGAAGTTCGTTGATGTAACCAACCTCAGGGGGAACAAGCTGATTGAAAAGGATCTTGCCGACAGTAGTATCAACCATATGATATCCCTTCTCAGGATTTACACGATCTATGGGAAGACGCACCTGTACCTTGGCCTGAAGTTCCACTATCTTTTCGTTATAAGCGATGATAGCCTCTTCCGGGCCATAGAACTTCATACCCTCACCCTTTGCACCCTCTCTCTCCTTAGTGATATAATAGAGTCCAAGCACCATGTCCTGCGAAGGCACGGTGATAGGAGCACCATTGGCGGGATTCAAGATATTGTGCGAGCCAAGCATCAGAAGCTGTGCCTCAAGTATAGCAGCATTGCCGAGAGGAAGATGAACTGCCATCTGGTCACCGTCAAAGTCCGCATTAAAGGCAGTACATGCGAGCGGATGGAGCTGAATTGCCTTACCTTCAATCATTTTAGGCTGGAATGCCTGAATACCGAGGCGGTGAAGGGTGGGTGCACGGTTAAGGAGCACGGGGTGACCCTTCATAACATTTTCCAAAATTTCCCAAATTTCGGCGTCTTTCCTGTCAACGAGTTTCCTCGCGGACTTTACAGTCTTTACCTTGCCTCTCTCAATCAGTTTACGGATGATAAATGGTTTGTAGAGCTCTGCAGCCATAAGTTTTGGAAGACCGCACTCATGCATCTTGAGCTCCGGGCCTACGACAATAACCGAACGTGCGGAATAATCCACGCGCTTTCCAAGGAGGTTCTGACGGAAGCGGCCCTGTTTACCTTTAAGACTGTCTGAAAGTGACTTCAGAGTTCTGTTGGCCTCTGTTTTGACAGCATTGGACTTACGCGAGTTATCAAAGAGGGAGTCAACAGCCTCCTGAAGCATGCGCTTCTCATTGCGTAGAATTACTTCGGGAGCTTTGATTTCGATTAGTCTCTTAAGACGGTTGTTACGTATGATTACCCTTCGGTAAGGATCGTTGATGTCGGATGTGGCAAAACGACCTCCATCAAGGGGAACAAGAGGACGGAGATCAGGTGGAATCACGGGTATAACCTTCATTATCATCCACTCCGGCTTGTTCAGATCCTTGGATTCGCGGAATGCTTCGATAACACTTAAACGCTTCAGAGCCTCTGCTTTACGCTGTTGTGAACCTTCATTCTCAGCTTTGTTGCGCAAGTCAAAAGAGATGGCATCAAGGTCAATCCTTTTGAGAAGTTCATAGACAGCTTCCGCACCCATTCCTGCAAGGAATTTATCTGGGTCATCATCAGGGAGTTGCTGGTTCTCCTTCGGAAGTTGGTCAAGTACCTGAAAATATTCCTCCTCCGTGATGAGATCGCACTCTTTATAACCAAAAGCGCTTTCAGCAGCACCTGCATTTATAACCACATATCTTTCATAATAGAGGATGGACTCAAGCTTCTTTGAGGGAATGCCCAGCAAGTAGCCTATCTTATTGGGTGTTGAACGGAAATACCATATATGGGCCACCGGAACTGTAAGTTCAATGTGTCCCATACGCTCCCTGCGTACCTTTTTTTCTGTAACTTCAACGCCGCAACGGTCGCAAGTAATACCACGGTAACGTATCCTCTTGTACTTGCCGCAATGGCACTCGAAATCTTTGGACGGACCGAAAATCCTTTCGCAGAAGAGACCATCCCTTTCAGGCTTGTAAGTACGGTAGTTAACGGTTTCCGGCTTGAGCACCTCTCCTGAAGATCTTGCAAGAATCTCTTCGGGAGATGCCAGACCGATGGTAATCCTATTGAAATTTGACTTAACCTTTGCGTCTTTGTTGTAATATGACATAATTATATAATATTTTCTAACAAACGGTGATTTAATCTAACATTACATTAAGTCCTAAGCCACGGAGCTCATGCAAGAGCACATTTAGAGACTCGGGAATGCCGGGTATAGGCATGGGATCGCCTTTAACTATGGCCTCGTATGCCTTGGAACGTCCGTTGACATCATCAGACTTAATGGTCAGAATCTCCTGCAGGATGTTCGCAGCTCCAAATGCCTCAAGTGCCCAAACCTCCATCTCTCCGAATCTCTGACCACCAAACTGTGCTTTACCTCCAAGAGGCTGCTGCGTGATGAGTGAGTAAGGACCAATGGAACGGGCGTGCATCTTATCGTCAACCATGTGGCCGAGTTTAATCATGTAGATTACGCCCACTGTAGCCGGCTGGTCAAACAATTCACCGGTACCGCCATCGCGAAGATAGGTCCTGCCATATCTGGGAAGACCTGCCTGGTCGGTATATTTGGTTATATCTTCAAGAGTTGCACCATCAAAGATGGGTGTACTGAACTTCAGTCCGAGCTCCTGACCGGCCCAGCCTAGTACGGTTTCATAAATCTGACCGAGGTTCATACGAGAAGGCACACCTAGAGGGTTGAGTACGATGTCCACGGAAGTACCATCCTCAAGGAAAGGCATATCCTCATCACGAACCACTTTGGCCACGATGCCCTTGTTGCCGTGACGACCGGCCATCTTGTCTCCCACTCTGATTTTCCTCTTCTTGGCAACATAAACCTTTGCAATCTTCATAATGCCTGTAGGTAGTTCGTCACCGATGGTGAGATTGTAATCCACACGCTTGAATTCGGCATCCAGTTCTTTGGAAGCGAGGAGATAATTGTTAATGAGTTTCTTGATCTGCTCGTTGGTCTTCTTGTCGGAAGTCCACTTCACGGGATTGATATTATTGTAATCTATGATATCAAGTGCAGTACGGTTAAATTTCTCACCTTTGGCGATGATACTGGTACCATAGAGATCGTTCAGACCGGAGCACTTCTTATCGGAAACGAGGGTCCAGAGTTTATCAATGAAGAGCTTTTTGAGCTCTGCACCGCGTTTCTCAAAACTATCTTTAGCCTTCTGAATTCTATCCTTGAGTGCCTGCTTACCCTGACGGGAATTGTCTTTGGTTACGCGCTCATAGAGTCGTTTATCTATGATGGTACCGGAGAGTGAGGGTGATGCCTTGAGGGATGCATCCTTCACATCACCGGCCTTATCACCGAAAATAGCCCTAAGAAGCTTCTCTTCAGGTGAAGGGTCGCTTTCGCCCTTAGGGGTGATTTTACCGATGAGAATATCGCCCGGCTCCACACTGGCACCTATACGGATTATACCATTCTCATCCAGCTCCTTGGTGGCCTCTTCACTGACATTGGGGATATCAGCTGTGAGTTCTTCGGGACCGCGCTTAGTCTCGCGCACCTCCATCAGATATTCGTCAACATGTATGGATGTGAAAATGTCTTCTCTTATAATCTTCTCCGAAATCACAATGGCGTCCTCGAAGTTGTAACCTTTCCAGGGCATGAAAGCCACTTTAAGATTGCGTCCAAGAGCGAGTTCTCCATTCTGAGTGGCATAACCCTCAGTTAGAATCTGTCCTTCAACAACCTTATCACCCTTCCTTACTACCGGAGTGAGGTGAATGGAGGTACTTTGGTTGGTTTTGCGATATTGAGGGAGTTTATACACCGTTATTTCGGGACTGAAACTTACAAACTTCTCAGCCTCCGACTGCTCGTACTTTATATGGATTTCGCGTGCATCCACATATACCACCTCACCAGCTCCTTCGGACACAATCTGGGTCCTGGAGTCCCTTACTACGGCAGCCTCGAGCCCTGTGCCCACAATGGGAGCCTCGGGTTTGATGATAGGCACCGCCTGTCTCATCATGTTGGAACCCATAAGCGCACGGTTAGCGTCATCGTGCTCAAGGAAAGGAATCAGCGAAGCGGCTATGGAGGCTATCTGGTTGGGGGCCACGTCCATAAGATGCACATGGTCTTTAGTTACCACCGGATAATCGGCTTCCTTACGACATTTGATACGTTCATCGAGAATATGACCATCGTCGGAAATGGTCACGTTTGCCTGCGCAACCATCTTGTACTCCTCTTCCTCTGCACTCATATAAACAAACCCATCATCACTCATATCCACAACTCCATCCTTTACCTTGCGGTAAGGAGTCTCGATGAATCCGAGGTCATTAATCTTAGCATAAACGCAGAGAGATGAGATAAGACCGATATTCGGTCCCTCGGGAGTCTCAATGGGACAGAGACGTCCATAGTGTGTATAGTGCACGTCACGAACCTCGAAACCTGCCCTGTCCCTTGAAAGACCGCCGGGTCCCAATGCCGAAAGACGACGTTTATGAGTCATTTCTGCGAGGGGGTTGGTCTGGTCCATGAACTGTGAGAGCTGGCTTGTGCCAAAAAATGTGCTGATGACTGACGAGAGTGTCTTGGCATTGATGAGTTCCATCGGAGTGAACACTTCATTGTCCCTTACATTCATTCGCTCACGAATGGTACGTGCCATACGTGAAAGACCTACACTGAACTGGTTGGCGAGTTGCTCACCCACAGTCCTGATACGTCTGTTGCTAAGGTGGTCGATATCATCTACTGTCGCTTTTGAATTGATCAGTTGGACGAGATATCTGATGATCTCGATGATGTCTTTCTTTGTCAGAACCCGCACATCGGTCGGTGTGTCAAGATTGAGTTTACGGTTGAGTCTGTAACGACCTACTTCTCCAAGATCATACCTCTTGTCGGAGAAGAAGAGTTTGTCGATCACGTCACGTGCGGTTGACTCATCAGGCGGTTCTGAATTACGCAACTGCCTGTATGTATAGTATATTGCTTCAACTTCGTTGTTGCACTGGTCTTTTTGGAGCGTATTGTGAATTATGGCGAATTCTTCCGCGTCTTCGCCATCAGCGTGAATGAGGATAGTGCTTGCTCCGGATTCCAAAATATCCTCAATGTGTGATTCCTCTAGAATTACTTCACGGTCAACTATAGTCTTGTTGCGCTCAATATATACAACCTCTCCCGTGTCTTCATCTACGAAGTCTTCATTCCAGGTTTTGAGAACTCTTGCCGCAAGTTTGGAACCGATATGCTTCTCAAGGTTCTCTTTTGTGACCTCAATCTCGTTTGCGAGACCGAATATGTCCAAGATATCCTTGTCGCTCTCATAGCCGATTGCCCTGAGAAGGGTGGTTACAGGCAATTTCTTTTTGCGGTCGATGTATGCGTACATCACATTGTTTATGTCTGTTGCAAACTCGATCCAGGATCCCTTAAAGGGAATGATACGGGCGGAATAGAGTTTGGTTCCGTTGGCGTGAAGGCTCTGTCCGAAGAATACACCGGGAGAACGATGCAGCTGGGAGACCACGATTCTTTCGGAACCGTTGATTATGAATGTGCCTCTGGGTGTCATGTAGGGGATATCACCTAGATAGACGTCCTGAATGACAGTCTCAAAGTCCTCGTGCTCCTTGTCATTGCAGGATAGTTTGAGTTTGGCTTTCAAAGGAACCTTATATGTCAAACCCATTTCCAGACACTCTTCGATGGAGTAACGTGAAGGATCCACGAAATAGTCTATAAACTCCAGAGTGAAATTGTTGCGTGTGTCTTCGATCGGGAATATCTCCTGAAATACTTTGAAAAGACCCTCATCACGACGGCTATCCGCAGTAGTGTCCAACTGAAAAAAATCGCGGAAAGATTTCAATTGGACCTCAAGAAAATCGGGATAGTCTAGAAGGGCCTTAGAAGTTGCGAATGAAATACGCTGATTACTAGATATTTGCGGCATTATTTAAAGGTTGGTGAAAAAAATCTTAAAAAACGACAAAAAGGTTTAGAGCCCTCATCGGCTCTAAACCCGGATTACTTAGTCCCTATATCGGGAGGGGAGTGTCTTATTTAACTTCAACTTCTCCGCCTGCCTCTTCAAGAGCAGCTTTGACCTGTTCAGCTTCTGCCTTTGACACTTTCTCCCTGATCTTGGCGTTAGGTGCCTGATCTACGAGATCTTTGGACTCTTTCAGACCGAGACCGGTGATCTCCTTAACAGCTTTTACCATCTGGAGTTTTGCCTGACCGGCTGATATGAGGATTACGTCAAATTCAGTCTGTTCAGCTTCTGCTGCACCGGCACCGCCTTCGCTGGCTGCTACAACTACTGCAGCAGCTGCAGGTTCGATTCCGTACTCTTCTTTAAGAATATTTGCAAGTTCTTGAACCTCTTTTACGGTAAGATTAACCAGTTCTTCCGCAAGAGCTTTGATGTCTGCCATGATTATTTATTGATTTTAATTATTATTATTACTATTTAAACTATTCTTCGGCAACTTCTTTCTTTGCCTCCTGCAGAGCGGAAACGATCCTTCTGATAGGTGACTGGAGAAGACCGATTATATCTCCGATAAGTTCATCGTGAGACTTGATATTTACAAGAGTAGCGAGGTGATTTGCACCGACATATGCACACTCCTGAAGATATGCGCTCTTGAGCTCAGGTTTGCCGAATCTGGCTCCAAATTCCTTGATAATCTTGGCGGGAGCACTTGGAACGTCGGTAAACATGATCGCCGTCGAGCCTTTTAGGGTAGGATATAGAGTCTTGATTTCTTCGTTGTTGATGCCTTTACCTTCAGCGTCCAGGCCTTCGAGAGCCCTATGGAGGAGAGTATTCTTTACAACGATGAGCTTTACCTCTTTTTCAAAGCAAGCACGACGGAGATTTGATGTATTTTCCGCATTGAGACCCGAAAGGTCCGCAAGGTAGAAATTAGGGTTCTCCGCTATTTGTGCTGCTATGGTTTCAATAATCTGAGCTTTTTCTTCTTTTCTCATAACATTCGAATCTTTTATTCAACAGCACTTATTGACTTGCTATCTACACTAATACCAGGGCCCATAGTGGAAGAGAGATATATACTCCTCACATATGTGCCTTTGAGAGCCTGCGGTTTGAGTTTGATGATGGTGTTGAGCATTTCAACGGCATTCTCCGCAATTTTCTGGGCGTCAAATGACACCTTTCCAATAGCTGCGTGGATAATACCCTGTTTGTCAACTTTAAAATCAATCTTACCTGCTTTCACTTCTTTAACTGCCTTGCCGACATCCATGGTTACGGTACCGGATTTGGGATTCGGCATCAAGCCGCGAGGACCCAGAATACGACCGATAGCACCAACTTTTGCCATAACAGAGGGAGTACAGATAATGACATCAACGTCAGTCCAACCGCCTTTGATCTTTTCAATATAATCATCAAGACCAACAAAGTCTGCACCTGCTTCTTGAGCTTCTTCCTCTTTATCAGGTGTACACAGAACCAATACGCGAGTTACCTTGCCTGTACCATGAGGAAGAGTCACGACGCCGCGTACCATCTGGTTAGCCTTACGAGGATCAACACCCAAACGAACAGCCAACTCAACCGAAGCATCAAACTTGGTGAAGGAAGTCTCCTTTACCAGAGCACACGCCTCGAGGAGCTTGTACTGCCTGCCTGAGTCAACTTTGGCAACTACTGCCTTCTGATTTTTTGTCAATTTACTCATAGCGTGGTGATTTTATTGTACATCGGCAGGAAATTCACCTTCAACATTGATACCCATACTGCGAGCAGTACCGGCTACCATATTCATTGCTGATTTCTCGGTGAATGCATTAAGATCCGGCATTTTTTCCTTGGCAATCTCACGTATTTGATTCCAAGTAATGGTAGCAACCTTTTTCCTGTTGGGCTCGGGAGATCCGGCCTGTACTTTTGCAGCCTCTTTTACGAGAACGGCTACAGGAGGCTCCTTTACAACGAAAGAAAAAGACTTGTCACTGTAAACGGTAATTACCACAGGTAATACCTTGCCGGCTTTGTCTTGAGTGCGGGCATTAAACTGCTTGCAGAAGTCCATGATATTCACACCCTTGGAACCGAGGGCCGGCCCTACGGGAGGTGAAGGATTGGCAGCTCCGCCTTTGATCTGCAGTTTAATAAACCCGGCAATTTCTTTAGCCATAATGTCTTTTGTTTATTATTCTTTTGTTACCTGAGCAAAATTTAACTCAATGACTGACTTCCTGCCGAAGATTCTTACCATAACCTTGAGTTTTCTTCTCTCTTCGAGAATCTCCTCAACATTACCGCTAAAATCTTTGAAAGGACCGTCAATAATCTTTACAGCTTCTCCCACAACAAAAGGTACCAAGATCTCACCATCCTGATCACTCAATTCGTCCACACGACCCATTATGCGGTCAATCTCTGACTGGCGCACAGGGTTGATGACTCTCTCCTTGCCTTCAGTAAGGAAACCGATGATATTGGGAAGCTCGCGGAGGCCATCCTGGGCGATGCCGAGGATTTCCTTCTCAAACCTCTTACGTTCGTCTGCGTCATCCGGATTGTCCGACTTGAAAGAGGGGAATGTAATTTCCACAAAGAGATAACCGGGGAAAAAATTGCGCTCAGCGCTTACACGCTTGCCATTTTTAATCACAAAATACTTTTCAGTAGGAACGAGGACATCGGTAATATGCTTAAGCATTCCCTTGCCCATCTCCTTTTCAATATATTCTTTGGCGATTTTCTCTTTGTTGCCAATTATACGGACAACATACCATTTCTTGGTGATTTCACTCATAACATTACAGTTGGTAAAGACCGGTCATAATGGTTTTGATAACGAAATCAATAAGCCAGATTACAACTGACAGAATCAGCGTGCAGACCATAACCAGAATAGCTGACTGCTGAAGCTTGCTCCAGGTCGGCCAGGCAACCTTTGTTGTAAGTTCTTTGTAAGACTCTTTTACGTAAGTTCCTAATTTGCTCATTGTTATTATTTTGTTGGCAAAAACAATTGGAAGCGGTTGTTTTGCCGGTTAATAACATACCGACGCGTAACCATCGGTATTGGCAGGGGAAGAGAGATTCGAACTCCCATCGATGGTTTTGGAGACCACTATTCTACCCTTGAACTATTCCCCTATGACAACAAGAGGGTGGCGCGAATATGTGTCACCCTCTTGATATTCGTATTGTCAATTAGCTAATAATCTTGGTAACCTGACCTGAACCTACTGTACGGCCACCTTCGCGGATTGCAAAACGGAGACCTTCGTTCAGAGCTACAGGATAGATGAGCTCAACCTTAATTGTAACGTTGTCACCGGGCATTACCATCTCTACACCTGCGGGGAGTTCAATCTCACCGGTAATATCAAGTGTACGGATGAAGAACTGAGGACGATACTTGTTGTGGAAAGGAGTATGACGACCGCCTTCATCTTTCTTCAATACGTAGATTGCAGCCTCAAACTTTCTGTGAGGAGTGATGGTGTTGGGGTGAGCGATCACCTGACCTCTCTTAACCTCCTTCTTGTCGATACCACGGAGGAGGAGACCTACATTGTCACCTGCTTCACCCTGGTTGAGGATCTTACGGAACATCTCAACACCTGTCACAACTGACTTTCTAGGCGCTTCACCAAGACCGATGATATGAACCTCATCACCTGTTTTTACAATACCTGTCTCAATACGGCCGGTAGCAACTGTACCACGACCTGTGATTGAAAAGATATCCTCTACAGGCATAAGGAAAGGCTTCTCATTGTCACGCTTAGGAATAGGAATGTAGGTATCTACTGCTTCCATAAGCTCGACAACCTTTGCCTCCCACTCAGGATCGCCATTGAGAGCGCCGAGAGCAGAACCGCGGATAACGGGAGCGTTGTCACCGTCAAACTCGTAGAAGCTGAGGAGTTCACGAACTTCCATCTCAACGAGTTCAATCATTTCAGGATCGTCAACAATGTCCACTTTGTTGAGGAAAACAACGATACGGGGAACGTTTACCTGACGGGCGAGAAGAATGTGCTCGCGAGTCTGGGGCATCGGACCATCTGTAGAAGCTACAACGAGGATCGCACCGTCCATCTGTGCAGCACCTGTAACCATGTTTTTAACATAGTCAGCGTGACCGGGGCAGTCTACGTGAGCATAGTGGCGGTTTGCAGTTTCATACTCTACGTGAGAAGTGTTGATGGTAATACCACGCTCTTTCTCTTCAGGAGCATTGTCAATTTGATCGAAGGATTTAACCTCAGAAAGACCCTGCTTTGCCAATACTTTGGTGATAGCAGCTGTCAAAGTAGTTTTGCCATGGTCAACGTGGCCGATAGTACCGATGTTTACATGCGGTTTATCTCTCTTAAAACTTTCTTTTGCCATAATTTTATTTTTATATTGTTATTAATTGCTGGAGCCGGTGGAGAGAATTGAACTCTCGACCTCTTCCTTACCAAGGAAGCGCTCTACCCCTGAGCTACACTGGCAATATTTCAACTTGAGCGGAAGACGAGGTTCGAACTCGCGACCCTCAGCTTGGAAGGCTGATGCTCTACCAACTGAGCTACTTCCGCCTAATCAACAAAAAAAGTGGGGAGAGCAAGATTCGAACTTACGAAGGCGTGCGCCAGCAGATTTACAGTCTGCCCCAGTTGGCCACTTTGGTATCTCCCCAGGCTGTTACAATCTTTCAAACGAGCCGACAGAGGGATTCGAACCCACGGCCTGCTGATTACAAATCAGCTGCTCTGGCCAGCTGAGCTATGTCGGCTTTTTAATTTGGGAGTGCAAATATATGCCATTTATCTCAATCGGCAAAATTTTTCAGGAAATTATGCATTTTTTTCATTGCCACAATAGACTTCCTATCCTGAAGGTAACGAAAGCAAAGAGCCAGGCAACCACGAGTGTGGTGATTATGGAAATCAGCGACCATTTCCAGCTGCCGCTCTCGCGGCGAATGACGGCAGCAGTCGCCACACATGGAATATAGAGCAGTGAAAAGACCATAAAAGAAAGTGCGTTGGCCCGATTTATATTGTCGTCGGATGCTATCCTTGCCGAAAGCGCAGTAGTATCCAACTCCTCGTCGCTTTCCTGGTAGAGAACGCCCAAAGTACTGATGATAAACTCCTTAGCCGTAATTCCTGCAATAAGTGCAGCACTCATTTTCCAATCAAAACCCAGAGGCGCCATAACAGGCTCCACTGCCTCACCAAAGCGGTGTAAATAGGACGGAGAGGCCTCCTCTTCCGGAACACCCTCATTGATGGGAAAATAATCCAGGGCCCAGACAATCACTACAGCGAGCAGCACCACAGTACCAATTTTTTTTAGATATTCCGATGCGGCACTCCACATTCCTCTAAGGGCGGCTCGGATGTTCGGAATCCTTAGTGGTGGCAACTCTGTCTCATAATCCTCAGATTTTTCCCTAAAAAAAATCTTTTTATTGATAAGCGCTATTACGATACCTGTCAGAATACCCCCCAGATAGAGGAGCATCATCACCAATGTGCTGTGTCGCGGGAAAAATATCCCCGAAAAAAGTAGAAACGTAGGGATACGCGCACTACAGGGGATATAGGGGATCATCATCATAGTAAGGATACGATCCCCGCGCCTCTTTATGCTCCTTGTGGCCATTATAGCCGGCACATTACATCCAAATCCCATCAGCAGAGGGATGAACGAACAGCCGTGAAGGCCGATTCCATGCATATACTTGTCCATCAACTTCGCCGCTCTGGGCAAATATCTCGTCTCCTCAAGTAGAAATATGAAGAAAAAGAGTATAAGTATGTTAGGCAGGAATGCCAGCACCGCGCCAATACCATTTATTATACCGTTTTGAAGAAAATCCAGAAGCCATCCATCCTGCATCTTTTGCCCGAGAAAGAATGAAAATTTTCCCATCAGAGCCTCAATCCATTGCTGAGGGTAGGAACCGAGCTTAAAAGTAGAGAAGAACATGAGCCAGATGACGGCCAGAAAAATCAGAAGACCCCAGAATTTGTGGGTCAACACCGGAAAGTCGCCATCTCTCTCACCCCCCATATTATGGATGCCTCTGGTATGGTCGTGCCTGCGTTTAGCCATTTAAAAGTGCGTTTAATATTCCATCAACATCATATCCGCACTCCTTGTGAAGTTGCGCAGGTGTGCCCTGGCCGACAAATTTGTCGGGCATACCAAGTCCTGTTACCTTACAGGGAAGCTTATGTGAAACCACATACTCCGACACCGCACTGTAAAGACCGCCGATGAGTGCGCCATCTTCGAGTGTCACTATTCGGTTCACTTTGGAGCATACTTCCGCCAATATATTCTCATCGATCGGTTTGAGAAACCTCATATCACAGTGGAACACGCTGACCCCCCTCTCCTGCGCTGCTTTAACTGCAAGAGAACCATTGTGGCCTATGGCTCCGATACTCAGCAAAGCAACGTCATTCCCCTCCTGTAGAATAACTCCGCGTCCCGGCTCAATCCTCTGAAAAGGTTCATTCCTCCAGGCGGTACCATTGCCGGTACCTCGCGGATACCTTATTATAATGGTACCATACTCCGGCAGTGTTGCGGAATACATCATATTGCGAAGATCAAGTTCATTTAGAGGTGCAGCAATCATCACATTTGGAATCGGTCTGAAGCAGGAAAAATCAAAAGCACCGTGGTGAGTGGGACCATCTTCTCCGACAATGCCCGCCCTGTCAAGACAGAAGACGACCTTCAGTTCTTGAAGGGCTACATCATGTATCACGTTGTCGTATGCACGCTGGGCGAATGAGGAGTAGATATTGCAGAAAGGTAACATTCCCGCAGCAGCCAGACCTGCAGAAAAGGTAACTGCGTGCTGCTCGGCGATTCCCACGTCAAAAGTACGGTCGGGTATTTCACACATCATTATGTTCATGCTGCAGCCTGTAGCCATAGCAGGGGTAATGCCTATAATCTTTTCATTTTCTCTCGCAAGGTCAAGCAATGTCTGTCCGAATACATCCTGGAATTTGGATGCACCTGTCTTGCCAGAGATTCTTGCGCCTGTAACGGGGTCAAACTGGCCCGGCGCATGCCAAATTGTCTGATTCTCCTCTGCAGGCTTATAGCCTTTCCCTTTTTTAGTTATGACATGAAGGAGTTTGGGTCCCTCAATCTCTTTCAGACGACCTAGCATATCGACCATTTGCCCGATATCGTTACCGTCCATTGGTCCGAAGTACCTAAATCCTAGAGAGTCGAAAAGATTGCTTGCGCTGGTGTTACGCAAAATGCCCTTTTTAATGTATTTTATAAAATGTTGAATATGATCACGTATCTTACCGGCACCAAGGCGATCCCATATACTCTTCTTTATCCGATTGTATTTGCGACTGGTGGTCACCTTTATAAGGTGGTTGTGCAATGCACCGATACTTTTATCTATTGAAATCTGATTGTCATTAAGGATCACCAGGAGATTAGTCTTGAGGGAACCTGCATTATTGAGTCCTTCAAAGGCCAGCCCACCGGTCATTGAACCATCGCCTATAACTGCCACAAAATGATCTTTGCTTCCCTGCATCTGCGCTCCCACAGCTAAGCCAAGCGCTGCTGAAATGGATGTGGAGGAGTGTCCTGTACCGAATGCGTCATACTCGCTCTCCGAACGCTTGGGAAAGCCACTGATGCCCCCTGACTTGCGATTGGTCTTAAAGGCTTCACGCCTGCCGGTAAGAATCTTGTGTGCATATGCCTGATGGCCTACATCCCAGACTATTTTATCGTTCGGGGTATCAAATACCCTATGAAGTGCCACTGCAATTTCCACAACCCCTAGACTGGCCCCTATATGGCCCGGATTGGCAGCGCAGCAGCTGACAATATACTCCCTGAGCTCGGAACACAACTGCTCCAGCTCTTCTATCGACAACTCTTTGATATCTGCCGGATATTCTATTTTTTCAAGTAATTTCACCGGATTCGTCCTATCTGATTATGGTTTGATCCCTATCGGGACCAATGGAAATAATTTTTATGGGAATACCTGTCTCTTGCTCTATAAATTGCACATAGCTTATAAATTCGTGAGGAAGTTCCCCCTCTTCACGTATTCCGGTAAGATCTCTCTTCCAGCCGGGAAACTCACTATAAACGGGAATTACTTTGGAAGAGGAGTCGTAAGGCACCTGCGAGCATTTTTGCCCATCCACTATATACGATGTTGCCACCTTTATTGTGCCAAATGTGTCGAGAACATCCGATTTCATCATTATAAGATCGGTAACTCCGTTAATCATTATAGCATATTTTAAAGCCACGAGATCAAGCCAGCCGGTGCGGCGGGGACGTCCGGTGGTAGCACCGAATTCAAATCCGCGGTGACGAAGCTCTTCACCTTTCTCATCAAAAATTTCTGTCGGGAAGGGACCGCTGCCCACTCTGGTACAATAGGATTTAAAAATGCCATATACCCGACCCACACGTTTGGGAGAGACTCCGAGCCCAATGCAGGCACCCGCACAGGCAGTAGATGATGAAGTCACAAAGGGATATGAGCCGAAATCAATGTCGAGCATCAAACCTTGAGCACCCTCTGCGAGAACTTTTTTGCCGGAGCCGAGCAGTTCGTTCACCATATATTCGCTGTCAACAATATTGAAACTTCTAAGATACTCCACGGCCTCAAGCCACTCAGCTTCATTTTGCATGGGATCATAATCAAAGTCATACTGTCTGAGATATTCAATATGCTGATCTTTAAGTGTGTTATATCTGGAGATAAAATCAGGTGCAAGGATATCACCCGCCCTGAGTCCGTTGCGACCGATCTTGTCCATATATGTAGGGGTGATGCCCTTAAGAGTAGATCCGATCTTCGCCGCTCCTTTGGCTGCCTCCTGGGCCGCATCCATTGTGCGGTGTGTAGGCAGGATCAGATGGGCTTTTTTGGAAATGGCAAGACGATCCTTTACGGGAACGCCCATTTTTATGATGGCTTCGCACTCTCCTTTGAAAATAATGGGATCCAGCACGACACCGTTGCCTATGATATTTGTGGCTTGCGAGCGGAAAACCCCCGAAGGAACAGTATGCAGTACGATTTTGTTACCCTCAAAGTGAAGAGAATGCCCTGCATTGGGTCCCCCTTGGAAACGAGCTATGACAGGATATCTATCTGCAAGCACATCAACGATTTTTCCCTTTCCTTCATCTCCCCACTGGAGTCCCAGAACTACATCAAGTGTCATAATATATAAATATATGGATTTTGAAATAACATGCTAAGTTACAACTTATATTCCAATTGCAGAAATAAAACTGGAGGGTGCAATTTATATTTTGCCGTTTCGTTGAAATGCACTATTTTTAACATTTCTTTGCAAAATCCTAAAATAAATAATTATGGCAGAAAAATTGACCAAATTGATCAACGACTCATTTGTAGCAAGGTGGAGTGCCCTGATTCTCATCTCACTGATGATGTTTTTCGCATACATGTTCGTTGATGTGATGTCCCCGCTCAAATCCCTCATCGAAAACTCCCTCGGATGGGACAGCGGAGTATTCGGCACATACGCTGCATCCGAATACATACTGAATGTAGCCGGATTCCTTATCATCGCAGGTATTATCCTCGACAAAATGGGCGTGCGTTTTACAGGCACACTCTCCGCTTCTCTGATGGTGATCGGAGCAGCTATCAAGTTTATAGGTATTACCGACTGGTTTCAGACTACGGCTTTCAGCGCATGGCTCGACAGCTGGTGGACAGCTCTACCCAGCAGTGCCAAAATGGCATCCCTTGGTTTCATGATTTTCGGCTGCGGTGCTGAAATGGCCGGTACTACGGTTTCAAAGATTATTGCAAAATGGTTTAAAGGCAAGGAAATGGCCCTCGCAATGGGTCTTGAAATGGCTATCGCCCGTCTGGGCGTATTCGCCGTAATGTGGCTTGCCCCTATCATTGCCGCCCGTTACAACGCTTCGGTACTTGCTCCCGTTGCATTTTGTTCCGCACTCCTGTGTGTAGGTCTTATCTTCTTCCTCGTATTTACCGTAATGGATCGCAAGCTTGACAATCAACTTGTTGAAGCCGGCATAAAGGAGGAAAAAAGTTCTGAGGACGAATTCCGAGTTAGGGATTTGGGCAAGATTTTTTCAAGCAAGATGTTCTGGATTGTAGCTCTGCTCTGCGTACTCTACTACAGCGCTATTTTCCCCTTCCAGAGATATGCACCCAACTTCCTCGAAGTGACTCTGAATATCGATGCAGGTACGGCTTCACGACTATTCAGCTTTTTCCCCATCCTGGCAATGGTCCTGACTCCTGTTCTTGGAATTTTCCTTGACCTTAAAGGAAAGGGAGCATCCATGCTTATGCTCGGATCCATCATAATGATAGTATGTCACCTGAGTTTCGCATTCCTACTGCCCCTATACCCTCATAAATGGTTTGCGTTTCTGCTGATAATAGTACTGGGAGTCTCTTTCTCTCTTGTGCCTGCAGCCCTCTGGCCTTCCGTTCCCAAGATTATTGACGAAAAGATCCTCGGATCGGCCTACTGTCTTATATTCTGGGTGCAGAACATAGGTTTGAGCTTCGTACCACTTCTCATCGGAAAGGTACTCCTCCATACAGGTGGATATTTCGCTCCAATGCTCATCTTCTCGAGCTTTGGCGTGCTTGCCTTCATCTTCAGTTTCCTACTCAAAGCAGAAGACCGTCGCAAAGGTTATGGCCTCGAATTACCCAACATAAGAAAATAATAAAGAATCAAAACTATTAACTTTATAATAACTATCTATGACTGAACAACGAATTCAAGCCAATAAAAAGAACATTCAGAGATGGGCCTGGATTGCCCTCGCGTGCCTCGTGGTACCGATGTTTGCATCCTACTTCTTCGATGACATGTTCTCAACTCTCTCCCACATCTTCAAGCATCCGGAAATGCTGGAGCTCGGTTGGGACTCCGCCAACTATGGATTCTACGCGGGCGGCTATTCCTTTCTCTGCGTATGGGGCGGCCTGATTGTATGTGGTATGCTTCTCGATAAATGGGGTGTACGCATAACAGGATCCATCTTCGTAGGTTTGATGATTGCCGGTGCAGCACTTGTCTATGTAGCTATCTCCACGCCTTCCATTGTGGCTTCCGGTCACTCTCTTACCGTGGCCTATATCGGCTGTATGCTCTTTGGACTCGGCAGCGAAATTGCCGGAGTAGGCGTCACCCGTTCCATTGCCAAATGGTTTAAAGGCAGTTATACTGCGCTCGCAATGGGACTCCAGCTAGCCATAGCCAGACTCGGTACGGCAACCGCATTTATACTCTCTCCCCGACTCGTTTCTGCAGCTGCAAACGGTATGTATCCCCTTAGCGAGACCAGCAAACCCGCTTTGTTCGGGCTAGGACTACTCCTGATTGGAGGTATCCTTTGGGCCATCTTCGTTGCAATGGACGCCAAATTTGACAAGCTTGTAGGTACTACAGACAGGGTTGTAACTTCCGACGAAGACAAATTTAAATTTTCCGATATTTTTAAGGTTCTCAGTAATAAACACTTTATCCTGATTTCGCTTCTCTGTGTATTCTTCTATGTTTGCATCATTTCATTCAAAAAGTTTGCGACATCCATCCTCATTCCCCGTTTCGGCATCGAGTTGGAGGCCGCTACCTGGATGATATCGATGATACCTTTCTTTACTGTTGTCGGCACTCCCCTTTTCGGTGTTCTGGTTGACAAGTTCGGAAAGGCGACAATTTGGATGATTACCGGCTCCGTAATGGTATTTGTAGCACACCTTATAGTGGGCTTCGCTCCTGCAGGTGTTCCCTTCTACGGTTATCTCGGTATTGCACTTTTGGGAACAGGGTATTCACTCGTACCTGCAGCAATGTGGCCTTCTGTACCCAAGATCGTGCCCGATAAGAATCTCGGAACAGCATATTCACTCATATTCTGGATTCAAAATATGGGTATGCTCCTCGTTCCTCTCTTTGTCGGCAGAATTTTCAAAAACACTATTACCGCTACAGCAGGTTCAGAACTCTTTGCCCAACAAGAAGTAACAGCAGCAGTAAATGCGGAATGGATTTTCATTTGCCTCGGCCTCATTGCCATAACAATTTCCATTCTCTTTGCACGTTCTGCCAAAAAGAACCCTCATCTGGAGCTGGACGAACCCAATAAGAAGTAACAACCTCATTATGCAGAAATTACAGTATTATTTTTTAGTCACAACTTTATTGCTCGTTTCCTCCCTCTCTTTTGGACAGAATCGCGCAAAAGGTTATTACAAAGATATATTCTTTGACGGAGGTATATTTCTCAACTCTTATCCTGATCTTCCTGCCGCCAACTACTTGAATCTGTCCATTGAGATGTTTAATTCGTCTAAAAGCGAATATCTAACTGCTTTGGACACACTTTATCAGACCCTACTGTTTTGCGGATCGGAAATTGATGAGAACGGAATCCTTCTCTATCCTGATGGTGCACCAAGATTCAGAATGATATACACGAACGGTGGAAAAGCCACCCAGCACGGACGCTCTCTCGGAGAAAAGGGCCGTGAAAACGTACGTCGATTTGTTGCTGAAGGCGGCAGTTATCTTGGCACTTGTGCCGGCGCATACATAGCTTCAAAAGGTTTCGTTAGAGACAGCGGTATAGTGGATGTTCCGGAGTACTACGGAATATGGCCCGGTTATACGAGGGGAACCACTCTGAATAAGTCCTTCACATCTCTGTTTGTAGAGAAAGGATCCCCCCTGATCCAATATTATTCCTTCGGCGGTGACATGGTAATTGACAGTGTAAGGCACAATGGCGGATGCTTTGCCTGGATGGAAAATAATGTACCTGAGGGCACCGAGGTTACCTTGCGCTACGATGGAGACACCCTCAAGATTGAAAGAAACATCCACAGAGAAGTGGCAGGATGGGCATACAAGGCTTCCGAATATGATGGACGCGTAGTTCTCATTGGTTCTCATCCTGAAAGAGTAGTTTCCGGAGAAAGACTGGAATTAATGTCCGCTATGATAAAGTACGCCCTTGACGGGAACGGACGTCCGAGATTGAAAGGTATTCTTGAAAATGGTGAACCTCGAGAGATGAAGTGTTCAACATCTGAGAACAATCCGGCATTCACAAAAATCGGTGATAGACAATATCATCATTTTGCAGTAAATATTCCGAAGGGTACCGATAAGGTTACAATTACAATCTCACCGCAAAAGGGTTGGGAAGAATTTGATTTATACTTATTTGCGAATCCCGAATCTTTTGCTTTCAATGACAACTCTTTGTATTTCAATGTCGGCAACGGTGTTGCCAAAGACTTGACAATAATAAAACCTGCTGCCGGCAGAGTGTACATTTCTGTTTTCTGTGCAACTACCGTAGATACTGAAGCAACTTCATATGGTCAACAGTACACAGGTCGTATTGGCGTTCTTAACGGTGTGCCGTACACCATAAGCGTATCCTATTGATTGCTCCTGTCCGGCTAGTTCGATTGCTATCGATAAGAGGTAGCTATTTATGATATAACCCCAAAAGTCGTTTTCAACTTTTGGGGTTATATCATTCTTTACAATTTATATTATTTACAATATCGTGACTGCCACAGTCAAACCGGCCATCACGATGGAAACCATAGACATCAGCTTGATAAGTATGTTGAGTGAAGGCCCGGAGGTATCCTTGAAAGGGTCACCTACGGTATCGCCTACAACTGTTGCTTTGTGCACATTGGATCCTCTGCCACCAAAATTACCATCCTCAACGTATTTCTTTGCGTTATCCCATGTTCCACCGGCATTTGCCATAAAGATGGCAAGTACAAATCCGGAACTCAAACCTCCGAGCAACAATCCGACCACACCCGCAACATCGAAAAGAATTCCCACCAGAATAGGAACCACTATGGCAAGAAACGAAGGCAGGAGCATCTCCCTCTGGGCCCCACGCGTGGAAATTTCTACGCATCTCGCATAGTCAGGAACTGCCTCACCGGTAAGTATTCCCTTAATCTCACGGAATTGTCTGCGTACCTCATCCACCATCTTCTGGGCAGCGCGTCCAACCGCGTTCATAGTCAAACCACAGAAGAGAAAGGACATCATGGCACCTATGAAGAGTCCGGCCAGTAGCTTAGGATTCATAACGTTGATAGAATAATACTCCAATAGATCCGGAATGGTGGCGTAAGCCACCTCCACTTGGCGACCGGCAATATCTACCACTGTTTGCCCAATATTTATCAAAGCGATTTTTATCTCCTCAAGATATGAAGCAATCAATGCCAAAGCTGTCAGGGCTGCCGAACCTATGGCAAATCCCTTGCCGGTAGCGGCTGTGGTGTTGCCAAGCGCATCAAGAACATCAGTCCTCTTCCGCACTTCCGGGTCGAGATTGCTCATCTGCGCATTTCCTCCGGCATTGTCCGCTATGGGCCCATATGCGTCAGTAGCAAGGGTAATGCCCAGAGTCGAAAGCATACCCACAGCAGAAATGCTGATACCGTAAAGCCCAATACTTAAGTTCTGTGCTGAAAGCATTGCAGATATCTCAAATTTGATGGCAAAAAGATATGCAAGAATGATAGCCACCGCAACTGTGATGACCGGTATCGCTGTTGATATCATACCGACTCCAAAGCCCGAGATAATCACAGTGGCAGGACCTGTCTTTCCGCTTTCTGCAACCTTGCGAGTGGGCCTGTATGAGTGTGAAGTGAAGTATTCTGCCGAACGTCCTATTATGATACCCGCCAGCAATCCTACAATTACCGAACAAGAGATCCAAACCCAGTTTTCCAATTTTAGTAGCCACAATATGACGAAAGTGAAGATAGCTATGAATACTGCACTAAGATTAACTCCAAGACTGAGCGATTTGAGTAGCTGGTCCATTCCGGCATTTTCTTTGGTACGTACTGTAAAGATTCCCAGAATTGATAGCACGATTCCCACCGCTGCAATTAACATCGGGGCAAAAACGGCACTAAGCTGGGCATCATATCCTTTCGAAAAGAAGGCGGAAGCGCCGAGAGCCGTAGTTGCGAGAATCGCGCCACAATAAGACTCATAGAGATCTGCGCCCATGCCGGCAACATCTCCCACGTTGTCACCCACATTGTCCGCGATAGTTGCGGGGTTACGAGGGTCATCCTCAGGAATATTCTCCTCTAATTTACCTACAAGATCTGCTCCCACATCAGCAGCTTTGGTATATATGCCGCCGCCTACTCTCGCAAAAAGTGCCTGCGTAGAGGCTCCCATACCGAAAGTGAGCATAGTGGTAGTAATAACCACCATTTTCTGTTCGGGAGTAGTCTCTTTGATAAAAGCCTCTAGGATAAGATACCAAATAGAGATATCCAACAGGCCAAGTCCTACTACGGTCAAACCCATCACCGCTCCCGAACGAAATGCCACCTTGAGTCCTGAGTTAAGCGAAGTTCTGCAAGCATTCGCAGTACGTGAGGAGGCAAAAGTAGCGGTTTTCATACCGATAAATCCTGCCAGTCCGGAGAAAAAACCTCCTGTCAAAAATGCAAACGGCACCCAAGGGTTTTGTACTCCGAAACCATATGCTAGAATGGCAAAAAATAGAGCGAGAATTAAAAATACGATGGTAACTACCTTGTACTGTTGCTTTATATAGGCCATAGCCCCCTTCCTGACGTGAGAGGCAATCTCCTTCATAGTCGGAGTCCCTTCATCCGTCCGCTTCATTCGGCGATAAAAGATAAAAGCAAATACCAGTGCCAAAATCGAGCATGCCGGAACTAGAAAAAAGATTGGAGTCATGATTTAGTTGTTAGTTTAGAGTGTGGAGTATGTAGTTATTTTAGAGTTATAAGTGGGTAGTTAGGAGTATGTAGTATGTAGTATGTAGTGTGTAGTGTGTAGTGTGTAGTGCAATGTAGTGTAGCGTGGTTATGTTAGCGTGGCAGCGTGCATCGTACTATAGTGTAAAATGTAATGTGTAGTATAATGTAATATAGTATAGTTTTGTATGGCGTAGTGTTGTGTAGTATTGGAGCAACTATATTTATTAAATTACAACTTCAGTAAAAAATGAATCATCCAAATCAGGAATTTCACTATGTACCAACATCTTTAATATGGTCATATCGCCGGTCGAACAGAACAAAGACTCTCCATTCCCGCAAAATATCTCCCGCATTTGAGAGAGCACTCTCATTGTCTGCGCCGCAATAGCCGGTGCAGGATTGACAATCACGATTTCCGGACCTGCGATTCTACGTATTGCCTTCTCCAAAAAAGGATAATGGGTACAGCCCAAAACTATATGATCAGCTCCGGCGGCAACCATGCCATCTATATGATGATGCAGCAGATTGTCAATCTCAGGAGAATCAAAGACACCTCTCTCAATCATCTCTACGAGCCCCTCTCCCACCTGTTCGACTACCCTTACATCTCCTGCAAAACGCGCCAGCGTATCCAGGTAGAGTCTGCCTCTAAATGTCCCGGCTGTTGCCAGAACCCCTACTATACCACTCCTGGAGTGCAATGCAGCGGGTTTTATAGCCGGCTCCATCCCCACAAAAGGTACCTCAAACTTCTCCCTTAGTGAACCGATAGCGGCTGCCGTGGCCGTATTGCAGGCAACCACAATAATCTCTGCTCCCCTATCGATGAGATAAGCGGATATCTTAGCCGATCTCTCCCTGATAAATGCCGGATCTTTCGGTCCGTAAGGGCAAAAAGCTCCATCAGCAAAATAGAGAGAGGATTCACCGGGCATTAGGCGATGAATCTCGCGCCAGACGGATAAGCCGCCCACTCCGGAATCGAAAATGCCAATCATCGGTCAAAGGTAAGAAAAAATTCGCCTGATTGTATAACAAAGGCCCCGAAAGTTTACACTTTCGGGGCCCATAGTATAGGACAAAACCGTCCCAAGCATCAAAGATTAGTCGTTGATATTCTTAGGAATCAGGTCGTTGGAGTCAATCTCCTCCTGAGGGATGGAGAACTTCCAGCGGGGATCGCTGGCCTCAACATACATAGCTGTCGATACTGCAGGATCGTGGTTGGTGTTGCGTCTATCAAGAGCCAGACCGAGACGTTTCAGGTCAAGGAAACGATGTCCCTCACCCCAAAGTTCGATTCTTCTGTAGAAGTAAATTTCATCCAGAAGATCTTTACCTGTCTTGGTGCTCTTTACATAAGCGTTATCACGCGCTTTGTTGAGAGTGTAGAGGTGAGTCTGAGCTGCACTATTATCATTGAGTTTTGCACAAGCCTCCGCTGCTATCAGATACATCTCACCAAGTCTCATGTAGGTGTGATCAGCTACCGAACTTGAAGGGTCAAGAACTTGGAACTTCCTATTCATATAAGGCTTTTTGGTGTACCTCGTGTTGGGTACCTGGAAAGCCTTTCCGGTAGGATCCCATAGAGTCTTACGAATGTCTGTTGCGGGGATAGCATCGTACAGAGTGTTGTTAATACACTTGGGACAGCTCCTGATGTTGGAGGAGTTGAAGTTGATGGACATATAGGCCATATAACCATAAAAATAGAGAGTCTGGTCGGGAATCATATGGAATGCCCACATCCACTCTACATTGGAAGCATCATTAAAGCCATTCGTGTAATCACTCTGACTCATCAGTTTTGCGCTGGTGGTATTGATTGCCATCTCTGCATACTTCTTGGCATTGGCCCAGTCATGCATTGCCAGAGCAACACGTGCCCTGAGACCCATTACCGTAGCAGCCACGAAGTGCGTTTTTGATGTAAAGGAACTTGTACCAAGCATTGTGATCGACTGCTCAAGGTCGGTTACAATCTGAGCATAGATATTTTCTACCGTCTCCAGAGGCTTCTTAACCTCTTGAGTGTTGACTACTAGAGGGGTAGCAAGTTGGTTGTTCTGCTTGCCGGGCTCGTATCTGTCACCATAGAGCTGAACCAGCCAGAAATAAGCCATACCTCTGTATGCAAGAGCCTGACCTTTGATCATCTGCTTATCGGCCTCGGGACCTACTGCATTATCCACATTATCGAGGATCTGGTTGGCATTGGAAATCCACATATAGGAGATTCTGAAGGGGAATGCAGTAAGCCAACCGTTTGCATTTCTCTGGCCATTCCATTTCACCTCACCGGTGTTAGTCCACCATCCGTTACCCGCAGTCGGGAATACGAGATCCTCTCCCATCGCATCCATTGCAATCTGGAAGGAGGGGTAGCCGCTGATGTTCTGTCTTGAGTAATACTGTCTCACCATGGATTTGTGAAGACCGTTCAATGCACCTAAAGCATTTTCCGTAGTAGTGAAGATGAAACTTGCATCATAGGCTGATGTCGGAGTAGTTTCAAGAAAATCCGGACTACAGGAAGCTATACCTGCGAAAACCGCAAGACAAGCCAATATTTTTATTATATTTTTCATACTGTATTATTCTTGTTTGTTAATGGTTGATTTTCGCTGATTAAAATTGAACATTCAAACCGAACGTAATAGTACGTGCGGGGGAATAAACGTTGGACTGTGTACCCGCAAACGAATATTGAGGGTCCATACCCTTACGAGCAGTAAATGCATAAACGTTCTCACCGCTGGCGTAAATTCTGATACCTGAAAGATCAAGCTTTTCAGCCCACTTCCTGGGGAATGAATATGCAAGTGTTATGTTCTTAAAGGAGAAGTATGAGGCACTGGTGAGCCATCTGCTGGAACCTGCGTTCTGATTAGGGTTTTTAGTGGTATCAATTCTGGGAACCTCGGTAATATCGCCCGGTTTCTGCCATCTCTTGAGGATGTCAATATGCATGGCTGAACCATAACCTGAGTGTCCCATAAGTGAGCCGTAAACGCTGTCATATACCTGACCGCCTATCTGGTAGGTCGTGAGTATTGAGAGTTCGAAACCCTTCCAGGTAAGAGAGTTCTGGATAGAACCGTAGAGATCGGGAATTGAGGTGCCTACATAATAGTAGTCGGCAATTGTGTAGTCATTGACAATTTCGCTGCCGGTAACATTACCCTCAGCATCCTTGATATCCTTACTATAGAGCGCATCACCGGTCTGAGGATCCACGCCTTCCCATTTCCTAAGCCAGAAATCATACATGGAGTGACCTACCATATACTTCTTGGTGCCGCTTATGATCTCTTCCTGAGGAAGTTTTGTGATTTCATTCTTGATATGGGATGCATTGATCATCATATTCCAGGTAAAATCTTTTGTGCGCACAATATCACCGGCGAGCTGTAGCTCAATACCCTGGTTGTACATGGAACCGATATTCTGCCACTGTGAAAGCACACCTGAAGAGGTGGGGAGCGGAACCTCGAAAAGGAGGTTGTCGGAAATCCTGTGGAAAAACTCTATCTGTCCGTTGAGACGGTTGTCAAAGAAACCGAACTCCAATGCAACGTCAAAGCTGCGGTTTTTCTCCCACTGGAGTTCTTTGTTACCGGCCTGAGTCGACTGGATAAAACCGGAGGCATTTGCATTGTTGAGGATACCGTAAAGTGACTGCCATTGATACCATGAACTGGTGCCGTCATTACCTACAGAACCATAAGATGCCCTGAGTTTCAGAGCAGAGATCCAGGGCTGACTTGCTATGAAGGACTCCTGATCGAGTCTCCACGATCCGCCTACTGACCAGAAGTTACCCCAACGTGCATCTTTGTAGAAACGTGAGGTTGCGTCCCTTCTGAAGGATGCGGACACATAGTACTTGTGGTTGTAGTTGTAGTTGGCACGCGCCATATAACCTTCCGTCCTATATGCCTGTGAATAGGTATAGAGGGAGTTGATCGTAGTGAAGTTGATCAACTCGGCATTACCCTCAGCGATCAGGCCCTGCTTCATACCGTATGTGTACTTGTAATCATTCTTGTAGCTCTCGTGTCCGAGGAGCAGGTCAATATTGTGATTGTTGAATGATTTTACATAGGTCAGCAACTGGTTGAAGTTGTAGGTGTCATAGCGATAATTGGTAATGCTGCCACGACCTGCGGGAGCACCGTCACCCACATGGGGGTTCTCATAGGTGGAATTGAGATAGTTCCTAAAGTCATAACCACCATTTACGGAGAATTTGAATCCCTCAAAGAAGGTGATGTCGATATAGGCTCTAGCGTTTACCAAGTTTCTCTTATAGAGGTTATCATTCCAAAGAGTCTCTGCAATTACGTGACGACCGGGGCTTGCACTTGCACCACGATTGGTCCAATCATAAATCTTATCACCCTTATCATCAAGCTTGATTGCACCGGAAGCATCGTGCTCATAGATAGGATAGATAGGACCTATGAACCTTGAGAAGTAGAAGGGGTTGACATAAGCGGTGCTACTGCCGTCACTGGTAACGTTGGAGTTAGCCATCGTAGCTGCCAGGTTGACACCTGCCTTAATCCACTTACGTGGCTGCACGTTCATATTCAGACGCGCATTGGCTCTCTCCATGTAAGATTTGATGGAGAAACCCTCCTCATCCATATAACCAATCGACATATAATAGTCGGTTTTAGCGGTTGCACCGCCTGCAGAAAGTGAATACTCCTGTTTGTGACCGATACGTGCAATACCATCAGCCCAGTCCAGGTCTTCAGTGTAGAGAAGTTTTGCTGCAGGATTGAGTGTACCGTCAACGCCTACTATTTGGTCATTAGCCACGTTGAAAGGGTTATTCAGCAGTTGTGAATAGATCTTCTTCGAAGCTTCTATGGAGGCTGTCTCCATTGTATAGGTTGAGCCCGAAGCAGATAGATAAGCGTTACGCAATGCCTCCCACTCAATAGGGTAGTACTGGTATGCATCGAGTCTTTGATACTCCTGGATAGCCCTCATACTGATACCTTGATTGACTTTTACGTTGAACTGCACTTTCTCGCTGCGTCCCTTCTTAGTGGTGACGAGTACCACACCATTGGCGGCACGGCTACCGTAAAGAGCTGAAGAAGCGGCGTCCTTGAGGATGGTGATATTCTCGATGTCATCCGCGTTAAGATTGGAGATCGCATCAAACGGCACGCCGTCCACCACATAAAGGGGAGATGAGCTGGCGTTGATGGATCCGAAACCACGGATACGGATTCCTCCTGATGAACCGGGCTGTCCGCCTGCAGAAGTAAACTGCACACCGGCAGAGATACCTTCCAATGCGTTAGCCACGTTGGTCAGAGGACGACTCTCAAGTTTTTTGCTCTCGAGAGCTACTGCCGATCCCGTGAAGTCTTTTTTGGCTACTGTACCGAAGGCAACGAAAACCACTTCTTCGAGTGTTTCCGTATCAACCTCCAGATCTACATGAATAGTGCTTCTGCCTGATACCGGTACTTCAATGGTCTTGTAACCGATGAAACTAAAGATAAGAGTAGCATTTGAGGAAACGTCTATAGTGAAACGACCATCAACATCAGCTGCAACACCGGCGGTTGTACCTTTTACCTGAATGGAGGCAAAAGGAATGGGTTCACCTGTCTCTCTATCTGCCACTGTACCTTTAACAGTGATATTCTGCGCAGAAACAACTCCCGTCAGCAATATAGCTGCAAGAGCGAACAGAAACTTAATTCTCTTCATAGAATATATAGGTATTTGGTTAATAAAGTTTTTCTTATGTATAGACTGCAAATATAAACAAATCTTTGATATCTCCAAATGTGCAGCACAAAAAAATCGGGGATGGCCAGGCCATCCCCGATTCAATTATAGGTCGGCAAAAATTAGTTTTCTACTACGAAATTGGCCTTGGATGCCATTTCACAACCAACTTTGCCTTTAAATGTATTCAGAATCTTCACCTGTGGAGATGTCGATTGCATACCGGCTTTGGTGTCGGGTGCTGCAGGGACGAACTCTACCGGTGTGCCGGCAGGAATCTCGTAATGTGTCTTTACGAAGGGGAAACCTGCTGCATACTGATACACGTTGATCTGATACTTAGTAACAACGGATGAGAGCTCTTTGCTCTCGGCGTCAACCTTGAATACCATGGGATCGGTACCATCGCTGGAAGCCGATGCAAAGCTTTCGTACGTATAAACGTAGGACCTTGATCCGTAATAACCATAGAAGCCACCGAACTGATTGCCATACTCTTCATATTCGTACTCAATACCCGTATGTGTGAAGGTGTGGTTGGAAGGATCATAGTATGCCCACCACATGGATCCGTTGGCGATTCCGATGCTTGTTATGACATATTTGTATGCCTCTGCAGTAGGATATACATCAAACTCGGTGCTGTCAACCAGATATGTACCGGTTACCAAATCATCCGACTGTGAAGGATCAACATACATGAATATGGTATGAACGAAACCCTGTGCCTTTCCACCACCGTACGCAACGGCAACGAGGGAGTAGAGTCCGGAACCGGATTGAGGCATAGGAACAAATGCTCTGCCCGAGGCGGTTACCGATACATATTCAACAGCATCTTGTACAATATTTTTGATACATGATTCTCCATCAGTACCTTGAACAACTGCCAGTCTTACCTCTTCAACATCTTCTCCGAGTACAACATCGGCAGCCACATAGGAGATACCGTCCGAGTCGGTGAATGCACCGGAGTAAGTAGCTTCAACCGAGTAGTCCTTCTGCTCGAAACCGGGGAAGTTGATAAACACATTGCCTGCAGAAATAGCATTCCAGCCGCCGATACCGAACATATAAAACATTGGTGCAATCTGGACAAGGCCGGGAGTCACACCGTCATCTTTGTAGAAAAGTACTTTGTTGAGTGCATAGTTCTCTGCGGTAGCCCTACTTGTAAAGTTACCGGGGTGCAAAATATACACCATAGCACCGTAATTAGAGTTTACCGTCACTTTAATGTCATCATATCCAACAAGATCGGGTTCGGTAATTTCGAGACCCCTATAGGTTTCTCCTACATCGAGAATCCTCAACTCGGGCTTATCACCATGACCATAAGGGGAGATCATTCTGAACAGCTTGGGGTTGATGTCGTTTTGTAAAATCTGGAACGGTATTTCCTCACCCATGTAGAAATTATCGATCAGAGTTGCCGTACCGAGGGATGTCCAGGGTGATGGTATAACTGCTTTAAGGTCGCAGTATTTACTGCCATATTCTGTAGCCTGGCTAGGATCAGTGATTGAAATAACCACTGCCTGGAGATTGTCATAACCCATCGTATCGAAGCTATATCCGATAGTGAGTTTTGTCGTGGCCGAACCTGCAGGGAAAGTCACGCTTGAAGGGATTGCAAGAAGCCCGGCACCTTCGCCAGTAACTGTCAGACCTACTGTCAGAGCATCTGAAGTAACGATACGGCCAAGTTTCAGGTCAAAAGAGGTCTTGTCTGAAGCAAGACTTATACTCTTTGTACCGTCATAAAAATATACCTGAGGACCTGTCTCCTTCTCTGCCGGCTGGTAAGGATCATATTTCTCGTAGCAGCCAACTGCAAGGAAAACAAGCATCAGTGATGTAAATATGTTTAATATCTTTCTCATAATTATTGTTCTGAATTAAGTCTGAAAGTTAATCTGTAACACCGTCGCGAAGATCTCTGCCTTCACCGGTAGTGGGCAGCTGTCCACCTGTATTGTCAACGATACCGAAGTTGGTATTCATCTCTGCCTGAGGGAACCTCATAAGGAGCCATGGATCATTGGCTGCAAGATTGAAACGGAATGCAGCCGGCATATTGTTGGTCTCGTCATGGAAGCGAACCAGAGGCTTGTTGAGACGACGTGCATCGGGAACCGCAAAGCCTTCTCCCCAAAGTTCTACACGGCGCTGGAACCAAATCTCATCAAGAAGTGAGAGGCCGCGACCTGCTACGCTATATTGAGGATCACGATAAGTCTTTACGAAATTTGAAAGAATATCACGAGCTGCGCCCTCATTACCCAAACGTGCCTGGCACTCTGCCTGGATAAGGATCATTTCCTCAACACGCATAAGCGGGGTGTCCTCATCGTTGGATGTAGTACCGATTGTCAAACAACCGAACTTCACATTTGTGTAGGGGAGATAAGGAAGTTTTGCATCTCCACCGTCATCTGCGTGGGCAACATCATCGTAACCCGGCCATTTAAGACCGTCAAGCAGTGTTGACTCAAGATTCTCATCAACCCACCACTGTTTGCGGATATCGGTGTCAGGAATCTTGTTGTAGAGGAGAGTGTTGATTAAGGTATAACACTGGGTGGCGGGTGCATAACCCCAGGCTGAGAATGAACGCAACCAGGATGAAGTGGTAGCATAGCGATATCTCATTGCCATATCTGTGGTCATATCATAACCCCAGAGCCAGTTGTGCTCAGTAATATCCATGAAAGAAGGCTTTGACACCTCTTCCCTGGTTGCGGGAGTATAGTTGGCAGCTGCTGTCTGAGCATCATCATAGGCCTTCTGCCATTCACCCATTGCGAGATAGGCACGTGCGCGAAGACCATGTGCCACATCTTTGTTTACATACATTTTGGTCTTACGACTGTAGCCGGCCAAGTTGTTGATGGCATAGTCAAGGTCCTCGATAATCACTGCGTAAACCTCCTTAACGGTTGCACGGGGATTATTGGCAAAATCCTCGGTATCCGGAGAAAGGATGGGAACGCAGGGCTGATCACCTGCAATCTGATAGTTGAACTGGAATGCAGGAGCGAGGGTCATATATGCATAAGCGCGGAGTGCCCTTGCCTGAGCAAGCATATAAATGAGTTCCTGAGATTCGGTTTCACCCACACTCTTCATGAATGTGTTGGAATCGGAAATCATGTTATAGGGAGTACGATAACGTATGGCAGGGTTACGGTAGTTTGCGTTACGTGAAGAGAGCTCACCGCAGACACCGAACCAGTTGTAGTTGTTATCGGGAATCAGTGCATCGGGGCCTTCAAGATCGTTACAGAAATTGATCATCAGAAAACCCCAGTCATCCGGAGTGGAATACATCTTGGCAGGTTTGCCTATATCTGAGAACAGACCGGAAAACGCTGCCTGAGCACGCTCAGGAGCAATTGCGTTTGTCTCCTGGAGCTGCGACTCCAACAAAGTACCACTCTCAGGGAGTACATTGTCCATGTCGGCACAAGCTGTAAATGTGAGTCCGACCGCCAATGATATGAGTAATAATAATTTATTTATTTTCATTTTAATTCCTTGTTAGATTTAAAAATTAGAATGTAAGAGTGATACCGCCGGTTATGGTACGCATAGCTGAGTAATAGCTGGTACCGATACCGGAGCCTGAAGTGTAAGAGCCTAGACCCATGCTGAAGCGAGGGTCAATGCCCTTGCGTGCACAAAATACTCCAAGATTCTCACCTGCAATGTAAACGCGAAGGCCTGCAACCTTAATCTTGTTAAGAAGGCTCTTAGGGAATGTGTAACCCAGAGTCACGTTGTTGAGGCTGATGTAGTTCGAGGAAATGAGGAAACGGTCAACCGCACTCTGGGCAACCTGAGTGTCACCATCCATACGGGGAACGTCCGTATTGGGATTCTCAGGAGTCCATGCCTTGAGAGCATCTTTGTGCCAAGCACTTCCTGCAGACTTTTGTGTCCACATCAGAGATTGATAACCGCCATCATAGAACTTACCGCCGAGCTGGAATGAAGCCTGTGCGGAGAAGTCAAATCCGTATGCACTTAGAGAGGTGCCAAAACCACCATAGAGTTTGGGCATAACCGTACCGAGCTCATATCTTGTTGCATCTGAGAATACGGGAGTTGTAGTATCTTCACCGGTCTCATCATTATGTGTCCAATAAAGTGCCTGACCATTCTCCGGATCAACGCCTGCATATTTGTACATATAAGCGTCATAAAGTGAACCACCTATCTTGTAGATATAGTTGGATCCCCTGATACCCTTCTCTGAAACACTTTCATCCAGTTCGAGGATTGTATTTTTATAGTGGCTCATATTGAGATTCCAGGTCCAGTGCACTTTCGAAGTGTTGATGATATTACCATAAAGGGAAACCTCAACACCCTTATTCATAATACTACCTACGTTGATAGGCATTGTGGAGGGAGCACCCATTGAAAGAGGAAGGTTCTTAGAGTAAAGAAGGTCTTCAGTTTTACGGGCATACCACTCAATTGTACCGTTGAAGTAGCCGTTGAAGAGTTCGAAGTCGAGACCTACGTTAAATGCCTTTGACGTCTCCCAGGTAAGTTCATGGTTACCTCTTGAAGAGAGTGTCAGCGAATACTCGCCTGTTTCTTCGTTATATGAGTGCGTATACTGATCTGAGTAGGGATAATAACCACCGAGGTTGTCGTTACCCTGAACACCGTAGCTCACTTTTAGTTTGAGCATATCCACCATATTAACTCCACGAAGCCAGCTCTCTTCGCTTATAAGCCATGCGGCACCAATACTACCGAAGTTACCCCAGCGGTTCTCTTTTGCAAAACGTGAAGATGCGTCACGACGGAATGATGAACTTACGAAGTATCTGCCATCATAGTCATATTGTGCACGTGCAAAGAAACCCTGAGCCATATAGTTATTGGTGTAAGATTTCACATTCTTGCTGGAAGTACCGTCAGCGTTGCTCAACTCACCTACGAGAGGGTTGAAGAGGTGGTCGTTGCTACCGTAGAGTGACTGCATTTTGCGGTTTTGCTGCTCATAACCCAAAAGAACATCGAGATTGCTCTTGGTTCCGTTGAAGTCAGTCTTGTAATTTGCAAGGTACTGCTGGTTGATATCCCATGTCCTTGAGTGAGCCACATATGCACTACCATCCGTTGATGCACCACTACCGAATATACTGTAAAGGTTGTTCTGGCGGGTATTGTCGCTCAAAAGGTTAAGGTTGGCAGTAAGGGTGAGACCCTTGAAGGGAGTTATGATAGCACCCGCTTTACCAACGAATACGTCAGCAAAGTATCTGGAAGAGTCATACTCATTGTCGCGAACAGCGTTGCCCACAAATGAGGGACGGATGAAATTGGTATTGTTGGAGTCATAAACAAGACGACCATTTTCCAATTTTTTAGATCCGTCAGCGTTGCGTACATAAAGGGGATAAATCGGACCCACATTGTTTGTAATGTAGAATATGTTACCCGAAGAACCCCATGAACCTGAATAAGGGTTGGTTTCTGAGTCCGAGTGTGTAAACATCATGCTGCTTACGAGCTTGAACCACTCCTTCACCTGATAGTCAGCGTTGATACGACCTGTGTAACGTTTATATCCGGAGTTGTTGATAATACCACCGTCTTCAAGGAAACCACCGCTGGCATAGTAATTAAATCTCTCACCGGAACCGCTCACGGAAAGGTTATACTCCTGGCGGAATGAAGGATGGAACACTTCGTCATACCAGTTATCAGGAATGTAGTAGTACTCACCGTCCGAATAGCCGAGAGTCGCATTGGGGTTCATCTTGAAATTGGTACCAACGAACTTTTGACCCTCGGGAATGGTAAATACCTGGTAACCGAGACCTCCATTGTTCTGGTCGAAGAGATATTTGTCAGCATGAGCATAACTCTCTGCTTCAGTATAACCTGCATAGAATTGCTGGTTGAACATCAGTTTGTAATATGTCTCATAATACTGTGCGGGGTCGTCAATCAAGTCATACTTGGGAATAAGACGAGAGTTTGAGCCGAAACGGGCATCAAATTTTATTTGAGCATCACCCACACCCTTCTTGGTGGTGATAAGGATGACACCGTTTGCACCGCGGTTACCGTAAATGGCGGCTGCGGATGCGTCTTTAAGAACTGACATTGACTCAACGTCGTTGGGGTTAATGTCAGAGATTGCTCCTGCAAACGGGGCACCATCGACAACGATGAGGGGGCTGTTGCTCGCACTCATTGAGCCGACACCACGTATGCGGATTGTTGCTGCGTTAGAGGTAGGGTCACCACTGGAAGAAATGATCTGCACACCGGGAGATGTACCTGCAAGAGCGCTGGTAACGTTGGTGGTAATCTTCTTCTGGATCTCCTCACTCTTTACCATCGAAGCGGATCCTGTAAAAGATGCCTTGGTGGATGTACCGTAGGCGACTACGATCACGTCCTCCAGATACTCGGCATCAATATTGAGCGCTACATCGATAACGCTCCTGCCATTGACGGGAATCTCCGCTGTCTGGTAACCTACTGAGCTAAATACGAGAACACCGTCACCCGGAACGGAGATGATGTAAGCTCCTTCAGCATCTGTTGCAACTCCGGTCATGGTACCCTTGAGCTGGATGGCTGCAAAGGGAATACCCTCTCCGGTAGCTGCATCTTTAACGACACCTTTTACCTGTATAGTCTGCTGTGCAAACGCAGTCGCAGATACTACAAGTAAGAGAGTCGTCAGAATTAGTCTGATTCTTTTCATGTAGATAAATTTTTGGTTGATTAATTGGTGTTTATAATATTATTCTCTATCGTGCAAACCAGTCAGAGGCCAGTCATGCATACTATTCATCTTGCAAAGTAAATAAAAAAAAACAATAATTCAAACATTTTATAGCCTAAAAATCAGACTTAAATAACATTTTTATAAGAAAAATGCCCATTTTTATTGAAAATTGTAAGCACTATACGAAGAATCTAAAAAATATCATATGTAAAAGGCAAAAAAAAGCAAAAGGTGGCCATGTGGCCACCCTTGCAAAAATAATCGCTTTTCAGACGATTTATCAGATTACGCCCTGCTCAAGCATTGCTTGTGCAACTTTCATGAAGCCGGCAATGTTTGCACCCTTAACATAATCAACCGTACCATCTTTTCTCTGGCCGAACTTCACGCACTGTGCGTGGATGCTCTCCATGATGAAGTGAAGCTTTTCGTCAACTTCCTTTCCCGACCAGCTGATGTGTGAAGCATTCTGGGTCATCTCAAGACCTGAGGTTGCTACACCACCTGCATTGACAGCCTTGCCGGGGGCGAATAGGAAGCCCTTTGTTGACTGGAATGCAGCAATAGCTTCGGGAGTACAACCCATGTTGGAAACCTCGCAGCAGCACCATGTACCATTAGCGATGAGTTCTTTTGCATCGTCGCCGTTGAGCTCATTCTGGAATGCACAAGGAAGAGCGATGTTGCACTTCATGCTCCATGCTTTCTTACCCGGAGTAAAGATAGCTTGACCGGGGAACTTGTCAGCCATATCCTGAACTTTGTTGCGGTTGGAAGCACGCATGACGAGCATATAATCGATCATCTCCTTATTGATGCCATTAGGGAGAGCGCAAACGCCGTCCGGACCTGAAATTGCGATAACCTTTGCTCCAAGTTCGGTAGCCTTGGTTGCAGCACCCCAAGCTACGTTGCCGAATCCTGAAATGGCAACAGTCTTACCCTTGATATTCTTGCCGGCTTTTGCAAGTACGTGCTCGGTAAAATAGAGAGCACCAAAGCCTGTAGCTTCGGGACGAAGGATGGAGCCACCCCAGTTTAGACCCTTACCGGTAAGAACGCCTGTGTTGTACTGGCGTGCAAGTTTGGAGTACATGCCCACAAAGTAACCGATCTCACGGGCACCAACACCCACATCACCGGCGGGAACGTCCTGGTCGGGACCGATACAATGCCACAATTCGAGCATATAGGCCTGGCAGAAACGCATGATTTCACCGTTTGATTTGCCAACGGGATCAAAATCGGAACCACCTTTTCCACCGCCCATGGGGAGAGTGGTGAGCGCATTCTTGAAAGTCTGCTCAAAGCCGAGGAATTTCAACATTGAAACATTTACGGCAGGATGGAAACGAATACCGCCCTTGTAGGGGCCGATAGCACTGTTGAACTGTACACGATAGCCGATGTTGGTCTGAACCTCACCTTTATCGTCTACCCAGGCAACACGGAAAGTGAAGACACGGTCAGGCTCAACTATTCTTTCAACGATTTTTGCCTTTTCGAATTCGGGATGTTGATTGTAAACCTCTTCGATTGACTCAAGCACCTCATGTACGGCTTGCAAGTACTCTTTTTCATGGCCATATTTTTTCTCAAGATTGGCCATAATCTCAGCTACTTTCATAATTCTTAACTTAATTTATTTGGTTGATATTTGTGATTAATATAGTAAAAAGTTTTGACTATTCAACAACCCAGGTTGCACCGCTATGTAGCAGGTCATCCATGCATTTTATCGTAGATTTTGCCTCCACTTCCTTCAACTGATCCCTTACATTGTCATCATAGGTATTCTCCTTTACATTGCGGATAACTCCAAGTGCAACGGGATAGTCGGGGTATTTCATATTGACAAGCGGGTTGTGTATACCTACCTCCTTACAGTTTGCGTCATGAACGAGCAGGTCATCCACAGTAATACCATCCTGACCTATGGTAACCACTTCCAATTTCCGGTTACGGAATATCAGACCCTTGTCATTATTCTTTCCGAATATCATCGGTTCTCCATGACGAAGGATTATGGTCCTGTCGGCACGATATTCACGATCGGAAATGGTTGCGTGTGCACCATCATTGAAGATTACGCAATTGACCAACATCTCAACAATCGAAGTGCCGTCATTTTTTGCGGCAGCCACTAAAATCTCCTGTGTGAGCTTAATCTCGGAGTCAAGGCCGCGTGCAAAGAATGTGGATCCGGCACCAAGCGCAAGTGCTCCCGGATTGAAGGGATTCTCAACAGTGCCGTAAGGGGATGTTTTAGTGATCGTACCCAGTTTTGATGTAGGAGAATATTGTCCTTTGGTAAGACCGTAAATCTGGTTATTGAAGAGGATGATATTGATGTCTATATTCCTGCGGACGGCGTGGATGAAATGATTGCCGCCAATGGCAAGCGCGTCACCGTCACCTGTGGCCTGCCAAATGCTGAGTTTGGGATTTGCCACCTTCATACCTGTGGAAATGGCTGTTGCGCGTCCGTGTATTCCGTGGAATCCGAATGTATTCATATAGTAGGGCAATCTGGAAGAACAGCCGATACCTGATACGAATACGATTCTTTCCTTAGTGTAGCCCAAAGCTTCACATACTTCGGGTAAAGCCCTGTGAATGGATGCCAGTACTGCGTGGTCTCCGCAGCCGGGACACCATCTTACTTCCTGATTACTTTTAAAATCTTGTGCTGTATATGCCATAGTAGTATATTTTCAAAAATTAAAGAATATTGTTAACTGCATCCACGATTTCTTTCACAATAAAGGGCTGTCCCTGAACTTTGTTGTATTGTAAATATTTGAAATCGGGCAATTTTGCTCTCAGATAATCCACAAACTGGCCTGAGTTGAGCTCACATACTATAATTTTCTTGTAGCGTGCGAATACCTCTGCGGTGTTCTTGGGGAGGGGATTAATGTAGTCAAAATGGGCAAGAGCAACGCTCTTTCCCTCTGACCGCATCTGCTGTACCGCACTATAAAGATGGCCAAAAGTACCACCCCAGCCAACTACAAGCACATCTGCCTTATCGGCTCCAATGACCTCCTGTTTGGGAATGAAGTTGGCCATACGGGCAACCTTTTCAGCCCTCGCTGCACACATCTTCTCATGGTTGATGGGATCCGAAGAAATGACACCATCAGGATTCTTCTCCAAACCACCTACCCTGTGCTCGAGACCTGCCTTTCCTGGCAACGCCCATTTGCGCACAAATGTTTCGGGATCTCTGTGGTAAGGCTTATATGGACCTTCACAGGAATCAATTATAGGGGGATGAATTTCGGGATAATCCTTCATTGAAGGGATTTTCCAAGGTTCTGATCCATTGCCAAGGAAACCTTCAGTAAGAAGTATTACCGGCATCATATGTTCCATTGCATATTTGCCTGCATAAAAAGCAGCATCAAAGCAGTGCGATGGAGAGTGCGCTGCCATCACGGCAATCGGGCATTCACCGTTGCGGCCGTAGAGAGCCTGTGCAAGGTCGGTCTGCTCCGTTTTAGTGGGGATACCCGTCGAAGGACCACCCCTTTGAACATCCACAATCACGAGCGGAAGCTCGGTAATCATAGCTAGGCCCATAGCCTCTGATTTTAGTGAGAGACCGGGGCCCGAAGTGGTAGTTACTGCAAAGTTGCCTGCATATGCCGCTCCTATGGCGGTACAGATACCTGCAATCTCATCCTCAGCCTGCATAGTCTTTACACCGAGATATTTATGAATAGCAAGCTCTTCGAGGATTCCGGTGGCGGGAGTAATGGGGTACGAGCCGCAGAAAAGGGGAATTCCGCTCTTCTCTGAAGCTGCCAACAGACCCCAAGCCGTTGCCTGGTTACCATTAATGTTACGGTAAACGCCTTTTTCCTGGGGAGCGGGTTGCACCATATAAGTATTTGGTATGGCGTGTATATTGCTTGCATAGTTGAAGCCGTCGAAGAGTACCTTTTTGTTAGCCTCTATAAGTTTTGGTTTCTTCTTAAACTTATCCTCAAGATACTCATAAGTGTGATCTAAGGATCTGTTGAAGAGGAAGAAACACATACCGAGAGTAAACATGTTCTTGCTACGCAGGATTGACTTGTTGTCAAGACCGCTCTCCTTCAGACTCTCTTTGGTAAGGGTGGTTATAGGGGAAGGAATAATATTTCTGTCCTCAATTTTGAGCTCGACAAAAGGGTCGAGAGTAGCATAACCTGCTCTCTTGATACCGGCCTCATCAAAGGCATCAATATCGATAATTATGGTTGCAGTAGGTTTGGTCCACTTGGCATTTGCCTTAAGTGCTGCAGGATTCATTGCAACCAATACATCACAGAAATCACCGGGAGTGTGAACTTCACCACTTCCGATGTGAACCTGAAATCCTGAAACTCCCGACACGGTACCCTGAGGAGCACGAATCTCAGCAGGATAATCAGGAAAAGTAGAAATTTCGTTTCCATAAAGGGCGGACGCATCCGCAAACAGGGTACCTGTGAGCTGCATTCCGTCTCCGGAGTCACCAGCAAAACGAATTACGACATTTTGCATGTCAATAACTTTGTGTTGCATAAAATAAGAATAGTTTTTTATGTAAATAATGAATTAATTAGTTGTCAGTACTTTGATGTTATGGCTGCTGTGGAAGTTGTGTGGGGGTCACCTTCTCTTCGGGGATGCCGAGCTCTTTCTTTACAAGAGGGAGCAAATTCACTGATGCAGACTCATCCAAATAGATGATGGCGCCAGCAGCGGTATTGAAGACATAGGTCAAAGATAGCTCCTTTGCAACCTTGTTAATAGCAGTTTGGGCCTTTTGGTAAACGGGTGCAGAAAGTTCCTGCTCCTGCTGTGCAAGTTCCTGCTGTGCGGTTTGCTGGAATTGCTGCAAACGGGCGATAAGGTCCTGAATCTCCTTTTCCTTCGCCTCTTTCACAGCCGCGGTCCAGGTAGCCTGCTTACGGTTGTACTCGGTATACTTTGTTTGGTATTCATCCTCCATACCCTGCATAGTCTCGACCAGGTCAGTCTGAATCACTTGAAGCCTCATACGCACGGTATCCATTTCAGACATCAGGTAAATCACTTCCTGAGTATTGATATGACCGATCTTGAGTTCCTGAGCCTTGGCCGAGAATCCGAGTCCGGCAAGGAGGAAAAAAATAATTGTAATACGTTTCATCTGTTTTTATTGTTTTATGTTTTTTATGTCCATTATTTGAATCAATTGCGATACTCTTTCAGTAAGATCATACCTGGAGTTTTTGTACACAACGCCGGGAGTAATTGCCAAGTCAATTATTATAGCATAATCATCCATGTTTGCTACGGTTTCGATTGCCGAGTTGACCCTGGCTTGTATAGGTCCGATCAGTTCTTCCGACTTTTTAGCCATAATGCCATCTTCCCCAAAGTAGATACGCTGTTTGCTCTTGACCACCTGTTCTTTGGAGATTATCTCTTGCTCCATGGCGGTGCGCTGAGAAGCGGAAAGTGAATGCTTTACCTGCTGATATCTCTGATAGAGTTCGTCTATCTCGCCTATTTCGGCCTCTAAAGTGGCCTTATACTTGTCTGAAAGCTCATTGAGCTCAATCTGTGCGGCCTGATATTCAGGGATGGCCGCTAATATTACCTCAGTATCAATATAAGCCACCTTCTGTGCATTGGCAGAGAAACCAAAAATTATCAGTGCGGCAAATGACAGTAAAAACTTTTTCATCTTGAACATCATTTATATTAGTTAAAATTGTTGTCCTATCACAAAGTGGAACTGACTCCTTTCATCAGGATTGTCAGCATCAAATCCATAACCCCAGTCGATACCAAGCATACCCACTATGGGCAGCAACACCCTTACGCCTGCCCCGGCAGAGCGTTTGATATGGAAAGGGTTGAAATTGCGGATATCCGACCGGCAGTTACCTCCTTCAAGAAAAACCAGCGCATAAATAGTTGAGTTAGGCTGCATTATTACAGGATATCTTAACTCAATGGTAAACTTATCGTAGACATTGCCTGCATATGCATTGCCTATGTAAGGCGTGAGAGAGTAATTTTCGTAACCCCTGAGGCCAATAACCTCAGAGCCATATGTATTATAACCCGACATACCGTCACCGCCAAGTATAAAGCCCTCGAACGGAGAGTAACCGTAGTTTTTGTTATAAAAACCCAAATAACCGAACTGCGCTCTTGTCATAAGTACAAGGTCTCCGACGAGTTTAGTGAAGAGCGATCCTCTGAAGGTCCATTTATGATACTCTATCCACTTGTAATGATCCTGAACGGTCATATTACTGTAATCCTTATTGCGGTTGCCTCCCATTAGTGAAAATGGAGGAGTTACCTGAACTGAGAATGACAGGTCGGAACCGCTTCGAGGGTAAATCGACTGGTCGGTGGAGTTACGAGTCAAGGTTGTGGTCCAGCTTATGTTATGCGAGATACCCGTATCGAAAATGAAGTTGTACGACCAATCCTGAAGGCGGTATGACTGCCAGCCGAGCTGGTTGTAGAGCACAAAATAGTTGTCAGGCCATTTGAGACGCGTACCGAGTCCGACTGCCGCACCGAAAATCTCCATATACTCGTCATCGTTGAGCACCTGATAATAATAGGTGGCGTAAGAGTTGGTCTGACGTGTGAAATAGGCCGAAATATTGAGCGAAGTCGGTTTTTTGCCGGTAAGCCAGGGTTCTACGAAACTTGCCGTAAATGCAGTGTAGTATGAACCGTTGGTCTGGAATCTGATTGCCAGCTGCTGGGCATCGCCCAAGGGAACGGGTCTCCAGGCCTCTTTTCTGAAGAAATTGTAGGTAGAGAAGTTGTTGAAGCTTACACCTAAGGTACCTACAAATGTATTGTTGCCCCATCCGCCTGAGAGTTCCAGTTGACTGTTGGCCTTTTCTTCTACATTGTATGTTATATCCACGGTGTTGTTCATCGGATTGGGAATCAACGCGTAACCCTTCGCGGGGTCAGCAGCATATTCCGCATCAAAATGGCCCATAGAGGCGATTTCACGTACGGAACGTTCGAAGTCCGTCTGGCGGAAGAGGTATCCGGGACGGGTAAAAACAGCTCTGCGCACCACCTTTTCATTGGTTATGGTGTTACCGTTGATGATTATGTTGTTGAATGTGGCCGGCTTGCCCTCAATCATACGCATCTCCACATCGACCGAGTCACCTTCAATGGTAAGTTCCACCGGAGTAACATTGAAAAAGAGATAACCCTGATCACGGTAGAGTTTTGAGATGGTCAGGTCGTTCTCCTTATCACCACCGAAGAGGCGCTTTTCCATTGTCACTACATCATAGATGGAACCCTTTTCAATACGAAGTATGGAGTTGAGCTGCTCCTCCGTGTACTCGGAATTTCCCGTCCAGGTTATATCCCTGAAATAATATCTCTTACCTTGATCGATGACAAAATGAATGCCCAACCTACCCTCCTCTATCTCGTAAATCGAATCACGAATAATTCTTGCGTCACGGTAACCTGCCTCATTGAATGCGTCGATAAGGGACTGTTTGTCATTTTCGTATTCATCCTCATTGAATTTTTTGGATGAAAACAGGTTATACCACTTGGAGTCCTTAGTCTTCTTCATCGCCCTGTCGAGCTTAAATTTCGAAAGCTCGCCGTTACCTTCGTAGGTAATGGTCCTCACCTTAACTTTCTTGCCTCTGTTTATATCAAAAGTGACTGATACGGCGTTGTTAATTATGGAGTCGGCCTGCTGGATCACATTAACCTTGGCATTGATGAAACCTTTCTCTTTAAAATATCTCTTGATGATATTAGTGGAGGTAGAAATAACATAATCGGAAAGTTCACCTCCTCTTTTAAGCGTAAGTCGCTCCCTAAGCTCGTCACGGTCCGAGTTCCTTATACCCTTGAAATCCCATCGGATAACCCTCGGACGTTCCGTAAGCCTGAGCACAAGGTATGCGGTGTCACGTGATGCTGAAAGCGAGTCAACATAGAGTCCAACGGTGGAGAATGCCCTCTGGAGCCAAATCCTTTTGAGTGCTGCCGAAACATCCGTACCGGGAATCTGAACCTTGTCACCCTCGTGAATGCCAAGCACCGAAAGCACCTGATCGGCCCTCCGTGATTTGAGACCCTCCGTTGTAATGCCTCCTACCGTATAAGTTTTGGGTTTTGTATAATCTATCTCCACGTCCCGTCCTGAAATAACTTCCTGCGCCGATACAACAGCACAGGGAAGCAGAAAAAGCAGGATCAGAATCAGTCTAACGTGTCTCATCAAACAGCAAGTAATAAGTCTGCAAAGATAACCTTTTTATTTTAGTTTGCCAAAGCGTCGCTGCCTGTTATTGAAGCTTATCAGCGCCCTTTCAAAATCATTTTTGCGAAAATCAGGCCAAAGAACCTCCGTAATGTAGAACTCCGTGTAGGCAGCCTGCCACAACATGTAATTGCTGATGCGCTGTTCGCCGCTTGTACGTATGATGAGATCGGGATCGGGAATACCATCCGTGCTGAGCAGACACGAAAATGAATCTTGATCCAAAGAAGGCATCGGGAGTCCCTCTCTGGCAGCGTTTGCACATATTTCTCCATATCGGTACGCAGCTTGGAGGATATCCCACCTTCCACTGTAACTAAGCATTATTATCAGATCCATTGAGGAATTTGAAAGGGTCTCGGCCTCAAGTTCCTCCACAGTAACTACCAAATCTTCCGGAAGTTGTTTTCTGTTGCCGATAATGCGAAATCTGATGTCATATTTGGCAAAAGTGGCTCTTTCTTCAGCCACCGCCTTGGCCATAAGGGCCATAAGACCTGATACCTCCTCATCCGGTCGTCCCCAGTTCTCTTCGGAAAAGGCGAATAAACTTAAATACCTGATGCCTTTTTCTCTGGCGTACTCAACTGCAGTTCTTACGCTATCCACACCGGCATTGTGGCCGAAAAGACGTTCATGACCTTTTTTACGGGCCCAGCGGCCATTGCCGTCCATTATTATGGATACGTGTGTGGGGATGTTTATGATTTCAGATGTCATTGCGTTTGTCTTCGCCCCAAAGGAGCTTATCTTGTATTGCTTTGATAAAATTATTGTCAAAAAGGGAGATATAACCGAAAGGAAATTCACCTCTCGAAATCCGTGCCGACCCACCGGAAGGGAGCGTAAAAGAGCGGTTATCCATTGTAACTATCGCAGGTAAGTCCCTCGAAGAAAGAGTGAGTTCGAGCGTGGAGGTCAGCGGAGCTACCAGCGGACGTACATTGAGATTGTGGGGTGCTATCGGAGCAATGATCAGTACCGGAGAATCAGGCATTACTATAGGCCCTCCTACACTCAAAGAATAGGCTGTACTGCCGGTGGGAGTTGCTATTACAATGCCGTCTGCACGATAAAGGGGCAGTGGACGACCATCAATCTTTATGCTGATGGAGAGCATTGCGGGACCCTGACGGTGAATGGAAATCTCATTCATCGCATAAGGATAAAACCCTTCCGGTACCGAACCGCAATCTATCCTTAGAAGATCTCGCTGCTCAAGCGAATAACGTCCCTCCAACAGATCATCTATCCATAAAGGAGGTTTGTTTCCTACCTTCGCAGTGGTTAGAAAGCCCAGTCGGCCAAAGTTGATGCCGGCCACCGGTATTCCCCTCTCTCTGACATAGGTAACTGAGGAGAGGAAAGTACCATCTCCGCCGAGGGAGAGGAAAAGATTTACATCTTTGGGGAGATCTTCACTGGAGGTAAAAACCTCTCCATGAGGCAGTTTCAAGCCTTTTTCCGAAAGCTGCTCAAGAAAAGGTGCGTACCACGCGAAACTCACTTTCCTGGATGAAAGCGCATCCAGCAGAAGAGCGAATTGGTCGAGATATCCGCTTCTGACTTCCCTGCCAAAAATGGCAATCTTTGTGATCTGTTTCATTAATAACGCTAAATTTGTCAAAATTATGTATTTTTGTAAATATGACAAAATTAAGTGTAAATATCAACAAGATTGCAACTATCCGTAACGCACGTGGCGGAAATCTTCCCGATGTAGTGAAGGCGGCAATCAATTGCGAAAAGTTTGGTGCCCAAGGCATAACCGTTCATCCCAGACCTGACGAAAGACATATCAGATACAGTGATGTGCGTCAGCTCAAACCGGTACTTACTACAGAATTCAACATCGAAGGCAATCCTATCCCCTCTTTCATTGACCTCGTAATGGAAATCAGGCCTGCACAGGTAACGCTTGTGCCTGATGCAGAAGATGTGCTTACATCAAATGCAGGATGGGACACAAAACGCAATCTGGCTTATTTGCAGAAGATCTGCAAAAAGTTTAATGATGCAGGTATCCGCACCTCCATCTTCATAGACCCCGTCATTGAGATGATACGGTACGCCGCTGAGACAGGTTGCAACCGTGTTGAACTCTATACTGAAGCCTATGCCTCCGGCTATGCCGCAGGACGAGAACAAGCAGTCGAGCCCTATGTGAAAGCAGCCGAAGAGGCTACCCGTCTCGGTCTGGGCCTTAACGCAGGCCACGACCTTAATCTGGAGAATCTCCGCTATTTACATCAGGTGATTCCCAACCTGCTTGAGGTTTCGATAGGTCATGCACTTATAAGCGATGCCCTCTACCTTGGACTCGAAAATACAATTGCGGCATATTTGGAGCAATTGTCCGATTTTTAACTATATTTGCATGATATTTGCTTTTGCAAAAGATATCATTTAGAATTTAAATCACGTTTATAAAGATTTTTTATGGAAAACAATGTTCAATCATCCTGCGGTAACAAGACTCCGATAATCCTCAGCGTTCTCGCTTTAATTATGGCTATAGTTGTGCTGGTATTCCAATTTGTAGGTGAAAAGGGTCCCAAGGTTACCATTCCTGAAGGTGATTCAGAAGTAGCAGCCCAGAGAGGCGACATCGTCTACGTGCGTATGGATACCCTTATCATGCAATATGATATGGCAAGCGACCTCTCTTCAACTTTTCAGGCAGAAGCTCAGGCAGTTCAGGACGACCTGAATAAAAGAGGAAGAAAGCTTGAAAGCGACATGAAGAGTTTCGAGAACCAATACCAGAAAGGTCTTCTCACCCGCTCAAATGCCGAGCAGCAGCAGAATGCCCTACTTAAACGCCAACAGGAACTCCAGAACCTGGCCAACCAGAAGCAGCTTGAGCTCCAGGAAAAAGAGTGTGTGATGAACAACCAGATAATCTATGCTATCAAGACCTATCTTGAAGAATACAACAAAGTGCGCGGTTATGCAGCCATTCTCACCACTACCGATGTAAGCAATACCGTTATCGTGGGAAATGTAGCCCTCGATATCACTCAGGAAGTAGTTGAAGGTCTAAACGCCGAATATATAAAGGTAAGAAACAAAAACTAGATTATACCGGACAATACATTGCCGTATCAGCCCAGTATAATGACTGACTGATGCGGCATTTTTTCATAAACAGGCCCTTATTATATTATGAATGCAATAACACGCACCGAATTTGATTTTTCGGGACAAACCTCAAAATATGTCGGTAAAGTGAGGGATGTCTATTTCATAGCAGATAAATATCTTGTCATGGTAGCTACAGACAGGATTTCTGCCTTTGATGTGGTACTCCCCAAAGGCATTCCCTACAAAGGGCAGGTGCTTAACCGGATTGCCTCGTCTTTCCTCGACCGGACTTCTGACATCGTTCAAAATTGGAAAATAGCATCTCCCGACCCAATGGTAACCGTAGGCTACCAATGCGAACCGCTCCCTATAGAAATGATTGTACGCGGTTACCTCACCGGCAGTTCCTGGCGAACCTACAAGTCAGGAGAAAGGATGATCTGCGGCATTCATATTCCCGAAGGGATGAAGGAGCACCAAAAATTTGAGCATCCCATAATTACTCCCACTACAAAAGCCGAAATAGGAGAGCATGACCAGGACATCAGCAAGGAAGAGATCATTAGCCGTGGGCTTGTATCCCGTGAGGATTATGAGGAACTCGAGCGCATCTCCCTCGCTCTCTACAAAAGGGGTTGCGAGATTGCAGCCTCACGGGGACTTATACTGGTGGATACCAAATACGAGTTCGGGAAAAAAGATGGTGAAATATGCCTTATAGATGAAATCCATACCCCCGACTCCTCAAGATACTTCTACGCAGACTCCTATAAGGAACTTTTTGACAAAGGCGAGCAGCAGAGACAGCTTTCAAAGGAATTCGTAAGGGAGTGGCTAATGGAGAACGGTTTCAGCGGACAGCCCGGTCAAGTTGTTCCTAAAATGACTCCGGAACGTGTCGGCATCATTTCCGACAGATATATCGAACTCTACGAAAAACTCACCGGCAAAGAGTTCTGCAAAGAGAGCTACGATGGGATCTACGAACGAATGGAAGAGAACATCAAAAATATGCTCGCCAGACTTCCCTTATGAAAAGAATCCTGATAATAATCCTCCTCACGCTGCTCTTCCTCCCTGTGGAAGCGCAGAACACTTTACCTCCCCAAATCACAATTTCTACCGAGAAGGTGAATATCGGCGGCAATATCTATCTTATCCACAAGGTAGAATCGGGGCAGACTATCTACTCACTCTGCAGGGCATATAAGGTGGATTACGATGATCTGCTCAAAGCCAATCCCCAGCTAAAAGAGGGACTCAAGGCGGGTAAAATCATCTATATTCCCACATCAGTTCAGGCTGAGATTTCCAAACCCGATACCCACATCCCTACAACTGAAGAACCACTAAAGAGTACGGACCGGGAAGTGCCTGAAAAGGGGTATATCGAGCATCAGGTAAAAATCTTTGAAACCCTCAATGCCATCTCCCGAAAATATGGTGTCACCGTAGAGGAGATAATGGAATTGAACGGGCTTGAGGATACCACCATCTGGTTTCAACAGATACTCCGAATTCCGATAAAAAAGGAGCTGAAAGAGCCTGAAGAGTCTGATACCCATAAAGAAGCGATTGAAGAGCCACTAGAGAGTGTGGAACTGGAAGTAACCGAAAAGGAATATATTGAGCATCAGGTAAAAATGTTCGAAACCCTCAGTTCAATCTCCAGAAAGTATGATGTCACCGTACAGGAGATAATGGAGTTGAACGGACTTGAGGACACTACTATCTGGCTCAAACAGATACTCCGCATTCCGATAAAAAAGGAATTGGAAGGGTCCGAAGAAGCTGATACCCATGAAGAAGAGGTTGACTCTAAAAAAGTTGACACACACGAGGAAGAAGTTGAAGAACCCCTAAAGAGTGTGGAACCGGAAGTAACCGAGAAGGACTATATCGAGCATAGAGTAAAACTCTTCGAAACTCTAAATGCCATCTCCCGAAAATATGGCATCTCCGTAGTGGAGTTGATGGAGTTCAACGGACTTGAGAGCAGTTTCGTGGGATTCAAACAAATACTTCGCATTCCGATAAAAAAGGAATTGGAAGAGCCTGGAGAGATAGATGATCCGGAAGAGAAATTAGGGGTTGAGGAAGAGATTCCGGAAAGTCCGTTCGTTGAAAAGTTAAGCGAAACCGAAGCTCTTGCCAAAATAGAACTACTCAAAGGCCTTCCCCATTTTACCAGGAGAAATCCGATAAAAATCGCACTGATCCTCCCCTTCGACACACATTCCGCCACACCCTCTACCAACTATCTCGATTTCTACAGTGGAGCTCTCATGGCAATAGAAAAGGCTAAAGAGGCCGGAATGCACATATTACTAAACACCATTGATATATCCACATACTCCTGGATAGGAGAAATCTTCCAGACCAATATGCTCAAGGATTGCGACTTGGTGGTGGGACACATCGATGCAAATCGAATCAACACTTTTACTGACTACTGCAACTACAACAAGATACCGTTTGTCTCTCCGCTCGACTATCAAACCGACTCACTCGCACTGCACAACCGCTATTTCTTTCAAATGCCCGTAACGGCAGCCACCCAGATAACCAACCTCATCGGCAGGATAAATCTAAACTACAATTCGAAATTGACACTGTTTTCTGACGCATCCGGCAACGAGGAGCCCTACAGACGTAGTATTCTGGCTGCGATTGACTCGGCCGGACTCCCCTGCAATGAGATCAGGTACCATATTGTCAGCGGCAGAACAATTATAGATTCACTCCTCACTACAATGAGCCCGGATGTGGAGCACTATATTGTCGTGGCTTCAGAGCAGGAAGCATTTGCCTCAGATGTGATCAGAAATATGGGAGTTCTCAAGTTTAACGGATACAACATAAAAGTCTACTGCTCCAACAGAATCAGAAATTTTGAAACCATTGAGGGAGCTCTGCTACACGAAGTCAACACCCATATTTCCACCAATTATTTCATCAACTACGGAGATAGGGCAACAAAGGAATTCATTCTGGGCTATCGTGCCCTTTTCAATACCGAACCCACTCCGTTTGCATTTCACGGATACGACACATTCCTCTATTTCATCAAGGTCATCAATGACCTGGGCAAGGATTTCCCCGATTTGATATATTACTACCCGATGAATATGATCCAGAACGATGTCCGTTTCCGTAGAACCGGACCTGACGGAGGATTTGTAAATATTGAAAGCAGGGATCTGGAGTACACGCCCGACAAGAGGATAACCGTCAGATAGGACGGCACTTGTCTTTCAGCCATATCGCCTCTTCATCATTGAGATGAGGGGCGATTTTTTCATAAACCCGACGGTGGTAATTGTTGAGCCACTGCACACATTCCCCTCCGAGTTGTTTTCTATCAATACAGGAGGTGGCGATGGGTACGAGTGTCAGCGTTTCAAATCTATAAAAAGTACCGAACTCATTCTCAGTGAATGGCACCACCTCAAGCACATTTTCAGTACGAATGCCATATTCTCCTTCGATATAAATCGCCGGCTCATTGGACTGCACCATTCCGGGAAGCAGAGCTACCCCACTGTCCCTATCCATACGAATGTTCTGAGGGCCCTCGTGCACACAGAGGTAGTGACCTATTCCGTGACCGGTACCATGGAAAAAGAGTCTGCCACGAGAGATCAACGGCTGGCGTGCAATAATGTCGAGTTGGTATCCGGTGGTTCCTTTGACAAAGGAGGCCATCGAAAGCTCAATCATACCCTTGAGCACGGCGGTATAATCCGCAATCTGGATTGATGTAAGTTCTGAAAGAGGTATGGTACGCGTAGTATCGGTGGTGCCGTATGGATATTGTGCACCCGTATCCATTAAGAGGAATCCGCGAGCGGTAACTACTGCCGCTTCTTCATTAGAAGTGGCGCTGTAATGCGCTGAGGCAGCGTTTGCATTGAAAGCCACTATAGGTTCGAAACTCTCACCCCGATAGTCCCGGCTTTCGCGACGATATGATATGAGCTGCCGGGCGATGGAATATTCGTTGAGAGTGCCGCTTGCGATATTGTCTTCTATATACTTAAGTATTCTGCACCAGGCAATGCCATCAAGGAGATTTGCCTTGCGGAAACCCTTCAGTTCGATAGGATTTTTGATGCTCTTGCGGTATGCAACCTCACCTTCTGCTCCGGATTCATAGTGAAAGTGTTTGGCACCGGCAAAAATCGATTCCAGACGCATGGAAGTGGATGATGAGGGAGATAAGAAATGAATTGAATCATCAAGGGCCATCTTTCCGCACACTTCATAAAATGAAGCATAGGGTAGAATTTCCACCTGTTGTGATGCAAGATATTCCAGAGCTGCCTCCTCGAAGGCCTCTTTACAGGCAAAGAGCAAGATCTTCTCTCTAAATAACAGTGCATAAGATAGAGCTACCGGATTGTAATCAATGTCACTTCCGCGAATATTACATAGCCACATTATATCATCGCATCGTGTCAGTATTCGACAGATACGAATATTGACCGGATCTTCGGAAAACACCAGTTCGCGTTTGGCTGCCACTGAGAGTCCTGCATGCGACTCTTTCTGCAGAATTACCGGTCCGAAATGAAGCGGTTCACGTTCCGGAAGAATTTTGTCAAAGGGATCAGCAATACCGACTACTTGCGCTTTCAGGTTCTTGCGGTATGATGCATATTCGGCAGCAGAAAAAAGTGCTCCATCAAGCAGTATCAT
>Ga0208694_1000082_pt1 | contig 134911 bp, 127 predicted proteins | sample AD_UKC078_MetaG_FD_184442 | JGI IMG/M metagenome (GOLD analysis project Ga0208694, IMG submission 184442) | Active sludge microbial communities of municipal wastewater-treating anaerobic digesters from USA - AD_UKC078_MetaG (SPAdes) (version 2) | ecosystem: Engineered > Bioreactor > Anaerobic...
GTTTTTAGCAAAAAAGCCTTCAAGGTGCAGTAAAATGCAATTTTGTTGACAACTTGTTTGTAAATCAGATTATTTGTTCTATCTTTGCAACCCGCAAAAATGCGGAGTTATAAACATTAAATAAAAGATTAACAAACATTTATGCCAACGATTCAACAACTAGTCCGTAAAGGACGCAAAGTTATTGTAGAGAAAAGCAAATCTCGTGCATTGGATGCTTGTCCTCAGAAACGCGGAGTTTGTGTACGTGTTTACACTACAACTCCCAAGAAGCCTAATTCGGCTATGCGTAAGGTGGCCCGTGTAAGGCTCACCAACCAGAAAGAGGTCAATGCATACATCCCGGGAGAGGGCCACAACCTCCAGGAACACAGCATCGTGCTGGTTCGCGGCGGTCGTGTTAAAGACCTTCCGGGTGTTCGCTACCACATCCTTAGAGGAGCTTTGGATACTGCCGGCGTAGAGGGAAGGACACAGAGTCGTTCTCTTTATGGTACCAAGAAGCCGAAGAAATCTAAGAAGTAACCATTAGTTTTAACTGTTAAATTTTGAGAAAAAATGAGAAAAACGAAGCCTAAAAAGAGGATTCTACTTCCTGATCCTAAGTATCACGATGTACAGGTTACCCGTTTCGTGAACAACTTGATGTTACAGGGGAAGAAGAGTATCGCTTATTCTATTTTTTACGATGCGATCGACATGATCGGCGAGAAGATGAAAGATTCTGACAAGGCTCCTCTCGAAATTTGGAAAAAAGCATTGGAAAACATTACTCCGCAGGTTGAGGTAAAAAGCCGCAGAGTAGGTGGTGCGAACTTCCAAGTACCGACAGAGTTGCGTCCGGAAAGAAAGATCTCTCTCAGTATGAAGAATATGATACTTTACGCCCGTAAACGTTCCGGCCGCTCAATGTCTGAGAAGTTGGCTGCAGAAATAATGGCTGCATACAATAATGAAGGTGCAGCATTCAAAAGAAAAGAAGATATGCACAGAATGGCTGAGGCCAACAAGGCCTTTGCCCACTTCCGTTTCTAATCCGGTATTAGTACATTAGATGGCAAGAGATCTAAAATATACAAGAAACATTGGTATAATGGCTCATATCGATGCTGGTAAGACCACAACATCTGAGCGCATTCTCTACTACACGGGCAAGACCCATAAGTTGGGAGAGGTGCACGAAGGTGCTGCCACCATGGACTGGATGGTTCAGGAGCAGGAGAGAGGTATTACCATCACATCGGCTGCTACTACCGCTTTCTGGAATTACAACAATGAGCAGTACCAGATCAATCTTATAGATACTCCGGGCCACGTTGACTTCACCGTTGAGGTGGAGCGTTCACTTCGTGTTCTTGATGGCACAATCGCCACTTTCTGTGCGGTAGGCCGCGTACAGCCTCAGTCAGAGACCGTATGGCGCCAGGCAGACAAGTATCACGTGCCCAAGATTGCCTATGTCAATAAGATGGATCGCACAGGAGCTGATTTTCTTGCTGTGGTGGAGGAGATTAACGAAAAACTCGGAGCGCGGGCCATTCCCATTTCGCTCCCTATCGGAGCTGAGGAGAATTTCGAGGGAGTTGTCGACCTTATCTCAAAAAAGGCCTATTTTTACAATTTAAGTAAGGACCTTGTTAACTATGAGATAAAGGAGATTCCCAAGAAGATGGTCGCAGAAGTTGAGGAGTGGCGCGGTAAACTGATCGAGTCAGTTGCCGAGTACAATGAAGAGATACTTGAGAAGTTTTTCGAAGATCCCGATTCAATCACCGAAGAGGAGATTATTGATGCCCTTAGAAAGGCTACCATCGATATGGCAGTGGTTCCAACCACTTGCGGCTCTTCCTTCAAAAACAAAGGAGTACAATTGCTTCTTGATGCCGTAATGCGTTATCTCCCCTCTCCTCTGGATAAGGGAGAAATCAAGGGTATAGATCCACGTAACGGTGCCGAACTTGTACGCAAGTTCAACACTGATGAGCCTTTCTGCGGATTGGTCTTCAAGATTGCTACAGACCCCTTTGTAGGTAGATTGGCCTTTATCAGAGCCTATTCGGGTAAACTGGATGCCGGCTCCTATGTACTAAATACCCGTTCCGGTAAAAAGGAACGCGTTGCAAGGCTTTACCAGATGCACTCCAACAAGCAGAATCCCATCGAATGCGTTGAGGCGGGCGATATCTGTGCTGCCGTAGGTTTCAAGGAGTTGCGTACAGGTGATACCATTTGTCGCGAAGATAAACCGATTGTCCTGGAGTCCATGACGTTTCCGGATCCGGTTATAGGTCTGGCTGTAGAGCCCAAGACCCAGAAAGATCTCGACAAGCTTGGTATTGCTCTTGGTAAGCTTTCAGAAGAAGACCCTACCTTTACCGTCCAGACTGACATTGAGACCGGCCAGACCATTATCAGCGGAATGGGCGAGCTCCATCTTGATATCATCGTGGACCGTCTCCGTCGTGAATTCGGCGTTGAGATCAACCAGGGTGCGCCTCAGGTCAATTACAAAGAGGCCATCACCGGTACTCATCACCACAGAGAGGTATTTAAGAAGCAGACAGGCGGTCGAGGTAAATTTGCCGATATAGTTGTCGAAATTTCCCCTGCAGATGAGGGCGTGACAGGACTTCAGTTTATCGATGAAGTAAAGGGTGGAAATATTCCCCGTGAATTTATCCCCTCTGTCGAGAAAGGCTTCAGGTCTGCAATGGCAAATGGTGTTTTGGCAGGTTACGAGGTGACATCCATGAAGGTAAGACTTCTGGATGGCTCTTTCCACCCTGTCGATTCCGACTCGCTTTCATTCGAGATCTGTGCCCGTCAGGCATTCCGCAAGGCGCTTCCCAAGTGTTCACCGGTACTGATGGAGCCGATTATGTCTCTGGAGGTTGTTACTCCTGAAGAATATATGGGTGATATTGTCGGTGACATCAATCGCCGCAGGGGTCAAATTGTCGACATGGATTCCAAAGGCAATGCAAGAATTGTCAAAGCCAAGGTTCCGCTCTCCGAGCAGTTTGGTTACGTTACTGTTCTGAGGACACTTTCCTCCGGACGTGCCACAGCCACAATGGAATTTTCGCATTATGCGGAGGTTCCCGATAATATATCAAAAGATGTTGTCGAGAAACATGGCGGACGTAGGTTTTTTGACAATGATGATGACGAATAATTAAAAAAATCACAATAATGAGCCAGAAAATCAGAATAAAATTGAAATCTTACGATCATGCGCTGGTTGACAAATCGGTCGACAGGATTGTAAAGACAGTAAAGGCCACCGGTGCTGTGGTCAGCGGCCCGATTCCGCTTCCCACAGACAAGAAGATCTTCACTGTCAACCGCTCGACTTTTGTAAACAAAAAAGCACGCGAGCAGTTCGAACTCAATTCATTCCGACGCCTCCTGGATATTTACAGCTCAACTCCTAAGACCGTTGATGCTCTTATGAAGCTTGAGCTCCCCAGTGGTGTCGAAGTTGAAATAAAAGTTTGATAAAAGTATTTTTGCGGTAAGGCATTATTTTGCTACTTTTGTCACGCGACGGGTCATCAGGTCCCTTGAGGAGTCGATGACTTTAGTAGATTATCTTTTGTACATCATAGATAGTTTCAGGTCCCGTAGCTCAGTCGGTTAGTAGCACCTGACTCATAATCAGGGGGTCACTGGTTCAAGCCCAGTCGGGACCACAATAGAAAACGCTTCCGAAAGGAAGCGTTTTCTATTGTGGTCCGTCGCTGCGTTCACACTCGCACCCCGCACCACTACTACACACCACACACTCAGAACTATTTAATTATCTTTGCAGTATGAAAAGAATTTTTATTATTGCGGCATTGGCCGCCATGGCGCTGTGCTGCGGTTGCGGCGGTGCAAAGAGTGAAAATGATATCATAGCGATGTCATTCAATATACGTCTGAGTCTCAGCGATGACTTTGACGGGGAAAACAGCTGGGTATTGCGAAGAGAGGCGGTTGTTGAGATGATAAACGAAGTCAACCCCGATCTTTTCGGTATTCAGGAGGGTCTATTGGGACAGGTCAACTATATGGGGGAACATCTGCCGGAATATGGTTTCTACGGAGTGGCTCGCAATGATGGTCCAAACACGGGCGAGTCCAATGCCGTCTTTTATAAAAAGAGTCGTTTCGAACTTTTGAAAAGCACTACTTTCTGGTTGAGTGAAACTCCGGATGAGGTTTCAGTGGGCTGGGATGCGGCCTTTCATCGGATTGTTACAATGGTTCGTCTGCTGGACAAAAATAGTGGCCAAGAGTTCTATTTCTACAATACTCATTTTGATCATGTAGGTAAAATTGCCCGAAAAGAGTCCGGTAAACTCATTGTGGAGCGTATGAAAAGTATAATACCGGATGATGCGGCAGTGGTGCTTACCGGAGACTTCAATGCAGGACACAATGATCCTATATTGGACCCTATTGAGGAATATATGACTTCAGCGCGCAGAGCGGCTCCTGTTACCGACTCACTCAATACATTTAATAGTTGGGGCAAAATAGCTCCCGAAGAAGGCGGGAAAATAATCGACCATATCTATTTCAGAAATCTGATTCCGTCACTATTTAAAACTCTTACCTGCTCCTATGCGGGTGTAGATTACATCTCCGATCATTATCCCGTAATTGCAGTTTTTACTCTTAAGGATGCTCAAAGTCAAGAGGTTCGACATGAATTGTCGAAGTGATGTTGAAGCGCTTCTGAATCATTTTCTCAATTGCAGTAGCGATGGAGTGTCCTTCCTCCAGCGAGAGTTCTCCTGAAAGTCGGATGTGAAATGTCATTTCCTGATGAGTGACGTAGTTGTGGATATGAAAATGATGTAGCTGTAATTCCTCCGGATACATTTCTGATACTGCATCGTTAATCTTATCTATAAGCTCATCAGAAGGTTCTTCTCCAAGTATTTTGGTAATAGCTTCCCTTATTATTGTATAAGTGGCATAAAAGAGCATCATAGCTATAATAATGCCCAGTACGCTATCCATCCACCAGAAGTATTTGGCGAGCAGGATGCCTATTAGCACCACTACTGAAGAGAGTGCATCGCTCCTGTGATGCCATCCGTCAGCCTTGATGGCGATATTGCCTGTTTTTCTGGCAAGGTGGAAAGCATATTGTGCCAACCCCTCCTTGACTATGATTGAGATGCAGGTCACTACGATAGCAAGGGTGCCGAATGTAACTGATGAGTGCTCTTTGAGTTGCAGGATGGAGTTCTTGAGAAAGTCGTAGGCTACGATTGCCAAAATAATGCCGATGAAGATGGCAGCTATCTGTTCCCAACGACCATGGCCAAAAGGATGTTTTTTATCGGGTTTTTTATTGGAGAGTCCGGTAGCAGCAATCAATACAATGGAACTGAGGGAGTCTGACATTGTGTGCCAGGCATCAGCTACAATAGCGAGAGATCCCGTTACAATACCTGCCCAGTATTTGAGTACGAACAGCAGAATATTGATTATAACTGAAACAATGCCTTGGGTGATACCGGCATTTTTATTAGATTTTAAGTTCATTTGTTCTGAGTTACGGTGAACTTATTTCACATTTTGGTTTTTGAGTTCAATGACCTTCATCGAAGAGTTGGTCTCACCGTTCCAGTTTAGGAATACTGCTATCCTTGAGTGCCTGACCGTATCTTTCGGACCGGAGTGGTATGTAATGCCGAAGAAGGAATCATAATAAAATCTCTGTACTCCTTCTATATTAACGGTATAGACATCAAATTTGGCTAAATCAGGTGCTATGTTTTTGATATACCCATTATCAACCGCAAATGCGGTAATCGAGAGACCCGATTCATTTTTATACAGATCATATTTTAAAAACGCATCTGAGTGATTGTATAGAGTATCCCTTACCTTGATTTCAAAGAAATAATCTTCATTCTCCACTATTCCCGGTATATAATAACCGTTTGCAACATCGAATGTCATAAGAGCAGAGTCAGGGTGATTTTTCCTCGGAGCTATTGAGAGACTCATTGAGGGAGTACCGCGTCTGACCTTTACCAAAGTGACCTTATCTCCCTTTGCCATAGTGATGACCACTGTGTATTCCAATATCTCGATACTTTTGAAAGGCGAGATCATTATATTGATGTTGGCACGCACGGGATGGCCTAGGTCATCCAGTATCCACTGAGGCTCGTTATTTCCATACTTGATGGTAAAGTAATAAACACCGGAGGAGTCCCTGATACCAATTGAGGGTTTTAAATCTTCCGGCTGTGCAGTGAGCACCTTGCCACCACTCATGAGCCAGTTTTCAGTACCTGTTTCTCCTACCTTTATTGTCCAGCAATTGGCGGAAACATCAGGATTGTATTTAATGCCGAGAAGAATTTTTTCCGTGCAATTACGGCCACTGTAGAGTTTATATACTTTGCCGCTCTTAAGTTTGATGGAATAGCCTACAAGCTCTCCGTTTTCGGTTAATTCACTTACGGATTCTACCATGAGAGTGGTATCTATAGTATTGAAGATATCCATGCAAGCGTCAATGTTGGTATTAATGTTCTCACAGTAAGCGGTCAACTCTTCAAAACCTCTTTGTGTCGGAATCCGAAAAGAAGTACCGTCAAAAAGGGTGAATTTGACGAAATAGGGGTCGGAATAATCAATATCCTTGAAAACTGAGCTGCCTTCTTCGCCGGTAGCTTCACTGAGTCTTTGCCAAGAACTGCCCTCATCATATGAGACCCACCAGTAGCCGCCTTCTATCTTAAGTTTGGGAATGGTTCCGGTTGCCCTTATTCTTTGTCCGAAGGAGTTTGTCATCCAGGTAGGGCTGGATGTGCCCTTTTGAATTGTCCAGTAGTAAAAGCCGTTTGACGTGTTTTGCTGAATACCTACAATCGGGGTTGTACCATCTTGCCCATTATAAACATTGACATAGTATCCACTCGTAAAACTTATGACATAACCAACAACTACTCCATTTTCCTTAATCTCGTCAATACCGTTGATGTGGTCATTTTGCTCAAGAGCTTTAATGGTGGTATATAGGGCATTGATGGTGGTATTGGTAGCATGGACCAGACCTTCGGCCTCAGTAACACGATTCAGAAGTGCCAGAATTTTGTCTGAAAGGTCAACACAACTACTGCATATAAGCGGTGCTACAGCAAGTAATATATATATGAAAATTTTGTGAATACTCTTTTTCATCGTTAACTTCCGTATTTGATAGTGATTGTGAAGTTTTTCAGAGAGCCGAGGCCATCTGAAATCAGAAGAACAAGTTCGCTCTCCATACCGGCGGCAAATGTCGCGGGCGAATAAATTTTCAGGGTACCGGTTTTAGCCGTTGTTTTTATTACTCTGGCGTAAAATCCATCCTGTGTGACCGGAAGAAGATCCAAATTGTCGCTGCCACCGGTAATTGTGTATCCAATACTGAGAGTGCTTGAAGCAAGCATATTACAGCTAGTCGGGATATTGATTGTCAAAGGAGCATATCTGGGTATGAGCACTTTTTGGTCGCCCATTGTCAGCTCTATGTAGTTTACGCCGATATTAGTTATGGCTGTGATTATCAAGTTGATTTCAGGTATCGCTGCGGGCACCTTATCGCCGTCGTCTGTCAGTAGCCAGGTGTAGTTTTTACCTGAGTCGTATGAGATAGTCCAGTAGTATACTCCATCAATATGCTTTTTAAGTCCAACCATCGGCATTGTACCGGCTTGAGGAGTAACCCTCACTTTTTTCCCTCCAACCAGGATCCAGCGAGCTTCTTGGTCATTTTCATGTTTGATGGTCCAGTAATAATTGGTATCCAGCGGATTAGCAAGGTCTTGTGCGGCCCCGATAGTTGGTAGAGTCGTGGCTACCCCGTTGTAGAATGTCATTACTGTGTTATCGGAGAGATAAAGGTTGTAACCTATGGTATCTTTTTTCTCAATTATAGGCTTGATTTCTTTGGCATATACTCCCTGACTCACAAGATTCACCAATTCTTCAAGAGATGCCAAATTGGAGTTGGTCTTATTGACAATGTCATTTAATTTGTCATAAGCCTCTAGCGTAGGTATTGAAATGTGTGTGCCATCAAGGAAATTAAATCTCACATAACCATCATTTTCGGTGATATTTTTGATGAAAGATGTGCCGGCACTTCCCGTTGCCTTTCCGAGGTTGTGCCAAACAATGCCACCGTCATAAGTCACCATCCAGTAGCCGTTTTCGATTTTAATTTTCGGTGTAACCGCTACAGCCGGTATTCTCTGTCCGACATTATTGGTGATAAATTCCTCATGGCCCACCGAATATGAGACCACCCAATAAAAAATTCCGTCTTCGGCTTTCTTAACGCTTATAATGGGGGTCTGTGCGTCTTTGCCGTTGTAGATCGTAATGCTTGGACTATTGGAGAAGGATATGGTGTAACCTATCACTTCATAATTGTCATAGATACGCGTAATTTTTGTAACAAAGTCGTAACTATTGAGTTTGTTTACGAGGTTATGCAGGGTGCTTATATTCTCGTTCATCAGGACGAGATTATCCTCCATAGCCTTGATGCGTCTGCTGAGGTGGCCAAGTTCATTCTCGAGCTGGTTAAAACATCCTGTTAGAGATAAAACCAGCACGATTGCGGTCAAAATTGATGATAGTCTGCGTTTCATACTCTACAATTTGTTTACAGTGATGGTTTTGACAGAGCTCCTCTGACTGTTTTTAATGGTAAAAACAGCCATTATCTTGCCTTGTCCCGTAGTGAAATCAGCAGGAGATTCAATTGTAACAACTCCCGGTATTGGTGAAAGGTAGGCCTTGAATCCTCCCTGAGTGATAAATGCAGCCTTAACGTTGGAATAGTCTGCGCCATAAACCGTATAGGAGAGCTCCTTGACAGAGCTGACAGCCATTGAGATGTTGGTCTCGATTGATATGGTAAATTGTTTGGGCATACGGTATTGAGTACCATCCCATGTCACGAAAACCACAAAGTCAGGGTCGGTAACGTCCACTCTCCTGAAAATGGAAGAAGTACGGTTGACAAAAAGTTCGGGAGCCTTTATAGTGGAAATGGTTCCACCTTCGTATTCAATGGTCCAGTAAAAGTTGCCGCCATCATCCACTTTAAGGTTTACTTTCGGGGGAGGTATCGTATCTCCCACACTGCGAATCTTATTGCCGTCGGCATCTCTAAGCCATTCCATTTCCTCTCCACTTTGTTGAAAAGTCCAGTAATATAGTCCGGTAATGGTGTCGAGTACGGACATTATTTTAGGGGCATTGCTGCTCTGCCAATCATAGACTTTGAAACTCTCTCCGTTGGAAAGTTCACAATAAGTACCCACGCGTTTCCCATTCTCCACGATGTCACCGGCGTTCTTGATATAGACATAACGGGAGGCTAATGCAGTGAGTATCGTTTTCTGTGCATTTGCGTTGCTGTTGATTTTTTCAGCCTCAGTCTTTAGAGCTAAATACTTTTCATAAAGAGGGATTTTGAATACCGTGCCATTAGTTAGCGTGATTGTCACATGATCGGAACCGATGACAATGCTTTTGAACATTGAGTCCCCTGCCTCTCCGGTTGCCTGTCCCAGGTCGGTCCAGGTAGAGCCTCCGTCGTATGAGATCATCCATCTTTCGTCCTTGACTTTTATAAAAGGGGCGACACCCATTGCAAGCACTTTCTGACCGTAGTCGTCTTTAACCCAACCAACGGTGCCATTGTCATATTGGATAGTCCAATAATAATTGCCATCCGTATCCTTAGCTGTTCCGATGAGAGGTGTCTTGCCGTTTGTGCCGTGGTAGATGGTTATAGGGGCTGTTTTGACAAAATTGATCTTGTAGCCGATCTCTATGCCGCCTTGTGTGATGGATGTCACACCGGATATCATGTCGTTGTCCTGGATGGAGGAGACAATCACCCGTAGAGAATTGAGGTTGGTATTCATTTCCTCACACAACTGCTCTATCAAATCAAGCCTGCTTTCAAGTTCCGCTATGTCCTCCAAGTACTTGTCTATGCACCCCGATGCAAACAGGAGTGACACCGTCAGTGCGAAGGCGATTGTTAATCGTTTCATATTCTTTTTTTTAAAAGTCAAACTAAAAGAGGAAGCCTGTATTTATATAGAAGGCACCTTTACTATTATCTTGTGCATCAAATGCCTTGCCATACTCGAAAGCTACGATGAAATTTCTGTTCATTATGAACCTAATTCCGCCACCGGCGCTCAGGTGAAACTTCTCTTCTCCTCCGTAAAGCGTATATGGAAGGTTGCCTTGAGGAGGGTAATATGATGACACCGGCGTAAAAGGTGAAATTCCGGTAATGTCAAAATCATTCTTAAATCCCTTGAAAACTCTTGCTCCATCAAAGAATCCGCTCAATGTAAAGGCTATATTTTGTTTCCAGAGATGGAAACTGACGAATCTCCAGCGCAGTTCGGTGTTGAAATAACAGGTATGCGCTCCCTGGATGCGCCCCCTCATCAGGCCTCGCACAGTACGGTAACCGCCAAATCCCTCCCTGTCATATCCTGTGCCGAGGTACATATCGTACGGGAGCACATAGAATGCCGGTGATTCCTTACCGAGGAAGCCCTGTAAGTTCAGCCTGTATGCAAAAACAAGTTTATCTTTTGCTATGGGCAGATAGTTCCTGAAAGTGATATTATATTTGGTGTAACCTACCGAAGTACCCAAAAATTTGGGGGCGTAAGCGAGGTTGGCTTCTGCCCAGATACCCCTGGAGGGTGCTGCCTCAAAGTCACGCGAGTCATACATCAATCCCACTCTTATGGCACTTGAAATGCCGCCGTCAGCCTGCTCTTCGGGAATGATGTTGAAATCTTTATAAATCTCGAAAAGCGTAGTCGAAAGGGTGTAGTTTTCATTCTTGAAATTTCCTGTCCTGAAATGGCTGAAATGATATCCGGCCTTCCAGTAGAAATTGCCCTTGATCTTTCCGGTAAAGTCAACCTTGAAAGTATGCACCATACGATCCATACGGTAGAATCCTCTCTCCAGGGAGCTGTCGTAAAAGGACTCATAACCGTTGAAACCGTAAAAGTCGAGCGCTTTGTCCCTTGTTACCTGTATAGCGGTGGAAAGACGTACCCCGGGAATCAAAGTGCGGTTGTCATAAGAGATCACATAGAGTTGAGACCCCTTAGTAAATCTTGAAAGTTCAAAATACCACTGCGATTTGGGTATGGGATACCAAGATCCGTCGCCGAAATTGTAGATATTGAGCAGAGCTCCGTATTGGAATCCCTTATCGTTGTCAAAGGCAACTACCGGTAGTGGTCCGAAGGAAAGTCCGGTTTTGACTATATCGCCTTTAGCCAGTTCGCCGGCCTCGGAACTCTTTGCGATAGTATCCGGTGGTGCCACCAGCACTTCAGGTTCCGGTTTTTTCTTGCCGTAAGGATCCATACGCAAAGTGTCTTGAATCTGACCGGTACGCAGGGTATCAACATTCTGACCGTAGGATAAAGTGGGAAAAAGGATTCCCGCCATTATCAGGATTATGCTGAGTCGTTTCATAATATTTCAGTATCAGATATTTTTCAATTCATTTTTGATTTCTTTATAATCATTTCTCAACCTTCGGTTGAAAACAATTCTCCAGAGGGAGGCCAGTACACGCACAAACTCAAAAAAGTCATACACGAAATATGGTGCGGGCAGCAGAATAATGGCGCCCACTAAAGCCCATTCCCAAGGAGCGAAGCAGAAGAGAAGTATCACTTCTGTCAGATACAACAGGGTCCAGACAACCCAAAAGAATACCATACGTACCGAATTGTGGAATGCGCGGTCCTTAAATAGGGTACAGAGCACTTCAGATACGACCCATACAGGCAGAGATGCGGCTCCCATCACTAAAAAGAGGGGAATACCGGGTATAAGAGCCAGAGTGCCCAGGATCGCAGCAAGCAGAGGACGCTTGCGGTGTATGGCGTGAATGCTTACTTTGGATTTCAGACGGCGCTCCCTGAGTTTGTCTGCCTTCTTAAAAAGCACGGACGCTCTCTTCGGGTCTCTTTCTCTTAACTGCTTGATGCGACTTATGATATCCTTATTGGCATCGAAGCGCTCTTTAACGCGATATTTGCATATTTGGCCACTGTGGAGCTTTGCCAGTTCCCAGACGGCCTCATACTGCTCATCATCGTCAATATAAACTATCAGCTCCTGGATACGCTCTTTGACTTGCTGCCGAATGGCCTCCATTATGTCGCGCTCCGACATACCCTCCCGGCGTTGCGAAGAGATAAATTCCGATACGTTGAAGGGCTCTCCTATGTTGGCTATGGCCGTGGACCTGAACCTGTAATAGTCGCCGTATTCCACTCCCACCGGCATAATATATATCGGGTGGTCATCACCCAGAGCATCGTAGGCACCGCACGCAATCCTGGCGATGCCTTTACCTATGGGTAACAGGCTGTGCATTGGACGGTGAGTACCTTCAGGGAGGATACATATACCCACATTGTTCTCCAGTACCTCGATGGAGACCCTGATGGTTTCCTCGACTGCCGTCACCGATCTGATGCCGTCTCTGATGCGGTTGATGGGGATCATCTTGAAAAAGGTGAGGATTTTACGGAGCATCGGTTTTTTGAAAATGTCCGCTCTCGCAATGAATACTTTTCTATCCCTGTTGGAAGCCAGTACCAGGAGAGGGTCCATAAGCGCATCGCAATGATTGGGAGTAAAAATAACCGCAGCATCTCTCGGGATTCTATCCGTATTGAGGAAAAGAATCTTTTGATAGGAAGCTTTGATAAACGCATCGACAGAGGGTCTGAGGAAGGCGTATAAGCGATCCACATCGTAAATCTTTCTATGTTTTTTTGATTTACACATTGACTTTTTGCGCCCTGGCAAGACGTCTTTTGGTGGAATAATTAAACAATGCAGAGACTGCCAGTCCTGATATTATGTGCCATATACCCCACCAGGCGGTGATAAAGAGCATTCCTCCGTTCATCAGATCGGGAGGGAATATCTTTGGATTGAACAGCAGCACCAGACCTAGTCCCGAATTCTGTATGCCGGTCTCGATGGTGATGGTGCGGCGGTCTTCACGAGGTGTTTTGAAGATAGTGCCAACGCCATAGCCGATAGACAAAGCCAGCGCATTGTGAATCAATACTATGAAGAAAATATACCAGATGTACTGGAGAAATAGCTGTAAGTTATTGCCAAATGCGAGGACTACCATTAAAAGAAAAAAGAGTATGGAAAATATCTGCATTGGCTTTTTAAGCTTCTCTGAAACCTTGGGAAGATACTTATTGGTCAACAAACCCAAAATCAGGGGTATGCCCAGCAGGATAAAGACTGTGATCATAACTTCGGAGATGGGAATCTCGAGAGGCTGTAAAGCTCCTGCAGCTTGTTTGTTGAGGTATCTGACATAAAGTCCACCCCAAAGGGCGAAGTTACCGGGAGTGGTAAGCGGTGCAAGAGAGGTGCTGAGAGCTGTTAGAGTTACAGAGAGCTCAATATTGGCTTTAGAAAGTGAAGACATGAAGTTGGATATGTTGCCTCCCGGGCAGGCTGCTACCAGTAACATACCCATAGCCACCATAGGTGTGATACGATCGTTAAGTATGATTACAAGAAGAAATGTGAGTGCAGGCAGAAGTACCATCTGACAGATGGCGCCCAGAATCGCCGATTTGGGTTTTTTGAAAACCTCTTTGAACAATGAGGGTTTAATTCCTAGTGCAACACCGTACATGACAAATGCGAGCACGATATTGATCATATCCATTCCCGCTTTGGAGAAATTAATCTTGACGGGATCAAGATTCAATAGCTGTTCATACATAGTTTTCGCAGTTAAATAAAACGCAAGTTAGTAAAAAATGGATAATTATCACTATTTTTGCTCATCAATACCCATATTCGGATGTCTTACACCATAATGTTTTACAACCTCGAGAACCTGTACGACACTTCGGACGACCCAAATACGGAGGATGAGGAATTCACTCCTTCCGGCCCCAAAAGATGGACGACGCAGAAGTATCATAAGAAACTTGAGAATCTGGCTGAGGTCATTTCCACCGTATCCAACGCACATGTAGGATTTCCCGTGGTGATAGGTGTTTCCGAGGTGGAGAATCTGGCAGTGATGCAGGATCTGGCCGATCAAAGACGCATTCGCGGTGCCAGATACAGATGTATCCATTATGAGTCAAATGACGTCAGGGGAGTAGATGTGGGATTGTTTTATCGTCCGGACAAGTTTAAGCTCGAAGAGAGTTATCCCGTGAAGCTGGAATTGCGCAGTGGCCGTGAATATATAGGCCGCGATATACTTTTCGCTCGAGGCAAGATTGATGGAGAGATGTTCTGTTTTTATGTCTGTCATCTCCTTTCAAGGAGGACAGGTGTTAAAAACTCTGTCGGATTTCGTCGTGCCGGTACTGAGACTATCTATAACCACGCATTGACGATGCGTGAAAAATATCCCGATATCAAAATTGTGGTGATGGGGGATATGAACGATTCGCCTTCCGACGAATCCCTTTCTGTTTTGCTCAGGGCAAGAAAAAAGATTTCCTTAGTAGAAAAGGACGATTATTTCAATCCCTTTTGGGTGCTTCATGACGAAGGACTCGGTACCAGCATCCACAATCATCGGTGGAACCTCTTCGACAATATCATCGTCAGTCCGAGCCTGCTCGAGACATTTCCCGAAATACCTGGTTTGAAACTTGTCAAGATGAATCAAAAGCACTATTGTGAAATCTTCAAACGCAACTTCATGCTGCAGAAAGGGTGGCCAAAACGCAGCTACAACGGCAACAGTTTTCAGAACGGTTACAGTGACCATCTCCCCGTTCTGATCAAAATAGATAAAATGAAATCAAACAATAAAAAAAATAATGAGCGAAATTAGGGATATCAATCTTTGGGAGAGCGGTAAACGCAAGATTGACTGGGTGAAGCGGAATATGCCCGTACTCAGTTCCATTGAAAAGGAATTTATCGAAGAAAAGCCCTTCAAGGGGATCAAGATAGCACTTTCGGTCCATCTCGAGGCAAAGACGGCATACCTTTGTTTAGTGTTTGCCGGCGGCGGAGCCGAAATGTATGTCACCGGCAGCAATACGCTCTCGACGCAGGATGATGTAGCGGCGGCCCTTGTAAAAGAGGGACTAAATGTCTTCGGATGGCATAATGCCTCGGCAGAAGAATATGACCGTCACCTTTGCAGTGTGCTGGAGTGCGGCCCCAATATCATTATCGATGACGGAGGTGACCTGACTCACCTGATGCATACCCGATACGCACATTTGCTTGATAAGGTTATCGGAGGTTGTGAGGAGACCACTACCGGCATCAACCGCCTGATAAGGATGGCTCAGACCGATACCCTTAAATATCCGATGGTAATGGTCAATAACGCCCATTGCAAGTATCTTTTTGACAATCGGTATGGCACAGGCCAATCCGTTTGGGACGGCATCAATCGTACTACTAATCTCATAGTTTCCGGCAAAAATGTAGTGGTGGCGGGCTATGGTTGGTGCGGTAAAGGCGTTGCAATGAGAGCAAAAGGGCTGGGAGCATCGGTCATCGTGACCGAGGTGGAGCCGATAAAGGCTCTGGAGGCGGTTATGGATGGTTTTAAGGTAATGACGATGGAGGATGCAGCTCCCATTGGTGATATCTTCGTGACAGTTACAGGATGTAAAGACGTCATTACTGCCTCAAGTTTTAAAAAGATGAAGGCTGGCGCCATCTGCTGCAATGCAGGCCATTTTGATTGCGAAGTATCGGTGGAACAACTCTCGCAAATAGCTGTCGAGAGTTTTGAAGCGCGTACTAACCTCACCGGCTACAGAATGGTTGATGGTCGCTGCATCTATGTCATCGCGGAGGGCAAGTTGGTCAATTTGGCAGCCGGGGATGGGCATCCCGCCGAAATTATGGATATGAGTTTTGCCATACAGGCACTCAGCGCAAGATATTTGGTAAAGAGTCGCGGCAAACTGCCTCCTTCGATAGTCATTGTTCCTGAGCAAATAGACAATTATGTGGCTGTAAAGAAGTTGGAGAGTCTGGGAGTGACCATTGATGTGCTTACCGAAGAACAAAAGGCATATCTGGGCTTATGATGGAGAGGGAGGATATGAAGCAGAGGAAATACAAGCATTTGATTTTTGACATAGACGGCACATTGCTCGATACCGAGAAGACCGGTGTACTCTCTTTGCAAAAGAGCGTTAAGGAGCTTATGGGCAAAGATATGACCTACGATGAGCTCTATCCCTATTTTGGAATTCCGACTATGGTCGTGGCTCAAAAAATTGGTTTTAAGGATGTTGAGGCGGCAGCACACAGTTGGGAGAAGAATTTTCAGGAATTGATGTATCTGATTGTTCCGTTTGAGGGTGTCTCCGAAATGCTTCCCCGCCTTCGCGAAATGGGCTTCAAATTGGGTGTTGTGACCTCACGAAGCCGCTTTGAGTTCAATTACGATCCTCGTCTGTCACAATGGAAAGATCTTTTCGAGACAGTCATCACAAGTGATGATTCGGAGCGTCACAAACCCTGGCCCGATCCGCTTTTGGCCTATTTGTCCCATTCCGGTGCGACAGTAGAGGAGTGTATCTATTTCGGAGATACGGAATATGATTTCGAATGTGCCCGTGCAGCAGGAATTGACTTTGCCCTCGCCGACTGGCGCAACCGCGGTTTTCAAGGAATCCCTGCACAGTATCGCTTTTCAAGTGTAGAAGAGATTGTGACTATTTGCCGTTAGTCATTAGCTGCTGGCTGTTAGCTATTGGTTTTTTTGTTTTTGCGGCTTTCCGGTCGGTGTTTTTGTGGTGTTTTAATCGGCGTTTTTGTGGTAGCCTTTGATGTTGTGTATAGATTAGTCTTTCAAGCAGCCAAGAGGGATAACTTTAACGCCATCATTACGGGTATATGCCATTTTTCCACCAGTTAAAATTATCAGCAAATTAGGCTCTCGTATTGGCATTTGTTTTTCTTGTTTATTGTATTCCTGAATGAGCCTTTTTAATTCAAGTAGGTGCTCAGCTCCGGCATCTATCTCTTTGCTTCCCAGTTTACATTCGATCAATGCGTATCTGCCATCCTCCAAGTGAAGTACAATATCTGCCTCAAGCCCATAGCGATCATGATAATACGAAACATGGCTATTTATATCCATTGTGTATGCCCTCAAATCTCGAATACACATCTGCTCAAAAATAAATCCGAAAGTTTTTAATTGGACAGACATGGTTTTAGGGGACATTCCAAGTAGTGCAACCGCAATTGAGGGATCACAAAAGCCTCTTTTAGGGGTGCTTCGAATAGCCGTCTTGCTTCGAATAGCAGGACTCCATGCATCAATATTCTGTATGACAAAAAGGCGTTCTAAAGCCCCTTCATAATCTCTGAAAGTATCCATCGACAAAGAGACTTCACCCGAACTTGTTATATCTGATAACAGTGTTGTTTTTTTAGCGAGAGTAGAAATATTACGAGCATAAGACCTGAGTAGGAATCCGGCAATTTTACTATCTCGTTGTTTTCCATCAACACGAGAAACATCTTCATCACAAACAGAACGAACATAATTTTTGGCAATCAAAAGTTGTGCTTTGGAGGATCGGGCAAATAAAGAAGCCGGCCATCCGCCACGAGATGTGGCAAATATAAGACCTTCTATACTTATGTCGGATTTTTTTCCATCAATATCATAGGTGGAGTTGTTGAACAACTCTTGCAAAGAAACCTCGCCTGTGGACTCTTTCGATTCCCATAAGCTCATTGGTAACATTCTCATCCTTGCTATTCTACCGGTTCCGGAATGCAAAATCTCAGATTTATCCACAGTATTAGAACCTGTTAGTATAAATTGGCCGGGAAGGCCCCTCTCATCAACCTGAGTACGGACAGCATCCCATAAAACAGGGGCATCTTGCCATTCATCAATAAGGCGGGGGACTTCACCCATGAGTAATAAGGATGGTTTTGAATTGGCGGTTGCAAGGTACTCTGCTCTCATGTCTGTATCTTGCATTTTTATTATGCTATTAGCTCTTTGAGAGGCAGTTGTAGTTTTGCCACACCATTTAGGCCCTTCTATTAGTACAGCTCCAAATGCATCAAGTAGTTCTTTGAGCATCCTATCGGCTGTTCGATTAAAATACACCATAATGTTTAAATGTTCTTTAGAAACAAAGATACTAATCTCCAAACAAATACGCAAGCAAATCGGCGTTTTTGTGGTTTTATGGTCGGCGTTTTTGTGGTGTTTTAATCGGCATTTTTGCGGTAGTCTTTGATGTTTTTACCCGTTTTTATATTAACCATGATTATGCTTTAGGAGCAGCTCTTATCATTTGACTGGCGAAACTTCATATCCTTTCTCTCTCAACAGGTAAATCAGGCTGTCTTCCCCGACTAAATGCAAGACACCAACCGCTATAAAACTTTGTTCTTCATGGATCTGTTTGACGATTTTCGGGATCCACTTTTTATTTCTTTTAGATACGAGCATCTTATATGTCTCCGGATCACACTCCATTTCCGTCAATTTCTGACTCATGTATTTTTCTTCATCTGAATCTAACAAGGGGATAGGGGTACCGGAGGATGAGCTTTTTGCATAATTATATAATTCCTTGGCTTGTTCCTCAATAGAAAGGGATTCATTAAATGGTAACGAGTTACCAATATATGTGAACAAGAGCTTTAGTTGATAATCCATGGTTTCCAAATACAGGCGATGCTTACCGGCCTCTGTGGCCTTCTCAACAAAATAGGGTTCAAGTTGTAAACACTTATCTTCATTTAAACTTAAAAGCATCAACCAATACTGAAGTGCCATAGGAGAGAGCCTCATATCATGCAGTTTTCCTAAATCGTATTTGTGCAATAAGTCATCCACAGAATAGTACTCTTCTGCTGTTTTATATAGTTTTGTGTAGTTTATATCTTCAGGAAGAAAATGTTTGGAAGCATCTTTAACAACCTTTTTAAAAACAATTCCGAGACTTTTGATAGGTGGCTTTGACTTAATATCTACTTCCGTAATAAGACAATCTGAATTTTGAATCATAGATAAAACTTCAGGGATAGAATCCAAAAAGGAAGATGAAACGATATGCCTGGTACCGAAAAGAAATGAATCTTTTGAAAGACCATTACCGGAGATGCGCCATAGTAATGCATCATCAAGAGTTGTATCAATTTCCTTGTTTTTGCTTGTGGAATTACATGATAGAACTAAAATTGATAGCAAAAATAGCGATACAGCTTTAATTATGGTTTTCATTTTAGATGTATTTGTTGCGTTAATAACATAATTTTTCCTGATTGAAGTGTAAACTTATTTCAGGACATGACACATGACACGCAACACGTATCCTGCACCCCGCACCCTCTATTTACATACCATTATATCCAGAATCATTTCATCTGTGCTCTGCATACCTATAGAGCCGATTTTACCGAGATTGGCAATGGTTTTTTCGATATCTTCCTCTATGATGCCGTCGTTGGAAGATATGCAGATACCATCGAGCGCCAGCACTGCAGATTGTAGCGCACTGGCTACTCCTGAGGCCACTTTTAGTGCGCATCCCACTTTGGCTCCGTCGCAAACCATTCCGGTAATATTGCCTATCATATTTTTTATGGCAGCACAGATCTGCTCGTAACCTCCATTGCGCATATAGACAATGCCGCTTGCTGAGCCAGTGGAGGCAATAACACATCCACATAAGGCTGAGAGTTTTCCCAGATGTCCTTTGATGTGAATAGCCACCAGATGACTTATTACCAGTGCTCTTGCCAATTCTTCACGACTGGCACCGATTTTTTCTGCTATGGCAATAACCGGGACTGTGGCCGTAATACCCTGATTACCACTACCGGAGTTACTCATGGCAGGAAGAGCACAGCCCGCCATCCTCGCATCAGAGGCTGCTGCTGTATAAGCCATCGCATAGGTGAGATGATTGTCTCCAAAAACACAACGGTTTTCCGGTACCAGAAGTCTCCTGCCTACCTGAAGTCCATACTCCTTGCGAAGCCCTTCGTCCACGAGAGCCTTATTGAGAGTGACGGAATCCATAATAAACTCCAACTCCTCAAATGGAGTATGGGTGGCAAAATCGAGTATTTGTTCAATAGTGATTTTTCTTGCAAAATCAGGTTCAATCAAGCTGCCTGTGGAGTTATCATTATCGTTTTTCTCGATAGAACTGATGATTTTACCGTCTATTTCTTCGCACACGATAGAGTCGTGACTGCCGCTTATGATAGCAAGTGCTCTGTGACTCTCTTTGCCACTGGAAGAACGGGCTTCTGCGGAGACATAGAGCTTCTCCCCGGTCTCTGCAAGTGAAATTGTTACGTATCCTGCAGATACCATTTCCTGTGCCCGGGCAAGGCTTTCTTCATCCACCTCTTTTAGTACTTCGAGGCAGTATGCTGAATTGCCGCAAGTGCATCCCAATGCTGCTGCTATGTGAAGTCCTACCATACCATTGGTTCCGGGGATTCCCACGCCCATGCCATTTTTAAGGATATTTCCGCTTACTTTGACATCAATATGGTCAGGTTCCTGAGAAATACTCCTCAGGAGTTCGCAACTGCGGGCCACTGCGAGAGCCACTGCTATGGGTTCGGTGCATCCCAGAGCCGGTTTAACTTCCTGCTTTAACAGTGCTATAAATTTGTTCTTCATATTGATTAAGAGGGGGCGACTTTGCGGCCACCCCCTGATATTTTGTAGTGTAAAATTAAAGACCTCTTACTCTCCTCTTGTACTCGGTAATACAGGCATCCAGACGCTCTTGGGCCGTGGTATCCCCGGGCACATTATGAGAGGGGTGGATAAAGAGTTTTTCTCCGCGATCCGCCAGAATCTCGGCAACGGTACAGATGGTCATCCATACTGTAGTTACGAATGCTACTGTGGATACGGGACCGATCTTGTCCCGGTGGTTTTTGAGGTCAACTGATGCATCGACGAGGGGACAACAGGTATCCACCACGTAGTCGGCTATCTGGAAGAGGTTTTTACCGCCTGAGTGACGGGGGATCTTGTTGCCCGTCTGCTCTGCCGAGCCAAATACTATGACCTTCATACCGCGCTTTTTTGCTTCAAGGGCAACGTCAATGTTGACGGCGTTGATGCCGGTATGTGAGAAGAGCCAGAGCACGTCTTTTTCGTCGAAATTCCAACCCTTCATAATGGCTTTGCCATAACCTTCGGCTCTTTCGAGGAACAGGAACTGGTCAATACCCATTTCACCGGTAATATGGGTGAAAAAAGTAAGGGGAAGTTCGCACAGGGGGTGAAATCCTATGAAACCGCCGATGCGGGGATACATCTCCTCTATGGGGAGAGTGGCGTGGCCACAACCAAAAGTGTGGACCCAACGGCCTGATTGGATAGTGTCTGCCATTACTTCCGCAACCTTGCGGATATTCTCCATCTGAGTTGCCTCAATCTTGTTCATAACGCCCTGAGCGTTCTTTAACCATTCTTTTGCTAACATTTGCTGCTTTTTAATTAATTATTCTCTCTATTTCTAATTGTTATTACTTAACTCTTAATTGCTAATTCCTCATTGCTACCAACTTCACACTATACACTTCTCACTACATACTACATACTTTCCCTCTCGGCCATACGTTTATCACGTTTGCGTTTCTCTCTGCCGCGAGCCGACTTGAGGTATCGTTTCCACTGCTCTTCGTTGAATATTTTCTCGTATTCCTTGTCAATGGCGTCGAGCCATTTGTCATATGTGATCATAAAGATTTCGCGATTGGTGGCACCTGAGCGCTGAATGGCAGTCATCTCCTCATTCATTTTCGGCATCATATCCTGCAAAAGGGAATCTATGAGAAAGACCTGTCGGAAATCCAGATCGAATTCTTTCATCAGATTGTCTGCCTCTTTGGCGGCCATCTCTACAAAATTAGTCGGACCCTGCTCACCTTGAGGATTTTGCGCATACAAAAGACTACCGCAAAGCAGTATCAGCATAATCGTCAACAAAAACTTGGAGTATCTCATGATGTGAAAGTTATTACAGGTTGCAAAGATAATAAATATCCCGATAACAAGTTTTTTATTATATTCGTGAAATTATTAATAAAAAAACTGAAAACAATGAAGAGAATATTCCAAATCGTAATCTGCCTGACGCTCGCTTTTTGGCTGGGACGGGTGGAAGCCAACGCATGTACCAATGTTATTGTGACCAAAGGTGCCTCCAAAGATGGTTCCTGTATGGTGACTTACTCCGCTGACTCCCACCAGCTCTATGGTGAACTTTATCATGTTCCCGCCGCTGTGTGGCCTAAAGGATCGAAAATGGAGATCTACGAGTGGGATTCGGGTAAATACCTCGGCCTGATCGACCAGGTTGAGCGTACATTCCAGACTGTAGGCAATATGAACGAACACCAGCTGATTATTGCCGAGACTACCTTTGGAGGACGTCGGGAATTGGCCAACCCTCACGGTATAATGGACTATGGTTCCCTCATTTACGTAACACTCCAGAGGGCACGCACTGCACGCGAGGCCATCAAGACCATTGACGAATTTCTCCAAACATACGGATTCCCTTCGGACGGAGAAACATTTTCAATCGCAGACAAGGATGAGTGTTGGATAATGGAAATTGTGGGCAAGGGTGAAGAACTTGGAGCCGTTTGGGTAGCCATCAGGATTCCCGACGGATATATAAACGCACATGCCAATCAGAGCCGCATTCACAAATTCCCCCTCGATGATCCCGAAAACTGCCTCTATGCTCCAGATGTAATCTCATTTGCCCGCTCCAAGGGCTACTTCACCGGCAAAGATGAGGATTTCAGTTTCTGTGATGCGTACGCTCCCGCTGATTGGGGTGCACTCAGAGGTTGTGAGGCCAGAGTGTGGGCAGCTTTCAATATTCTGGGTAAAGGCACATTCGATGCGGACAACTATCTCGATTTTGCTTTCGGGCACAACCCTGACAACAAGATGCCGCTCTATATAAAACCCACGGAGAAAGTTGGAGTTAAAGAGCTCGCTGATGTGATGAGAGACCATTTCGAGGATACTCCAATGGACTTCAGATATGATGTGGGTGCGGGTCCTCACGAGATTCCCTACAGATGGCGCCCAATGGGCTTTCAAGTGGATGGAGTGACATATCGTTATGAGCGCTCAATCGCCACCCAGCAGACGGGATTCTGGTTTGTTGCCCAATCCCGCGGTTGGCTTCCGGACGAGATCGGAGGAGTGATTTGGTTTGGGGTAGATGATGCTGCTACCTCTGTGCTGACCCCTATCTACACCTCAGTTACTGAGGTTCCCGAGTGCTTCAGAGTGGGCAACGGCGGTATGACTACCTATTCGCCTACCTCTGCATTCTGGCTTTTCAACAAAGTGACTCACTTTGCATATCTCTTTTACAATAGAGTAGAGCCGGTTCTCAGAGCTGAGATCGACGCTTTTGAACTAGGTAGCCTGGAGCTTGTCAAAGAGAGTGATGCAAAAGCGCTCAAGATGCTGGAGGCCGGCAACAGAGGACAGGCTATCGCCTCTCTTACAGAATTCTCCGTTAAGAGATCGGAACAGCTTTTCAACAGATGGAAGGAGTTGGAGGAGTTTCTGCTTATCAAGTTCATTGACGGCAACATCAAGCAGCAAAATGAGGATGGTACATTCAAGGATAATGGCTCCGGCAAGGGAATTCCCGCACGTCCCATCAACGATATTCCCCGCGAGCGCTGGCTTCGTGCCATTGTCAAGGACCATGGTGAAGTAATGAAGGTAGGAAGATAACAATACCGTAGTAAAGAGAATAATTTTTGATCATAATCCCGAAAGTTTTTTGTATAACTTTCGGGATTGTTGCTAATTATCTCTGCATTAATGGGGTTATGTCCTCCATTGTGTCGTTGTTGATACGATAGAGACGCTGATTAGTGGTATTTTTATTCAATCCGCCAAGCGTTTGAATAAATTCTCCCAGTTTGATATAGTTGAAAAAACGTGTAAACTCTTTGTTGTACAAAGTATTGTTTCCAGAGTACCATGCAATCTTAATTGCACCGTTCCATTTTTTTCTAACAAAAGCGGCCAATTTACACAACCCTTCGGGAGTGGCATCACCGCCCATAAAACAGACGCAAGTTATAGCATTCTCATATTTGGAAATCAAATCGGAAAGGGCAGCTTCAGAGAGTTCTTCCCCAATATCTTCGCGTAAATGTGGACTGTGGCATCCTACACAGCAGTATGGACAATTGGATAAATTGATGGCCAGCGTTACTTCATCCGGGATTTCTTGAAAAACAATGTCATAATCCACATACTTTAGCATACAGCGACCCCTTTGTTTTGATCCCATTTTCCATAATAGCGCTTACTTGCTTCTACCTGTCGTGCTGCTGAGAAATTGCTTACCCGTTTCATATAACCTATAATGCGAGTCAGGTAATCCAGGTCGTGTGATGCACATTTAGGACATTGTTTTAAATACCGTTTATCGATACAACCACATTCGTTGCACACTGTGTTGGGAATATTAAAGGTGAAATAATTACACCCTTCTCGAGCTGCAACGCGCAAAAGCTGACGATATTGATTTTTCGTCAGATGCTCTTCCAGATTCATATGAAGAGCCGAACCTCCCGTTAATCTATCTATATATTGTCGTCCATGCAGCCTAAATTTATCGATAACGTTGAGCGAACTATCTTCCACACGATAAAAATAGCTGTTGTAGCAATCGCGCGGAACGAAATAGCCATCCTCCTTATCCCATTTGGCATGTTTTACTCCCACATTTTCAGCGGGAATCATTTCACAGTTGAACATCACGTCAGTTGAACGATATTTTTTGTTATAACTCTCGATAAGTCCAAGAATTTCCTGAACGAAAGTCACATATTCGGGATTGTCATTTATTTCAATACCGCATGATTCGGCTGCTTCAACCAATCCGTTTACTCCGATGGTCAGATATTGCCTTCCCATATTGATGTATCCGGCATCAAAGAGGGGCAACATCCCCTTTTTCTGGAACATCTTCAGGTTTTCGTTGTAAGCGAGTTGTACTTTGTGAGTCATATCCACTACTTCAGCCAAAAAATCCAAATATGGCCTTCCGATACGTTTGGCATATTGTATACAGCGGTTGAGGTTGATGGTTAAAACGCTTTTCGAACCGGTAGAAACACCACCCGCACCAAGCGTGTAACTGAATCCGTTGTCCTGAATTTCGTTGCGTAGTCGACAGCAACTCGATAAAGAATCGGCATTTTCACTCATGTAGGTAAAAAATGAATGTCCTTCAGAATACATTTCCGCTGTAAAATCTGCATATTCAGTATCAATCAGATCGTCGCCTTTGGCAAGTAGCGCCATGGTTTCTACCGGAAATGTAAGTACCGCCCGGGTTCGTTCCACATTGAACCACCTCATAAATCTTTTTTGAAGCCAACTGAGGGATTCCCAGATAGGACGACTGCCATCGGGAAATATAAATTCGCCGAACAGACTTTCGAAATATGGGCGGTCGTAGTAGGAGATATTCCAGAAGACAGCCTGAAAATTGCGGGCTCCGGTGGGTTGATTTATTGAATAGACAATTTGCTCAAAACAGTCGCAAATAGTTTTGTCGAGAGTACGGCGACGCTTGGATAAATCTACCACATCATTAATGCGATTATAGTAATCATCGCCATATTCCAGGCGTATAAAATAGTCCATATACAATAGGAATTCGGGAGTGGCACAGGCTCCGCTCAACATACTGGAAACGATAAAAACCAGATTCACGAATCCGCCACAAAATGATTTAAGATTGGTGGGTGGCGTTGAATTGCCGCCGATAGGAACGGTGCCGTTCAGTAACCATGGATACATGGTAATGCTGGCGCAATAGTTGGCAAGATTGGTTTCATCATTTTTATAAATAAAATGTTCGTTGAGCATACCGATATATTTGTCGGCAAATTCCTTTCCGTACATCTCTTTTATTTTGTCGGTGAGCATCCTTCGGTTGAGGTTGATGAAGCCTTTTTTAGGCAGTTCGCCAATAAGTGTTGCAATGTTTTTCTTCTCCACATTGGCATTTGCATCGAACTTGCTTCCGGTGGCAGCATTTTCCGCTTCACAGTAGTTCATCATAAAATTCATTCTGTCCCGAATTTCGCGCGTTTCGGTATGCTTTTGACGATAAAGCATATAGGATTTGGCTACGGCGAAATATTTTTCCGCCATCAGCGCTATTTCCACCTGATTTTGAATTTCTTCAACCGTCATCCCGTCTGAGATATGCAAGCGTGAAAGAATGGCGATAAAGTCATCTTGCGTAGCAAAAGTGCCTACTGATAAAAATGCTTTGGCAATGGCATTTTCTATTTTCTTTATGGAAAACGGCACCCGTTTCCCATCTCTTTTCACGATATAAATTTCCTTGTTTACCAATTTATAAGACTATTTAGATTTTTATACAACAATAGATTATTCCATTTAATCAATGCAGTTCCTGCACACTTTTTTGAGGTGTGTCGGTATATCAAGATAGTCTAAAAACAATAGCTTAAGGCTTGATGGTTTAAGTCTATTTTGGACTGCCTTTTAACCCGAAAGACATCAAAAAGTTTATTTTATGCAAATTGGCAGGTCTTCTGACTTACTCTTGTCTCTGAACGCCTTCCCATCCGATTGTTTCATCGTGACAGTGGCCAAGAAATTGTCCAGTACATCATATAGAGCTTACAGCAGCGGGAACTGTTGCCGACTTTCACGGCATTCCCTTTTCATCTTTATCCGAAAAGAGATTCGGACAAGAACCAAATGCGTCACAAATGTAACCTATTCTTTCTATTAAAACAATAAAGTTTTTCAAAAGTTATCAACCTGTTTCCGGCCATCAATACGGCAAGCGTCGCGGGCAGGCCCCAAAGGGAAGAGATCATAAATATCTTTTAACTTCAAGCCGGAGGCAAATTGATGGTAAAGATGAATTTTATCTTTTTAATGTTGAACATTGCCAAATTCTAAACATTAAAATTGCCCCAAATAATTGTTAAATCTGCCAACTATTATGTAAAACATACCGGTTGTTACGCAAATCGTACCGGTTGTTATAAACAGCATAAATATATCGTTGTTTCATATTAACTTTACCAGTATCAATAATCAAAGAGGGTTATAATATGAAAACGAGAATTTCCAACCTATTTATTATGGTGCTGATTACCATGATGTTCGCGGGGTGCGACATTGATGGCCCCGAATTTAAATACAATGTGAAGGTGCCCAAAGGTGCACATGCAGATGCGGAGAAACTAAAGTACAAACCCATTTCGGCAGAGCAAAAGAAAGAACTCGAAAGTCAGGGTTTCCATTTTGTCGGTACACCCATTAATATGAAATTGGGTGATCAGGAACATGTGTTCCTAAACGAACTGGCAACCATTACTTTCAGCATTCCCAGCAAAATCAAGAAAGAAGATTATGACAATCTTTTGGGCGTCATCATAACCGATGGGGAACCGGTATATATGGTTCCTAATGCGGCAGATTTGCAAAAGAAAAGGGTGACGTTCAAGACTTCTCACTTTTCTATAGGTGGTGTTCTCTGGAAAACGGATGAAGATTTGCTTGATATACTGGCACCCCGTTTAGCAAATAGCGGCTATCAGAAAAGCATGCGCGATAACGATCTGAAAAAAACTTTCAGTGACAGGATGTCTGACGTGATGGAAGACGCAGGTCTTGGAAACGATATGCTTTTGGGAAGAATTCTCCGTAAGGTGGCTTCCGACAACGAATATCTCTCCGATGCCATAGAACTGATTAACAGCGAAGATCCTGATACGGCCATCAAGGATAAGGCCGTCGAGAAACTTCAGGAGAAATCGCTCGAATTACTCTTTGCTGCTTATCAGAAACAATACAAAGAGCGAGGCAAAGTTGATAAGGACAGCCCGATCGTCAAAACGCTGGAGAAACACCTTACAAGAAGCAATGTCAAAGATTGGGCTACGAAGTTAGGTGAAGGTGTCTCGCCTACAGATTTGGCCAGGGATTATTTTAAGGATTTCGCCGTTGACCAAATGAAGTCCCTTTCCACCAAAATGGTGCCGCTTATCGGTGTGATTAAGAAAGAGGCCGAAATCATCAAGTTCCTGAAAGATTTTTGGGTGGACAATAACACGGAGGAGTCATTCCAGATGTATCTAAAGCTCTCTCCGGACAGTAACGGGCGTATTTCCGACGATAACTGGGGCTCGATTGCCAATACCTATATGGCAGCCATCATCCGGCAATACCAGATAGACGGGAAGATGACGGAAGCTGAAATTCGCCAGATGTTCGAACAGCGTATTAGGGACAGGCACAAACTCGATGATGAGGAGATAAAGATCAGAAAACAATTTAAATTGTGGAAAGAGGGCTTTTTACTTCAGCGCGGACATTGCAGGTTTGACTACGACATGGATCTGACTGTTCGGATTAATATCCTGTATAACCTGACTGAACGTTTCCGCAAGGAGTTTGTGGTTAATGGCAAGATACCTTGCAATGCGGATTGGAATATGAATACCAATGAGGAAATATTGACACAGATGGTGTACCAATATCTCACTTTTTTCCCTGACACTAAGAAGTTCTATGCTTGGGCGCACGCACAAGGTTTCTATGGCGGTCGTGTGCAGCGAGATTTAGACGCGCTGAACCGAGATCGTTCGTGGTACTTTGTCAGGGTGGAGGTCAACAGGACCGAAAGCAGTTCAGGTGAGCACTATTGGAACTCTTACAAGGCCTCTGAGGGACATCATCAATTAAGTGTGGGAACAAAACGAGTCGACTACTCTATGGGTTGGCCGATACAGTCGGCCTCGTTCGAAGCCACCTGCACCTCGCCTCCAAAGGTAATGAACTATAAGGACGTCGTCAGGCTGCATGTCACGGTAAAAACCACTTCTGAAACTGAAACCGATTATACTTGGTGTGTGACTACTGGTGTGAATTTTGACATTGAAGAGTGTGGTATGGGTGCTGTCACAATTTGGGCTACTCGCTCAACGCAAGAGAATCTGATAGGCAGTATGTCAGTATGTTCTCGTAAAGGTGCGCCCAAAAGCGGAGAGTGCGACTATGTATTGGTGATACCTTCAGGATCGAAAGATGCTTTATGGGCTATCAATTTCGGCAGTTGCGGATCACGTACCCACTGGGTGTATCAGTGTCGGGGCATTTTGGAATAGGTCAGTGTTCTATTCCGATGCGGGCTTCTACTCCTTGGGTGTAATAATGTTTGATCTCTTTCATTTCGGTGACCAGATCAGCCACTTCGATTAATTCCGGTGCGGCATACCTGCCGGTAATGACGATTTCGGTTTCGGTTGGTTTTTGTTTGATGATATCGATTAATTCCTGAGTTGAAAAGAGTCCGTAGTACACAGCAATATTGGCTTCATCCAATACCACGACGTCATATTTGCCGGAGAGGATGATCTCCTTGATTTCGCGCAATCCGGTTTGTGCAGCATCAATATCGGCTTTTGCAGGTTTGTTCCGTATAAAACAATTTAGGCCGTACTGTTTTATCTCCACCATCGGCAGAAATTGTTCTATCGCTTTTACTTCGGAGTAGCGTTGTCCTTTTACGAATTGAGCTATAAATACTTTTTTACCTGCTCCTGCGGCTCTCAATGTCAGCCCCAACGCTGCTGTGGTTTTCCCTTTTCCGTTTCCGGTGTAAACCTGGATATATCCTCTATTTTGCATTGTTTTCATAATACCACAAATTTAAACATTTTTAGTCGCTTCAACTTTCTCTTCCTGCATTAATATTTACATTCTTAGAACGTATCGACACCATAAATTAAAAAACCCCAATTGATTGTGATCAATTAGGGTTTGGCTTTCGTATATCCGGTCAAATGTGTCAGCTGACTGTTGCTACCTCTTTTGGAGGTATTTTCTCGGCATTTCTTTTTACCGTTTTATACATGTTTCGTTGCGATTTCATCAGATTGACCGATTGTAAAGCGATATTTTTGGTTTCGTTCAAAATAGTCATGAACAAGATGCTATTTCGGGTACCGCATTCCTGTCTTTTAACCCGTTTTATTTGTTTTTTGGTCAAATCTGCACATATCTCCAAAATCTCATCGCGCAGCTCGCTAATTATAGAAAACTTGGAATAATCGCTTTCATCCAATTTCTTCATGAAAGTTTCGTACAGTTTTACTACGTGATTGCTGAGTTCCTCCAGATCAGCTTCCTGTTCATCGTTAAAACCTTTGTGGTTATTTTCGATGTATATCAAACTATCCGCAGTAATTACACGCAAAGCCTTAGTAATCTCATAGGTGTAATCGACAATTTGAACATATTCCTGTTCAATGTCCAGCTCTTTCAGCGAAATCGTCTGAATGGTGGGAACTACTTCGAAGGTGCGTTTATCCTTATATTTTTTGTATAATTGTTCACTCTTTAAAGCGTTCTTTCGTAGCTGACGTCGATCTTCGTCTTTAAGAGCTTTGATGGTCATGTCATAAATGTTGAGCAATGATTTGACAGACTCCCTAACTTCAGTGGTAGAAGTCTCTACAACTCCCGATTCATCTACCAGAATTTCTGCCTTGGCAGCTTCAGCTGATTTGCGTTTTTTGTGGAACTTGGAGGATTTGAAAAGAAGGAAAGCAACCAATGCGACCATTGCGAAAACGGCGATTTTTCCACCCCAAACAAAAGCACTCGCAACCAATCCGGATACTGTAAAAGCGACCAGTGCCGTTAGAAACCATCCACCTATAACCGTAAGGACTCCGGTAATACGATACACTGCACTCTCGCGTCCCCAGGCCCGATCGGCAAGTGAAGAACCCATGGCGACCATAAAGGTCACGTATGTGGTAGATAAAGGCAGTTTAAGCGAAGTGCCCAAAGCTATAAGCATAGCGGCAATAGTAAGATTTACCGATGCGCGAATCAAGTCGAAAGAGGCTCCGGCCTTAAGATCTTTCTCCGGCAAGACAAATCTGCTGTTTATTTTGTCTATAAAAGATTTGGGTAAGATTTTTTTAGCCGCTTTGTTTGCACTCACGCCCCAACGCACAAGTGCACGTGATAGAGTGGATGAGGAAAATCGTTCTACTCCCGTACTTTGTCGGCTTAAATTAACCTCGGTGTCAGTTACGGTACGTGCTTTTTTGGAAAACCACAATGCCAATACCATAATAGAGCCTGCTGCCAGCAGCATTTTGACATCGGCTTTTACAGCTCCCTGCAGTGAGTGCATATAGAGGTTGTCAATTGATCCGGTTGCAGCAAATACTTCTTTTGCATGTTGATAAGAATCAAATGCGGCCAAAGGAGCACCAATGAAATTCACCAAATCGTTACCTGCAAAGGCTAAAGCTAATGCCATTGTGCCTACCAGCACTATAACTTTCAATATATTTACCCTACATAATTGCAGTATTCCCATTATAATCGTCCATCCGGCAAAAGTTATCAAAAGCGTTTTGCCCATGTTCGCTTCAATCATATTCAGGAATTCCGTTACTATAAAGGGGCTCCCTTTCAATCCTTTGAATACGATAAAATAGGTCATCGCAGTAAGCGCAAAACCGCACCATATCGCCCCTAAATATTTGAAAGTCTTCTTATATCTGAAAGAAAAAATAAGTCTCGAAATATACATGATTATGCTACCGGCTACAAACGCGATAGCTACCGAAATAAAAATTCCGGAAATAATAGCCAATGCTTTCCCGGAATTGATGTAATCGATCAAATTGCCTCCATTGTTTTGCCAAATAGTGAAAATCGCAACGGCGACTCCTGCTCCCAACAACTCGAAAACCAGCGATACGGAGGTGGAGGTGGGCAATCCGAGCGAGTTGAACACATCCAACATGATCACATCGGTGAGCATGACGGCCAGGAAAAGCAGCATGATATTTTTAAATGTGAACATTTCAGGATGGAAAACACCGCTTCGGGCAATTTCCATCATCCCACTCGAAAACAGCGTTCCCAACAATATACCTATGGAGGCAACCGTTAGAACCACCCACATGGGTGCTACTTTAGAACCGATACTGGAGTTGAGAAAGTTTACGGCGTCGTTTGCAACGCCCACTATTAAGTCGAGGACTGCCAATCCCAGCAGAATGATTACAATAATTAGATAAATAGGATCCATAAAGAGAATTTCGTCGTCTTTTTGATGCTAATAGATCAATGATACATTTTAGAATTAACTGCAAACTTATTGAATTATTCCCTTATAAGTCCTGACGCCCAAAAACTTAACAGAAATGTAACATCTTTTCGGCACAATATTTGTCATTCTTGAAAGTATGAAAAAAAATGAAATTTATTTAGTGACCGGAGCAACCGGCCACCTGGGGCTTACAATAGTATCTCAATTGATTGCCGACGGCAAAAAAGTCCGTGCACTGGCTCTGCCGGGTGATAAGTTGAATTCGCGCTTACCTTCTGAGGTTGAGGTTTGTTACGGAAACATAGTGGATCCCTCCTCTTTGGAAGAGTTTTTCCGTGTTGATCCTGATACTGATATGTACGTGATACATGCTGCCGGTATAGTGACTACTTCCTTGGAATACCAACAAATCGTCTATGATGTCAACGTTAAGGGAACACAGAATATTACGGACGCTGCAATTAAGTACAATGCGACTAAGCTTGTCTACGTAAGTTCTGTTCATGCCATTCCGGAACAACCCAAAGGAAAGGTCATATATGAGATCGATCATTTTGATAAGAATCTTGTTTATGGACTGTATGCCCAAACCAAGGCTGAGGCGACGCAGTATGTCCTGGATGCGGGGAAAAAGGGACTGGATGTTACTGTCATACATCCAACAGGTATTTGTGGTCCCAATTCCCCCACTAATAATCACGCAGCACAGTTGGTGATCACCTGTTGGCGCCGTAAGATGCCTTCAGGGGTAGTTGGAGGTTTTGATTTTGTGGATGTTCGCGATGTGGCTGCAGGAATCATATCTGCCTGTAAGAAAGGGGGCAGGGGAGAATGTTATATACTGAGCAACCGTTATATATCCATTAAAGAATTTTTCAGGACTTTTAAAAAAATCACAGGTAAAAGACAACCCATATTCATGGCACCAATGTGGCTGGTCAAAATTTTTATGCCTAGCTATAATTGCTTTTACAAGCTTAAAAAACGAACTCCACTATTTTCCACTCAATCGTTGCATATCTTGACTACAAACTCTCTGTTTTCATCTGAAAAGGCCCGCAAAGTACTGAATTTTATTACAAGACCATTCAAGGAAACCCTTGTAGATACGGTAGCATGGTTTAAAAAAGAAGGAGTTATCGCCTGAGCGGAGATTTAAGCTATTTTTCTGTCAGAATTATACTTGATGACTCGTAAAAATACTTGTCATCAATCTGCATCCTTAAGTACTGTTCAACTTCTTTTCTCTTGATGAGCACAATTCTTTCTCGATAAAAAACGGATGATTTCTCATTCTTGGCAATAAAATAGTGGAAGGTTTCACCCGGATTAATATTTTTGATAAATGAATATCCTATGACTGTTGGTTGCTCATCCAATAAGTTTTCAAACATCGCTTCAAGAAAAGAGAAGTCGCCTTTCCTCTTTTTAAAGTAATCGTGAACCAGCTCCGTATTTGTTCTCTCATTAATCGGTTCCAACGAAACCCAGGTTAAATACTCCTCATTTGAGTTATTTGTTATCCGGTAATCCTCTATTATTTCATTTTTGCCGGTAATTTCATTGAAATAATTAATCTCTGTGTTATCAATCTGTATCTGACATTGAGCATTACATGCTGTACTAAACAGCAGCAAAGTCAAAAGGAGTATATGGACTTTCATTTTCATTTTTCCTCACCCCGCTTTTGATAAAATTCCGAATTTTTATTCCATTGAGGATAGGTTTGTTCATTGGCAATACGGTAGCCGACACTGAAAAAGAGTTGTGCATCTTCGAGCAGGCCATCCAGTTTGTCGCGTTCGGGTACAAATTCATCACAGGGTTTATGATAAATATTCTTCCAATAATCGGCAATGATTTGAAGGGTTGCCTCTTTGCCAAGTTCGCGTTGATGGGTATAGCCTTTGGCAAATAGGAACGGAACTCCCTTTTTCATAAAAGGCAGCTGATCGGATCTGAAGAACATTCCGTTTTCCGGATTGGGGTCATTGGCAATGTAACGACCTTGTTTTATTGCCTCTGTTTCAAGATATTGATCCAATTCGGAGTGTCCGAGTCCCGTTACGGTAACATCTTCGAATCTCCCCAACATAAGAATTACATCGGAATTGAACCCGGCTACCGTTTTTTCCATCGGGAAAACGGGATTTTCCACATAATGGTAGCTGCCCAACAGACTCGACTCTTCTGCGGTGGGGATGAAGAATAAGAGCGAACGCTCCGTTTGTGGCTGCACCTTAAATTCCTCTGCAATCGCCAATACCCATGCCATAGCTGCGGCATTGTCCGAGGCACCGTTGTAGATGGAATCCCCATCAACCGGTTGACCGATGCCCAAATGATCCCAATGCGCCACATATACAACCGCCTCATCGGGGGCACTCGAACCCCTCAGCACTCCCGCCACATTGTGCGAGGTGCAGGTGTCCCAGGAATTGCGTAGGCGAACATTAAGCCTGGATTGAAGTTTAACAGGAGTAAAATCTCGGGTGACAGCCGCCTTTTTGAGCTCATCATAATCGTATCCGGAACGAGCCAATAAGTCGCGAGCTGCAGATTGGGAGATCCAGCCGAGCACTTTACATTGCTTCTTGCTTTGTGCCTCGTCCTGTAGATAATATTCCGGATCCCTCGAATGGCGTGAAGGCACAGCCCAAGGATAGCCGGCAGCCACATCTTCATGCACAATAATACATCCCGCAGCGCCCTTGCGCTCCGCTTCTTCAAATTTATAGGTCCACCGCCCATAATAGGTCATACTTGTGCCGTTGAAAAGCGTAGAATCCTGGGTAAAGAACCCCGGGTCGTTGACCAACACCATGACGGTTTTCCCCTTTACATCGATTTTTTCGAAATCATTCCAATTATGTTCAGGCGCATCAATTCCAAAACCTACAAATACGATCTCATTATTCGTTAGCGAAATTTCAGAGGCCAACATTGGACTCCAAAGGCTTATTTCGGTCCCGTTCGTATATTGCAGCACTCCCTTTCTATCCTTGATAACCACCGGCTCGGATGGATCGGGGAGAATCTTGACCAACGGAACTTCCTGCAAATAGCTCCCGCCAAATGCCGGTTCCAGCCCAATTTCCTCCATACGCGACTGCAGATAGCGGACGGCCCGCTCTCCACCGGCCGTACAAGGTGCACGCCCCTGCATATCGTCGGTAGCCAGGATTTCAAGATCGGTCGCCAGCATGGCGAGGTTCATTTTTTTCGTATTTATAGAATTATTATTGCCACAACTCACCAAAAGGAGCAGCAGCACGAGTGAATAGAGAAAATGTTTCATAGGATTTGGAATTTTATCTTACAAATATAACCTTCGGGGAGTTAATTCACAAATGGAAATGATGTCGCCACATTCGTTGAATCGTCGCGAATTTGCGGCCGCCGGAGTAGGAAACAGGTGTTGTTCTATTAATAATTTGGCTAAAAACCGCCAATTTTTTGATGGAAAAAGAAAGAATAATGCGTTATCTGTCGAAAAATTGACTATTTTTGCAGCATGAAGGAATTAAAGCAATTTGGCGTAGTACCGGTAGATGTCGGAGTACTGGAAACTCTTTTTGGTTCTTACAAGTACCCTCAGAAGAAAATAGCAAATCTCGAACAAAAGGGTAGCTTGATCAGGCTAAAAAGGGGATTGTATGTTGTTTCTCCTACGGTTTCCGAGCAATTACTTTCAGTCGAATTAATCGCCAATCACCTTTATGGGCCCTCTTATGTCTCGATGCAATACGCACTCCGCTACTATGGACTTATTCCCGAGAGAGTCCATACGACAACTTCATTAACATTTAAGGCTTCCAAATTATACTCAAACAGAGTAGGACGTTTTGAATATATTCATTGTGAACTCGATTATTACTCAATCGGCATCCGTCAAGTTATTGAGGAAAATTATGCATATTTGATCGCTTCTCCCGAAAAAGCGTTATGTGATTTAATCGTTTATACGCCGGGATTGCGGCTAAGGTATGTAAAGAATATGGAAGCTTATTTAGAGGAGGATATACGCTTTGATATGGAGGAATTTTATAAAATGGATGCAACCATATTTGAGCAATGCGCAGCTGTGAGTAAGAAAAAAACCGAAATTAATAACTTAATAAAACTGTTAAAGCGATGAGTATATTTGATCAAATGTTGGCTCGGTATGAGGTAGGGAAGAAAAGTGAATTGACAAACGCCACATATGAAGTGATGCAGGAAATAACGCTTGCAGGACTCTACCGTGGAGGATTTTTCAACAAAGCTGCCTTTTATGGCGGCACTTGTTTGCGAATCTTTCATGGGTTGAAACGTTTTTCGGAAGACATGGATTTTTCACTTATGGCACCTGATGCTAATTTCAATCTCGAAGACTACTTCCCCTCAATTATCAATGAATTTAATGCCGTGGGAAGGGATGTTGTCATTTCGAAGAAAGAAAAGAAGTCATTCGGACATGTGGAATCTGCCTTTTTAAGAGACAATACGGTGGTTTATGATTTGAAATTTCGGACAGAGAAATCAATTAAAATAAAAATCGAAGTGGATATCGACCCTCCGATGAAATTTGATACAGAACAAAAGCTGTTATTGCTCCCCTATTCATTTATGACACGTTGTTTTGTCCTTTCTGATTTGTATGCCGGAAAAATGCACGCACTTGTATTCAGAAAATGGAAACAACGAGTAAAAGGACGCGACTGGTATGACTTTGAATGGTATGTAAGGAACAATGTAAAATTAAATTTTACTCATTTACAAGAGCGCATACGACAGTTCGAGGGTATCGAAATTAGCAAAGAAGAGTTGGTGCGTCTTTCAAAAGAACGACTTGCCACAACAGATATTGAAATGGTTAAAAAAGATGTAGTGCGGTTTATAAAGAGCCCACAAGAATTGGATATCTGGTCAAACGATTATTTTCTGCAATTGGCGGATATGATAGTGTTTGAGTGAAATTGTATCAAAAACCGCCACTTTTTTGATAGAAAAAGAAAGTAAATTGCGTTATTTATCGAAAAATTGACTATTTTCATTAGTGATTTGTCCACCTCAATTGTGTCACTACTGGTGACACTTTTTGATTGCCCCTATAAAACTCGTTGAATTGCTCATCGTAAGGCATTAATTCATTCATAGCCGGTTTCCTTGTTATAATTGGCATTTAAGAAATTAGTAACTACAAATTTAAGAAAACTAAATTAAAATGCTTTATCCACCTAAAAATGAGTATTTTTACGATATGGTAGAAATAAAGCAAGCCGGAGTTGTGCCGATGGATTATGTGTCTTAATTTTTATTAACCCGGACGGAAAAACTCAATTTACTATGAAAAGATATTTTTATTTGATTTTCCTTTTGTCGTTATCTGCTTGCGGCACATCGCAAAAAGAGAATATGGTGACCATTGGTGGCGTAGATGATGCCATTAATAATGCCATTATCGATTTTACACATACGGAAAAAAGGCTGTTAAAAGGTGATGATACGTTTTTGGTCTCTGCCGAGACCCTCGAAGAACTTATAGTCGTAACAATCATAGGCGATCCAAATACGGTTTTATTGATTGGCGAAGAGGATGGTACTTATGATTATCGTGCATTTCCGACGATGTTGGTAGAAATTGACGGAAAAATGTTTTTTTGGTACGATGAGGGAAAAAGCACTACTGATACAATCATAAACACGTTGTATAGGCGCAATTTTGTGGATACAATGATTGTAAATGCCTATATCCCCGATAGAATAATCGATGACGCCAAGAGAGGCGTCGTTTACTACTTTTGTAAAAACGATTTGACCAACTATAAGAAAACAGGTACCAATACGCTCACTAAGTCTTACAAACCGCCCCGATTGAGATGCAAAAAATGAAAGGAGGTAATCATGAAGAGAATCATTTTCATTTTGAGTTGTATTATGCTTTTTTCCTGCAAAGCAGAAAAAATGACACTTTCACCTTTTGTTTCCGTTTATAAAAGTGACCGGGTCGGCAATATTCCTCCTTCATATATTTTTTTGAAGACACAGCCTCAGACTTTTGAAATATACTCGCCGACTATATATGGAAGTCTCTTTGGTCAATGGGATATGAGCAATGATACATTGTTCCTGTTTCCCGAGTACGAGTATTTTTACCGGGATTCGGGGTCAAGGATGTCAAAAATAACACCGCAGGATACAAGTATGCTGGCTATTCCACAACAGTATCTGGTAAAAGATGATTCTCTGATTGATGTGACAAATTATAGTGCCATTTTACCCGAACCATTTACTAACCAAAGTCATCAGATGGTCTATAAACGTGTAATAAAGAAATAAGAAAAAGAGGCCTCTCGTTGGCCGGATGCAATCCGGGAGGATTGTTCAACAAGGCAGCATATAATTAGCGCAATATGAAAAGGGCAAATAAAATAGTTGGAGTAGTAGCAATATGTATCAATGTGCTTCTACTGTTTTATTCGCTTCATTGGTGTTATTTATACAATTTCACGAGCGGAAGATTGTTCTTGTTTATGTATCCGAATTGGGTGCTGCTGATAAATTGTTTGCTTGCGATAATTGGAATTTTCATCTCTATACTTTTAATGAGAAATAAGATTGGAATGAAATTGTTTCTTATTTTTACAATACTATTGTGGTTGGTTGTTTTATCAAATTTTTTCTTTCCGAGATACTGAGAAACAGACGTTTAAAATATGACTAAAATTATAAAGATTCTTCTGGGATTACTTCTTTCTCCCTTGATTCTGTATTCGCAGAATGCAGCCGGTAATCTCTATACATACAAAGCTCCGCATTATTATGAGAGCATAGATTTGCTTGAAGATGGAAGTTTTGTTTATTACTGTAAATCGGAGTTTCTAAAGAGCGAAATAGAAGGAAATTGGCAACTGCGCAACGATACTATTCTCGTATTGGACAGCAAACCCCAAAGGAGTAAAATTGTTGTATTTGAGTCTCGCAAAAGAGCCAAAAGAAATACCTTTCAGATACGCAGTACGGATAATCGTATGATTAATTATCATCTCTATTTAATTACACCGACTGAGGACACTTTAGAATTCAAAGATCAATTTGATAAAACAGTTGTGTCGGGAAATTTTTCTTCATTTTATGTAGTAGATACCAAAGGGCAATATTCTCCTACCTATGAAATAGTTGGTTCAAAGGCTAACTTTTTTGAAATATTGATAGAAGGAAAAAGGGTTTTTGAGAATGAGTATTGGAAGTATTATGGAGAATATATAATACCGCTGGGAACAGATGGGAAATATTCAAACTATAAATTGGTAAAAACACCAACAACCTTATAGGAAGCAGCCATAAATGTCGCTATCGAAGATTTTTCGACAAAAAGCAAATTACCGACAAGATATGTGATAAAAGAGGGCAAATGTAAAAACGATTTGTCCAAATACAAGAGAGTGGTTACTAATATCGGGCTTGGCTATTACAAACCGCCCGTATTAAGATGCAAAAACAGATAAATTATGTATGTGCTGGCAAAAGAGCTGGGAGCTTTCGTCAGGTGGTTATTCAAAGGATGTAAGACCAAACTGCGAGACGAGATCGAGGGTAACTTTGAGGCTACCTGGGGTGTAACTTATGACATGGAAAATTATATAATTGGAAATGTGACGGTTCTGGTCATGATTTTGATAGCGGTCATAGTATTTAACATTCTTCACTAACTGGCTGCAGTACAATGAAAGTTAGTGGAGCAGAATAATTGTTATACGCCATATAGGGCAGGATTTTTAGTTATCTCCAGTTTAATTGTCTTCCTTATTGAATATGTTTTAGGCAAGAAAAACCACATTAGAATAATTAAAAACCGGAAGATTTATAACTTAAAAACTCAATTTATTTTTTGTTTATGCTTTTAAAAAGTTATATTTGCATGGCCTAAAAACATGGTGCCGGTTATCTATTCGATCGCAATACTGAAAACTTTAATATAAAGTACCGTTTGGGAGTAATTGGGGGACGATCTTACGGTATTAAAAAACCCTAACAGTAGGTTAGGGTTTTGTTTTGGTGCCCGGAGCCGGGATCGAACCGGCACAGCCTCTCGGCCACTGGTGTTTGAGACCAGCGCGTCTACCTATTCCGCCATCCGGGCAGTGATTATATGGTAAACACATAATAGGTCGGCAAAAGTAGAGAAATATTTGAAATTATCAAAATCACTCCTGATTGAGTTTATATTTTGCGAATGCAGTAATCAACTCATTGTGGTGAGACTTCCAGGCCTTGCGATAGAGGCGTCCCACTTCGGCGAGCCATGCCTGATCACGTTTCCCATCTACACTGCTTCCCACATCAGCCTCTCCACCTGCAGCATAGTACATTTCGCGCGTTGTGCTGCTGATGCGGGCATAACGGCCTGTGTTGGGCTTGATGTCATTGTTGCTAATCGTCAGATAGAAGTCGAGCATCTCTTCTGTGCAGGTACGATTCTCTTTAACCTGCGGAAACATAGTGGTATCGGCAATATAGACCGTGACTCCATCCTTGAAAACATAGGGTTCGTAGTGTCCGGGGACATACATATCCTCATAGACCACTCCGGCTACCGGAAACTGAGCTCCCGATTGCCACTGGATCCATTCTCGGATGGTCTCGAAATCCTCATATGATACGTTTCCCGTGGCATTGAAAACGGCATCCGCAATCCATATTGCCAATTTTTCAGGCGAAGGATTGAGCATAAGCACTTTGCCTTTTTTAGCAACTCCGAGGCGTTTATCTATTCCTGTAAAATATTCATATTCCTTAACCGGAAAACCCTCCCATCCGGGGTAGTCGGTATATTCCCAAATCAGAGTCTGCGCCATATAGGCGGCATCAAGAGTGGTTTCACATCTGGCGGTCAGTGCCGGCAAAGAATCCTTCAGATATCTCTTTAAAGCGGAATCCATGCCGATGAATTTGCGGTTGCAACTGCAAAGCAGGCAGCAGAACAGACAACAGAATGACAAAACTCTTAATCGTATCGTTTTCATAGCGGTTAAATATGATTTTAATCAAATGGATATAAATCGGCGAGCACGCAGGCGGTCATTGCCTCCACGACAGGGGGCACGCGTAGCGCAAAACAAACATCGTGACGGCCGGAAACTGAAATTTCGGTCATCACATTCTCTGCAAAGTCAAAGGTGGTTTGAGTCTTGCTAATTGAAGAGGTGGGTTTGACGGCGACACGGAACACCAACGGGTTGCCGTTGGAGATACCGCCGTTGATACCTCCGGCCCCATTTTTGGCGGTATGGCCATATCGGTCGATAAACGGGTCGTTGTGTTCGGATCCCTTCATTCGTGAGGCGGAAAAACCGTCACCAAATTCGATACCGCGTATGCCGGGAATTGAAAATATTGCGTGCGATATCAAAGATTCCACGGAATTGAAGAAAGGCTCTCCCAGTCCGGCCGGAATATTGGTACATATACATTCTATAATGCCTCCGAGTGAGTCGCCCTCTTCTATGGTCTTCTCGAGAAGTGCCTCCACAGCCTCTTCGTTGCCGATCGGAATACCTCCGACTTCAATCAGGGTGGCCCTTATCTCAATGGGGGAGATGATCTTCTTGGCCACAACGCCCGCGCCTACCAACGGTAGTGTCATACGTCCGGAAAAAATACCTCCGCCCGTAAATCCGGTGTTCTCGAAATCTCCCTTATGTGAGGAATATTTCATGTATGCGGTAAAATCGGCATGGCCGGGACGGGGAATATTTTTTAAGGAAGCGTAGTCCTGCGGGCGGATATTTTTGTTTTCAAATGTTATGGTCATAGGTTCGCCGGAGGTGACCATCGTTCCGTCGTCTCTTTTGCGAACTCCGCTTTCTATGATTGGAATGTCCTTCTCAATGCGCGGCGTGGTGCCTTTGCGACCGCTTTTGCGTCGCAGAATATCTTCGGTAAAATCGGCCGGATCAAGCTGCAAACCTGCAGGGACACCCTCTATGGTTATGCCTATCACCGGAGCGTGTGACGCTCCGAAAATCGTTATCCTGAAATTTTCACCGAAACTATTCATATCAATTAAGTTTTCTTTGGTCCAGTTTGGTTAGTTCCTCCAGAAAACCCGGAAAGGATTTGTCAATACAATCGGTGTCGTCTATGGTAATCTCCGAAGTGGCGAGGAGATTTGCGATGGAAAGCACCATTGCGAGACGGTGGTCGCCGTGTGAAGAGCATTCCGCCCCCATAAACTCAAAGTCCTCGTTGCCTCTGATCAGCATATAATCACCCCGGATTTCCACCCATACACCCAGTTTGCGAAATTCCTGAGCAAAACTGCGTGCACGGTCGCTCTCTTTATTTCGGAGTCGCCGGATACCCTGAATACAACTCTCACCGGTGGCTCGTGTTGCCAACAAGAATAGCGGTGCAAAGAGGTCGGGTGCATCTGTAATGTCATATACAAAGGGACAAATAATGGATTTGCGGATATTTATGTTCCCATCATTGTCTTTGATAATATCCACATGATTTTGTTCCAGAAAGTCATATATCATTGCATCCGCCTGATTGGAGAACATATCCATACCGCGGATGGTAATGTCACCCATCATCGCTCCTGCCACAAGCATAATGGCGGCAGCACTCCAATCTTTTTCTACTTCAAGTCCGTGCAGAGGCTTTATCTGTTGTTTGCCGGAGATAAAAAAGGATCTGGAGTCCTCATACTCTTCACCACTGAACTCGATCTCAATACCGAAGAATTCGGCCAGATAGATAGTAAGATCGATATAAGGATTGCTGGTAGGGTCCGCGACATATAAAACAGAGTCCTGTGTACATTGTGAAAGTGCAATCAGCATTCCCGATATCATCTGGGATCCGTGAGCACCTGAGATGTTGACGGTTCTGCCGTTGAGCCGTCCCGAAACCGTTGCGGGCAGGTAATGTTCATCTCGGTAGGTGATTTTGAGCCCCATCCATCTCAGAGCCTTCGCATGTTCGCGGATTTTCCGCCGGTTGAGGGTCTTTTCTCCGATTACGGTAATATCCGAATCGCTCAAACCCGCTAAAGGAATACAGAGGCGCGCCAGTAGTCCTGATTCACCCACGAAAAGTTTATTGTCTTTGACTATCAGCCCTTTTCCGTGTATGCGCTGGTTTCCCGTCAGGACAAGTGTGCGGCCTTCAAATGAAATCTCGGCCCCCAGCTGCCAGGCCACGGAGAGCGCCGATTGGGTATCATCACAAAGGGTAAGATTGTAGAGGCGTGTAGTCCCTTCGGCAAGGGCTGCAAGCAGTATTGCGCGTTGTGCAAAACTTTTGGAGGAGGGGATATCCACCTCTCCCTTGAGCACAATCTCGCCTTCCAGCAGATTGTAGTAGCAGGGTTGGCCGGGTGCAGTCTCAAATCCGCGGCGCGGGGAGACATAGTAGAGCGGTGCGCCCAAAGTGACCGATTTAAGCCTTGACGGAGTTCCTGCGGTACCCATGGCAAAAGCAATGAGTCGCTCGGGTGGAAATTCGTCGTAAAGAGAGAGGACCCTCTCCGCATCCTTCGCGGATTTTGCAGTGGTGACTATTTTAACAATATCGGCTCCTTCGGCAAAAGCCTTCCTCACGATGGTCCTGAGGTCTTCTATGGGGTTTGTGTGATGCCGGTTGTGATAAGAGTAGATGGTTTTGCAAAACTTATTCATCGCAAGCGAAGAGAGCCACCTGCGAGAGTCTTCCGGGAGGGAGGTTTCAATGTCTACGAGGTCTGCACCGGCAAGAATGGCTGTAGAGAGGGCATTGATGGCATCTTCCCTTTCCGTCGCAAGACGGCAAGGATAGGCAGCCAGCAAAGCTGCCTCTCTCTGGGAGGAAAAAACATCTTTTATCTCCTGCTCGGAGAAACCGCATTTGTCGAGCCGTATCTCAAGCACTTCATCGCGCCTGGTTTCGGCCATGAACTTGCAGTAGATGCTATCTATATCCCTTATGCTGATGCAGACTTTTGCCATATACGGAGTTATTCTTCAATTGATGCAGCGACAATATTGGCCAGCAGAGCCCTGGTTCTGGCAAGCCCGCTTTTGTCCACTGGATGTACCCTATTGGTGAGAAAGATCACAGCGGTTTTGGAGTCCATATCCATTACCATCGAAGTGCCGGTATAGCCGGTATGACATATGGTCCGCGTGCGGCTGAAAAGATCTCCGCGAGGGCTTGAGGCACTACTGCGGTTGTCCCAGCCGAGAGCACGTCCTATGTGTGGGGAATTCTCCTCAGGTACTGTAATCATTCTCTCAACCGACATTTTGCCGAGGATTCTTTTTCCATGGATCTGACCACCGTTCATCAAGGCTGCTGCGATGACGGAAAGATCTTCCGCATTGGAGAAGACTCCGGCATTTCCGCTGTTGCCCACATTGATTATTCGTGCGATGGGATCATGTACATTGCCAACAAGAGGCAGCCCGTCAGCCTGCACTTCGGTAGGGGCACAGAGTTCGAGGGTTGACCCTGTGGGGTTATAGCAGGTATTTGCAAGTTCGAGTACATCAAATACATGTGTCTGCGCATAGTCGCACAATTTCTCTCCGGTAATATTCTGGAGGATATGCTGGAGAGTCACAAAATTGAGGCAGCTATACATATAGCCTGTGGTGGGCTTGAAGTTGCGCTTTACCTCCGTCGCAATATATCTCATTAGAGAATCCGGTGTGGCTTCGCCAAATCTTTCTACATAGGTGGATACAGTGATGTAGGGAGCTATGCCGGAACTATGTGTAAGCAGATCGATAATTCTTATATCAATTTTTTCGCCCGTATCGGGATCAGTCCAGGGTTGAAAATTCGGGATATACATATCCACGGGGTCGGTGAGACGAATACTGCCGTTTTCCACCAGTTGGAGAATGGAAAGAGTGGTGCCGACACATTTGCTGACGGAAGCCAGGTCAAATACGGTCTCAGTAGTCATAGCCACCGTGTCGGGCACTACGGATTTGTTGCCGTAGGCTTTGAGATAGACGATTTTATCGTTTTTTACAACCGACAATACAGCTCCGGGACATTGACCCTCTTCAATGGCTTTAAATACTACGGAATCTACTCCGGAGAGAATCGTCGGATTCATTCCCTGGGATTCGGGAGTGGCTTTGGCAAGTGTTCCGGGTGCGGGTGTGCTTACGCAACCTGTTGCCAGAAATGCTCCGAACAGGGCTATAAGGAGGAAACGTTTCATGATGGTATGTTTACGGATTAATTGACAATCAACAAAGTTAACTAATTCTTTTGAGAAGTCTGATTGAAGAGAAAAAGAAAATCACACTCAAGAGAATTCCGGCCACAAATTCCGGAAGCATTGTCCGTAGAGGGAATCCATATATGATGACGGCACGAATGCCCTTTGTAAGCCAATAAGCAGGATTAATCCGGCAGAAATAGTGGGAAATCCCGCTCATATTGGCCAGCGGAGCAATCATTGAACTGAGCATCACCAGAAATATTATTAAGAAAATCATCATATGTATCGCCTGGACATCGTTACGTGCTATTGATGCAATAAAAACTCCTATGAACAACAGAGGGAATGTGAATATATATGTTACCAAAATCAATTGGCCCAGACTTGAAGCGATAGTCATGTCATAAACGATGTATCCCACCGCCAGACAAAGGAATAGTTCGATAATTACGACGAGCGAATAGAACAACACCTTGACACCGAGATAGAGCCGCATATCGACTCCGGTAACGATGATCTGGGAAAGAGTATTGTTTTTTTTCTCGCCTATGACACTTAGCCCGATAAGGAAAATGGCTACAAGCATAAGCGACATTGAAATCAAAGAGACCAGATAAAATTCTTCGGCATGATCTTCATCGTTATAAAGACGATGGTGGCTGATAATGCCCTTTGAGACGTCATCACCTGAAAGAAGTGAGATCATCTGGGATGCCGACAGATCGGCCTCAAGAACCCTGGCTCCATCCACTAAAAAGGTCATTTTCTGAGGACTTCCGAGTTCCAAATCCCGCTCATAACCCTCAGGAATGACAATGATCATCGCAATGGAATTATGCTCCATAAGGCCCATTGCTTCTTCAACAGAGCTGCACCAAGCAGGGGGCAGACAATCTTTAGCCGAGGAAATTATTTGCGTTATTTCTCTACTGGAGGAAGAACGGTCCATATCTACTATGGCGCATCTGACCTTGTTGATATTACCCAGAGTTCGTGGAATGAATCCAACTACCACTATCGGACAGAGAATCATCAATATATACATCAGTGGAGCTCTCACGAATGAAAGCACTTCATGTTTGAATATGGAATGGAATCTTTTCATCATGACTTGGAATAACGTCGTGAAAAACCCAGCAGGGCAAGAATGAGAAAGACGAGGCTCTGAATTGAGAGATATAAGATGAAGGGTAGATTTTCCGATAGGCCGGTTCCTTTATATGCAATTCCCCTATATCCTTCGATGAAATGATATCCGTTAACAAGACGAGAAATTGTCTGCATCGCTTCGGGCATATTATTTACAGGCATTACGAATCCTGAGAGGAATACATTTGGTACGAATATAAAAAACCAGCAGATGATCAGAGCCGCTTCATAGGTCTTGCAGTAAGAACCGACAAGTAGTCCGAGCATCATGGAGTTGAAGGAAAAGAGGGCGCAAAATAGGAAATAGAGCAGAAAACTGCCGTTGATCCCGAGTCCGAATATCGATTGACCCAAAAATATCAGATAGGATATGTGTATCAGCGATATCAGGAAATAGGGGATAGTCTTGCCAATGACGATTCTGATAGGTCCTAAAGGCGTGAGAGATAACAGCCGTGACGTGCCATGTACCTTTTCTTTGTTGATGCTTATGCTGAAAATCATGGTTGAGACCACTATCAGGATTATCATTATCACTCCCGGAATAGTAGCCATTCTCCGATTCAGGTCAGCATTATAAAGATATCTTATAGTAAATGGAGGGTCGCTGCCGGGCCCTATAATAGAACTTTTTATGGCGGAGTTTATATGGTTTTTTATTGCAACTACATTGGCTGAGAAGGAGCAGTCAATAAAGAGGTCAAATTTGAGGGGAGCATTGTAGCCTCCTATTCCTTCACTGATTACGAGTGCGGCAGACACCCCGTCTCGTATGAAAGATTTTTCCACTTCCGAGGGGGAATCGAGCATCACTATTTTGCCGACTTTTTCCGTATTGTATAAGTGATTCACCACTTCATTTGCTCTCGGCCCTGCAGTATTGATAATGGCAAGGTCGATGCGCTGTATGTCTATCGAAATGGCAAATCCTATGGAGATGAAAAAAAGTGCCGGAAGAGCCAACAGGATAAGGCCGCTCACCTTATCCCTTAAGATGTGCGACAACTCCTTGCGTGCGACTGTCCAAATACCTCTCATCTGCCCTCCTCCAAAAACAAGTTGATAAGGTCGCCCCCGGCCTTAGCAGCCAAATTGATGGGGTTCCCGTAAGCCTTGATAGCCCCACGCTCCATCATCACTATATTGTCACAGTTAAATGCTTCATCAAGGTAGTGAGTGCTCACCAGAATGGCTATTCCTTCGTTTGCAGCATCGCGAACAGCCTCCCAAAGGCGTTTGCGATTGAGCAAATCGAGTCCTGAAGTCGGCTCATCCAGTAACAGCAAAGTGGGAGAGTGGAGTCGCGAAATGGAGAAGGCAAGTAATTGTTTCCTGCCTGCAGGCAATCTGTCGGTGCGAACATTCAGGTATTCCTCCATCTTGAAATGATTGATGAAACGATCTCTCTGATGTATAAATTCCTGTTGAGGAAGATTATACAGAGCACCGTAAAATTCAAAATTCTCCATCACGGTCAGAGTTCCGACAAGGGAAAAAGATTGGCTCATATAGCCTATTCGACACCCTGTTGCTATGGTAAATTCACCGGAGGTGGGCTTTGTGAGGCCTATAATCATCCTGATAAGAGTTGTTTTTCCGGCACCGTTTGCACCGAAAATTCCTATTACTTCCCCTTTCTCCAGGATTAGGGAGAAGTCACGTACGGCCACAAGAGAACCGAAATTCTTACTGAGGGATGATATGGTGAGAATTCTATCCATCCGTGCGTTCCAAAAATTTGATGAAGACATCTTCAAGACTATCTTCTCCCTCTGTGAGATGCTCCGGAGTATCGTATGATATGAGTCTTCCTTTATCGAGCAGCATCACCTTGTCAGCGCGCGCAGCCTCATCCAGATAGTGCGTACTCATTACTATTGTGATACCTTGCTCCCTCAGAGCCAACAACTCCTGCCAGAGTTCCCATCTCGAGAGAGGGTCGATACCGGTAGTGGGCTCATCGAGCAGCAGAATTGAGGGCGAGTGGACCGCAGCACAGCAGAGAGTGAGCTTCTGTCTCATACCTCCGGAAAGCTGACTTGCGCGATATTTCGCAAATGGCTCAAGCGAACTCCAAATGCGGGGAGTCATCTTGTAGAGCGCTTCTCTACCGCATCCGTAGGCATTTGCGAAGAAATCCACATTTTCCAAGACCGTCAAGTCGCTATAGAGCGAAAAGGTGCCCGGAACATAACCAATGAGCTTGCGAATTGCACTCTGCTGCCGTCTGGTATCATATCCGCCAACCAGCATTTTTCCCTTGAAATCGCTATCCAGAGTGGTAATTATATCAAAAAGTGTGGACTTACCCGCTCCGTTGGCTCCGATCATGGAAACAATAGTCCCTTGCTCTACGCTGAAGGTGAGATCGTACAATGCCTGAAAGCGACCGTACCACTTGGATATGCCTTCGGCACGAATCATATGTGGAGTTCTGCAGGGAGACCGGCGCGAAGAGTGCCATCATTGGGCACATCAATTTTTACCATATATACCAAACGGGTGCGGTTGTCACGGGTCTGTATGTGGTTGGGGGCATATTCCGAGTGTTCGGAAATATAGCTTACACTCCCCTGATGCTCTACCAGGGTTCCATCCGGACCATCCGTCATAACGGTAACGCTGTCGCCCAAATTGACCTTTGTCAGAGTTGCGCCGTCAAGCCAGCACTTGAAAATCAACTTGTCGGTGCGGGCAAGCTTGAAAATCGGACGGCCGATAAGCACATACTCGTGCTCATTGAGATATTTAGTCACTACGACACCATCTTCGGGTGATTGGATAGTGCAGCGTCTGATCTGTTCATCAATCAGATGTTTCTGGGAAACGAGCACTTCTATCTGCGCCAGCACAGAAGCCGACTGCTGTTTGAGTTGGGCCCTGGCTGCCTCTATTCTGCTTTCCAGGATGGAAATCTTGTCCTCGGTCTGTTCCATTTTTTTGGAATCCAGCGATCCGGAAGCAACCAGACTACGTACCTTTTCAAGCTCTTTGACCAGAGCATCTTTCTCGCTGGTATAAGCCTCTATCTGGATTGCCTCCTTTGGCATTGTGGCTCTGAGTGCAGCTATCTGCGAGGTTAGATTGTCGCGCTGTAGTATCAGCAGAGTGGTATCTATATGGCCTACGATCTCTCCACGACTGAGGATAGTCCCCTCTTCGGCTTCAAGATCGGTCACTTTGCCATCAGCATCAGCCGATACCGTCCATTCTATGTTGTAAAAAATGCCGTAACCGTCGGGCCGGCTATCCTGATTGCAGGAAGCGAGCAGTAGAGCGGCGATAAAAATTATAGAGAAATGTTTCATAGTCGTCAATTGTCTAGATTGTCAATAAAGATGCGGTGACTGAGAATTATTTTACGGATTTTTTCAATTCGGTGGTATTCTCTGCCAAGTTCAGCCTGTGTCTGCATGTTAAGTGCTGTGAGATATTCGTTTTCGGAGATTTCGCCTTTTTGCATCATGAAGCGCAGTTCATCTGCCAGTTCGCGATATTTTGATGCCATTTCAGCTGCCTGAATTTCCAATTCTTCGCAAGCTGCTATCTCCTTTTCAATTTCGGTGCGTTTAAGATCTGTTTGTAATTCGAGATTGGCCCTGGAAATTTCCAGGAGTCTTTTTTCGTTGACGGAGAGGGCTTTGCTTCGGTGGTATGTACGCCATTCGGAGATGGGAATAGTGATGGCAATACCTGCCATCCCGGAAAGAAGAGGGTCATCCGAAAAGACATCCATGCCCCATTTGCCATAGTGGCCGAGTGCAAATAATTTAACACTGGGGAGTGTGTTTGACAGTGAAAGCCGTCTGGCCGCATCGATCTGTCTGCTGCGAACATCGATCATTCGCATGGCAGGATCTTCAACCACAGTCTCGATGAGGGCACTAGCCGGCATTTCGAGTCGGGTGTCGGGAGTTATTTCACTACCGGTGAGAGTTGAGAGCAGTGAAAAGCATTTTTCTCTTTCAATCTCCAGGCCGGAGATCCTGTGGCTACTCTCAAGCAGTTGCATTTCAATCAGCAAAACATCCTTACGATAGATTACCCCTTCGTCAAAAAGAGATTTGATACTTTTCAAATCATTTTGAAGTCTCTCATGCGCAAGTTTGAGGATTTCTATGCTCTTTTCGGCGAGAAGTGCATTAAAATAGAGTTCGTCAGCGATGTTTTCCGTCTGGAGAGCTTTTTGCTCTATATTGAGCAGTTTTGCCTCTTTTGCCAGGTTGTTGAGCAGACGTTTGGTACGGTACTCACCTCCATCGTAGATGTTTTGGGTAAAAAACAGGTAGCCGCCGTATTGCCATTTGGATAATCTTTTAAAGTCAATCTGGTGATTGACCAGAGCACCCATATCGGGTGTGTGAGTCTGGTACGATCTAAATCCGACCAAAGATACTTGTGGAAGGATTGTCCTTTTGAGGATGCTGTTGCGTATTTTAGCGCCTTCTTGCACAAGAGTGGCATTGCGGCTATCTCCTATGGATCCGTGCGCCAAAACACGGCACTCCTCCAGAGTCAGCACCTTGACCGGTGTGTCGCTCTGTTGCGCCCTTGCGCAAATGGAAGTCAGTAACATCATGGCGGACATTACTGCTGAAATTAATATCCGTTTCATAAAAAAGGTTCTACCTACTGAAATACAAATTTAAACAAAAATAGTGAGAAATACCGGATATAAAAAACGGCCTTGAAGGCCGTTTTAAGTTTGGAGTTCTGAGTATCTAATATTAGGTATAGAACTTCTTTATTATTCACCGTCTCTCGATTGACGGGTACGTCCGCCGCGACCACGACGGTCGCCGCCACGTCCGCCACGACCACGACGTTCACTGCTCCGGCCCTGTGATTGGGCTGATGCTGCGTTGGCAGAAATGCCCGTGTTAGGCGAGAGATCGCGCTTACCATATACCTCACCGTTGCAGATCCATACTTTAATGCCGAGAACACCAACCTTGGTGTGAGCCTCTGCCAAAGCATAGTCAATGTCAGCACGGAAAGTGTGGAGAGGAGTACGACCCTCTTTGTAGAGCTCGCTTCTTGCCATTTCAGCACCGCCGAGACGACCACTGATAAGCACCTTGATACCCTCTGCACCCACACGCATTGTGGAAGCGATGGCCATTTTAACTGCCCTGCGGTAAGAAACACGTCCTTCAACCTGACGGGCAATATTATTGGCAACGATGTTGGCATCAACCTCAGGGCGTTTCACCTCAAAGATGTTGATTTGCACCTCTTTGTTGCAAACTTTCTTCAATTCCTCTTTCAACTTGTCAACCTCCTGGCCGCCCTTGCCGATGATAACACCCGGACGTGCAGTGTGGATGGTAACAGTGATGAGTTTCAAAGTGCGTTCTATAACGATCTTTGACAAGCTTGCCTTTGCAAGACGAGTATTTAGGTATTCGCGAATTTTTGCATCTTCGAGAATTCTGCTGGCATAGTCACCGTACCAGTTGGAGTCCCAGCCACGGATAATGCCTATACGATTGCTGATAGGGTTAGTTTTTTGTCCCATATTATGCCTCCTCGGTAATTACTGGTTGAACGGTTTTTTTAGTATCAAGCACGATGGTAACGTGGTTTGAACGCTTGAGAATACGCGCTGCACGGCCCTGAGGAGCTGTGCGGATGCGTTTTAGTGTACGGCCCGGTCCTACCATGATGCTCTTGATGTACACATTGCCATTCTCCAACTCTTTGCGGTCTGCCTCATTTTTGGCTTCCCAGTTGGCGATTGCACTGCGTACAAGTTTTTCAAGGCGGATAGCTGCCTCTTTCTTCGAATATTTGAGGATATCCAAAGCACGGTTGACCTCAACACCTCTGATAATGTCAGCAACCAGACGCATCTTGCGAGGTGAAGTAGGAATATCATTCAGCTTTGCAATAGCTGTCTGTTTCTTTATTTCTTTCAGCCTTTCGGCCATATCTCTTTTTCTAGATCCCATTGTAATCTGCTCTGTTTATTAAATGTTAACGATTACCCGAGTGACCTTTAAAGGTGCGTGTCGGTGCAAATTCTCCGAGTTTGTGACCAACCATATTCTCTGTGATATATACCGGAACAAACTTGTTTCCGTTGTGAACAGCGATAGTGTGTCCCACAAAGTCCGGAGAAATCATACTGGACCTTGACCAGGTCTTGATGACTTCTTTTTTCATACTGCCTTCATTCATGGCGAGTACTCTTTTTTCCAAACTGTCCTGAATATAAGGACCTTTTCTAAGTGAACGACTCATAATCTTCTAAAGTTTAATTCCGTTATTTCTTTCTTTTCTTGCTTCTTTCAAGGATGAACTTGCTGGAGGTCTTCTTAGGGTTGCGAGTCTTGTATCCCTTGGCGGGTACGCCCTTGCGTGAACGGGGGTGTCCACCGGCTGCGCGGCCTTCACCACCACCCATAGGGTGATCAACGGGATTCATTACGACACCGCGGGTGCGGGGTCTGCGACCGAGCCAGCGCTTGCGGCCGGCTTTACCATGAGACTCCAGACTGTGGTCGGGATTGGACACTGTCCCTACAGTGGCGCGGCAGGTTACCAATACCATACGTGTCTCACCGGAAGGGAGACGAAGGATGGCATGGCCGCCTTCGCGTGCCGTAAGCTGAGCAAAAGTGCCGGCGCTGCGTGCCATGGCGGCACCGCAACCGGGACGGAGCTCAATGTTGTGAACCAATGTACCAAGAGGAATTTCCGATAGAGGAAGAGCGTTACCGATTTCAGGGGCCACACCGGGACCGGAAGCGATCACCTGGCCTACTTTGATACCGTTTGGAGCAATGATATAGCGTTTTTCGCCATCACCATATACGACCAATGCAATGCGTGCACTGCGGTTGGGATCGTATTCGATAGTCTTAACGGTGGCTGTATATTGGTCCTTGTCACGATGAAAGTCGATTACTCGATACATCCTTTTGTGACCGCCACCGAGATAGCGCATTGTCATCTTACCCTGATTGTTGCGTCCACCTGTGCGCTTAATGGGCTTGAGGAGGGACTTTTCAGGGGTTGTGCAGGTGATGTCGTCAAAAGCACTGATCACCTTATTTCTTTGTCCGGGAGTTACCGGTTTGAATTTACGTACTGCCATGGCCTTAAATGTTACTATAGAAGTCTATCTTATCATCTCCGGCCAATGTCACAAATGCCTTCTTATAGTGATTTGTACGGCCTGTCAACATACCTGCTGTTGTGTAGCGGCTTTTGCGTTTTCCACGGTAATTTGCAGTGTTTACATCGAGCACCGAAACACCATACATCTGCTCAACCGCCTTCTTGATCTCCAATTTGTTGGCGTTGCGGTCAACGAGGAAACCATATCGGTTCAATTTATCGCCTTGAACCGTCATCTTTTCAGTTACTATTGGCTTAATTAAAATTCCCATCGTTCTATTGTTATTTGCGTCTTTCAACCAGAATGTCCTGAACTCCGTCAACCATCACGAGGCGGTTGGCATTGATCAGAGTGTAGGTGTTTATTTCATCAACGGTGATGACCTTCACTTCCGGAAGATTGCGGGACGATAAGTAAATATTGTTTGAATTTTCGGGAAGTACCACGAGGGTTTTTCTTCCGTTTGCCTTAAGGTTGTCAAGAATCTTGATCAACTCTTTGGTCCTGGGAGCATCCATCGTAAAGGGCTCAACCATTGTTATTGCATTATCTTTTGCTTTGTAGGTCAAAGCGGAGAAACGTGCAAGCTGTTTAAGCTTTTTGTTGAGTTTGAAACGATAGTCGCGGGGTTTGGGACCAAAAGTGGTAGCACCGCCTACGAAGATGTTGGCTTTAAGGCTTCCGTGGCGTGCTCCGCCACCACCTTTCTGCCTACCTATCTTCTTGGTGCTGTATGACATCTCCCAACGCTCTTTTGTCTTGTGAGTACCCTGACGCTGGTTTGCAAGATACTGCTTTACGTCAAGATAAATAGCGTCATCACTAGGCTCGATTGCGAAAATCGCATCATCGAGAATAACTGACTTGCCGGATTCTGTTCCGTCAATTTTGTAAACTTTCAATTCCATAACGCTTAATCCTCCACAATTACATAAGAACCGTTAGGTCCGGGGACTGAGCCCTTAACTAAAATGAGATTATTCTCAGGGATGATTTTGATTACCTGAAGGTTCAATACCTTCACGCGTTCACCGCCCATACGGCCGGCCATCTTCTTTCCCTTAAAAATTCTTGAGGGCCAAGATGAAGCACCCAGTGAACCCGGGTGACGCTGTCTGTCTTTCTGACCATGTGTACGGTCGCCTACACCTGAGAAACCGTGGCGCCTTACTACGCCCTGGAAGCCTTTACCTTTTGAAATACCGGTAACGTCTACCCAGTCGATCTTGCCCTCTGAAAGATCGAGGTCGAGATCTGCAACGGTGATAGTGTCCCCAAGCTTAAATTTGGTGGTGTCAAAGTCCTTGAACTCTACCAATTTGCGCTTTGGAGTGGTTCCTGCCTTTTCGAAATGCCCTTTTAGGGGCTTGCTGGCGTGTTTCTCTTTAATATCGTCATAGGCAAGCTGTACAGCGGCATAACCATCTTTTTCAACTGTACGAATTTGCGTAACAACACACGGACCAGCCTCGATAACAGTGCATGGAAGATTTTTTCCCTCGGCACTGAAAACGGAAGTCATTCCGATTTTTTTTCCAATTATTCCAGGCATTGGTTGTTAATTTGGTGTAAATAAATTAGTTAACTAGTCTCCGCACATTTTTTGCGGGCTGCAAATATATAATGTTTTTCTTTATCGGCCAAATAATCCGTTGATTTTCAATTAATATTCCGTTGATTTTCCGACAAACGGTTTTTCAGAATCGGAATTATTGAATTACCTTTATAGTTTACTTGGGGAGTCATTCGGGAAGGAGCTAAAAGAGGTCACTTAGGATGAAAAATGTATTAAAAATATCACTTACTCTTATTTGCTTGTATGTTTTTTTGGCAAAAATATATGCGATAGTTTTTTCTTTAGTAAAGCGTATTAGTGATTGGCCGGTATTACTTGTAGATGTGGTAGTCCTGTGTGCCTGCGTGCTCCTGGTTCTGTTTTTGTGGAGAAATAGAGCAAATATAAGATATGGGATAGTCTGGTGTATATTGATTGTTGGGGCGATTTTTGCACAACTTTATGTAGGATTATTCAACTTTTTGATAAAGAATCCGGGTATCGATCAAACGAGAGTTTTATGGGCTTTTGATCTGCCGAATTTGCTCTCTCTGTTGATTCTGGTGGTTTTGATGATAATGATTATTAAAAAATGGGAGCGTGTTGGAAAAATTTAATATGAAAAAAAGCGGAATAATATTTTTGTTCCTGGTTTTAGGTCTATCGGGTTGCTATGATTCCCATGTCCTGCCAGGGGCCAAAATAGGTTATCTTGAAAAATATCATTGTTGGCCATACGATGTGACTGTTTATTCTGTGAAGAATATTAAAATTGACTCATTATTTTACACCTATCCGTTGAAACGGTATTTTGGCAATGATACAAAGTACAATATCTCAACTTGGAAGAAATATGATGATTTGGATTGGAAGAAATATGATGATTCGGATACTTTGATTTGGTCCGGCATGAATAAGGTTCTTGAACAATGTGATGATAATATTGAGTTATATATGCATATAATGAAAGGAGAAGAAATTTACTATTCAGGTTCTTATCAATATATGAAAAACAGAGAAGGCAAGAAAGAAAGAAGCTATGAAAAGATATTATTTCTAGACTTAAAATCCAACAAGTTACACGTATTTAAAGATGTCAATAAAACGAAGAGTATCCTTGTTTTTTGTCCTTATTAGTTTTTGTGCGTCAGGACAAGATCTGTCCGGCACATATTACAGTGAATTCGGAACAAAAATAGAAATAATAGGAAATGAATTGACTTATATCGAGCCTCATTTTTCTACCCCTGTCCGGTCCAATGACACCTTGGCAAAATGTACGTTTGAGTGGGTTGATGCTGATTTTATAAAAATCAACTCAACTCCACCGGACATTATTGCCCTCAAAGGATTAAATGTAACACAGCACTCTGATAGCACTGTCATTGACGGCATAAAAGTGTCTTTTTCAATTCCATATCAAAGGTGCAATCTTAAAATACAGATACACGCCGATACTTTCAAAACCTTTGATTTTGTCTATTCCCAAGAGAGCAGAGATGTGATGTTGCCCAATAATGTCAGATCAATAACATTTTATATTGCTCCCGAACATATTATACCACATACTGCAGATGGGCTGTTTTATGGTGTTATTGGATTTGACCCACTTCAGGAGTTTGAAATAAAAGAGAATACCAATACGGTTTTGATAGAAATCCCTGCCCTCGATGATTCTTTTTTCGAAAAATACTACATAAAAGATGAGTTTGCCAGGATATCGAATGACTCCATTATGTGGAAAGGGGAAGTATTTGTAAAGGGTGCTGACGCTCCAATTCAGGAGTTATTTCAACTCGAAGGAGAGTCAGGTAATCAGTTAAATGAAATGATAATTTCAAGTATCAATTCCTATATTACTTGGAAAAAGAGTTTTGTAAAAGGTGGAATCAGTCTGCATGATACTTGTCATTATTGGATTTGTAAAGATGGCTTGCCTGCTGATTTTCCTTATGATAGTATGCAGAATGTTACCTTTTTGAGTTTGCACAATTGCAATGGTCTATCGAAATCGTTGCGTAAGGAATTAAAAAAAGGAATAGATGCCTGTTTTGTATGGTTAAAATTAACAGAGAGGCAGTTGGTTATTGGCATTGGCGGTAGGATAGTTAAATTGATTAAGAATAATAATCTTGAAGTAAGTGTAGGCGATTGGTCTGTTTTTACTTATGAGTACTCTTGCGAAAAGCAAAAATGGATGCTTGTAAATACCGAATACGGCGGTATTTAAAATACCCCAAAATCGCACAACAAAACAAGCAATATTTTGAAAAAGTGCTCAACGAGTTGTGCGTTTTGGTGAAAGTGCGCTTTTGACGCAGCTTAACCTGGAATTATAAAAACATCAAAATCATAAGTTGTGCGGTGATGACGCGCAAAAACATGGTGAGCGGATAGACTGTGGCGTAGCTTACTGCGGGGACATCGTTACCGGCTGTGGAATTTGCAAAGGCAAGGGCAGGAGGGTCGGTCATGCTTCCCGAAATCATTCCCATCAAGACAAAATAGTTGATTTTGCACGCTTTACGTCCTATTATGCCGATAATCAGAATGGGCAAAACGGTAATGATAACTCCGTAACCAATCCACTTATAGCCGCCACTCAAAATAGTCTCCACGAAACTTTCGCCCGCACCTATTCCGACGCATGCCAGGAATATGGCTATTCCTATTTCGCGCAGCATCAAATTGGCACTCACGGTTGTATAGGTCACGAGCTTATATTTCGGACCAAATATGCTGATGAGTATCGAAACAATGAGCGGACCGCCTGCCAACCCCAATTTCACGGGTTGCGGAATCCCGGGAATTGTAAAGGGAATGCTTCCCAACAGGACGCCGAAAGAGATGCCGATAAAGATGGAAATAAGATTAGGCTCTCTCAGTCGCTTCAAAGAGTTGCCCAGGAATTTTTCCACCTCCGCTATTGACGCTTCGGAACCGACAACTGTAACTCTATCACCAATTTGCAGTTTCAATCTGGGTTCGGCAACTAAGTCCACACCTGCACGGTTTACACGAGTAACGTTGATGCCGTAGAGATTTCTAAGCCTCAATTGTCCTATGGATTTTCCGTTAATGGCGGATTTGGTTATGGCAATTCGGCGGGAAACCAATTGGGAGTCGAGCTTGTTCCATTGCGCTCTATCCATATCGATGCGTTGTCCGATGAGTGCTTCAATTTGATCTATATTTTGCAGATTTGAAACAATCAGCACTTTGTCGTTCTCTTCGAGGAGAGTGTCGTTTTTTGGCACAACGAGCTCGCCGCTTTTCACATGTAAAACCCGGGAAATGACAAATTCTTTTTCAATGAGCTTTTTAATTTCGTGAAGTGGTTTACCCACTATCGCGGGATTTTTCACAACGAGCGAAAACATATTAGCTTCAGTTAGTTTTGTTTCGCTTTGCGAATCCAAACCGGCTTTCTCTTTTTCAATATTTATTTTAAAAATATATCTGAATAGCACGAGGGTCAATATGATGCCTACTACGCCCAAAGGATAGGCAACCGCATAAGCGGTGGCAATAGTAGGGTCTGTCGCTCCGGTAATATCGGTAAAGGTCTGTTGTGCAGCACCCATTCCAGGTGTGTTGGTTACCGCTCCCGAAAGGATTCCCACCATTGTGGAAATGGGAGTATCCGTTATTAAGTGAATTATATAGGCGGTTATCACACCTAAAAATACAACTCCCGTTGCGAGCAAATTGAGGGTAATTCCGCCTTTTTTGAAAGAGGAGAAAAAACTTGGACCAACCTGCATTCCTATTGAATAGATAAAGAGAATAAGTCCGAACTCTTTCATAAAATGGAGCACTTCCGGATGGATTTGTAACCCGAAATGTCCTAGGAATATCCCTAAAAACAGAATCCAGGTTGTCCCCAGAGAGATGCCGAAAATCTTTATTTTTCCCAGTAAAAGCCCGATGGCAATTACAACCGAAAGTAAGAGTATGGAGTGGGCAATCCCCGTCCCTGTAATTAATTCAGTCAGCCAGTTCATCGTTAGTTTTATGGTCTAATCATGTTTGACTTAAGAAAGCGCACAAATGTACTACTTCTTTTGTTGTTGCACAAAAAACCCCGAAAACCATAAGCTTTCGGGGTAGTGTCAATAGCAAAGGTTCCGTGAGTTTACTCCCACCTGAGCCTTTTGACGGTTTTAATCATTTCGCGTTTCATTCTGGGTGAAAGCTCCTGAGTGGCGAGCCACCCGTTGATAACGTTCGCGATTTTTTCCCTTTCAACCGAATAATTGAACCAGCCGAGTGCCTCAATCATCACGAGGCGGGTATATTCGCTCTGAGAAGCATTGCCGGCGACCTCAAGCAGCTCATCAACCTTCCAATGGAGTGGATTGTTGCGCAGGGTCCTCATTTCGGATTCTCTTTTTAGATCATCCGCATTGAGGTCCTTGATGGTCTCCATCATCTTGGGTATATTGTTGTAGAAATATCCCATATCCTTCGCAATGTCTTCAGGCAGCTCATCGTGCTTGAAGAGGTTGAGAGCCCCTTGAGCAGCATATTGTGTGCGAACCACTTCATGAGAATGGCGTACGACATCTATAAGCTCATCTTTACAATTCTCCGCTCCCATTTTGCCCGCATAGTGGCAGGATTGTCTGCGGATCATCTCAAAGGGGTCAAAAATCCCCTTCTCCACCACTTTGAAAGTATTCTCATCCACAAAAGGCGCAATAGCCGTCAATGCCTGAAGACGCACAATCCGGGATTTATCCTTCTCAAAGATCTCAGCCAGATCGGCAGAATTTAGATCTCCAAGTTCAGAGAGCTGTTTCACTGCCATTGCGCGGAATATCGGCTCCCTCGCGTTGAGGAAATCCATCCAATATTCGCTGCTGCCGATACCATCATTCTTCATTTTTCCATCGAGGATATGAGAATGAAATGCGAGTGAGCGGGAAATCTCCGCTGCATCCACTCCCTCGGGAGCAGTGAATTTGAAAGTGGGATCTCCGATCATATGTGATTCGAGGTAGCAAACTTCCTTCTGCCAGAAACCGGCTCTGATGCCGAGTGCCAGATAGCCGATAAGCTGATCGGCCCATTTGTCCTGAAGCACGTTGACAGTATTCCCTTGGGCCACCACATTGCGTCCATCATTGAAAATATGATAGCCGGCGACGTAGCCCTTTTCGTGGAAAGAACCGTTGTAACAAGCATTGAATATGGTCAGCCTTGCGCCGGTTTTTAGCTTTAGGATATCCTCAAGTACAATATTGATGTTAGCGGATGCCAGTGAGTCGTTGATCCTTTCCGCTTCCATCGCCTCATCCGAGAAAAGTGCGGGGTTCAAGTGATAGTGCTCCGTCATCTCCTTGATATACTCCGCTTTTTTGTCGGGATTTCTCTTTACCGCACGGCGTAGGTCATTTCTGAGGGTGCGTTTGAGGGATTCGATGTTCTCTCCGATGGTATATGCGGGAGCAATGCCGTTGATGTATTGGGTATCGGGAGATCCGTGCTCGCTGAACATCAGTACATCTGTCTCCGGCCGCTGGATCTCGTTGTACAACCTAAACTTCATATAGTTGTCCTGTCTGAAGTTGTAAAATTTGTTGCCGGATGCCTTTTTGAATGCCTGTGGGAAATACTCCCTGAAGAGCATTGGCTGCTGTCTCCACACATTGAGACAATCGGAGTTGTAGCCGTGGCCTGCAAAGAAAATGAAATGGTCGAGTGGATTGACCTCTTTATGAGCGGCAACCACCTTCTGCAAATATTTTTTCATTACCTCCATCTTATCGCCCGGAAAATCCTCGGGGACACGCATACGTGCCGAATAGAAATTGGGGCTGAGCTTCTGTGCTCCATTCTCGGTCAGGTTGTAATAAAACCAGCGGGGGTTATTCTCATCCTGTCCAATGAATTCGAAGTCAAGATGAAGGTCGTCGTAATACCTGTCGGAGGTAACGGATGACTCCTCTCTAGGGAAGGTATTTTCATTCATCTTGAATGCGGTGGTCATAAACTGAGCCTGGCGCACTCTGGCGATGGGAATATCGCCGATGAAGACCATACCTTCGAGGAGAGGTTTTTTCTTGGAAAGAGCAATAATCTGAGCTTTTACATCTTCGGGCCTGGCCCAGTCGGAAGAGAGGATATAGGTACCTAGCCCTTCATTTTGGAGCACTTTCCTATAAGAGTCGATCTCAGCCTTGCAGGCATTATATGTCTTGTTGTCCACGAAAATGGCAAAGGATGTGGCCGCCTTAGGGTCACATTTGACAATATTAACTTTTGCTTTAGCTGTTGCAGCTGCCTTGGCTTTAGGTGCGGCAACCATTGTGCCCGCCATAAGAATAGCACAAATCAAAGCAAATACATTTTTCATAGTAACTCTTCTTCTCATCGTGTAAATTCTTTTAAGCGGTTGATTGTCTTCAAAAGTTCGTCGGAAAGTCGGGGGTCGAGATCTTTCTGATTAGCGAGAATAGCCTGGCAGCCGTTGATGATCTCCACTCTGTTGTAAGCACGCACATACCATCCCAGAGCTTCAGTAAGGGCGATTTTCAGCTCAAGATCCTCTTCGGGATTGCCGATGACATTTAGGATGTCGTATGCCATATGGGGGAAGGGGTTGTTTCTCAGCACCACAATATAGAACTCCCTTTTGGAGGGCTTTATGTCAGTGTCTATGACGCATCTCCAGCACTCGGTAAGTGTGCGTTCGGCACTATCGATCACATCCTTTACATTTTTCAAGAATTCCTTATTATCGTAGACAAACTCGTTTTCATCCATGATGGCATCCTCAAAGAAATGCTTCAAAAGTTCCACGTTGAGATGGTGTGCGCTGAAGCTCATATTGAATGCAATCCTTTTTGCAAGGTAATCCTCGAGGTAAGCGTTCACCATGTAGGGTGCCAGATCGTTGCGTCCAACTCTGCCCATGTAGTACATAGCTTTTCTGCGGATGAACTCGTATGGGTCATCCGATGCCAACTTAAGCAACTCTATATAGTTGTCGTCATGGTAGTGCGCAAGCAAATGCAAACACTGAAGACGCAGCATATAGTAGGGAGAACTCTTGTAAGTATCGAGCAGGAGATCCGACATTCCTTCATATTCCAGCTCAAAGAGCTTGTAAAGGGCTAAGCCCTGTATATCCACGGGGAGATTGTGCTCCATTACGGCGAGCCAATACTCCGGATCCTTGGAGTGCATCTTGATGCGCGGCATCCTTTCCGGCCTTGCAAATCTGAAAGTGGGGTCGCCGATGATATGGGACTCAAGGATATTGATGTTCTTCGTCCATTCACCGATCCTCATACCGTATGCGAGCATGCCCATCAGGTCGGTAGAGGATTTATCCTGGAGTACGTTGACTGAGTTGCCGAAACAGGCAATGGTCTTACCCTCGCCAAAAATATACTCACCTGCGATGAAGTCTCCGTTCCTGAAGTCGCCATTATAGCAGGCGTCAAGTATCACAACGCGGGGATTTGGGCCGATTGCCCTGATATCTTCAAGTTCAAAACCGGTTTTTGCATACTCGACAGAGTCCTCCGCAATCACTGCAGGGTCATTCCATCCCTTAAACCAGGTGCTGTCGATGCCATGTTCCTTGATATACCTCTCCATGGCCTCCTGCACACTATTGCCTCTTTTCTCTACACTCCTAAGCTGTCTGCGAAGCAATCTTTTACCGGAAGTATAGTAATCCTCTTCGTATTCATTCGGAATAGCTCCGGTCAAATATTGTCTTTCGGTCACACCGTGTTCGTGAAATAGCATCAGGTCCACATCATCGCGCTGCATCTCTTCTGTCAGAATCTCCTTCATATAGGGGTACATTGCGAAGAGATAAAACTTGGCATTGTTAGCGTGCCCCTGAGTCGCTGCGGGTATCTGTTCCTGCATCACATAGCTCTGGTCCTTCCAGGCGATTAGACTATTGGAGAATGAGCCGTCTCCGGTGTATTGTACCACCACATCGAGGGGATTTTCAACACTCCTCTCCTTAACCACCTTTTTGAGGTAGTTGCGGATCTGAACAAAGCCTGCTTCACCCTTTGCAGTTGAACGGATACGTCCACTATAAATGTCACAGGAAATGCGTTGGGGAGAATCACCGGTCTGCCAGTAATAGTAGAGATGCTGATGGGTCGAATCCCGATGAAGGAATCTGAATTTCAGGTCAAAATCATCATAGAAACGATCTGAAGGAACTGATGATTCATAGTAACTATAAGCATCCTGATCCATTTTGAATGCAGAGGTGAAGTGTTGCGCTCCGCGGATCATGGGAACCGGAATGTCACCTACGAATACTGCCCCCTCAAGTCCCTGTTCATCGTAATACTTTTTAAGGAAAAACTTCACATGCTCGGGAGATTCCCACTCGGCTGAGAGAATGTAGGTTGCGAGGCCATCTTTCTCTATGAGGTCGCGATAGGCGTGTATCTCCTCCTTGCAGGCATCATAGGTAGCCTGGTCAACAAATATGGCGAACGAGTTGCGGACGCTTTGGGTTGGGGAGATAATATTTTGCTGCGCCCCCAGTGGGAGGCACAGCAAAATAAAAAAGAGTAACGATATTTTTTTCATTAATTGGTACAGGATACTTTATCAGAAAGTAAATCCGATTGAAAAATTAGCAAATGTTCTTGCGCTGGGGGTTAATTGGTTACCGGGGTTGAGGTTCCACCAGAAATTCTTGCCCTCAGTGTCGGTACCATAGCTGTAGTTGTGAAGTTCCTCATCAGCACGGAGATACTTACAGCTTGCAGCTACATAAATTGTACTTTTCTCGCCAAGAGGGAAGATGGCTTTAAGATTGATGCCGAACTGGTAATAATTGGCGCTGAGAATGGCAAGATCCTTCTCGTAAAGGTCTCTGACTACCTCTGAATCGGGGAAAGGACCACCATAATTATGTTCACCAGCGATGTTGAAGTTATAACCGGCGCTCAGACCTGCGACAATGGAGGCGTTACCGACCATGAAATTCTTTTTACCGTAAATTTCTCCATAAACGTTTTCAGCCTTGAAAGAAGATTCGGGAAGAATATAGGTATCAAACCTGTCAGTGTACTGGCCTTGAATACCCGCCATCCAGTCATAACCCTCCCTGCTATCCCTGAAGATGTCATACTTTAGAGAAATGCCTGTGAAGTCATACTTGCTGCGGATAAATTTGGCTATTGAAATCCACTGTTGTACCTCGTATGTGGCGTCGATTACCTGAATGTATTCGATGCCGTCAGTGTGTTTCTTATAACCGTCGAGCGTAACTTTATGGGTGAAAGAGTCACCTTCGACCAAGGCCTGGAGATTGCCCCCCATTACCTGCTGAATGGTTGAGCCCATTCTGAAGGGTTTGGCAGGAGTGTGGAACACGTCAATCACCTGATAAACGTAGTTGCCCTCTGCAAGCACCTTTATATTAGAGCCCTGATAGCCGTACTGAAGAGCACCGCCGAGTCTGTTGGTCTTGTAGTAGTATGTGCCAAGTCCACCGAATGAACCTACAACGGCATCAACATAAGTGCCGACACCTCTTAGGTTAAATGCGGGCTGGTCTTGCTGGCTGTTGCTGTTGAGAGGAGAATATCTGTCAAAAGCATTCTTATACATGAATGTCAGACCTGCACTGTGATTACCGAATGCGAAGACAGCGGATGGCTTTACTTCGATGCCATACTCGTAGGAATCGCTTCGGGGGTCAATCTGTTTTGCACCGCTCTTCGTAAAGTAGTTGACGGTTACACCGAAAGCCACTAAATCCCAAAGCAGAGGAGTGGCAGCCTTCATAGTCATATCGTAGACCTGTTTCTTGAAATAACTCAAGCGTGAGTCTGCAAGAATATAAGGCATATCGGGGTCAAGGGTAAGGCGGAGGGTGTTGAATTTGGTGTTTTCCTGGGTTATGTTTTGGTAGGAAAATTCACCCCATACACGTGCTCTGCCGAGAGGACTTGAACCTGATGTATGGATGTCGAGCGTCTTGAGGTCACCCTCCTGCTGAAGTCTGTAGGCACCGACTTTCATATCGTAGCCCACCGAGAGTGTACCGAAGTCACTCAGAGGAGTCAGTATCATACCTGCCGCATTGTTCGAGTTGAACCATGTGGCTTTAACTTGATTGATTTCCAGCACTGTCGGATAGATGGTAGATTTACTCCCCTGTGCCTGAGCAACCAATATTGTGCTCAAAGCCAGAACTGATGCGATAATATGTTTTTTCATCTTTTTCATTGTTAGAGGTCAGTAAATTATTTCTTGTACCAGGTATTCCAGGATGGAACGCCGGGATTGTTGCGGCGTACCATCGCTACGCTGTTGATCTGGAAGTCATCTGTAGAGTTGTTGGTGTCCATATAAATGTGACGGCCATCCTTTGTAGTCTCACGAATCTTTCTGCTGACGCTGTTGCAGTTATAGGTAGCACCTGTGTAAGTTGCGCCAGCATCAAGAGAGGTAGGCATACGTTTCTGATTGATCTTGGTAGCGTTGTTTACAATTTCAACGGCATCTACGACACAATCGATGGGGATCGGATATGCCTGATTAGTCCTACCCTGTGGCTTTACCCAGCCATTGGGGTCGATTTCGTGGTCGGGGAAGAAGATGGCATAAGCACCTCCGAACACCGTAACAAGCCACTGTGTGCCGAACACACCCTTGTCAAATGCAAGAATCATATTGTGTGCATTGGGGTTGTCGGGGTTGACACTCTGGTTGACGATGAAAGTCTCGAATTCAGCACCGCTGAGGTCAACCGGACTGGTCGGCTTGATTGCGGTGTGGTTTTGTGCAATCTGTGCGATGATTATAGACTCGCCGGGTTTTACGGGAAAGTCATTACCATCACCGGGCACCTGCCAGATAGAGGCCAAATAGATGTAGTTTTCGGGCTTGCCGTCGGGAACTTCCCAGTTGTAGGTAGTTGTTGAAGCCAGGGCCGGCAAGATATTGCCGATGCCCAAACCATCCACATACTGTACGGCATCGCTATTGTTATAGATCTCGTAGAACTGATCCTTAAAATAGTATCCTGTCGAACCGTTGAAGTAAATCTCTTTGAATATAAGCGCACCTGCTCTGGAAGAGACTACATCTATATTGAAGTTCTGTCCGCTGGTAAGTATATTGATGTTGGTCAAACTACCGCTAAAATAGTAAGTAAATCCGCCTCCGGCTGATTCACCGGTCGCAGTTACCGTATAAACTCCGGGAATCAGACCATCAGCACTTACGTTGCCTGAAGCATCCGTAGTTCTGGAAATCTCGAAATTCTCACCGTAGTTGATAAAACGCACGGTGTAGCTTGCGGGAAGCGGTGTGTCAGCGTCCGTGCCGCTTGTGGAAATCTTGACATTTGCACTGATGGGAACCACCTCCACTATATCTGCTACTTGCTTGAACTGCTCACAGGAGAGGGCTGTCAAGAGTACTATTGCTAATAAAAAGTATTTTTTCATAATCCTATCCTCCGTTTAGAAAATGTTAACTTTAAGATCGAAACCGAAGAACAATTTGTTGTCGCTGAGAAGCTCGGTGAATGAACCCGGAGACTTCTTGGACTCGTAGAGAGGACGGCTGTTGAACATATTGTTCACAAAGAAAGATGCGGTAAGTCTGTTGCCTATTTCCTTTGAAATGTTGAGGTTGAAGGTTATCGTGGGAAAATATTGCTCCACAATAAACCTGTTCTCACTCCTGGCGTCGAACATATATGCAAACTCGGGATCATTCTTCTTGGAAGGGTCAAAGTCATAAACTTTGCCGTCCTTGTAGGAGAGATATTTGATGAACATTGTGTCATCGCCATACTCTGTCCAGAATTTCTCAAACCAGTTGACTTGAGTGGCGAGTGTAATCACAAATCCTATCTCAGGGATATTGTGTGTGAGACGAAGTGTGGTAATCAGGTTGTCGGTACGTTCGGTGGTAAGACCTTTCTCGTAAATTGCAACGTTGCTTTCTATTTCGTTTCCTCTACTGTTCTGGTCAAAGGTGTAGCCGTTACTTCTCGAGGTGTATTGATTCCAGGCACCATTGAGGAATACTGCTGTCCTGATGGCGTCGAAACGGCCGAGATCCAGTTCGAACTCGATACCTCTGTTGTGTCGGTAATGGTTGTTCATTGGTCTTGCAAAGGTCGAGAAGATGTTGTAGGTGCCTTCATATTCGGGGGCGTAGACACCTTCAGAATTCTTAACTGCCTTATATTTTATAAATTCGATGAGCCGGTAGCTGCTAAGATCTTTGCCGAGGGTATAACCATTATTGGTGAGCTCATCATAACCTGTAATTGAGAGACGATACTGATCGAAGAGTTTCAGGTCGATACCCACTTCCGCTTTACGCATCTTGGCGATCTCGAGGTCGGGGTTGCTTGTGTCAAACACTCTCACGGTGGCTACGGTTTGTCTGTATGTGCCCTCCTGGAAGTCGTAGTTGTTGTAGTTGAAGAAAGCCCTCTCAGGATAGAGCATTAAGGCTGTCGGGGCCTTGGCGGTCGTTCCCCATCCTCCACGTATCGTCAGGATATTGGGAATGATTTCCATAGATGCGTTGATACGGGGAGAAATGGCTGTCTTACCGTTAATAAGGTCAAAACGGGCGCCGGCTTTGACGCTGAGCTCATTTCTGCCGAAAGTATGTTTGTATGTGTCTTCAACGAAGAGACCGAGTTGATGAACGAAAGGAACATCATAGTAGGGTCTCTTACGATATGAAGAGTAATCGCTGGCATTGTTTCTAAAAGGAGGGGTCTCGTCGTCATAGACCTTTCCTTTACCGAGGTTGCCGTCTGTCTTGTAGTCGGCACCCACGAGGATGTGGTTGTTGATGTTGCCCCATCTCTTGTTGAAATTGGCCTTAATCTGAGCGTAGGCGTTGAGCTCCTTACCCAGGATTTCATAAGTCTGGACGTATTCGTATGGGAGTACTTTGATCCAGTTTTCAGCTTCACTGGCGGGGATGTTGGTAATCTTCTTTCCATTTATATCATATACATCCTGACCGGCGACATTGGAAAGGATAGCGCCATCATACTCACAAACTGTGTGGAGTGACTCTGCATTGGAGAGGAGCTGGTTGTTGTAGTTGTACTTATCGGCGTAGCTTATTGCTGCAGCGTAAGTAATGTTGTTTAACCAGCCTTTATTGATGTTGACGGTACCATTGGTATTCAATCTTATACTCTGTGAGTCACCTTTGGTGACAAGCATGGTGCGCAGGTCATCGGGGTTTAGCTCGCGTGTGTCCTTGCTGATACCCAGATCGAGAGTGGTATTGGTATTCCAGTTCTCGCCGAATTTCTTCGACCATAAAGCCTTTGCGTTGAATCTTTGGTAATAGGCGTACGCTTCGTAAAGCCTGGTTGTGTTATATGCATAGTCACCGGAAAGGTTGAGGTGACCGGCATTTTCACCAAGTTTGAAGCCCACTGATGCGGCTGCCTGGTAGGTGTTGGGATTGGCTTTGAGACGAATGCTCAGAGGCTCTTTACCCGCTTTGGAACGGATAACCACGGCACCGGCATTGAGGTCTCCATACTCAACAGAAGGGATACCCCTGATGACTTCAATGGACTCGATGTTGTCAGTGGAGACCATGCGTGAGTCTATACCCGACATCGTGCCGCCTGCTCCACCGGTGATGGATGGGGCAAGAGCCTGCATGTTAGCGTTGGAAGAGAGGGGAGAACCGTCCACGATGATAGCTGTACCAATACTCGTAGCATTACGGATGGTGATGTAGTTAGCGGTCGAAAGGTAGGGATTGGTAATCGCTACGCCCGGAAGCAACTGCATCACATCGTTCAAAGAGCTGGTTTGGAGGTGGTCCATCGCCTGTCTTGAGATATTGGATGAGGTGGCTGCACCCGCTCTACTTTGGGTGGCCACAACCTGCACCTCGTCAAGACGGAAGTTCTCTACTTGCATTTCAAAGTTGAAGACATTCTCTTTGCCGGAAACAATTACAATTTCCTGCTCAATTGTCTTCATTCCAACAAATTGAACCCGGATAGTGGATTTTCCCGCATCCACTCTCTTGAATTCAAAGTTGCCGTCTTTGTCTGTAGTGGTATATGTCTCCGAAGGATGCAATATCACCACGGCAAATTCTACGGGCACCTTTGTGCCCTGTTCCAGCACCGTACCGGTTACAGATGTGCCGGAAGTACCCCTCGTTTGAGCGAAGGCCCCCACACACACGAATAACAGGCAGAGCATGAGAACTTTCTGAATTCTTTGCATAAGTTGTGTTGAATTAGGGTTAATAATAATTTGTATGTTTGGTTAGTTTTTTCTTTTGAGACGATTGATGCTCTTGAGCAGTTCATGTGCTACACGATCCTCCTTTTCGTTTGCCAGCAGCTCTTCGCATCTGCTGATAATTTCATCTTTTCTATAGGAATAGACATACCAGCCGAAGACCTCGGCAATTGCCACTCTGAACTCCTGGTCGGTCTCGTTTTGCAAAAGTTTGAACATATCATCCAGGGCATAGGCGCAACAACCGTTGCGCTCGCGCCTGACAGTAAACTTCTTGTCCTTGAGCGGTCGGTCGGGAGAGTTCAGCAGCGCATACTCCTCAAGTTCTTTTTCAGTCGGATAGAAATGTCGCCTCATCGGTTTGATGTAGAACATCACTCTTGAGTTGACAGCCGGATCATCCTTGAGGGCATCATAAATATCCTTGAGGGCAGGGTCGCCGGACTCATCGAGCGTCTGCGCACTGAGCCTCTGCAATAGTTCATAAGAGTCTTCAATTCCAAGCCTGATAGCCTGTGAAAGGTATGAATCCGCTCTTCTTTTGAGTGACATGAAGGCTTCCATGCGCACGACGGGACTTTCACTGTTCCTCTCTATATTGAGTAACTCCTGTGAGGTTATGGCGTTGGTCTCAGAAAGGGTCTTAATTGCAAGCGCCCTGATATCGCAATTGGAATGGTTTAGAATTTTTTTCCAATATCTGCTTTCGCCTCGGCGGGTGACCATGGCTTTGTCGAGATCCAGTTTCGGATATGCATTGGCGAAACGGAAACTGGCATCACCAAAGAGATGCGACTCGAGAGTTAGCTGCCCTTTTGCCCAGTTGCCGAAACAGACACCTGCATTAAGCAGACCGATCAATTCGTTGGTCCAGGTATCCTGTAGTGTGTTTACAGTATTGGCTTTCACCACCATAGTCGCTCCGGGATTGAATATCCAATATCCTGCGATATAGTCCTCATTGTTGAATGCTCCATTGAAACAGGCGTCAATTATTACGGCACGTGCGTTGGATGTGTAGCCGTACATATCGGGGAGATTGATGTCCATATTGGCATAGAAGGTGCTGTCTTTGGCCTCAAGCTCCTGTGCGCCGGCAAACCACTCTCTTGGAACTCCATATCTCTCCATATACTCATTGATGGTGACGGTGGTGTCCTTTGAGCGTCTGATCCTCTGGCGGAGGCTCAATTTGATGTTTTCCACCCAGGAATCAATCGTTACAGCTTTTGGTGTCGCTCCCAGATACTGGGTATCCTCAGATCCGTGATGATGAAGGATCGCCAGGTCATACCTCGGCAGAGCGAGGGTATTCATCAACTTTTCGCGTACGAATGGTTCGAAGTCGTGATTGATATAGTCCAGGTCAGCACCTCTTTCGGAGCCCAGGAATGGGAATTGCTCCTTGAGCGTCCATATTTCGTCAATGCGCGCGTTATATGAATCGGAGTTATATCCGTGTCCGGCAAATACCAGAATGTTGGAGATCTTTTTGGGTTGTTTGCGCTTCTGCTCTATTGCTTTTTTTAGATAAGCGGAAATTGCAGAGTATTTGTCGGTTTCCGGAATCTTCGGGGGCTTGATGCGTGAAGTCCAGATGTCGCACCCGATGGTTTGTGCGGATTCGGCGGTAAGGGAATAATAGTGCAACAATGGCTTGTCCGCATCCTGTTTCAAGTATTCGAAGCGGAGGTCAAAGTCGTCATAAAACCTATCGGAAGGGACGGAAGAGTCTTTCCAGTCGGCTCTTTGGTCCATCTTGAAAGCGGTGGTCATATGCTGTGCATCTCGGATCATCGCGATTGGAATATCGCCAACGAGTATTGCGCCTTCAAGTTTGTGTGTGGTGTAATAGTGCTTCAGCACTGCTCTCAGAGAATCGGGATGCTGCCATTTGTCAATAATAAGAACCCCCTCTTTGCCTATTAATGACATGGAGGCTGTAAAGGCATCTATATCATTTCCGATGGCTTCGTAGGTTTTTTGATCGGTAACAACAGCCACTTTGGTGGTGCGTGCCTTGGTCATTCCGTTTGTCGTGGCAGCTAATGCCGTCAACATCAGGGCTGACAGGGCCGGAATAAGTGTTTTTCTCATAAAAAACCAATAAACGTCTTGTTTAATCTATAAACTACAAAGATACTTATTATTTTGATTGCACAAAGAAATGTAGGCATCAATGAGGGCTGAAAACCCTGTTTGAGAGCCATGGGCGAAATGGTTTAATTATAACATGTCAAAAAGAGGTTGGTGCTTTTGATTATTATAATTAACTTTGTCAGATGCGCCAATAGTTGAAAATACCTATTTTTTAACAATAAAAACACGATGAAACGTTCTTTTCTCTACCTCATTATGCTGATAATACTTCCAGCATTTCCATTTGTCCTAAATGCACAGACATCAAAGCCTGCTCTCGATCATTCGGTCTATGATGGGTGGAAAAATGCCGGCAATGTTTCCGTCTATAATGACGGGGAATGGGGCCAGTTCTATATTTCACCTCAGGAGGGCGACGGCACCATTGAGTTTTACAACTTAAGGACAGGCAGACAGATTTCCATTGAACGAGGCCAGCAGGTCAGATTTTCCAAAGATGCTACCAGGGCGATTTTCAAAATTATTCCTAAGTTTCAGGAGACTCGCCGGGCTAAAATAGAAAAAAAGAAGAGCAAGGATATGCCTAAGGATACTCTCGGTATCCTCAATCTTGCCTCAGGCGAAGTGACCAAATTTCCGCTTCTTAAGAATTTCAAATCAAGCGTACTGACGGGTGACTATATTGCATTCCAGAGAGACACCACATCCAATCTCTACATTCTCAACATCAAGACGATGGCGCTGGACTCCGTTAAAAGTGTCTCCGAATACGATTTTTCCAGAGAAAATGATATCTTGACTTACACCACGAAACCCGATCCCAAAAAGGATTCTATCACAGTTCCCGGCATCTATTTGCTCAACCCCGCCACAGGTGTGACTACAACGCTGATCCAGGGCTCCAAAGAGGCGGTTTTCGGCAATACCTATTTTACGGAAGATGGATCAAAGATGGCATTTTATGCAAATACCGATACTACAAAAGAGACCAAGAAATTTACCAACATTTATCTCTACGACGGCTCCGAGACCAGAATGCTCGTTCCCAGAGATGCAGAATGGATTCCCGAAGGCTGGATGGTCAGCGACAATGGCAGAATCAGCTTCAGCAAGGCGGGAGATTATATTACATATGGCACCTGCCCGATTCCCCGTGAAAAAGATACGACTCTCGTGGAATTTGAGCAGCCCAAACTTGATATATGGAGCTGGAATGATGAATATATCCAGCCTATCCAGCTAAAAAATCTCAATCGTGAGAAAAAACGCACCTATCTGGCTAAAATAAATATTGATGGTACAAATCCCGTACAATTGGCTGACCCGACTCTCGAGAGCGTCGGCATCGGAGATGAGAATAAAGAGCAATATGTCATTACCTATACCGACAAGCCCTACCGTATGTCACAACAGTGGGATATGAATCCTAAAAACGATGTCTACAAAGTTTCACTGATCGACGGCAGTAAAGAACTCTTGGCAAAAGGCGCTCCCTTCAATATGATGATGTCTTCTCCGGACGGTAAGTATTACACTTTTTACGATGCTGAAGCCAGGATCTGGTATCTCTATACCCTTGCAACGGGTGAAATCAAAGACCTAACCTCTGAATTAGGAGTGATTTTCTACAACGAGGATCACGACACACCCTCACTTCCTAGGCCTTATAGCAGTGCCATCTGGTCGGAGAATTCAGACTATTTCCTCATTCGTGACAGATACGACTACTGGCAATTTGATCCCACGGGAACGAAAGCACCGTTCCTCCTGACAGAGGGTAAGGGTCGTGCTACCAATACTACATATACAGTCGCCAACCCTTACAATGATCCCAAATCATTTATGGGTCGTTCGCTGAAGATTAATGCCGGTAAGCCGATTTATTTCCGCACCTTTGACAGGACCACAAAAGAGACGGGTTTTGCCATAAAGGATGTCACCAAAAGGAGGGCCACCCTCCGGCAATTGGTAAAGGGTCCTTATACTTATGATGCCATGGGTATCTGCACAACAGGCAAAAAACCCATCTATATTTACTCAAGGGGACGTTTTGAGGACGGCAACAATATATGGTTAACTTCCGATGATTTCAAGACTCAGGTACAGGTGACCGATGTGAATCCTCAGCAGAGGGATTACAACTGGGGTACCGTAGAGCTCGTTTCCTGGAATACCGCGGATGGTATCAGGGCCGAAGGACTTCTCTTTAAACCCGAAAATTTCGATCCCGCAAGGAAATATCCTTTGATGATCTATTTCTATGAAAAATATTCGGATGATTTGTATGCCTCTCGTTCACCTGCACCGAGTCGTTCGACCGTCAACATTCCCTACTTCGTCAGCAATGAGTATATCGTGTTTGTTCCCGATATTTATTATACAGACGGACATCCCGGTCAGAGCGCCATGAAGTCGATCATGCCCGCCTGTGACATGTTATGCGAATATCCCTGGATTGATGGCGACAATATGGCCATTCAGGGTCAAAGCTGGGGCGGTTATCAGGTAGCTTATATGATTACTCAGACCAACCGTTTCAAGGCGGCAGGCTCCGGTGCTCCGGTTTCCAATATGACAAGCGCATATGGTGGTATCCGTTGGGAGAGCGGCATGGCGCGCACATTTCAGTACGAGCAGCAGCAGAGCCGCATCGGCAAGGACCTCTGGGAGGGATTTGACCTCTATATCGAGAATTCTCCCCTCTTCTTCGTGCCCAATGTGACCACTCCGGTACTCATTATGCACAACGACGAGGATGGAGCGGTTCCATGGTGGCAGGGTATTGAATTTTTCAATGCCCTCAGACGCTGCGGTAAAAAGGCCTGGTTGCTCCAGTACAACGGAGAAGCCCACAATCTCCGCGACCGTCGCAACACACGTGACCTGAGCATTCGCCTCGAACAATTCTTTGACCACTATCTCAAGGGCAAACCGGCTCCTATTTGGATGAGCAAGGGTGTTCCTGCAACTCTTAAGGGCATCGACCTCGGATATGGATACGAACAATAATATTTACAATATATAATTAAAAAATCATGAGACGTTTATTGAAAGTTATGACGATTGTAACGATAATGGCTGCACTTACAGCAGCGACATCTTGTAATACGGCTTCCAAAAAGAGCGCTTCTGCTTCGGAACCTCCAATCACGAAGCCTACGGTGACTGTGCAGGATGGACAATACACTCCCGAAATAATGCACTCACTGGCCAAAGTGTCCGACCCGCAGATTTCCCAGGACGGTACCAAAATCTTGTACGGAGTCGGCTACACCTCAATTGAGCAGAACAAAACCAACCGTGAGCTCTTTGTGATGGACATTGACGGGAGCAATAAAGTACAACTCACAACTACCCCTCAGAGCGAGAACAATGCACGCTGGATAGAGGGCGGAAAGCGCATCCTCTTTTTAAGAGGTGGTCAGATGTGGGTAATGAATGGTGATGGTACCGGCGAGAAACAGGTGAGTGACGTTCCCGGAGGCATGATGGAATTCAAGCTCTCTCCTGACGGCACGAAGGTGCTTTATTCTGCCAACTTCAAGGTGGCAAAAAGTCCCGCAGAGATCCATCCGGATCTGCCACAATCCACAGCCCGTACTATTGAGGGTATGATGTATAGACATTGGGACCACTTTGTGGAGAGTATTCCCCACACATACCTTGCAGACTTCGACGGCAATAAATTGGGAGAAGGAGTCGATCTTCTTGCAGGGGAACCCTATGAACTCCCGGCTGAGCCCTTCGGCGGCATCGAACAGCTCGATTTTTCACCCAAGGGCGATCGGATTGTCTATTCCTGCCGTAAGAAAACCGGTAGGGAGTATGCTTTCTCCACCAACAGCGACATCTATCTGTTGAACCTCTCGGATAACCTCTGCGCTAATATCTCTGAGGGAATGATGGGTTATGACACTAATCCGGTATTCAGCCCCGACGGAGGTAAAATTGCCTGGATGAGCATGGAGAGAGATGGTTATGAAGCAGATAAGATCCGTCTTTTTGTATTTGATATTAATTCCGGCAAGCGCCGTGAACTTTCCACAGCCTTCAAATATAATATAGAGAATCCCGTATGGATGCCCGATTCCAAGGGACTTTACTTCACATCGCTGGTGGAGGGTCTTCAGGAGATATGGAAGACTGACCTCGAAGGCAATATGGCCAGAGTGACCCCTGAACGCGAGTGGTTCAATTTCGGCGCACCTTTGCTACTGACTTCAACTACCGAAGAGGGTTCGGTCAAGGTGGAACGTCTGATTGCCACAAATCTCTGTATGTTGCGTCCTGCGGAAATTGTTTCCATAAATGCAGAGGATGGCAGTTGGGAGCAGCTTACTTTTGAGAACAAAGAGATTTTCGACCAACTTGACGATGTAACTATAGAAGAGAGGTGGATACGCACTTCGGATAATAAGAAGATGCTCACCTGGGTGCTTTACCCGCCCAAATTTGACAAAAGCAAAGTATATCCTTCGATTTTGCTCTGTCTCGGCGGCCCTCAGGGCACTTTGAGTCAGGGTTGGTCTTATCGCTGGAACTATCGCCTGATGGCCTCTCAGGGCTATATCGTGGTGCTTCCCAACAGGCGCGGTACAACTGCATTCGGACAAGAGTGGTGTGAGCAGATATCAGGTGACTATATAGGTCAGAATATGAGGGATTATTTCTCTGCGGCAGATGCTCTCAAGGCTGAGCCCTATGTGGGCAAAATGGCGGCTGTGGGTGCCTCTTACGGCGGTTACTCAGTCTTTTATCTTGCAGGAATACACCAGAAGAGATTCGATGCATTCATTGCACATGCCGGAATCTTCAATGTGGAGCATATGTATATGACCACCGAGGAGATGTGGTTCCCCGACTGGGATAACGGCGGCATCGCTCAGCCCGATACATATATGGCCGGATCCCCCTGGAGCAACAATCCCGTTGCACGAAGACACTATGCCAACTCTCCTCACAAACTTGTGGAAAAATGGGATACTCCTATCCTGATCACGCACGGAGAACTCGACTACCGTGTGCCGGTAGATCAGGGAATGGCTGCGTTCAATGCTGCACAGATGATGGGAGTTCCCTCCAGAATGATTCTTTTCCCCGATGAAAATCACTGGATCCTCAAACCCCAGAATTCCATCCACTGGAACCGCGAATTCTTCGGATGGCTGGAGACGTACCTCAAGTAGCTTGAGGTACGAGTGTGTAGTATGTAGTGGGTAGTGTGTAGTGATGGGGAACGGGTTGCGAGGTACGTGGTGCGCGTTACTAAGGAAGTTTAGAGCAATAAATTGCGGATTGCTGAGCACCTGTAATTTCAATTAATCAAGTGATATGAAATAAATAGCAGTAAATAATAATCATAAATAATAACGTTAAATTATAGATAAACAATGTTTGATAAGAAGACATATATTTCAAGGCGCAAGAGACTTGCAGAAAGCGTTTCCGAGGGAATAATTCTCATTTTGGGTAACAGCGAGGCAAGCTGCAACTACCGCGACAACACCTATCTATTCAGACAGGATAGTTCTTTCCTCTATTTTTTCGGACTTGACAAGCCCGATCTGGCAGCAGTAATAGATGTGGAGAGTGGAGAAGAAATTATTTTCGGCAATGACGTAGATATTGACGACATCATCTGGATGGGTCCTCAGCTGCTTATTACAGAGCAGGCCGCATCAGTCGGTGTGGTCAAAAGTGCCCCTTTCGCAGCTCTGGCGACCTATCTGGCGGAAGCACATGCTAAAAGACGCAAAATACATTTCCTGCCTCCTTACCGCAATTACAATAAGATTCTTCTCCACAAAATGCTTGGAGTCGGATTCGACAATATGAAGGATGCAGCCAGCGTAGAGCTGATCAAAGCAGTAGTGGCTCTTCGTGAGATTAAAGAGGAGAGTGAGATTGCGGAGATAGAGAGAGCTTGTGATTTGGGATATGATATGCACATGGCGGCGATGAAGGCGATGAAATTAGGAATGGTGGAGCAGGAACTTGTGGGGATAATGGAGGGAATTTGCGCCTCCGGCGGCATTATGCCTTCGTTTCCGATTATACTTTCGCAAAATGGCGAGACTCTTCACAATCATTCGCATCACCAGATCCTCACCGAGGGAAGACTCTGCGTAATAGATGCAGGAGCAGAGATAGATACTCACTATGCATCCGATTTCACTCGTACACTTCCTTGTAGCGGCAAATTTACACAGCAGCAGGCCGAAATCTATTCGTTGGTTGCTGCAGCTAACAACTATGCTATAGGAGTCTCTCGTCCGGGTATCTCTTATACGGATGTTCACCTCGGTGCAGTAACTGTACTGGTTCAGGGCTTGATAGATTTGGGTCTTGTCAACGGAAATGCGGAGGAAGCAGTTGCAGCCGGCGTAGCGGGTCTCTTCATGCCTCACGGTTTGGGACACCAAATGGGTCTCGATGTGCACGATATGGAGGATTTGGGTGAAAATTTTGTCGGCTACGACGACAAATACAAACGTGCTACCCAGCCCGGCCTGGCTTCTTTAAGGATGGGTAAGATGCTCGAAGTCGGTCATGTGCTGACCGTCGAACCGGGCATCTATTTTATCCCCGCATTGATAGAGAAGTGGAAAAAAGAGGAAACTTGCAAGGGTCTGATCAACTTTTCGAAACTTAAACCCTATTACAAATTCGGCGGCATACGTCTGGAAGATGATATTCTCATCACATCCAAGGGATGTCGTTTGCTCGGCGCTAAGCGTCTTCCGATTACTGTGGAAGATGTGGAACGAGAAATGGCCACCTGATTGTGATTTAAAATAGAAGAGTGCCTAGGCGGCGCAAATATGCATGTAAATGTGATAAAATGAAAAAACACCAATATTTAATAGTAGCAATAGACTGATATGAAAAAATTTCTCACAATAGTTTCCCTTTTGGGTCTTTCACTTATGGCCTCGGCCCAGACAATTTCACAAAGAGAGCTGAAGGAAATAAAGGGCAGTTTTGTAAAGGATGCTTCTACGATTGCACTCCAGAACATCCTGACCAACGACAAAAACATCAAGACTAAAGCGCTCAACCATGCCAAAGTGGCCAATCCGGTTGACCATTATTTCAAGTATCGTGTCAATGTCAAAGGTATCACAGACCAGAAGAGCTCCGGAAGATGCTGGATGTTTACCTCGATGAATGTGTTCCGTCCGGATGTCATCAAACAATTGGATGTACCCGCATTCGATTTTTCACACAATTTCTGCTACTTCTGGGACATTTTCGAAAAATCGAACCTTTTCCTCGAAAATATCATTGCTACGGCAGACAGAGATATGCAGGACAGGGATGTGGAGTTTTTCTTCAAATCCCCCATCGGTGACGGTGGAGTCTGGAACCTCTTCTACAACATCGCTGAAAAGTACGGAGTTGTACCCAAACAGGTGATGCCCGAGACCGAACACTCTGAAAATACCGGCCAGATGACGGCAATCCTAAGGGAGAGGCTCCGTGCGGGTGGTTATCAGCTGCGTGAAATGTTTGCTGCAGGTAGCAAGGCCGAGGCTTTACGCACAGAAAAGATCAATATTCTAAAAGATGTGTACCGTGTGCTCGCACTCTGTCTGGGCGAACCTCCCACCGAGTTCAGCTGGAGGTACAAGGACAATAACGGTCAGATAAAAGTCCTGACCAGTACCCCTCTGGAGTTTTATAAGAGCATTATTCCGGGAAACTACAATCCTGAGACTTACGTGATGATAATGAACGACCCTACCCGCGAGTATTACAAGGTCTACGATATCTCAAATTATCGGAATACTTACGAAGGGCTCAACTGGGTTTATCTCAATCTCCCCAACGAGGATATAAAGGCAGCTGCGCTGGCCTCCTTAAAAAACAATGAGCCGATGTACGCATCTTGCGATGTGGGCAAGCAGTATAACAGTGCAGCCGGTATCCTCGATATCGGCACTTACGATTATGAGTCACTCTTCGGCATCAATCTGCAGATGGACAAAAAAGCACGTATTCTCACCCGTCAGAGCGGATCTGCACACGCGATGAGCCTCGTAGGATGTGATACTGATGATAATGATGTACCCGTTAAATGGGAATTTGAAAACAGTTGGGGTCCGTCATCAGGCAACAAGGGTTTTCTAACCTTTACAGACGAGTGGTTTGATGAGTACCTCTTCCGCATCGTAATCAACAGGAAGTACCTCGATGCAAAAGCCATAAAGGCACTTGACACCAAACCTATAGTGTTGCCTCCCTGGGATTATATGTTCTAGATCGGGATGTTGGCGGTTAAGGTAATAGCTGCGATACTCGGGCTTGTGGGATTGGCAGGGTGTATTCTGCCGGTCATTCCCGGGCCGCCCTTCAGTTGGGTTGGACTCCTGCTGCTCTACTTCTGGGGTGATGAACCCATGTCTCTGCGACTTCTTATTATCTGGCTGATAATCACCGTAGTGGTAACCGTCCTCGACTATCTGGTGCCCCCATATTTTACCAAGATTACCGGCGGATCGAGAGCCTCTTCCCGCGGAGCTCTGGTGGGGCTTTTTGTAGGCTTGATATTCTTCCCTCCGTTAGTCGGTATGATTGCGGGGGCTTTCATCGGCGCACTTGTGGCGGAGCTGATCAACGGCAACCGGATGGGACAGTCGCTAAAAGCTGCGCTGGGGTCATTTCTTGGCTTTATTTTTGGCACTTTCCTCAAGATTGTCGCTTCCGTGATAATGATGGTGTACATTGTGAAATTTCTTTAAAATGAACGTGGTAGTGACGGATTTTAAACCAAATGAGGAAAATGCCTGCACTTTTTTTACAATTAAGAGCCAGTTTTGAAAAATAATGTTAAATTTGCAGATGGATAAATGTGGGCACATATCCCGTTTTGTATGCTTCAGAGGGGATTTGCTAACAATTTGAATACTAGTTGAAAGGAATTGCTAACAATTTATATATTAACCGAAAGGAATTGTTACAATTCGTATGATAACCGAAAAAACTATTAACTGTTAATTGAGCAATAACTTAAAATTAAAACATTTTATTAACCTAAAATTTCATTTATGTTCGTTTCTAATAAACTAGGCCGCATCTTTGCGGCCATGTGTGCATTGCTCCTATCAATGGGAACAATGTGGGCTCAGAACATTACTGTCAAAGGTAGGGTTACCGACAGTAACGGAGAGCCGGTGGTTGGCGCGTACGTACTTGTAGAGGGTACACGTCAAGGAACATCTACCGATTTTGACGGTGCATATTCGCTTACAGCTCCCAGGAATGGCGCTCTTGTCTTTTCCTGCATGGGTTATAGGGATCTCACCGTTCCCGTAAACGGCAGAAGCACTATTGATGTGGTTCTCCAGGAAGATGCAATGCTTCTTGAAGACGCCGTTGTAGTGGGTTTCGGTACGCAACGAAGGGAAAACTTGACAGGTGCGGTTTCAGCCGTGAATGTATCACAGGCTCTCGAAAGCCGTCCCATCGCTGACGTTGGCCGTGGTCTCCAGGGTATGACTCCCGGTTTGACCGTACGCGTGGGTTCTACCGAGGTTGGTTCAGATCCTTTGTTCCGCATCCGTGGTCACGTAGGTTCATACCTTGGTGGCTCGTCTCCTCTCATCCTTTTGGACAACGTGGAGATTCCTTCCATTAACCTCGTAAACCCTGATGACATCGAGTCCATTTCAGTATTGAAGGATGCCGCTTCTGCTTCCATCTATGGTGCAAAAGCTGCATTCGGTGTGATCCTTATTACTTCAAAGAAGGGTGCGAAGACCGAGACCATTAAGGTAAACTATTCTGCTAACTTCTCCTTCCAGAGCCTTACTGATACTGACGGTATTGCCGATGTTGATGCTCTCCACTACACAGTAGAGGCAGCCGAGCGTCTCGGCACCTACACTCCCGTCGGCGCTTTCTGGCTCGTTGACCGTGCCGGTTATAACGCCGCAGTTGCTTGGAAAGAGAAATATGGCAGCACTCTTGATCCTTATGCTCCCATGGTATATGGTCGTGACTGGTATCTTGACGCTTCCAACCGCAAGATCGGTGTTCGTACTTATGATCCATATGTTTATATGATCAATCAGGGTGCCCCCACACAGAGTCACAATCTATCTGTTCAGGGTAAGACAGGTAAGACTAATTTCAACATCAGCCTCGGTTACCTTGGTCAGAGCGGTATGTTGAAACCGACTGAGTATGACGACTTCACCCGTTACAATGCAAATGTGAGACTCTCAACTCAGGTTAATGACTACATCAATGTGCATGCCGGTATGATGTATACCAATTCAAACAAGTCTTGGGCGTTCTCTACCAACTCTACTACGGCTGACCCCTGGTACTACCTTTTCCGCTGGGGACCTACTTATCCTTTGGTTCCTACCGACGAGTTTGGCAACTCTCTCCGCAACCAGGTTTATGAAATGGGTGCTGCAAATGAGGCCAACATCAAAACCAACTATACCAGTGTGAATGTTGGTGCTACCGTAACTCCCCTTAAGAACTGGGATATCAAGTTTGACTACACTTATGCAGTAAATAACTCTCAGGAGTTCAATCCCGGTATTACCTATTGGGCAGCTAACCTTTGGGCCGGTGGCCAAGCAGTAAAAGATGCTCAAGGCAATTTTGTTACTGTTAAGAACGAATGGGATCAGTACAACAATTTGGGTCCTTCAATTATTCAACAGACTCTCCCGGTACAGAGCTATACTTCAAGTTATGACTCTTACTATCAGGATTCATACACTTCAATCAGACAGACCTGGAATATAACTACCGACTACTCGCTTAAACTTGCTAACCATAAGTTTGATTTCCTCCTCGGAATGCAGGCAGTGGATTACAGAAGGACAGGTGTGTGGGGGAAGAAGATGACCCTTATGGACATTACCAATCCTCAGTTTGCCCTTGCAACCGGCACGCAGACTTCAGGCGGTACCAACTCCTGGAACTCTACCCTCGGTTTCTTCGGCCGTGTAAACTACAACTACAAGGAGAAATATCTGGTTGAGGCGAATCTCCGTTATGACGGTTCTTCCAAATTCCCCACTCACTTGAAGTGGAGATGGTTCCCTTCATTCTCCGCCGGTTGGCGTCTGACTCAGGAGCCCTGGATGCAGGACATTACCCATGTTCTCTCCTCAATGAAACTTCGTGCGTCATGGGGTATGATTGGCGACCAGACCGTATCCAGCTCGCAGTATATCCCTCTGATAAGCGCTCAAACCACATATTGGATGCACAGTGGCGTAAGGGACAACGCTTATGCTACTCCCGCTATTGTAGCATCAGACATTACCTGGCAGGATATTGTTACTCTCGACCTTGGTCTTGAGTTCTCACTCTTCAATCAGGTTGACTTTGTGCTTGGCTGGTACCAGAGAGATACCAAGAATATGATTGTGGGAATGGAGGGTCTCGGTTATAACCTCGGTTCTCCTCCACCCAACGGCAACTATGGTTCTCTTCGTACAAGAGGTTGGGAGGCATCGGTAAATTACCGTAAGATATTTGACAATGGCTTCAGCTTATCGGCTTCCGCATCTATCTCAGATGCTAAAACCATTATCACTGAGTACGGTTCAGCACTTAGCATAGGTGGTTGGTACAACGGCAAGACCTACGGTGAAATCTGGGGTTACCGTGTTGACGATCTCTACACTTGGGACGATTTCGGTTTACAACCCGGTCAGTGGGCTCAGCTTGAGCAACTCATTGCCACAGATAAGTACGGTAGGTACTACCAAAATGTTAAAGGTTATGCCTCACAGGGTAAGATTACTTCGGGAAGTGCTATTTCAGGCCCCGGCGACGTAAGATTTAAAGACCTCAACGGTGACGGTATCATTGACAACGGTTCACAGCTTCTCACTATAAAAGATGAAAATGGCAATGATGTTCCCGGGTACGGTGACCTCGATGTTATCGGAAACACCACTCCTCGTTACGAGTACAGTTTCCGTGTAGATCTCGGCTGGAAAGGATTTGACTTCTCGATGTTCTGGCAGGGTATTGGCCAGCGCGATCTGTGGGGTGGTTCAGCTCTTACAATACCTGGTTTCAACTCTTCCGACGGTGCTATGGCGCAAGCTATTGCAGGCAACTTCTGGTACGAGACCCTCGATGCCAGCGGCAAAGTGATAGATGCAAGATATGATGCTTTCTATCCTCGTGCCCATAACCTTTATTCAAGTGGAACAGGTTTCAATATGCAAGTTTGTGACAGGTATCTCCTCAATATGGCATACCTCAGACTTAAGAACGTAACCCTCGGTTACACCATTCCGGAGAAGATTACCAAAAAAGCTTTCATCGATAAACTCCGCGTTTATATTTCGCTCGAGAACTTCCTCACCTTTGACAATCTCAGAGGTCTTCCGATCGACGTTGAAGAGATTCCGGGTTACTCAATCCTCAACTCATCCAACTACAACTCAAGTCGTACGGGTGTTGGTGCTCCTGCATTTAAGAGTGCTTCATTTGGTGTTCAGTTAACATTCTAATTATCGCTTAAGACAATGAAAAAGATACTATATTTTTTGATGGCTCTCGTTCTGCTTGTTCCGACAAGCTGTAGCGATTTCCTTGAGCGTAGCTCTTTGGTGGATTTGGATGACAATACCTACTGGAATTCAGAAGGTAATGTCCGCCTATTTGTCAACGGAGCATACGCCTACTATTTCAGCGGCTATTCTGACAACTGGGGTTCGGTATATGCTCCTGAGGTGTACGCCACACCTTATAATGACGATCGCACCCTTACCGGAACGCAGCCCAATATTCTGCTCTCAGTTCCTAAGGACAACTGGTATCGCAATGAGTCAACTGCCTATCGAGGCACCTGGCTCTCACATCGTGCATCAGCTCCCTGGAATTTTGCTTATATACGTAAGTGGAATCTGCTCATGGAGCGTCTCGACACGATGAAAGAGAACGGTTATCTGACTGATGAGGCTTACAACCATTGGATGGGTGTAGCCCGATTCCTCCGCGGATGGGATTATAGCCGTTTTGTACAATCTTTCGGTGATGTTCCTTACTATGACAAGCAGGTTGAGTCAGCTGATATTGACGCTCAGTTCAAGGATCGTGATCCTCGTACCTATGTAATGGATCAGGTAAAGGCTGACTTTGACTATGCCATAGCAAACGTACGTGCCGACGACGGTATCGACTATATCAACAAATATGTTGTTTCGACTGTTGCAGCACGTTGTATGCTGTTCGAAGGTTCATGGCTTACCTATCATAAGAATGATGAGGCCCTAAAGACCTGTTCTGATATTGACGGTCACGCCAAGACATTCCTCCAGGCAGCCGTGGACTATGCAGCCGTTACCATCAATTCAGGTAAGTATGGCTTTAATAAAGACTTCCGTACACTGTTTGGAAACCTCTTTACTACCCTTACCGGTACGGCAAATGAGGTTATTCTTTACCGTACTTATAACAAGTCCGTTAACAATAGTGCACAACACTGTTATGCTTCATACTCAGGTGGAAACAATGCAAGAGAATCTCAGCGCACTTCAGGTAACTTTGCTACTCTGAAGGCATGGATTTGTCAGGACGGTCGTCCTTACAACTCTTCAACCGTTGAGAATGTAGAGAGCTTCCGTATGCAGGATATGGTTGTTACCCGTGACCCTCGTTTTGAGGCTTCATTCCTTGACGAAACATGGACAACACCTACAGGTCTCTATGTTCAGAAGTTCATCGACCGTGAAGGTTGTGACTATTTCTGGAATGGTAAAACTTCTCCTGCATATTACAACTCCTGCACTAACGAAAATGGTTTCCCCTGCATCCGTTATGCCGAGACCGTTCTCAACTGGCTTGAGGCCAAAGCTATCCTCGCTGATTTCTTTGGTGGTCCGGCCGTTACTCAGGCTGACCTCGACAAGTCTATCAATGCAATTCGTACCCGTCCTCTCGATCAGGTTGCAATTGATAAAGGCGTTAAGAAGACAGCTCCCCTTACTCTTGCAATGGTTAGCTCGATGAACGACCCTGAGAGAACTTCTAATATTCAGAAGACCACCCTCGGCTACAATACACGCGGTTTTTGTTCTCCTCTAATGTGGGAGATCCGTCGTGAGCGTCGTATGGAGTTTTTTATGGAGAGTGTTCGTACCCTCGATATCCGTCGCTGGGGATGGCTTGAGCTGATGCTTTCCACCAACAACCCCGATATCGGAGTAGGCGGCTGGGTTGAACTAGACCTTGCACGTAACAAGCCTGCAGACAATCCTTCACAGATTACCAACTTGAAGAAGACTAAAAACGGAGTTGGTTATAACCTTCTCACAGCTTCCAATAAAGGCGTGGTTTCTGTAAGGCACATAGAGAAGGTAAATGCTGACGGTTCAATCGTTCTTGGTCCGAGAGTTTTCTTTGACGGCTCTAATTATAGTGAGATGCGCGGCTTCCTTGTTCCTCAGAACTTTAAGGATTTTGATCCACGCAACGTGGATGTGCGCAACTACCTCGAGCCTATTTGTACTGATGTTATCAACCAGTACAAAGAGAAATCGATGGCTACCGGTAACAACTACACAATCTACCAGAATCCCGGCTGGGAAGAGTAGATATGTTGCCTGACGGCAATTTTAAAAAACTCCGAAAGACTAAAAACTTTCGGAGTTTTTTAATGCTCAAAACTAAACCCGCACCCTGTAACTCGTATCCCGCACCACTACCGACTACCCACTACCGACTACCCACTCAAAACTTGCATCCCCTAAAACAAAGTACCATAGAAGGAGTTACCGGAGGATATGGATTCGGCGATAAAGTTGCGGAAGCTGTAACTCTCTTCAATGGTGAGGAATTCAGTCTCGATAGGAATGTAGAAGAGACGCTTTTTGAGTTCGGGAGTGAGATGTCTGTTGGAGACTAGTCTTTGGGCGTCCTTTTCTGTGGTTAATAATAGAGATTGAGGATTGCGTCTTGCAAAATATTCGATATCACGGATATTGCCGCGCGTAAATTCGTGATGATCTCTGTAGGAAATGTGGGTAATTTGCTCATAGATATCCGAGAGGTGCATCATCAATGGTTTTACGTTGGCTATGCCGGTAAATAGTCCTACCTCTTTTGAGTAAATGTATCTCTTGTCGCCCAATTCTGCGAATATCGGCTCTATAGGGCAGTATTTTATTCTGGCGAAGAAACAGGGGCAGTCATCATTGATGCGGTTGGCCTTTTTGATGGTCTCACGCTCCCATTCATCAAGGTGTTCGGGGCTTTTTGTGATTACTATGGCATCTGCCCTCTCTATCTGCTCCGGAAGATCCCTCAGGCGACCGATAGGAAGGAGATTGTCTCTAAACAGAGGCCTATTGTAATCTATTAGGAGTATATTCTTCAAGGGAAGCACTTTTCTGTGCTGGTATGCATCGTCCAACACTATAACTTCCGGACGTATTTCCTGAGGAAGTGCAAGCAATTGTGTGATGCCTCTTGTGCGGTTGGCATCCACAGCTACTAAAACATCTTTATGCTTTTTTCTTATCTGTAGTGGCTCGTCCCCGACTTCACGTGAAGTGGAATCGGTGTCTACTATTCTGAAGCCTCTGGTTTTGCGTTTGTAGCCGCGTGAAAGGACCGCCACCTTATGTTGGGGTTTGAGCAGTCGCACTACCAACTCAGTAGTTGGAGTTTTGCCTGTGCCACCGGCGGTAATGTTGTCTATGGAAATGACAGGCACATCAAATTGCTTAGACTTAAATATTCCCTTGTCATATAGACGATTCCTCAACTTTAACGTCAGATAATAGGGAAATAGTATAACCTTACTTCTTATCATTTCTAATACTCTAAACTATCGTTGGCTGTCGGCCATTAGCTGTTGGCTGTTGGCTTTTTATTTATTTTACACTCTTAACTTCCAATTTCCAATTGCTCTTAACTTTCCAAATCAAATATCCTTACTCCATATTCTCCCAATTCCCACTTCCCACTACCTACTACACACTACATACTACATACTTAAAACTATTTCTACTGCCAGTTTTCTTTGATGAAATCGAGAATGGAAATTATTTCGGCCGGATCATTTGTGGTCACAAGTTTCAATCGGGTCTCTTTGAAATTATCCAGCCCCTTGAAGTAGTAGCTTAGATGTCGTCGCATCTCAAGGATGCCAACCCTGTCACCTTTTACTTCGATGGATTTTGCAAGGTGTCTTTTTGCAAGTTCTACTTTCTCGGCAACGCTCATTGGTGGAAGTTTTTCACCGGTGTTGAGAAAGTGACGAATCTCCTTGAATATCCAGGGGTGGCCAAAACTCGCCCTTCCTATCATTATACCATCCACCCCATACTGATCAAAGGCCTGTGCCGCCTCTTCCGGAGTGGTAATGTCTCCGTTGCCTATAATTGGAATGTGCATTCTGCAATTGCGCTTCACTTCACCGATGAGAGTCCAGTCTGCCACTCCCTTGAAGAGTTGATTGCGGGTGCGTCCGTGTATTGTGAGTGCGGCTATACCCACATCCTGTAGCCGCTCGGCAAGCTCTACAATGATTTTGGATTCCTCGTCCCAGCCGAGACGCGTCTTAACCGTCACAGGGATCTTAACAGCTTCCACTACCCTGCGGGTAATCTCTACGAGTTTATCGGGCTCGCGCATCATACCGCTGCCCGCACCGCGTTTGGCAATTTTATTGACAGGACAGCCGAAATTGAGATCGATGACTTCCGGTTGTGCCTCTTCCGCCATTATTGCCGCCTCCACCATTGATTCGGGGATATGACCATAAATTTGTATGCCTATCGGTCGCTCATACTCATATAGGACAAGCTTGGCAAGTGCCTTGCGTGCATCTCGTATCAATCCGTCAGATGGAACAAACTCCGTAAAGACCATATCTGCGCCATATTCTTTGCAGATGCAACGGAAGGAGGCGTCGGTGACATCCTCCATCGGCGCCAACAATAGTGGCTTCTCTCCTAGATCAAGAGTGGAAATCTTCATTAGACTCTATTGGTGAAAATCCAACGCAAAAATAGATATTATAGAGTAAAAACACTACTTTTGCCCAAAATATATTTTAAAATGGAAAGTCGAATCAGAAGAATAGGTGTGCTCACCTCCGGAGGTGATGCCCCAGGCATGAATGCCGCCATCAGGGCGGTTGTACGCTCGGCAATATTCTACCATTGCGAAGTGGTGGGTATCCGTAAAGGTTATACCGGCCTTGTTGAAAGGCAGTTTATGGGGATGCAGTCTCACTCCGTTTCCAAGATTATCTCACAAGGAGGCACTATCCTCAAATCTTCCCGTTGTCCGGAGTTCAATGATCCTCATGTGCGTAAAGTTGCGGTGGAGAATATGCGCGAAGCGGGTATAGACGCACTGGTAGTTATAGGCGGTGACGGTTCCTTCAGAGGTGCCAATGACCTTGTCAAAGAGTTTGATTTCCCTGTTGTGGGGGTTCCCGGTACTATTGACAATGATATATATGGTACCGATTACACTATCGGTTTTGATACGGCCATCAATACTGCGCTCGAAGCTGTCGACAAATTACGAGATACTGCAGATTCACACAATATGGTCTTTTTTGTGGAGGTGATGGGCCGTGATGCGGGTTTCATTGCTCTGCATACTGCCATCGGTACAGGTGCTGAGGCGGTGCTTGTACCCGAATATCCTACCAATATTAAAAAACTTTGCGACTATTTGCTCAACGAGCGTCGTAAAAACAAGACTTCGGGAATAGTAATCGTGGCTGAAGGAGATGAGGCGGGCGGAGCAATGGAGATTGCCGCCCAGGTCAAGAGACGCCTGCCGGACTATGAGACAAGAGTCACTACGCTCGGCCATATCCAGAGAGGTGGTTCTCCGAGCTGTGCTGACAGGGTGCGTGCCAGCATCCTGGGCCATGGTGCTGTTAAAGCTCTGCTTGATGGTCGAAAAGGAGTGATGGTTGGGCTTATCAATGATAAGATTGAGTATACTGCCTTTGATTTAGCTTGTTCGCGCCACAACGAGATCAATAAATATTGGTACGATATTGCCCGTATTTTGTCTATTTAATAAATTTGTTTAACTTTGCAGCCCAAAAATTTTATATTAACTTAAATACCAACACAGTGGACACACAAAGTTACAAGACAATCTCAGCTAACAGCGCTACCGTCAACAAAGAGTGGGTAGTGGTGGACGCTACGGATCAAGTTCTTGGTCGTTTCGCTGCCAAAATTGCGGTTTTGCTTCGTGGAAAGCACAAAACCAATTTCACCCCCCATGTGGATTGTGGTGACAATGTTATTGTGCTCAATGCCGGCAAAGTACGCCTTACCGGCAACAAGATGACTCAGAAGCAGTATGTCCGTCACACCGGTTATCCAAGTGGACAGAGATTCACTACTCCAAAAGAACTCTTGGAGCGTAAACCGTTAGCTGTTCTGCGACACGCCGTAAAAGGCATGTTGCCGAAGAACCGCCTTGGAGCTCAGTTGCTAAAAAATCTTTACCTATATGAAGGTGACGAGCATCCGCATCAGGCACAACAACCAAAACAAATTAATTTAAACGACTAAAAACAGAGCATGGAAGTAATTAACGCCCTTGGAAGACGTAAATCAGCAGTTGCTCGCGTTTATCTTAGCGCAGGTAAGGGTAACATCACCATCAACGGCACCCCGATTGATGAGTACTTCAAAGAGGAAACTCTCAAGTACATTGTTAACCAACCTCTCAATCTTACAGGCACAGTTGCCAACTTTGATATCAAAGCCAACATTGATGGTGGCGGTGTCAAAGGTCAGGCAGAAGCTCTCCGTCTCGCGATTTCCCGCGCACTTTGCAAAGTTGACGAAGAGGCTTATCGCCCTGTATTGAAGTCCAACGGCTTCCTCACCCGCGATGCCCGCGAGGTCGAGAGAAAGAAGCCAGGACGCCCCGGCGCAAGAAAACGCTTCCAATTCAGCAAACGTTAAGAGTTACTACGCTGGTTTATTTGCACAGAACGGATTTAAAACAGCAGGACTCACATCTTATGATATGGCTGCCTGAAGTTTGTCCGTCTGCGGAAAATCTAGGAGACCGTCAAAACCGCTACTCCTGATTGACAAAAAGAGGACTCCCGCTTTTAAAGGGGAGTAAAACAGTAAAAAACTATTACAAAAATTAATTAAATTAAAATGTCCAGAACAAATTTCCAAGACTTACTTGATGCAGGTGTTCACTTCGGTCACCTGAAGAGAAAGTGGAATCCCAAAATGGCTCCTTATATCTTTATGGAGAAAAACGGCATCCACATTATCGACCTGCATAAGACTGTTGTAAAAATAGATGAGGCAGCAAATGTGATGAAGCAGCTCTCCCGCGGAGGCCGCAAAATTCTTTTCGTTGCTACAAAGAAACAGGCTAAGGATATCGTTGCACAGAATGCACAGGCAGTTGATATGCCTTACGTTACTGAAAGATGGCCGGGTGGAATGCTTACCAACTTCCCGACTATCCGCAAAGCTGTCAAGAAGATGCAAAACATCGACAAGATGATGGAAGACGGCACCTTCGATACATTGGCAAAACGTGAGAGACTTCAGGTTACACGCCAGAAGGCTAAACTCGAGAAAAACCTCGGTTCCATCAAGGATCTCACACGTCTTCCTTCTGCTATCTTCGTGGTTGACGTTCAGAAGGAAGTAAACGCAGTTAGAGAAGCTAACCGTCTCAATATCCCAGTGATTGCAATGGTTGACACCTGCTGCGACCCCACTAATATTGATTATGTGATTCCTGCCAATGACGATGCCGCCAAATCAATTGCACTCGTGACGGAGATACTTTGCAAGGCAATCGCAGAGGGATCGGAGGAGCGTAAGCTCGAAAAAGAGAAAGAAAAGGATTCTCAGCCTGCAGCTGAAAGCACGGAAGTTATTGCAGGTAAGAGACTTCGTCAGCGCAGAGAGAGGCCTGCAAGAGCCAAAGCTGTTGCAGAAGAGAGCGCAGAAGAAACTGAAGAAGAGACTTCAAACGACTAAATTAACCTTATAATATTTCGCAAAATGGAAATTAAAGCAGCAGATGTTGCGAAACTTCGCAAAATGACCGGTGCCGGTATGATGGATTGCAAGAATGCTTTGGTTGAAGCAGAAGGCGACTATACGAGGGCACAGGAGATCATCCGTGAAAAAGGTAAGCTCGTGGCAGCAAAGCGTGCAGATCGTGAGACTTCCGAGGGTGCAGTAAAGATACGCGTCAAAGGAGGCAAGGGCATCATTGTGTGCCTCGGGTGCGAGACCGATTTCGTGTCCCAGAACTCAGAGTTCCAGGATCTCGTAAATAGTATTGCCGATTCGGCAATCGCCAATTTCCCCGCTGACCTTGAGACCCTCAAGGGTTGCAAGCTGGCAAACGGCGAGACCGTTGAAGAAGCCATATCCCAGCAGACAGGCAAGAGCGGCGAAAAACATAGCCTTGTAGCATATCACAGACTTGATGCTCCTTATGTGGCACAGTATGTACACACTATCAACGGCAAGCTTGGAGCCATAGTTGCATTCAATAAACCCGTACCCGAACAGCTCGGCAAAGGTGTTGCAATGCAGGTGGTATCCATGAAGCCGGTATCGATATCAGCAGCAGATTGTCCTGAAGAGGTGATTGCTGAGGAGCGCAAAGTGGCTATAGAAAAGACAAAGGAAGAGCAAATAAGAAAAGCAGTTGACGCAGCCATCAAAAAGGCAGGCATCAACCCTGCACATTGTGATACCGATGATCATATCGACTCCAATACCGCAAAGGGATGGCTTACTCCCGAGCAGGCAAAGCAGGCTCGCGAGATCATCGCAACCGTATCTGCAGAAAAAGCAGCCAATCTTCCCGAACAGATGATTCAAAACATTGCCAACGGTCGAGTACAGAAGTTCCTCAAAGAGAACACTCTCGAGGAGCAGGAGTACCAGATGGGCGATGGCAAGACTTCTGTAAAGGATACTATCAAAGCTGTTGACAAAGAGGCAAAGGTTATCGCTTTCTACAGAGTATCTCTCAACGACTAATTTTTATTAGTTCTGAGTTTTGAGTGGGTAGTCAGGAGTAATTTTTTTTAGTAAAGAGTTCAATGCGTTCTTTTGGACTCTAAGTTGGAGCGAAAGTTTTAGAATTCTTAGACAAGTTCTAAAAATTAATAAAGTCCCGAGTTAAGAATAATTAGCTCAGGACTTTTTATTTTACACAACCTCCAATACACTACCGACTACCCACTACATACTACACACTACCCACTACACACTACACACTACACACTACCCACTACATACTACCCACTACACACTACCCACTCAAAACATAGCTTTCTATGACACGGGGAAAATAGAGCTGCTCCAGGCAGTGAATCCTTGAGGCAAGGTCTTCAGGTGTGTCATCGGGCTTGACGGCACATCGTATCTGGAAAATATTTTCTCCATTATCATAAATTTCATCCACAAGGTGGATTGTGATGCCAGATTCTTTCTCGCCGGCAGCGATGACTGCATTATGAACACGCATACCATACATCCCTTTCCCTCCGTATTGTGATGGAATAAGTGCCGGATGGATATTGATTATGCGACCACGATATGCGTCAATAATTTTGTCCGGTACTTTCTGCAGGAAGCCGGCTAAAATTATATAGTCAATCTCATATTCACTGAGAATATCCATTGTCTCTTCAAGTTCCTCGTTTGGAAAAACAACGCAAGGCATCTCAAGTCTCTTCGCGCGTTGGATGACATATGCGTCCGGATTGTTGCACAGGACTACTTTTACACTTATTTCCGGGTGATTTTTGAAATAGCGAATGATGTTCCCGGCATTGGTGCCGGAGCCTGAAGCATAAATGGCGAGATTGATCATTTTTCTTATAATTTGAACTAATTATTACAAAGGTATAAAATTTGGAAGGCTTAAAAAAATATACTACTTTTGTATTTCCTTGCGATGCAAGGTGTGAACTAAAATTACTAACTAAACCAATTTTTATTATGGAAGATATTACCGCAAAAGTAAAATCTATCATCGTTTACAAACTTGGTGTTGAGGAGAACGAAGTTCAGCCTGACGCCAGTTTCACCAACGACCTTGGTGCAGATTCGCTCGATACAGTAGAACTCATAATGGAGTTTGAGAAGGCATTCGGCATCTCCATTCCCGATGAGGTGACAGAGAAGATCAGCACTGTACAGGACGCTATCGACTATATTGAGAATAATCAGAAATAGCGTTTTTCGCTATAAGAACTGATGTTAGTCAAGAGAGTTGTCATAACCGGCATCGGTACCATTAACCCAATAGGGGATAACCCCGAGGATTATTTCTCTAATCTGGACCTTGGGGTTAGTGGGTCATCGCTTATCACCCGTTTCGATACCTCTCTTTTCAAAACAAAATTTGCGTGTCAGATACGTGATTATTCTCCCGAACGTTTCGGGATGGATATCAAGGAGGCTCGAAAGCATGACAGATATACCCAATATGCTCTCATCACGGCCGGTCAAGCCATTAAAGATAGCAGAATCCCTCTGGATGAGGAGAAGACCTTACGCAGAACAGGAGTTGTAATTGGCTCGGGTATAGGCGGCATAGAGACTCTCACGCAGGAAACAATGGACTATACCGAAGGGCAGCCCCCTCGGTTTAGTCCTTTTCTTATACCTAAAATCATAACGAATATAGCCCCCGGATCCATTTCCATAAAATATGGGTTTAAAGGGCCTAATTTCTCAACCACTTCCGCTTGTACCAGCTCTGCCAATGCTCTTTGCGTTGCTGCTTCTATGATACAACTCGGTAAGGCGGACATAATTATAGCCGGTGGCTCAGAGGCGCCGATTACCGTTACCGCTATAGGTGGCTTTAACTCAATGCGTGCACTCTCTACCAACAACGACTCATATCAGACCGCCTCACGCCCTTTTGACGCTACCAGAGATGGTTTTGTGATAGGAGAGGGGGCGGGTATACTTGTGCTTGAAGAGTATGAGCATGCACTCAACAGAGGAGCAAAGATTTATGCGGAGATCATCGGGTATGGACAGAATGCGGATGCCTACCACATTACTGCCCCAAGTCCCGGAGGGGAAGGGGCTTCCGAGTCAATGCGCATAGCACTTGAGGATGCCGGCATATCTCCGGATCAAGTTGACTACATCAACACCCACGGCACATCTACTCCTCTTGGCGACATAGCCGAATTGGATGCCATCAAGAATGTTTTCGGCGATGCCGTGTATAATATCAACCTCTCTTCATCCAAATCGATGACCGGCCATCTTCTTGGTGCTGCGGGTGCGGTTGAAGCCCTCGCTTGCATCCATGCAATCAAGGATGGCATCATTCCTCCCACCATTAATTTTCGGGAGAAAGACGAAGCCATCGACTATTCTCTCAATCTTACGCTCAATACTGCTCAGAGGCGCAATGTGCGCATAGCTATGAGCAATAATTTCGGATTTGGCGGACACAACGCAACCATCATTTTCGCAGCGCCGAATTACAGACCTTTCCGTTAGATAGACAATTCTCTTACAGATTTATACAAAAACGGCCCCGAATTTCGGAGCCGCTTTTTCTATTTCTTTGTGCGATGTTTTATTTGAGTACCGTGTAGACTATCCTGAGTCTGGGATTACGCTTGCAGCCTGTGCCGTTGAACTTGGCTACATTATAATAGGTAAAGTCAGGATAATGGGTGGTCACATTGGTGGTGTTGTTGGTGTGGGAAATGGTTTGCATCAGCCATAGGTCATCCTCATCGGTCAATTCAGAACTCTCTTTTTTGATCAGGTCCTGGAGATAGAAGCCAACATCGGGTTTGTAGTGGAGTAACGAGCGATTGATAGAACCCTTGCTCATAAAACTGTCATAAATCTCTTCAATAGGTGTGTATAACGTATGCTTTGTGGTGCGTACTCTTTTACAGGGGAAGAGATTGCCGGGATAATTGTCCAGAGCTTTGTAGTTGCCGGAGTACTCAAAAGGGAATTCCAGCGTGGCTTTTGCAATTATAAGATTGTCAAGATCGATGTTGTTTTGTTCTGCCCAATTCTGCATAAGTGAATGGAGGGCGGCTCCGCTGATATGCGGTTTGATGCCGGAAAGACTTTCGTAGTAGAGTGTCTCGACCGGATAATCGGTAACCATAGAACCAGCCTCGGAAGTCATAGAGTTTAGCGACAGATATTCGCCCAACTGGAATGCAACCGAAGTGTCTCTTCTCTTGCCTGCTTCGTTAGTTGAGGTGAAGGAAAGCCTTACATCAGCACCGGTTATGTTAAAGTAATTCAGACGTCCGCCGGTCAGCCCTTCTTCTATGTCGTCAGTGCGGAAGTATAATCCATAAAACTTATTTATGAAGAGCTCTGTGCTGTCACATTCCTCTATTGTAGCGCTGAAAAAACGTTCTCCATATTCCTTCGTGAAGTGCATCTTGAGGGAGTCTCCGCCCATATAGATGGAGTTGCGGGAAGTGATGGGAACGGGATGGTAACTGAGTTCAGTTATGGAGTTGTTGTAAATGAATGTGGTGTCAAGGGGAGCCTTGAGCTCGTATGCGTAGACGTTCTGGGGAATGAATTGCTGTTCCGGACTCAGAAAGCGTTTTTCAGCTATTCCAATCTGGATATACATATCTATGAAAACAGGGTCAGTACCCCAGAGTATGGTGTCAGTCATGGGAGTGATGGATGTAGCCGTTCCCACCCTGAATGTACCGTAGTCCTTTGTTGTGATAGATCCGATTATAAAGTTGGCACTGACGGCAGTCTGGAGGCTGTCAGCCATTTTAAGGGTTACGGGCAGGTCGAAATCGGCCATTTTCATGGATATGTCCTGGTTACCCGGAATATAGGCCGAGCCGAGTGTATTGTCTGTGAAAATGCAGGATGTGAGGGTGGTTACTGATAGGATAAGTGACAATAATATGCCCTTGAATCTATTCATTGGTAGGGGGTGGTGTTATAAAGCTGTCGAAAAACCTGTTGTACTCTTCAATATATTCTGTCTCCTCTACACCAATTGTCATCGGCTGGAGTATGGGCATTCCCTTACGGCTGCCGATGTATGACTCCAACTCCGGATGGAGAGAGTCGGTACCAAGAATGATGCCGTCGGAGTGTTTGATAGCCAATTTCGCAAGATTTATGCCAGTAGGCTCTTTGAGCAGATCCAGGTCTTCCGATTTTAGTGATCCGAAGAGATATTTGGATATGATATCGTCGCTAAATCTTATATCAAGATCTTCACCGTAGAGTGAAAGAACGATCTTTGCGTCCGCAAAAATAGGATCATTCTTGTATACCTTCTTGAGATAGACCGGCAGGAAATGAGAAACCCATCCCTGGCAATGAACAACATCCGGTTTCCATCTCAGTTTCTTGACGGTTTCGAGAACGCCTCTGGCGAAAAATATACCCCTTTCGTCATTGTCGTCAAAATATTTGCCATCTTCATCCTTCCATATTTGCTTTCTGTGGAAATAGTCCTCGTTGTCTATGAAATAGACCTGCATCCTGGCTGATGAGATTGAAGAAACCTTTATTACGAGTGGTCTGTCAACTTTATTAACGACGATATTCATGCCCGAAAGGCGAATAACTTCGTGAAGCTGATTTCTCCTTTCGTTGATGCATCCATAGCGCGGCATGAATGAGCGAATCTGTTTTCCGCTCTCCTGAGTGCCTTGGGGCAGATACCTGTCCACTATAGAGATCTTGGATTCAGGCATATAAGGGAAAATCTCAGAGTTGACAAACAATACTTTTTTACTATTTCTCATAAATAACTATTTTAAGGGCATATTGACTACAAAGATAATAAAAATTTTTTGATTACCTTTGAAGTTTGTTAAACGGACCTATGGTAGCCAGGGAGAAAAATATCATTAGCAAGAGGCTGATACACTCTTATTTATCTTCGGTAATAAGTATCACGTTGGTATTGGTACTGGTGGGTGCTTCGGCTCTTTTCGCAGCAAATGCAGGCGAGATTTCACGTTTTTTCAAGGAAAATATGGTGGTCTCCCTGATTCTCGGCCAGTCGGTCACTGAGGAAGAGGGGCAGGAGTTGGCACGGAAGCTAACTTCGGATCCACAAGTGCTTTCCGCTGATTTTATCTCAAGGGAACAGGGCACACAGGAGATGAAGGTTCTTCTGGGAGAGGATTTTCTAAGTGTATTCGAAAGCAATCCCGTACCATTGTCCATAGATCTCCATTTGAACGGCGATATGGTTTCTCGCGATTCGCTTGTCTTCCTCAAGAGTCGCTTTCTTAAGGAACCGGCAGTGGAAGAGGTGGTTTATCAGGAGTCGCTTGTGGAGATTCTCAACGCCAATTTGCGCAAAATCGTGGCAATACTGACAGGCGTGGTAATAGTGCTGCTGTTTATCTCCTTTGTTCTAATCAACAATACGGTGCGTCTCAATGTCTACTCGCGTCGCTTTACCATTCATACGATGCGTCTGGTAGGGGCAACACGTGCCTTTATCCGCCGTCCCCTCATGCGGCACGCACTGGTACAAGGGGCCGTTTCAGGCCTTCTTGCGGCAGGATGCATCGCAGCAGCCCTTTGGTGGGCAGGTTCGTCCAATGAGATCCTGCTGCAGATTCTTGATGAACGCATCACAGGATTTGTGTTGCTCGGGGTCTTTTTCCTGGGTATCATCATATGCCAGATTTCTGCCTTCTTTGTGGTCAATAAACTGGTTGCTATTTCAAAAGATGATTTATATTATTAAAAGATAAAAAGAGAGTAATGAGTAATTTTTCACTTTCTCCCAAGAATGTCCGTTTTGTTCTGATAGGACTTATTGTGATGGTGGCGGGCTATATTTTGATGTCTGGAGGCGGCTCTTCCGATCCCGATGTTTTCAATCCGGAGATTTTTAATTTCAGGCGTTTGGTGATTTCACCTCTTCTGGTAATCATTGGCATTGTGATAGTCATAGTGGCAATTATGAAAAAGCCACGTGAAGATAAGGATGACAAGGGTGGGCAATGAGTTGGTTTGAAGCGATAATTCTGGGTCTTATCCAGGGCTTGACCGAGTTTCTGCCGGTAAGCAGCAGTGGTCACCTGATAATCGCAAAGGAGCTTTTCGGCATCGAAACGCATGATTTGAGTTTTGAGGTGGTGGTGCATGCAGCCACTGTACTGAGTACTATCGTCGTGTTTCGCAAATATATATGGGAATTGCTCCGCAGTCTGTTTAAGTTCGAATACAATGAGCAGACCAGGTACATTTTGTTGATACTGGTTTCCATGATTCCCGTTATGATCGTCGGTTTTTTCTTCAAGAGTTACGTTGAGGAGCTCTTTGGTTCGGGTTTGTTGGTTGTGGGTCTGGCACTGATGCTCACCGCATTATTGCTCATTCTAAGTGAGAGTCTCAATCGCCGTAGCGACAGTAAGGCGCAGCAGGGGCAACCTGTCGGTTGGAAGTCTGCCATTTGGATGGGTGTTGCACAGGCGGTTGCGGTAATACCCGGCCTTTCGCGCTCCGGCTCGACTATAGCCACGGGTCTGATATGCGGTGTAAGCAGAGAACAGGTGACAAGGTTCTCCTTTTTGATGGTACTCATTCCCGTTTTGGGAGAGGCCTTCCTTGAACTTGTAGGAGGTGGATTCGCTGCCTCCTCTTCTGCAGGTGAACTCCAGTTGCTGTTGGGTTTTATTTCAGCTTTCCTTTCAGGCCTTTTCGCATGCAAAGTGATGATTGCAATAGTGCAGAAAGCCCGTCTTAAGTGGTTTGCGCTCTATTGCGCCATTGTGGGTATTGCCTGTGTCGTGTCTAATCTGTTTTGATGGGAGAGCCGCTTCATATATTTGTATCGGATGTTCATCTGGGGATCAATGACGTTTCTGCAGAGGCACGCGAAGCTCGTTTTCTCGATTTTTTGAGAAATCTGCCGGAGGAGACAGTCGAACTCTACCTGCTGGGTGATATTTTTGATTTTTGGGTGGAATATCGTGACGTGGTACCGCGTTCTTCGATTCGTGTGCTGGGAGAACTGGCAGCTTTGAGTGACCGCGGTGTAAAAATTTATTTTTTTACCGGCAATCATGACTACTGGCTCACAGACTACCTGCGGGATGAAATAGGCATGGAGATTGTCCGGGAGTCGCTTGTTGTAAAGGAAATCGCAGGCAGACGTGTCTGTATGGGACATGGAGATGGACTCGGATGTCGCAACCCCTTCACCAGGTTGCTTTTCTCCGCCATAAGAAATAAATTGCTCGTATTTCTGCTCAAATCCGTCCATCCCCGGCTGATATTCAGATGGGCTCACAAATGGTCTTCATCGAGTCGTAACTACAGTAATATGAGCAAATATATTTTCAAAGGCAAGGATTCGGACCTCTACAAATATCTCTGTAAATACGGAGAAGATAAGGGGATAGATTGCTATGTCATCGGTCACGTACATTCACAGATGGAGATTGAAGTGGAAAGCGGAGGAACCCTTTATCTTTTGGGCGATTGGGCTGAAGAAGCATCTTCCCTGAATCTCTCCGGAACGTATATCGGCTTTGGGGCCTGTCCGAATATACCAAAGTAGAGTTCTTCAAACTCACCTCTTTCCCAGTATTCGACAAGCTCTTCCAGATCTTTGTCCTCACCGAAACGGTCGTAAGATCTTTTGAGGTCACCCTTGAGTAATTTTGCGATGCCTTGCCAGAATCCGGCGGTTGCACCGGAGAAGAAGTGTTTTATTATATAATAGGGAGTCATTCCTACCTCCCTATCTATGAGGCGTATCATCATTAATCCCTGTTTGAGGGTGAGATTTCTGAAAATGGGGTCAAACTCCTTGATCAGATCATCTTTCATCTTATTGAGATATCTGTCCTGCTTGCGTTTGGACATGTTATCAGTAACGAAGAGAGAGTCGGTCTCTCTTATTACCCTGCTCACAAGCAATGCGTAGGGGTAGGCCCTGCTGAAATTGTAAACCCTTTTGTAATATTTGGTCCACTCACGTTTACTCATTGTCTGTCGTGGATGGATGACTGCCGGCATAATTTCATCCACAAATACAGTGTCCTTTCCTTCAATTACATACTGCATCACATGTCCTTTCTGGGCGCTGGCCTCCGACGTTGTCAGAAGCAAGAGAAACAGCATAATGAGCGCTGAAAAGGATATATTACGGATTTTTTTCACGATGCAAATGTAGTAAAAACGAAATATTGTCTATCTTTGGCAGACATAAATGCAATATAAGTGCCATGTTCAATCTAGCTAATTACACGCCATGGGTCTTATTTACCGATCTCGGTATCATACTGGGCCTTCTTTTGATAGGTAAGATTATCAGAGTCAAAGTTAAACTCGTGCAGAAACTTTTCATTCCGCCCAGTCTCTTAGCGGGTCTTCTTGGCCTGATATTCGGCCCCAATGGTTTGGGCTGGCTGCCCTTGTCAAATTTCATCTCTGTCTATCCGGCGGTGCTGATAGCTGTGGTCTTTGGAGCTCTTCCGCTTTCGTCTCCGAAGTTTAAGATGAAGGAGGTGGCAGGCCGCGTCGGTCCGATGTGGGCCTATTCTCAGTTGGGAATGCTCATACAGTGGTCAGTTATGGGTCTTTTCGGTTTGTGGGTGCTCAAGTGGATATGGCCAAATCTCCACGATGCGTTCGGAGTTATGCTGCCCACCGGTTTTTATGGTGGACATGGTACTGCTGCAGCCATCGGAGCTGCATTTGACGGTCTTGGATGGGATGAAGCTGCCTCCCTCGGCATGACTACTGCTACTGTAGGTATAATACTGGCCATCGTCGGAGGTCTGTTCTTCATCAAGATGGCAGCTCGAAAAGGTCACACCTCTTATATTGTGGACTTTGCCGAACTGCCTCAGGAGTTGCGTAGCGGCCTTCTTCCCAAGGAGAAAAGAGAGCCTTCCGGTGAGATCACTACTTCTCCGATTTCGGTCGATTCGCTCACATTTCATCTGGGACTAGTAGTGCTTGCAGCATTTGGCGGTTATATGATAAGTCAGGGAGTTAAAATGTGGTATCCTAAACTTGAGCTACCCATCTTCAGTTGTGCATTCATTGTGGGACTGGTCCTCAAGAAGATTTTTGATGCCACAAAGGTATCTCAATATATTGATCCCAAAACAACCGGTTCCATCAGTAGTACTGCTACAGATCTACTTGTGGCTTTCGGAGTAGCTTCCATTAAACTCGGTGTAGTACTAAAATATGCTGTTCCTCTTATTGTGTTGATTGTCGTTGGAATAGGTTTGACTGTCTTTATGGTATTCTACTTTGGTCGTCACCTCCACCGTAAGGATTGGTTTGAGAAGTCCATTTTTGCCTGGGGATGGTGGACGGGAACAATGGCAATGGGTATTGCTTTGTTGAGGATCGTAGATCCCAAGATGATGAGTAAGGCACTGGATGATTATGCTCTGGCATATCTCCCTTGTGCTCCGGTCGAAATCCTGCTGATTACCATCGTGCCGATAATGTTTACCGCCGGACAGGGTGCCTGGCTGATGCTGATTTGTCTGGCAATCTCAGCTGTTTTGCTTTTCCTGGCATCGAGGTTGAAATGGTGGATTCCTACGAAGGATCTACAGCCTGGTAGGGGCCAACAAACGGTATCTAATGAATAATATAAGAATTCTGGGAGTTGCAGCCATCCTTTTGGCTGCAATTTCCTTTCAAACATCTGCACAGGAGGATACTGCACTGCTTAAACGGGCAGAGCAGCTTCATCGCGAAATGTTTTCAATTGACACCCATAACGATGCCATCGTCAAATATACACATCCCTGGCGATCTGATGCGGGAGATCGTACCCAAGTAACTTTTCCCAAGATGAAGGAGGGAGGACTCGATGCGGCCCTTTTTGCGGTCTTTCTCTCTCAAGGACCACGCAATGAAAATGCGTACGACAGCGTGATGGCCTACACGGTCAGGGAAATGGATTTTTTTAAAACCTATGTGGCAGAACATAGCTCCGAGGCAGGCATTGCCTATCATTCATCGGACTTTTGGCATCTCAAACGGCAAGGTAAATCAATAGTGATGTTTGCTCTCGAAAATGGCTACGGCATCGGCACCGATCTGCTCAATGTCGAACGTCTCTACAATCTTGGGGTGAGAGCAATCACTCTTACCCACAATTATAACAATGATGTCGCAGACTCCTCACGTGACACTATTGCCGAGTGGCACGGGCTCTCTCCATTCGGATATCAGGTAGTGGAGGAGATGAACCGTCTGGGTATGATAGTTGATGTCTCTCACACTTCCACAGAGACGCTTTACGATTGTCTTGAGCACAGCAAGGCACCTATCATCGCCAGCCATTCCAGTGTCAGGGCAATTAAGGATATACCTCGCAATCTTACTGATGAAGAGATATGTGCCATTGCTGACAAGAGTGGCTTGATACAGGTAGCTACCGGTCGCTGGTGTCTCTCGGATCTGCCAAGAGAGCAGGTTAACATTTCAGTCTTCTGTGATCATGTTGACCATGTGCGCAATCTTGTCGGAGCCGATCACGTAGGGATTGGTACTGATTTTGACGGCGGCGGGGGAATGGTCGGTTTTGAAGATGTGTCTAAAATGAAATATGTCACTGTCGAACTGCTCCGTCGCGGATGGCCTGAAAAGGATATCCGTAAATTCTGGGGAGAAAATTTCCTGAGGGTCCTCAGAGAAGTGGAAAAAATTTCACGACAAATCAACCATTGATTGTCGAAAATGTTCGTTTTCCATTTCGTTTCATTTTTGTAATAGGCTGGTTTCCGAGGATTTAGCTATCAATTTTTTCGGTCGAAAGTTATGCAGTTTTTTTATCAAAATAATTTGCATTTCAAATATTTTGACTATCTTTGCAACCCGTGATTTATGTATCGATTCATGTAAGTTGCTGGAAGACAAGAGTTTAGAAATATTTAAGCTATAAAAAAATGTTACAACCGAAAAAAACCAAATTTAGAAGGCAGCAGAAAGGTCGCATGAAAGGTGTTGCCCAGCGTGGCAACCAGTTGGTCTTTGGATCTTTTGGTATTAAAACAATGGAAAGTTGCTGGCTGACAGGCCAACAGCTTGAGGCTGCACGTCAGGCTGTAGTACGCTATATGAAGCGTGAAGGTAAGATCTGGATCCGTGTGTTCCCCGACAAACCTTTTACAAAAAAGCCTGCAGAGGTACGTATGGGTAAAGGTAAGGGTAGCCCTGAGGGATTTGTTGCTCCCGTTACCCCCGGTCGTATGATAATAGAAGCAGAGGGTGTTCCTTTGGAGATTGCAAAGGAGGCGCTTCGTCTCGGCGCTCAGAAATTGCCCGTTACCACCAAGTTTGTGGTAAGAAGAGACTATGTTGAACAATAAAAGGAGAAGAAGAAATGAAAGCAGCAGAAATTCGTGAAATGGCTATCTCCGACCTGCGAGAGCGCATCGAAGTTGAGAAACAGAACCTCAACCACATCAAGATGAACCATGTAATCTCTCCGTTGGAAGACACTTCCAAGATCAAGAAGCTTAAGACCGACATTGCCAGAATGATGACCATATTGGCTGAAAAGGAATCACAGAACTAAAATAGACTTTAATAATGGAAAGAAATCTTCGTAAAGAAAGAATCGGTATTGTGGTAAGCAACAAAATGGACAAGTCTATCGTAGTTGCTGTAAAAACAAAAGAGAAACACCCGATTTACGGAAAGTTCGTAAGCAAAACCACAAAATTCGTCGCTCAGGATGACAAGAACGAATGCAGTGAAGGAGACACCGTGCGCATAATGGAAACACGTCCTCTGAGCAAGACCAAACGCTGGAGATTAGTAGAAATCGTAGAAAAAGTGAAATAACATGATACAACAAGAATCACGTTTATTGGTGGCAGATAACAGCGGTGCAAAGGAAGTCCTCTGCATCCGTGTTTTGGGCGGTACACGCCGTCGTTATGCCGGAGTTGGTGACAAGATCGTTGTTGCCGTAAAAAGCGCTATTCCTGGTGGAAATACCAAGAAAGGTGCAGTTTCTAATGCAGTGATAGTGCGTACAAAGAAAGAGATTCGTCGCGCTGACGGTTCTTACATCCGTTTTGATGACAACGCATGCGTTCTCCTCAACAAGTCTGATGAGGTTATCGGTACCCGTATTTTCGGTCCCGTAGCTCGCGAGTTGCGTGAAAATTATATGACAATCGTCTCACTTGCCCCAGAGGTACTTTAAAGGAGGATTCGAATTATGACAAAGTTACATATCAAGAAAGGCGACATGGTATATGTAAATGCCGGGAACGATAAAGGCAAGACCGGTAAAGTTCTCGAGGTGATTACAAAGAAAGATCGCGCCATCGTTGAAGGCGTCAACATGGTAAGTAAACATACCAAACCCAATTCAAAACACCCTCAAGGGGGAATTATTAAACGAGAGGCCGGTGTGCACATTTCCAACCTGCAGGTTGTGGATCCCGTTAAAGGTGGTGCCACCAAGATCGGTCGTCGTCTCAACGAAGACGGCAAGATTGTTCGCTATGCCAAAAAATCAGGAGAGGAGATCAAGTAATGGCAAAAGAGAAGAAAACCCAGGTACAGGCAGGTCCTACAATGGACCAGGTCAATTATGTTCCTTCTTTGAAGAAGAAATACAAAGAGGAAATCGTAGGTAAACTGATGAAGGAGTTTTCCTACTCTACTGTAATGCAGGTTCCGAGACTCGTTAAGATCACCATTAATCAGGGCATTGGAGCAGCCACTCAGGACAGGAAGCTCGTTGACGTTGCACAGCAGGAGCTCTCTCTCATTGCAGGTCAAAAAGCTGTCCAGACCGCTTCAAGAAAGGACATCTCCAACTTCAAACTCCGTAGAGGCATGCCTATCGGTGTGAAGGTTACCCTCCGCGCCACCAAGATGTATGAGTTCCTTGAGAGACTCATCGCCGTTTCACTCCCCCGTATCAGGGATTTCAAGGGTATCTCCGAGAATTTTGACGGCCGCGGCAATTATACCCTCGGCATCAAGGAGCAGATAATTTTCCCTGAGATTGACATCGACAAGATCGTCAAGGTGATGGGTATGGAGATTACATTTGTTACTACGGCCAAAAAAGACGAAGAAGCTTATGCACTCCTTCGTGAATTTGGCTTACCTTTTAAGAACATTAAGCACAACTAATAGGATATGGCAAAAGAATCAATGAAGGCTCGCGAAGTAAAACGCGCTAAGTTAGTAGCTAAGTATGCTGAGAAACGTAAGGCTCTGAAAGAAGCCGGAGACTGGGTTGCCCTCGACAAGCTCCCCAAGAACTCCAGCGCCTGCAGACTTCACAACCGTTGTTCGATCACCGGTCGTCCAAAGGGTTATATGCGTCAGTTCGGCATCAGCCGTATTCAGTTCCATGAGATGGCTTCCAAAGGCCTTATCCCGGGAGTGAAGAAAGCCAGCTGGTAAGAGATTTACACCTTAATTATATAAACATTGGATATCGGGCGTCCATATGGGCGTCGAATCTTAAAAACAAACAAAAATGACTGATCCAATCGCAGATTATTTGACTAGAATTCGAAATGCGTATCTCGCCGGTCACAAGACAGTAGAGATCCCCTCTTCGAAAATGAAAATGGAGATAACCCGCATTCTCCATGAGAAGGGTTATATCCTTGCCTATAAACTTGAGGAAGGCAAACCTTTCAACACCATTAAGATTGCTCTTAAGTATCATCCTGAGACAAAGAAGGCAGCAATCAAAAAGATTATCCGTGTAAGCTCACCCGGTCTGAGGCAGTACACCAACGTGGCTAAGATGCCCCGCGTACTCAACGGCCTGGGTATAGCAATTCTCTCCACTTCCAAAGGTATTATAACCAATAAGGAAGCCAGGGATCTCAATGTAGGCGGTGAAGTGCTTTGCTACGTTTACTAATAGTTACAAATACAAATAAATTATACAAAATGTCAAGAATTGGAAAATTACCTGTAAACCTGCCCGCAGCCGTCTCAGTGTCAATTGGAGAGGGTAATGTGGTGAAGGTTAAAGGCCCGCTCGGAGAATTGACCCAGAAGGTTGATCCTGATATCAAGGTATCGGTCGATGCGGGAGTCCTTACGGTGAAACGTCCTACAGATCAGCCCCGCCACCGTTCGATGCACGGTCTCTACCGCGCACTCATCAACAATATGGTGATAGGCGTATCTGAAGGTTTTACTGTAGAACAACAATTTGTGGGTGTCGGTTACCACGTTGCAGTAAACGGCCAGACCGTAATCTTCAACCTTGGTTTCTCCCACGAGATACACTTCCAGCTTCCCGCCGAGATTAAGGCTGAGGCCCCGGCTGTGAAGAAGGGTCAAAACCCGGTTTTAATTATGAAAAGCCACGACAAGCAACTCCTCGGTATGGTAGCGGCCAAAGTACGCTCACTGCGTAAGCCTGAACCTTACAAGGGCAAGGGTATCAAGTTCGTAGGCGAACAACTACGTCGTAAAGCCGGTAAGTCGGCCAGCGCCAAATAATAGGAGATTAAGTTATGGCATTGAATAAGATAGAAAGAAGAAAGAGAATCCACTACCGCATACGTAAAGTTGTAAACGGTACTCCCGAGAGACCGAGAATGGTAGTGTTCAGAAGCAACAAGCAGATCTATGTTCAGGTCATTGATGACGTGAACGCAGTCACCATCGCTTCAGCAGCTTCCAATGACAAGGCTCTTGTAGAGCAGTGTAAAGGTAAGACCGGCGTTGAGGCTGCACAAATAGTTGGCAAGGCAGTTGCAGAGCGTGCAATAGCTAAAGGTATAACCACCGTATCTTTTGACCGCGGAGGTTATCTTTATCACGGAAGAGTTAAAAGTTTGGCAGATGCTGCCCGCGAGGGTGGTCTTAAATTCTAAGGAGATATTATGGCAAATTCTAATGTAAAGAGAGTAAAGACTACTGATCTTGAGTTGAAAGATAGATTAGTAGCTGTTCGGAGAGTAACCAAGGTGACAAAAGGTGGACGTAATTTCAGTTTTGCTGCCATTGTTGTCGTAGGTGACGAGAACGGTGTAGTAGGATATGGCCTCGGAAAGGCAAATGAAGTGACTACCGCCATCTCCAAAGGTATTGAGGACGCAAAGAAAAACCTCGTAAGGATTCCCCTCAGCAAGAGGACCATTCCCCATGAGCAGTCAGCCAAATTCGGCGGTGCAAGGGTATTCATGAAGCCTGCGGCTCCCGGTACGGGAGTAAAGGCCGGTGGTGCCATGCGTGCCGTGTTCGATTCGGTGGGTATCCACGATGTTCTTGCAAAATCTAAAGGATCATCAAATCCTCACAACTTGGTAAAGGCCACAATAGCCGCCCTTACAGAGATGCGTGATGCATACACTGTTGCCGGTCTCCGTGGTATTCCGATGAGTAGGGTATTTAACGGATAAGGAGGAAGAATATAATGACTAAAGTAAAAGTTACTCAAATCAGGAGTCGCAGCGGCGCGACCGAAAGACAGATCGCAAACCTGGTCTCTCTGGGTATACGCAGGATGCATCACACCGTTGAGGTGGAACTTACGCCTGTCACCAAAGGTATGATTGAAAAAGTTCTTCACCTTGTTAAAGTTGAAGAGGTAAAGTAAAGGAGGAATAAAGATGAAATTGAATACACTTAAACCTGCAGAAGGTTCCAAAGGAAGAGTGAAGCGCGTAGGTCGTGGTCCCGGTTCGGGTCGCGGCAAAACGGCCAGCCGTGGTAACAACGGTGCAAAATCACGCTCAGGCTACTCCCGCAAGGCCGGTTTCGAAGGCGGTCAGATGCCTATACAGAGACGCCTTCCCAAGTTCGGTTTCAATAACCCGACCAGAGTGGAGTATAAGGCAATCAATCTGTCATCTCTTCAGACAGCTTGTGAGAAACACAATCTTACCACTGTCGATATTGACACAATGATTTCAATAGGTCTCGCCGGCAAAAACGATCTCGTGAAGATTCTGGGCAATGGCGAACTTACTGCTAAACTGGATGTTACTGCTAATGCATTCTCCGCTTCCGCCATCAAGAAAATTGAGGACGCCGGTGGAACTGCTAATAAAATCTGATCATTATGAAAAGATTTTTTCAGACAATAGTAAACATCTTCAAGATTGAAGAGCTCCGCAAAAGGATTCTTTATACTCTGGGACTGATTGTGATTTACCGTCTCGGCAGTTACATCGTGCTTCCGGGTATTGATGCATCTCAGCTTGCAAACTTGCAGACTCAATCTTCCGAAGGTCTCCTGGGACTGTTGAATATGTTCTCCGGTGGTGCCTTCGGTAACGCTTCAATCTTTGCATTGGGTGTTATGCCTTACATTTCCGCGTCCATCGTCATTCAGCTTTTGGCTGTGATGGTACCCTTCTTTCAGCGCCTCCAGCGCGAAGGTGAGAGCGGACACAGAAAAATGAATCAGTATACACGTTACCTCACAATCCTGATCCTGCTGATCCAGGGTCCGGCCTATATCGCAAACCTTTCGAACCAGCTCCCTCCTGAGGCATTTGTCGCTACAATCGGTAGAGGATGGTACGGAATTTTTGTCACAATGGTGCTGATTGGAGGTACGATGTTCGTTATGTGGTTAGGTGAAAGAATTACAGACCGCGGCATTGGTAATGGTATTTCCCTAATCATCATGGTGGGTATCGTTGCACGTCTCCCTATGGCGTTGTGGATCGAACTTACAGAAAAATTTAATTCAACAACAGGCGGTATCCTTATGTTCATCGTCGAACTGTTGATACTATTTCTGGTTTTCGTTGCCTCTATCGCCCTTGTACAGGCAGTACGCAAGATCCCCGTTCAATATGCCAAACGTGTCATTGGTAATAAGCAATATGGCGGAGTGCGTCAATATATCCCTTTGAAGATCAATGCTGCCGGCGTAATGCCGATTATCTTCGCACAGGCTTTGATGATTTTCCCGCTCATATTCTCAAACTTTAATGCCACTAAAGGCTTTGCGGCTGTAATGTCCAACACAGCCGGTTTCTGGTACAACTTCGTCTTCGCACTTATGGTTGTCCTGTTTACGTATTTCTACACCGCTATTACAGTAAACCCGACCAATATGGCAGAAGAAATGAAGAGAAATGGCGGATTTATTCCGGGCGTAAAGCCGGGAAGAAAAACCGCTGAGTACATTGACTCAATAATGTCACGCATTACGCTTCCCGGTTCCATTTTCCTGGCAATCATAGCTATTTTGCCGGCATTTGCGATGATGCTTGGAGTAAACAACCAGTTTGCATCCTTCTACGGAGGAACATCATTGTTGATCCTCGTGGGTGTTATACTGGATACCCTTCAGCAGATCGAGAGTCATTTACTAATGCGTCACTACGACGGTTTGATGAAGACGGGACGTCTCAGAGGCCGTTCGGGTATGTAATTGATTGATAAGTTCTTTAGAGTTATGACAAAGCCCAAAACCGAAGAAGAGTTGGCAATCATGAGGGAAAATGCCCTGTTGGTTTCCAAGACTTTGGCTGAAGTCGGACGACATATTGCTCCGGGAATCACAACAAAAGAGTTGGATTTCATTGCGGAGAAATATATCAGAGAGGCGGGAGCAGAGCCGGGCTTCTTGGGTTACGGAGGTTTTCCCTTTACGTTGTGCATTTCTCTCAACGATACGGTAGTCCACGGATTTCCTTCAGACTACAAATTGCAGGAAGGCGACATCGTATCTGTTGATTGCGGTACAAAATATAGGGAATTCAACGGTGACTCCGCCTATACCTTCGCTGTCGGAAAGATCGGCGATGAGGATGCGAGGCTTCTTGAAGCCACAAAAGCATCCCTCTATCTGGGTATAGAGCAGGCAGTCAGCGGCAATCGCACAGGCGACATCGGATTTGCCGTTCAGTCCTATGTGGAGAGCCTCGGTTTTTCAGTGGTCAGAGAGATGGTCGGTCATGCTATCGGCCGCAATCTCCACGAAAGCCCCGAGGTACCCAATTATGGACGCAGAGGCAGAGGTGTCAAACTTCACGAAGGAATGGTCATCTGCATCGAGCCGATGGTCAATGCCGGAGGTAGAGAGGTTTACCTGGACGAGAATGGTTGGGCTGTACGCACCGCTGATGGCAAGAAGTCGGCACATTTTGAGTTGATGGTTGCAATCAGAAAGGGCGCTCCGGAGATCTTATCTACCTTTGAATTTATTGAAACTAATTAATAACCATAAGTCAAACACCTACGTAATTGTTACAATATGCCGAAACAACAAGCTATAGAACAAGAAGGAACAGTCATTGAAGCCTTATCCAACGCGATGTTCAGAGTCGAACTCGACAACGGACACGTAATTACTGCCCACATTTCGGGTAAAATGCGTCTGCATTATATCAGAATACTGCCGGGAGATAGGGTAAGGGTGGAAATGTCCGCGTATGATTTGACCAAAGGAAGAATTTCTTTCAGATATAAATAATAAAACTTACACAAATGAAAGTAAAAGCATCCATAAAGAAGCGTAGTGAGGATTGTAAAATTGTGAAGCGCAAAGGTCGCTTGTATGTAATTTGCAAGAAGAATCCGAAATTCAAAATGCGCCAGGGATAATTTTTTAATTTGTAATAATAATAAAGTAAAAAATAGATTATGGCACGTATAGCCGGAGTTGATTTACCGAACAACAAACGCGGAGAGATAGGTTTGACTTATATCTTCGGTATCGGTCGCAGTTCAGCCAAAAAGATCCTGACGGATCTCGACATTGATATCAATACCAAGGTCAAAGACTGGAATGACGACCAGATTACAGCAATCCGTACGAAGATTGCAAATGAGTACAAAATTGAAGGTGAGCTTCGCTCATCCGTTCAGTTGAACATCAAACGTCTGATGGACATCGGATGTTACAGGGGTATCCGTCATCGTATCGGTCTTCCTGTGCGCGGTCAGAGTACCAAGAACAATGCACGTACACGCAAGGGTCGTAAGAAGACTGTTGCAAATAAGAAGAAAGCAACTAAATAAGAGATTTGAATTATGGCAAAAAAACCAACGACAAGCAAGAAGAGAGTTGTTAAAGTTGACGCTTATGGTCAAGCTCATATTTCGTCGACTTTCAACAATGTGATCGTTACAATCACCAACAGCACCGGTCAGGTGATCAGTTGGTCATCAGCAGGTAAGATGGGCTTCAGGGGTTCCAAGAAGAACACTCCCTATGCAGCTCAGGTAGCCGCTCAAGATTGCGCCAAGGTTGCGTATGATCTCGGATTACGCAAGATTAAGGCATATGTAAAGGGTCCGGGAGCAGGCCGTGAGTCTGCAATCCGCACCATCCACGGAGCAGGTATTGAAGTTACCGAGATTATTGATGTTACTCCTCTGCCACACAACGGTTGCCGCCCCAAAGGCCGTCGCAGAGTATAACCTTAACAACCTTAAAGCAATAATAGAATAATATGGCAAGATATACAGGGCCCAAAACTAAAATAGCCCGCAAATTTGGAGAGCCTATCTTTGGTCCGGATAAACAGTTTGAGAAAAAGAATTATCCACCGGGACAGCACGGACAGGCCAAGAAACGTAAAAAAACCTCAGAGTACGGTACTCAGCTCGCCGAGAAGCAGAAAGTTAAATACACTTATGGGCTTCTCGAGAGACAGTTCCGTAACCTTTATGGCAAAGCACACAGGATGAAAGGCCAAACAGGCGAGAACCTCATTTTGCTCCTCGAGTCCCGTCTCGACAATCTCGTTTATCGTCTGGGTATAGCTCCTACGAGGGCTGCGGCAAGACAGCTTGTGACACACTGCCACATCACCCGCAACGGTGAAGTCTGCAACATCCCTTCCACCATCGTCAGACCCGGTGAAACCATAGGAGTACGCGAGCGTTCAAAGAGTCTGGAAGTTATTCAGGATAGCCTTTCACACTCTTCCGCCAACTTCTCCTGGCTTGAGTGGGATGCCGCAAAATTCCAGGGTAAGTATACAAACGTTCCTTTAAGAAGCGAAGTTCCTGAGAATATCAATGAGCAACTTATAGTAGAGTTGTACTCCAAGTAATCCTTGCTTATAGCGTAAACACTAATAAAATTTAAACAGTATGGCAATTTTAGCATTTCAAAAACCGGATAAGGTAATAATGCTCGACGCAACGGATACCTTCGGTCGTTTCGAATTCCGTCCCTTGGAACCGGGATATGGCATAACCGTAGGTAATGCTCTCCGTCGTATACTGCTCTCCTCTTTGGAAGGCTTTGCCATCACCTCAATAAGGATCGACGGTGTAAGTCACGAATTTGACACTATACCCGGCGTTATTGAGAGTGTTGTCGACATCATTCTCAACCTCAAGCAGGTTCGCCTCAGGAGGATGATAGAAGATGTTGACGGCGAGGTGGTGAACGTGACTGTTAGTGGTAAGCAAGAATTTACTGCTGAAGATATTTCCAAGAGTTTATCCTCTTTTAAAGTATTGAATCCCGATCTCCACATCTGCTCAATGGAGCCTTCAGTTAAGCTCAACATAGAGATGAGGATCGGCAAGGGAAGAGGTTATGTTCCTTCAGAAGAAAATAAAGTTGATAATGCTCCCCTCGGAACGATTGCGATTGACTCGATTTTCACTCCTATAAAGAATGTGAAATACTCGGTTGAAGACTGGCGTGTTGAGCAGAAGACCGACTACGAGAAACTCAACATCGAGATCACTACAGATGGCTCAATCCATCCGAAGGAGGCCTTGAAAGAGGCAGCTACCATCCTGATTCAGCACTTCTGGCTTTTCTCTGATGAAAAGATTACTCTTGAGACCGCAGTAGAACAAGACAGCAAGCAACTTGACGAGGAGTCTATGCGTATGCGTCATATCCTTCTCACCAAGCTCTCAGATATGGAGCTTTCAGTAAGGGCACTCAACTGCCTTAAAGCTGCAAATATCGAGACATTTGCCGACCTTGTTTGCCATCAGAGGACAGATTTGATGAAATTCAGAAACTTCGGCAAGAAATCTCTCAACGAGATTGATATGCTCATGGACAGATTGAAACTGAACTTCGGAATGGACATTACCAAGTATAATATTGAAATAAAAGCACAAGAAAATGAGGCACAATAGATCAATAAATAGTTTAGGACGCAAGAGCGGACATCGCAAGGCGATGCTGGCCAACATGGCATCATCTCTGATCCTTCACAAGAGGATTGAGACTACTCTGGAAAAGGCCAAAGCCCTGAGAATGTATGTTGAACCGCTTATTACCAAGTCAAAAGAGGACACAACACACTCACGCCGCATAGTATTCAGCTACTTAAAGCAGAAGGAGGCGGTAGCCGAGCTTTTCCGCGTTGTTGCTCCAAAGGTTGCTGATCGTCCGGGCGGATATACACGCATTATCAAAAACGGTTTCCGTCTTGGTGATGGGGCCAATATGGCATATATCGAGTTGGTAGATTTCAACAAGGCAGTACTTGAGGCTGATGCACCCGCAAAAGAGAGTGTAAAGAAACCTGCTACCCGTCGTAGTCGCTCCAGGAAGAGTGCTGATAAGAGTGTAGAGACAAGCGTGGAGGCAAGCACAGAAGCAAGTGCTGAGGTTGGCACAGAGGAAACAGAAGCCAAAGCTCCCAAAGCTCCCAAAGCTCCCAAGGCAACCAAACCGGCAGCCAAAAAAGCAGCTCCCAAAACAGCTTCTAAAGTTGCCCCCAAGGCAGCTCCAAAAAGCACCGGTAAGGTAGCGGCAAAAGCTCCTGTCAAGAAAGTTTTCGCTCCCCGAAAGACCGGTAACGCATAGCTTGAGTAGTGACGTAAAAACAGAGATGGCCGATTTTTTTCGGCCATCTTTGTTTTTACTGAGTATGTAGTGTGTAGTATGTAGTGTGGTGTGTATAGTGGTGCGTGTTGCAGGTTACGTGGAACGGGGTTTACCGTATAACTTGTGAGTCTGAAATAACCTGCAACCTGTACCTCACACCACTCAAAGTTCCTTACTAAATATTTTGTCAGAACTACACACTACTTACTTCTGACTCGAAACTATACTGTAGTTACCAGATTGCGGTCACCGTAACCATTGTCTACGCGTGCAACGTGTGGCCAGAATTTGTTGTCGCGGATCCACTCGAGAGGATAAGCGGCTTGCTCACGGCTGTAAGGATGTGTCCAGTTGTCTGAACAAACCTCACAAGCAGTATGAGGTGCCATTTTAATGGGGTTGTCATCCTTATCGAGTCGTCCGGCCTTAATATCTTCACACTCAGCCACGATGTACTTCAATGCTTCCACAAATCTGTCAAGTTCAGGGAGAGATTCGCTTTCCGTAGGCTCTACCATTAAGGTCTCATGCACGGGGAATGAAAGAGTGGGGGCGTGGAATCCGAAGTCCATAAGACGTTTTGCGATATCGGTTGCATCCACTCCATATTCTGAACGGAAATGTCGGAAGTCTACGATGCATTCGTGAGCAACACGGCCTTTGTCACCGGTATAAAGAGTTTTAAGTTCCGGTTCCAGTTGTACCGCCAGGTAATTGGCGTTGAGGATAGCTATCTCAGTAGCCTTGCGGAGTCCATCAGCACCAAGCAATTTGATGTAAGCGTGAGTAATGGGGAGTAGCAGAGGACTGCCGTAGGGAGCTGCAGCAACTGCTGTCATGTTGACTCCACCGCACTCAGGTAGTATCGGGTGCCCCGGGAGATAGGGAGTGAGATGTTTTGCTACGCAAATTGGACCTACACCGGGACCGCCGCCGCCATGAGGCATTGCGAAGGTCTTGTGAAGGTTTAGGTGGCATACGTCGGCACCGATGTGGCCGGGGTTGGTAAGACCTACCTGGGCATTCATATTGGCACCGTCCATATAGACCTGACCGCCGTTTTCATGAATTATTTTGCAGATTTCCCGGATTTTTACCTCAAATACACCGTGGGTGGAAGGATAGGTGATCATTATTCCGGCCAGATTGTCGCGGTTGGCAACTGCCTTTTCACGAAGTTCTTCAACATTAATGTTGCCATTGTCATCACAGCCCACAAGTACTATATTGTAACCGGCCATAGCTGCAGAGGCGGGGTTAGTGCCGTGTGCAGAGGTAGGAATAATGATTATATTACGGTGTGCATCACCGTTTGCCCGGTGATATGCACGGATGGCCATAAGGCCTGCGTATTCGCCTGCAGCGCCGCTATTGGGCTGCAGTGAGCAACCGTCCAGTCCGGTAATGACGGCAAGATCATGCTCCAATTCTTTGATTACCTGTAGTGAGCCTTCCACCTGATCGGTTGGTGCGAATGGGTGTACATTACCAAATTCACTCCAACTCATAGGCATTACTTCTACTGCCGCATTAAGCTTCATTGTGCAGCTGCCGAGAGGTATCATGGAATGGGTGAGGGAGATATCGCGGCGCTCGAGTTTCTTGATGTAGCGCATCATATCCGTCTCAGAATGGTATTTGCTGAATATTTCGGAGGTGAGAATTGGTGTCTCTCTCTTCATATACTTGGGCTCTGCCGGAATGCCGGGGCATATGTCCACACAGCCGAAAATGCGCCCGATAAGAGAGGCCTCTTCATGGGTTGAGAGCTCGTCAAAGCTGATGATTATGGTATTGTCAGAGGTGTAGCAGAAGTTAATGCCAGCCTCTTCAGTTCTGAAGTTGATTTGTGCTGGATCAAACTCAATGCCCTCTGCTCCGATTATTTCGATGGTATCGAAGAAGTTTTCTGCAGCCAGTTTGTAGCCGTTCTTGCGGAGCACGTCAGCTACGGCATGAGCATAGCCGTACGCATTCATGGCTATCTCACGGATACCTTTCGGCCCATGATATAGTGCAAACATTCCCGACATTGTAGCCATCAATGCCGTGGCAGTGCAAATGTTGGATGTAGCCCTCTCTCTTTTGATATGCTGTTCGCGTGTCTGAAGTGCAAGGCGTACTGCAGGGTTACCGTGACGGTCTACGGAGATTCCCACTATACGACCGGGAATATTGCGTTTAAATGCATCTGAAGTAGCTATATAGCCGGCTGTAGGGCCGCCGAAGCCCATCGGGAGTCCGAATCTCTGGGCTGTGCCTACTGCGATGTCGGCGCCCCAGGCAGCAGGTTCCTTGAGCAGCGCAAGTGCAAGGAGGTCGCAATAGGCTGTTACGAGAATGCCCTTTTCATGAGCTTTGGCGCAGAATGAGCTGTAATCTCTTACTTCGCCGTTTGCTGCCGGATACTGGAGAATGGCTCCGTAGCATTTTTCGTCAAATTGACAATCAGCGTAGTCACCGAGTACTATTTCAATGTCTAGGGCGTCTGCCCGTGTTTCAAGTACCGAGAGTACCTGTGGGAAGATGTTTTTGTCCACAAAGAATACATTTTTGCCTGCCTTTACCGCATCACGGCTACGCAGTTCATACATCATCCTCATAGCTTCAGCAGCGGCAGTAGCATCATCCAGCATTGAACAGTTGGAGAGGTTGAATCCCGTCAGGGATGAAATCATTGTCTGAAAATTAATCAGAGCCTCGAGACGACCTTGTGAAATTTCTGCCTGGTAGGGAGTGTAAGAGGTATACCAGGAGGGATTCTCGAGAATGTTGCGAATGATTACTGCAGGTGAGGCTGTGCCATAATAACCCATTCCTATCATGGAGCGGAAAGGCTTGTTGCGGGCTGCAGTCTCTTTGAGACGAGCTGTGTATTCGTGCTCGGAGAGTGCCGGCTCCAGAGCCAGAGGCTCTTTTAGGAGAATATCTTCGGGTACGGTTTGTTTTATCAGTTCATCAATTGATGATACTCCGAGTCTTTCCAACATCTGTTTTTCCTGGAAATCCCTCGGACCATTATGTCTGTCAACGAATTTGAGTGGCATGTTTTATATATTTAAAATAGTTATCATTCTGACAAAGATACTTAGTTAATATTTTATTTACAATTGGCTGTCACCTCCATCTCTCCAGGTCGAGGCGTACGTAGATGAAGAGCAAAATCGTAAACCCCCAAAGGCTGCTGCCTCCATAACTCACAAACGGCAATGGAATGCCTATAACGGGCATTAAACCTATCGTCATTCCAACATTGATGAGAATATGCATCAGTAGAATGGAGGCAACACAGTAGCCGTAGATTCGTATAAAACGGTCCCGCTGTTTTTCAGCGGAGTTGATCAGCCTTATCAATAACACCAGAAATACCGCCAACACCGCCAAAGAGCCCGCAAATCCCCATTCCTCACCTATGGTACAGAAAATGAAGTCCGTGGTTTGTTCAGGCACAAAATCAAAGCGGGTCTGCGTGCCGCGCAGAAAGCCTTTGCCGAAGAATCCTCCCGAACCGATTGCAATCATCGATTGATGGACATTGTAACCATCTCCCATAGGGTCTTCCTTTATGCCGAGAAGCACCTCTATGCGCCCTTTTTGGTAATCTTTTAGAATATTGTCAAAGAGAAAATCCACCGAAAAGACCAGACAGATGCCCAGTATCATGCTTAGCATCGCGTTGCGCAAGACTTTTTGCCGCTTTACCAGTGATTTGGTGAGAAACCCAAGTATAAGGGGCGCCAAGGCGAACACCAGCCAGATTTCCGCAGGAAACCTGCTGAAAAATTTTCTAAGGACAACTGCAGATTTGCTCGGACTCTCGCTTTCAGCGGAAACCATATTGCTATCCGCAATTGAAGCTAGCTCGTCCACAGCATCATCCGTATCAATTTCCATGGAGACAATTTCCGTGGCGGGCTTCTCCACACTACCGATATCACTGACGAGTGAAGGAATAAATCCCAGCAGTACGACTATAGGAATAATCACTGCTACGACCCATTTTTTCCGAGTCACCAGTGAGACGAAAACAGATACCAGTCCCACCACTATTAAAATTGAAATATAGGGCGAGAAAACGAGGGTCATTATAAAGATGCCGATCACCGACAATCCGAAAATCAGAATCCAGCCCGACATTCCCTCGCGGTAAAACATCAACAGAAATCCCAGATAAACCAACGCCGTGCCGGTTTCTTTCTCAAGGACTATGGTTAACATCGGTAGCAGGAGCACCAGGAATGCCTTGAGAGCATCCGACCTGTTTTTGAAACTGAAGTCAAATTTGCTGCTCATAAGATGGGCCAGCGCCAGAGAGGTCGTAATTTTGGAAAACTCTGCCGGTTGAACTCTCATGCTGCCTATCTGAAGCCAGCTATTGGAGCCTTTTATATTGGCTCCGATAAATATAACCGCAATCAGCAACACTCCCATCAATGCGTAGAGCCACCAGGCAAAAGCAGCGTATATTTTCGGTGGTAAGGCAAATAGTATCAGCAATGCCAAAACTACTGAACTTCCGATCCAGACGATCTGCTTGCCGTATTCCATAGAGAAGTCGAACATGAACGCGCCCTCTTGATAGAGCGACGAATAGATATTCACCCATCCGAAGAGCACCAGCACTATGTAGCAGGTGATTATCGTCCAGTCGAGTTTTCTATAGATTGATCTTCCCACGGCCTATCTCCTACTTACCGTTACCCTGTCGAGCAGGTATCCGTTCATCATATTTGTTTCAAGCCATTTCCTCTCTTTGGAGATTTCACCGTTGAGGTATTTTTCTACAAGGAGGGCCGAAATGGGACAGGCCCAAGTGCTTCCGAAACCGGCGTTTTCTATATATGCTGCCACTGCAATCTTCGGATCATCTTTAGGCGCAAAGCAGATGAATACCGAGTGGTCGTTGCCATGCGGATTCTGTGCCGTACCCGTCTTTCCGCAGATTTCGAGCCCGGACACACTGGCAAGTCGTCCGGTGGCACCGGGACCTCCGTTGACGGCAAGGTACATACCTTCCACCACACACTCAAACCACGAGGTGTCCACCATTGTGTAATGACGCTCTTTGAAACGAGGGTCGATGGGATTATCAGGCATTTCTTTCTGCAGATGCGGAGTGTAACACCAGCCGCGGTTGGCAATCGTAGCTGCCAGATTGGCCAGATGCAGAGGTGTGGAACCAATCTCACCCTGTCCGATGGCCAGGGAGATGATCGAGAGTGATCTCCAGCGGTTTTTGCCGTGAAGTCTGTCGTACCATTCGGCAGTGGGCATAGTTCCGGCTTGCTCGGAGGGGATGTCGGTATTCAGTTTCATACCAAATCCGAAACTCTCCACATATTCTTTCCACTTTGTAAAAGAATCGCGAATGATTTCATATTTAGGGTTGTCGAGGATTGCGCGGAACACATAACAGTAGTATGTGTTGCACGACATCATTATTGAGCGTCTGAAATCGAGGGGAGAAGGATGTCCGTGGCATCCTACCCTCAGGTTGCCGACCGTATAAGCTCCATGGCAAGAATAAGCGGTGGCAGGAGTGATAACCCCTTCTTGAAGCCCTATCAGTCCGTTTACCAGTTTGAAAACGGATCCGGGGGGCTGCGGTGACATTACCGCCCTATTAAACATGGGCTTGTAGGGATCGGTAACTATTTCCTGATAATATTTGTTGATTTCAGCCAGTTTTGAGGTCTCGAGGCCGGGGCTGGAGACCATCGTAAGAATCTCGCCGGTAGAGGGCTCTATGGCTACCAGAGAACCTACTTTGTTTTGCATCAGCTCTTCGCCGTATGCCTGTAGTATTGCATCGATGGTACTGGTCACGTCCTTTCCGGCCACGGCTGCCTTGTCATATTCACCTTCTTCATAACGCTCTTTTATGCGGTTGTGTGCATCGCGCAGATAGATATTATATCCCTTTTCTCCTCTAAGTTGTTCTTCGTAGGCCATCTCCATGCCGGTCCTGCCGGCATAGTCTCCTTGCTTGTAGTCGGGGTTGTTTTTAATGTAGGCGGCATCCACTTCGGAGATATATCCGTATAGATTGCCTCCGGCGTTGATAGGGTAGGTACGTATAGTTCTCGGTGTCCCGGAAAAACCCGGAAACTTATATTGTTGTTCGATGAAAATATTGTAATGTTCACCGGAGACCTGTTTGATGAAAGGCAGTGTCTGAAATCCTATCCTGCTGCGATATTTGCGATATTCACGAAATTTGGAGTGGACGAATGAAGTGTCAATGCCGAATATCGAGCAAAATTCCAATGTGTCGAACTCTGCCACCTCGACGGGTGTCACCATAATGTCATAGGTGATTTTGTTTGAAACAAGAATCTGCCCGTTGCGATCCAGGATAAGTCCTCTGGCCGGATAGAGGGTTTCATATTTGAGGGCGTTATTCTCGGCGTTGATGCGATAATACTTGCTTATTATCTGGATATTGAAGAGTCTGGCCACAATCAGCGTGAAGACGATGATAATGGAGAATAAAAGGACGTTTTTTCTTTGCCGGGAGGGTGCCATCAGTAACGCTTGTTAAGTAGTGTAACACTGACAAAGAGAATCATTATGATATTTGCAACATAGCTCAGTGCTATACGCATCAATATGAATGACGCCGGCCTGAAGCCTGCGCAGTCAAGCAGGATGTATGTGATAAGAAATATCAATGTCAGATATGTCGAGTACCTGAAATATCTGAAAAAACCGACATCACTGAGGGTAGGTCGCTCAAGTTTGTCGCTTCGTTCGCGATTGATGGTTATATAACTTATCGGCCTGACGAAAGTGGCCGTCATTACTGCAGCTGCAGAGTTGAGGCCAAGTATTCCATCTGAGACTAGATCGATTAAGAAACCGACGGCAAATGATATCAGGGCGAGTCTTGGATAGCTATGTTCTGCAGAAATTGAGAGAATTATCAGCGGCAGAAGAGTCAGATGGATATAGGGTCCCGTATAAATATAATCACAGATGATAATCTGTATGATAATCATTACGGCAATCAGCACCAAAATAGATATGTTTTTACTCCATCTCATTCTCAATCATATTTATCTCTTTGCCGTAATTGTTGATTACAACATCTACGAGGCGCAGTGCTCTGAAATTCTGGAACATTTCCACGCCAAGCTCCAAAGCCACTCCATTTACCTCATCGACGGAGGTGACGATACCGAGCGGGATATCCGGAGGAAATATGGCGGAATAGCCACTGGTGGAAATAGTGTCTCCGATATACACTTCCGTATGTATGGGAATTTCCCTTACAACCGCTCTGTTCCCGACTCCGGTCCAGACCATGGGACCGAAAACATCATTAGATACAATCTTGGCACTGACACTCTGAGAGGTGTTGAGAAAAGAGGAGACATAACTGAAGCGTGGCGACACCGCATCTACGATACCAACGATGCCCCATGAAGTTATCACTCCCATTCCCTCTTCTACACCGTTGTTGGATCCAACATTCAGTATGATATAGTTGTGTTGCTTGTTAATGGAATTTTTGATAATGGTGGCAGGTATGAAAGTGTAGTCACCGGTACCTGAAGCATGGGCGATAGCCTCTTCTGCGCTCACATCTTCAAGATATTTCTTAAGGATGGAGATACGCTCTTTTAACAGCCTGTTCTCGGCCTCAAGCAACCGGTTTTCCTTTTTGTAGTTGAGGAAATAACGAACGCTCTCTCCCTGTTTCCAGAAAAAAGACTGTACCGAGCGTGTGAACCCCATAATCCTGTATTTTTGAATTATGCTGTTGTTGGTAATCAGAATGACTGAAATACCCTCCAGAAGCAGAAATAATGCAATGGACAGGAATATCTTTATGAGGCGGGAGTTTCTCCTCATCGCATAAGGAAGTTGAACGAGGTGCAGTTCTTAAGTGCAATGCAAGTACCTCTTGCCACGGCTCTGAGGGGGTCCTCGGCCACGTGGAAGGGAATGTTGATTTTCTTGAACAGACGTTTGTCAAGACCTCTGAGCAAGGCTCCGCCACCTGTAAGATAGATGCCCTTATGTACGATATCGCTATAAAGCTCCGGGGGAGTCTGCTCGAGTACCGACATTATTGCAGATTCTATCCTCACCAGTGATTTGTCGAGACAGTGAGCGATCTCCTGCGGAGTTACCGTGGTCTCAATGGGAAGTACTGTCATCAGGTTTGGACCGCTAACCTTGTAAGGCTCGATAGGTTCGTCAAGATCGGAAATGGCGGCTCCGATATTGATTTTGATCTCTTCTGCGGTCTTTTCTCCAATCTTTATATTGTGCTGTTGGCGCATATACTGCTGGATTTCGTAGGTAAATTGGTCACCTGCCACCTTGATGCTGGAGTCGGCTACTATGCCTCCCAGTGAAATAACGGCAATCTCCGTAGTACCGCCTCCGATATCTACAATCATATTTCCCGAAGGGGCCGTAACATCTATGCCTACTCCGAGAGCAGCTGCCATCGGTTCGAATATAAGATATACGTCGCGTCCGCCCGAATGTTCGGCAGCATCCCTTACAGCACGCGTTTCCACGGGAGTACTGCCGGAAGGAATGCAGACCACCATCTTCAGACTCGGTGAAAAGAAAGATCTGCGGGTGTTGATCATCTTGATGAACGCCCTTATCATCTGTTCCGAACTGTCAAAGTCTGCAATCACACCCTCCTTGAGCGGCCTGATAGTCCTTACACCCTTGCTCTCCTTGCCCTGCATCTGTTTTGCCTTCGTGCCTACGGCAAGAACTTTCCCCGTAAGATTGTCGACAGCGACAATGGAGGGCTCGTCGATGATTTTCTTGTCGTTCATAAATATGACCGTATTGGCGGTGCCAAGGTCGATAGCGAGTTCCTGTGTTAAAAATGAAAATACCATCTTACAAAACTATATCGTTATCAATGCTTAAAATGTCTGAATCCTGTAGTGACCATAGCCATTCCGTTGGCGTTACACCGGTCTATGCTCTCCTGATCCCTTATGGAGCCTCCCGGATGGATTACGGCGGCAATACCGGCTTGCCGTGCTATTTCGACGCAGTCCGGGAAAGGGAAGAAAGCATCGGAAGCCATTACCGCACCGTTGAGGTCGAATCCGAAGGATCCGGCCTTGGCGATGGCCTGTCTGAGTGCATCCACTCTGGAGGTCTGTCCGATCCCGCTGGCCAGAAGCATGGAATCTTTGGCGAGTACTATGGCGTTGGACTTGGAGTGTTTGACCAGTTTATTGGCAAAAAGCAGATCCTCCACCTGTTGTGCAGTAGGGGCGATAATGGTCACGGTCTTGAGCTCTTCCGGAGTTTCGACTTTTTCGTCCCTATCCTGGACGAGAATGCCACCCAGCAGCGAACGGAACTTTTTGGCCGAAGGCCTTACGCCGTTATCTAGAAGGATAATCCTGTTTTTCTTAGTCTTCAATATTTCGAGCGCTTCGGAAGAGTACTCGGGAGCTATGATTACTTCAAAAAATATCTTGTTGATCTCCTGCGCACATTCCTCGTCAATAGCCCTGTTGGCAATGATAATGCCGCCAAAAGCAGATACGGGGTCACCCGCAAGAGCATCTTTCCAGGCTTCCAATATAGTTCTACGCGTAGCGCATCCGCAGGCATTGTTGTGCTTTATTATGGCCACCGTTGGCTCCGAAAAGTCATACATAAGTTCCAACGCAGCCTCGATGTCGAGCAGATTGTTGTAGGAAATCTCCTTACCGTGCAGCTGTTTTGGAAGGGACTCAACAGATCCGGTATATTTTGCCTGCTGGTGAGGGTTTTCTCCATAACGCAGCGCCATTGAATGGGCATTGTCCCTATTGAACCAGTTGAATATCCGGGTATCATAGTAGGAGGAGGTATGGAATGCCTGTCTGGCAAATGACCTGCGCTCTTCAATATCACTTTCACCGTGCTTGGTCTTGAGCAGGTGGAGCAGCGGACCGTAAGCCTCCTTGCTGGAGGCGATGATTACATCCCGATAATTTTTAGCAGCTGCTCTGATAAGCGAAATGCCTCCGATATCGATTTTTTCAATAATCTCTTCGGGAGTTGCGCCCATCTGCACATATTTCTCAAAAGGATAGAGGTCTACAATCACCAGGTCGATAGGTTCTATTTCGTATTGCTCAATTTCTCCCAGGTCCTGAAGATGTTCTCTGCGATAGAGAATTCCTCCGAAAACCTTGGGGTGAAGTGTCTTCACCCTGCCTCCCAGGATAGAGGGATAGGAGGTAATCTCTTCCACTGCGGTAACCTCCAGCCCCAACTCTTTGAGAAATGTAAATGTTCCTCCGGTAGAAACCAGTTCAACACCACAGGCAACAAGTTCACGGGCTATCTCCTCAATGCCATCTTTGCTGTAGACTGAAATCAGCGCTCTTCTAATCTTTCTGGTGCAATTTTCGGTATGCATTCACGGGAATATGATAAAGTTGAGAAATATCAAGCAAATTTAGTAATAATAACGGGATTTTCGGCTATTTTTGCAGTATAATTTTGAAAGTAATGAATAGACGCTATTATGCCGTTATACTAGCCGGAGGCCAAGGGCTGAGAATGGGATATGATATTCCTAAACAATTCATTGAGATTGAGGGAAAACCGATTCTCAGACACACAATCGAGCGCTTCATGGAGAGCTTTGATGACATCGATATCATCGTGGTATTGCCTTCCGGAGAAAAGGAGTACTGGAAGGAATATTGCAATCGTACCGGTTTTTTAAAGCGTTATATCATGCCCTCCGGTGGCATAACAAGGTTTCATTCCGTTCAGAATGCTCTTAAATATGTGCCCAATGGGGCCATAGTGGCCATTCATGATGGAGTCCGTCCTTTTGTAACGTCGGATTTTATCAGGTCAATGTTTGAAAAGATGGAGGAGTGTAATGCTCTGGTGCCGGTAATTCCGCCTGTTGAGTCGTTGCGCGAAATCGGACCTGACGGAACATCGACAGCGGTAGACCGCTCCCGTTATCGTCTTGTACAGACTCCTCAGATATTTTATTCGGAATTGGTTAAAGAGGCATACTCTCAACCCTATAATCCTCTTTTCACCGATGACGCCTCAGTAGTGGAGTATCTGGGGCATAAAGTTTCAATTTGTGAGGGTCTCAGCAGCAATATAAAGATTACTACTCCGGAAGATCTGGCAGTTGCCAAGGCTATTTTCCGTGGGGAGAAGCGTTAGGATAATCCTTTACCCATACCTGGCGTTCAATTGCCTGGTCGAGGGAAACCCAGGTCTCCGTCTTCATGACACTGGGAATATTCTGAATGGTATTAACCAGAATTTCCATCAGATGGTCGTGGTCGAAACAGTAGATTTTTAGTAGAAGTGCATGGTTACCTGTTATGAAATGGCACTCTACAACTTCCGACATCTCCTTGAGAGCTTCTACAACCTGCGGATAACTGTTGGCCTGAGCGAGTGAGACTCCGACGAAGGCACATACATTGAGTCCGAGAGCCTTGGGTTTTACCAGTAAAGTGGAACCGGTGATGATACCCATGCTTTCCATTTTTTTGACTCTTTGATGTATGGCCGCTCCCGATACTCCGCACTCACGCGCTATCTCAAGAAAGGGCATTCTCGCATTTTTGACGAGAAATGAGAGGATTTTCTGATCAATCTGATCAATCTGATAAGTAGTCATAACAGCAATTTTAATTGCAAATATACGAAAAAATCGATATGTTGGTTATAATTTGTAACCTATTTCGACTTTTTTAAATTCTCTTTCTCTACAATCGCCAGACAATCAGCTATATTGAGAGTAGATGGATCGGTACCGCGAGGAATTTTGTAGTTATTTTTACCCTGTTTTATATAGGGTCCGTAACGGCCGTTGAGGATCTGGATTTTGTGCTCAGGAAATTCAGCTATCAGTTTTTGACTCTCCTTGCGTTCATTCTCTGCAATCAATTGTACCGCATCGTCCATGGTAACGGTATAGGGGTCAAGTTCCTTGGGCAGAGAGATGAAGGTAGAATCTATTCTGATGTAAGGTCCGAAACGGCCGATAGCTGTTGTGATGGTTTTCCCTTCATGCACGCCGATAGTGCGAGGAAGTTTGAGGAGTTGAAGAGCATCCTCGAGAGTAATTTCCTCTATTAATTGACCCTTCTTTAGGCTGACGAATTGTTTGTCCGGGTCCTCGTTGCTGCCTCTCTGTACCAGCGGGCCGAAGCGTCCCATTCGGGCGATAATCGGTTTTCCGGTAACAGGATCGGTGCCAAGGTGTTTTTCCACATTGGTATAAGTTCTGTCCTCAAGAGCATTGGTCACTTTTTCGTGGAAGGGTTCATAAAAGTCGCTTATTACCTCATTCCAAACCAGAAGACCTTTGGCTATATTGTCAAAATCTGCTTCTACCTTGGCAGTGAAGCCGTAATCGAGAATGTCCGGGAAGTTGGCTGAAAGGAAGTCCGTCACCAACATTCCGATGTTTTCGGGACAAAGTCTGTTCTTTTCGCGACCGACAATTTCGTTTTTGACCGTGGAGGTTATGGTGCCTTTGCTGAGGGTGATCTCAAGGTAATCCCTGGGAGTGCCTGGCTTGTCTCCTTTGATGACATAACCTCTTTTGAGGATGGTGGAGATGGTTGGTGCATAGGTGGAAGGACGGCCTATGCCGAGTTCTTCAAGTTTTCTGACCAGGCTCGCCTCGCTGTAGCGCTGAGGCCTCTGGGTGAATTTTTCGGTAGCGGTGATGCTCTCATCGGTCATCATCTGTCCGACGTTAAGATGGGGCAGTAAAGTGGCTTTTTCGCTCTCATCCTCATCGTCACGTCCTTCGATATAGACTTTTAGGAATCCGTCAAAAAGTATTTGTTCGCCCTGTACTAGAAACTTTTCTCTTATACGGTCTCCGGAGATGGTGATGTCGGTCTTTTCGAGACGCGCGTCAGCCATTTGTGAGGCTATTGTCCTCTTCCAAATCAGCGAGTAGAGCCTCTTTTCGTTGGCGTTGCCTTCTATGGAGGTGTTGGATATGTAAGTGGGGCGGATGGCCTCGTGTGCCTCCTGTGCTCCTTTGGTTTTTGTCTTGTAGTTGCGTGGTTGGGAGTATTCCGAACCATACATCGAGGTGATGGTCTCTTTCGCAGTGCCAAGCGCCAAAGATGAGAGGTTGGTTGAGTCGGTACGCATATAGGTGATGAGTCCGCTCTCGTAAAGTCTCTGTGCAATGACCATTGTCTGGCTTACCGATAATCCCAGTTTTCTGGAGGCCTCCTGCTGGAGAGCCGATGTGGTAAAGGGAGGCGCCGGAGTGCGTGTTATCTCCTTTTTTTCTATTGAGGAAATGTCAAAAGAGCATCCTTTGCAGTGCTCAAGGAAGGCTTTGGCCTCTTCCATGGTGGAGAATTTTTTATCAAGAACACCTTTTACGCGTGCATTGGACCCCTCCGGGATAAATATACCCTCTACCCTGAAGTAACGTTGAGCCTCGAATGAGGAAATTTCTCTTTCCCTATCCACAATCAACCTCACTGCCACAGATTGAACACGTCCGGCTGAGAGTTTGGGTTGGATCTTTTTCCAGAGAATTGGCGAGAGTTCAAATCCTACCAGACGATCGAGTACCCTGCGCGCCTGTTGGGCCATGACAAGGTTGGAGTCAATGTCACGAGGATTATCTATGGCATCCAGTATGGCATTTTTTGTAATTTCGTGAAAGACGATGCGCCGGCTTTTTTCTGCCGGGATCTTCAACGTCTGCTGCAAATGCCAGGCAATAGCCTCTCCTTCGCGGTCTTCATCCGATGCGAGCCATACCCTATCGGCTTTTTTTGCGGCAGCGGTCAGATCGGAAACAACTTTTTTCTTATCCTTGGGTACTTCGTATTGAGGTTCAAAGCCATTTTCGATGTCAATTCCCAGATCTTTTTTCTTAAGATCCAGTATGTGCCCGAAACTAGACTTTACAGTAAAACCTTTTCCCAAAAATTTCTCAATGGTCTTGGCCTTGGCAGGCGACTCTACAATTACCAGATTCTCTCCCATATTCCTAATTCTTTTCAAACTGAAATGCAAAGTAAGGGATAAAGAAATTAATTATCCAAATTTTAATTGCTATTTTTGCACGGTCGAAACATTTATATCTATGACGAAAAATAAAAAATCGGTCAACCGGAAGAGGTTTTTGAAGTGGTTTTGGTGGATAATAATGACACCCTTCGCACTTTTTTTCCTCTTTGTCGTCGGAGTGGCCTTTTTCGCCCATATTCCCTCATTTGAGGAGCTTGAAGACCCCAAGAGCAATCTGGCAACGGAACTTATTTCCGAAGATGGTAAGGTTATCAATACCTATCATGTGGAAAATCGCTCATATGTTTCTTTTGAGGAATTCCCGCCTCATCTGGTCAATGCGGCTATCTCTACTGAAGATGCTCGTTTCCGTCGCCATTCGGGCATAGATTTCAGGGGTCTTGCCCGAGTTGTGGTCAAAACACTGATCATGGGAGACTCGAGTCAGGGCGGAGGCAGCACGATTACCCAGCAGCTGGCCAAGACCCTTTATCCCCGCCAGGATGTGTCAAGTCGCATCCCGGGTGGTAAATTCATCAAACTTGTCACCATAAAAATCAAAGAGTGGATTACCGCAGTCAAGCTCGAGCGCAACTATACAAAGAATGAGATCGTGACGATGTACCTCAATGCCATATTCTTCGGCAGCAACGCTTATGGGGTCAAATCGGCAGCTGCAACATTCTTCGATAAGGATGTGAGCGATCTTACGGTCGAAGAGAGTGCCTGTCTGGTCGGAATGGTTAACAAACCTACCAGATACAATCCTGCCATTAATCCTGAGAATTCTCTCAAACGCCGCAATCACGTACTCAGGCAGATGGAAAAGTACGACTATATTTCTTCCGCACAATATGATTCCATAGTACAGATACCCATTGTGCTTTCCTACAGGCAACAGGACCACAATGCGGGTCTTGGTTCATATTATCGGGATATGCTCCGCCGTTATATGAACGCAAACGAGCCTCAACGCTCTTCCTATAGGCAGAAGGAGGATTATGTGGCTGATTCTACTCTTTGGATTGAGGATCCGCTCTATGGTTGGCTCAACAAAAACCTCAAACCCGACGGTACACAGTACAACCTTGACAAGGAGGGACTCCGCATATATACTACAATCGATTCCCGAATGCAGCAATATGCGGAAGATGCCATAAAGGAGCATCTGGGTCAAGATCTACAAAAGGTTTTCTTTAATGAACTCAGACGTAAACGCAATGCCCCATTCTCGGACGATGTGACTCCAGAAATTCGTGAAATGTTGATGAATCAGGCAATTAAGTGGAGTGATCGCTACCGTCAGCTGAAAAGGGAAGAGGTCAGTGAGGAGGAAATCCTCAGATCATTTAAACAGAAGGTCCAAATGCGTCTGTTCTCCTGGAATGAGCAGGGTTACATCGACACATTGATGACCCCATACGATTCCATCAAATATTACAAATCATTCCTTCGAGCTGCATTTATTGCATTGGAACCGCATACCGGTAAGGTCAAGGCCTATGTTGGCGGTCCGGACTACCGTTATTTCAAATATGACAATGCCAGACAGGGCAAACGTCAGGTAGGCTCTACCATCAAACCTTTCCTCTACACTCTTGCCATGCAGGAGGGTTTTACACCTTGCGATAAGGTAGTCAACATTCCTTATTCATTTCCTGTCGGAGATGAAGTCTGGACCCCCAAGAGTACCGACAGGGCAGAGCACATAGGCAAGACAGTTACACTCAAATGGGGTTTGACACACAGTTCCAACAATATTTCCGCCTATCTTATGAAACAGTTCGGTCCGCAGGCGATGGTGGAAATGTGCCGCAAGATGGGTATCAGTTCCTATTTGGACCCTGTTTATTCGCTTTGTGTGGGCTCTTGCGATATTTCCGTTTACGAAATGGTTGCTGCTTTCAATACTTTCCCCAGTCGTGGAGTTTACGTCTCTCCGATGCTGGTCAATCGTATTGAAGATAAGTCCGGCAATGTGCTGGCAAATTTTTCCTCCCGCAAAAAAGAGGCATTGAGTGATCCTACCGCCTATCTGATGGTCAATCTTATGCAGGGTGTGGTCAATGAGGGTACGGCAGGCCGTCTCCGCTGGAAATATGGTCTGACCAACAATATTGCCGGTAAAACCGGTACTACCAATGATCAGTCGGATGGATGGTTTATCGGTTTTACACCGAAACTGACTGCCGGAGTATGGGTGGGTGCAGAAGATCGTCAGGTGCACTTTGAAAGTTTGACATATGGTGCCGGATCCAATATGGCGTTGCCGATATGGGGAATATTCATGCAGAAAGTCTATGGCGATGAAAGCATCAGCATGGGTCCTGAGGACCTCTTTGTTCCCCCTTTGGGCTGGAGCATGGATTTGTCCTGCACAGGAGATGATAGCGATCTGTCCAACGAAAAAGTATCCACTTCCGGTGATGATCAAGGTTTTTTCAACTGATAACTCACACATGTTATGACAAAGCGCAATCTTGCACTTATATATGGCGGTGACTCTGCTGAGGTGGGAATTTCCATTCTCAGCGGCCGCAATGTTTCCCGTTATATCGACCGTTCAAAATACAATGTCTATCATGTGCTCCTTAAAGGTGCTTCGTGGCAGGTGGTAGAAGCCTCCGGAGAGGCTACCGAATCGAACCCCGAGGCAGGTATGACAGTATTGGCTCAAGTGGATAAAAATGATTTCTCCTTTACCTTTCAGGGGAAAAAGAGAAAGTTTGATTTGGCGATGATAATGATTCACGGGACACCGGGAGAAAACGGAGTGCTTCAGGGCTATCTTGAGATGATGGGCGTGCCCTTTACTACCTCTTCTTCGGCCGTTTCGGCTTCGGCTTTCGACAAGCAAATATGTAAAGTATTGCTGCGAGATTGCGGATTCAAATTAGCTCCTGATGTCTGTCTGAGAAAGGGTAAAGGGTTTTCCGTGAAAAAGATTGTGGAGAAGTTGGGTTTGCCTCTTTTTGTCAAACCCTGTTCCGGGGGCAGCAGTTTCGGTGTCAGCAAGGTTATGAAGGCGGAAGAGTTGGAAGATGCGGTAAATCTGGCATTCCGACATAGCGATACGGTATTGGTGGAGACCTACATTAGAGGGCGTGAGATAACACAGGGTGCATTTATGGATGGAGAGAATATAGTGGCGTTGCCTGTGACGGAGATTATTCCCCACAACACGTTTTTTGATTACGATGCCAAATATAATGGCTTGAGCGATGAAATTTGTCCTGCGGATATTGCTCCTGAGAAGGTGGAGGAGATTTCAGCCATTACACGCAGTATATATGATTGCTTGGGCTGTAGAGGTATCGTCAGGGTTGATTATTTCCTCTGTGATGACGGCAGTATAGTCTTTCTTGAGCTCAACACGGTACCCGGAATGACGGCGATGAGTTTGGTGCCCCAGCAGATACGTGCCGCCGGTTTGGATATGATGCAGGTCATTACCGGTATCGCAGATATTACCTGATCATTTTTCTTTCGGATATGACTTTCAAAAGATTTGTTGACCAAGCCACACGGGATCTTGCCGAACTATATCCTGAGGCTGAGGCTAAGTCGATGGCTATAAGGCTGCCGTCTCATCAACTTGAGGTACCTGAGTACTGCTATCTGTCGGAACCGGAGAGGAATATTCCTGCTGCAAAACAGCAGATGTTGGATGATGCATTGGCTGATTTACTCAAATGGTGTCCGCTGCAGTATGTGTTGGGTTTCGCCGAATTCGCCGGAAGACAATTCAAGGTGCGCGAAGGAGTGCTTATTCCTCGTCCCGAAACTGAAGAACTGTTTGAAATAATTATCGATGACCTGTCGGGAAAGGAGCTTGATGGGGGGCAGGAATTCAACATTCTCGATATTGGTACCGGTTCAGGATGCTTAGCCTGGTCGCTTGCAGCAGAATTGCCCGGTGCACAGTTGTTCGGTTGTGATATTTCCGAAGAAGCCCTCAGTATTGCATGTAAACAGAAAGTGGTGAATGCTGAAGGAATGGTACGCAGGCCTGTTTTCTTCTGGGCTGACCTGCTTGGAGTGCCGCCTGCCGGCCTTCCGCAGTTTGATTTAATTGTCTCCAATCCTCCTTATGTGCTTGAGAGCGAGCGGTCACAGATGCGTCCAAATGTCCTTGACTATGAGCCTGCAATGGCACTTTTCGTTCCGGATGAAGATCCGCTGCGTTTCTTCAGGGCGCTGCACTCTTGGGCAGGAGCCCTTTTGCGAGAAGGAGGTATATGTTATTTTGAGATAAATGAACGTTTCGGCGGTGAGGTGGTTGCTCTTTTCGGCCCTGACTCCATAGTTCTAAAGGATATTAATGGTCGTGACCGTTTTGTTAAATATATTCGCAAAGCTTAACGCCATTTTTTATTAACTTTGTAAAATATTTTATTCAACAGATAACACAAAAAACAACATATTGTATCATACATAATCCCATACTCATAACTCAAAACTAACCTAACCCGCACCCCTCACCCCTTAAACACCAACCTACAACCTGTACCCCGTATCACTCAACACTAACCTACAACCCGCACTACACACTACACACTACACACTACACACTATAATACAAACTATGTTAACTCAGATTATTAACGGTATTATCCACACTCCTTCAGGATGGCTCACAGATGGTTCCGTCATCATCAGTGATAACAAGATCCTTGAAGTCTCCAATTGCGATCGCTCCGTGGTCGGTGCCCAAATTATCGATGCACAAGGCATGTACATCACTCCGGGTGCTATTGAAACCCATTGCCACGGCGGTGGTGGCAGTGATTTTATGGAAGGATCCGAAGAGGCCTTCAGGAAGGTGGTGGATACACATATGCAACATGGTACTACCAGTATCTACCCGACACTCTCCTCCTCAAGTATGCCCATGATTCGGGCGGCAGTAGCCACTACCGAAAAGCTGATGGCAGAGAAAAACAGTCCGGTGCTGGGACTCCACCTGGAGGGGCATTACTTCAACATGAAAATGGTCGGTGGCCAGATTCCCGAATATATCAAGAACCCCGATCCTAACGAGTATATTCCCTTATTGAATGAAACCGGCTGTATCAAACGTTGGGATGCTGCACCGGAGCTTCCCGGAGCTACGGCATTCGGTCGTTACATCACCGGAAAGGGGGTATTGGCCTCCATAGGTCACACCGCTGCTGAATACCATGAAGTTCTGGATGCATACGAAGCCGGTTTTAGTCACGCCACTCACTTCTACAATGCGATGCCGGGGTTTCACAGGAAAAATGAACACAAGTACGAAGGTACGGTAGAGAGCGTTTACCTCATAGACGATATGGATGTCGAGGTAATAGGAGACGGCATTCATGTGCCCGCTACTATCATCAAACTCATTTATAAGATTAAGGGGGTGGAGAGGACCGCACTCATCACCGATGCGCTCGCCTGTGCAGCCAGCGACAGTCCGGCGGCCTTCGATCCTCGCGTAATCATCGAAGATGGAGTTTGCAAACTAGTTGACCGCTCCGCCTTAGCCGGCTCTATCGCTACGATGGACCGTGTAATAAAGACGGTAACCACCCAAGCCTTAATCCCCTTATTTGACGTCATCAGGATGGTGTCCGAGACTCCCGCCCGTATGATGGGCATCCGGGATCGCAAAGGCTCCCTACAGAAGGGCAAAGATGCGGACATCTTGTTCATCGATAAGAACTATGACCTCCGCGGAGTTATTGCTATGGGCAAAATTATCAAATCCATCTAATACCATCACAACCCCAATCACCGAACTATGAGTTTGATACAGATATACAATGGAAAGATCCTTACCCCACAGGGTTGGATCAATGGCGGTTCCCTTCTATTCGACGAAAACAGTATTCTCGCCATTACCTGCAGCAACCTCCCTTTGGAAGGTGCAGAGTTGGTTGATGCCAAGGGACTCTATGTCATCCCCGGATATGTTGCAATGAATATCTACGGAGCAGCGGGCAGCATCTTTCATGATGCTACTGAAGAGGCATTCAATACGATAATAGGTGCCCATTTGGCCCACGGAACCACTACTATATTCCCTACTGTGGGTACGGTGGGTTATGATAAAGTGATTGAAACAGGAAAAATATGCACAAAGTTGATGGAGGGTGGCAATCGCATTATAGGTGGACTGCATATCGTCGGCCCCTATCTGAGTTCTGAAATCACAAAAGACAGGTATAAAGTGACCCCACCCAATCGCACGATGTATAAACGCATTGTAAGTGAACTTCCTTGTATCAGACGCTGGGATGCTGCTCCTGAACTCCCGGGAGCTCCGGAATTTGGCAGGTTTCTTACGAAACAGGGCATACTACCGGCCATTTCCCATACCATGGCGGAATATGAGGATGTAAAAGCGGGATTTGATGCCGGTTTTACCCACGCAGCACAATTATACAACTCTATGCCCGGCTTTCACAAACGTCGCGAATATAAATATGAGGGTACTGTGGAGAGCGTCTTGCTGATAGATGAGATGACCACCGAGGTCATTGCGGATTGTGTGCATCTGCCCCC